>PDYJ01000004.1_pt1 | contig 619786 bp, 505 predicted proteins | sample 1430841 | NCBI WGS metagenome assembly PDYJ01 (sample SAMN07237672, study PRJNA390542) | Gut metagenome, whole genome shotgun sequencing project. | isolation source: fecal pellets | host: Mus musculus | place: USA: New York, NY | collected 2016-10 | reverse complement strand
ATCAATGAAAGCCGTGTTGTTGCGCAGCTCACCCGTCTTCGACTCCAGCTTGAACTCCGAATCACGCCTGCCTTTGTTGAACGACTTGCGTTCCCCTTCGAGCGAGGCGATGCGCTTTTCAAGTTTAGCCTTGTCCAACAGGTCGGTGTTGCCGGAGAGCAATGCCATATACTCCGAGAAGTTCATGCCCGATTTCTCGTCCATAGCACCCTCGTCGATGGTACGCGCACCCATCGCCCCGCTTTTGAGCTGGCTGATGAAAGTCTGCTTGCAGTGCAGGAGGTTGAACTTGTAGCTGTCCAGCGACTTCTCCACCGCATAGATGATTACATCCACGTTGTTCCCGGCAAAATGCTTGGCTATCTCATTCCCGGCTCTAACACCCCGTCCGTCACGCTGTTGCAGGTCCGACGGTCGCCACGGCGTGTCCAAATGATGAATTGCCACACATCTTTTCTGTGCGTTCACGCCCGTTCCGAGCATAGAGGTTGAGCCGAACAACACGCGCACCGTCCCAGCGTTCATGGCATCTATCACCGCCTTTCGTGCCTTGTCAGTCTTGCATTCTTGAATGAAGCGCACCTCGCTTGGCGGTATGCCGTAATCCTCCGTCAGTTTGCGTTTGATTTCCGAATAGACGTTCCAACCGTCCCCGACTGGTATGTCCCCAAGTCCGAGAAAACGAACTGCGTGCCTTTCTGCGCATCGTATTTTTGGTAATACTCCGCGATCATCTTGGCGCAGTGGCTCGCCTTGTTGTCGGGGTGGTCTTCATAATGCGGGTCTATCATGCGCATGTCGAGAGCCATCTTCCGGGCATAGTCGGTAGCGATGAGCATCTTCGCCTTTTCCTCCGTTTCCGAAAGCGGCAGCCTGCCCAGCAGAGTGGCGTCGCCCGTCTTGGCAAATTCCATCAGTTGCTTGATGAAATACTCTTGGTCGGGTGTGGGCGGTATGTGGTGCAGTCTCGTTCTTGTTGGGACGGTCCACGCCCACGTCCTCTGCCGTGCGGTAGTCCGTGATTTCATTATAGAAAGCGGCAAGCTCCGGCACTTTGATGAAGTAGCGGAAACGCTCCTTCTGCACCACGTTATTCGTCACGTTAAATTCAAAATCCGTCGTCTTTTTGGCGAATATCGCCGCCCACGCATCGAAACAGCGGATGTCCTGCCGTTCCAGCTCCTTCGGGCGCAGGTACTTGAACAGCAGGTACAGTTCCGTCAGCGAGTTGCTGATGGTCGTGCCGGAAAGAAAAGTTGCTCCCAAGTCCTTGCCTGTACGTTCTTGTATAGTGCGTATGGCGAAAAGCATATTGAGTGCCTTTTGGCTACCCTCGCTGTTCCCCAATCCCGCCACACGGTCGTGGCGCGTGTTGAAAGTCAGATTTTTGAACTGGTGGCTCTCATCTATGAAGATGTGGTCGATGCCCATCTGCTTGAAATCCACCACGTCATCCGTGCGTGACTTTATGGCGTGTTCCACCTTCTCCAGCTTCGCTTCAAGGTTGTGCTTGCGCTTCTCCAGCCCTTTCAGCATCGCCCGCGACACGTTCTTTCCCTGCTGCCGCAGCACTTCGAGGTTTTCCTCCACCGTGTCAAGCTCCGCTTGCAGGATGCGCTGTTGCAACTCCGGCGACTGCGGTATCTTTCCGAACTGGTCGTGCGACATGATGACACAATCGTAATCGTTGTTTTTGATGTTGTTGAAGAAACGCACACGGTTGGCAGTCGAAAAATCCTTCTCCGAAGCGTACAGAATACGTGCGTTGGGATATGCCGCCTGATAGGTGGCTGCAATCTCCGCGACGTTGGCTTTCAACCCGATAATCATCGGCTTGTGTGCCAAGTTAAGACGCTTCATTTCATGCGCGGCGATGCACATTATCAGCGTCTTTCCGGTTCCCACCTCATGGTCGCAAATTCCGCCGCCGTTCTGTTTCAGCATCCAGACGCAATCCATCTGCGAGGGATAGACGCTCTTGATGCCCCGGCTTGCCAGCCCCTTCAAGTTGAGGTCGGGAAAAGTCTGGTGCGAGCCGTCATATTTCGGGCGCACGAAACAGTTGAACTTGCGGTTATACATCGTCGTCAGCCGTTCCTTGAACTGCGGCGACTGCTCTTCCAGCCATTCGGAGAAGCCGTTTCGTATCTCGTCAATCTTGGCGTTGGCGAGCTGTATGCCCTCGCTGTCGCGCACCTTGATGTCATTGCCATGCTCATCCTTGCCGATGGACTTCATCATGTCGGGGCAGGTGTTGTGCAGGGCGTGTTTCAGAAGGTGCATACCGTCATAGTTCCGGTAATACCCCTTCACCAGAAACTCGTCCGTGATTTTCATGGTGCGGTATCCGCACGCCACCGAAAACTCGTCCATGCTGGCGGAGTAGGCGATTTTCACCTCCGTATCGAACAACCGGCTCATGTAGGCGGCATAGACACCCGTAGGAATCCATCGTTCCCCGAAATTGAAGTCCAGATCCTCGAAGGCGATGCGCGGCGGTTCGGCATCTTTCAGAGCCTCCAACGCCTGTTTATTTCCGGCATACGCTCATTTTCGGGATTGTCGCCCATCCATGCCTCTATGCGCTCCGCCTTCTCTATCACGTTCCCGGCGATGAAGCGGTCTTTGATTTCGTAACCGGTCACGAGCGGATTGTAATAGATGCGCCCTTGCAGGGCTGTGAGCAATTCCTCCGCCGTACTGTCGGTTATCTCCCGCATATAGTCGAGATTGACCGTGCCCGAACTTGTTGAGCGACGCGGAAAGTGCCTCTTCGGGAGAACCTACGTTGGTATGGCTCTCCACCGCGAAGGAAACGGGACGTTCGAAGATGTCCGCCTTGACGAACTTCCCGTTCTCCGCCCGTTCCAGCGAAAGGATGTCACGACCGCCTGCGTTCCATCATCACCAACTTTACGTTCTGCTTGGCGTTGAGGTTGCCGTAACGCATGACAAATTCATCGTAACAGGTGTTCAGATGCTCTCGCCACGAAACATTCGCCTCGTGCCTGTTCGATTCATAACGGTACAGACGCTCGTAGGCGTCACGCAGCGACACATACAGCAAGCCTTTTCCTTCTGGTAGCCTTTCAGGTCGAGCGGCTGGAATGTCGCCCCGTATGGGGTGATGTCCTTCAGGTAGCCGAATGTTATGACGTCCCCAGTCAGCCACCAGCGACCCTTCGCGCAGGTGCATCTCCGGTGTGCGTGGTAGGCACGGGCGATAGGTCCACGACTTCCTCCTTCGGCTTCTCCGCTTCGATGTCGGGGAAAAGGGAAGTCGCCACTGCTTCCGATGGGGTATCTGTAACGGCAGGTGCGGCGACTGCCTCCGGCTGTGCTTCTTCTTGCCGTGTTTGCTCACGGTGAGCTTCCGACACGGCTTTCACTTCCGTCTTTTCCGCCGCCACTTGTTTCTCGTTATGCTGCCTCGCCAGCTCCCGAAGTTCTTCCTGCGTTCCGGTGTCAAACCCATCATCATCTCATAGAAGCCGTTGATGGGAGGATTGGTATCCCAGTCCAGCGTGGCATAGATGTCGTCCGGGTCGGCAGGCTTTGCGGCATTGTCCACTTTCACCTCCTTGTTCTCCGTTACAGTCTTAGGTGTGGAAGCAGTCGGTATAGCAGTGACTTTCGGTGTTGCCTGCACCTGCGGCTTAGGCGAAATGCGCCTTGTAGGGCTTTCTTTCTTTGCCGTCTTTTTCTTCTTGGCGGTTTTCGATTGGCTGACTTCTTCCGTCATACCCCAAAGATCGAGCAATGATAGCTGCACCCCATCAGAATATTTCGGACGTGGCTCTATCTCCGGCTTTTCCTCTGTGGGTTGCGGTTTCTCCGTCGGAGTTTCAACTGTTTGTGAAAATACCGTTTTCTGTGTTACAGCAGGACGCTCCGCCTCCTTTTGAACAATAACTTTTTCTTCCGTTCCCGACTGCCGGATTGTTCCCGAATACAGACGCATGGCGAGCCTGTAATGGAAATCCTCGTCGAGCATACGGCGCAAGTCCCCGGCTATACCTGCGGTCTTGCCCTCATGCAGATAAACCATAGCGGGCTTCCCGTAGGGGTCGGTGTCAAGTTTCGCCGTCGTATGCACGATGCGTTCCGGGTGGTGGATGAAATAGGCGTTGTCTGTCAGGCCGGTTTTCGTGTCCGTCTGTATCACGGTCATCAGCCGCTCGTCCTGCGACATTTCCTTTTTGTTCAGGTTCTTTTGCAGGACAATCAGGTCGCTGCCCACCTCTGTCCCCGCGTTGTCCGTGAACAGGTTGTTGGGCAGGCGTATCGCGGATACCAGATCAGCCTGACTGAACAGCTCGTTACGCACGGAGGTCTTGGTGCTGTTCAATACCCCTTGCGAGGTGATGAACGCCACGATGCCGCCGTCACGCACGGCATCCAGCCCTTTGAGGAAAAAATAGTTGTGGATGGCTTTCTGGGCGGAGCGTCTGCCGAATGAGTCGCTCCGCTGAAATTCAGGGTCAAACACGGCGATGTCACCGAAGGGAATGTTGGACACCGCCAAGTCGAAATAATTGTTGAACGGTTTTTCGATTTTCTCAAAACCGCAGGTACGCATCTTTTGGTCAGGATAGAGATGCCGCAGGATTGTACCCGTGAGCAGATCCTTCTCAAAAGCCATCACATCCGCATTGGGGCTGTGCCGCAGCACGGAGTCCACGAACACGCCGACACCCGCCGACGGTTCGAGCATACGGGCGGGGCGGACACTGTAATCCGCCAGCACGTCCGCGAGGGTGTCGGTTATCTCTTTGGGAGTGTAGAAAGCGGTAAGTACGGACGCTTTGAGCGAGTCCACAAACCGCTTGTACTCCGTTTCGTCCTTGCTGTTCTCACGGATAAGCCTGTGCAGCTCCACCGTCGGGCGAACAGTTCGAGGTCGGATTTCGCCCAGCGGACGGCATCCGTCAGTTCCTTTGCAGGGTTGAGGATACATTTCAGACCGCCGAAACCGCAGTACCTTTGAAGTATGGCACGCTCTTCGGTTGTCACTGTCCTGTTTTCCCTGTCAAGGATGAATGCCGTCCGTATCGCCTCGATGTTGTCCCGCAGTTTCTGTTTGCGGTTAAACGCCATATTCCCCGATATAAAGGGCGGTTGCCCCCGTCAGCTCCGTGTAGAGCAGGTCGTAATCGGAAGACAGGGCGAAATTGTCGTCCGAGAGGTCATAGACGGAAAACACGTTGCCGACAAGCGGCAGGAGTTTCTGTATGAAGGCTTCGCACTTCTCTTCCGGCACTTCATCGGCAAACTCGTTTTCCACGACTTCGCGGAGCATGGCGTACCGGGAATAGCGCAGCCCGCGCAGCAGCGTGTCCATCGCCAGCTCCTGCGCACCGTCGGCGGGATAGCCTTCGAGCCTTGCCTTTTCATACGTTTCGGCGGCACGGTCGGCGCGTTCCCGTATGAAGGCGGCATCGGAAGCCTGTTCAAACTTGTTCGTGCGGAGATAGTCCAGCAGGTACAGACCGTAATAGGAAAAGTCGGTCTGACCCTCGTTTTTCTTCTTGTTGTTCATTACTTTGGAGTTTAGTGGATTGATATTTAACGGGATAATCGGTTGGAAAAAGGAAGAAAAAAGGCACTCGGTATCCCTCCGAGTGCCACCACTAAATCCAAAGTATGAGTGTAATCCGGTATCGAAGAACAATTCATTACTCTGAACAAGTGGCAAAGTTAGCATTATTTCTTCCGTCCTGAAAATTTCTTGCCCTTTTTAGCCTCCGGGAACACAAAAGCCGTGTTATATTCCCCGTCAAAGGCGACCACGGCATCGAAGCTCTTGCCCTGTTTGCTCTTGAAGCCTTTGAGCAGCTTGGTGTGCCCGTCGGTGAGCAGGTCTTTGATTTCGTCGTCGGACAGGGTGCGTCCCGCTTTCAGCCGGAACACGGGCAGTCCGCACTCCGTGTTGTCGCAGCGTACCACCTTGCCGTAGAACCGCATCCTGCCCGTGCCGCACTTGGGACACGCGCAGCCGGAGTCACGGCTGCCGAAGAGCTTGTCGCACGAGAGCAGTTCGGAGGTGATTTCCCGTGTGTACGCCTCTATCTTCTTGCGGAAGGTGTCGGCGGACAGTTCCCCGCGCTCGATGCGTGCCAGCTCCTTCTCCCATTCGCCCGTCATGGCTACATCGGCGATGCGCATCGTCTTGACAACGGAGTTGAGGGCAAGACCCTTTTCAGTGGGGACAAGCGATTTCTTGCAGCGTTCCATGTAACCGCGCTTGAAGAGCGTTTCGATGATGGAGGCGCGTGTGGCGGGAGTGCCGATGCCGCAGTCCTTCATTGCCTGACGCAGCGCGTCGTCCTCGATTTCCTTGCCCGCCGTTTCCATAGCGGACAGCAGGGTGGCTTCGGTGTGCAGCGGCTTGGGTTTGGTCTTTCCTTCGGTGATGGAAGAGCCTTTCAGCGTCAGCGTGTCGCCTTCCTGCCAGCCGGGGATGGTGGTTTCCTCCTTGTTTTCCTCGCCATATACGGCACGCCATCCGGCTTGTTTGACAACGCTGCCTTTCACGGTGAACTCCATTCCCGCACATTCCGCCGTGACAGCGGTCACGTCCTTGACGCATTTTTCGGAGAATGCCTCGACCATACGTCCGGCAATCATCTGATAGATGGTGCCGTCCTCTTTGGAGAGGAAGAGCGGTTTCTCGCCCGTGACGAGCAGGGCGTGGTGGTCCGTCACCTTGCCGCCATCCACGCTGCGGCGTGTCGGGACGGCTTTCGCCCGCACCTTGTCTTTCCATTCGGGCTGCGTGCCGATGAAGGCGAGCAGCTTGGGGATTTCGGCGAACACGTCTTCGGGAATGTAACGGCTACCCGTTCTCGGATAGGTTATCAGTTTCTTCTCGTAGAGTTTCTGCGCGATTTCAAGCGTCTGTTCCGCCGTGAAGCCGTGCTTGGCGTTGGCTTCTTTCTGGAGCGTGGTCAGGTCGTACAGGAGCGGAGTTTCCTCCGTCTTCTCCTTGCGCTCGGCTTTCGTTACCGTTGCGTAGCCTGCCGCCCTTACCTTATTATATAGCTCCATAGCCGGCTCTTTCTCCTTCCATTTCTCGGAGGAAGAGAGTTTCACGACCTCACCATCGCAACCGTCCGTTGCGATATGGAGCTGCCAGAAGGCTTCGGGCGTGAAACGGCGGTTCTCCCAGTAGCGTTCACACACCATCGCCAATGTGGGGGTCTGCACCCGTCCGACCGAGTACGTGCCGTGTCCGGCGGCGATAGAAAGTGCCTGCGTGCCGTTGATGCCCACGAGCCAGTCGGATTCGCTCCGCGCTTTGGCGGCGAGGTATAGGTTGTCATACTTGCCGCCGTCTTCGAGGTTGCGCAACCCCTCACGGATAGCCTTGTCGGTGAGCGAGCTGATCCACAGGCGCACAAACGGGGTTTTGCATCCCGTGTAGTGGTAGAGATAGCGGAAGATTAGCTCACCCTCACGCCCGGCATCGGTTGCCACAATGATTTGTTCGCTCCCATTGAAAAGCCGGGTAATGATTTTTATCTGCGACACCACGCCGCTGTCGGCTTGTAGCCCTTCTCCGTCCTGACCTGACGGGGGACGAGCGTGAAGGTGTCGGGGATAATCGGGAGGTTGTCACGGACGAAGCCGCGCACGCCGTAGCCGTCGGGCATGGCAAGTTGGACGAGGTGTCCGAATGCCCATGTCACGGCATAGCCGCCTCCCTCGAAATATCCTTCCTCTCTCTTTGTCGCGCCCACGATGCGGGCGATTTCACGTGCCACGGAGGGCTTTTCTGCAATGATTGTCTTCATGCTTTTTCTTTTTTAATGATTACTTTTTTTACTTTGGATTGGATTTAGTGGCGGACACGGGATTACATCTTCATGCCCTTGTTGTTTTTCTTCGGTTTATCCTGCTGCTGTTGCTGGCTGGCGGTCTTCGGGGCGGTCTGACCTTTCTGCAAAGGCTCTTTCAGGTTCTTTGTCGCCTCGTTGGTCTTGCCCTCGTTGTTCACCGCCACCTGCGTGCGGCTCTCGTTGGACGGGGCGACCTGCTGGGCGTTGTCGGGGTTCGTGTCGTAGCGGTACGGACGGCCCTTCTCCGGGTTGAACTTGATATACATCGTGGCATGGAAGCCCTGCTTGTCGGTCACGTTCTCCAGCTTCACGGCTTTGCCCTCCACGTAGTCGGCTTTCTGTTGGTCGGTGAAGTTCACGCCGCTCCATTTGCTGATGGGGCGAATGCTGCCGTCCTCGTTCGTCCACGTGTTGCGGCGTTGCTCCTTCTTGGTCTGGGCGGCATTCTCCCCGCCTTGCGCCTGACTTTTCGACGTGTCGCTCTTGGCTTCCTGCGTCTGTGCGGTACGGGGCGACCTGCCGGTTCCCGGCACGAACTCCACACCGCGCTGCTCCACGTTCACTTGCAGGGTGGTGACGAACTTCCTGCCGTCGTTGCGCTCGATGAGCTTGTCGCGCACGGGCAGTCCGGCGCGGAGCATGTCCTGCTCCTGCTTGGTAATTTCCGTCTTGCCGATGCGCTCCGGGATGCGCACCTTGTTTGCCGGGATGTCCGTGATCTCATTCGTCTTGCGGTCGATGCTGATGTAGGAGGGGATAATCTCGCCCGTTTCCCTGTCCACGATGTCCACGACCCTGCCGAGGTTGCCCGTTTCGCGCAGGTTCTTCCGGTCGTCGTCGGAGAATTTGTGTTCCTTGTATTCATCTAACTTCTGCTCCTTGCGGATGAAGTGCGGCACGAGGCTGATGTTTCCCTCGCCGTCCTTCTTGAAGGAGAGGCGGGCGTCCAGCTCGAATGATTCGCCGCCGAAGGTGGGTTTGACCTTCACCAAGTCGGACTTGCCGTAGTTGAGCATCTTCGTAAGGTTGCCGGACTTTTCAAGGTCGTCACGCTTCACACCCCATCTGTCCTCCAGTTCCTGCCAGTTGATTTTGCTCTCGTCGATGGGCTGGTAGCCCCGTTTGCCCTGCGTCTGCTGCGGGTTTTCCTGTTGTTCTTTCTGTTGCTCCATGTTTTCCTGTTTTTGAGGTACTTGTTTTTCTACCTGTTGTGAAGTCTGTTCTTCCTGCACCTTCTTCTCATAACCGGAGGTGTCCACCTTGTGAGGGCAAGCAGTTCCTTGTTCCCTTCCGGGTCTTTCAGCAGTTGCTTCATCACCTCCAAGATATTTTCGGCTTGGTCCGCCGCGATACGGTAGAAACCGAAGCGGCTGGGTTCCTTGCACTGCCGGAAGAAGTTCTTGAAGAAGTTGTCCAGCACGTCGCCATGTCGGTCGAATTGCAGGAAACTCTGCGCGTTCTCCGCTTTCGCGGGGTGCGCTTGGGTGTGCCGTCCACGTTCAGCCCGGCTACCACGCTGATCTCGCCCGTCTTCTCGTCACGGACTACCAGCACGTCCTTTTCGTCTTTTTTCTTTGCCATCTGAAAAATGTTTTAATGGGTTATTTATGAAAGAAATTATGGATACGAGCCTTGTAGAAGGCTATATCTTCCTTTTTGAAGTCCTTGATATGGTTGGAAAGGAATGTCAGCACGTCCTCCTCGCTGTAATAGGTTTTCTTGCCCAGTGTCTTGTAAGGCAATGCGCCGACGCTGCGGTAGCGTTGCAGGGTGCGCTTGCTTATCTGGAGCAGCATACACAAGTCCTGATTGTCGAAAAGGCGGATGCTTTCCGTGATAGCGGGCTGTTTCCCCTCAGCCTTCATCGCCAGCAGCAGTTCGTCCTGACGGTCGAGCCGTTCCATCAGCTTCTGCATCCAGACCTCGAAGTTGTTTCGTGTGAGCAGTTCCATGACCTATGTCCTCCGTCCTTTGGGGCTGCCGCCCGTGCGCAGCGTGTGGTTCCGTTTCAGTTCCTGCGGTGTCGCCGCGTCCTCGTTGACGGCACATGCTTCAAGCAGGCGGTCGATTTCAGACTGCCGGTAGCGGCATTTGCCGCGCAGCACGACATAGCCGATGCGTTGCTCGCTGCGCATACGCTGGAGGGTGCGGGTACTCACGTTAAGCAGGTGCGCCGCCTCGCGTGTGGTGAGCAACCTGTCGGGCGATGCCGCTTTCTTGTCGCCGGAGACGGCACGGACGTGTGCCGCAATCTCCGCTATCTGTTCCGTCAATGACCGGAAGGCGGAACTTTCCATCGTTATCACTTTCATATTCAGTCCTTTCTTTTTGTTTCTGCGGCAAAATTCGGCAATAAACAAAAGGGGCTTTAACAACTCACTACGTGACTCACGTAAGATTTTTACGGAAGATGGCTCCGTAACCCGGTCAAACGGCGCAACAGGCAGCCTTTCAGCGGAAAACGGTACGTGTTAAGGGCTGCGTCGTTACCTTTGCGGGCAAACCGATAATTTTATGAATATGGAAATAGTATCTATCGAGAAAAAGACTTTCGAGATGATGGTGGCGGCATTCGGCGCACTCTCGGAGAAGATCGCCGCCCTGAGGCGCAAAAGCGACTCGGGGCGCATGGAAAAATGGCTCACGGGCGAGGAGGTCTGCGGGCAGTTGAGAATCAGCCTGCGCACGTTGCAGACGCTTCGTGACAGGCGGCTTATCGGCTACTCGCAGATAAACCGAAGGTTCTATTACAAGCCGGAGGAGGTGAAGCGGCTGATACCGCTTGTCGGCACGCTCTATCCGCACGGCAGATGATTTGATTTATTCACCCACTGAATCCGAAGTTATGATGAACGAGAACAACGATGTTTTTACGATGGAAGACGAGCCGATAGCCTCTGTGGTGCAGGATATGCGCAAAGGCTCTAAATGGCTGTCCGCATTTCTGGAAAGTTACCGTCCTCCGCTGGACGGGGAGCGTTACCTGACGGACGGCGAGGTGGCGGAACTGCTCCGCGTGAGCCGACGCACCTTGCAGGAATACCGCAACAACCGTGTGTTGCCCTTCATACTTTTGGGAGGGAAGGTGCTTTACCCGGAAACGGGGCTGCGCGAGGTACTGGAAGCGAACTACCGCAAGCCGCTGGAGTAAGGCGGCCAACATGAAAAAGGAAACGGGCGACACCTTTTGTGGTGCTGCCCGTTTCCTTGTCTTATGGGGTATGTGCAATCAGCAGTACCCGGCTTTTCCGTTCTGTATGAACATCACGTATGCTTGCCGTTTCTCTTTTGCGAGAGCCTTTCCCACCAGCCATGTACGGAAAAGGTGGGTGTTGTAGGTGTTCAGCCGGAAAGCAATCGGAATGATGATTTCAAGCGCGTACACGTCCGCGTACAGCCCGTTTTCAAGCTGCATGTAGCGGCACACCTCGTAGTCGTTCAGCACGTCCGACTTGCGGACGGCTTTGATGGCTGCGTTCACTGCCGGGACGATCGTATGGAACAGTCCGGCGATTTCGGTGGCGGTCATCCACACGTCGTTACCGGTTACGCTGACCGCTTTGTCCTCTATGATGATTATGTCACGTTTCATGGCTTCTCTTTTTAGATGGTGCAACCTGCAAATTCCTCAACGTTGTTCAACCTTGCCGCAAGGTTCTCCATGTCCTGATTGAGCTTCTCTTTGGTTATCTTCGCGTAAATCTGCGTCGTCTTTATGCTCTTGTGTCCGAGCATGGAGCTGACCGTTTCGATAGGTACGCCGTTGGAGAGGAACACCGTCGTGGCTGCCGTGTGGCGGCTCTGATGCCACGTGATATGCTTGGTGATGCCGCAACGCTTGGCGACGGCACGGATACCTGCAAGGCACGTGTTATAATGCGGGACGGGGAATATCCTGCCGTTCTCGCACAGACCCCGGTATTTGCCGATTATGCGGTTGGCGATGTCAAGCAGGCGGATGTTGGACACCACGCCCGTTTTCTGGCGGTTGATGTTTATCCACTCGTGTTCGTCGAAGTAGGTGCGGATATTCTCTTCCGTGAGGTTGCGCATATCCGAGAACGACAGCCCGGTGAACGCGCAGAACAGGTAGAGGTCGCGGTACAGTTCCTGTTTGGCGTTTTTCAGTTTCCCGTCCATGAGCAGGCGGATTTCCTCTTTGGTAAGGAAACTGCGTGTCGTTTCCTCCTTCTTGATTTCATACTCGCGGAACGGGTCGCGTGTCAGCCACTCGTTGTTGATGGCGATGAACACCATCGTCCGTAGCGGGCAGACGTACAGCCACACGGTATTGGTGCAGCAGTGCTTGTCCGTGCGCAGGAACATCTCGAAGTCGGAGATGAAAGCCGGGGTAAGCTCTTTCAGTGCGATGTCCTTCACATGGTAGCGGATGTCAAGGAACTCTTGCAGGTGTTTGTAAACGGTGCGGTACTTCAGCAGCGTGCCTTTGGCTTTCATGCCTGCTTCCACCTGTTTTTCATAGTCCTCGTTGTGCTGGCGGAACACCTGCATCAGCGTGTGGTAGCGGTGCTCCAGTCCGAGAAAAGCGTTCTTGACCTTCTCTGCCGTGACGAAGTTGTCACGCTCCATGATTTCCTGATAGTGCTTGTTGATGCGCACCCGCATCTTGTCAAGCATACGGTTCGTTTCGAGTGCCGCCGTGCTTCTGCCCGTGACACGCCCCCCTTTGGTGTCCCACAGCTTCGGATCGACACTCAGCTTGCAACTGAATTGTGTCTGGTTGCCGTCCACCGTGATACGTCCCATGACGGGAACTGTCCCGTCTTTCTTCACTACCTGCCGTTTGAGATAGTAGATAACTGAAAATGTACTCTTCATCGTCCTTAATTTTTTTGGTTTCAAAATTAGTTGGTGAAGAGTCCTTCTCTGGTACGCAAAACGGTGAGGAACGGCGCAATCTTTTTCCGTAACCGGATTTTTCGCGTGAGTTGTGGGTAACTCACTATCCCTCTGCGCCTTGTTTCTCTATCCGTACCCGTTTGTCGCATTATCGGGCATGGTTACGAACAAGTAACGTTGCGGCGTCAGGATTTGGCTTCGGCAGGGATTGTAATGGCTTCACGAATTTTCGCCACTTAAACCAAAACCCTTGTAACTCAATTCTATCACTATATCTTTCCGCATTTCACTTTTTTGTAGTAACTTTGTCAATTAAACATATTCAATGGATGGTTTGGTAATAAAGAATACAGGTAGCTGGTATGTCGTTTATACTGATGATAAGCGAGAGATTCCGGCTAAGATTAAAGGCAATTTCAGAATTAAGGGCATACGCACCACTAATCCTGTAGCTGTCGGCGATAGGGTGTGTGTTGTTGTCAATGACGATGGGACAGGGTTCATAACGTCGATTTATCCAAGAAAAAATTATATTATCCGTAGGGCGAGCAATCTCTCCAAGGAATCACATATTCTGGCATCAAATATCGATAGGGCATATTTGGTTGTGACGATTGATCATCCAGTGACTTCAACAACATTTATTGACCGTTTTCTTGCTTCGGCAGAGGCATATAATGTGCCTGTTACCATTGTGTTCAATAAGACTGACTTGCTTCAGGACAATGATGGACGCGAGCTGCTCGATGCGGTCGATTACCTATATTCTTCGATTGGCTATGATACCATTATTGCATGTGCTAAGGACGGAACCGGGATTGAAGATATGACCCGAAGTATGGCTGGAGGTATTAATCTTCTTGCCGGTAATTCAGGAGTAGGCAAGTCTACAATAATCAATGATTTGATTCCTGGGGTGTCTGTACGTACTGCTGAGATATCCCAGCAACATGATACCGGACAGCATACAACTACATTTTCAGAGGCCTACCCACTTCCGGTTGGAGGTTGGGTGATTGACACTCCGGGTGTAAAGGGATTCGGTACGATTGATTTTAAACGAAATGAGGTGGCCCATTATTTCCCGGAGATTTTCAGAGTTTCATCCGGATGCCGTTACGACAATTGTACGCATACACATGAACCTGGTTGTGCAGTGCTGCAGGCGCTTGAGGACAATATCATAGCCCGTTCGCGCTATGCTTCATATCTCTCAGTGCTTGAGGACGCAGATCCAGACAAGTATCGCAAACCATTTTAATGATGGGTAAGTCATAAAAGTTGTTATGTATATGAAATCGCTTAATTCTTTATACTTCAAGAGGAGTCTTTTCCGTTACTTTTCGGCTTCTTCGTCGGTTAGGCAGTTCGACACACTCATCCCTCGTTGTGGGAAAATCAAGCGAAAATACTGTCGCTGGAATATAGAATAATTTTGATGACTTACTTAAGTAAATTGTATATACCATGACAACGATTCTAAGGACATATGAAACCAGTATCAACGAACGCTATATTGAGGTTGCAACAAAGGCTTTGAAAGATGGGCAGTTGATAGTATATCCGACAGATACGCTTTACGCAATAGGTTGCGATGCTCTTAATGCGCGTGCTATCGAGAGAATCTGTCGTCTGAAGAATATTAATCCGCAAAAGGTTAATCTGTCGATTATATGTAATGATATATCGCAGGCTGCCGAGTATGTAAGGATTGACAATAGGGCTTATCGTATTCTGAAGTCGTGTTTGCCTGGTCCATACACATTCATATTGCCTGCCGCCACTACATTGCCTAAGATATTCAAGGGACGTAAGGTGGTTGGAGTACGTATTCCGAATAACGATATAGCTCGGTGTCTTGCTCATGTGCTTGGTAATCCGCTGCTATCAGCCTCGGCGCTGAGTGAGACTGATGTAGATTTTATGCACGAAATCGTAAATCCGGAAATGATAGCACGCAGATATGAATCAGAGGCATCATTTATTATTGATGGAGGTGAAGGTCGCACTGTATCATCTACAGTAGTCGATCTTACTGATAGTTCCAATCCGGTAATTGTCAGAGAGGGTGCCGGGAACTTTGAGATGTAGTTTTATCGTCATTCTTCATCAGGCATTTTTATCGGCGGATATAAATGACAATGATTCGGTAAAATTTGAGGTCGTTCAGTCTTGGCTAAGCCGCTAACTGAGCCAACCGATGGTTTATTTTCTGAATTATTTTTAGATGCGGAGATTTTCCGCAAGTCGAAATAATTGTTGAGGCGAGATAAGATTCAAACATAAGCCGTTTGAACTGCTCTACCGAAAGATCCGGATAATCCTTCCTTATGACCTCTTTGCAGACATTGAGGGCTGTGAAGGAAAGATTGAACGCAAAGTCAAGCCGCTCCCTGTCGCGGGTCTGCTGTGACTGAAGTCCGGTAAACTGCTTGGCATCGCGTATACCGAACTCAATCTGAAAGCGGGTGCGGTAGAAACCGATGATCTTTTCAGACCTCATATTGGTGTCGGTAGAGAAGTAAAGAAGAGGCTCTGCGTTTTCAACCGGACAGACCACGATACGGATGTCGCGTTTCAATGCCCTCGAATGTACGACCGCCGTGTGACATCGGGTTTTGTTTCCTTTGGAATCCTCATATATGAATGAAGTGAACACGGATATGTCAAGGCTGGAGAAATCCACTTTCTCTCCATACTTTTTCTTTCTGCCGCGTCTTCGCGGGGCGGAGGAATCCGGTATGGCCAGATACCTCAGATATGAGTTGGCACGTAATCTCCCGACAAATCGAAATCCCATGCCAATCACTTCATTTACAAACTCATATTTGGAGAAAAAGGCATCGGCAACCAGAATATCCGTCAGTGAGAGCAGCTCTGCCGCCTTTGACCTGACAAGTGCCACATACCAGTCAAGCATTGACATGTGCTTCTCGGACTCAAGAGTCTTGAAGTTCGGTGACTGGACAGCACCCAGCATCACGCATGTATGTTTACTTAGACTTATTGCCCCGATCGCCATTATCTCCAGACCGCGTTTCACACGTTGTGCCACCCCTGACCAGAAACGGCCTATGCCATACGTCAGTCTGCCTGCTTTTGAAATGAACGACGGATCGATTGCCACTGCCATGTCATCGGCCGGCCCAAAACAATCCTGCGCCATACCTATGTTGACTTTCATCCAGTCTACGGATGTCTTGAAATTGGAGGCAAAGGTCTTGGCTGTACGACCGCCATAGCGCGACAGCCGGGTAAAATTGACTTTGCCCGGAATCAACGCTACAGTGCGTATTGTTAAAATCAGCCAGTTGAGGAACCTTTTGCTCATCTTGGTTGTAGTATTTTCAAATACCGACTTACACCGAAAGGTGAAGTCTTTGAGAATCGCCAATACGTTCATACGCTAAGTTTTTTTATAATGAACGATTTGGCGATTCATTTGTATTTGATAATTCGTTATATTAACTTAAGTTTCAACTACTTCTGTAAATTTTACCGAATCATTGTAAATGATATATCTGTAATTTTTTCGATTAAAGGGAGTTCATTAAAGAAAAATTTCTTTAAATTTTTCATGTCTATAAAATTATTGATTAATTTTGTGATGCTCATGTCGGAAATGGCGTGATGCATTCTGTCATTGCAATAGAAACAAGCATATAAACAATAATAAACCCAATCAAAATTCAATTATGTCAAAGGTAACTGTAGTAGGTGCCGGTAATGTAGGTGCCACCTGTGCAAATGTATTGGTTACACGTAATGTAGCCGACGAAGTAGTACTTATCGATATCAAGGAAGGTCTCTCTGAGGGAAAGGCCATGGATATCATGCAGACAGCCAATCTGCTTCATGTCAACACTCACATGACCGGTGTGACCAATGACTATGAAAAGACAAAAGACAGCGATATCGTTGTTATTACTTCTGGTATTCCCCGCAAGCCCGGTATGACCCGCGAGGAACTTATCGGAGTAAATGCCGGTATCGTTAAGTCGGTTATGGAAAATGTACTCAAATACAGCAAGAACCCCATAATCATTTGTGTTGCCAATCCTATGGACACACTGACCTACCTTATCCACAAGACATCCGGTCTGCCCAAGAATCGCATTATCGGTATGGGTGGTGCCCTCGACAGCTCTCGCTTCAAATATTTCCTTAGCCTTGCATTAAACGCTAATCCTAACGAAATCGAGGGCATGGTTATTGGTGGTCATGGCGATACAACAATGATTCCTCTGGTGCGCTACGCTGCTTATCGTGGTGTTCCTGCTACAGAATTCCTCCCCAAGGAGCAGCTCGAAAAAGTTGCTGCCGACACAATGGTGGGCGGTGCAACTCTGACCTCACTTCTCGGTACATCGGCATGGATGGCTCCCGGCGCAGCAGCAGCCGAACTCGTGCGTGCCGTACTCCACGATGAAAAGCGTGTGATTCCCTGCTCTGCTCTCGTTGAAGGCGAATATGGAGAAAGCGACATCTGTATCGGTGTTCCCTGTCTTCTCGGCCGCAACGGTATCGAAAAGATTGTAGAACTCTCTCTCAACGAAGAAGAGAAGGCTCTCTTCAAGAAGAGCGCCGAGGCTGTGCGTAAGACTAACGGAGCTCTTGCCGCTGCTCTCTAATGCGTTTAGATTCCGGCATTAATCCGGAATGACGATTAGGTATTTCCTATTCGAACTAAAATATAAGGCAGAATGTTTTCTGATATAATGGAAACTTTCTGCCTTTATTATCTTTTGGAAGTTTAATTTTAGTCTGGCATACACAGTGCACGCCGGAATTTTATGTGGACTGTGTATGTCGATAAATCAGTAATATATAAGAATGAAAACAATCAAGTTATTAGTATGTGCCGTATTGCTTTCGTCTGCTATGATTGGATGTGGTAGTCGGAGCGCACAGAATGGTGAAGCCGAAAATACAAATGCTGTTGAGAAAACCGAGGAGGAAATCGCCAATGCAGTTCCCAAGCCTATTGAGCTCGGCCCGAATGATATCCTTGAGTTTGGTGAGCCTCAGCCTATGCCAATTGTCGTAGATTTCTCTGCTTCATGGTGTGGTCCGTGTCGACAGATGCACCCCATCTTCGATAAACTGGCTAAGAAATACCATGGGAAGGTACAGTTTATATATGTGGACATTGACAAGGCTCCGCAACTTGCCAAGCAGTATGGCGTGGAGGCTGTGCCTACATTGCTGTTCGTAAACAAAAAAGGTGAGATTGACCGTAATATCGGTTTTATGTCGGAAGATGCCATGGAGGCGGCTGTTCAAAGCATCATGCCAACAGATACAGCTCCGCGCATCGAGCCTCGTTAAATAAAAAAAGTCCTGACTAAAAGTCAGGACTTTTTTTTTGTGGGCGCTGAGGGATTCGAACCCCCGACCCTCTGCTTGTAAGGCAGATGCTCTGAACCAGCTGAGCTAAGCGCCCGTTAGGGAAAATTCGGAAATTCCGAACTTAATCATTGAGGATACTCGATTTTAAGATGTCTTTTCATCTGTGGGCGCTGAGGGATTCGAACCCCCGACCCTCTGCTTGTAAGGCAGATGCTCTGAACCAGCTGAGCTAAGCGCCCGTTAGGGAAAATCCGGAAATTCCGGAACTTTAATCACTGAGAACACTCGATTTTAAGATGTCTTTTCATCTGTGGGCGCTGAGGGATTCGAACCCCCGACCCTCTGCTTGTAAGGCAGATGCTCTGAACCAGCTGAGCTAAGCGCCCTGTGTTCTCCGTTAAAGCGATGCAAAGTTACGGCTCTTTTATATAACTTTCAAATTTTTGAGCGACTTTTTTTTGAAAAAATTCGAGTCGAGGTTGCTTTATTCGTGCGTAACAGGTGTAATATACTGAACTGTAGATGTTTGTAAGAAGGTCGCTTTTCTCAAAAAATATGATATATTGCTCATTCGATAATATTGGCTATATGAGTACAACGTCAAATGTTAAACACAATAAAAATTTTCATTCATGGTTAAACCTTTTTTTGTATAAATACTCCAACAAAGCGTACTAATTTTCCAAAAAAAAGATTGTCCTCATAAAATATCACTACGCGTTATGCTGAAATTATTACGTAAGCCGTTGATGGCTTTCGCATTACTTATTTTTACTGTTGCCGGTGCAAAGGCTTATACCGTAAGTGGCACTGTTACCGATTCAATAGGAGAACCGATGATTGAAGCTACAGTAAGGCTTCTGTCAGTAAAAGACAGCTCTTTTGTTAAAGGTGGAACAACAAATATCGACGGACGATTCAGTCTCTCAGGAATAAATCGCGGCAACTATATCGTACAGACTTCATATATAGGATATGATCCTTCCAATACAGATGTCAATGTGGCGTCATCAAATGTACGTCTTAAGCCAATTGTGCTTAAGGAATCTTCGATTATGCTTAAGGAGACTGTTGTGACTGCGGTTAAGACAGAAATTGTAGTGAAAGAGGATACCGTTGAGTACAATGCAGGCTCCTACAAGACTCAGCCTGGTGCCGCTATGGAGGAATTGCTGAAAAAGCTCCCCGGTGTAGAAGTTGATTCTGATGGAAAGATTACCGCACATGGCAAGGAAGTCACAAAAATACTTGTCGATGGCAAGGAATTTTTCTCCGATGACCCAAAAGTAGCCTCAAAAAATCTTCCTGCGACTATGATTGATAAGCTCCAGGTTGTAGACCGCAAGAGCGATCTCGCGCGCCTTACTGGTGTCGATGACGGCGAGGAGGAAACTGTAATAAATCTTACCGTGAAGCCAGGTATGAAAAATGGCTGGTTTGGCGTGGCCAATGCCGGAGCGGGCACCGATAGCCGCTATGCAGGCGATTTTAATGTAAATCGCTTCTGGAACGGAAATCAGATAACATTTTTGGGCAATTTCAACAATATAAACCAGCTTGGATTTACCGACAGCAACGGTAGCCGTTTTCGTCGTTTTGGAGGAAACAACGGCGTGAATACGTCTCAGTCGCTTGGATTCAATTTCAATGTCGGTCGCCAGGACGAGACATTCCGTGCCGGTGGAGATGTATTGTATAGCCACACGGATCAAGATACACGCAAGCGTCAGGAACGACAGTATATATTTCCCGACTCGGCGTCATACCTCAATTCGCAGAGCACATCGCGCGACAAAGGACACAACGTGCGTGGCGACTTCCGTATAGAGTGGAAGCCCGATTCGTTTACCACACTGGAACTGCGCCCGAGATTCTCATTCAATTTCAATCATTCGCTGAGTGCCGACAGTTCTCTTACATCCGCCGGTGATGCAATGCGTTCGCCTGTCAACCGCAGTATAAACACCGGCGATTCAAAAGGAAACTCCTATGAAGCCGGTGCCGAGTTGTGGTTCAACCACATGTCCAAAAGTCATCCCGGGCGTTCGTTCTCACTTATGGCCGAGTATTCAATGTCTAATGTGCGCGAGGACGATTACTCCTATTCATGGAACAAGTTCTTCACCCCGGGCGTAGACCCCGACGATCTGCAGGACCAGTATACCGACAATCACACGTGGAGCAATACCGTAGGATTTCGCGCCACATGGACTGAGCCTATAGGTGATGCGAAGAAGGGACGTTTCATCGACATAAGCTATCGCATGAGCTATCGTTGGAACAATGCCGACAAGATGGTGTATGACCATCCTGTCACATATCCCGGCGATGGATCAGATCCTGTGATTGACTATCTTGAAGAGGTATGGAACCCCGACCTTTCCAACCGTTTCCGCAACACCTTCTTCAACCAGCGCATACAGGTTGGATTCAAAAAGATAAGCAAAGATTTTAATTTCAATGTAGGAATCGGGCTTACACCCTCCATGTCAAAGAGCGACAACCTTATCAACACCGAAAAAAACATTTCGCGATGGGTGTGGAACATAGCTCCGTTCCTCCGTTACCGTCACAAACTGTCAAAGACTCGCAGCATCACACTCGATTATCGTGGCCGTACCTCTGCCCCATCAATGACACAGTTGCAGCCCGTGGCCGACATGTCCAACCCTTTGCGTATTGTCGTCGGTAATCCCAATCTCGACCCATCGTTCTCCCACAATGTTCGTCTCCGCTTCCAGGACTTCAATGCCGACGCACAGCGCTCCATAATGGCTATGGCTGACGCGCAGGTCGTGCAGAACGCCATAGTCAGCAAGACCACATTCAACCAGCAGACCGGCGGTCAGCAGACCACATATGCCAATGTTAATGGTAATTGGAATGCCGGATTCTTTGCGATGATGTCAATGCCTCTGCGCAATCGCCACTGGCAGACAAACATACATATCTTCTCACGCTATACCCAGTCGATAGGGTTCAACAACGGTCAGCGCAACCGTAGCGGGGCATTCAATTTCCGTCCGTCACTCGGGCTTGCGTTCCGTACGGATGTCTGGGATATCGAACTTCGCCCGTTCTATGGACTCCAGACTACCCGCAATTCGCTCAAAAGCGTAAACAGCAACGACATTACCAACTATGGCGCCCGTTTCAACGGGCAATGGTATGCGCCTTTCGGCTTGGTATTGAGCACCGACCTTAGTTTTACTGCCAACCGCGGCTATGCAGCAGGCTACGATTCCGACGAATGGATGTGGAATGCCCAGATTTCCTATCAGTTCTTGCGCGAGCGCAACGCTACCATATCGATAAAGGCCTATGATTTGATACAGAACAAAAAATCGCTTAACCGCAGCGTAACAGCGAGCTATATCGACGATACAAGTTACAACTCGCTCACACGCTATTTCATGTTGTCATTCTCGTATCGTTTCAATACATTCGGGAAAGGTAAACGCCCCTCCGGATTCAATGAAGCCGTAGGGCCTGGCGGCCATGGCGGACCTCGCAGAGGTCCCGGCGGCGGACGTCCGCCGCGTTTCTGATATTGCATATGATTAATGTATTGCTTATGATGTCGCCAGTTTATCACCGGATAGGCGACATCTCTTTTTGCGTATTCGGGTATTTATCGTTAATTTTGCAGGAAATCGATTCTGCAAATCAATAACATATGAATTTAAAATTTTCAAACATCATCATGTCAGCAACATTGCTTGCCACCACGGCCGCATGTACCGGCACATCATCGGAGGATGGCAAGATGATTGACAAACCCGATTTCAAGAGCGCCGACGGCATCTTCACTATCGAGGCGCTTGAGGCGCTCGGACGTGTGTCGGGTCCTGTAGTGTCGCCCGATAAAACCAAGGTCTTGTTCGGAGTAAGTTATGAAAGTGTTGAGGAAAATGCCTCAAACAATGATCTCTATGTAATGAATGTCGACGGTACCGACACTCAGCGTATTACACGTACGCCCAAATCCGAGAGCAACGCCGTATGGATTGAGAATGGCAAGCGTATCGCTTTCCTCTACCCCGATGGCGATGCCATGCAGGTATGGGTCATGAATGCCGACGGCAGTGGCCGCAAGTACGTGAGCAAACTCGAAAAAGGGGTGAGCGGATTTGTAATCTCTCCCGATGAGAAACATATATTGATGGTAAGCAACGTGAAATACTCACGTAAAGCCTCCGATGTATATTCCGATCTACCCAAGGCCACAGGTCGAATCATTGATGACCTTATGTACAAGCACTGGGATGAATGGGTGACAGAGATTCCCCATCCTTTCCTCGGGGCTTTTGACGGAAACGAAGTTACCGATGTTACTGACATAATGGCCGACGAGCCTTACGAAGCTCCGATGAAGCCATTCAGCGGTATCGAGTCGTTTGCTTGGTCGCCCGATAGCAAGAAACTCGTATACGTGTCGCGCAAGAAAACCGGTGTGGAGTATGCACTCTCTACCAATTCCGACCTCTATCTCTACGACCTTGCATCAAAGAGTGTGACCAATCTTACCGAGGGGATGGGCGGCTACGACACAGCTCCCGCATTCTCTCCCGACGGCACTCAGCTTGCGTGGCTCAGCATGGAGCACGACGGGTATGAGAGCGATAAAAACCGGATAATGCTGATGGATATGTCTACTGGCGAGAAGCGCGACCTTACAGCCGCATGGGACTATACTGTCGATGCCATTTCCTGGCAGCCTTCCGGCCGCGGACTTTTCTTCCTGGCATATCGCGACGGTGTGCGTCCGGTATTTGCAATCGGTCTTGACGGAACAATCAGTGTCGTAGCCCAGGGTGAATTTGACTACGACGGTCTGGCCCCTGTAAGTGATGCCGCACTTGTGACCATGCGCCATTCCATGCTCCGTCCCAACGAACTATATTATGCGGCTTCCGACGAAGAACCCCGGGCTATCTCCTCCGTCAACGATGACATCTATGCTCAGCTGACGATGCCTACCGTAGAGCGCCGCATGGTACCCACCACAGACGGAAAGGAGATGCTTACCTGGATTGTAAAACCTCAGAATTTTGATCCCACACAGAAATATCCCGGACTTCTGTACTGCCAGGGTGGGCCCCAGCAGGCCGTGAGCCAGTTCTGGAGTTATCGCTGGAATCTTGCTCTTATGGCCGCTCACGGCTATGTGGTGATTGCGCCCAACCGCCGCGGCCTCCCGGGATTCGGCACAGAATGGAACGCGCAGATTTCCGGAGACTATCCCGGACAGAACATGCGCGACTACCTATCGGCTGTCGACCATGTAAAGACTGAGCCATGGATTGACGCAGCTCATATCGGTGCCACCGGAGCAAGCTACGGAGGTTTCTCGGTTTACTGGCTTGCCGGCAACCACGACCACCGTTTCGCATGCCTTATCGCACATGCCGGCATCTTCAATATGGAGGCACAGTATCTTGAGACTGAAGAAATGTGGTTTGCCAACTGGGACATGGGTGGCGGCGCATGGAATGCTCCTGCCGACACCAAAGACTTCCCGGACTACGGAGCATATTGGAACAAGAGCAACCCCACCGCACAGCGCACATTTGAGATGTCGCCTCACCGTTTCGTCGACAAATGGGATACTCCCATACTCATTACCCACGGTGAGTACGACTATCGCATACTGTCGTCGCAGGGCGAAATGGCATTCAATGCCGCCAAGCTCCGCGGAATACCTGCCGAGATGCTTATCTTCCCCGACGAAAACCACTGGATTCTCAAGCCACAGAACGCTATCCTCTGGCAGCGTGTATTCTTCCGCTGGCTCGACCGCTGGCTAAAGGGTAAGCCCTACACCGCCGATACCGACAATACCGACGAATAATCCTCCATTATTATGTTATACAAGGCCGCATCCTGCATTGGAATGCGGTCTTGCTTTTTGATACAAATTACCATTGATTCACGTCAATGTGCCGGCTGTTTTATGGAGATAAAGATTTCATAATTGTTTGTGAAAAAATCGTAATTTTGCACCCTTGATTGCAGATTGCGTTTTTTATCCCTTGCTTGACGATTTATGCCTCTTAATGTATAAATAAACAACGATATATAGACCTATGAAAATAGATTTAAAAGGACATGCCTCAATGTTGGGAGCCAATGCAATTTGGGGTGTAATGTCTCCAATAGCTAAATTTGTAATGATCAGTGGCACAATAACACCGTTGGTAGTAACCAATTTGCGTATTGCAGGAGCCATGATTCTGTTCTGGCTTGTATCTCTGTGCATGAAACCGGAACATGTTGGGTCGAAGGATATGGCAAAACTCTTTGGAGCATCGTTGCTTGCAATCATCTTTAATCAAGGATGTTTCATTACCGGTCTGGGAATGACATCCCCGACAAACGCGTCCATAATTACTACAAGCATGCCGTTATGGGCTATGGTTCTTGCAGCGTTTTTTCTGAAAGAGCCTATAACCGGAAAGAAAATAATGGGTATTGCGGCCGGTGCCACTGGTGCGGTGCTCCTTATTCTTGGAGGAAGTTCGGCAGCCGGAGCTGTATCTTCGTCAATATGGGGCGATTTAATAGTCATGACAGCACAATTGAGTTATGCTCTCTATATAGTGCTTTTCAAGGATTTTGTATCCCGTTATTCAATATTTACCGTAATGAAGTGGATGTTCACGTTTGCTTTCATATGTATGGTGCCTTTTTCTACTCGGCAGCTATCGGAGACAAGATGGGATGCTGTCACATCTATGGAATGGGGAGCCTTGTCATTGGTTGTTGTTGGGGCGACATTTGTATCTTACATACTTGTTGTAATCGGTCAAAAGCGCCTTCGTCCTACTGTGGCGGGAATGTATAATTACATCCAACCTCTTGTGGCCTGCATAGTTGCAATATTATGGGGTATGGATACATTTGGCATAACAAAAGCGTTTGCAATACTATTGATATTTGCCGGAGTATTCCTTGTAACCATGAGCAAAAGTCGCAAAGACATGGAGGCGGAGGAAAATACAATTTCAGAGATTGCAGACCGATAGGGTGTTGGCCAAGTCGCGGGGATTTGCTAATTTTGCGGGTATTTTAGTGTGACGCTGTATCTGCGCATCAATTATCGGTGAGTGCAATAGACATCATATTGACATGTGTGCTTTTCGGCTCGATAGCCTACGGAGTATGGAAAGGCCTGATACGTCAGGTCGCTTCGCTCGGAGGTATCGTGCTGGGGCTTATCGCATGCCGCATATTCGGCTCGCAGGCAGGCACAATGCTTGCGGAGATGCTTCCCGGCACTTTTGAATCGGCTACTTCGGCAGCTATTGTAGGAAATATATTGCTTTTTATCCTTGTATGGCTCACAGTCAGTGTTGTAGCATCGATGCTCCACAGGATTACCCATGCGCTCATGTTCGGATGGCTCGACCATTTGCTTGGCGGCGTCTTTGCCATGTTCAAGTGGCTGCTTGTACTGAGTATCCTGCTCAATCTGTTGTATCTGGCATCTCCGGGCAGCAGTATATTCACTACCTCTACACTGATGGATGGCGACATGCTTCCGTGGGTCATGAAGATTGCTCCGAAGATGTTTGGCATAGTCATCGGTACCGAGTCTGTCGCCATGCCCGACTTGATATAGCATACTCTTCTCTGGCGTAAGCAACAATTGACATGCCTGTCGCGTTTATACACTATAAATATCAGAAGTAAGGACTAAAAACTGTCACTGTAAATATGAGCTCTGATAACAACAATAACCAGAATACAGAGAATGACGACGTAATAAAGGATGTCACCTCCGGCGAATACAAATATGGTTTTGTATCCGACATTGATACCGACGTCATACCGCGCGGCCTGAGCGAGGAGGTGATACGCCTTATATCGGCCAAGAAGCAGGAGCCGGAGTGGCTGCTTGAGTTCCGTCTCAATGCCTACCGCTATTGGCTTACTCTTGATATGCCGACATGGGCTCATCTCGACATTCCACCGATAGATTATCAGGCGATAAGCTACTATGCCGCTCCACGCAAGAAAGAAGGCCACAAGAGTCTTGATGAGGTCGACCCCGAGTTGCTCGACACTTTCGATAAACTCGGGATACCGCTGGCCGAACAGAAAATGCTCTCGGGAATGGCTGTTGACGCGGTAATGGACTCTGTATCGGTAAAGACCACACACAAGGAGAAACTTGCACGTCTCGGAATAATCTTCTGTTCGTTCTCTGAGGCGGTACGCGATTATCCCGACCTTGTGAGGCGTTATCTCGGCAAGGTTGTGTCATACCGCGACAATTTCTTCGCCGCGCTCAATTCGGCGGTGTTCTCCGACGGGTCGTTTGTGTATATACCCAAAGGTGTGCGCTGTCCGATGGAGTTGTCGACATATTTCCGTATAAACGCTGCCGGCACCGGACAGTTTGAGCGCACTCTGATAGTGGCCGACGACGATTCCTACGTAAGTTATCTCGAAGGCTGTACCGCTCCTATGCGTGATGAAAATCAGCTCCATGCCGCAATCGTGGAAATCATAGTCGAGGACAGGGCTGAAGTCAAATATTCTACAGTGCAGAACTGGTATGCCGGCGACAAGGATGGCCGCGGAGGCGTATACAACTTTGTGACCAAACGCGGACTCTGCCGCGGCGACTACTCGAAACTGTCGTGGACGCAGGTAGAGACCGGTTCGGCCATCACATGGAAATATCCCGGCTGTATCCTCAAGGGAGAGGGCAGTGTAGGAGAGTTCTACTCTGTGGCGGTAACACGCAACCGACAGCAGGCCGACACCGGCACAAAAATGATTCATCTCGGGCGCAATACCCGCTCTACCATAGTCAGTAAGGGTATCTCGGCCGGACATAGTCAGAACAGTTACCGTGGACTGGTAAAGGTAGCTCCCGACGCCGACGGATGCCGCAATTACACCCAGTGCGATTCGCTTCTGCTCGGCCCCGACTGCGGCGCACACACATTTCCTTACATTGATGTGCTCAACGATACCGCAGTGGTGGAGCATGAAGCTACAACATCGAAAATCAGCGAAGACCAGGTGTTTTACTGCAATCAACGAGGCATACCCACAGAGGAGGCCATCGGGCTTATTGTCAACGGCTATGCCAAGGAGGTTATGAACAAGCTCCCTATGGAGTTTGCCGTTGAGGCGCAGAAACTTCTTCAGATTTCGCTTGAAGGAAGTGTAGGCTGACGCCTCGGTTAAGTCGAGGCCCGACACCGTTGTCCATGGTTGTAATTCATGCCGCCGGACATTTGAATAACAGAAATAGAAAATATATCATATCAATGGAAGAATTACTTCTCGATATCAAAGACCTCCACGCCTCCATCGACGGCAAGGAGATATTAAAGGGAATCAACCTGCAGGTTCACCCCGGTGAGGTACATGCCATCATGGGCCCTAACGGCTCGGGCAAGTCGACTCTGTCGATGGTGCTCGCCGGTGCTCCGGGTTATGAAGTCACAGGCGGCTCTGTCGACTTTCACGGCAAACAGTTGCTCGACCTTTCGGCCGAGGACCGCAGTCACGAAGGGTTGTTCCTTTCGTTCCAGTATCCGGTTGAGATTCCCGGAGTGACGATGGTCAACTTCATGCGTGCTGCTGTCAACGAGAAACGCAAATATTTCAACGAACCGGCTCTCTCTGCGAGCGACTTCCTGAAACTTATGCGACAGAAGCGTGCCATTGTGGAGCTTGACAACAAGTTGGCCTCGCGCTCGGTCAACGAGGGATTCTCCGGAGGAGAGAAGAAGCGCAACGAGATATTTCAGATGGCCATGCTCGAGCCTCGTCTCGCCATACTTGACGAGACCGACTCCGGTCTCGACATCGATGCGCTGCGCATAGTGGCCGGCGGTGTGAACACTCTGAAGACCGACCGCAACGCCACTATCGTGATTACACATTATCAGCGTCTGCTCGACTATATTAAGCCCGATTTTGTCCATGTTCTCTACAAGGGGCGCATAATCCGCACAGGTGGCCCCGAACTGGCTCTTGAATTGGAAGAGCGTGGCTACGACTGGCTCAAAGAGGAAGTTGACGCACAATAAAAAAACGTTTTGCCTCATGAGCAGCATCGACCAATATATAAGCCTCTACCGCGACAACGCCGCTGACATCGACGCCCATTCGGCGCCGGCAATCAATGCGCTGCGTCCCGCTGCACTTGAGGCTCTGGAGGGGGCCAAGCTCCCCACCATGCGTACCGAAGGATATGAAAAGACATCTATCGAGGATATGCTTGCGCCTGACTTCGGCGTAAACATCTCGCGGGTGCATATCCCGGTCAACGTTGCCGCAACCTTCAAGTGTGAGGTGCCGCGAATGTCTACAGTCATGGGATTCGTGCTCAACGATTCATTCATACCGGCTGAAGGCAATGCCCAGCGTCTGCCGCAGGGAGTCATATTCGGTTCTCTTGCGAAAGTGGCGGCAGATTGTCCGGAACTTGTTGAACGATATTATGGCAAGACCGCTCCCTCCGGCAATGTCGGAGTAGCGCTGAACACTCTTCTCGTACAGGACGGTGTGATTGTGTATGTGCCGCGCGGAGTGCGCCTTGAGAAGCCGCTGCAGCTTGTCAATATATTCAGTTCGAGTGTGCCTCTTGCCGCTTTCCGCCGCGTGCTTGTGATTGTCGACGATGACGCTTCCGCTCAGATTCTCGTTTGTGACCACACACAGGATTGCGACCGGGCATACCTCGCGCAGCAGGTTGTAGAAATAATTGTTGGCCGCAACGCCTCGCTTGAGCTGTACGATATGGAGGAGTCATCGGCTATGACATCGCGCTGGAGCATGACATATGCTACCCAGCGGGAGGGCTCGCATCTGGTGTTGAACGGCACTACTTTGAGCAACGGCACCACACGCAATGACTATACTATCGACATACTCGGCGAACATTGCGATACATTCCTCGGAGGTATGGCCATAGGGTCGGCCAAGCAGCATATCGACAACGATTCGACAGTTAATCACCGTGCTCCTCGCTGCCATAGCCGTCAGATGTTCAAATATATACTTGACGATGACGCGCGTGGCGCTTTTGAAGGAGGAATAACCGTACACCCCGGTGCAATACTGACTGAAGCCTATCAGAGCAACCGCAACCTGCTGGCATCAGACGGAGCGCGAATGCATACCAAACCACAACTGCTGATATATTGCGACGATGTGAAGTGTAGCCACGGCGCCACTACCGGACAGCTTGACCAGGACGCGCTGTTCTACATGCGTCAGCGCGGTATCTCGGAGAAGACTGCACGCACCATGCTCATGCAGGCATTCATGGCCGATGTAATTGACACCGTAGGCCTCGAAGGCTTACGCGACCGTCTGCGCCATCTGGTCGAGATGCGCCTTCACGGACGCACATCCTTCTGCGGCGACTGCCATATACAGCAATAATCCACCCGACTACCTATGGACACTGCTTCATTTCGCAATGACTTCCCGGCTCTTGACCGCACCGTATACGGCAAGCCGCTGATATATCTCGACAATACCGCTACCTCGCAGACACCTTCATGTGTGGTGGAGGCTATCGAGCACGCCTATTACCATACCAAGGCCAACGTGCACCGCGGAGTCCATGCCCTTTCTCAGGAGATGACTCTGCTTCAGGAGAAAGCGCGCGAGCGCGTACGCGGATTTATCAATGCCTCCCATACCTCTGAAATTATATTTACAAGAGGCACTACAGAGGCCATAAATCTCGTGGCGTCTTCCTACGGGCGGCTTATCCCTGACGATGCCGAGATAATAGTAAGCGTGATGGAGCATCATGCAGATATTGTGCCGTGGCAGCTGATTGGACGCGGGGTGACACTCCGCGTAATCCCTATGGATGACAGCGGAGTGCTTGACCTTGACGCTTATCGCAAGCTGTTTAACGAAAAGACCGCGCTTGTGGCAGTGACTCATGTGAGCAATGTGCTTGGGACGGTTAATCCGGTAGAGGAGCTTGTAAGGGAAGCCCACGGTCACGGAGTACCGGTGCTTATTGACGGTGCGCAGGCCGTAAGTCATCGCCCTGTCGACGTTCAGGCCATCGGATGTGACTTTTATGTATTCTCCTCCCATAAGATGTATGGGCCTACCGGTGTGGGTGTACTTTACGGGCGCCGTAATCTTCTTGAGAAGATGCCGCCCTATCAGGGTGGTGGTGAGATGATTGGCCATGTCAGTTTTGAGCATACCACTTTTGCAGAACTTCCATTCAAATTTGAAGCCGGCACCCCCGACTTTATCGATATAGCCGCATTCCATCGCGCTATCGATTATGTTTCCTCTGTCGGATACGGCAATATAGAGGTTCATGAGCGCGAACTTCTGGAGTACGCTACCGGACGTATGACAGAAGAGATACCCGGAGTGCGTATATTCGGTAATGCTCCGGGCAAGGATGCCATAATATCGTTTCTCGTAGGCGATTCCCATCCGTATGACGTAGGCATGCTGCTCGACAAGCAGGGCATAGCTGTGCGTACAGGCCATCACTGTGCCCAGCCTCTTATGCATCGCCTCGGCGTCGAGGGCGTTGTACGGGCTTCTTTCGCCATGTATAATACGCGTGATGAGGTAGATGCCTTTATCACAGCCCTCCGCCGTACTGCCGCCATGCTTCTGTAGCCGGAATGCTTCTGCAATTTCCCGTGTGGTGTCGCATACTGTAGGAATTCACTATTATGGTTAATGGAGTCGTCTCCGATTTTCCATAGTGTGGAGATATGGAAAATTCGGGGGAAATGAGTAAATTTGTGGCGGAGGTGACATAGTGATACCACTGCATGTAAGTGGGAATAGATGTTATGTTGCCACATAGTATAACAAACTGACTGATATGGACTACAGAATATTTCCACCGGAAGAGTTGCCTGAGGCGATTATTGATTTGCCTTTGTCAAAGAGCATAAGCAACCGGGTGTTGATAATCAACGCTCTTGCCGGTGGTGACGGTGTGGTTACGAGGGTTGCCAAGTGCGACGATACCGATGTCATGCTTGCTGCTCTTGGTTCATCGGATGATACAGTGTCAATCGGTGCGGCGGGGACAGCCATGCGTTTTCTGACAGCATATTTCGCAGCCACACCCGGACGTATGGTGACACTTGACGGTTCCGAGCGTATGCGTCGGCGCCCGATAGCACCGCTTGTCGATGCATTGCGCATGTGTGGTGCGCATATCGAATATACCGGAGAAGAGGGCTATCCTCCTCTCAAGATTGAGGGCACCACTCTTGCCGGTGGCGAAATCGAACTTGACGGAGGTGTCAGCTCCCAGTTTGTGTCGGCCCTGCTGATGGTAGCCCCGACAATGTCCGGTGGCTTGAAACTGCATATAAAGGGCGATGTAGTGTCGCAGCCATATATTTCCATGACACTCGGTATAATGGCAGAGTGGGGAGTAGAAGCACAGTGCGAGGGCAATGTGATAACGGTTCCACACGCGTCATACACCCCTGTGGCTTATGCAGTCGAGGCCGACTGGAGCGCGGCGTCATACTGGTATGAACTTCAATCGTTCAGTTTCGGCACTATCGGACTGCGAGGACTTAAAAAGACCGGCAGTATGCAAGGCGATTCCGCACTTCAGGATATTTATCGCAGTTTCGGTATTGTCACAGAGGAGAGCGACGAGTTTGCGGGAGTGCTCGACCTGATGGCCGACCCCGACCTGACGCCACGCTTCGAAGCCGATTTCAGTGCCGTACCCGATATCGCCCAGACAGTGGCTGTAAGTTGTTGTCTTCTCGGTATACCATTCCATATCACCGGCCTTAAAACTCTTAAAATTAAGGAGACTGACCGTCTTGAGGCCTTGCGTCGCGAACTGATGAAGATATCGTTTGTAGTTGATATCGATGACAGCTCGATAGCATGGGAGGGCGCACGCTGTCCGGTCGACGACAATAGCCCCGTGGCGATTGACACTTATGACGATCATCGTATGGCCATGTCATTTGCCCCTGTGGCATGGTATGTGCCCGGCTTGATAATACGCAATGCCGAGGTTGTGACAAAAAGCTATCCTGATTTTTGGAATCACATGCGCTCAGCCGGTTTTGTCATCGAAGAAATTTCAAAAGTTGAGGGCGAAGAGTGATGGGAATAATCTTTATCATAGTAATCGGGCTGGCATGTATCGCTCTCGGCAGTTGGGCCGAACGTCGTTCTTCTAAACGTAAATAGATGAAAGTAATATTGATAATATCGCTGATTCTTCTCATTGCCGGAGTTGTGCTATGGATTCACGACCGCATTACACGCAGACACAACGGCGGCAGTGTCACATCGGAAGAGGTACAGTCAGCAGCAACGGCCCAAGAGGATGAGGCCGACAGCGAGGATTGTTGCGGCATGCATATGACATGTGAGCGTGACAGCCTTCTGACAGCAGTAAGCCCGGAGGTTGTATATTACGATGATGAGGAACTCGACCGTTTCCGTGGGCGCGGTGCCGATGACTATTCCGATGAAGAGATAGAGGAATTCCGCGACGTATTGCTCACACTGCTTCCCGATGATATAGCGGGGTGGGGCAGGAGCATCCAGATGCGTGATATCAACCTGCCGACTTCCATTCGCCAGGAACTGCTGATGATTGTGGCAGAGGCCCGAGAGGCGCGCAGCCGACAGCATGCATGATACTCCTAATCCAATCCTGACACTGTCACATGAGTTTTCTTGACTATACATTCTTTCAGTATGCACTTGTCGGGCTGGTGATTATAAGTATCGCCGGCTCTATGATTGGTACGTATATAACCACCAGGCGCATGGTGTCGATAACCGGTGGTATTACCCATGCATGTTTCGGTGGGCTTGGTCTGGGATATTTTCTTGGCATTAGCCCGGTCATTACCGCCGCTGTGTTTGCTGTGGCGTCAGCACTTGGAATCGAGAGTCTGTCTACGCGCTACCGAGTGCGCGAAGACTCCGCTATCGCTGTGGTGTGGTCGTTGGGCATGGCCGTAGGTATCCTGTTCGTTTTTCTTACTCCTGGATATGTGCCTGAACTGAATTCGTTTCTTTTCGGCAATGTCCTTACGATAAGCAGCATCGATTTGATGGCGTTTGCGATATATACCACGGTTACTGCATTATTTTTGGCATGCTTTCGTAAGATAGTGGTCGCATGTGCGTTTGACAGCGATTTCGCCAGGGTAGCCGGATTGCCTGTACGGTGGGTCAATTCCATTATGACAGCCGTGGTCGCTGTCGGCATTGTGTTGACCATACGTCTTATCGGCATAATGCTGCTGATTTCAATCCTGACAGTGCCTGTAATCGTAGCCGAGATATGGTGTCGCCGCTTTATCTCTATTATGGCTATGGCCGCCGCTGTCGGGGTGGTTAGTTCGGCAGGAGGATTGTTTCTGGCTACGGTGGTAGATGTGCCATGCTCAGCAATGATTGTGTTGTTGCAGATTGTCGTTTATCTGCTGTCGCGTGTGTCATTCAGTCTGATGATGCGGCGTAATATGCAATAACACAGACCCGCAAAGCGTTATATACCAATATATGGGCAGGATAAGGCTTGAACAGGTAATTATAGTGGCGCTTATAGCCATGCTGACCGTGTTATCGGGGTGCAGTCTCCGAAAGAACACGGCCGCTACACGCAAGTACCAGGCATTTATCACGCGTTACAATATCTATTATAACGGTGACGAGCATTATAAGGAGACGCTCAAGCAGATGGAGACGAACTATGAGGACGATTATTCACAATTACTTTTCGCCCATCCTGCCGATGCACGCCGCGACGAATCCGCTCCTCAGCCTTCGGGCGATTTTACACGTTCGATAGAGAAAGCCCAGAAGGCGATTCAATTGCGCAGTATCAAGAAAAAGCCCGCAAAGAAAGCCGGCAAATCGTCGGATCCGGCCTACAAGGCATGGATGAAACGTGATGAGTACAATCCATTTCTCCACAATGCGTGGATGATGATGGGACGCTCGCAGTACAACAATGGCGATTTTCTTGGAGCAGCCGCTACGTTTTACTACATTACACGACATTTTTCATGGTTGCCGGCTACCGTGACAGAAGCCCGTATATGGCAGGCCCGCTCCTATCTGTCGATGGGATGGGACTTCGAAGCGGAAAACATACTTGAGAAAATACCGGAGAAAGAACTTGAAGCCAATTCACAGTTGCGCAATCTGTACAATCTGGTGCAGAGTGCCTATTGGAGCCGGTCGGCCAATCCGTCCAAAGCGATTCCATATCTTGAGCAGTCTGCGCGCTCGGCCAAAGGGAGCCAGAAGTCGCGCTTGAATTTCATGCTGGGACAACTGTACCAGCGCGAGGGGCAAAGTCGCAAGGCCTACGAAGCCTACAAGCGCTCTTCGACAGCAAGTTCGCCATATCGTACACAAATCAATGCACGTATACGCCAGAGCGAGGTATATTCCGGCTCATCCATAGAGCCGGAAGTGAAAGCGCTGCGGCGCATGACGCGCTACGACCGCAACAAGGATTATCTCGACCAGATATATTATGCCATAGGCAATCTGTATCTGTCGCGACGCGACACAGCCAATGCTATCGAAAACTATCGTCTTGCTGCGGAGAAATCGACACGCAACGGAATCGAGAAAGCCATCGACCAGCTCGCTCTCGGTCGGTTGTACTTCGAGACCCACCGATACGACCTTGCCCAGCCATGTTACAGCCAGGCTGTGCCTCTGTTGCCACAGAGCTATCCGGGGCTTGATTCCATAAAGCGGCGCAGCGATGTTCTTGACGAACTGGCTGTTTATTCACAAAACGTAACTCTCAATGACTCTTTGTTGCGTCTCTCGGAGATGGATTCAGTGCAACGTCTGAAAATAATCGACCGTATTATCGACGACCTTAAAAAAGCAGAGGCGGAAGAAGCGGAGCGCCAGCGTCGTGAGGAATATCTCGCTGAGCAGCAGGCCAACGGAACGCAGATGCAGAATACAGGCAATGCCGCATCTGCTCCCGCCACATTCATGATTAATAATGATGACTCCTGGTATTTCTACAATACAGCGACACGTAACGCCGGACGCACTGAATTCCAGAAGCGGTGGGGTGCACGCAAACTTGAGGATGACTGGAGGCGCAGAAACAAGGCTTCATTCAGTTTTGATGACTTCGAGAACACTGAGGAGAGTGCCGACACCGAGGCTTCGGACAGTTTGGAAGATTCCGACGCTACCGACACCTCAGCAGAGGATTCGGAGAAGGATGCACAGCTTGCTTCCGACCCGCACAACCGCGAGTATTATCTGAGGCAGATACCATCTACTCCTGAAGAGAAGCAGACGGCTGCCGATGTTGTGCAGGAAGGCCTTTATAACATAGGACTCATACTGAAGGATCAGCTGGAGGACTATGATGCCGCGGCTATTGACTGGGATGACCTTATGAAGAGATATCCCGACAACATATATCGTCTGGATGTGTACTACAACATGTATATGATGTATGCCCGCGACGGAAGGCATAATCTTGCCGAACATTACCGCGCGCTCATATTAAAAGAATTCCCCGACTCAAAGTATGCGGTTGCAATGCGCGATCCTGCCTATATCGACAATCTGCGGCGCATGCATGCCGAGCAGGAGAGCCTCTATGAGAAAGCCTACGACGCTTATCTCAACAACCGTAACGATGAGGTGCATGCTGCATACCGCGACATGATGCATAGATATCCGCTGAGCAAGATTATGCCAAAGTTCATGTTTATCGACGCGCTGTCGTATGTTACTGAAAACAAGCCCGAGGAGTTCCGCTCTACTCTTAAGGAACTGCTTGAACGCTATCCCGAGACCGATATCACTCCACTGGCGTCGGCCTACCTGAAGGCGCTTGCACAGGGGCGCAAGCTGCATGCGGGAAATGCAAATACTCGAGGCATGTTGTGGGATCTGCGTCTTGGCAACGACAGTGTGTTCAACGAGAACGACTCGATAACGTTTGATTTGAATCCCGATGTGCCTCAGTTGCTCGTGCTGGTATATCCTACTGACGAGGTCAACGCCAATCAACTGCTGTATGATGTAGCCTACCACAACTTCAGTGCGTTTGTAGTCCGCGACTTCGACCTTGAACAGATGAACTTCGGACGTCTCGGTCTGTTGCTTATAAAGGGATTCGCCAATTTCGAGGAACTCGCTCATTACCGCAAGGTGATGGACGAGGAGGGACGTCTGACTCTTCCTCCCGAGGTACGGCCGGTGATGATAAGTGTGGAAAACTTCGACAAACTCATACGTCAGGGACGCAGCTTCGAGGATTATTTCCGTTATGTCGACTCCAAAGCCGAGGAAGAGCCGGTGACGGCCTCTCCGGGACTGACCGACAGCAGTGACGCACAAGTTCCGGATGACCGGCCGGAAACGGATGATGCCCCTGTTGATGATGCCTCAGGAACACCCGGTCAAGATGAATCGTACGACACATTTCCACAACCGGCAGAACCGGCAACTGATTCTGAATCCTCAATACAATCCGAATAAATATGCCAAACTCCATACTTTGGGCTGACGACGAGATTGACCTTCTGAAGCCACATATACTTTTCCTGAAAAGCAAGGGTTATGATGTAACCACTGTCAATAATGGCCGCGACGCGCTTGAGCTGGTCGGGCAGCATCCGTTCGACCTGATTATTCTTGACGAGAACATGCCCGGCCTTACCGGCCTTGAGACACTGATGCTCATAAAGCAGTCGGCTCCACATGTGCCGGTGATAATGATTACCAAGAGCGAAGAGGAAAATATCATGAATCAGGCTATCGGAAGCAAAATATCTGACTACCTTATCAAGCCTGTAAACCCTACTCAGATACTCCTGTCGATTAAAAAGAACCTTCACTCCGGACAGCTCGTAACAGAGACTACAGCCACCGGCTACCGTCAGCAGTTTGCCGAGCTGTCGCAGCTCATAGGCGCCTGCCGCACCATCGAAGACTGGCACAATCTGTATGGCAAACTTGTGTATTGGGAGATGGAACTTGCCGCAGCACCCGACAGCGGTATGGAGGAGATGCTCATGATGCAGAAGCGGGAGGCCAATGCGGCCTTCAATAAATTTGTGCGGAAAAACTATGAGTCGTGGCTTACTACCGACAACCATCCGCTCATGAGTCCCGAAATATTCAAGGAGTGTATATTCCCGCTTCTTGACAATGGGGAAAAGGTGTTCTTCATATTAATTGACAATTTCCGTCTTGACCAGTGGCGCACAATCAAACCTCTGCTTGCCGATATATTCAACTTCGATGAACGGCTGTATACCTCTATTCTGCCAACCGCTACCCAATATGCTCGCAATGCCATTTTCTCAGGCCTCATGCCTTTGCAGATAGCCAAGATGTTTCCCGGACTGTGGGTTGACGAAGACAGCGAGGAAGGCAAGAATCTTAATGAGTCGCCGTTGATAGCCACGCAGTTTGAGAGATACCGCCGTAAAGTTAAATTTTCCTACAACAAGGTAAATGATTCCACCGGCAACGAGCGTCTGCTCAGAGAGTTCTCCAATCTTGCCCTTAACAATCTCAATGTGGTGGTGTTGAATTTTATCGACATGCTGTCGCATGCCCGCACCGAGTCGAAGATGATACGCGAGCTAGCCACCAACAATGCCGCATACAGGTCGCTGACCGAGACGTGGTTTCGCCACTCGTCGGCTCTCGATCTCTTCCGCAGGATTGCCGAGGCGGGCTACCGAATTGTTCTCACCACCGACCACGGGACCATACGTGTCGACAACCCCATAAAGGTGATTGGTGATAAGAATACCAATACCAACCTGCGATACAAAGTAGGAAGGAACCTGAATTACAATCCACGTCAGGTATACGAAATAAAGCGTCCCGACAGATTCGGCCTCCCTTCGCCTAATGTGTCGTCGACATATATATTTGCCGGAGAAGACGATTTCTTCGCATATCCCAACAATTACAATTACTATGTGCAGTACTATACAGGAACATTCCAGCATGGAGGAATCTCGCTTGAGGAGATGGTGGTGCCGCTCATAACTCTTACTCCCAAGAAATAATTATCACTCATAATATCGAAAATATGACCACAACGCTTACCATACCTTCGCTTGACGCTATCGACAGCGTAGCCCGGCAGTTTGTCGACCTTATGGACGACTATACGGTATTTGCCTTCAACGGTGAGATGGGGGCAGGCAAGACTACATTTATCAATGCCCTTTCCCGCGTGCTCGGTGTTGACGAGGACCCCACAAGCTCGCCTTCGTTTGCCATCATCAATGAATACCGCTCGTCGACTACCGCCGAACTGATTTACCACTTCGACCTCTACCGTCTTGAGAATCTCGAGGAGGCTTTTGACATCGGTGTCGAGGATTATCTGGATTCCGGCGCCATATGTTTCCTTGAATGGCCCGAACGCATCGCCGACATTCTCCCGGATGATACAGTAAGGGTGGACATTGCCGAGCAGCCCGATGGCTCACGACTGCTTACTGTAACTACACCCGACGAATAGATTGATTGTGAGCATGCTCATTATTCATGCCTGAGCAGGGCAGTTCAGATTATAGCTGATTATGACTATTGAGGTTGCTAAAGCCATGCTTGTATGTATATTCGCCGCGATGGGCGTGTTTTCCATAGCGACGGGTGTATCCGGCTGGCCATGGTTTTACAACAGCATCAATGCCCGCGTACTGACCGGACGCATGCGGCGCATCCATGCACGTATATTCTATATAATTGTCGGCCTGGTGATAATCGCCATGGCCGCATATCTGTTTTTACAGCCGATAGATTCATGACATCATCCATAGCGCGCCTGATTGCTCTTGACTCAGTGAATTCCACAAGTTCCTACCTTGCCGGGATAGCGGAGACCATGCCCCACGGGACGGTTGTGTCGGCTTACGCCCAGACCGCCGGACGGGGACAGCGTGGCAACTCCTGGGAGTCCGAGCCGGGTGCCAATCTTACATTCTCGATGCTGTTGCGCCCCGACGGCATCCGTGCCGCCGAGCAGTTCAGCCTTTCGGAGGCTGTGGCTCTCGGCATCGCCTCCGCACTCCGCCATTATCTCCCCGACACGGCAGTGTGTATAAAATGGCCCAACGACATATATGCCGCCGACCGCAAGATATGCGGTATTCTTATCGAAAATTCTTTGCTCGGTAGCTGTATACGTCATAGTATAGCCGGAATAGGCATTAATGTCAACCAAACCGTATGGCGTAGCGATGCTCCCAATCCGGTGTCAATGGCGCAGATTGCAGGTCATGTTTTTGACCGTGATGAGGTGTTGGAGCGCGTATGCCGGGAAATCAGGCATGAACTCTCTCTACCGTCTGCTCCACGCCATGACCGTTACATGCAGGCGCTGTGGGGGCGTTACGGCCTTACCTACCGCGATACGGCGACAGGCGAGATTTTCCGTGCCTCTATCCGTAGTATTGCGCCTGACGGCATGATGACTCTTGCGCCTCTCGACGGGGCGCCGGAGCGTGTGTATGCCTTTAAGGAAGTGTCGGTAATAATATGATATATAAGAGTCGGGAATCAAATATTTTCGTTATCTTTGCGATATGCCATCAATAATAAAACCATATACGCTGCTCGCGGCGATTGTAGCACTCAACGCCTCGGGACAGTCACTTTCAAAAGAGATTACCGTAGATAAGGATGTGGTGCCGCAGGAGCGCGAGGCATCACGTATGGTGCTCACCCCCAAACTTGTGCTACCGGCCATCCAGCAGAAGTCGCTGAGATGGTCCGACCGCGGTGTTGCCGCGTCTGTGTCGCCCACAGTGGCTACACTCCCCCCGGCGGCATATGCTTCTTCAATAACTCCATCGCCTTACCGTGGATACGTAATGGCCGGGTACTTCCCTGCATTCCAGCTTGGAGTATCGGCCGGGTATAAACTTATTAAGACCGACAACTCCGATCTCAACGTCTGGATGCAATATGACGGCAGTTCGGTAAAGCGCAAGGCCCCGTTCAACAGCGGAAAGAAAATCGGCTATTATTCTCCTGACGAAGGCAAGACAACATATAATACCCAGGATGTTGGTGTCGGCGTTGGCGGTTCGCATACCTTTGCGAATGTCGGTACGCTGTCGGGCCGTGTGGCCTACGACCTCTCATCGTATAACTTTCCGACATTAATCACCAAGGGTTTTAATCAGAGTATCAACCGTTTTGGTGTTGACCTTGGTTGGCAGTCGCAGGCTGGTGCATTTGACTATTCGGTAAATCTGGGCTATGATTACTTCCATCTTTCAAAGGTGAAGGAGGAGTCTATCATTACTTTTGACGGAAATAGAGAATTGGCATCATTGATTGATCTTTCATCAAGAAATGAAAAAACACTGTCGGCATCATTTTCCGGCCGGTATGCTATCAGTGAATTCTGGCATGTAGGAGCCGATATTGACTTCACGGATACCGACCGTTCCGCTGGTGAAAACATATTTGAAGTAGCGAGTGGAACGTGGCCGGATGATTCTGAAAATTTCAATGGCCCATATATCAGCCATGAAGGCTTTAAATATGGATTAGATGACGTTGGATACAATATCACAGAGATGCACCCGTATCTGCGTTGGAAAAACGACAATCTTATCGTGAAAGCCGGTGTTGGAATACAGATTGCCGGAGGAGACTGTGGAAGCAACCGTGTGAGACCCGACTTGCGTGTTGACTGGACTCCATCCGCATCCTTCGCAATATGGGGTCAGCTTAATGACCGTCGGGTCAATATGCAGACACTCGGAGACCTCTACGACCGCAACCGATATGTCGGACGAGATTGTAACGCCGGGCCGATGTTGGATAAGTTGCATGTAGAGGGTGGTATTATAATAGGTCCATTTGCCGGAGCTTCCATTGAGCTGTGGGGTAGTTATGGGCGTGTCAGTTCCTATTATACCCCGGCCGTCATTAGCCTGCCCCAAGGCAATGTCGGTTCATTAAACAGCGGTGTCAACGAGTCGCCGTTTTCTCCATACTTTACCATAGGCCAGTATATGGTCATAGATGATTTTACCGATATGTCCTACGGGGCTGCGTTCAACTACGATTATCGCGACATAGCATCGCTGCGTGTAAGCTGGGAGGGTGCTCCGCAGGAGTTTGACAGAGGTAATATCAACTCATTGGACCGTGCCCGTTCGGTGTTTGCTGCTACTCTTGGTGTACATCCCATAAATCCTCTTGATATATCATTAGGCTATACTGTACGCTCGGGCCGTTGCCTGTATGGTATAAAGCCGGATTATCCCGGCTTGTTTAACCCATTTGAATATAGGAAATATTCACTCGGCACAACAGCATCGCTCGACCTTGGCGCCACTTGGCGCTTCAGTGACAGATTTAATGTATGGGGCACTGTCGAAAATCTGCTCAACCGCGACTGGCAAATCGTATACGGCATACCTAACAAAGGTGTAACGGGTCTGGTCGGTGTGTCATATCGCTTTTAAGATGCCTGAATGCCATACAATATATTTGTCAGTCTCAGGCGCTTTCCTATCACAAACCATCCGTTACAGAGGTTTGTTGTATCTTCCGGGTCAATGCATTATGCGTTGATTAAGTAAATCATAAATAAAACACAATATTCAATATAAAATCACCATGGGACAACTTGCCATCATTAAAAACGACCCCTGGCTCGAGCCTTACGCCGCAGCCATTGAAGGGCGCCATCAGGATGCAATCAACAAGGAGAAGGAACTCACCGCCGGCTCCGGCTCGCTGAAGGCTTTTGCTAACGCCTACAACTATTTCGGCCTTCATCGTACCGACAGCGGATGGGTGTTCCGCGAATGGGCTCCCCACGCCACATCCATCAACCTAATCGGCGACTTCTCAAAATGGAAAGTCATGCGCAAGTATGCCCTGCGTCGTATAGCGGTCTCCGACGGCGTCTGGGAGATAAAGCTCCCTGCCACAGCCTTGCGCAACGGAGATCTGTACAAAATGTATGTCTGCTGGGAAGGCGGAGGCGGCGAGCGTATTCCTGCCTATGCCAACAGGGTGGTCCAGGATGAGCAGACACACATATTCTCTGCCCAGGTATGGTGTCCGGAGAAACCATACAAATGGAAAGTGAAGAGATTCGTGCCCGATACCAAACCGCTTCTGATATACGAATGCCACATAGGCATGTCGCAAGAGCGCGAAGGAGTAGGCACATATAATGAGTTCCGCGAAAACGTTCTGCCTCGTGTTGCCGCCGACGGCTACAACGCCATACAGATAATGGCCATACAGGAGCATCCTTACTACGGTTCGTTCGGCTATCATGTAAGTTCTTTCTATGCTCCATCCTCACGCTTTGGAACTCCCGAGGAACTTAAGGCACTTATTGATGCCGCTCATGAGAAGGGTATTGCAGTAATCATGGATATTGTGCATTCTCATGCTGTAAAGAATGAGGTGGAGGGATTGGGACGTCTTGACGGCTCCCCTGACCTTTACTTCTATGGCGACCACCGTCGCGAACATTCCGCATGGGATTCGCTATGTTTCGATTATGGCAAAAATCAGGTGCTCCACTTCCTGCTCTCCAATTGCAAATATTGGCTTGAGGAGTTCCGCTTCGATGGTTTCCGCTTCGATGGAGTAACCTCGATGCTGTATTATGACCACGGTCTCGGCAAGGCTTTTGGCTCGTATTCCGACTATTACGACGGCAACGAGGACACCAATGCGATTGTATATCTTACCCTTGCCAACAAACTTATCCATGAGGTAAACCGTCGTGCCATCACTATTGCTGAAGAGATGAGCGGAATGCCCGGACTTGCTTATCCTATAAAGGGTGGCGGCATCGGATTCGATTATCGCATGGCCATGGGTATTCCAGATTACTGGATTAAGATACTTAAAGAAAAGAAGGATGAGGACTGGCATCCGACATCAATCTATTGGGAACTCACCAACCGTCGTCCCGACGAAAAGACAATATCATATGTTGAAAGCCATGACCAGGCTCTGGTAGGCGACAAGACTGTAATATTCCGTCTTATCGACGACCAGATGTACTGGCATATGACCAAAGGCGACGACAATGCGGCGGTAAACCGTGGCATTGCTCTGCACAAGATGATACGTCTTGTCACCCTCGCTACAATCAATGGCGGATATCTCAACTTCATGGGCAATGAGTTCGGTCATCCCGAATGGATTGATTTCCCGCGCGAAGGTAATGGCTGGAGCTATAAGTATGCACGCCGCCAGTGGGATCTTGTCGACCGCAAGGAGCTGCGCTACTGTGAGCTCAACGCATTTGACAACGCCATGGTGCAGCTTGTCGGTGATGTATATGATTTCCAGGCACTACCTGTCGAGAAACTATGGGAAAAGGATGATGACCAGGTGCTGGCATTCAAGCGCGGCGACCTTGTGTTTGTGTTCAACTGGGCTCCGTTCAAGTCGTATGACGGCTATGGATTCCTTGCTCCCGAAGGGGAATATGAGGTAATCCTATCATCCGACAACAAGGATTTCGGAGGCTTCGGCAATATTGATGAGGGTGTACATCATTTCACCCAGCCCGATCCGCTCTATGCACCCGACCATAAAGGCTGGCTCAAACTTTATCTGCCGGCACGCACATGTCAGGTGCTCCGTCTCCACCGACCGAAATCCGACAACATATAGTATAATAGCGTAGATTCTGCGTAAATAACGTGACGGCATACCGGAATGCTCTGGTATGCCGTCACGTTATTTATGCAGAATCTTGTTTTAGGATTATTAAGCATCGATTATATGAAAATGACCGTATAAACCGGTGGCATTTTGTCAGGGATAGCTGTGTCTGGATTAGATTCAGAGTCGATATTTGTACATTTGTTAGGAAAAATTGGGCGTATGCTTGGAAAAATGGTAGATTCATCATTTTTTAGTTAAAATAAATTATTCTTAATGAAATTTTATTAACTTTGCAAATGGTACATATTTACATATCTAACAGTTGAGATTTATTTTGATGTTATATGCTCCATGTCAATTTTAAGTCTGGCGTGTTGATAAAATGACAATCTGTATATGAATAAAATTTTACAATCTGTTTTTACCGGAACTGTGTTCATGGCTGTGTCAGTGCCTGCATATGCTGTCATGGCAGATTCTTCTCCCCGTACTGTTACTTTGCCTGACGGGAATACGGTGACACTCGTGCTTCATGGCGATGAATACTTCAATTATACAACTACCGCAGAAGGCAACACGGTAGTGTTCAATACCGACAATAGCGTATGGGAGTATGCATGCGTCAGTCCTGTCGACGGAAGCCTTGTGCCGACCGGCGAGCGGGCCGTAGACGGACTTCGGTCTCTTACAGGAGTGAAGAATCTCAAACCGGCAATAAATCCCGTGCAGCAGAATGCCGACAATATAATGCGCGTACATAAAGTGCCTGCCAGATATGATTACAGTAAATTCCGGGGGCTGGTGATACTTGTAGAGTATAATGACGCGCCATTTTCACGCCAGGATATCTATGATATTGTCAATGATATGGTCAACAAGCGTGACTATGACGGGTATATGTCAAACACTCTCATTCCGTCGAAGGTGGAATGTACCGGCTCGGTGCGAGATTATTATTATGAAAACTCCAACGGCAAGTTTGACCCTCAGTTTGATGTGGTAGGGCCGGTGCAGATAAATTATTCCCAGCATTATGCCAATCAGAGTGCCGGAGCCCAGACTCTTGTCAGCGCTGCTCTTCGTGCCGCCGATGAGCAGGTGGACTACACATTGTATGATACCGACGGCAACCGCCAGGTCGACATGGTCTACTTTATTTTCTCCGGAGGAGGCTCGAATCATTCCGGAAACGATGCCACTTTGCTTTGGCCACATGCATCCACAGTCATGAATCTCTCGCTCGACGGCGTATCGTTCGGACGCTATGCCTGCTCTACCGAACTTTACGGCGCTCCTGCCAATAAGCAGCTCGACGGTATCGGCACGATATGCCATGAGTTCAGCCATGTGCTCGGTTTGCCCGACCTCTACGATGTCGACTACGAGACCGGCGGCCAGGCGATTCATCCGCAGCGGTGGTCGATAATGGCTTCCGGCTCCTATCTAAATATGAGTCGTACTCCATGCGGATACTCGTTGTTTGAGCGTTATGCTCTCGGATTCACATCCCCTCGGCTGATAACTTCGCCGGGCACATACACTCTGTCTCCACTTACCGAAGGCGACACCCCCGACGGATGTCGCATCAATTCCGCTGTGGATAATGAATACTTTCTGCTTGAGCACAGGAAGAAAGTGCGTTGGGATGAATACCTCCCCGGCGAGGGTATGCTTGTTCACCGGGTGGATTCGACCAATACCTCAGTATGGGAAAACAACAAGGTGAATGCTTCGCCGACCCATACATATTATAGCCTGTTGCGCGCCACACCGAAGGTCAGTTCTAAAGGTGCAGTTACAGACAGCGACGGCGACCCGTTCCCCGGCAGCGGCAATGTGACTTCAATCACCAATGCCACCACTCCGTCCATGCGTTCGTGGACTATGGTATCGTCGCCTTTGGTTGTGGAGGATATTGCATATGATGACGACGGAAATATATCGTTTGCGGTCAGTGTGGATGATACTCCGACTCTTGTCGAGGATTTTGCCACGATGGAATCCACCGATGATGACATCGACAATGTACGGGGACGTTTCACTACATGGAGTCTTACCTCCGGCGCCAGGATACAGATTGCTGACGACGGCACCGGTTATGCCACTACTGTAAAGGGGAGCGTTATTGTATGTAATCCTTTTGAAGGAGAGGTAGAGACCTGCACGATAACGATTGATAATCCTACGTCGCAGAATGCCGTGTTCCGGTTCTATTATTCCAATGACGGCGGAACAAAGTGGGTAATCCTCAACACAATCTCAGGTACATCCAATCCAACTGTTGCCAAAGGCGCTACGGCTACGCTTAATTTCAGTGTTCCGGTGGCTTCCGGCGCATCATATAAGCTGACTCAGATTAGCGGCAATGCCTCGGCGCCATGCCGGATACAGGAGATTGCCTTCGGATTGCAGCCCGGCTCGTCGGCAATAGAGAGTGTGTTCTCTGACTTCTGCTCCGACGGAGAGGCCGAGTGGTATACTCTGGAGGGTATGCGCATATCAGAGCCCGCAGGGCGTCATGGCATTTTTATTGTAAGACAAGGATCCAAGACCCTGAAAGTAGTAAGATAAATACCGGATTGGCCAGGTTATTGTCGCCGTCGGTGTAATAGAGGACATCGGTAGCGTCTCCGGCCAATTATTCCTACAATATCCTCAGTCATATTCACATCTATGAAGAATTTTGCTTCATTAATTCTGGTCGCCGGCGCGCTCATAGGCAATTGCGGCATGGGACAGGCTCAGCTGCCTGCCTCTGCCGAGGCCTTGAACAATGAGCCATTTGTGGCATCCGCCTCTTCAAGAGCGGTAGCCTCTGCGAGCGACTTCCGGCTTGAGACTGCGCCACGGGTTGCGCTATCTGTCGGTTCCGGCGAGCTTGTTGCCCGAAGTGCCCGTAACACACTGCGCGCAGCCTCACGCGTGGCTACATCCGCAGAAAGTGTCAGCGGATACTATGTGGGCAAGTACTCAACCCTTACGTCAAGCAGTTTTGACGGAGGGTCTACCATGCAGATTGTGCCTGACACCGAAGGCGATTCTGTCACAATCAAATCTTTCTGGAGCGGGTGTGATGTGCGTGCGCATCTTGATGCCGCCACCGGCTCGATTTCCGTTCCGCGCCAGCATATTACCAATGACGCCAGCTATGGAACGCTTGATATTGCGGTAATCAATACCAATGGTACCCCCGACTACAGCAGTCAGATAACCGGAACTGTTGCTGCCGACGGTTCTATCGACTTTTCTGAGGCATGGTGGGGAATATTCGTTCAGACTGGCACCAACAAGGATAAGTTTGTCGCTGCATATTACAATCTTGTCCTTTCACGGCCAACCGGTCAGTTCACCTATAAGAACTCTGCCGGAAATGCTGTGGGATATTATGTGTTGATAAAGCAGACAAGCAAAAATATGCTTACTGTCAGCAATATATTCAACCGCGGATATGACATCGAGATTGAACTCAAACGCAACCGCACCGCTGAAATCAACGGCCAGACCGCTTTTATCAATGGAAGCGGAGCGTGGACTATGATTCGCTGTGTGGAATTTAACGAAGCGGGTAATCTCACCAAATACAGCAATATAATAGAGACCCCGGCCGCTGCCGACGACAATAATACAACATTGTCGTGGACCGACTGGTCGCTGCTGTGTGCCGCCGCCAGCTCATATGCGGGCAAACTGACCGATGCCGAGTTGACTGCATTCACGCCGTTCAGCTATCCTTCGCTTTCCGTTAGTGAGTTTGAGGGAGATGGTACTGAAGAAAATCCCTATCTTATCAAGTCGCTCGACCATCTTATCTTGCTGGCCGATAAGGTCAACAACGACACAGAGTATGTGGGGGCCTACTATAATAACCAGTATACACGTACATACCTCGGCAAATATTTCGCCCTTGCCAACGATATCGACATGGCCGGCTATCGCTTCGAGCCTATCGGTTCGACATGGTCGCAGCGTTTTGCCGGTGTGTTTGACGGTCGCGGACATAAAATTAAGGGGCTTACAGTCAATGGAGCCTCGAAATATTATGCCGGACTCTTCGGCATGGCTGATACTGTAAGCGTGTTCAAAAACGTGATACTTGAAAATCCTACGGTCAGCGCTGACTACTACAATGCCGGCTCTATTGTGGCCTGGACATTAGGCTCGGTTGAGAATATCACCGTATATAATCCCGAGGTATCCACTCTGCGTGTGGTTGCCGCCGGTGTGGCCGGTATCGTAAGCGGTTCAATCAGCAACTGCCATGTCGAGGGTGGAATCATCGAAGGCGGCGGTTATGTCGGCGGTGTAGCCGGTGAGGTGCACGGCGGCATGCGCAACTGTTCGGCCACAGGCACACAGGTGTTCATGACCGGCTCGGGCAATCCCGGCGGTGGCGTTGTCGGCAACCTGATTACAGGCGATGGCGAGAATCTCGCATTCAGCGGTCTGATAAGATATAAAAATACCGACGGTCAGCAGTATCTCGGCGGTGTTGCCGGTATGGTACAGGTGGGTACTCTGCGCAGTTCTTTCTCGGCAGGCATGGTGGTCGGCTACAGCAATGAATCGTGTGTAGGTGGTGTCACTGGTCTGCTCACCGGCAAACTGGTCGACTGCTACTCTTCCGGATTCGTTCACTGCTATTCGCGTATCACAGGCGGTATCGTCGGCCAGATTCAACTCGGCTCCAACAAGATTTCGCCGGAGGTGCGCAACTGTTACACTTCCGCTACTGTAGAATGTGAGACATATCAGTACAACCGCGAGAACTGCAATGAAGTAATCGGCAAGATTATCGACGGTAGCAATCCTGTGCTTGAAAATATATATTACGACAGTCAGGTGACCAATTTCTACTCCACACGTTTCGGAGCCCTGACAAGTGATCTTACTTCGGCTTCCGGTCCCAAGGGATTCTCGGCCGACGTATGGAACTTTACTCAAGGAGCATATCCTCGTATCAAGGCTACTGCCGATTCGCAGGCTGCTATGTACAGTGCCTCGGCCGTAGATATGATTCCCTCCGACAATTTCAAGAAACTGTCTAACAACACTCCCATTACAGCGCTCGGCAATACACAGTTCAAATTCCTCAAGCAGGGACGCCTCTACGATGACGGCTATTATGCTTCCATCAAGGACGGTATGATTGTTATCGGCGAGGAGTTCGGTGTCGACACCCTTTATGTAGTCAACGGTACCTCGCAGACCTACCATTATGTCAACATCGCTCCCATACCCTTCGAAGGCGACGGTACAGTCGAATCTCCGTTTATCATAAAGAGCAAGGACGACCTTGTGGCCATGTCGTTGGCTACTACCGTGAAACGTCAGACATTCCCCGGAATGTACTTTGAGCTTGCCGGTGACATCGATATGGAGTATGACACGGCATTCCTTGGCATCAACGCCGACAATTCCGCCGGCTCGGCCTCGATAGCTTTCCAGGGCGTATTCGACGGAAAGGGTCATACAATAAACCGTCTGGTAATTCCCGACCGGCTTGTATGGACTACTCCAATCCAGGACGGCAATCCCGGCACGCTTAATGCAAGCCAGTGTAAGGGCATATCGGGCCTGTTCGGACGTGTGGGTGTCGATGGCATAATCCGCAACGTCACCATCGGAGCCGACTCACGTCTTGAGATGTATGCTACATGTGGCGCTCTCGTGGGCCAGCTTGACGGCCGCGTGGAGAACTGCCGCAACTATGCCGACGTCATCGGCTACTCATGTTGGGTAGGTGGTATCGTAGGCCAGATGAACAAGGGCAGTGTGGTCAAGGACTGCTACAATGCAGGAAATATCACAACCAGCTACGCCAATGTCGGAGGTATTTCCGGCACTACCGGAGGAACAATCGAGAACTGTGTGAACACCGGCGATGTTCGTGCCACTCTGCTTGTCACCAACTACAGCAAGCAGCTGCAGCGTGCCGGTGGCATCTCAGGAGGTTCCAACGGAGGCTCGTTTATCAACTGTGTGAACTATGGTAATGTGTCGGCCGACCTCAACAATGCCGGCGGTATATGCGGTTCGCTCGAAGGCACCAGCACAGCCGGCTCGGGCAAGGACGACCTCACACGTTGCTTCAACTTCGGCAATGTATATTGCGGCAACAAGGCTACTCTTGGAGCTATTGCAGGTCTGAAGGGTACAAAAGATATTGCAGGCGTATACTACGATGTGCAGATGATTGGTCTGAAGGCCGGTGCCAACAGCGATATGGAGAATGTAACCCCGATGGAGACCTCGGCTCTCGTTTCCGGTGAGACAATCGAGGGCTTCGATACTGCCGAATGGGACTTTGCCGCCGGTATGTATCCTGCCTTCAGAATGTTTGCCGATGAGGTGAAGGTGAAAGCAGCAAGAAAGGTATATGCTCTTATCCCGGACGGACAGACTGTAGGCAATCTTACTGTAGCGTCCACCCTGTCGGACGATGCTGCATGGAGTCTTGCCGACGGCAAGGTATTCTCTATCGAGGGCAACCGACTTATTGCTCCTGCCAAGGTAGAGTCGGTAGTATCAGACACCCTTGTTGCTGTAAACGAGGCCGGAGTACGTCGTGCCATCCTTCTTACCGCCAAACCATCCAATCCGCTCACCGGAAAGGGCACAGAGGAATCCCCCTTCCTTATCAACAATACCGATGACTGGAATTCACTCGTGAAGTATATGGACGGAGCGGGCGATGGTCTGGAAAATCAGTTTGTTAAGATTACAGCCGACCTTGATTTCTCCGAGACTGCAATCAGCCGGATGGCAGCCGACGGAGTGACTACGCTCCTCGGTACAATCGACGGTGACGGACACGAACTTAAGGGCCTGTCGCTTAAGGCTACTGCCAACAATGCCTGCGCTATATTCGGCACAATAAGCGCCGGAGCTGTTGTCAAGAATATAGTAGTAAGTGGTGAAGCAAGCGGAGCTTATACATATGTGGCTCCTGTCGTAGATAAACTCTACGGTACCCTCAGCAATGTTAAGAGCAATGTTGCTGTCACCACTACCAAGGCCAACTGTGCCGGTGTAGCCGGGAATGCATACGATGGCGCACTGTTCGACAAGGTAGTGTTTGCAGGTTCAATTACCAGCGCTCAGAACATGATTGGCGGTATTGTAGCCACTACCCAGAGCACCGGTCGCGTTACATTCAATGAATGTGCCTTCACCGGTACGATTTCACAGACAGCCACATATACAAAGGCCACTGCCGTGACAGTGGGCGGTCTGGTAGCCACATGCGGCCCGTCGACATTCTCAGGCTGCTATAGCGACGGCGAAATCAACATCGCTGACACCGAATATTCAGCCAATGTTGCCGGTTTCATTGGAAATGCATCGGGCAACAAGGCCGACGGTCTGTATTCATTCACCAAATGCTATAACGCTACTCCGATTACGGCCGGAGGAAAGGTAGCCGGTATTGTTGCCGGCGGACCTACATCGTCAAGCGGAGCGGCCAACTTCCAGTTTGTAATGACCGACTGCTACAATACGGGCGATATCACATCTGCCGCCACAAAGGCTGTAAGCTCGTCGTATACCGCAGGACTCATCATGCAGTACACTCCCGGCTCGCAGTTCGTACGCTGCCACAACGAAGGTACAATCATATCAAACAAGAATGTCTATGCCGCAGGTATAGCTGGATATCTGTGCGGAACTCCCGGTTCTACATCGACCCCCGCTACAGTCGAATTTACCGACTGCTATAACGAAGGTCTTATCGTGGCCGACGGAAACCAGGGTGGCGGTATTACCGGCTACGTAAGCGGTGCCGTGACCATGACAGGATGCTACAACACGGGCGATATCGAGGGCAACCAGATGCTTGGCGGTATTACATCCGCGTTTGCCGGAACCGGGCCGAAGCTCCTCAACTGCTACAACACAGGCAATATCACGGCAAAAGCACAGCGTGCCGGTGGTCTCATTGCATGGGGAGCCCCGACTAATGGTGTTGTCGAGGGTTGCTGGAACACAGGATATATATCTTCGACAAGCGAGGAGCAGGCCACAAAGGTTACAAGCTCTAATGAAATCGGAGGTCTCGCCGGCAGCAATGCGGCAAGTTTCATCAACTGCTACAATGCCGGTACTGTCGAAGGTCTCTCGCGTGTAGGCGGTCTTGTCGGCAACACTACCAAGGGAAAGACCTCGTTTACCAACTGCTACAATGCAGGCAAGATTATAGCTCCCGCCGATTCTTGCGGCTCGATTGTGGGCATAAGTGTCAACAACGACAAGCAGTGGGCTGAGGGCAACGTTATGACCGACTGCTATTACATCGACACCAACAGCTGTGACAACGACGCCGATGCATCGGCAAAGGCTGTCTCTGTAGCCGCACTTGCCGCACTCGACCTCGGCGCAGGATTTGATTCTGTCGACGACTACACATTCCCCGTAGTCAAGGGCTTCGCCGATAATGATGTGGCAATGCTTAATGCAGCGCAGATTGTGTTCGGCGGCAATGACACTGCCGAAAGTGTCACCGGTCCGTTCCATGTCGGAGGCACTCCCGTCGTAGCCTGGTCGAGCGACTGTTCCGTTCTTTCATTCAATGAGAGCGTCGCATCGTTTACCGCTGCATTCGCCGGAAAGATTCGCATTACCGCTACTGCCGGAGAGCACTCCAAGGAGTATGAGATACAGGTAAGCGCAACCTCTGGTATCGACGGTGTCGACACCGATGGTCTTGAAGTAATCGACTCACGCTATTTCAACGCCGCAGGTATCGAGGTAGCAGAGCCGAGCACTTCCGACGGCAATGTATATGTAGTAGTGCGCACCTTCAGCGACGGCACAGTCAAAGTAGAGAAGGTAGCCATGAAGTAATACCACACACACTATCCAATCCATAGTCATGGCGGTGTTTCCTCGGGATACACCGCCATGACTCATTTTTATCAATATTTTTGAGGTACAATAATTTGGTCATTGGCACTGCATGGATGCTTTGGCGTAGGATTCTATGGGGCGGTGGTTTACATTTGTTTTTTAAGCGGGAAATGGCTAATTTTGCACACATAAATATAATTACGCGATGCAAAAGGAATTTAAACGCACACTGATTACTACGGCTCTTCCATATGCCAATGGTCCGGTTCATATAGGACATCTCGCCGGTGTTTATGTACCGGCCGACATTTACGCCCGTTATCTGCGCCTGCGCGGACAGGACGTTGTGATGGTAGGCGGAAGCGACGAGCACGGTGTGCCTATCACTATAAAGGCACGCCGCGAGGGTGTGACTCCACAGGATATCGTTGACCGCTACCACAAGATAATCAAGGACTCGTTTGAGGAGTTGGGTATATCGTTTGATGTATATTCCCGCACCACATCCGAGACACATTCGGCTACTGCGAGCGAATTTTTCCGTCGTCTTTACGACAACGGCCAGTTTGTAGAGCAGACATCACGTCAGCTATACGACCCTGAGGCAAAACAGTTTCTTGCCGACCGCTATGTGACAGGCAAATGTCCTCATTGCGGCAACGAGCGCGCCTATGGCGACCAGTGTGAGGCGTGCGGGACATCCCTAAGCCCGGATGAACTGATTGACCCCAAAAGCGCCATTACCGGAGCTGTGCCCGAACTTCGCGACACCCACCACTGGTATCTTCCGCTTGACCGCTGGGAGGAACGCCTGCGCGAGTGGATTCTTGACGGACACAAGGAGTGGAAGACCAACGTATACGGCCAGTGCAAATCATGGCTCGACCTCGGACTGAAGCCTCGTGCCGTAAGCCGCGACCTCGACTGGGGTATACCTGTGCCCGTGGAGGGCGCCGAAGGTAAGGTGCTATATGTATGGTTTGACGCCCCTATCGGCTATATATCCAACACAAAGGAGATACTGCCCGACACGTGGGAGACATACTGGAAAGACCCCGAGACCCGCATCATCAACTTTATCGGCAAGGACAACATCGTATTCCACTGTATCGTGTTTCCGGCGATGCTTATGGCCTATGGCGACGGATTCCAGCTTCCCGACAATGTTCCGGCCAACGAATTCCTCAATCTTGAGGGTGATAAGATATCGACATCGCGCAACTGGGCCGTATGGCTCCACGAGTATCTGCGCGACTTCCCCGGCAAGCAGGATGTGTTGCGCTATGTGCTTACAGCCAATGCTCCCGAGACAAAGGACAACGACTTTACATGGCGCGACTTCCAGGCCCGCAACAACAGCGAGCTTGTGGCGATACTCGGTAACTTCGTCAACCGCGCCATGGTGCTTACCCATAAATATTTCGATGGCGTGGTGCCCCCCGTACCAGCAGATGTAGATGCCGGACGTGCCGCTCTCGCTCCTGAACTGGAGAAGGCTGCCGCCGACCTTACAGCTGCGCTTGATACATTCCATTTCCGCGATGCCCTCAAGGCCATGATGGAAATCGCGCGTATCGGCAACCGATATCTCCAGGATATGGAGCCGTGGAAGCTCGCCAAAACCGACCTCTCGCTTACCGGTGCCATCCTTAACACCGCTCTGCAGCTTTGCGGAAATATCGCCGTGGCCGCCGAGCCGTTCATGCCCTTTATGAGCAAGCGTCTGCGCGACATGCTCGGTCTTGGCGACATATCCTGGGATATGCTCGGCTCGCTCGACATAGTTGCCGCCGGCTCGCGCCTCGCCACTCCCGAACTACTCTTCGAAAAGATTGAAGACTCTGTAATCGAAGGTCAGATGAAGCGTCTGGAAGATATCAAGGAACAAAACAAAATCAACTCGTGGGAGCCGGCGCCGCAGGCTGCCGATGTCGACTTCGACACATTCATGAAAGCCGACCTGCGCGTGGGCACCGTGCTCGAATGCGTTAAGGTGCCTAAGGCCGACAAACTTCTTCAGTTCCTTATCGACGACGGGCGGAAGAAGCGCACCATAGTAAGCGGCATCGCACATTACTACAAGCCCGAGGAGCTTGTCGGCAAGCAAGTGTGCTTTATCGCCAACCTGCCTCCACGCAAACTGCGCGGCATCGTGAGCGAGGGCATGATTCTGTCGGCCGAGCAGCCCGACGGCTCTCTGGTGGTAATATCGCCATCGGCACCGACGGCTCCCGGTGCGAAAATCGGATAACCGACTCTGCGCTTAGAAGTTGAAACTCAGCTATCCCAATATATCTCTTGTCTATGCATAAACCGAATATTCTCATCATATATACAGGCGGCACTATCGGCATGATTGAAAATCCGCATACCCATGCGTTGCAGCCGTTTGATTTCGACCATCTGATTGACAATGTCCCGAAAATCAAGATGCTCGACTATACGATAGAGAATATACAGTTTAACCCGCCGATAGATTCATCCGACATGAATCCCGACAGGTGGGTAGAGATGGCTCGCGCGATAGAGGAGAATTTCGACCGCTTCGACGGATTTGTAGTGCTCCACGGCACCGATACTATGGCCTATACTGCATCGGCTCTGTCGTTTATGCTTGAGAATCTCCATAAGCCGGTGATTATCACCGGCTCGCAGCTTCCAATCGGTGAAGTGCGGACCGACGGCGAAGAGAATCTTATCACAGCCCTGCAGATAGCCGCAGCTACCGACGTCAATGGCGAGCCAATGGTGCAGGAGGTGGCTATACTTTTCGAAAACTACCTTTGGAGAGGCAACCGCTCGACCAAGATGAGCGCCGACAACTTCAATGCATTCAAGTCGAACAACTATCCATCGCTCGCAAAGATAGGCCTTGGCATCCATTTCAATGAAGAAGCGCTGATGAGAGCGCGCATCAAGCGCCCTCTCAAGGTGCGCTACGCCATGGACACAGGGGTAATGTTTGTCGACCTGCATCCCGGCATTACCGAAGACATACTCAATTATCTCCTCAATGCTCCTGGGATAAAAGGTATTGTGCTCCGCACGTTCGGAGCCGGCAACGCGCCTACCTCTCCGTGGTTCATTCATGCCATAAAGAGCGCCATTGACCGCGGCATAGTGATACTTAATGTCACGCAGTGTGTCAACGGAGGCGTGCATACCAAGCGGTATGTGGCCGGCGACCGTCTGGCAGCCGCCGGAGTGACTTCGGGCCACGACATGACCTCCGAAGCTGCCATCACCAAGATGATGTATCTCTTCGGTATCGGCCTTTCGGGCGAGGATGTAAGAAAATATCTGGAGTGCAATATCTGCGGAGAGGTCACACTCTGATTATATATCGCATTGTATCTAAGTAGGTGTTTTTGTGCTTTTTATTCAAAAAAATATGGTACATATATCTCCTATGTCAAAAAAAAGTGCGATATTTGCACCTGCAAATGCCCGCAGGGATTTTGTGGGCTTCTAACTATTTGCTACCCAACAACTCAAATCATATTTTCTAAATAATACAAAACAATGACTAAAGCCGACATCGTTAACGAAATATCCAAAAGCACCGGCATTGAGAAGGGCGCTGTACTGGATACCATCGAGAAGTTTATGGAGATCGTGAAGGATTCTCTTGCACATGGCGAGAACGTATACCTCCGTGGCTTCGGCAGCTTTATCGTGAAGGTTCGTTCCGAAAAGACAGCTCGCAACATCTCCAAGAATACCACCATTATTATTCCCGAGCACAAAATTCCGGCTTTCAAGCCTGCAAAAGTGTTCATGGAAGAGGTTAAGTAAATCTCCCTACAAGAGCTATTCCTTTAAATCAACTATATTTATTAACTCCAAAACTGCATCAAGATGCCCAGCGGAAAGAAAAGAAAAGGCCATAAGATGGCCACTCACAAGCGCAAAAAGCGCCTGAGAAAGAATCGCCACAAGAAGAAATAAGCGCGAAGCGGTTCTTTATGAATATACACGAGAGCAAACGCTGCCAAAGCGGCATTCATTATTCCGCCTGGCGCCGTTTGTTCTCTGCGTATATCACGCGTGCGAAATAAAATGAAATGTGCGCGTATCAGAAGGCAGCCCGCCACTCCTGTAGGATTTATTTCTATATGGATTTTTCGGCTCGGGCTGTAGTTCCTGAATCCCTATTACCGGCGGCCGGCGCTGACTCCGCCACCGCGCCACGCTGCCGTCTGTATCTAATCAAGGCGGAGATATTCAGATAATGAAAAGCGAACTCTTCATCGACGTTCAACCATCGGAAGTGTCAATTGCGCTTACCGAGGACAATAGGCTCGTCTCTCTTCAGAAAGAGGCGCGCAACATTGCCTATGCCGTCGGCGATATATATCTGGCAAAGGTAAAAAAACTTATGCCGGGGCTCAACGCTGCGTTTGTCGACGTAGGCTATGATAAAGACGCTTTTCTTCATTACCTTGACCTTGGCTCACAATTCGCCTCTTACTGCGAATTTCTTAAGCAGGCTTTCGACGATAAAAAGCGTGTTCCCTCTCTCTCGAGGATGAAACTGCTCCCCGACATAAACAAGCACGGGTCTGTGACAGACACGCTTGAGAAGGACCAGTTGCTGATGGTCCAGATTGTCAAGGAGCCTATTTCGTCAAAAGGTCCGCGCCTTACCACAGAGATTACTTTCACCGGACGTTTTCTGGTGCTGATACCATTCAGCGACAAGATTTCAATATCGCAGAAAATAAAGACCACCGAGGAAAAGGTGCGTCTGCGTCAGTTGGTGGAGAGTATACGTCCTAAAAATTTCGGAGTAATCGTGCGCACTTCGGCTGAAGGAAAGCGTGTGGCCGAGCTTAATCATGAGCTGAAGACTCTTCTCAAATGTTGGGAGGATACTGTGGCCAATGCACAGCGTTCTACTCCGCCCACTCTCGTTTTCGAGGAAGAGAGCCGTATCGTGTCGATGTTGCGCGACGTGTTCAGTCCGTCGTTTGAGAGCATCTACGTGAACGATGCCGAGACGTTCGGACAGATTTCAAAATATGTAAGTCTGATTGCTCCCGAGCGGCAGGAGATTGTAAAACTCTATGCTAAGGACGAGCCGATTTTCGACCATTTCAACGTAACGAAGCAGATAAAATCATCGTTTGGTAAGACGGTATCGTTTCGCTCCGGCGCATATATTATCATCGAGCACACCGAGGCGCTCCACGTCATTGATGTCAACTCCGGCAATCGCTCCCGTGCTGCAAACGACCAGGAGAGCAATGCTCTTGAGGTAAATCTGCGTGCCGCCGACGAAATCGCGCGCCAGCTACGTCTGCGCGATATGGGCGGTATAATAGTAATCGATTTTATCGATATGAACAAGGCCGAACACCGCCAGGCTCTATACGACCACATGCGCGAGGTAATGGCCAATGACCGTGCCCGCCACAACATACTGCCTCTTAGCAAATTCGGCTTGATGCAAATCACGCGTCAGCGTGTGCGTCCGGCTCTTGATGTCGTTACTGCAGAAAAGTGCCCGTCATGCTTCGGCAAAGGGGAGGTACAGCCCTCGCTTCTGTTTACCGATACACTGAAAGAGAAACTTGAGTATCTTATCAATGATCTTAAGGTCAACAATTTCATTATGTACGTGCACCCTTATGTCGATGCCTATCTTAAGAAGGGACTTGTGTCGTTGTCGCGCAGATGGAAACTCGAACTCGGTGGCAAATTTAAAATAATGCCCGATCAGTCGCTGGCTTACCTGGAGTACCGTGTACTCGACCGCGATAAGAATGTAATCGAACTTGCCGAGGAGAAAGATCTCGAGACATCTTCAACAAAATCAAAAAACAAAGCCAAGGAACGTAACAAAGGAGACTAAGTGTCTGAGTGTTATAATCTATCAAAAAACTACAAATCAGATATGGCATTATCAATCGTCGATTGATAATGCCATATCTGATTTATAGAGTCGATACTGTTTGCAGCAGTCGGGTTAGCGGCGACGGCGGGTGCGGTCAGCTCCACGACGCTGCTTTGAACCGCGTCCCGACTTCGGACGTCCGGAGAGTGCTTCCTTCACGCTTACCTCTTTACCTTTTGCATCTTCGCCTACAGGACGGCCCTTGTCGTCAAGCAGTGCGAAATCTACCATGCGTTTCTCGATATTGGCACGTGCCACTTGCACGCGTACGCAGTCGCCAAGCGTGTAGCGTGTGTGGGTCTTGCGTCCGACGAGACAGTAGTTTTTCTCATCAAAGTCGTAGTAGTCGTCGGCAAGGTCGCGTATCGGCACAAGGCCCTCGCATTTGTTTTCGTTGAGCTCCACGTATAATCCCCATTCGGTCACACCGGATATTACTCCATCGTAGATTTCTCCGAGACGGTCGGCAAGGTACTCGCATTGCTTGTACTTGATTGACGAGCGTTCGGCGTTTGCCGCGAGCTGTTCCATCTGCGAAGAGTGCTTGCACTGTTCCTCCAGCTTCTCGACATTGACCGAGCGGCTTCCGGAGAGATATTTGTCGAGAAGACGGTGGACCATCATGTCGGGATATCGGCGGATTGGCGATGTGAAGTGGGTGTAATAGTCGAATCCCAGACCATAGTGTCCGATGTTGTCGGTCGAGTAAATAGCCTTGGCCATTGAGCGGATTGCGAGTACCGACAGCAGATTCTCTTCTCCCTTGCCTTTGACGTCGGCAAGCATGCGGTTGATTGATTTGTTTATATCCTTGGCCGTACCGGTTGTCTTGATTTTATATCCGAAGTTGCGTGCTATTGCGGCCAGGTCGGTGAGGCGTGTCACATCGGGCTGGTCGTGAATTCTATAGACGAATGCTTTTGGCTTCTTTTTCCCTTTCGGGACGCCTATCTCGGCTGCTACAGTACGGTTGGCAAGCAGCATGAATTCTTCAATTAGTTTGTTGGAGTCCTTGGATTCCTTGAAGAATACATCGATGGGATGTCCGTCTTTGTCGATTTCGAAGCGTACCTCCTCACGGTCGAATTCGACCGATCCGTGCTCATAGCGGCGCTTGCGCAGTATCTTTGCAAGACGGTCGAGAGTAAGGATTTCTTCAGCGAAGTCGCCATGGCCTGTCTCGATTACTTCCTGGGCTTCCTCATAGGTGAAGCGCCGGTCGGAGCGTGTGACTGTGCGCGCGATACGATGGGAGAGCACTTTAGCATCATCGTCCATGACAAATACGCAGCTGAATGTCAGTTTCTCTTCGTCGGGACGCAGGGAGCATATGCCGTTTGAGAGATGTTCGGGGAGCATCGGCACCACGCGGTCGACCAGATATACCGATGTAGCGCGTTTCTGGGCTTCTTTCTCGATTATCGTGTCGGGTGTGACGTAATGTGTCACGTCGGCTATGTGGACACCTACTTCGTAGTGTCCGTCGGGCAGACGACGTATTGAAAGGGCGTCATCGAAGTCCTTGGCGTCACGCGGGTCGATGGTGAATGTAGTCACGTCGCGCATGTCCAGTCGCGATGCTATCACTTCGGGTGTGATGCCCGCGTCGATACGCTGGGCGGCTTTATCAACATTTTCCGGGTAGCGGTAGGGGAGCCCGAACTCGGCGAGAATGGCATGCATCTCGGTGTTGTTCTCTCCGTTCTTTCCTAGTATGTCGATTACCTCACCACGCGGGTTTTTGTCGTCGGCGGGCCAGTCGGTGATTCTGACTATAGCTTTGTCGCCGGTCTTTCCGCCTTTGAGCTTGCCTTTGGGGATGAAGATATCGTTGGCGAGGAATTTGGAGTCGGTGTTGAGAGTCGCTATGTGTCGTTCGACAGTGAGAGTTCCGATAAACTGCTGGTCATTCGGCTCGATAATTTCAAGCACCTTGCATTCGGGTTCCTGGCCTTTGCGGTGGGCTGCGACAAGCACCTTTACGCGGTCGCCGTTGAGAGCGTGCATAGAGTTGCGTTCGGCTACAAATATGAGGTTATCCTCCTCGCCGTCGAGTATTACACCGTTTTTGCCGTTGCTGCGGCGTGAGAATGTGCCGATAGCTTCTGTGCCACGGCTCGGAGCCTGATACTTGCCGGGTGCGACTTCGACAAGTATGCCGTCGAATTCAAGCTCGGCAAGACGCATTGCCACAGCTTTCTGCTGCGGTTTGGTGTCTATGCCGAGAGCATGGGCCACCTGCTTGTAGTTGAATGTCTTGTTGCCCTGTCGGCTGATAAAGTCGTCGATTGCCGCGTGTAGTTCGCGGAATGCGTTTTTGCGGGCGTTTCTTGAATTGGCCATGTTGTGTATAAGTTTGGTAAATATATGGAGAAAGGGTATAATGCGGGCTCCCGCAGCTATGTTTTAATAACGCGCGACGAGTGGCATAAGTTGTGTGTGCCACTCGTCGTTGTGTAAAGGTTTATAGGTGATTATGCGTCGATATTTGCATAGTTGGCGTTTTCTTCAATGAAGTCGCGGCGTGGTGCGACATCCTCACCCATGAGCATGGAGAATATTCTGTCGGCCTCGGCGGCGTCGTTGATGTTGACCTGCTTGAGCAGGCGTCCTTCACGTGACATGGTTGTGTCGCGCAACTCCTGTGCGCTCATCTCGCCGAGACCTTTGTATCGCATTACCTTTGTCTTGTCGCCGTTGCGTGCGATGAAACTTTGTACCTGTGCGTCGGTCCAGCAATATTCTTCGACCTTGCCTTTGGTGCATTTGTACAGCGGCGGGGTAGCCAGATAGAGATACCCGTTCTCGATAATCGGGCGCATGCGGCGGAAGAAGAATGTCATCAGCAGTGTGGCGATGTGGGCTCCGTCGACGTCGGCATCGGTCATGATGATGATTTTGTGGTAGGCGAGTTTGTCGAGATTTACCTCTTTGGAGTCCTCGGCCGTGCCGATTGTGACACGCATGGCGCGGAAGAGGTTGGTGATTTCCTGGTTGTCGAAAATCTTGTGGTCCATGGCTTTCTCGACATTGAGGATTTTGCCTCGGAGTGGGAGGATTGCCTGGAATGTACGGTCGCGGCCCTGCTTGGCGGTACCGCCTGCCGAGTCACCCTCGACGATGAAGAGTTCGCAGTCTTCAGCCGTGCGGCTTGAGCAGTCGGCGAGCTTTCCGGGAAGACCTCCGCCACATAGTGGCGATTTGCGCTGTACATTTTTTCGTGCGTTGTAGGCTGCATGTCGTGCGGTGGCGGCCAGGATTACCTTGTCGACAATCATTTTGGCCTGTCGGGGGTGTTCCTCGAGATAGTCGCGCAGGGCATCGCTCACAGCCTGTGATACTGAAGCTGTGACTTCGCTGTTGCCGAGTTTGGTCTTTGTCTGACCTTCGAACTGCGGCTCCATTACCTTTACCGACACTACGGCGGTAAGACCCTCGCGGAAGTCGTCGCTGGCAATCTCGATTTTGAGTTTTTCGAGCATCTTGGAGTCCTCTGCATATTTCTTCAGTGTCGAGGTGAGTCCGCGGCGGAATCCCGAGAGGTGTGTGCCACCTTCGATAGTGTTGATATTGTTGACGAACGAGTAGACGTTTTCGTTGTATGTTGTGTTGTAGGTCAGCGCTACTTCCACAGGTATGCACTGGCGCTCGGTGTTGAGGTGGATTATGTCGTTGATGAGCGATTCTTTGCTTGAGTCGATGTAGCGTACGAAATCCTCCAGACCGTGCTCGCTATGGAATACCTCGCGGCGCGGGTTTCCGTCGGCGTCGATTGCACGCATGTCGGTAAGCGTAAGGGTGATTCCTGCGTTGAGGAATGCGAGGTCGCGCAGACGGTTGGCCAGGGTGTTGTAGTCGTAGACGGTGACTGTGAATATGCTGTCGTCGGGCTTGAATGTTATGCTTGTGCCGGTGTGTGTGCTTTCTCCGATAATCTTCAGCTCGCTGGTGGGCTTGCCGCATGAGTATTCCTGCATGTAGGCCTTTCCGTTGCGGTGTACCTCTGCGCGGAGATATGTCGACAGAGCGTTGACGCAGCTCACGCCTACGCCGTGGAGACCGCCCGATACCTTGTAGCTGCCTTTGTCGAACTTTCCGCCAGCATGGAGCACTGTGAGCACAACCTCAAGGGCGCTTTTGTGCTCTTTCTCATGCATGTCTACGGGTATGCCGCGGCCGTTGTCGACCACGGTAATCGAGTTGTCCCCGTTGATGGTGACGTCGATATGATTGGCAAATCCTGCGAGAGCCTCGTCAATAGAGTTGTCGACCACCTCATATACAAGATGGTGCAGACCTTTTGCGCTTATATCGCCGATATACATCGCAGGGCGTTTCCTTACGGCCTCAAGGCCTTCGAGCACCTGGATGTTACTGGCGCTGTATTCTTCTTTCTGTTCTGACATTTATGTTTGCGTTTGATTGTTTTCAACGCCCTTGTCTTCAGGCGTCATTGCCCTGTTTAGAGCATACAAATTTACGAAAAATCCGCAAAACGAGCAAACCTAAAATGAGGCTTCAGGATGTTGATTCATTCAGTCTGACAAATAACATCGCCCCCTGAACCGACCGGTTCAGGGGGCGATGTTATTTGTCAGATAGCGAGTGGATTACATGATACCGCGCTCGCGCAGACGCTGCTGCCACTTCCATGCCGAACGCATGGTGTCGTCAATGGGAGTCGAGGCTGTCCATCCGAGTACTTCGTTGGCATATGTCGGGTTGGCCCATACCTGTTCGATGTCGCCGGCGCGGCGTGGTGCGATACGGTAGGGAACCTTTACGCCTGTGGCGCGCTCAAAGGCGGTTATGAGTTCCATTACGCTGAGTCCGTTGCCTGTGCCGAGGTTGAAGATTTCAATCTTGGCTTCCGACTTGTCTTCCAGCATACGCTCTACGGCGATTACGTGGGCTTTGGCAAGATCGACCACATCGATGAAGTCGCGGATGCAGTAGCCGTCGCGTGTATTGTAGTCGTTGCCGAATACGCTGAGTTCCTTGCGTATGCCCATGGCTGTCTGGGTGAGGTAGGGGATGAGGTTCTGGGGCACGCCGTTGGGGAGTTCGCCGATTTCGGCAGAGGGGTGTGCGCCCACGGGGTTGAAGTAGCGGAGTATGACGCTCTTGAAGGGTGCGCCGGCATTGATTACGTCGGTGATTATCTCCTCGGAAATCTGCTTGGTGTTGCCATAGGGCGATGTGGCTTTCTTGATGGGTGACTGCTCGGTGACCGGGTTTACGTCGGGCTCTCCATATACAGTGCAGGATGATGAGAATACAATACCCTTGACTCCGCGCTCGGCCATTATGTCAAGAAGGTTCATCAGGGTGTTGAGGTTGTTGCGGTAGTAGAGTACCGGTTTTTCCATTGATTCGCCTACGGCCTTGCTGGCGGCGAAGTTGATGATACCCTTTATGTCGGTATACTTGTCGAAGAGAGCGGTAAGGGCATTCATGTCAGTGCAGTCGGCCTCGACAAATTCGGGACGTATGCCTGATATGCGCTCGATTCCGTCGAGTACCTCGCGGTTTGAGTTGGAGAGATTGTCAATAATCACAACAGGGTAGCCGGCCTGCTGCAGCTCGACTACGGTGTGCGATCCAATGTAGCCGGTACCGCCGGTTACGAGGATTGTGCCTTTTTTCATATTGTCGGGTTAAAGTAAATGAATAATTGCTGTTGTATGATTGCAGGCTTATTTGCCGAAAGCCTTGGCCTGCTCCTCGATGAGGTCTTTGTCGGTGAAGTAATTGATTTTCATTGCCGCGCGCACTTCTTCGAGAGTCTGTGCTGCGGTTTCGCGTGCGGCTTCCGAGCCTTTGCGCAGTATTTCATATACGCCCGGTATGTCCTTTTCCCACATCTTGCGGCGCTCGCGTATTGGAGAGAGTTCTTCTTCGATTACGTTGTAAAGAAGTTTCTTTACAGTGCCGTCGCCTATTCCGCCGCGGGTGTAGTGTTCCTTTAGCTCGTCGAGCGACGCGTACTCGGGCAGGTACTTGGCAAAGTGGTCGGGCCGAGAGAATGCGTCGAGATAAATGAACGGACAGTTACCCTCGAGATGTCCCGGCGAATCGATGGTAAGGTGGAGAGGGTCGGTATACATCGAGTTGATTTTTTTCTTGACTTCTTTTGGCGTGTCGGACAGGTAGATGCAGTTGCCGAGCGATTTACTCATTTTTGCTTTGCCGTCGGTGCCAGGCAGTCGGTGGCATGCGGCATTGTCTGGGAGCATGATTTCAGGCTCCACGAGTACCTCGCCGTAGATGTGGTTGAAGCGGTTGACTATTTCGCGTGTCAGCTCAATCATTGGGGCCTGGTCGTCGCCTACGGGGACTGTCGTGGCCTTGAATGCGGTGATGTCCGAAGCCTGGCTTACGGGATAGGAGAAGAAGCCCATCGGGATTGACTCTCCTTCGAATCCACGCATTTTGATTTCGGTCTTTACTGTAGGGTTGCGCTGTACGCGGCTTACGCTTACGAGGTTCATGTAGTAGAATGCGAGCTCGGTGAGTTCGGGCACGGCGGTCTGCACGAATATGGTCGATTTAGCGGGGTCGATGCCTACAGACAGGTAGTCGAGTGCAACCTCGATGAGATTCTGGCGTATCTTCTCGGGATTGTCGGCATTGTCGGTAAGGGCCTGTGCGTCGGCAATCATGATGAAGATTTTGTCGAAGAGTCCTGAGTTCTGTAGCTCGACTCTGCGCCGTAGCGAGCCAACATAGTGGCCGAGATGGAGTTTGCCGGTAGGACGGTCGCCGGTAAGTATGACTTTTCCCATATTGTATTGTCTATGAATTGTTCTGCAAATATACCTATTTTCCTCCAATTCACCCCTACATTCTCTGTAAATGTTTGCCTCCGCTTATATGTATTGTGAGGCAGGTGTATCCGCATGGGAGGGACATACTGAATCGACGCATTCTGTTAATGGAGTATATTTTTTCAGAAGAAATGTAAAATCAATATCGATAAATTGAAATTATCACTAACTTTGTAGCAATTACAATATAGTTAAATTTATGTCCTTGACTGAATCATATACATTGCTCTCGCCATCACGACTGACAGAAATTATGCATAATGCCGGTGTGCGTCCGTCGGTACAGCGTATAGCGGTGCTTTCGCATATCGCCAATCTGAGGCGACACCCGACTGCCGACGAAATCTACACTGATCTTGTGGAGGATTTTCCGTCAATGTCGCGTACGACAGTATATAATTCTCTTCATGCCCTTACGTCCGGACGGCTTGTCAAGGAGCTGGAGATAGAGAGCGGCAACCGTCACTACGACTTTGCGTTGCAGCCTCCTCACGGACATTTTATATGTCGCAGATGTGGGAGAATAACAGACGTGGAGATTCCCGACGGGATTGGGTTGTCGCTCATGCCCGGATTCCGTGCAGACAGCATGGATGTCTATTTCAAAGGAATCTGTAAGGATTGTACTGAATAATAACTAATATATTATCTATAGAAAATGAAAGAATTAAAAGGAACAAAGACAGAGCGTAATCTCATGGAGGCTTTTGCCGGAGAGTCGCAAGCCCGTAACAAATACAACTATTTCGCCTCCAAGGCCCGCAAGGATGGTTATGAGCAGATTGCCGCAATCTTCGAGGAAACAGCCCACAATGAGAAGGAGCATGCCAAGATGTGGTACAAATTCCTTAATGGAGGCGGTATCAGCGATACAATGACCAATCTTCGCGAGGCTGCCGAGGGAGAGAACTTCGAATGGACCAATATGTACGACCGTATGGCGGCAGAAGCCGACGAGGAGGGATTCTCAGAAATCGCAGACCGTTTCCGTGCAGTGGCAGCCATCGAGCGTCATCATGAGGAGCGCTATCGCAAACTGCTTGCCAATATTGAACAGGGCATTGTATTCTCCCGTGACGGTGATACTGTATGGGTATGCCGCAATTGCGGACATATTGTAATCGGGAAGAATGCTCCCGAGGAATGTCCGGTATGCGCACATGCCAGAAGCTATTTTGAAATAGAGGCTACCAACTATTGACTTTTGATATCCATAATGACGAATGCCGTCGGGCCTGTTGGCTTCGACGGCATTCGTCATTATGGATATAGCTTATGTAGTTTATTTCTGAAACAACGACTGAATCGAGCCTATTGAGGAGAGCACCGATGATGCTTCGTAGGGGATGTATACAGTCTTGTTGTCCTTTCCTGATGTCATCTCGCGCAGAGTGTCAATGTATTTCATTGCGAGCATATAGGTGGCTGGGTCTGTGTTGCCTGAGCGTACGGCTTCGGCTACACGCAGGATTGCATCGGCTTCAGCCTGAGCATTGAGGATTATTGCCTGAGCCTCGCCCTCGGCGCGTAATATCTGTGCCTGCTTCGTGGCTTCTGCCTGATTGATTTTAGATGCTTTCTCACCTTCGGAACGCAATATGAGGGATTGCTTTTCGCCTTCGGCATTGAGAATTTCGGCGCGGCGGTTGCGCTCTGCCTGCATCTGCTTCTCCATGGCCACGCGTACTGATTCGGGAGGTGTGATATCCTGCAGTTCCACTCGGTTTACTTTCACGCCCCACTTGTTGGTGGCGTCGTCAAGAATGGCCTGGAGCTTTGTGTTGATGGTGTCGCGGCTTGTGAGTGTTTCATCGAGCTCGAGTTCGCCGATGACATTACGCAGCGATGTCTGTGTGAGTTTCTCGATGGCGTTTGGCAGATTGTCGATTTCATATACGGCCTTCTTCGGGTCAGTAATCTGGAAGTAGAGTAGCGCGTTGATTTCGGTGGTTACATTGTCGCGGGTTATGACTTGCTGTGAGGGGAAGTCATATACTTGTTCGCGGAGATCGATGACGCTTGTCACGGTGTTGCGCACTAAATAGCGCCCGCCGACGGTCGTCTCTACACGTCGTGTATAGATTGTCTTTGGCTTGTCGATAAACGGTATGATGAAATTGAGGCCCGGATTGAGCACGCTGTGGAAGCGTCCGAGCCGCTCGATTACCCGGGTTTCAGACTGTGGCACGACTTTTACACCGGCCGAAATAATCACTATTGCCAGTACGACAATGATTGCTGCAAGAATGTATGTCATAGCTTATTGTTTAGGGTTCTATTTATCAGGGAGAGTGGCTGTGAGTATGATTGAATTGTAGTCGGTGACGATTACTTCGGCACCGCAGGGTATCGCATAAGGTACGCCCGGAGCTACCACCTGCCATGAATCGCCGTCGATACGTGCGCGTCCGATTTCTCCGGGATGAATTACCTGAGTGACTACGGCGCGACGCCCGAGAAGGGCTTCCATGCCGGTGCGTGATGCGCGGCCTTCTTTGGCTACCTGTTTTTCGTGCCAGCGCTTTACGTATGGGACAAGAATAATGTAGGCCGCTACGGTAGTGGCTGCGAGAATGATGAGCTGCCACTCAAGGGCGACTCCGAAACAGTCGCCGACAAGGGCCGCAACGCATCCGATAGCAAGACATAGTGTCCATACCATCTGCGAGAACACTTCGACAATCATAAGAAGTGCTGCCAGAGAGAGCCATATAATCCAAAGTGTCATTACTGGAATGTTTTGAAATGTTTTTAAATTTTTGTTTTCCCAAATTTATTAAATAAAAACGAGAAATCTATCGTTTTACAGTGATATTTTGTCGGAGAGAATCGACTGATTGTCGGAAATGGGAAGTATATGTCTGTATACGGGGGATATACGTCAGGTAGATGAGTAGGGGTAGGTGGATGATATGATTGTAATTTTTTGTAATTTTGCACTGCAAAAAGAGATGTGCCGCTGATGGCACGCATTAAGAAACTCAATGTTTCCAAGAGGGGCGGCGTGGAGCCGCTGATAAATAATTATTTAAGGTCAACTGAAATTATGAGAAATCTTGTTATCAGGTATGCGGTGTTTGTGGCCGGTCTGTATTTTCTTTCTCTTGGAGTAGTGTGTATAGTAAAATCGACTCTTGGCACAACGCCTATATCAAGTATTAATTATGTATTATCGCTAAACACGCCTCTTACTCTCGGCACAGCAACTTTTTTGCTCAACATGCTGCTGATACTCGGGCAGTTTGCGCTAATCAAGGGGAGAAGCACTCGTAAGGATGTGGTAGAGATACTGTTGCAGATTCCATTTTCGTTTGCTTTCGGAGCATTCATTGACTTCAACATGTGGATGTGTCGCGGGATTGAGATTTCAAATTATTGGTATGCTTTGGCGATGCTCTGTGTGGGATGTATGTCGCAGGCTATAGGTGTAGTGCTTGAGCTTAAACCCAATGTGGCGATAATGAGCGCCGAAGGTTTTGTAAAATATGCATCGCGTCGATATAATAAGGAGTTCGGACGTCTGAAGGTAGGCTTCGATTTGCTTCTTGTAAGCTCGGCGGCGTTGCTCTCTTTGGCTATGTCAGGTACAATCGACGGCATACGCGAGGGTACTGCCATCGCTGCATTGACTACCGGCTATATGGTTACATTCCTTTCTATCCACATCTTCTCGCGCCGCAATCTCAACCGGTTGCTGTCAATCATACCTGTGCGGCGGTAACGTTGTCGGTAGGTGACAGGATGGTATATATAGCGGTAATTTTTTTATTGAATACAGATATTCTACATGTCATTTGTTCATGTTTCAAAATATATGCGTATATTTACGGCTGTATAACCTAAATTTGATAATCATGGCAAAAATACAGTTGTTAATCTTCAGCATGGTCCTGGGATTGTGTGCTTCATGCAGTTCGTCCAATACAAATTCTCAGGCTGCCGCAGAAACGGTTCAAGACACGGAAACCCGTCAGAATAACGACAATTCCGCAATCGACATTGAATCGGGCATATATGCCGAAATCAAGAAAGAGATAGACTTTTCAAATTCAAAGTGTCCGATATCTCTTGGAATGGGCAATAATGTGACTTTGGAAAGTATCGCTTATGAGGATAATTCTGTAATATATTATTATAGTCTTGATAGAATTAATGACGGTGTTGGCAATAATGACAGTTTTAAAAGCTCATTATTGTACATGCTGAAGGGCGAGGCGGGCTTGAATGCAGCAAATAAGCGTTTTTTTGACAACATTATTAAAGCCGGGGCCAAGATAATCTATGTCTATCAGAGCCATTCGGGAAAGTCGTTGACAATCGAAATATCCAACAAGGAGTTGAGAGATATCTTTGAAGAATAAGGTTTGATAAAATATTGATAACATAATTTTGCCCGATACCTAGCGGAGGTATCGGGCAAAATTATGTTATGATGGGAGGTCGATGGATTCCATCAGTTTTACGGCATCGATGTAGCGTATGATACCTTCGGCCACACGTTTAGCGTCCTGCATGGCGTGGACTACTGTGGCCGGTCGGTTGGTTACGTCGCCTCCTGCGAATACTCCTCTGCGTGACGTCATGCCATAGGGCACATCGCGGGTGAGTACATAGCCTTTGGAATCGACGTTAATACCGTCGGTCGAGTCGACGATACGCGATGCCGGGGCCGATCCGACGGCAAGTATCACGCGGTCTACCGTCATGTCGGTCAGAGTGCCTTCTGTGTCTACTGTTATGCCGCTCAGCCTGTTGCCGGCATCCCAGGGCATATCGGTCGGCGCTCCGTCGTTTTCAGCTCCGCGAATCTCTTTCACCGATGATTTCCACATGAATTTTACGCCTTCGGCGACGGCATCGTCATATTCGGCGCGGAGGGCGCTCATCTCGTTGACTGTACGGTGATATATTACGGTCACTTCAGCGGCACCCATGCGCAGAGCTGTGCGTGCGGCGTCGATGGCGGTATTGCCGCATCCGATTACGGCTATACGGTCGCCCCGGCCTATTACCACTTCCTTTTGGTCGATGCAGCCTGACTGATACAGACTCACGCGTCGCAGAAACCAGATGGCCTGACGCACTCCGGGATGATTAATTCCCGGTATCGGCAGTGTCTTTGGTCGTCCGGTGCCGGTGCCCATGAATATGGCGTCGAAGCCACGGGCAAAGAGGTCGTCGATGGTAAGGGTGCGGCCGATGGTGGTATCGAGGTGGAACAGTACACCGAGGTTCTCGATTTTTTTGATTTCGCGACGGACAACTTCCTTTGGGAGACGGTATTCCGGTATGCCGAACATCAGCACGCCTCCCGGCTCGGGTTGCATCTCGAATATTTCCACCCGGAATCCCTGGCGTGCGAGGTCGCCGGCGATAGTGAGCCCGGCCGGTCCGCTACCGATGACAGCCACTGCACCGCGCGATTTCTCCGGGATAGCCTCGTGGGTGAGTCCGGCCTCTCCGTCGAAGTCGGCTACGAAGCGCTCGAGTTTACCAATATTGATATGGCGGCCTTTCTTTGCGAGCACACAATTGCCCTCGCATTGACGTTCGTGGCCGCATACGCGTCCGCACACTGCCGGCAGATTGCTGCGCGAGTTGATTATTTTCATTGCGTTTCCGAAGTTGCCTTTGGCGAGTTCGGAAATCCAGTCGGGGATGTCATTGGAAATGGGGCAGCCTTTCTTACATCCGGGTACCTTGCAGTGGAGACAGCGCTGAGCTTCGCGGATAGCTTCGGGGAGAGTGTAGTTTTCAGAGACTTCTTTGAAAAGGTGGTTCATTGCGGCGTATATTCTGTTTATCGGATAATTTGTGGCGACAAAGTTAAGCAAATTTTGTGTCGCGACGCAATATATAGGGCGATATACCGACAACCGGTCAGTCATTGCCTGACGGCAGCGACTGACCGATTATATGAAAGTATGCTATGAGTATGTTTTTTATTCTGATTGTTCGGCGGCGGGGTCGAAGTCGGTTTTGCTTATCCAGGGGTGTGGGACCTTTTTTTCTCCTGCATTGACACGATTCCAATACATATGCGATTTGTTCATACTTGGATATTGGTCAAACAGGTGTCCTTCGCCGAACATGCGCGGGTCGCCTTCGTCGATAAGACGTTCGGTCATCTCGCGGTTCAGACGGGTTATGATTTCAGCCATATCCGGATTGTCGGCAAGGTTATTGATGCATTCTGCATCGGATTTAATGTCATAAAGCTCGAGTTCCGGTCGTTTGCCCATTGAAAGATTCCATAGATAATGGGATGCAGAGTCAAGGCGTGCCTTGATTATCTCGGTTTTTGTGGGTGAGCCGTCTGTATCCATATATCCGGTAGAAGGATTGCCTGACGGCCAGCGATCGGTAGCGTAATTGCGCAGGAGGAGATATCCGTCGCGCACGATTCCTCGGATAGGGTATCCTTGATCGTCGGGTCGTCCGACATCGTGGCGCTCTTTTCCGAGCATCACATATCCGCGGTCGACTTTTGGGTTGGTCTTGTCGGCGATGATGTCGGTCATGGAGCGTCCGGTCACGGGCAGCATTCCGGAGTTTACGGGGTCTACTCCTGCGAGTTCCATAAGAGTAGGCGCTATGTCAATCTGGCTTATGATTTCATTGACTTCCCGTCCGGGGTGCTTTAATCCGTCGTGCCACATCATTGCCATAGGTAGGTGTGAGGCCTGATAATATTCCTGGCCCTTGCAGCGCGGGAAAGGCATTCCGTTGTCGGATGTTACGATTACTATTGTGTTGTCAAGTTGTCCGATGCTGTCGAGTTGGGCGAGAATATTGCCGAGATGTCGGTCGAAATACTCTATTTCGTAGGCATAGTCGAGCATGTCGGTACGCACAGTCTCGTTGTCGGGCCAGTAGGACGGCACAGAGTCTATATCTGTCAGAGACTTCCCCGCCCGTATGCCTGAGCCGTATTCATATTTGCGATGAGGTTCGCGTGCGCCGTACCAGAAACATATCGGCTGCTCTCCATCCCACTCCTTAAGAAACTGTGCAAAATTGGCTGAGTAATCAATGGCGTTGATTTGCTTTGTAGGCGGAGTGCATGTGATGTCGTTATATGGGCGGCCCGTGAGCAGACGGTCGTTGCCGAGAGAGTCAGTAGCTATGCCGGGGCCCCATCCTTTGCCGGTGTATCCTGTGAAGTAGCCGTTGAGTTGGAGAGCTTCAGGGAATGACATTATGTCGCGAGGGAACTCACACCAATGGTTAGCGGCTTCGCGCAGTTGCCATGAATTGCGTCCGGTAATGAATGACGCTCGCGACGGCGCCGACTTTGAATTGCAGGTAAATGCATTGCGGAAGAGAAGTCCTTCACGAGCCACACGGTCGAAGTTAGGGGTGTTGACCCAGCGGTTGTCGTAAGCCCCCATATGGGCTGCGTCATCGGCCATGCATATCAGAATGTTCGGACGTTTACCTTTTGTCTGAGTGGCGGCTACTGCCTGTGACATAGCCGCAGATATTCCTATAGCGAGGATGGATACTGATTGGAGATTTTTCATGCTCGTTTTATATAAAGACGCGCTTATGCGGGAATATGACACATGTCTGCGATTATAAAGGTGAAAAATCATATAAACAGCATGAGGGCAGAAAGTACCTTTCTCAATTCTTTGAGCGCTATGCCTATATGATACTGTACGGTCTTGTGGCTTACGCCCACGGCTTCGGCAATCTGCTGGTAGGTCATGCCGCGGGAGCGGCTCATAAGAAATATTTTGCGACGGAGGGGCGTCATTCCGGCAATTGCCGCGCGTATCATTGCCGCCATTTCGCGTGTTGAGAATGTCGCGGCCGGGTCGTAGGGCGAAATCGTGTCAAATGGCTGCGATGCGTAGTCATCGACAATACGGCGGTGCTTAAGACGGTTGAGTACGGCGTTGCGTGTCATCCGGAACAGATAGGCCGACGGCGATACGACTCCCTCCAGCACACTTCGGTGCTGCCATACAGCCATAAATACATCATGGGCCACATCGAGGGCTTCGTCGGAATCATGAAGGATACACTGCGCCAGTTCGCGCACACGAGGAGCATACCGCAGATAGAGCATAGTCAATGCACCCCTTGCGGTATCCTCTTCGCCTTGCAGAAGCTGTATGAGTCGGCTGTCGGATATATCCTTTTCTGTCATTTTATATTGTCAACACGCTTTTATGACAATCCAGCGGGCAGATTAGCTAATTTTCTATAAATATTTTCTCAGATGAGTTGCCCCGGCGGCGTACATACATACCGGATGCCGTGGGTTCGGTTGAGAGTCTGCGTCCGTCGATTGAATACCATTCGACTGGCGCTGCCGAACTGTTTTCAGAAATAACAGTATCAATAGCCGCCGACATTCCGGTGGAGAATATCATCAGACCGTTTGCAACATCGCGAGGGGTAGCTTCGGTAGTGGTGTTTATGATTTTGCCATCGTACATCATTTCGGCAGATCCTCCGGCATCGAAGTTGGCCAAATTAGAGCATCCGAAGTGGCGGGCTATCTGACACATCTCGGCGGTAGTGCAGCCACGTGACTTTCCATACACCGGATCGGTCGATTTATCAATCACGATTATATACAGCTTTCGGTTGTCGGCATCGCATCCGTAGGCTGTTCGTGAGTATATCATTGAGTTGTACTCTTCATTGTAGTTGTGTTCGGTTAGTTCGCCGTCGCGCATCACAAGAGCGTTGCCACATATGGCTTGTTCAAATTGCGGAGTAACATTGGAGCCGGTAACGAGGAATGAGTAGTTGAGCTGTACCTTGTCGCCGACTTTTAGCTCGGCAAGTCGCTTTGCTTTGGTTGTGCCGCGCGCTACCAAGGCAAGATCATGGTCGCCAAGAGTGCCTGCAGGAGCATTCTTCTTGACACTTTTTACCGTAAATGAAATGTCGCGTGCGGTCATCCAGCTTTCACCTTCATCGATATCAAGCAGTACCTCTGTAGCGTCGGCTGCCTCTTCGTCGATTATGAGTTTTTTGTTCTCGTCAATTTCCACATACATGAATTTTGTGTCGCGGCCGTAGTAGCTGTTGTATATACCCAATTCTCCGGCCGTTGCGTATTTGGCGGAAACACCTTTGTTGCATACATTGATGTTCATCTCGCGGGTAGGCATTTTAAGTGTGTAGTCGGGAGTGAAGTAATCGACGTATATATGACCGTCGGATGTTATGCCTACGGCGCCGTTGCGCTTGGCTCCTCCGTCCCATTTCTCACGTCCGGTATTAAGCTCGGTCACTAATACGCCGTTGCGTATTGACAGCAGGCGCGGTATATAGTTGTATGTGGGGTATTCATTCTGTCCGTAGCAGTACCAGAAGTTGCCGTTTGCAGCTGCCACCGGTTTCAGGTTTTCGGAGGTAAGACGCGAGGCAGCTGAGGTGATGGCTTCGATTCCGCGCGACGCTTCCTTGGCACACCATGTCTCTACGCGGCATCCCGGATTTGACAGGTCGGCGACAATCATGTTGACATTGAGCTGAAAACTGCTGTCGGTGAATCGCAGTCGGCTATATGTGACTCCGGGAGCCGGCTGCTCTGACTTGATTACTTCGTACTGTCGTTCAGTGCCGTTTATCTCGATGGTTTCGGCGGAGATATTCAGCGATAACGCCATCAGCACTGTGGAGAAGAAAATATGTGTTCTGTCCATCTTGATATAATATATAAGATTAATTTAAGTACATGACAAAAATTTGAAAACATCGAATTTTGGGGTATAAGTCGGACGCATAAGTATGGTCGAAATCTCTTCCAATCCATATTTGACAAGCGACTTTGCCTTTCTTCCATGTTTCAGAATCCTTATCGGTTTAATATTTATATCTTTATGTTCACCAACGAGATACGCCCATACAAGAGCCATGCAGACCATCGCGACAAGTCTTGCGATGCGGTCCATATCACGCATATGGGTATCCTCGATGTTGAAGCCGGAAGATTTCATGGCTCTAAAGGCCGTTTCTATCTCCCATCGTTTTTTGTATGTCAAAATCGCCTCCTCGGGCCGATTGAAGCATATGAGAATCTGCAATTCCGGAACACCATCGGAGTTTTTGATCCGGCTGCCGGCAAGATAGACATACTCACCTTTGTGAAGAAAGAGCGTATGGAAGAATTTCTCCTGACCGACCTTCAAATCATTGAACAGCCACCAGGCTCGGATTCTCTCACCGGTGGAAGGCTTGACAATCCAGAAGTTCTGACGTATTCGGATGTAATACCGTATGCGACGGCTGTTGAGCCATCCTGTCCATTCCTTTCCGATGAACTCGCGGTCTGCCACAAGGCAGTCGATGCATTCCGCTCCGAAAAGACGGATAAAACGTTCCATAATTTTCTTGCGTTCTTCCCAGTTGGAGTTGCCACGTTTCGGAAGAAGGCTGAATATCAAAGGGAAGGCAATCCCTTTATAGGTTATGCCCAACATAAGGATGTTTATATTGAACTCCCCGAACTTCCAGTTGGTCCGGTCCATGCTCAGCACAAGACCGGTCTTGACAGGAAGCAGCGAGAAAATCATACGGGCTATGATGTCAAGGTCAAGTACATACTTGGCAAAGAATCTTTGGAGCCGTCTGAGGTTGGAATCCTTGTCTACAGCCGTAGGCATCGCATCAGCCAGTTTGTGGAGGCTGACAGTCTGCACCACACAGAGTGCATGGAGCAGCAACGCCATGAGTTTTATGCGTGCCAAATTCATACTTTGACCAAAGTGCTCTTGCATAATCGGGAGGATTTGGTTAACTTTGACCGAGTCCTTGAAATTAGTAGTTTTCATGAGAAAAAGCGTCCAAACTTTTCCTTTAAATTACTAATTTTCAGGGACTTTTGCAAATTTAATCGACTAAAAATTAAGTGTTTAACAGCATAAATTTAATTTTTGTCATCTACTAAAAAGATTAATATATATTACAGATGCCTGAGATGGAGAGGATGACAGAATAAAAGATTTTTATTCTGTCACCGCCCTCCATCGTAGGCATATCACACTTTTTTTCAGTTTTCTACTACTTTGAAGTTGTCAAATAGTTTACGGTTTGACTTATACTTGCTGTTCCCTTCACGTACATCCCAGCCTTCGCCTGTCTCCATAGTTAGGTTGTCGGCGTCGCATGCGATGAATACAATACGGGTCTCGGCAGTCATACCATCGACTTTCATGCTGAACATACTTTCGGGATTTTTCCAGACTTCAAGGCCTGTCGGATCGGTGTCCACATCAAAATAGCCATCCTTGCCGATGTAGAATCGGGCAGCCTCGGTAAGGTCAATGTCGTGCACGCCGGCTTTGCCTTCCGGCGTGTTGCCTGTGCTGTTGTACGGGATTGTGCATAGACCGGTCACTATTTCCGCGGTGCTGCTGCCGTTGGCTGTCACCTCGGTTATGCGTCCGGGTCCAAGGATTGATACCCAGAATTCATTGCCTTTTTCTTTGGCATTTTTTGCAGAAGTGAATCCGGCCATGCTCCAGCTTACTGTCGCGTTGATTGCTCCTTCAATCGACGCAATTGCCGGGGAGCAGATGTTGCCGGCACATTTGTTGGATGTTCCGAAAAGGATGTAATTGTGGCGGGAGTATGTGTAGGGGCCTGCCGACTTGTTTTTTGTACCTCTTACACCTGTCCATCCCGGATTGGCCGACTTTACAGGGTCAATCCATTTGTCGATACGCAGGTTCTGATCGCCCCAGCAGACTACAGCGTCGAGATTGGGTTCGTCGCAGAAGTCGGCGGTCGTGTTCATTGGGGTAAAGCACCAACCGAAGTCATCGAAGAATATCGCATCGAGCTGGGTGACTGTGATAGGAGTGGTAATTGTGGCGTTTTCTCCAGTACCGCGTATTATGACAGTCGCAGTGCGTTCGGCTCCCGAGTGGTTTGGTTCATCGGTGCCTATGGTGAGTTTGTTTTCATTACGTTCTACACTGAGCCATGTGGCGGTCTGGTCGGGGACAACTTCCCAATCATAGTTGGCCGTCACTATCACGTCGCTGAAACTGCCGCTCTGCTGGAGCATCAGGTTGTCTGCGGTAAGGGTAAGTACCGGTCCTGACGGGTTTTGTGACAGCACGAGGTGTCGGTCCATCTCGATGCCGTTTATTATTACACGGAATTCGGCCGACCGTATTTGGGCCATGGGATTGCTGACTGCATAAAAGCGCAGTATTCCTTCTCCATTTCCTTCAAGGGGATATATTTTCATCCATTCGGGCATCTCTCCGTCGATCGGAATAATCTTCCACGGGCAATTGGACCGTACTACATAATGGTCGCCGGCTCCGAACGCCCATTTGTCCTGGGCGAGTCCTTTGACGTCCATGTGTACCACACCGTCTTCAGCCCCCTCGATATAGAAATATGGTTCGCCTGATATGGACTCGTCGTCTTCCTTACATGAGGTGACGCCAGTAGCCATTCCGGCTATTAGTGCCGAGATGGCCAGCATTCCCGGAAATCTGAATATATGTCTGAGTTTCATAATGGTTGTTGTGTGAGCGATTAAAGGATTTACTTTTGCTGGCGTACAGCGGTAAATGTACCGTTGATAGCCTTGTAGCTCCACCATACCGAAGTGCGGAGGTTGTTTTCACCACCCATGCGGTCGAGAGCTATCTGTACGTTTGTGCTGTTGGAGCCTACAGTGTTGGTCGGATAGTAAAGGCGCTGTGGATACTCGAAGTTGTTGTAACTGCAGCCATTGCCGATAGTAATTACTGGATATCCGGTACGGCGCAGTTCATGGTATGCCTCAAAGCCAATCCAGAACAAAGATATGAATTTCTGGTTGGCGATAAGAATGTTGTGGTCGGAATTTTCATCCCATCCTGCGAGTTTTCCGGCAAGAAGGTCGGCGATACGTTCATCGGTAATCTGGTATTTTTCCGAGCTGTATTGGGTGAGCTGTCCCCATTTCCTGCAACTTGCAGTCACGGCATTCTCATAGTGGGTGCGTGCAGTGCTTTCTCCACCGGCTATATAGCCTTTCAGTGCGGCTTCGGCGAGGATGAACTGTACCTCGGAATAGTCGAGAATCCAGGCAGGCGCGGCGTCGCGCACAAGCACGGCATAGTTGGGATAGCTTGCGCCGTCATCCTCCAGGCGTGCGTCGGATATAGCGCATCCTCCCTGTACACCTTTCCAGTCGCCGGCTCTCTGTATGGCCATAGTGGTAAGTCGAGGGTCTTCTTCGGAGTCACGTCCGGTAAGCAGCATGAGGTTGAGCAAAGTTTTGGCAATCTTATTGGCCTTTACCTGTGTCTCTGTAGTGTTGCTTGGACGGAAATTGTTGAAATACGGGTCGATACCTGTGTATTTTACAGTAGCGCTTTCGGATTCTGAAGAAATTATTGGGTACTTGCTGGAGTTGGACACAATCTCGGCGATTTTTGTGTCGGCTCCCATTTCTGCGCGTCCGCTCACGCGCATGAGCAATCGCAGATACAGTGAATTGTTGAATTTCTGCCACAGGGTCATATTACCGCCATACATAAGGTCGATGGACGGTTTGGCAAATACCGGCGATTTCGCATACAGGTTGTTGGCAGCCTCAAGGTCGGCGAACATCTGTTCGTATACATCTTTCTGCGAGTCGAAAGCCGGTGTCCAGTTATCCTGGTCGTGCTGGAAAGCCTCGCGGTATGGCACGTCGCCGAACAGGTCGGTGAGATTCGACATTATAAGGACTTTGAGCGTCAGACCTACAGCCTGTGCCGCCGGCTCGTTCTTTGTTATGCCGAGCTGTACCATATGGTCGGCGTTGGCTGCATAGCGTGCGTAGTATGTCCAGATGGTGGATACGTTGCTGTTGTTTATGCTGTAGCGATGTATGTCGTTGCCGTTGGACCCGGTACACGCAGTGAATTGTACGAGTTCGTTGTTGTACTGGCGTGTAAATGCAAGCGATCGGTTTACATAGCCGTAAAACATTGCTTCGAACACTCCATAGGGGTTAAGCATTCCCATTGGAGTCTCGTTGGGATCGGTATTTATGCTTTCAAAGCTGTCGGAGCATGACACCGAAGAGGTGGCAATTAGCGATGCTGTAAGGATACCGATTGTATATTTTTTGATTTTCATGTCGGATATGATGGGATTAGAATGAAAGTTTGATATTGAAGCCGTATGTGCGGGTCATCGGAAGGGCGCCCATTTCAAGGCCGTTTACAATATTTGTACCGTTCATTGTACCGGCCGCCTCAGGGTCGAACTGGGGCCAGTCGGTGATGCAGAAGATGTTGGTGGCATAAACGCCGATGGCGGCTCCTTGCACGACACGCAGTTTACGGCATATCTTGCGAGGGAGCGAGTAGTCGAGTCGGGCTTCGCCGAGTTTGAAGAAGTCGGTCTTGAATGTGTGCTCTTCGGCGTTATTGCGGATGTATTTGGCTTTCTGATAATAGTCGATTACCGATGCTACCGGACGGGTGTTGGGAGTGTAGGTGATGGATCCGTCGGCATTTTCGGTGGCTACGACACCCTCTACAGTAAGTCCATCGTAGCGGCCTTCAAGTGAGTTGGTGAGTTTTCCCATGTAGGAAAGCACGGCATTTGTATGGGAGAAAGCATGTCCGCCCATCTGTGCCGAGAATGTAAGTCCGAGAGTAAAGTCGCGGTAGCGGAATGAATGTGTCATACCGCCGCGCCATGTGGGATTGACTTTTGCAATTCGTGTGTCGGCGGCATCGTCGAGCAGAGGTATGCCGTTGGAGGCATCGATAATCTTCATGCCCGAGCAGTCGACTACATTGCCGTTGGCATCGGTGTAGGTGGCTCCCTGTGGAGCACGTTTATATCCCTTGCCATAAATCCATCCCATCTCTTCGCCCACGTAGGAACGTATCGAAGCATAGCTGCCACCTGCACCGTCGTTCTGGATAAATGCGGCAGAGGGGTCCCAGTCTTTGTCGAGAGATACGAGTTTGTTCCAGTTGCGGCTCCAGTTGATGTCGAACGACCAAGTGAAGTTGCGTGTCTGTACGGGTATTACATGGAGCGCGATTTCAACACCACGGTTTCTGATTTCGCCGGCATTCATCTTGCGTGCGGACACTCCGGTGATCATGTCGGCTACAGCGCTTACAATCTGGTTGGTGGTAGATGAGTTGTAGAAAGCGACATCTACACCGAAGCGGTTGTGGAGGAACATGGACTCGATACCTATTTCCCAGCTCTCTACATTTTCAGGCTTGATGAAGTAATTGGCTGCAGTAGTGGGTAGAAGTGAGCTTGAGGGATATGATGATGATGACGCGTATGTGTCGGTAAGGGTGTAGGGGTTTGTATCATTGCCGACATTGGCCCATGAACCGCGGATTTTCAGCATGTCGATCCATGGAGCAGAGTCGTGGAGCTTGAGGGCGTTGTCGAGCAATACACTTGCCGAGACCGAGGGATAGAAGAATGACCAGTTGCCACGACCGAGAGCCGATGACCAATCGTTTCGGGCTGTAAGGTCAAGATAATATGTATCATCCCAGCTCAAGTTGACAAAGCCATAAAATGAGTTGACAACCTTATGGCTACGCCAGTTGTATGGGCGGGCGAACTCTCCGTCGGGGAGGTTGGTGGTATTGTATATACCCTCTTCTCCGAGATTTTTAAGAGTCACGGAATTTCTGAATACACGGCGTATCATAGAGTTGCCGCCGAAGGCAGCGTTGAGTCCGAGACGTTTTCCGATAAGTTTGTTGTTGACATAGCGTAGCATGAAGTCGAGGTTTGTCTCGATGTCACGGTTGTTCTGTTCGCGATAGAAGCCACGGTCGTAGTCAGGCGAGCGGAATGGCTTCTTCTGCTGGCGCCAGTCGACACTTATGTCAGTGCCGGCACGCAGGTCAAGGGTAAGACCTTTTACCGGGAAGGCAATGTTTAAGGCAACGTTGCCGTATACGCGGTCTTTGTTTATGGCATTTGTTGCCTCATACATCTGACGGTAAGGGTTTACGGGCTTGGCATTTCCCATGCTTCCTACCATGGCTTTGCCGTCATAACGGTCGCCTGAATAGTTTTCGAGAGTACATTTGCCTCCGAAATATTCTTCCCGATACTGAGCAGGGCTTATGTTGGTGTTGCCCCATATAAGCATGTAGAATGGGCTCTGATTGCTATAGCCCTGTACCGGCAGATTGTCGGATGATTTGTGCAGATAGTTGACACGGGCCTGCAGCTTCATCCATTTGTTCATTTTTGTGTTGAGCGCTACCGATACTGTCTGGTTCTTATATCCGGTGTTGGGGAGAATCCAGTCGTTGCGTGTATCTGTTATAGACAGGCGTGCTGATGTTCCTTTGCCGTTGTTGGAGCTTACGGTAATGTTGTTGCGGTATGTTACACCTGTTTCCATGAATCCGGTAAACCAGTCGTCGGCATATACAAAGGGCGTGAGTGTCCACTCGCCGGTGACGGGGTTGTACGAGTTGTATTGGCTGCGCAGTTTGTCGGCGCTGTATGCTTCGCCGTAGCTCATGCGTGAGCCGTTGGCTTTAGCCGGAAATCCTTCGGGTACGTCTATGTTTTTGAATCGCCAGAATGCGTATGGGGCAAAGCCACCGTCGGCTCCCGGACCGTAGACTCCCTGGAAGTCGGGATAGTATCCGGCTTTTTCCCAGGTTATAGATGAGTTGAGAGTGACTCCCACGCCTTTCTCGGCCTTTCCTGATTTTGTAGTTATGACGATGGCTCCGTTGGCTGCGCGTGAACCATACAGGGCGGTAGCCGCCGGACCTTTCAGCACGGTCACTGACTCTACGTCTTCGGGATTGATTTCAGAGGCGCCGTTCCCGAAATCGATAGGTGCATCTGAGTTGGAGAATGAAGCTCCACTGCCGGTGCCGGCATCTCCTGAGGTGATGGGCACACCGTCGACTACGAAAAGCGCCTCGTTGGCACCATAGTTAAGCGACTGTTCACCACGTAGTACAATGCGCATGGAGCCAAGGGGGCCAGAACCGGCACTTGTCATCGAAAGGCCTGCAACTTTACCGTTCATGGAGTTAAGCCAGTTGCCGGATACGGTATTGTTAAGGTCTTCGCTTGATACCTTTGACACAGCGTAGCCGAGCGACTTCTGCTCTCGGCTGATACCAAGCGCGGTGACAACAACGTCGTTTAGTTTTACTCCTGACTGGTCAAGCGTGATGTTGACCGAAGTGCCCGGGGCGGCCTTTATCTCTTTGGGCTCGCAACCTACGTAGCGGGCCACCAAAGTAGGGTTTTTGCCAGAGATGGAAAGGGTGAAGTTGCCGTCGATATCGGTTGAGGTACCGTTGTTGGTACCTTTCTGCATCACAGTAGCTCCTATTATCGGCTCTCCGCTGTCATCGACAACGCGCCCGGTCACGGTCTTTTTATTGGCCTTGGGTGTCTTTGCGCTTCCGGATTTGGATGTTTCGGGCGCAGCCTTGGCCGGGGTGAGCATGATTGTCGTGCCTTTTATCTCCACGTCGGCTCCCGGAAGAACTTCGGCGAGAATCTCGTCGATAGGTCGGTCGGTAGCATGGAGTGTGACGCGCTTTGATGTCGGTAGACCTGCTCCGTCACTGTAGGCAAATGTATAATTACATTTCGACTCAATGTCGTGAAGCAGTTGTTTTACGGTAATGTCGTTTGCATCGATGCTTACCCTTGGTAGAGCGGCGGCTACCGATAGGGGCGACGAGGCCGACATAGCAATAATTGATGCCGCAATCAAGGCTTTTGCACGAATTTGTGAAAGCCTTCGCGTAATGCCGCAGAATTTGTAGTTTGCAGTCATGTCTGAGGGTTGGTATATTTGAATAAAAGGTTTTGGATTGGCTTATTGTAAAATACGGGGAGAAGGGTTGTCATCCGGCTTTTGCCGAGGCGAGGGTGAGACTGTTTCCATCGGCAGTAATTTTTACCGGGATTATATGCTCTATAATCGATATCACTTCGTCAAGCGACTGTGAACTGTTTAGTGTTATTGACATGCGTGTGTCGACTTGGGCAGAGTCGTTTACAGAGATGTCGAGGCCATAGCGGCGTGACAGTAAAATCAGAATGTCGCCAAGCGGCTCGTTGTCAAATGTGGTCACCGGCTCAATCCATCGGCAATATGCTCTGGCATTTGCAGACTCGACAACAGCCTGTCGTGCTATTCTGTCAAGAGTGACTTTCTGGTCGGGTCGCATTATAAGCGCATCGGGCAGTAGCGGACTGTTTAGTTCTACTTTACCTGACAGCAATATTACATCTTCAGCTCCGGAGTACGGGTATGAGCGTGTGCTGAACGATGTGCCGAGTACCTTTACATCCATTGATTCCATCTCTACAATAAATGGACGGCGCGGATTGCGTGTTACCTCAAAGTATGCTTCGCCATCGATTGATACACGTCGTTCGGCGGAGTCGTCAAAGTCGCTGTTGTATGTCAGTGTCGAGCCTCCGTTAAGCCACAGTCGAGTGCCGTCGGGCAGGGTGTATTTGCCGATTGAGCCTTCTGCAGCGAGCAATACTGTGTCGGATGAATGACGGGCCATCATATTTCCGAGTAGGAATGAACCGACAGAAAAAATCACGCAAATGGAAGCTGCGATAAACAGCCACTTTGTAAATGCCGGTTTTTCATCGACGGGCTTTATGGAGCATTCAATCGAGGGTGTATCCGCTATATATGGTTCTTCGGAAAGCGGTATTGCACTATGTGATGATGATAGTGCTGCATCTGTCCTTGATGAGTCAATATCGCGTAATATTCGCTGAAGGCCCTTGGCTATATCAGGGTCAACAGATGTGCGTCCGTTGTCATTGCCCATATTGTCCCATACGGAAAACAGAGCACCTGTGGTCGCAGCCTCTCCGCCGTGTTCTATAAGCCATTGTTGGATGGCTTTCAGAAGGTCGGCCGGGATGTCGGACGTCGAAGTAAGATAGTCGATAATTTCCTGATGTTCGTTCATGTTGAGAGTCAATGGGTTATTTCATTAGTTTATGAAATGCCTTGGGACGCTCTACAGTTTCGGTGTAGATATGCCCCCATGGATCGGTAACAGTGACGGTAACCGGTGTGTCCGGTGCCGATGCTGTTGCTTTGAAAAAGTGGATTGAGGGGTTTGATTTGGAATGGGCGTTGTGCTCTCCGTTGTTGAGCTGCGCAATTTCATAAGAGAGAATATGTAGCGGATCGCTTGCCGCCACCTGCTCGACTTTTAGCGGCAATCCGTTTTCCCGTGCGTCGACTTTCCATCCCGGACCGTAAGCGAATACGTTTATGAGCAGTTCGTTGCGCTTGTTGCGTTTGTTGTAGCCATGGGCACATTTGGCCACCTTTGATTTTGCTGCTTTATTGCTGACCAATTTGGCATTGATAAGCACTGTGTTAAGGTCGTAGACACGCATCTGGTAGTCGGCCGGATAGCCCGGTGACTTATATCGGTAGGACATATCTGTGCTGTCGACGATCCATATTCCGTAGCCGCCGATGCATCCGTCGGCCGTTATGTGATTGCCTGCCAGCTGTTTTGTTCGCCACATGGTGGCACATATAGCCGGATATACCCATTCGGTAATTCCTTTGTGGCGTGGACTTTCTACATTATATGCACGATGATGGTGACCGGTGAACACTTTTATATTATTGTACGGGCGTAGTATCTCTTCGATTTCCTCAACATTCCGCAGACTGTTGGTCACCGTTAACGAGCCGTTGTCGTTAAGCACCGGAGCCGAATAAAATGGTATATGAGAGCATATTACTATAGGCTCTGATGTGGTGGGGAGTGTGGCGAGATCGGCCTTGAGCCACCGGAGTTGGTCGGCATCAAGACGCCGACGGTAATCCCGGTCGCCCATCTCTGTAGGTGTGGCATTGGCGTTGATGTACACTATATCGTCGAGTACGATATAGTGTATCCGTCCAAGGTTGAATGAATAATATGTCGGGCCGAAGTTCTTGCGGAAAATATCGGTTGAATTGGTATCGCCTGATACATAGGGGTTGTAGTCGTGGTTGCCGATGACGCTGAATACCGGGCATTCGATGCGGTCAAACTCGCGTGCTACGTCAGGTAGCCCGAATGAATACTCGACCCAGTGTTTCTCCCATCCGGCGTCGCCGAGCGATATGCTGTATACGTGTTTCCCTTGAGCACGGTATTGCGCTATTGTAGAATTGAAGTCGGGGATGATAAATGAACGGAACTGTTCTATGTCGCCTGTCGGGCGTCCGGTGAGATGCTGGTCGGTGTGGACAAGTAGTGCGTAACTGTCGGGATTCTCTATCGGCGTCAGAACGAAATCATGTCGCTCGGCAACTTTCTTTGGCCTGGTCAACGATGCAAAAAACTGTGGACGTGAGCCGGATATCGGAGGCTCGTATCCTCTTGGAATACTTACCCATACGGTTCCTTTTGTTTTGTCGGAATTCATGCTGTAGAATCCGGTGGAATCAGTCAGAACGATATTTTTTCCGTCGGAAACGATTGCCCCTGCAATTGGATTGCCGTTAATGTCTGCCACAGTACCGGTTATGTTTGGTGTGTCAATCATAATCGCTCCGGATTCATTTTCCGGAGCCGTATGATTGATGCAGTGTCCCTTTGCGGAGCTAAGTATAAGAAATACAAAGATATTGAGAAATATCAGTGTCCGCTGTATGATAGTGGGCAAATGATTCATTGCAAGAAATATAATAGCATTTGAATAGAAGACAATTCATCATAATGATATGCTAAGATTTTTTTACTAAAAAAATAATAACAACTGCTGTTAGGAGTCAAATATTATTATAGTAGGGATGACAGAATCAGAGAGTTGGCATGGTCGATTACAGATGTGTCGAGGGAGGACAGATAAATCTGTGTGGTGGTTTCGGAGTCGTGCCCCATCCCCTGACTTATTATGTTGATAGGGATTCCACTGTCTTTTGCGGCTGAGGCCCAGCTGTGGCGGGCAACATACAGTGTGAGAGGGGTGGTTATATCAAGCATTACGGCAATCTGTTTCAGACGTCGGTTTATGCTATAGCTTTGGTTGCGGTAGGCTTTGCGTTCGTCGGTCACATGTAAAGGGATTATAGGAAGAAGATAGTCAGATGCATTGCCGGGATATCGGTTGAGAATTGTTTTCATTTCCGGTGTACATGCTATCGTGAGTTGTTGCCCGGTTTTGTGGCGGCGGTATGTTATGCGGTTGTTGTGCAGAGCCGTTTTGCGTAGAAACGCCATGTCGATGAAACTCATTCCGCGCAGATAGAAACTCAGCATAAAAATATCGCGGGCATATGCGAGTGCAGGAGATTGAGATAGCTCAAGATTGCGCAATTGTCGTATTTTTGATATTGGAAGCGCTCTCTTTACAGTCTTGTCAATGCCTGTATATACATGGCGGAATGGTTTCTGCTGTTGGGTAATGCCGGCCTCAACAGCGCGGTTGTACAAGGCCCTGAGTATGCGCATGTAGAAAGATATTGAGTTAGGAACCAGTCCATTCGCACGCAGGAAAGCCTCATATGCCTCGATGGTATCTGTATCGAGTTCGTCAAGCGGGATGTCGCGCCCCTCTCTGAATTTACGAAAACTGCGTAGAGCTGCGGTATACGTTTCTGATGTGCGTATTCTCCCATTTTGTATCAGTCTGTTTATCGTGGCGTTCATAAAATTGAACAGTGAGTTTTCGGTTGTCGTACGATTGAATCTTTCGGTAATATCGTCGGCGTCAAACGTAACAGCCCGGTTGGAAAGTGTCCTGATTATTCTTTCCAGAAGCCTTATATCGCGGTTTATATTTCTGGTAATCTCGGGAATATCAGATGATTTCATGCTGATGTCGGTGAGTGGCATGTTTCGTCGGTAGTTCCATTGTGCCGGATGAATGAGATATGAGGTTGTGATACAGCGCGTTTTGTTTCCATGTGAAATCCGGTAGATGACGGTTCCTTTATTTCCTGGCATAGACGGCTCTCGGAATTTTACTTTTATAGTTGCCATAAATGTGCTTGAATTAAATTAATTAATCGGTATAGCGGAAGATGAGAATATGGATGTCAGTGCTTCCATCTTCGAAGTTACGGCAAAAACAATATCATACTTGTATGGTATTGGAGCATGTTGTCGGAGTGGGATGATAATCTCATAGCGGATGAATGCAATCAAGGTCACAAGTGAAATAACGCCTAGTCCCATCCGGTATTCCACTTGTGACGCCGGAGCATAGATTTCGCATGAGAAAGTTGAGATGAAGAGGAATTGGGGTGCGATACCAAGCAATAGTTTGGACGATTCTACATGCTGTAGCCGTGGCTCGATTGGTGTCGACGGGAGGGTATAAAAGAATCAAGGAGTCAAGCATAAATCGCTTGACTCCTTGATTTGTGTTGTCTTACCAGGACTCGAACCTAGACAGGCAGAACCAAAAACTGCAGTGCTACCATTACACCATAAGACAATCATTTACCCAACCCCTGTAGCGGGGCTTAAGCGGTGCAAAGATAGGCATAAATTTAGAAAACGGCAAATTTCCCACACATCTTTGTGGGAAATTTGCCGTTTTTCATATTATTTCAGGTTATGAAATACGGATAGAGAGCTAAAGGCAATCAGATGGCTTCATTCTCTACTGTCTCGAGTGAGTCGGTGTCAGCTGCGGGAGCGTCGGAGGTGGCAGCCTCGAGCTTTTTCATGATTGAGAATATGAATGCTGCCGAGATGAGACATATAATGATGAGGATACCCCATAGGGCTGCCGTGGAGATTTTACCCCAAAGAAGCATAGGTATAGACACGAGATAGTTGCCGACGGCTGTCGCTGCAAACCATCCGCCCATCATCGAGCCTTTCAGTTTGGGAGGTGCTACTTTGCTTACAAAGGATATACCCATCGGAGAGAGAAGAAGCTCGGCGAAAGTAAGGAGCAGGTAGGTGCCGATGAGCCAGTTGGGTGATACAGCGGCCGATGTGCCTACGATGGCGAGCGAACCGACACACATCACACCATATGCGATGGCAGCCATGAGCATGCCGTAACCGATTTTACGTGGTGCGGATGGCTCTTTCTTTCTCTTTGCGAGCCAACCGAAGAATGCGAGGCTTACCGGAGTGAGGGCAACTACATAGAAGGGGTTGAACTGCTGATACTCCTGGGGTTGGATACCGGTAAGAGGATCGGGAGTAGTGTTGTAGAAATAGTATACGGCCCATGCCACCAGTGCGAGCAGTGCTACAGATATCAGTCGGCTGAGGTTGCTCTTGGTCTGGAACAGGTTGAATAGGGCGTAGACGCCTACGGCGATGCTGAGCAGTGCCCATACATTGAATCCGATGCGTGTCCATCCACCGGCTTCGGGCGATGTGCATGTCTTGGCAAATTCGGTGAGAGTGGCTCCGTTCTGGTGGAATACCATCCAGAAGAATATCACTACGGCAAACACGAGAAGCAGGGCGATAACGCGCTGGCGGGTCTGGGCCGGAGTGAGTTCCGGACCGGCCGATACTGCAGCTTTGGCTGTGCCGTTTTTCTTGTCGTTAAGTATGTGGGCGTATGTCTTGCGTCCGAGAGAATAGATAAGGAAGCTGGCAATAAGAGACACGCAAGCCACTGCAAAGCCATAGCTGTAGCCGGTGGTCAGGGTGGTTATGTACTGCGATGCCCATGCTGTGAGGTCGGCTCCGGGTGTCATCCCTGCTTCTGTTGCGGTAGCGATTATGTCGGCGGCATTCTCATGGCCGTCAAGATAGAGGTTGCACATTGCGGGGAGTGTGCTTACATAGGTCAGACCCTGGGCTTTCATAGCCATGTTGCACATTGCTGTCGCTGCCATCGGGGCAAACATCGACCCGATATTGATGGCCATATAGAAGAGGGAGAATGCGGCGTCGCGCTGTCCGCTGAAACGTGCGTTGTTGTAAAGATCGCCTACCATCACCTGTAGATTGCCCTTGAACAGGCCGGTTCCTACAGCAATAAGGAGCAATGCTGCGCACAGAATCACAAGCGAAGCTGTGCTACGGATTTCGGTCGGTATGGCCATTACCATATAGCCGATGAACATTACGGCTATACCGGTGACCACACACTTGGAGAAGCTCCAGCGGTCGGCGACCCATCCGCCGATGAGCGGCATGAAATAAACGAGTGCAAGGAAGCCGGCATAGATCTGACCCGACACAGTTGAGTCAAAGCCAAACTTAGCCTGCAGGAAGAGGAGGAAGATGGCAAGCATGGTGTAGTAGCCGAAACGCTCGCCTGTGTTGGCAAGCGACAGCACATACAGTCCTGCGGGTTGGTTTTTAAACATAATGATTGGTATATTAAAATGGTTTATTCGTTTCGGAGGGAGCGAGCGATTATTTGCCTTCGTTTTCGAGTTTGGCCTTATAGGCTATAGCGTAGAGTTTCATCTGCTTTACCAGAGCCGCAAGGCCGTTGGAACGCGTGGGCGAGAGATTCTCCGCCAGTCCGATTTTGTCGATGAAATAGAGGTCGGCATCGGCTATTTCAGCGGGAGAATGGTCGTTGAGCACCTTGAGCAGCATACTGATTATCCCTTTGACAATTATGGCGTCGCTGTCGGCGGTGAAGTGTATCAGTCCTTCGGGTGTTATATCGGCATGCAACCATGCGCGGCTCTGACATCCCTCGATTATGTATTGCGGGGTCTTGTATTCTTCGGGCATCAGCGGCAATGTGTTGCCCATGTCGATTATATAGGCGTAGCGATCCATCCAGTCGTCGATATCGGCGAACTCTTCGATTATATCGTCCTGTATCTCGTTGATAGTCATTGTTTATTCTGCTTTTTCAGTGTATATTACGTTGGCCACGGTCTGTCCTGCGGCTTTAAGTGTGGCTGTTGATATGGAGGTCATGTCATCGGCTACGGTGTGCCACGTCGGCGGGAATGAGCCTGTCGAGGGATGGGCTGCGTCTATTATGTCGACAGCCGGTATCCCGGCACGGTTGATAAATACGTGGTCATCGGTCACACCTCCGCCAGAGGTGTTCACGAATCTGTCGGCATATCCTGATGCTGAGGCTACGGCCCAGATTCGGTCGTTGACACTGCGTGCGAAGTGGTCGCTGATGATTTCGCGCCGGAATACAGCGCCTTCACCACCTACCATATCAAGCAATATTGCATAGGCCGGCTGCACCATGCCTTTGTATGGCTTGCCGCGCAGCCACTCCTGTGTGCCGAGGCACCATGAGTTTTCGTCGCCGTCATTGCCGCTGTCTTCGGCGTCTACAAAAAGTAAGTCGACTCCTGCAGCAGTATTCCGTTCGCTCATCAGTCGGGCAAGTTCAAGCAGTACGCCTACACCGCTGGCGCCATCGTTGGCACCGGGTACCGGTGTGCTGTGGTTGGCGGCATTCGGATCGTTATCGGCCCATGGACGTGTGTCGTAGTGGGCTACAAGTAGTATGCGGCGTCCTGTACCGGAGTTGTACCGTGCCAGAATATTTGATACCGGTATGACACCGCCTGACGGACTGTCGACTTTTGATTGCTGTATCATTACCGTATCGGCTCCGTATGAGCGGAGTCTGCCGGCAATGTATTCGACACAGGCCGCATGAGGAACTGTACCGGGTATGCGTGGTCCGAGCTCTACCTGGGTTGCGATATGTCGGTAGGCTGAGTCGGCGTTGAAGTCGACTGTATTAAGACCGCTGGAGGCTGTCGTGGCTTGTCCTGAGGCTGCTTTGCCTGATACAGCACGGTTGCCATGGCCCGTACAGGCCATGGCTCCGGCTAATATCATTATTGCTAATAGAAAACGTTTCATCCGTTTTTATCGGGTGGCAAGCATGGCGGGGAGAGCCTGCTGCTGATAGGCGAGTACGCCCTGAGCATCGAGTGCCACACGATGCATGTCGCCGTCGGCACCTACCATCTCTACATTGTTGTCATCAATCATAGTCATGAATACCACACCTTCCTCCATGTCGGGGGTGCGTACGCTCCATGTCTGTTCGTCGGCATTGAAGTCGAGTCGCACTACGCTGCCGTCATTTTCGCTTGTAATGGTATATCCTGTCTTGTCGCAGTCAACGAGGTAACGGCCATCCTGACCTTCGATGACACTGCGTCCGCAAGCTACGGGGTTGTTTCCGCTCCAGAATTCGATACTGTTGATGACAAGTACATCAGCCAAAGCTGATACTTCATATACGGGAACTATACAGAATGCGATGAACACGAGTTCGTTGACAAATTTATTGCCTACAGTGTGGTTCCAGCCAAGAATCTTGTTGGTGAGAGCGAAACTTCCTATACAGGATGTCGATACCATCGAACCTGCGAGCGCAAGTACAAGACCTACAAATAAATATCTTCTTTTCATAAATTCAGTTGTTAGGGATTTTTATAGGTTGTTAAACGAATAATGTATCATTCATGATTATAGCCTTATGTGTGCGGTGCTGCGTTTATAGAAATCCATGACCTTGCGCACATATGCCGTAGTTTCTTTGCCACGGAAATAACCGTATTTGCATACAGGGTCGTTGTAGTATTCTGGCTTAGCCTTCATGAGTAGAGCATCGGCTACGTTCCCGTCCCATATTTTTGGTTTTTTTCCGTATTTTTTTGCCAGGGCTATGGCGTCATATATATGTGCTATGCCTGAATTGTAGGCTGCCAGGATAAATTTACGGCGTTCTTCTGAATCGGGCACTTTTTTTGACAGGGATTTGTCGAGCGCTTTCATTATGGCCGCCGCAGTGCGGATATTAGCCTCCGGATTTGTGATTTTGGATGAGGATAGACCGTAAGCACGTGCTGTGCGAGGCATTATCTGCATCACACCTCTTGCGCCTGCCCAGCTTACCGCTGTGGAGTCGAAACGGCTCTCGGTATATCCTTGTGCAGCAAGCATACGCCAGTCCCACCCGATTTCATTTGCGTATTGCCGGAAGAAGCGGTCGTAGGGTGATATGCGTCCCTTTGAGAAATCTATGGATAGCGCCGGCGATTCTTTGCTGAGCTCGAAATAGCGTTTCAGAATCCGGGCCTGCGCTTTGCGAGGCTCGGCCTGGCCCATCCATTCGGTGATGCTGTCGGCGAGCCACGGTTTCTTAGGCGATACACCCCAGGCAGCACGTTGCTCGAAACTTACCGGGAGGCCTATATCGAGACTGTTATAGTATGTGCGGTTTATACGCGCGATATCGCTGTCGACGATAGTTAGCGGTATCTCTCCGTTTGCTACCATCTCGATAAGATCCTCGGTAATAAGTGTGTCGCTTTTTACTTGATGTATCTTGATTCCGCCTCCGATTTCGTCGTTGAGATTCTCAAGACGGTAGAGGTACTTCGAGCCGGCCTCCACGTATACCTCACGTCCGGCGAGCTGGGTCACATCGGTAATAGGGTTGTCGCTTTTGGGCTGTACAAGTACCTGGGTCGTGATATTCTCGTCGCCTGCAGCTACTACATGCGGTTTGTACTCCGCTGTGATGGGTATCTCATATGCAGCGAGATCAATAATTCCGCTGTCGAGCATCTCGACAAGTGAGGTCAGGCTGGGAGCTACATGCAGGTCGATGGCGATACCTTTGTCGGCACCGAAGCGTGTCACCATGTCGTAGTCATATCCCATCTGTTCCTCTCGGTAGATGAAATATGAGGTCGGACTGTAGAGGGTGCCTACGCGCAGGGTATCCGGCAGTGCATGTGAAGTTGAGTCGGAGTCTGAACCTCCGGCGCCGTTCCCCCGTCCGCACGAGTATATCGAGCAGATTGCAAGTAACAGTAATGCTATTGGGAGAAGAACGGCTGACTTACGCATAGACCGGATGTATTGGTTTATTAATATTCGAAAGTGCCTTTTTCCGATATGATGGTAAGTCGGTTGGACTCGGAATCCTCGACGCGACCTACTATGCGCGCCGGTATGCCCATTGATTCGGATATGGCGATAACTCGCTGTGCAACTTCCGGTTTTACATATATCTCCATGCGGTGGCCCATGTTGAATACTTTGTACATTTCTTTCCAATCGGTGCCTGATTCGCGTTGGATGAGGTCGAACAGCGGCGGCACAGGGAAGAGATTGTCCTTTACCACGTGTTTTCCTTCGACAAAGTGCATTACTTTGGTCTGTGCGCCGCCCGAGCAGTGTACCATACCATGGATATCCGCACGCATCTCGTCAAGCAGTTTCTTGATTACAGGAGCGTATGTGCGGGTGGGGGAGAGTACGAGTTTTCCGGCATTTACAGGTGCGCCTTCCACTTCATCGGTCAGGCGGCATGTCCCGGAATATACCAGTTCTGCCGGAACTGCATGATCGTAGCTTTCAGGATATTTTTCGGCAAGTTCGTGACAGAACACGTCGTGCCGGGCCGAAGTGAGACCATTGGAGCCCATACCTCCGTTATATTCATTTTCATAGGCAGCTTGTCCATAGCTTGCGAGACCTACGATTACGTCGCCTCCGGCGATATTGGCGTTGTTTATCACATCGGCACGCTTCATGCGGCATGTGACGGTGCTGTCGACGATGATTGTGCGTACGAGGTCGCCAACATCGGCGGTCTCTCCTCCGGTGCTGTAGATATTCACACCCATCTCGCGTAGTTCCGACAGCAGTTCTTCTGTACCGTTGATGATAGCAGCGATTACTTCACCTGGTATGAGCATCTTGTTGCGTCCGATAGTGGAGCTGACAAGTATATTGTCGGTAGCGCCCACACACAGCAGGTCGTCGATATTCATTATCAGAGCATCCTGGGCTATGCCTTTCCATACACTCAGGTCGCCTGTCTCGCGCCAGTACATATAGGCGAGGGCCGATTTGGTCCCGGCTCCGTCGGCGTGCATTATGTTGCAGTATTCACTGTCACCGCCCAGATAGTCGGGGATGATTTTGCAGAATGCTTTTGGGAAAAGTCCTTTATCGACATTCTTGATTGCGTTGTGCACATCCTCTTTCGAGGCTGATACTCCGCGGAGGTCATAGCGCTGATTGCTCATAGAGATTATGCTGTGATGTTGGATTGTTATATAAAAAGCAGATATGCCAGAGTTGCTACAGATACTATAAGAAGAGAGTCAATGCGGTCGAGAATTCCGCCATGGCCAGGCAGGAGACGTCCGGAATCTTTTACTCCTACCGTGCGCTTGATGAGAGATTCAATCAAGTCGCCCCATGTGGCAAACACGCATACAATAACACCGAATACTGCCATGAACCATATGTCTAACAGGAAGTAGGATGGCCAGATTGATTTTGCTGCGATGCTTGCGATGATGCAGAATGCCATTCCTCCCCAAAATCCTTCCCACGATTTCTTGGGAGATATGCGCTCGAAGAGGCGATGGCGTCCGATGGCCGAGCCTACAAGGAATGCGCCTGTGTCATTTACCCATATGAGCACGAACATCATCAGTACGAGGTGAGAGCTAAGAGCGTAGATATACTGCATAAGCATCATCGGCAGGGCGATGTACAATTGTGACATCATTGACCGGGCCAGGGAGTGCAGTGGCTTCTCCTCTTTTGAGTACAAGGTGTATACAAGGCGTACAAGTAGCAGCGAAAGCCATGTGCCCCATACCTGCATGTAGGCATAGCGCATTGACATCCATCCTGCTGTAATCAACGACAAGGCCATGGCCACATCAATCCACATGGATGCGGATGCCCAGTCAACCGAAGGGCAGACGTTGCCGTCGGGTTGTCGTTTCATGTTGCCGAGTGAAGTATATTCGATTGTGGCGAGAACGCTCAATGACATACATAGTACCCAGAACGGGATTGCTCCGAGCAGTATTCCGGACAGTATTACAGCTACATATAAAGCGCCCGTGATGGTGCGCAGAATGAAATTTTTCATTATTCAGTTCTTGACACGCAAATTTACAAAACTTTTCTGTAAAAGTGTGGTGAAAGAATTGGCAAAGTACAGCGGGCGTCGGTCAGTAATCTATCGGAGATATGGATTGGATTTCTTTTCGGCTCCGATTGTGGTGGGAGAGCCATGTCCAGGATATACCTTTGTATTATCGGGGAGTGACAGAAGTTTGCGCTTGATTCCGTCAATAAGCTGCTGATGATTGCCGGCTACAAGGTCGGTGCGACCGATGCTTCCCTCGAAAAGCACGTCGCCTGTAATGACAAATGCTGACTGCGGGAAATAGAGTACAAGACTGCCGGGGGAGTGGCCTGGAACACCGAGCACGATGGCTTCTTCACTTCCGACTGTAATGTGGTCACCGTCGGAGAGCGCTACGTTGGCTTCGACAGGCTCGACATTACTTGCATCAAGACCGAACATTCGTGCCTGTGCCGGGGCCTGGCGTCCGAGAAATGTATCGTCGGGCGAGGCTTTCAGCTCGATTCCGTAGCGGTTGCGTATGTGTGGCACGCCAAATGTGTGGTCAACATGCATGTGGGTGTTGACAAGTTGAGTGACGTTGAGTTTCTCTTTCTCGACAAAAGAGTCGAGGACAGCCTCTTCCGATCGGTTAATCATTCCGGGGTCGATTATGGCGGCATCGAGTGTTACAGGGTCCCATACCACATATGTGTTGACACCGAACATGTTAAACTGAAAAGCCTTTATATTCAGCATGGCGGGGTTTATATTTGTGCATAAATAAGTTTCTTGGTCTTGAAGAACTCTTCGTCAAACCATGTACTGAGCGATTCTTCAATAATCGGACATTTTAGCCCTGACAGTTCGCCCGCGAGTTCTCCTCCCTTGAGTACAATCACTCCGTTGGGGTATCCGTTTTTGCCGCCCGGTGCTATGTTTTTTCTGATAAGCGGTATCATTTCGTCAAGACGCATCACGGCTCTGCTTATCACAAAGTCGTAACGGCGACGGCATTCACCGATATCTCCATGCTGGAAGGTGACGTTGGTAAGACCTGTCTGGTCGGCGATATCCTGGGCTACACGTATTTTTTTTCCAATACGGTCAATCAGGTGGAAGTTGCACTCAGGCCATAATATTGCAAGGGGGATGCCCGGAAATCCGCCTCCTGTGCCCAAATCGAGAAATGTAGTGTCGGGTACGGGATGCAGGAATTTGGCTATACCCAGCGAGTGAAGTATGTGGTGCTCGTAAAGATTGTCGATATCTTTGCGTGATACCACGTTGATTTTTTCGTTCCACTCGGGATACAAGCGGCTCAGGGCCTCCATCTGCGACTGTTGTCGGGGGGTAAGTGTAAAATATTTTTCGATGATTTCTATGCCCATGTAATAACAACAATTATAAGGGTGAAAATGTTAGGTGTCGGCTGTGGGGAGAGAGGTGGTGTCGGTCAACTCGGTTAGCAATGATTCGGACTCCGGTTCGGGCAAAGGCGCTCCGGCTTTTTCTTTTGCTCCCATGTCGCGCAGACGCCTTGCCGGCACCATCAGGCTCTGGCGTCCGTTGATTAGCTTGTTGGCGCTGTCGGTGAATGCCTCCTTAGCCTTGTCGATGCGCGCTCCGATATCGGTGAATGTCTTGTAGAAGTCGCCTACGCGGCCTATCAGCAGGTTGGCCTCCTCAAATACTTTTCGCTGGCTTTGTGCCTGTACTTCCTGACGCCACGCCAGATGAATTATGCGCAGTGCGGCAGTGAGGTTGCACTCTCCGGATATAAACACACCCTCTTTCATGGCATCGCGCCATAGTGTGGGCTCCACGCTCATGGCGAGCTGGAGTGCTGCCTCGTTGGGCACGAACATGATTACATAGTCGAGCGACTGGCGCGGGTGGAGGATATAGCGGCGGTAGTCTTTTGCTGCGAGCTCCTTGACGTGGGCCCGGATACTCTTTACATGGCGTCGTAGTGCATCCTCGCGGGCCTCCTCTGATTCGGCACCTGTATAGTCGAGATATGCCGACAGACTCACTTTCGCATCGATTATCAGGTCCTTGTTGTCGGAGTAGTGGAGTATGACATCGGGAATCATGCGCTTGTCGGTTGTCTCGTTGAGCACCGGTCGGCCGTTTTTGTCGACAATGGTCGACTGTACCTCGTAGTTTATGCCTCGTTTCAGACCCTGGCTGTCGAGCAGTTCGCTGAGAATCACCTCTCCCCAGTTGCCTTGGGTCTTATTCTCATGGCGCAGAGCCCGGGCGAGTTTGTCGGCTTCAGCCCCTATTCCGGCGGTGCGCTCCATTATGTCGGATATTGCCTGATGGAGCGACGCAGTGTTGCGGATGTTTATGTCGCGCGAGGCATCCATGGCCTCTTTCATCTCCTTGATGTGCTGTTGGAGTGGCTGTAACACATTATCGATATCGCGTACGTTGGCGCGGTTGAGGTCGGCGGTACGTGCTGCGAGCAGGTCGGCGGCAGTAGTCTTCAGTTGCTCACGGGCCATGTCAAGCTGTTCGCGAAACTGTGCGGCACGTTCCGAAGCCTGCTGTTCGGCGGCTTTCATCATGGCGTCGCGCTGTTCTATTTCTCTGGCATGAGATGCCCGGTCATCGGCAAGTCTTGTATCAAGCATCGCTTTCTCAGCCTCAAGAGCGCGGATACGGCTTTCGGCTGCAGCCTCGGCACGGCCGGCTTCAGCACGCAGTTCGGCTATCTCACGCGCATGTGTTGTCTCAGCTTCGGCTTTGGCAAGTAGAATGGCGTTGCGTTGTGCCACAGCCTTGCCATGGCCCCATAAGTGACCGATGACAAGGCCTGCGGCCATGCCTGTGACAAGGAATATCAGATATGTGAGCATAATATGGTTCAGTCTTTCTTAGTGGGAACCGGCTGGGGCATAGATGGCTGCTCTTCAGGCTGTATGCCGTCGCGCTGAAGTAGTGCGTCGATTGTAGGCTCCTGTCCTCTGAACCGCTTGTAGAGTGTCATAGGATGTTCTGTGCCGCCGCGCATGAGTATGTTGGTACGGAACGAATCAGCCGTCTTCTTGTCAAACAGGCCATTGCGCTTGAACATGGAGAATGCGTCGGCATCGAGTACCTCGGCCCATTTGTAGCTGTAATATCCTGCCGCGTATCCTCCGGCAAATATGTGGCTGAACTGTGGTGAGAACATGCATCCCTCTACTTCGTCAAACATTGCTACTGATTCTGTGGCCCGGCGTTCAAGTTCGGCGGGATCATCTACATGTGTGGTTGTTGTGTGCCATGCCATGTCGGTGAGTCCGAATGCGAGCTGACGCAGGCATGCGTATCCGGCACCAAAACGTGATGTGTCAATAATCTTTTCGACGAGTTCCGACGGGATGGGCTCGCCGGTCTGATAATGTCGGGCGAATCCATCGAGGAACTCTTTTTCGGTGAGGTAGTTTTCATTGAACTGTGAGGGGAGTTCCACAAAGTCGCGGTAGACGTTGGTTCCCGACAGTGACGCATAGTTGGTCGATGCGAAGAGTCCATGGAGAGCGTGGCCGAACTCATGGAGGAATGTTTCTACCTCATAAGGTGTAAGAAGCGACGGTTTTGTGTCGGTGGGCTTGGTGAAATTCATCACAATAGACACATGGGGCAGTACGGTGTCACCGTCGGCATCAATGTATTCTTCGCGGAAATTGGTCATCCAGGCTCCGGGACGCTTTGTCTCTCTCGGATAAAAATCGGTGTAAATGACTCCCATCACCTTTTGTTCGTGGTCGATTACCTCGAAGGCACGCACGTCGGGATGGTATACTTCGATATCGGGATTTTGACGGAAAGTGACTCCGTAGAGGCGTGTGGCGAGACCGAACACACCGTCGATTACATTGTTGAGCTCGAAATACGGGCGGAGCGCTTCTTCATCGTATTTATATTTTGCCTCTTTGAGTTTATTGGCCCAGTAGCTGTAGTCCCAGGCATTGAGTTTTACCGGAGCACCGGTGGCCTTGGATGCGAATTCGGTGATTTCGGCAAATTCACGTTGTTGTGCCGGACGGTAAGCCTCGGCGAGCCGGTTGAGCAGGGCGTATACGTTGGCGGTATTTTCGGCCATGGTCTTTTCAAGTCCATAGTCGGCATATGTCTCCTTGCCAAAGAGTGCGGCAATCTGCCGGCGCGTATCGGCTATGTCGCTCATTATCTCCATATTTGAGTATTCACCTTTAGTGTTGCGAGAGTTGTAGAGACGGTAGAACCGCTCGCGCACGGCAGGAGAGTCGGCATATTTCATTACGGCCATATATGTAGGCTGGGCGAGTGTGAATCGGTATTCGCCATCGTGTCCTTTTTCTTTAGCGGAGAGTGCGGCAGCCTCAAGCACGCTTGTCGGAAGGCCTGCGAGCTCATCGCCGGAAAGCCATATTTCATATGTGTTGAGTTCTTTGAGAACGTTTTGACCGAATTTTGTTGTAAGGTCAGAGAGTTTTGATGCCAGACGTCGGTACTCTTCGCGCTGTTGGCCTTCGAGTCCTGCGCCACTGCGGGCGAATGAATCATAGGTGCGCTGGAGGAGCATTTCATCCTCGGGATTCAGATTCAGCGAAGCGCGGTTGTCGTATACGCTCTTGATGCGTTTCCAAAGTCCCTGATTGAGTGTGATACTTGTGGAGTGGTCAGAGAGCTTTGATGACAGCCGCATGGATATTTCCATAAGTTCGTCATCGCTGTCGGCAGAAAGCAGTGGGTAAAATGTGCTGAGCACTCGGTTGAGGTCGGCGCCGGAGCGTTCAAGTGCCACTATGGTATTGAGGAATGTGGGTTTGTCGGGATTATTGACTATCGCGTCGATTTCTTGGTTCTGGAGTTTGATGCCTCGGTCGACAGCCGGCTCGTAGTCAGAATTATGTACACGGCTGAAAGGAATGGTTCCAAGTACCGTAGTGGTGTATTCAGTAAAGAATGGGTTGTCGGCCGATGTGCCTGGAGTGGCTGCGGCCGCGCTGTTCTGGTTCATAAGCATAATTGTTGAAGCCATGATGGCGGCGGTTAGCTTTTTCATATGTGAATCTGTATTGTTTCTTAAAGTTATATACAAAGTTACGCTTTTTCATGCAGTTTTGCTACCTTTGACCTCATGAAACATCCGTTTGAGGAAAAAGTATATAAAGCTATAGAGCGCGCCGGACTTATTGAGCCCGGCGCGACGGTGATTGTCGCTCTCAGCGGTGGCGCTGATTCAGTGGCACTTCTGTCGTCAATGACATCACTCGGCTACAAGTGTGTGGCAGCACACTGCGACTATCATTTGCGTGGTGAAGAGTCGGAACGCGACCGTATGCATGCGGAATCTATGGCACGCATGCATGGCGCTAAGTATGTTGAGAAGCATTTTGATACGTCGACATATTGTGTGGAGCGCGGGATTTCGCTTGAGATGGGATGTCGCGACCTACGCTACAACTGGTTTGCCGAGCTTTCTGTCAGGCATGGCGGTGCCATGGTGGCGGTAGGTCATCATAATGACGACAATGTGGAGACTCTTTTCCTCAACTTGTTGCGTGGCACCGGGCTTACCGGCCTTACAGGAATGAAGTCTCGCCACGGAATGATTGTGCGTCCGCTGCTTGACGTTACTCGCAAAGATGTGCTTGATTATCTCGCCGACAAGGGGCTGACCTATGTCACGGACTCAAGCAATCTGCTCAATGATGTGAAACGCAACCGTCTACGCAATGTGATTCTCCCTGCCGTAAGGGCTTATTTCCCGGATGCGCAGACCACGCTGACGCGTTCGATACATAATCTTACCGGAAATCTGGCGCTCTATACGGAACTTATCGCCCATTGTTCAGAGGGCTATCGCAACAAGCATGGTGATATCGATATATCAAGGTTGTGCAGAGAGATGACTAATGCCGGGATGATGCTTTATGAGATGCTCCGTGGCTATGGATTCAATGCTGTGCAATGTGGCGATATGATTTCCTGTATTGAAGAGTCTGAAAGCCGGCGCTTTTATTCTCGCGGTTATGTCGGGGTGCTCTATAAGGGAATGCTGACAGTGAGAGCGAGGAATCAGGATGTAGCGCTGTCAGAGGAGAGTTACATCATTTCTCCGGATGATATGGCAACCTGTCCGGAGGGTTTTTCCATAGAGAGAATTCCGGTCGATTACGTGTCATACGACCGTACCGGTAATACACTTTTTCTTGACACTGACAAGGTCGGAGGCCGCAAGATTGTGGTGCGCAGGTGGAGGCTTGCCGACAGAATAGCGCCTTATGGCATGAACGGCACAAAACTGGTGAGCGATCTTTTCAGCGACGCCCATTACTCGCCTTCGGATAAGGAAAATGCCTGGATTGTAACAGTCGGAGGACAGATTGTGTGGGCTGTGGGACTGCGAACATCACGGCATATGACCATTGGCAAGAGCACGGTCGAGGCTATAAAAATAACCTTCACTCCGGCGGATGCGAGGGGTGAAGGCTGACGGGTAGATATCGTGCTGTGTCGTTTATCCTTCCACAGGGAGTGTGACCCAAGTGTAGGTGTGTCCAGTGGCGGGGATGATTTTTTCCAGTAGGTCGGAGAGCGACAGGGCTATAGAGGCTGTGTTGACACATGGATGGCATGCATATGTGTCGATAGTAGCAAGGTCGCTGTCGATTATGAGACGCACGCGTGAGGAGGTGTCGTGGATAAGTCCCATAGGCGATACTGCTCCGGGAGCAATATGAAGCATCTCCATCATGGCCTCGGGGGATGCGAATGACAGTCGAGCACATCCGAGTTGCGACGACAGATATTTGGTCTTGAATGGTTTGTCGGCCGGAATCATAAGCAGGTAGTATTCGGTCTGCTGTCGGTTGGTGAGGAACAGATTTTTGAATACCGGTGCGTCAAGGCGTTTTCTTACAGCTTCGCATTCTTCCATAGTAAATGCTGCCGGATGGCACAATGTTGTATATGCTATGCCGAGACGGTCGAGAAAATCATAGACTGCGGTCTCGGATTCATTACGAACTGTGTCATCATTGGGGCGCCCGGCATATTTTGTTATGCCGGGCGCCTGGTATGAGTGGTCGGTCATGGACTCTTCCATTAATGAGAGGGGTGACTTGTTTTTATGCAAGGCCGGCGATAACCTCCTTGATGTCGAGCGCGAGAGCATCGGCTTTGTCCATTGTGGAGGCTTCGGCGTATATGCGGATAATGGGCTCGGTGTTTGATTTGCGCAGGTGAACCCAGCAGTCTTCGAAGTCAATCTTTACGCCGTCGATGTCGGTTATCTTCTCGGAGGCGTATTTCTTTTTCATAGCCTCAAGAATGGCGTCGACATTGATGTCGGGAGTAAGTTCGATTTTGTTCTTGGCTATGGAGTAGGGGGGATATCCGGCTTTAAGCTCGCTTACTTTCTTGCCGCTCTTAGCAAGGAGGGTAAGGAACAGGGCTACGCCTACAAGGGCGTCGCGTCCGTAGTGGGCTTCGGGATAGATTACACCGCCGTTGCCTTCTCCACCGATGACAGCGCCGGTCTCTTTCATCTTTGCCACAACATTTACTTCGCCTACAGCGGCAGCCGAATAGGTGCAACCGTGTGCTACTGTAACGTCGCGGAGAGCGCGTGAGGAGCTAAGGTTGCTTACGGTAGCACCGGGGGTGTGCGACAATACATAGTCGGCTACAGCTACAAGGGTGTATTCTTCTACAAACATCTCGCCGTTTTCCATGACAATGGCCAGACGGTCGACGTCGGGGTCGACAACGAATCCTACATCGGCACGGCCTTCGCGCATGAGGTCGGCAATCTGTGTGAGGTTTTCCGGGATTGGCTCAGGGGTATGGGCAAACTTTCCGTTGGCCTCGCAGTTGAGTTCTATGATATTTTTTACGCCAAGAGCACGCAACAATTGGGGTATGATGACACCTCCGACGGAGTTTACCGCGTCGACAGCTACGGTGAAGTCGGCATTGCGGATGGCTTCGGTATCCACGAGTTTGAGATTGAGCACTTCCTCAATGTGGCGGCGTGTATATGTGTCGTTTTTATATACGTGTCCGAGATTTTCGACTGTTGCAAATGTGTAGTCGTCATCGGCGGCGTATTCAAGCACTTTCTGTCCCTGCTCGGCGTTGAGGAATTCGCCGTTTTCGTTGAGTAGCTTCAGTGCGTTCCACTGCATCGGATTGTGAGAGGCGGTGAGTATTATGCCTCCGCAAGCCTTTTCCATCACAACCGCGATTTCGGTTGTCGGTGTGGAGGCAAGGCCGATATTTACTACGTCGAAGCCCATGCCGGCCAGAGTGGCGGTGACAAGGTCAGATACCATAGAGCCGGAGAGGCGGGCATCGCGTCCTACTACGATTACGTTAGTCTTACGGGTGGTGTTTTCTTTGATGAAGCGCGCATATGCGGCTGTGAATTTTACAATGTCAAGCGGGCTCAAGCCTTCGCCCGGGCGGCCTCCGATTGTGCCTCGTATGCCGGAAATGGATTTAATAAGTGACATTTGCAACTTGTATAATAAGATTTGTGAACCAAAAATGTGCAGTGTGTATGTATTATATCTTGCTCTTTGTATAGCGGACGCGGTACAGGTAGGGGATAACCGATGCTATTTCGTCGGTCATACCGGCCTGAGAGCGGATGACAAGCTCTACTTCACAGTCATAGTGAAGATAATCGAGTGGCAATTGCAGGCCTTCGCCCCATTGCGATGAAGATGTAATCTCCATGTTCTGGTAACGGAAATTGAACTGGGTGAGAGGGTTGTCGTTGTTGCCTTCTCCTTCCGGAAGAGTTCCGTTGGCGTAGCTGTACAGGTTGTAGCGAGTGAGACGCATGTATACAAGGTCGTTGTATTTTGCTTTCTCCCCGTCGGGATTATCCTTGATTACGCGCATGTATACCGTGCCGTCCTCGTCCATTCTGTAGTATGGTGCATCTTCTCCCTGGATGAAGACGCTGTCGGCGGGTACACTGCCAATCACTCTCTGGTCGGCAAGATAGGCGTTGATATATTTTGTCTCGTCATTCAGTAGCTCGGCGTAGCTTTTGGTGTGGCTGCACGAACTCATGGCTATCGCAGCAGGAATCACTACTGCGAGTAACTTCAGTATATTTTGCAGATATTTCATATGTGTCGTATTGCGGGTGTATGTGATAAGTTACTGGTGAAGATACTTTTCTATGTCGGGGAAGGTTGAGCGGAATATCTCGATGGCTTCCTCCAACGAACATTTAAGCTCACCTCCTGCAGCATTGATATGTCCGCCTCCGTGGTAGTATTTCGAGCATAGTAAGTCGGCTCGGAAATTGCCTATACTGCGTGTCGATACTTTTATTTGGTCTTTATCCTCTCGCAGATATACAGAGTATACCATATCTTCTATGCCGAGCGGTGCGTTGACAAGTCCTTCGTCGTCACCGGGATGATAATCGAATCTTTTCAGCTCATCTTTGGTAAGCACAATGAGCGAGGTATGCAACCCCGGGAATATCTGCATGCGCTCGGCGACAGCATAGGCGTGAAGTTTGAGTGTGGATGTGCTGCGGGTGTTCATTACCTTTTTGTACAGCTCGTCTTTATTGATGCCTTTACGCAGGAGTTCGGCTATTATTATATATAGGTCCGGGTCGTTGGAGTTATATGTGAAGTTGCCGGTGTCGGTCATCATGCCTGTATAGATGCATGTGGCGGCTTTTCGGTCGATGCGGTCGAAAAGCTCCAGACGGCATAACAGTCGGAATACAAGCACGGATGTAGATGACTGCTCGGGGTGGGATATGGTCACATCTGTGAATGGTTCCGGACCTTCGTGATGGTCAATCATCACCTTCTTAGCAGGTGATGCCGCCAATTCGTCGCGCATGCGGTCTACGCGGTAAAGTGCGTTGAAGTCGAGACAGAACACCAAATCGGCATCCTGCAGGAGTTGATGTGCGAAATCGGGGTACACGGTGTAGGGTACCACTTCTTTTACCCCGGGAAGAAACCTCAGGTTGCGTGGCGGTCGGTCGGGTGTGACCACTTTGGCTTCTTTGCCGATGTTGGCCAGAGTGTGTGCCAGACCGAAAGCCGAGCCTATGGCATCGCCGTCGGGCGATTTATGGCATGTGATGACGATGCGCTCGCTTTCCTCAAGCAGTTTGCGCACAGCTTTTACGTTGTCCTCGTTTATGACGGATTTTAACATAACTCACAAAGGTACGCAAAAAAGCGTAATGCGGCCAAACGGCATATGCCGATTTTAGAAATTTTATTATGTGTGCCGGTTGTATCTGCGATTATGCGGATGGGCGGCGGAATAAGCTCAAAGGTCGAGTATGCCTTCGGGGAGATTCATTCTGAGGATACGCCGGTCGGTGTCTATTTCCGTTATGAATTCATCGGCAACAGGGAGATAGACTGTGGCTGACGATGGGGTGGCTACGACGAAGAGTACGTTTTCGGTGCTGTCGTCGATGTCGGTTATTTCTCCGACAGTCTGTCGGGTGGTGTCGTCAATTACTGTGAATCCGATAAGGTCGGAGGCGTAAAGGCCACTGTCGTCTTCGTCAATATCATCTTCTGCAATGACATTGTCGGAGGTAAGCACATACAATGGATGGTTGGTAAGCTCGGCCGCCTCTCGCTCGTTGTTTATGTCGTCAAGCGCCATTATAAATGTGTCTGACCGCTTCTGGCGCATGGATGCGATGAAAAACGGCACATATATTCCGTCAATCATCAGGATGATTCGCTTCAGGGAGTCTATATCTATGTCGACATCGAGATATGCGTTGATTTCGCCGTTGATGCCGTGAGGTTTTCCAAGACGCCCGATTGGTGTTAGCCGGTCAAGTGTAATCATCAGAGTGTGGTGGATTTCAGGGTTATTCAGTCGGTCACACGTATGATTTTTGCGCCGATGGCATTCAGGCGCTTGTCGATGCCTTCATATCCACGGTCAATCTGATCGATATTCTGAATCTGGCTTGTGCCCTTTGCGCTCATGGCTGCTATCAGCATAGCTATTCCTGCGCGTATGTCGGGCGATACCATTGTGGTGGCTTTTAGCGAGTTGAGCCGTCCGGAGCCGATTACTGCAGCGCGGTGTGGGTCGCAGAGTATTATCTGTGCGCCCATGTCAATCAGTTTATCGACGAAGAACAGTCGGCTCTCAAACATTTTCTGATGTATAAGCACACTGCCTCGTGCCTGTGTGGCTACCACGAGAAATACGCTAAGAAGGTCGGGCGACAGTCCCGGCCAAGGGGCATCGGCAAATGTCATGATTGACCCATCCATGAATGTTTCTATTTCGTAAGAATCATGTGATGGAATCAATATGTCATCTCCTTGACGCTCTATTGCTATGCCGAGCCGACTGAAGCTGTCGGGAATAATACCAAGGTCGTCGTAGGCAACGTCGCGCAGACGTATCTCGCTCCCGGTCATCGCTGCCATTCCTATGAAACTTCCCACTTCAATCATGTCGGGAAGCACTTTGTGGTGTGCTCCTCCGAGAGTGTCGACTCCGTGGATTGTCAGAAGGTTTGAGCCTATACCATCTATTTTTGCCCCCATGGCAGAGAGCATACGGCACAACTGCTGGATATATGGTTCGCAGGCCGCATTATAGATGGTGGTGGTGCCTTTGGCAAGTACTGCCGCCATCACTATGTTGGCAGTGCCGGTGACGGAGGCTTCGTCAAGGAGCATGTAGCATCCGTTGAGGCCGTCGGCTTTTACCTCATAGGATTTAATATCACTTCGATATTCAAGGGTGGCGCCGAGTCTCTGTATGCCGATGAAGTGGGTGTCGAGGCGTCGTCGGCCTATCTTGTCACCGCCGGGCTTTGGAAGCACCGCATATCCGAACCGGGCCACAAGGGGGCCGAGCAACATTACCGATCCTCGCAGAGCGGCGGCGCGACGTCTGTATTCCGGAGTCGAAAGATATTCGATATTGACATTATCGGCCTGTATGGCGTAGGAATGCGGCGACAGGCGCTCGACCTTGCAGCCCATCTCTGCCAGGAGAGATATTAGGTTGTTTATGTCAAGAATATCGGGCACATTTTCTATCACCACCCGCTCGGGAGTGAGCAACGTGGCGCATATTATCTGCAATGCTTCGTTTTTGGCACCCTGTGGGGTGATATCGCCATGCATGCGATGGCCGCCTTCTACTATGAATGTGCTCATTTTTTCTTTTTCTTCTTTTTTGACGGTGCAGGAGGTGCTACGACCTTAAACTGGTGCAGGCGATAGCTGGCCGGGTCAAGGCGTATGGCTCCGTGGCTATAGTTGGCGAGGTCTTTGAATACTTTGGCATCATCGACACCCTCGGGGTTGATTGCCAGCAGCATCTTTTTCATATGGTTGGCAAGGAGGCTTATCAGTGCATCTCGTTCCTCTCCCGGCTCCATATGCGAGGCAGTCTCAATCATGGCTTCCAGATTATGACCGTAGTGTCGGCTGCCTATGCCGTTGCGTGGATAGAACACCGGTTGCGGACGCGACTCCAGACTGTCGGGCTGTATTACCTCAAACGGATAGTCGATGTCGAGCCGGAAGTTTGACATTATTGCCAGATGGTCCCATAACTGTTGCTCGTATCCTTCTTTCTGGCGGATATCGGGGAACAGATTGAGCATACAGTCGATTATCGAACGGGCACAGGCATTGCGCTCGTCGCGGTCTTCTATAGTGAGACAGTGCTCAACCATCTGTTGTATGTTGCGGCCATATTCCGGAAGAATCAGTCGCCGCTGCTGGGTGTTGTATTTGAGCATTCGTAAAAGAAACTTTTCCTCAAAGATAATGCTTTTTGGTGTAAGATGCAAGCGCTGTGGATGTGTTTATCCGGCGGTTTCCTCACTTTCTGGGGTAGCCGGATATGAGGCATCGGTAGATGATGGGGCCATGTGGTTGAATCCCTGTGCACGCAGCTGCATTTCATTGCCGTCGCGCGTAACAAGCGCGCATCCCAGACTCTCTTTTGTTATATGTCCAATCACTTTTATGCCGGGGAGATTTTTTATTTTCTCATGGTCGGAGAGTGGTACTGTGAAGAGCAATTCATAGTCTTCACCTCCGTTGAGGGCGGCCGTAACGAGATTCATGCCGAGTTCTTCGGCCATTACCGCGGTCTGGTAGTCGATAGGTATGCGGTCCTCGTATACCCGGCATCCCGTGTGGCTTGCCCGGCATATATGGAGCAGTTCGCTCGACAGGCCGTCGGAAATATCCATCATGGCTGTGGGCTTTATGCCGGCGCCGGCGAGTGTGGCGATTATGTCGCGGCGGGCTTCGGGTTTCAGTTGTCGTTCGACAAGATACTCCTTTCCGTCAAATTTAGGTACGAAGTCTTTTTCTCCGGCCGATGCTATTTTTTCGCGTTCGAGCAGTTGCAGGCCCATGTATGCCGCACCGAGGTCGCCGCTTACGCAAATAAGGTCGGTGTCCTTGGCTCCGCTTCGGTATACGATTCTGTCGGAGGGAGAGTCACCGATGCATGTGACTGATATCACGAGACCCTGACGCGACGATGTAGTATCGCCGCCTACGAGGTCTACTCCGTATGCCTGACATGCTGTGCGCAGGCCGTCGTAAAGTGCATCGATATGCTCAACGGCGAACCGGCTCGAGATACCGAGCGACACGACAATCTGGCGGGGTGTGCCGTTCATTGCGTATATGTCGCTGAAGTTGACCACGGCTGATTTGTAGCCCAGATGCTTGAGCGGTACATATGTGAGGTCGAAGTGTACTCCTTCGAGCAGCATGTCGTTGGTGACGAGCACATCGGTATCGGCATAGCGCATCACTGCGGCGTCGTCGCCGGCGCCAAGCAAAGAGCTTGCGTTTACCAGTGGAAACTCTCTGGTAATCCGGTCAATCAAGCCGAATTCGCCGATACTTGATATTTCGGTCAGTTTTTGGTCCATATGGCAGACTTGTATGAATTATTGATGCCGGCTGGTGTCGGGACGTAGCCCACGACGGCCGCCGGCATCATGATATGTTGCGGTTGACGGGTGGTCAGAAGCGGTTGACCAGTTCGGTCATTATTTCCATCATTTTGGGCTGTGCGGCCTGAGCGGCTTTCTGCACCTCTTCGTGTGACACTTTTTCTACTATGCCCTCGACTCCGAGGTCAGTGATTACAGACACTCCGAATACTTCGATTCCCATATGGCGTGCGACGATTACCTCAGGCACTGTCGACATGCCAACGGCGTCGCCTCCGATGATGTGGAAGTAGCGGTATTCGGCCGGTGTCTCGAATGTCGGGCCCTGTGTGCCGACATATACTCCGTGCATGACACGGATGCCTTTTTCTTTGGCGATGTCTTTAGCGTGTGCTATAAGACGCTGAGAGTATGCTTCGCTCATATCGGGAAAGCGCGGACCCCATTCCTCGTAGTTTTTGCCGCGCAGAGGATGCTCGGGGAAGAGGTTGATATGGTCGGTGATAATCATTATGTCGCCAATCTCAAATTCAGGATTCATGCCGCCTGCCGCGTTGCTTACAAAGAGGGTTTTTATTCCGAGTTCGTGCATAACGCGGATTGGGAATGTCACGGTCTTCATGTCATAACCCTCGTAGAAGTGAAAACGGCCCTGCATGGCCATTACCGGACGGTCGCCGAGACGACCGAAAATCAGGTTGCCGCTATGTCCTTCGACAGTCGATACAGGAAAATTGGGTATCTCGTTGTAGGGTATATACTGTTTGTCGGCTATTGAGTCGACAAGCGCACCCAAACCTGTGCCCAGAATTATGACTGTTGTAGGGATAGGTGTGCTGACACGTCCGCGGATATATTCGGCGGTTTCTTTTATTTTTGCTAACATGAGATTATAACGTGATTCTTGAATGTATGGTTTTCAATATGATTTACTTTAATACGTCAGGATGTGATATGCCGTCGGTATCTATTTTCTTACCTGTGATGCCTGAGGATTATTGAAATTGCGCAGTATATGGCGTATTTCCATATCAAATGGATTAGAGTTCTGCGGCATTTTCTGCGGCATGAACTCAACCTTTATCGGCAGATAGAATGTCGATGTCTTGAGCTCAGGCGGGAAGTATGGATTATTGGCCATGCGTACCGAGTCTTTCTCGGTGGTAACAATGTATTTGTGTGTGCCTTCAAGCTGGTTGAATGCTTTAGCCAGTTCATTGAAATCGCGGCGCGAGAAATTGTGATGGTCTGGGAAGCGCACTACATTTACTTTGGCCTTGAATCCTTTTATATAGCGTACAAGCGGACGAGGGTTGGCTATTCCCGTCACTACAAGCACAGCATCGTCGGGATTGAGCCATTCAAGTCCTGGCACATACCGTACTTCGTCGGGAAATACGCTTACAAGATGCCCGTAGCGGTAATGTGAAAAATAAAGACGCTGGAATGGAAACAGTTTGAGGTTGTCATAGATGATGCTTACATCTCCGGGTCTGATGTCGGTCGGGCATTTTGTCACAATCACGATGTCGGTACGGAGCAGTGCGCGCACCGATTCGCGCAGACGTCCCAGCGGCAACATTTCATCGTTATATACCGGGCGGTGCCATTCGGTGAGTACAATCGTTGTCGATGGCTTTACATATCGGTGCTGGAATGCGTCGTCGAGTACTATGAGGTTGATACGCGGATCAAGCCGCAACAACTCTTTGATTCCTTTTGCCCGGCTTTCGCATACAGCCACACGTATGTCGTGGCCATATTTCTGATATATCTGATATGGTTCGTCGCCTATGGCTGCCGGTGTGGAGCGTTTGTCGGCAAGGATGAATCCTTTTGTCCGACGCCTGTAGCCGCGTGACAGAACTCCTATATGGTATTCCTTGCGCAACAGGTCTACGATATATTCTGTATGTGGAGTCTTGCCTGTGCCTCCTACGGCAAGGTTGCCGATTACAAGAACCGGGACCGGGAATGTGTGCTGTTTGAATATATGCCAGTCGAAGAGCTTGTTGCGCACAGCTGTCACCATGCCGTAAATCCACGACAATGGTTTAAGAATCAGTAAGTCTGCTATTTTGCTGTGGCGCATATGCTTTTTAGGTTCGGATGTTGTTTTTTCAGGAGGCTACTCGATGACAGTGAACGGCATACGAGCCTGGATGGGATCCATATTGTTCAGGGATTCTATCGATTTGTATATCGGGTATGCTGTGCCGAGTTCTTTTTTAATAGCGTCCTGCTTCATTTGGGCATTGTTGATAATGAGTTTTTCCCACCAAGAGCATTCGGGATCGGGATATTCAATAATCGAATATGAGTTTGCTCCATTCTCCTCGGCCAAGGCCATTATGCAGTCTTCGAGATTTCCAAGCCTGTCAACAAGGCCAATTTCAAGTGCCTTTGTACCGGCCCATACGCGACCCTCCGCGATGGCTTTGATTGAGTCGACAGGCATTCCACGACCTTCAGCACAACGGCCTACGAATGTCTCGTAGCCGCGGTCGATCATCTTTTGCATGGCACGGCGCTGTACAGGGGTGAAAGGCTTTGTGATGCTCATTATGGCGTTAGGGTTGGATGCGATTGTGTAGGATGTGACACCGAGGTGCTTGTCAAGCAACCCTTCAATATTAGGCACCATGCCGAATATGCCTATCGAACCGGTGAGTGTGGTGGGCTGGCAGAAAATCTTGTCGGCACCGCATGATATATAATAGCCTCCGGAAGCGGCCACATCGCCCATTGAGGCATAGAATGGCTTGCCTGTCGATTTGAAGTATTCCAGAGCCTCCCATATCTGTTCGGAGGCGTATGCGCTTCCGCCGCCTGAATTTACGCGGAGCACAAGTGCGGATATGTTGTCGTCGTCAGCGAGTTCGTAAATGAGTGGAGTCATGTCGGCGCCTATGATGCCTTCGTCGCCCTGCTGTACTATGTCGCCTACAGCGTAAAGCACCGCGATTTTGTAATCGGCTTTTGACGTCTCTTTTTGGTATTTATGCGCATATGACTGGTTGAGGTATTCTGCAGGAGTCACGAGGCGCAGTTCGTCGTCGGAATCTATACCCGACATTGATTTCAGCAGTTGCTCTGCGTCGTGACGGTAGCGTAGCGACGACACTACATTCATGTCGGGATAATTTGCCGGGTCTTCGGTCACTATTATGCTGTCGGCCCATGTGTTGATTGTCTCGGGGCTTACATTGCGACCGGCGGCTATGACAGTGCGCACATCGGCCCATATCGGGTCGAGATATTCGCGGGTCTGGCGTATATTTGCTTCGCTCGGTTGTGTAAGCAGGAACGGCTCTACAGCACTTTTGTAGGTGCCTACCTTGAATACCTGCACGTCTACACCAAGTTTGTCAAGCAGGCCTTTGAAATAGAACAGTCCGGCACCCACACCGTGGATGTCGACTTCTCCTACAGGATTGAGCCATAGCGAGTCGGCTGCGGAGGCCAGTATATAGTCGCCCTGTGCATAGCTGTCGGCATAGGCGGCCACCCACTTCCCTGACTTGCGGAATGTATTGATGGCTTCATTGACCGACATCAATGTAGCCACTCCGGCCGATACTCCGCCGCAATCGAGATATACGCCTTCGATTTTTGGGTCGGTAGAGGCTATTTTCAATGCATCAAGCAATCGGTTTAGGGATATGGAGTTGTTCTCGATTCCTTGAAGCTGTTGCATGATTGTCGTGCCTTGCTCTCTCTCTACTATTTCGGAAGAGAGTTCAATATGTAGTATAGATTGTCTTTCTGTTGACGGATGCTCCTTTCCGAGGTTCAACAGTATCATCTGGAGCATCATGTAAATCATGCCGAACATGCTCAGCACGCCTGTGATGAAAATACCGGCTACTACAGCCAGTGTGGTCATGCAAAATTGCTTGAAGTTCATATTATTCTAAATCATTTGCAGCCTGCACGCAATGACCGGTAGATACTGGAGCAGACACTATTCCTCGCAAAGTTAGCAATTCGAAATTATAAATGCAAAAGGATTGCTCCAAAGCATTGTAATTTCTGAAACATGCTCTTATTTTTGCCTTAAAATCAGTTGTCACTGAATATGGCCGCCCTTAGTTTCTGGTATAGGAATGAGATTACAAGAAGTACTATGCCGAGCAATATGAACACAATAATTCTTCCGATGGTCGGGAGTACCCAAAGGTCGTATATGGTAAGTTTTATAAGCACGATACCCATGACACACAGCCCGATTATGCGCATAAGCCGCGTATGAACCCTCATGCCAATGATAAGCTGGGTCGCGCCGCATAACGTAAGCGCTACAGACAGGCCGGCGCTATACAGATGTGGCAGTCCAAACTGACGCAGCATATACTCGGTGGCGGCTATCGCAAATATAATTGCGGAGATGTTGAAATATACTGTATATTCGGGCATATTGATTGGCCCGACAAGTTTGTGGCGGAATGCCTTTATGGCTTCAACTGTGGCCAGAGCAATGTATACTGCGGCACCGGTCCATAGGAGAATGTCGGCAATGATTTGGTTTTCGTCGGGCACAGCGAATGGAGCGTAGGCAAACCATATCGCACCTATGCCAGGGAAAAGCCAGCCGCTGTTGCCTCCGCGTGATGTGGTCAGCGATAATATAAGCATTATGATAAAGCCTGATACCATAAGTGCGCGCGACGATGTGGTGGTGTCAAGGCCGATGTTGTAAAGTGTATCCATGCCTGACAGTGCCAACAGACCGGCAACCCAAATGAGTATTGTGTAGAATATGGCAAAACGTGTGGCATACGCCATTTTATAGCGGTTGATGGTCCAAGCCGAGGCTGCAAAGGCAATCGCACATATGAGTTCGGTGGTTGCTCTGCCTCCGGGGGTACATCTGTTAAGTCCGGAAAACTCGATGAATGGTGTCAGAGTCGCGAATATGATGATTACGGCTATCACGGCTGCTGCGGCTCCGAGTAGTGGATTGTGGAGACGCGCATATCCGAGATTGAGTATGGCTCCGTAGCATGCGATACATGACAGGATTATGGAGGGCGAAGAGAACTGAATGGGGAATATGAGGGCGATAAACAGGATTATGAGTCCTGTAAGGATTTTACGTATAATTCCGTTGTTGTCTTCGGTATAGAAACGGAAATAGAGCATGCCGTTGACTGTGGCTGCAATCAATGGTATAAGCCCTTTCATGTAATTGCCTGACGGAATGTTGGCGATTACTTCAGTACCGATTGAAAGGAATGCGAAATTATTGAGCAACACAGCCCCTATGAGCGCTATGAAGAGCCGGCGGTTGTCAATGTTGCGGTTCAGTACCAGAGCGAGTGGCAGAGAGAAGAGAATGAAATATAGTATCCCGAATATCAATAGCGGGAAACCGGATGACATCGTGGCGTGCAATGCTATAGTGGCTACAATCCATGTCAGCGGAGTCGAGGCCGCCGACAGTTCCCACCAGTTGCGTCTGATGCTGATTATAAACATAGCAATGTCAAGTATGAGCACATATGACAGCAGGATTGTAACGTTGCTGTCGGGATTGCGGGCGATAAACGGAGCTATGAATCCACCTATTATTGCCGTCATGGCAAGCTCGCGGCGGTCGAAAACGAGTGAAATCGTTATCATGGCCGCGGTAAGGGCCACCAGCGAGCACATTGTAGCCAAAGGATTGATTAGTGCGTATATGTTGTGGGCAATGGCGATTGTCACGAAGCATACCGCGAATCCACCTCCGGCGAGAACTGACGAGAAATTGCGGTATGAATCACGCAGCCGGTATGCTATGCCCCAGAGACCTAGGCCCGTGGCCATGCCGAGAAGAGCGCGGGCGACTTCGTTAATCCAGTTGTTGTCAATAGCATATTTTACAAAGAATCCGACGCCGATAATCAATACCAGGATTCCTATCTTGCTGAACAGGTTTACCCCGATTTGACGTTCGATATTGTGGCGTCGCGTGTGTGGTTCGATATCCTTGGACTCAGGAGATATGGATGGCTCTGTAATGGCGGCCGGGATAGGGGGAATATTTGCAGGGAGAGTATGGTATTCCTCTTCTTCAGGCTCATCCGGGTAATATAGTTCCATGGATTCTTCGCGGATAGAATGTTCCGGCATGTCGGGTATGACGGATGCATCAGCCGTGTTTTCGTCTGCACGTACGTCCGGTTCATTGCATGGTGTAGTGGATGTCTCTGTTTCCTGACGCGAATTGTTGAAGAGGAACAACTCGATATTATAAAGTCTATTTTCAAAAGCCTTAAACCGGCTGAGTAGCATCATGAGAAGCCATATCGCAATGATGATGCCAATGGATATCAATAATGTGAAAAGACTGGAACCTTCCATATGCGCGAGGAATTGAGGTGATGATAATTGTCGTGATAATCACAAAGATATGCAAAACTATCATATTATGCAAGCTGTAGAGTGAATTGGATAATACTGATTTGCGATAATTGAACCAACGCTCGGCATGAGGGGTTATTCATAGTATACGGCAGGGCTTGTTCCGGCGTTTTTTGATTATTTGATTTATAGGTGTAATGCGTTGCAAATAAAGCGTATATTCCTATGACGAATATAAATTATTCCGATTTCTGCACCCTGTTAATGCTTTTTTACTTAATTTTGTATTTCCCGGAGAGGAGATATCTCTTTCAAGAACTGTAGGAAAATGAAAAAGATAGCGATATTTGCAGTCGGAATTCTTGTCATGGCTGTTGCGGCGTGTCACACTCAGAAAGATAATGGTGTCACGGCGGAGAATGCTGTCGTAAGCGCGCGGCCTGAGAGTATGGTTGTGAGACATAGCTCGATGATTCCGAAAGCGGTGGTCTACCGAACGAATGGTCCGTTTTACGAAAATGTGCCGATAATAATGAGCGCTAACCGCAAGGAGATTGTTTCGTTTCCGGCACCGTCCGACATACATCCTGATGTGGCTCCTGTCGAGCTTGCGGAAGGATATCTGCTTGATCGCCACGGCGTGGGTATAAATTCAGCATTTACCCGATATACCTACGACGAATATAGTACATTGCCGGTGGCCCCCTCGTTGAGACATCTGCGACAAATGGTTATTCCTGGAGCGATAGTTACCGACCTGGTGCGGCTTCCGTTTCCCTTGACTACGGCTTTGGCCGATACGGCTCGCGTCAATAGGCTCATCCGTCAAGGATTTCCCGGATGTGACGTAATGCTTGAGCGCAAGGCTGTGGCTCCGTTCCTATGACAAATAAAATTACAATATGATACTTTTCCCCAACGCAAAGATTAATTTAGGCTTATATATTACTGCAAAGCGTCCCGACGGATACCACAACCTGCTTACTGCGTTCTATCCTGTAGGATGGCGCGACATACTTGAAATCGTGCCCGCAAAGGGTAGTGAGACTACTCTTACAGTCACAGGCCGAAGCGTGGAGTGCGCGCCGGAGAAAAATTTGGTTATGCGCGCTTATCGTGCGGTTGCGGAGAGGATGCCGTTGCCGCCGGTCGACATATATCTGCATAAGGTGATTCCTGATGGTGCCGGGCTTGGCGGGGGCAGTTCCGACGCAGCGTTTACGATATTCGGGCTTAACAATCTTTTCGGTCTCGGTATGTCTACGGCGCAGATGGCCGGAATAGCATCGGAGATAGGTGCCGACTGTCCGTTTTTCATCTATGACCGGCCGATGGTGGCTACCGGTATCGGCGACGTGTTCACTCCGTGCGAGGTGAATCTCGACGGAGTGCCGGTGCTTATCGTAAAGCCAAAGGTGCATGTGCCTACACGCGATGCATATTCGCGTGTCACACCCCGCACTCCCGGTATCGACCTCTCCGCGCTCCTGTCGTCACCTGTCGAAGAGTGGCAGGGACGGCTGGTCAATCAGTTTGAGGATAATGTGTTCCCTCTTCATCCCGAGATTGCCGCTCTTAAGGAAGAGTTGCTTGACATGGGTGCGGCATACGCCTCGATGTCTGGCTCGGGGTCGTCGGTGTTCGGCATATTCCCCGGTGCTGACAGTGCCAAGTTGTCACTTGTGGCTACAGAGAGATTCCCCGGGCTTGATTTCTTTGTATCGACCAACCACGTGTGAATGAACGTTATCACTGCGATGATGTTTATATATTTAGGAATAAATAGAAATACGGCATTGTTTTTGCAGTGATAAATATGATATACGATGAAAAGAAAAAAGACTAAACATATGGACAAGAATAAGAATCACGACAATGTAACTGAACCTCAGCATGTAGCTGACAACGAAATCTCGGTCAATGATATTGATAATGAGTTTGTCGAGCAGCAGGAGGCCGAGGCCGCAAAGGATATTGCCGATGAGGAGATGAACAAGGTTGAGGCTCTTCAGCAGGAGCTTGACCAGACTCGGGCGCAGCTTGAAAAGGAGAAGAAGGAGTATCTGTTCCTTATGGCAGAGTTTGACAACTTCCGCAAGCGCACACTCAAGGAGAAGAGCGAGCTGATAAAGAATGGCGGCGAAAATGCTCTGAAGGGTCTGCTTCCTGTAGTCGACGATTTCGAGCGCTCGCTTGAGGCCATTAAGTCGAGCGACGATGCAGCGTCGATACGCGAGGGCGTTGAGCTGATTTACAACAAGTTCGTTAAATATCTTGAACAGAACGGCGTAAAGCCCATAGATTCCGCACCTGGTGTCGATTTCGACACCGAACTGCATGAAGCGGTCACGATGTTCCCAGCTCCCGACGAAAGTCAGAAGGGCAAGGTGATTGACACTGTTCAGAAAGGTTATACACTTCACGACAAGGTGCTTCGCCACGCTAAGGTGGTGGTAGGCCAGTAATATATAAACAGCTGCCGTTATGGATAATAAACGCGACTATTACGAAGTGCTCGGGGTTGAGAAAAACGCTACTCCCGAGCAGTTGAAGAAGGCTTACCGAAAGCTGGCCCTGAAATACCATCCCGATAAGAATCCCGGTGACAAAGCAGCCGAGGAGAAATTCAAGGAGGCAGCCGAGGCATACGATGTTCTTTCAGATCCCGACAAGCGAGCCAAATACGACCAGTGGGGGCCGTCCATGGGTCCGACCGGATTTGGTGGCGGGGGAGGCGGTTTCCACGCCGGCGGAATGTCGATGGAGGATATTTTCGCTCATTTCGGCGATATATTCGGCGGCGGAAGCTATGGCGGATTCGGTGGTTTCGGCTCTGCAGCGGGCGGCGCGCCGCGTCGTCGTCGTCAGCCTAAGGGTAGCGACCTCCGCATAAAGGTAAAACTTACTCTGAGCGAGCTGGCCACAGGTGTGACAAAGAAACTGAAGATTCCTCGTTTCGTGCAGTGTCAGCATTGCAACGGCACAGGAGCCAAGGACGGCACTGCGTTCCAGACATGCCAGCGCTGTCATGGTTCGGGTGTCATTGAGCATGTGCAGCAGACATTCCTCGGTCCGATGCAGTCTACTTCGACATGTCCCGACTGTCAGGGTGAAGGGAAGACCATCACCCAGAAATGTCAGTATTGCAACGGCGAGGGCATTGTACGCCAGGAGGAAGTGGTGGAATTCACCATACCTGCCGGTGTAAGCGACGGCATGACTCTCCAGCTTAAGGGGAAAGGCAATGCCGCACGCCATGGCGGTGTAAACGGCGATTTGCTCGTGGTAATCGAGGAGATTCCCGATCCTGAACTGATACGCGACGGCAATGATGTTGTGTACAATCTTATGCTCGACATCCCTACCGCCACTCTCGGCGGCTCTGTCGAGGTGCCCACCATCACAGGCAAGGCCAGGGTAAAGATTCCAGCCGGAACGCAGCCTGGCAAGGTATTGCGTCTGCGCGGCAAGGGACTCCCTTCGCCTGAAGGATACGGCAGCGGCGACGAGCTAATCAACATAATGGTATATATACCCGAAGAGCTCAACGACACCGAGCGCAAGGCTATAGAGAGCCTCCAGGGGCAGCCTAACGTGCAGGCTACCGACTCGATAAAGAAGCGTATCTTCTCGCGTCTGCGCCATATCTTTAATCCAGAGAGCTGATAACGCGGTAACACCTCCCTCGTGAGGTCTTGATACAACAGTCGGCGCCATCGGAAAATTCCGGTGGCGCCGACTTGTATGTGTTCGCCCGACATGGATTACAGCAGGGCGCCTATGTCGTCGAGAGTGAGCGAGGCGAGCACACGCTTGCCGTCGGGTGTATATGCCGGTGACTGCAGCTTGAAGAGGTCGCTGAGCAGGTGGTCGATTTCCGACGATGTGAGCGTCTGGCCGGGGCGTATTGCCGCCGAGCGGGCCATTGACAGGGCTATACGGCTCCGCATGTCGTCGCCGAGGCCGTTGCCTGTCTCCGAAGCTGTGGCTATGAGTTGCTCTATCACACTGCGCGGGTTGGCGTCGCCGATTACCGAGGGGAGTCCGTTTACACTCCATGAGCTTCCGCCCAGAAACGCCATGTCAAATCCGAGTGTGGCGAGTTCATCGCAGATTTCCTCAAGCACAGCGCTGTCTGAGGCCGACATGTCGATGGCTTCAGGAAACATTACCCGCTGAGATGTGAATGCCTGCATGGCCGCAAGCTCCATATATCTGTCAAAAAGTATGCGCACATGAGCGCGGTGTTGGTCGATTACGAGCACTCCGTCGTGGGATGGAGTCAGTATATACCGTCCCTTGATCTGCAACGCCGTTATTGCCGCTACCTCGTCGATTGGCTGCGACGCCTCCTCAGGGCGCATGCTGTTGAATATCGATGCCACTTTGTCGGCATTGCCTGAGGATGGCAGAGAGGCTCCCAGGTCATTGAACGCGCTTGCATGCAGTTTCATGCCCGGACCCTCCTGCGGCGACAGCATATCGAAGTCCCTCATGCTGTTGAAGCCCTTGCTGGCCACTCTCCCGTTGCCGGCTGATGACGCATGGTAGTGTGTGTCCGCTCCGTTTCCGGGGGTAGTGAAGTCGGCATACAGTTTCTCCCAGTCGGCTGCTGATGGAGTAGTCGATAGTGGTGTGCCTCCGTGTGCATCGGTCATTCCTGTCGGGGGAATACTGCCGGCAAAGGGATTGTAGTCGGGGTCGAGGTCGAGTCCGTGGGCACCGTTGGCATTCGGGTCAAACACCGGTATCTCCGGCGCGTTGGTCTGGTCGAAGTCAATCGACGGCACGGCGTTGAACTTTCCCAACCCCTCCCTGATGGTAGCTGTCAGTATCTGCCATATCGGCTGCTCGTTTTCAAACTTTATTTCGTTTTTCGTCGGATGGATGTTTACATCTATGGTCTCGGGGGCGACCTCAAGATTTATGAAGTATTGTGGCTGCTCGTCGGCGGGGATAAGCTGCTCGTAGCATTGCATCACCGCCTTGTGGAAGTAGGGATGGCGCATGTTGCGGCCGTTGACCATGAAATATTGCAGTGCGCCGCGGCGTCGGGCGTTTTCGGGGCGCGACACAAACCCGTTTATCTTTACAAGCGACGTGTCCGACACTACCGGTACGAGCTGTCTGTCGAGCGATTTGCCGAAGAGGTCGATGATGCGCTGTTTGAATGTCGATTTGAGTAGCTGGTGCACGATTACGTCATTGTGGCTGAGCTCAAGTTCGATACCGGGATTGACCAGCGCCAGGCGCTCGAACTCACGCAGGATGTTGGACATCTCCACATGGTCGCTTTTCAGGAATTTGCGTCGGGCCGGCGTATTGAAGAACAGTCTCTTTACCGTCATCGTCGAGCCGGGAGCTGTCACTGCCGGCTCCTGTAGCTCCACCTTGCTGCCACTGATTACTATACGTGTGCCTATCTGGTCGGAGCGGCGCATTGTCTTAAGCTCCACCTCGGCTACCGCGCATATCGAGGCAAGCGCCTCGCCGCGAAATCCCATCGTGTGCAATGCGAAAAGGTCGTCGGCATTGCCTATCTTCGATGTGGCATGGCGCTCAAAGGCCATGCGGGCATCCATAGGCGACATGCCGCATCCGTTGTCGATTACCTGGATGAGGGTGCGTCCGGCGTCCTTTATGTTTATCTTGATTATTGTCGCTCCGGCGTCGACGGCATTTTCCACCAGTTCCTTTACCACGGCGGCGGGCCTCTGGATTACCTCTCCGGCCGCAATCTGGTTTGCCACCGAGTCGGGCAGCAGCTTCACTATATCTTCCATAGAGAATTGTTATTTCCCAGCTATACATGACCATGGCTCGGGTCACATCGCATGGCGTGGGCATTCATCTGCAAAGATATTAAATCCGTCGCAGATTTCCTACCGGCAGTTCTACCAATATCGCCGTAGCGGCGGCCTCAAGCAGGGGCATGTCATCGGCATGGTCACTTACGGCAATGTCAAGGACGAGCGACTTCTCCTCGGCCAGTCGCACTACTGCGTCGCGCTTGGCGCATCCGCGTGCCTCTCCCCATGCTTTCCAACTGTCGGGCTGCGGCGTGGCTATGCAGTATTCAAGTCCGAACCGGCGCGCTATCGCTGACGCATACGCCTCGGGAGCGGCCGTGGCGAGTATGGTGGCATATCCCTCGCGCCGGCATCTGTCCACGAGTGCTGTCACTTCCGGATTGGCGTGGCGCCATACCGTGTCGACTACCGAGTCGACCAGTGTCGGCGACGGCGGACAGAATCGCCCGAGGATGTGTCGCTTCATGCGCGCATGACTTATGAGACGAAGCCGGCGCGCGCCCATCCATGCGCACAGTTCCGCCAGCCGGAGCAGCCGGAAGCGATGCGCATATACAAGTTGCCTCAGGAATATGTTGAACGTATTCCTGAGGCATAGTGTTCCGTCGAGATCTACAGCAATAGCTTTGCGGGTCATAGAATGCGGATGGATATTTTTTTACGGATTGCCGGTGTGAGGGGAGAAGTGTAGTAGGTATGTAGCTGTCGGGCTATAGTCGGCGCGGTGTCAGTCGGCTTCCGCCGGGCTGCTATAGTCGGCCGACCATGGAAATCTTACCAGAGTGTCGGCATACAGGCTGATGTCGGGCCGGAATATCGGGTCGGGGGTGGTGACGGCAACCGCGGCTGTCACCACACGCGCGTGGGGATACATGCTTTTGAGGCGGGTCACCACTTCCGACAAAGTCTTCCCCGAATCGACAGCATCGTCGACCACGAGCAGCACGGGAGCCTTTGCCGTGGCTATCATGGCCACCATCTCGCCCGATATCGAGAATGCGACTTTACGGTCGCCTCCGGGATTGTGGCGCAACAGTCGGCTCTCGGCGCTTCGGAGCACATTGTTGACACCGCGTGGCAGTCGCTTCAGCAGCGGGGCCATCAGCGAGCGCACCGTGCTTCCGGGGCGCGTGGCGCTCGCATAGGCTATGTTGGCTATGCCGATTCTTGCGGCTATCGATTCGGCTATCGGCGCTCCTCCCGACTGTATGCCGACCACGATATCCGGTGCAGAGGCAAGCATGTCCATGACCATCTCCGACATGCTTTCGCATGCCCGGTCAAGAAGGGGCGGGGATAGTGTTATTACCTGCATCTGTAGTCGGTTGGCCGAGGATTAGAGATGAAATTTGCGGGCGGCTCCCGGGGTGCGGAGTATATACAGTCCGTGGGAGGGGAGGGTGAATGTGGCCGATTCCGAAGGCTGGAGCACAGTCTTTGCCACTGTGTTGCCGGCGAGGCTGATGATTTCTACGGCGGCAGGCGCGCTTGTTGCCGACGCTGTGACTGTGATGTCGAGACCGTTTATGTCGATTGATACCGCATTGTCGTCGGCGGCTATGCCGTCGATTGCCGAACTGCTGTCAAACTCTTCCTCGCTTACCAGGCGCAGCTCTGCATCGGCGTCGGCCGATACTTTGATGTAGGCGGTATTGGCGGGAATATATTTCAGATCGGAGCCGGCGGTGATGAATGCCGGTTTGCCCGAGGCGTCCAGTCCGAGCACACGCATTGTGGCGGCATCGTATTCCACCACGTTCCAGTGGCGGGTGCTGTGTGTATTGTTGAAATATACTCCGGTGAGGAGATTGCCGTCGACGTCGGCCGAGGCGGTGCCGCCGATTGTCAGACGGTTGTCGGACGGAGTGGCTCCGGTGCATTCCATCAGCATGGGAGTGCCTTCGGGTATCACGCCGGTCGCCTCACGGAGCGCGGCCATGCCGTTGCCGGTCTTAACCACGGTATACATCTTCATCCCTTCCGACTGTGTGGTGTAGGGGAAGTCGGCAAAGAATGTGGCATATCCCTTCCCTTCTGATGTCACTTCAGGTTTGATGCCAAAATACATGTCATCTACCGGGAATATGTCCCATCTCTGTCGGTTCTGTGCGGCAGTGCCTCCGGCGTCGCGCGGGAAGCTCAGTTCCTTTTCGAGGTTGGCCTCGCCGTCGCATAGATATTTTGTCATACCGTTGGAGGTGCCGCCGATGCGGTAGTGCTGACCGTTTACATCATAGATACTCGGAAGCATTTCTATAAGATCGTATACCGATGTGCCCTGGGCCTCGATATCATATCTTGAGCCGCCTTTCTGTATGAGGCGGATTATACCTGAGGGGTCGTAGTGCGGACGTTCGTCATCCTTGATGAGCCATATCGCGTCGTAGTCGGCTGTAGTGGCTCCCACGTCGATGCGTCCCTTGTTGTCCCTTACGTATGTGTAGCGTTTTGTGGTCTGATTCTGTACTCGATAGTAGCCGGTCGGGGGCAGCGCTGCAGCAGCCGGCAAAGATATCACAGACAATAACAATACAGGTAAAAACTTATTCATATGTTCAATCCAGATCGGTTAGAAGTTGTATTGGAAAACGTTCGGCAAAGTTACGATTTATTTTGCAATTACATTACATCGTGCTGTTAATAAATCGCTTGTATTTCAATTTTTAACGGTTTTGCCGGCCGTAGCCTTCCCGTGTGTGTCGGTTCGGGAAAAGCGTGCGTGTGTATATAATATGTGTATATAATAAAGGTGTGTATATAGGAAAGTGGCTGTGACGAAATAAAATTTGTCACAGCCACTTTTATCAGAGAATTAGCGGTTTCTTGATTATTCGGCCACGCAGATTGCCACGCGGTTCTGAATCGGGTCGATGTAGGGCTGGTACATGTCGTCGCCCATGCTCTTTGTCACCACGCGGTCAGCGGCGATACCGCCGGCGATGATGGCTTTGGCCACAACCTTCGAGCGCTGGTCGGCCAGACGGAGGTTGATAGCGCGAGAGCCTGTGCCCTTGTCGGCATATCCGGTGACAACAACCTTTGCGGCAGGATTGGCCTTGAGGTATTCGATTACCTCTTTCACCTTGTACTGCTGGTCGTTGGCAATGGTAGAACGGTTGATTGCGAAGAGCACGTCGCGGCGCAGGGGCTCAGCCTTGGCCTGCTCCTGTGCGGGAGCTGCCACGGGTACTTCCACTACCTTTTCTACAATCTTCTCTATAATCTGGGGCTCGCAGGGAACCACAGGAGCGGCCACCATCTTGGTCGACTTCTTGGAGTTGCCGCCGAAGGTGTACTTCACGCCGGCGAGGAAGTTGAAATACCAGTCGGCGTTGTGGGCGAGCTTGGAGTTATAGTCGTCGTTGAGGAAGTTGGCCTGAGCCTCGAAGCCGAACTGTACGTTCTTGGCCACGTTGAAGTCGAGGTTGATGCCCATACGGCCTGCCATGCGTACCTTGGTGCCGTCCCAGATGTTGCGGAGAACGTTCTCGCCGCCGATAGTGGGCTTGAGCATATCGTTGATCTTCACAGCCTCGCCGTTGTCCCAGGCGATATTGGCGCCTACACCGGCGAATACGCCGAAGCTCACGAGACGGTCGGGGTTAAAGCCGCCGATGAGGTTGGTGATGTCGAATGTCACGTCGAGCATCGGGGCGATGTAGTTCCACTTCCAGTAGTAGTGCTCGTCGAGGCTGAGGGCCGCTTTAGAGCGCCAGGAATTGGCTGCAAGACGCAGACCTACCACCTGATTGAAGTTGTAGCCCACGGCAATCTGTGCGTTGGGAGCCATCAACTTGCCAAACGAGGTCTCGCCGAGAGTTTCCTGGAAGCCGAACTGTCCCTGTACGTACCAGTTGGGACGATATACGGTCTCCGACTCCTCGACCATTACCGTTTCCTGGGCTGACATGCCCATGGCTACTGCGGCAAGGGTAGCTGTGAGAAATATCTTCTTGAATTTCATATTTAAGCCTTGATTTGCCTGATTTTACAGCCTCTGCCGGGGGATTGTCCCCCGGCAGCATGGCGTGTATAGGTCAGGAGTTGGTGTTAGTTGTTAACTTGGAAATAGTACTTGTTGGTAGAGGTGAATCCGCGGTAGTCGAGAGCGGAGTAAGCCACCTCGTAGATGAAGCCCGGAGTGAGGTCGCCGGTAGCCACGCGGAGGTTGCGGCCGTCGATTACTTCATTGAAGAGTGTACCCTTGTTGGCCTTGTCGAGAGCAGCCTTGGCAGCGGCGTCGCCATCCTGGGCGCTCTTGCCGGTAGCTACGTTGACGGCGTTGCAGATACCTACGAATTTCTTGAAGGCGGGAGATACGATTTCGAGGTTGTAGGTAGTGGGGTAGAACATGATAGCACCTGTGCCCTTGAACTTGCTGGGAGCGGTCTCGTTGGTAGAGAGGAGGCTTATACCACCCTGGCTGTTGCCGTAGAGCATGGTCACCTGCATGTAGTGGCTGGGGTTCTCCAGAAGGGCGTTGATGCGGTTGGCGATAGAGTTGTACTTGTTGATGAGGCTGTTCACCTTGTCGAAGTACTTGCCTGTCTCGCCCTCGATGTTGTTCTTGATCTGGTTCATGAGATCCTTCATGGTCTGGTTGATCTGGTCCTCAACATTGGTGAGCATACCGTTGATTTCGTCCTGAAGTTCCTTCATGATTCTCTCAAACTCTTTGGTAATATTTGCGCTTGAGTTTGACATGGCCGTATTGAAGTCTTCCTTCATCTTCTCGACAAAGTCATCAAGTAATACGTCACCGGTCAGTGTGATTTCGTTACCGTTACTGTCTTTACCGGTTACTGTCACCTCAAGTTTAGTATCGATATTGTCAAAATTGACGCCGGAGAGTGTAAAGTTGAATTCTTTATCCTCGAGATTGATAGGATCAATTTTAATCTTCTCGATTTCGGGGATGAGCTTGTCCCAGTCGATGCTGATTTCGTCGAGGATGGGGAGCTTACGGTTGAACTTCTTGCCTTCGAGCGACTTGTAAGAAAGGGGCTTGAAGGTAGTGGCTGCGATGTCGAGGCCCGAGCGTACGATGCCGGTTTCGGTAGCGTCAACCCAAGTAGAGGTAACGTCGTTCCACTTCGAGGTGTTGTACTGCCATTCAGCCCTCACTGCCATACGGGGAAGGATGCCGTTGAGCTGGTCGTATACAGCCTTCATGAGGCTTACGAGCGAGTTCTTGTCTCGGTTGTTGTAGAAGTCCTTGGCGGCTGATTTCAGGCCTTCCTCGATAGTGATGCGGCAGCCTTCGATATCAGCGGGGAGGAGGGTAGCCTCAGCCTCGTAGAGAGAGACGTCCTGAGTAGCACGACCGTGGTTGTAGCCGAATGTGAGCACCTTGTCGCTCTTCACGGGAGTGGCGAGGGTCATGCCTGTCTGCTGGTTCTGGCTGTTGACGAGGGTGAAGGTCTTGCCTGTCATGTCGGCGTTGCCGGGGTTGACGGTCATATAGAGAGTACCGGCGTTGCCCACATAGTTGTTTTCGTCGCCCTGAAGCACAACTCCGCTATACTGCTTGGGAGTAACGCCGAGCATCTGCATATCCTTAGTGGTGAGTATCTGCTCGCCGTCAAACTCATACATAGAGCCGTCGTAGGGGAACTGTACAGAACCCATGTCGCCGCAGTAAGTCATAAGCACGTTGGATGCCACGCCCACGGGAGCTGCGAATGTGCCGAATACGGGGTTCCATGTGCCTTCAGCCACGATGCTTGTAATCATGGCGTCGAGACGCTCGCCCACGAGGTTGTATTTTTCCTGAAGAGCCTTGATGGCCGTCTCGTTGGCTGCAACCTTACCGGCGATATCGGAGCGCCACTGAATCCAGTCGGCGAGGAGTTCGTTGAGATTAGCGAAGTCAGCTTTCATGTCGAGGGGACCTGCCACTTCGTTGTAGATTTTAACGAATTCGGCGAGGTCATCCTTCAGCGAATTCTTGAATGCCTCAAAGTCGGCCTGGGTGAGATATGTCTGGGCGGCATCATCTTTAGTCAGGAGAGTACTGGGGTCGAGGTTACCGTAATCCTGAAGGAGTTTATCAAGAGCCTGCTTGTTAAGGTCTACCCAATGTGCGGCAGTGAGTGCGTCGGCGATATCCTGGGGTGTCTGAGCCCATTCGGGATATGTGATTGAGCCGTCTTCGTTCACAGTGCAACCGAGCGACTCGAGAGCGGCTTTAAGCTGCGCCTTGATTGTGGAGTCATCGTATGATGTGCCGCCCTGGCCGAGACCTGCAGCTACGAGAGCCTGATATGTCTGCGAGGTTCTATCGGCAATAAGAGTGGCGATAGTCTGGTCGAGATTGGCTTCTTTAAGATATCCGTTGAGGTCGTCGGCAGTCAGATAACCTTGTTGACCTACCCAGGTTTTGATTTTGTTTTCCAAATCAGCAAGGTCGCATCCGCACTGTTCGATGTTAGCAATCTGCTGCTCAAGAGTCGTAACTCGCTGTTCGAGAGCTTCAAACTCAGTCTTTGTAACGTAGCCGTTGGCAATCTCTGTTCTGAGGTCGTTGATTGCTTTGTTCAGCTCTTGCTGCAACTGCTGTTTTGCAGCTTCGAGATCGCCCTGGAGCTGCTGGATAAGCTGCATCAGTCTAAAGTCTTCACGCTGCAATACGGCATACTGGTCATCGTCAGTGTCCTTGCAGGATGTGAAAGAGCCCATGGCGCCAGCCAAAGAGGCGCAGATGAGCATTCCGCTAATGATTTTCTTCATCTTGAAAGTGAATATTGATTTTGGTAAAATTTGGTCTGATATGTTAAATAAGTGAAGTGTATGTTTGCTGATTAGTATGTCAAGTGTTTCAAAATTTTGATAAGATTTATGTATGCATCCATTCATACGCAAGCCCTGCGCCCAGCTGCTTTGTGCTGGATATAAGCCCTCTGTCGACTGTAGACGCAAGCAATGAGCCGCATGATTTTAGCATGCTGTGATGAAAACTATTCGGCAAAATTAGGCAAAATTTGTTTAATGAACAAATATTTTGTTGAATAATACTCAGTGTACATAACACACCCGCTAATCAAATGTTCACTAAAAGTTTGATAAATAAATAAAATTTAGGTGAACCATATCGGCGATTTATATGTAACTTTGTATGGAATTACAATTTAGAGATTGTCTAATAATAAATGTTGCTGCCAGGATATATGAGACAAAAGGTAACTTTATACCTACTACAATCTCTTGCCTGCTTGTAATGCAAATACAAAAAGATATATCAAAGATATGAAACAAATTACCTCCCTTCGGCCATTCGCCGGCATATTTCCGCCCGCTCTTCGGTCGTTATGTAACCCCATAACTCCATCATCACAAGCGAAAACCTGCCCTATGACTGACCGACCTGACGGTAATATTTATGATTAAACAAGCTCTTATGGTTTCTTAGACATGGGCGACGAAAACAACAATAGCAAGATATCCTCAAAGAGCGTGGCGAAGGGTGGCGACACACCGCTCACACTCGGCACCAAATCGATCAGCCAGCTGCTGGTACAGTACTCCGTGCCGGCAATCATAGCGAGCGTAGCGGTGTCGCTCTACAATATCATCGACAGCATATTCATCGGGCAGGGTGTAGGGCCCATGGCCATAGCCGGCCTGGCAATCACCTTCCCCCTTATGAACCTCGTGGTGGCCTTCTGTACGCTGATAGCGGTCGGGGGCGCTACCATCAGCTCGATATTCATCGGGCAGAAAAACGAGAGCCGCGCCACCGACTGTGTCAACAACGTGATGGTGCTCTGTCTGATACACTCCGTACTGTTCGGCGGCGTCACCCTGCTGTTTCTCGATCCTATACTGCTCTTTTTCGGTGCTACCCCCGAGACTATCGACTATGCGCGCGAGTTTATGCGCATCATCCTTTACGGCACCCCTGTCAGCTATGTGTTTATCGGGCTCAACAACCTGATGCGCGCCACCGGGTATCCCAAGAAGGCCATGGTGTCGGCCCTGCTGTCGGTGGCCGTCAATCTGGTGCTTGCCCCTACATTTATATTTGTGTTTGACTGGGGCATATCAGGAGCCGCCTGGGCCACGGTGTGCGGCCAGACAGCCTCGTTCATATGGGTGCTGTGCCACTTCATGTCGAAGAAAAGTTTCATCCATTTCCGTCGCGACAACCGGTGGTTCAACCCCTCGATCATACGCCGCATCTACTCGATAGGGCTGTCGCCCTTTCTGATGAGCGTATGCGCCTGCATAGTGGTGGTGTTTATCAACCGCGCCCTCCTCGACTACGGCGGCGGCAACTCCAACCTCGCCGTCGGCGCCTACGGTATCATCAACCGCACCACGATGTTTTTCGTGATGATAGTGTTCGGTGTGACCCAGGGTATGCAGCCCATACTCGGCTTCAACTACGGCGCCCACAAGTGGGACCGTGTGAAGCGCACATTATATATAGGTATATGGATCGGAGTCGGCATCACATTCGTGGGCTTCGCCGTGTGTGAGTCGTTTCCCGACGCCATCAGCCGGTTGTTCACCACCGACGAGACCCTCACCACGATAGCCCGCGAGGGATTCAGGGTATACTTCATATTCTACCCTGTGGTGGGCGCCCAGATAGTGATACAGAATTTCTTCCAGTCGATAGGCAAGCCCAAGATATCCATCTTCCTGTCGCTCACGCGCCAGCTGCTGTTTCTGATACCCTTCCTGATAGTACTGCCGCGCTATTATGGAGTCAAGGGTGTGTGGGCCTCGATGTGCGGCTCCGACTTGATAGCGTTTATCTTCGCGCTCGTCACCGTTATAGTGATGGTAAAGCGTCTTAACGTCAGATTCAAGGGTCTGAAGCCAATCGAACAATAACGAATTATAAGCTATGTACCAGGATATTGATATGCGTGTCGCGCCCGCTGTAGCCGGACAGCCCAACACGCTGCTGAAGGCCGAGGCGGCCAGGGAGGCCGGAGTGGACGCCGACAGGGTGAAGGCCTTGAAAATAGTGAGGCGCAGCATCGACGCCCGCCAGCGCAAGGTGGTGGTCAATGTGCGCGTGCGCCTCTATCTCGACACTCTCCCAGACTCTACCGTCATAGCCGAGCCGATAGTCTACCGTCCGGTAGGCCCCGACGCCCGGGAGGCCATAGTGGTGGGCGCCGGTCCGGCCGGTCTGTTTGCCGCTCTTCGTCTCATTGAGCTTGGTATAAGGCCTGTGGTGCTCGAACGCGGAAAGGATGTGGATGCACGGCGCCGCGATATGGCCCGCATAGCCCGCGAGGGGGTTGTCGACCCCGACTCCAACTATTGCTTCGGCGAGGGAGGAGCGGGCGCTTACTCCGACGGCAAACTGTACACCCGCAGCAAAAAGCGCGGCAGTGTCGACAAGATACTCACCGTGCTGTGGCAACATGGAGCGAGCGAGGATATACTCGTCGACGCCCATCCGCATATCGGCACCGACCGCCTCCCTGAGGTGATAAAGGCGATGCGCCACACCATAGAGAGATGTGGCGGACGGGTGCTTTTCGGCACACGCGTGGAACGTCTGCTGACTGATGGCGACACTGTGACCGGTGTAGCCACCGCCACGGGCGACATATACCGCGGTGCGGTAATCCTCGCCACGGGGCATTCGGCCCGCGATGTCTATGAGTCGCTTGCCGCCGCGGGCGTCGAGCTTGAGGCCAAGGGGCTCGCCATCGGTGTGCGCCTGGAGCATCCTCAGCAGCTTGTCGACCGACTGCAGTACCACTCCCCACAGGGGCGCGGGCGCTGGCTCCCCGCCGCCGAGTATTCGATGCTCACCCGTGTCGACGGGCGTGCGGTATACTCTTTCTGCATGTGTCCCGGTGGATTCATCATCCCTGCGGCGAGCGAGCCGGGCCAGCTTGTGGTCAACGGCATGTCGCCCTCGTCGCGCGGCACCCGCTGGGCCAACTCTGGTATGGTGGTAGAGATACTGCCTGAAGATGTGGCCGAGGAGGAGGGCGCTCCCTCCTCGCTGAAGATGATGCGCTACCAGCAGCGTATCGAGAAGGTATTTTTTGAGGAGGACGGCGGCTCGCAGAACGCTCCCGCCCAGCGTATGGCGGATTTCGTGGCCGGACGTCTGTCGGCCGACCTGCCGCCTACATCGTATGCCCCCGGCATACATGCGGCGCGTATCGACCGGTTGCTGCCCAAGGAGATAGCGGGGCGCCTGAGGAAGGGATTCTCCGAGTTCGGGCGCAAGCAGCCGGGTTTTCTTACCAACGAGGCAGTGCTGATAGGGTGTGAGACACGCACGTCGTCGCCGGTGCGTGTGCCCCGCGACCCCCAGAGCCTCGGCCATGTGCGTCTGCGCGGACTTTACCCCTGCGGCGAAGGCGCCGGATATGCCGGCGGTATAGTGTCGGCCGCCATCGACGGCGACCGTTGCGCCGACTCTCTCGCCGGGTATATTGAGCCGACGCACTCCTGATAATGTAAGGATTTTGCTATGAAACGAAAATTCAATCTTAGTTTCTCCACCCGCCTGTACCTATGGGCCACACTGTTGATTCTGATTACATTCAGCGGCATAGCCGCCATATTCCACACCTATAGTAGCCAACGCGAGGAAGAGGCCGGCGGCCGCTATGCCGGATTTATGCTCAACGAGATGGTATACAGCATAAACGAGCGTCTGCTTATGGTGGAGAATGTAGTGAAGCGCTATGAGCCTATAGTGGAAAAAACACTCTCTACCCCCGACAGTCTGATGGCGCTCGTGGAGGAATGGACATTGTCTGACTCGCTTGTAATCGGAGGGAGTATCTGCTTCGAGCCGTACTATTATTCCAAGAAGGGGGAATACTTCATGCCTTACGTCACCACGACGCTCGGCAACAAGCCGGTGAGTGTGTATCTCGGCGGCAAGGATTATGATTATTTCAAGATGGAATGGTACAAGTCGGCCAAAGAGGCGCGCCAAGGCATATGGTCGGAGCCGTACTATGACGACGGCGGCGGCGATGTGATGATGATAAGCTATGTGCTGCCACTTTTCAACAAATATGGCAATATGATAGGGGTGATGACGGCCGACATGTCGCTTGAGGAGCTTGTGAAGGATGTGGCCCATCTGCGTCCGTACCACGACAGCTTTTCGTTTGTGGTGAGTCGTCGCGGCACATTTATCGTGCATCCCCGTCGCAGCGTGATACTCAACCAGACGATATTCTCCTATGCCGACTCCCTCGACAGCGAGCCGATGAGACAGCTCGGACGCGACATGCTGAGCGGTCTGGCCGGATATGACCGCCGCACTCTGCGCGGCAAGGATATGCTTGTCAGCTACACTACCATCCCTCGCACGGTATGGGCGATAGCTACGTTCAGTCCCTATTCCGAGGTGGTAAATCATCTTGGTATGGTCACGGGCTATATGCTCGCTGTGCTTGTGGTGGGGCTCGTGGGACTGCTGATAGTGCTGCGCTATGTGATAAAACGCAATACGCGGCCACTGGAGGACCTTACGAAAGTGGCCTACAAGATAGCCCGCGGCGATTTCTCGGCGCGTCTGCCGCGCGACACTCCCGACGGTAGCGTGCGCACTCTTGTCGATGCTTTCGCCCACATGCAGCAGTCGCTTGCCGACTATGTGGCGAGTCTGCGCCAGTCGACACTCGCCCAGGCACGCATACAGAGCGAGCTCGACATCGCCCACGCGATACAGAAGGAGACGATGCCGCGCACGTTTCCGACTTCAGCCGCCGGCGCGGGCATCGATGTGTTTGCGATGCTCAATCCGGTGAGTACAATCGGCGGCGATTTCTACGACTTCATGCTCGCCGATGGAAAGTTTTATTTCTGCATAGGCACTGTGTCGTGTGCCGGCACAGTTTCGACCTCGTTGCTCATGACTGTTGCCCGTTCGGTGTTCCGCTCGTCGATATCGGCCGCGCAGGGGCCTGAAATGACTATAAAAGCCATGAGCAATGTACTCCACGACAACCCTGAGTCGGATATGAGCATAACTGTATTTGTGGGGGCCCTTGACCTCTACAGCGGCGAGCTCACCTATGCCAATGCCTCGCACAACGCTCCGCTGCTGGTGCAGCCCGACGGCATGACCGAGTTTCTCCCCGGCTCGTCGTCACTGCCGCTGGGAGTTGATGTGCTCGAAGAGTGCGCCCAGGCGTCGCTCGTGCTGAAGCCCGGCTCGCGGATGGTGTTCTTTACCGACGGCATCATCACTGCCACCAATGCCGGTGGTGCCGCCTATACCGACTATACGCTGTATCATACCGTGACGATAATAATGGCCAACTATCCCAATCTATCGGCCAGGGATATGATAAAGCGTATCGGACGTTCGGTGCGCGAGCATGTGGGCGACCAGGAGCAGCATCGCGACCAGGCTTTGCTGACATTTACCTACAAGGGGCTCGGGAAGAGCGCCCCGTCCCCCGACAGGTGAGACGTTTGGAGGGAAATGGAGCAGAATGCGACATAATTTTATGTTTTTTAACCACTTTGTAAATAATGCCATAGTAAAATGTTGCTTGTTAAGAAATCTTTTCTTAGTTTTGTGACAAGATATTATTAACCTTATTAAAAAGTTACACCAATTTTTAAAATGAAAACATTAGTAGAAAAGGCTGCCTCTCTCTACGAGGCTTTCAAGAAAGAGGCGGAATCACAGGTAGAGAATGGCAACAAGGCTGCCGGCGCACGTGCCCGCAAGGCATCTCTTGAGCTCGAAAAGCTCATGAAAGAGTTCCGCAAGGCTTCTCTCGAGGCTTCCAAGAAGTAATAATATTATATAGCAAGCCTGTCAGTCCAGGTTCTATCCGTGCTTTTCATTCCGGCGGCCTCCTGCCGGTATACCTTATTATGGCCCGGCCATACGCAATGGTCGGGCTTGCTTGTGCGGTAGTGGGAATATTCCGTAATTTGAAGGTAAAAGCGGAGTGTATTCCACATTGAAATGTTAACTTTGCACATAGAAACCACATGAAATTGATTTTGTCCCCTCCTTGGAACTTTGTGTAGGGATATTAAGGTATGTGACGGTTTCAGAAAGAGCAATTATGGAAAAGCATATCGAACATGATGGCGTGCGGGTGGTATATACCGTAGAGGGAGATGGGCCGTCGGTGGTGCTGATGCACGGCTGGGGCTGCGACACCACCACTCTTGCCTCAATAGAAAAGACCGCTTTGGCCTGTGGCAGAAAGGTGGTCAATATCGATTTTCCCGGACATGGCAAGTCGGGCGAGCCGACGCAGGTGTGGGGAGTCGAAGAGTATACGGCATGTCTGCGCACAGTGGTCGAGGCCGAGGGGCTGGAGCGCCCCGCTTTGCTGGGCCATTCGTTCGGAGGGCGTGTCGGCATACTTTATTCGTCGCGCTATCCGTCGGAGGTGGAGCGCCTGATTCTGGTCGATGCAGCGGGCATCAAGCCGCGCCGTACATGGAAATATTATTACAAGGTGTATACTTTCAAGGCTATGAAGCGTCTGCTCTATCTGCTGCACGGCAAAGCCGCCGCCGAGGATATACTGGCGGCAAGGCGCGCGAAGGCCGGGTCGGCCGATTATGCCAAGGCCACGCCGATGATGCGGGCCATATTGAGTCGTGTGGTAAACGAGGACCTGAAACACTGCATGCCGACTATCGCCTGTCCGACGCTACTCGTGTGGGGCGAGGATGATACGGCGACACCCATATCCGACGCCCGGTATATGGAACAGCATATACCTGACGCCGGTCTGGTGAGCTTTCCCGGAGCCGGACATTACAGCTTTCTTGATCGCCCGGCTCAGTTTGCCGCGGTGTTGCGCAGTTTCCTGACTTCAGGAGGTGAATGAAAAAAATAATCACTATGTGTATCAATGCATTGATAATAATATTTCTTGCGGTGGCCGGTATAGCCGGTGCGGCAAGTTTCCTGCTTGAACTGAAGCGCGACCTGATGATGATGCAGCAGAACAGCTACCGCAACGAGCGGTACATGCGCTGGCTGCGCTCTTCGGGCGATATGACCTCATGGCTGCGTGTGGCGGCTCTTGTGGTGTTTGTCATCATACAGTTGCCGTTTGTCGGGCTGGTGACGGTCTGCACGTGCGTGCTGCTGCTGTCGATGTACAATATCCTGCGGCTCACTACGGCTAAATACAAAAAGCCGCTGGTGTGGACTCCACGTGCGCGACGTATCTACGGGGTAGCCGCCGGTGTGGCTCTCGCTACCTGTGTGGCCGCATGGTTTGTGTCGCGCAATCCGGTGTTCGTGGCCAGGTGGACGGTAGCGCTTTACGTGCTGAGCCATGTAATAATAATGGCCGCGGTATGGATGCTGAAGCCTGTGGAGTCGCGTATCAACAAGGGATATTACGACGATGCCGCCCGCATACTCCGCTCAATGCCCGGACTGAAGGTAATTGGCATAACAGGCAGTTATGGCAAGACCTCGACCAAGCATTATCTCAACCGTATACTCCAGGAGCAGTGGGATGTGCTCATGACCCCAGGGAGCTATAATACCACGATGGGTGTGATACGCACTGTGCGTGAGATGATGAAGCCTTATACCGAGATATTCATATGCGAGATGGGTGCCAAGAATATAGGCGACATCAAGGAGATATGTGATCTCGTGCATCCTGACATGGGCATAATCACAGCTGTGGGCGAGCAGCATCTCGAGTCGTTCAAGACAATCGAGAATGTGCAGCGCACCAAGTTTGAACTTGCCGATGCCATACCGGCCGGGGGCTTTGTGCTCGTGAACAATGACTTTCCGTATGCCGCATCGCGCGAGGTGACCAATACCACAGCCCTGCGCTATGGCATAGAGGCCAAGGAGGCGGATTACTACGCCACTGATATCGTATACGGCAAGGAGGGCACGCGATTTGTGGTGCATACGCCCGAGGGCGCAGAGTATCCGTTTGAGACGCGACTGGTAGGCGAGTGCAATATATCCAATCTCATTCCTGCCATCGCCATCGCCTTGCGCCTTGGCATGCCTGTAGATAAGGTGCGGTTTGCCGTGAGCAGAGTGGAGCAGGTGGAGCACCGCCTCAATATGAAGCATACGCCCGGTGGCATTACCATTATCGACGATGCTTTCAACTCCAATCCCCACGGCTCGCGTATGGCTCTCGATGTGTTGCGTGCTATGGATAGCGGAAAGCGTATAGTGATTACTCCCGGCATGATAGAGCTCGGCGACCGCCAGCGGGAGGCCAACGAGGAGTTCGGGCGCAACATGGCACGCTCGGCCGATGTAGCGGTGGTAGTGGGCGCATACAACCGCGACGCTATCCTTGCCGGACTGCGTGACGGTGGCATGCCTGCCGACAGGATACATGCTGTAGACACTTTCGCACAGGCGCAGAATGTGCTATCCTCGATTGCGCGCAGTGGGGATACCGTGCTTTATGAAAACGATCTTCCAGATACATTCAAATAATATACAATATAATGAAAACCAACATAGGCGTGATATTCGGCGGACGAAGCACCGAACACGAAATCTCAGTGATATCGGCCTCGCAGGCCATGGCCGCAATCGACCGCGAAAAGTATGACGTGACACCGATATATATCACAAAGCAAGGGCACTGGTACACCGGCGCTCCGCTGTTTGACGTAAAGAACTACCGTCACATTCCGGAATTGCTGAAGCAGTGTACCGAGGTATACATGCGCCCCGTGTATGGCGATTACAATCTGTATCCGGCCAATCCGAAGGGATTCTTTTCGTCATCGGCCATGAAGCCTGTGGGCAAGCTCGATGTGGTGATTCCTGTGCTTCACGGAACCAATATGGAGGATGGTATTTTTGAGGGTGTGCTCCAGACCATAGGTATCCCTTATGCCGGATGCGACGTGCTTTCGTCGGCCAACGGCATGGACAAAATCACGATGAAGATGATACTTCGCGCCAATGATGTGCCTGTGGTGGATTATGTATGGTTTACTGACAAGCAGTGGCACACACGCCGCAACGCGCTTATCGAGCAGATAGAGGACACTCTGGGCTATCCGGTGATAATCAAGCCCGCCAACCTCGGCTCAAGCGTAGGTATCGGCTCAGCCCACGACCGCGAACAGCTGAAAGCACGCATAGATGATGCGGAGCGCTACTCGATACGCATAATCGTGGAGCATATGCTTGCCGACATGCAGGAAATCAATTGCTCGGTGCTCGGTGACTGCGACGACTACCGTACTTCGGTGCTTGAGGAGCCTATCAAGAGCGGCGACTTCCTTACATATGAAAAGAAGTACATGGGCGGTGGTAAGGGCAGTGAGGGTATGCAATCGAGCCAGAAGCGTATTCCCGCCGAGTTGCCCGATGATGTGACCAAAGAGATACAGCGTCTTGCCGGAGAAACGTTCCGCGTGCTTTCTTGCCACGGAGTAAGCCGTGTCGACGTGATGATCGACCGTACCGACGGACGGATTTATGTAAATGAAATCAATACCATTCCCGGTTCTCTGTCGTTCTATCTGTGGGAGTCTACCGGGCTCAGCTTTGACAAGCTGATGGACGAGCTTGTGAAGCTCGCTCTGCGGCGTAAGCGTGAGGAGGGTATGAAGACAGTGTCATACGACCAGAATATATTCAATCTTACCGGTGGAGCCAAAGGCGGCCTGAAAGGAGCCAAGGCGTAATCGCATGTAGACTTGCATGCATGTCGGTGCGCGTCACCCCGTGTCAGCGGTTTCTTTCGGTTACGGATATTTTGAAGTCAAACGCTCCTCCGGGAGGTGTAAGCATTAGTTCTCCGGCAATAAGTCGCCCGTCGACGATTGTCGGAGAATTGTTTTTCTCCCGTGGAGAATGTGGCTCGACTGAGTATACGGCATCGGTGTCCGGCGCAAGTATGCGTTCGGCCAGAAAGTGGGCCACAACGCCCATTGTCATGCGTAGATTGACCTCTATGCATGGTGCTATCATGCCGTCGCGGTCGAGCAGCATGTCTACTCCCAGCCATCCGGTGTAGTCGCGGCCGATGATTTCCGATAGGGCATTCGCAATGCAGTGGCGTATGGCGATAAGGGTCTTGCAGTCGGCTCCCTCGCATACGAGGCGGTGTTCGATTGTGGCGTCGTCGCAGAGCAGATTTCCGCTATAGCTTGAGTGTGAGTTGAAGAAAAGGGAATATCCTTTCCACTGTGCTTTTCCATCGGCAATGTGGTAGAGCATGGCGAAGTCCTGTACGCCGTCGAGAGCCTGTTCGACCATCACGCTCCCCTGACGGCGTATCATGCCGCGGATGCGTTGGATGGCTTTCTCCGACAGAGTGTCGAACCGCACTACTCCGCGCCCGCTGCTTGACCATGGCGATTTGATGTAGAATCCATTAGGCGAAGATGTGACGGCGAGTTGCACTTCTTCAACTGTCGTTGCCTCGGTAGGTAGGAGGGGTAGGGGAATGGTGGAGTTCTGTTTCAGATATTCCATAACCATTAATGACGTACAGCGGTGACTCAGCATGCGCATCCTTTCAAGTTGCGCGATTGACGGGCATTCCGCTCCGGCGCGGCTCAGACGGCGGGCCGCATCGCCCGACCATCCCCAGGGGGCTCCCGGTTTTCCGGTATCGGTCGCAGATACGATTGACACATGCGACAGGAATGGGAATAATGCCGACATTTCATCGAGCCATTTCCTGCTGTACAGGCTGTCGTCGTCATGCACGATGACAGCATCGCCCGGCGACGACCACCACACGGGGAGCATGGCTCCCGCGCGCCGGAGTGCCTCGACATTGGGGCTGAGGGTATGGACCGATGAGATGGTGCGCTCTGCCGGCCATTGCAGCATGATGTCGTTTTCGGGGTTGAACAGTCTGATATATGGCATATGTGTATTATTTGGGCGCAAATTTACGATGATTTGGGCTGTTGTCGAAAAGAAAAGCTATTTTTGCAGTCTGACTGTTATATATGATATGATGCCCGACCATGTACATATAAACGGAGATTATCACGATTCCAAGTCGCCGCAGATTGGTGACGAGGGATTGCGTGTGGCCCGTCATGTCACATGGGTGGGGTTTGTATGGAACGCCCTGCTCGGTACAGCCAAGGTAGTTGGTGGCATAGTCGGCAATTCAGGTGCAGTTGTGGCCGACGGCATACATTCGTTTTCCGACTTTATTACTGACGTGATTGTGCTCGTGATGGTGACTATAAGCCATCGCAAGGCCAACAGCCGCTATGAGTACGGCCATGGAAAGTATGAGACATTTGCATCGATGCTGATAGCGGTGCTGCTCGTAATCGTAGGCATTGGCATACTCGTCGACGGGATTCACAAAGTGATTCTTACCGTGCATGGCGAGGAACTTCCGCGGCCCGGTATGATTGCTCTTGTCATGTGTGTGGCCTCAATCGTTGTAAAGGAGTGGCTCTACCATTATACGCGTCGTGCGGGAGAGCAGATACATTCCGGTGCTCTTGTGGCCAATGCATGGCATCACCGCAGCGACAGTTTTTCATCTGTAGCCACGGTTGCGGGGGTAGCCGGGGCGATGTGGCTCGGCCCTCAGTTCAGGGTGCTCGATCCCATAGCCGCTATGGTAGTGTCGGTATTCATAATAATAGTGGGGATAAAGATGGCCATACCCGCAGTGCGTGAGCTGCTTGAAGAAGCTCTTCCTGCCGACATGCTTAGCGGTATACGTAAGGTAATTGCTGCAACCCCCGGAGTGGACACATATCATCATCTGCGTACACGCCGCAATGGTTCGACCATAATAATTGATGTACACTTAAAGGTCAATCCCATGCTTACGGTAAGCCGGGCGCATGCTATTGCCACGGATGTAGAGCGGAAGTTGTGTGAAACGTTTGGTCCGTCTACTATAGTTACAAGCCATATCGAACCTTACCGCGGCGAAAGCATCCTTCCCGATGGCTCCTGTGCCGACTGACGTGTATTGCAGGCCACAAATCATACATTCAGTTATTATACAGAAGTGTATGTAAAAAATATTTCGATAATATTTGCATGTTTTAAGTATTTTGTATAAATTGGCAAAATCATTATCACTGTTGCCATGAATAAATGCTATGGTATATTGCCACTGATTATAGCCGTATCTTTATCCCTTTTTATGTCCGAGGTAGGCATTGACCACGACCCGATATGGGACAAAATCCGTGAACGCATCGGATAACAGACACCACAATACCCCCTCTGTCAATGAATGATAAAGCGACATATTACCTACTGCTTGCCATAGTGCTCTTGATGAGGTTTTGGGGATGGGATATGATTTTTAGGGACGCTAAATTTCGTGGATTAAGATTCATTGATTAATTTTGTTGTGTGGCTAAGCGTAATTAAGTCATAATGATTTTTATGACTTACCAAGTTATGCAAGTCATTCTTAAATTCATATTAACAACGTATGGATAAAAGTTGCGATTCCTATATGTATGGTGTTGATATCGTGCGTGCCTGCGAGGTATTGCGCAGGGGCGGCATTATATTATATCCGACCGATACGGTGTGGGGCATCGGGTGTGACGCAGCAGACAGCACTGCTGTAAGACGCATATATGAGATAAAGCGCCGGGTCGACAGCAAGGCTCTGATACTCCTCGTCGCAGATGGCGACATGATGCGTGCGCATGCTGCTCCGCTGCCCGACGTGGTATCGCAGATGATTGCCAATCCCGATGAGCGGCCGACCACTATGGTGATTGACGGTGGCAGAGACCTGGCCCCGGAGGTGCTTGCCGCTGACGGTAGCGTAGGTATGCGCATACCGCGCGAGGAGTTTGTCAGCGCTCTGTGCCGTGAGTTCGGACGTCCGCTTGTGTCCACGTCAGCCAATGTCAGTGGAGAGCCTGCAGCGGCAAATTTTTCTGATATATCATCTTCGATAATCAAAGCGGTAGACTATGTATGCACATCGCGTCGCGACGAAGTTTCAGAGAGTTCACCCTCGAGAGTGATAAAAATCGATTGTAACGGTCAAATTACAGTATTGCGCCCGTGACGCAGATGCAACGTCATAGACTGATATATATAACTGTCGATTTTCTTACGACGGGTGTTGCTGTATTGCTTTACAATACATTGCGCTATTATATTGATAGTGGAGTAAGGCACGGATCCTTGTGCGAGTTTTTGTGTGATTCCAGCGTTGTACTTGAGCAGGCATTGTTCCCGATTCTTATGATAGGGATATATTGGCTGTCGGGCTACTACAATAATGTGTTTCTGAAGTCGCGTTCCCAGGAGTTAGGTTGCACCATTCTGTCCACTCTTGCCGGCACCTGCGTCTTTTTTGCATTGGCTCTGATAAACAATGTCGAACACCGGCGCATGATAATTTATCTCAACACCGCATATCTGTGGGGGCTGCTTTTTGTCATTGTCTACGCCGGTCGCTCGATTATAACGGCATATGTGCGTCGCGAGGTCTATTCCGGGAAATGGATGCGCAACACAATGATTGTCGGCGATGGCGATGCCGCCGAGGTTATGGCATCGCGCTTGCGCGATGAGAGCCAATGGAGCGGGATGCGCATACTCGGCTGTCTTTCGGCAGATGATGACTTCATGCATCAAGTGGAGGTACGCAGACTTGACTGCCTTGTGGTTATGCCTCACGACGGAGATGCCACCGTAGCTATGGATATAATATGCCGCATACTGCCTCTTGGTATAGATGTGCTCACACCGCCGGATCTTTATCGTATGCTCACGTCTCAGATGCGTATCGACAAGATTGCCGGCGAGCCGTTGGTCAACATTGGACATGCCAGGGCCTCGGAGTCGTCATTGAATGTGAAACGCCTGTGTGATATCGTATTCGGCACTTTGGGGCTTGTGATGTCCGCGCCTATAATTCTTGTCCTCGGACTGGCTATACGTCGCGACTCGCCCGGACCGGCGATATTCTCTCAGGAGCGTATAGGAAAAAACAAGAAACCATTCACGATATACAAGCTAAGGTCGATGAGAGCCGATGCCGAGATTAACGGGCCGGAACTTAGCGCTCCCGATGACTCTCGTGTGACCCGTATCGGACATTTCATACGTAAATATCGTATCGACGAGCTGCCTCAGTTCTGGAATGTAGTGCGTGGCGACATGTCGCTCGTCGGTCCACGTCCGGAACGTGCATATTATGTTGAGAAAATCATGGAGCGTGCGCCCTATTATACATTGCTTCAGCAGGTGCGTCCCGGCCTTACTTCGCTTGGTATGGTCAAGTACGGATATGCCGGCGATATAGATGCGATGTTGCAACGTCTGCGCTATGACCTGATGTATCTTGAGAACATTTCGTTCTCCACCGACTTTAAAATAATGATATATACCATACGCACGGTCATTACCGGGAAGGGTGTATGATATATACAGTAAATATAATTGTAACTACACATGAATCCAGTATTACATAACATATCGACCACAGGCAACGCATGGTTTTACCGTCTGCTCATGTGGCGCGAGAAGCATATAAAGGAAAAAAATTTCGTGCTTTTCCTTGCGCTGATAGTAGGTATCGTATGCGGCTTTGCAGCTCTGGCTTTCAAATGGCTGATACATTATATATCATCATCGCTTCTGCTCAATATCGATATTACCGGGGGCAACTATCTATATCTGGTATATCCTCTTATCGGCATTCTGATAGTGAGTTGCTATGTGCGATATGTGGTGCGCGACGACATATCGCATGGTGTCACCAAAGTGCTTTTTGCCATATCGCAGAATAAAAGCCGACTGAAGCCCCACAACTGTTATACATCGGTTGTGGCTGCATCGATTACTATCGGTTTCGGCGGTTCGGTAGGGTCGGAGGGACCGATTGTATATACCGGGTCGGCCATAGGCTCTACACTCGGACAGATGTTCAGACTATCGCCGCGACTTCTGATGATTCTGGTAGGATGCGGTGCCGCAGCCGGTGTTGCGGGAATCTTCAAGGCGCCTTTGTCGGGCGCACTGTTTACACTGGAGGTACTGATGCTTGATCTTACCACCGTTTCGGTAATGCCCCTTCTTATCTCGTCGGTGTCGGCAGCCTCTGTGGCATATATATTTACCGGCTACGATGTGCAGTTCTTTTTTACCCAGAGTGAGAACTTCCTTACAGTGCGCATACCGTTTGCCATACTTCTTGGTATAGTCTGTGGCTTTGCGTCGCTATACTTTATTCGTGTCATGGCCATGATGGAGGGATTCTACGGGAAAATCAAGAATCCCTGGATGCGTGCGGCTATCGGAGGCAGTATCCTTGCGGTACTTATCTTCATTTTCCCTCCGCTGTATGGCGAGGGATACGATGTGATTACATCGATGATCAACGGTGACACGGCATCAGTGGCCGACGGCTCGATATTTTATGCCGACCGCAATGTAGTGTGGATTATCGGACTCTATATTGCGGGTCTTTGTTTGGCAAAGGCGTTTGCCACATCGTCGACCAACGGTGCCGGCGGAGTAGGCGGTACATTTGCTCCGTCGCTCTACATGGGATGCATGACAGGCTTTTTCTTCGCGTACTTTTTAAATCACATCGGACTTGGATTTGACCTTTCGGTCAAAAATTTCGCTCTTATGGGCATGGCCGGAGTGATGTCGGGTGTAATGCATGCGCCACTTATGGCGATATTCCTTACTGCCGAGCTTACCGGAGGCTACGATCTATTCTTGCCATTGCTGATTGTGAGTACGATATCCTACGGTACAATAAAAATTTTCGAGCCATACAGCATTTATGCCATACGTCTGGCCAAGCGTGGCGAGCTCCTTACCCACCATAAGGATAAGTCGGTGCTCCGTCTGCTTAAAGTCAACAATGTAATTGAGAATGATTTCAAACCTGTAAGCCCGGAGATGAATCTCAAGCAGATGGTCGATGTAATATCGCAGTCATCGCGCAATCTTTTCCCGGTGCTTGATGGGGAGGGGCGGCTTATGGGCATCGTGTTGCTCGACGATATACGCAATATCATGTTCCGTCCCGATCTTTATAAGAAAATGTATGTCAGCAAGTTTATGACTACTCCTCCAGCTACGATACAGGTTGGTGACACAATGGAGAGCGTAATGAAGACATTCGACCGCACGTCGGCATGGAATCTACCTGTTGTAGAGGATGGTAAATACATTGGCTTTGTGTCTAAATCAAAGATATTCAATTCATACCGGCGTGTGCTGCGCCACTACAGCGAGGATTAGAAGATAGATAGAAAGCATAATATAGTAAGAAAAAATGCACATTATGCGCGTTTGTCAAGGCGCATAATGTGCATTTTATTACAAAACGAATAGAATGTTTACATTGAGGGTATAATCAGTTGTCGAGTTTGTCTGCCAGATTTTCGGCTCCTGCAGCACCCTTGTGGAGAATATCGGCGGCAAATCCTTTTACTTTATCAAGGATGTCGGATCCCTTTTCCTTGATATCGCCGAGTTTGTCGGCAGCGGCGTCCTTGATATCACCGAGTTTGTCGGCAGTGGCATCCTTGATATCGCCGAGTTTGTCGGCAGCAGCGTCCTTGATATCGCCGAGTTTGTCGGCAGCAGCATCCTTGATATCGCCGAGTTTGTCAGCAGCAGCGTCCTTGATATCACCGAGTTTGTCAGCAGCGGACTCCTTTGCAGCCGATGCTGCATCTGTTACTGCTGTCTTTGCTTCGCATGCGCTTTCGCGTGCCTCAGCCATACTTACGGCTGCAGCGGCCTGTGCGTCGGCCAGTTTTTTGTCGGTAGTGTTCATATAGATACGTTTTTAGAGTGATATGAAACCGGCGGAGGAGCAGTAAATAGGAGTGCCGGTATCGACAATAAAAACGTATGACACACAATCTTTGTTTATTCCATTGGCTTAAGCGCATGTTGGCGGTTCATGCGTCGCAGTTGCCATATTACCATTACTAGAGTCACTACCGTTGCAAAGGCATCGGATGTAGGAAACGAAGCCCATACACCGTCGAGGCCCATAGTCTTGGGAAGTGTTATCAACAGCGGTATCAGGAATATTACCTGTCTGATGAGACTAAGAAATATAGATTTGCCGGCCATGCCGATAGACTGGAACAGCGTAGTCGATACAATCTGAAATCCAACAGCCCAAAATGCCAGCATTGATATCTCAAGACTGTTTACAGTGACAGATATAAGCTCGGGATTGTCGGTAAATGCAAGTGCAATCCACTTAGGGGTGAAGAGACCGAATATACATCCGGCAGTAGTTACGGCCGTGGCAATCGTTACCGAGAGCCAGAATGCGCGTTTCATTCGGTCGATATGGCCCGCACCATAGTTGTAGCCGAGAATGGGCTGTACGCCTTGACACAGCCCCACGACTACCATGCACAGAAGCGAGGTAAATGTAGAAAATATGCCTGCGGCACCTACGGCGAGGTCTCCTCCGAGATCTACAAGAGTGCGGTTTATCAGTATGTTTATTGCACATGATGCCGCGTTGATGATACTCGGTGCAGCGCCGATGCCAATTATGCCAATTATGATGCGCCATTTCAGACGGTATATTCCGCGGCGGAAATGTACTGTCGATTTCTTATTAAAGAAGTGGGCGAGCACGAATATCATGCCTACAGTCATTGATATGTCTGTGGCAATTGCCGCCCCCTTGATACCCATGTCGAGCACAAAGATGAATATGGGAGCGAGCACTACATTGCATCCTGCGCCGATAAACATGGTTATCATTGCCTGTTTAGGATATCCGGTAGCCCTCATTACATTGTTGAGCGAGTACATGACGTTCATTATCAGCATTCCCGGAAGCAAGTATGCCATAAAGTCATGGGCATAGGGCAGAGTGATATCCGAGGCGCCGAACAGCCTTAATATGTCATCCAGAAATATGGCAAAAAATGTGAGGTAGACAATTGCGTTTACGAGTATGAGCACAGTAGAGTTGCCCAACACCTCCTCGGCACCGCGCCTGTCGCGCTGGCCAAGCATGATTGACACTCTTGCCGCGGCACCGGCTCCTATGAGCACGCCTATTGCAGCGCTGATGTTCATTACCGGGAATGTGATGGCTAATCCGGCAATAGCCTCAGCGCCCACGCCGCGGCCTATGAATATTCGGTCGATTACATTGTACAGCGACATAACCACCATACCCACGATTGCGGGCATGCTGTATTCCCATAGCAGACGTCCGATAGGGCGGGTCGATAAATCGGATATGGATTTTTGTTCCTGACTGTCGGTCATGCGTGATGTTTGGTAAGCAAGATACTGTGTGTTTAATGAGGAGAGTCCGGCTACATAATGGGTGTCAATGTTCCGATGGCGCGAGCTGTCGGAACATATTGCGGCAACCATCTTCAAGCAGGTCGAGCACGAGCTCGAAACCTTCCGAGCCTTCGTAATAAGGGTCGGGAACGTGATCGTAGCGTGTAGCCATGCCGACAAATGAAATCATAGGGATGATTTTTTCGATGTCTTCGGTTGTGCGTGCCATATCGCGCAGATTACGCTCGTTTGAACTGTCCATTGGCACTATGATATCGAAATCATCGAAGTCGGACCGGGAGAAACGGCGGGCACGGTGTGTGAGTTCATATCCGCGACGGCGTGCGTGTATGCGCATGCGTTGGTCGGGCAGTTGTCCGGCATGTCCGCCGTAGGTGCCGGCAGAGTCAATTACCCAGTCGTTATCTGCTCCGTTTTCTTCTACAATAGAACGCAACACACCCTCGCCGGCAGGCGACCGGCATATATTGCCGAGACACACAAACAATACTTTTACAGGACGTATGCCGTCTATGCGGCTGCGGAGTTTATCAAGTTTTGACTGGTTCATCGTTTATCGGAATTACTATACAAAGGTACTAATTTTTCTTTAAACAGACGTAAATGCAAGATAAAGCCGTGTACCCAGTAATTATTGGATACACGGCTAATATCTAATCGGTTATAACCGATGCATTATGTGCGTCAGTAGCTTACAATCGGCTCAAGTTCTTTAGCCTGGTCAATCATGCGCTGTATCTCGGTCACAGATGGCACGCGGTTGCATAGATTCTTCTCATCGTTGATAGCCACAAGTTTGGGTGCGAGATTATCGGCCACACGATGGCGCAGTTCCTTTACCGTATCCACTCCTACGGCTTCAAGCAGTTCGGCAAACTGGCCGGCGACACCTTTTATACGGAACAAATCGGCGTGGTTGGTCCATTTAAGTATCAGTTTACCACTGATGCCTGTTGCTTCAGCCACTTTCTCACGTCCGCTTCGTGTGGCACATTTTTCGAGCAAATCATCCGTGGTGTTGATACCGGCTTCCCTTAGTTTGGCGGCATAAGATTCGCCTATGCCTTCCACCTGTTCAATCTTGTATGCCATGATTATAAAATTTATTAGTGTAATAATAAAACAAACTGGCATTATATTCAGTTTAAAAAAGAAAGGTATAATCATACATTATGAGACTTGACGGACGACGGAAGAGCAGCAATATCAGCGACAGACGCGGACGCTCTACAGGACGTACCCTCGGCATCGGGGGAGGTATAGTGGGTGCTATCATAGTTGCCATAATCACCCTTATGCGTGGCGGTGGTATCGGCGATATAGTTTCCAATGTCGTAAATCAGGGGCAGGGGTCGTACTCTTACGCCAGTCAGGAATATACGCCCGATGCCGAGGACCAGCGGCTTGCCGAGCTTGCCTCGAAAGTACTTGCCGGCACTGAAGATGTATGGACCGAGGAATTCCGCCGACAGGGGTGGGGCGAATATGTGTGTCCCAAGATGGTGTTGTATTCAGGTTCGATACAGTCGGGATGTGGTAATGCCACTTCCCAGGTAGGCCCGTTCTATTGTTCGGCTGACCAGACGGTATATATAGATCTCGATTTTTTCAAGCAGATGGAGCAGTCGATAGGAGCAAGCGGTGATTTCGCCTATGCTTATGTGATTGCCCATGAAGTAGGCCACCACGTGCAGTATCTGCTCGGCACCCTTGACGAGGCTCATTCTGCGATGTCGCGTCTTCCCGAGAGTGAGGCTAATAAAATCAGCGTCCGCCTTGAGCTACAGGCCGATTATTACGCCGGAGTGTGGGGTAATCTTGATAACAAAATGTTTTCTTCTATCGAGGAGGGTGATGTCGAGAATGCCATCAATGCAGCCTCAAAAATCGGTGATGACTATCTGCAGCGCAAGGCCTATGGCTATGAGCAGCCCGAAAGTTTCAACCACGGGCGGTCATCGCAGCGTGTGCGATGGCTTTCCGGTGGTATCTCCTCCGGCGATCCGCTGCGGGGCGACACTTTCTCTCCATCATATGACTCTCTGTGACCTAAGGTAACTACTCAGCTATCTAAATCTATATAAATACCTGATAATCAATAGAGAGAATCTTGACTCTCCGCTTCATCCCAATGAAAATCGAGCGTTTATGCAAGTTTCTCATTTTGCACTGAGCTAATAATAATCTCGAATATATCAGCCTTTGATTTCGTATTGAAAATTTTCGGAAATTTTTCTAAAATAAAGTTGCACTGTCTAAGTGTCAAATCTGTGGTATATCCCAATCTAATCCAACAAGTTATAAATTGGGGTGAAATTAATTGTGTGCTGATGTATAAATTACCTTATCATCGCATCTCTCCGGCGCTTTTTGCCTTGTTCTTCAGTCACGTAGCTACGGCTACGCTCCTTCATCACAAGACAAAAATCACTCAGAGATATGCGACCCCAGCGTTAAGAAATATTGGGGAACGGGGTCTTAGAATGTGTTACCAGCATTCGGTCTGGTCGGCAATCTCGCGTATGGTCTCCTTGCGGTATACGGGGTCTTTCCCCTGGCGGAGTTGACTGAGATAGTCATCAAGGCATAGGCGTGCATACCGTCCGAGCACAAGTATGGCGGCTATGTTGCACAATGTCATTAGTCCCATGGTTATGTCGGCCAGCGTCCACACTATGTCGAGCGATACCACAGAGCCTACCATCACCAATGCCGCGCTTGAAATGCGTAATATGTAGCGACAATGCCGGCTACGGTGTATGAAATCAAGGTTGTTTTCGCCGTAATAATAATTTGCGATTATGCTTGTAAATCCGAAGAGCATTATGGCTATTGCAACAAAAACGGTAGCGGCTATTCCTACCTCTTCGGAAAGGGCGGCCTGGGTAAGCTCTATACCGGTAAGGCCGCTATCAAACATCCCGCTGCAAAGTATTATGAAAGCTGTGGCTGTGCATACAATCAGCGTGTCGACATATACGCCAAGAGTCTGTATCAGCCCTTGCTTTACAGGATGGCTTATAGTAGCTGTGGCGGCGGCATTCGGAGTAGAACCCTCGCCTGCTTCATTGCTGAAAAGTCCGCGTTTCACACCCATTATCATTGCCATTCCGAGAGAACCTCCGACAGCCTGATTGATGCCGAATGCATTTTCAAAAATCATTTTCATCACATGGGGGAAGTATTCGATGCGCACTACTATTACATAAAGCGCGAGAGCGATGTAAAGCAGAGCCATTGCCGGTACCACTATTTCGTTGATACGAGCTATGCGCTGTATGCCTCCGCAGATAACCAAAAGGGTGAGTGCGGTAAGCACGATGCCTATCCACATACGGCTCCACCCGAAACTGCCGTGTAGGGCTATTGCAATGGTGTTGCTTTGTACTGAGCTGAATGCAAATGCAAAAGTGATTGTAATCAGTATCGCAAATGTTGTAGCCCACCACCGTCGCCCTGTGCCTTTCTGTATGTAATACGCAGGGCCGCCGCAGAATGAGTTTTTCCCTTTCACTTTGAACAGCTGGGCAAGTGTTGACTCAACAAAGGCGTTAGCAGAACTTAACAGTGCTACAACCCACATCCAGAACACAGCTCCAGGGCCACCTACAGCGATGGCTATGCCTACTCCGGCTATATTGCCTGTGCCTACACGGCTTGCCAGAGATACAGCGAATGCCTGAAACGAACTGATGCGCCGGTGTCCGATAGGCGCCGACTCCGAGTGTTGTCGGTTTGTACCTGAGTTCAAAAGCAGTCTTACCATCTCTCCGGATAGGCGAAACTGTACACCTTTAAGTCGTATGGTAAAATACAATCCCGCACCAAGCAGGATTGCTATCAGCAGATAGCTCCAGAGAATATCATTGATTGTATTGATTATATCCATTTTAGAAGTGAACCGGTATTTACAGTTAGAGATATCTATGTAACGTAATGTTATGCAACGAATAGTATATTGGTTCTCTATTTATTAATAATATATAGGAATATTTTCTAAAAAATAAGTGAAAAACGAATTTTAATCGATATATTTGCGAATATATACATTTCTTTACCAATCATTTTCATAATATCACCACGTATGACAAGGACGACTGCTCAATGGGCTTTTGCGGCAATGATGCTCGTATCTCCCGCATTGGCCGACGCGGCCGAGTTGTGGGGAAATATTCTCTCTTCCACAGCGTGGGACAATCCGCGCGACAACTACGGTGTGTATTCTTTTCAGACCGATGCCGAGAATTTTGAATTCCGTCAGCTGAAGCATAAGACTTCGATGAACGTAAATGGCGGTGGCACATATTTCGACGGCAGGCATTATTGGATTAACTGGGAGTCGTATGGCATGGGCAATTGGTATGCCGACGATTACACCGACGACTGGCGCAATGTCGACGGAAATTTTTTCTTTGACGACACGGCTGTGCCATGGGATATTGCCTACAATCCGAAGGACGGTTTCGTATACGGTATTTTTAATGAGGGATCAAAGATTTCGACTCTTGACTTTGCCACAATGCAGACAACTCCGGTCACAACCATATATACCGGTTTCCCGGTTGTGGCGATAGCCGTGAGCAAAGACGGTGTGGTATATTGGATTGACAGCCGAGGCACATGCAGTTTCTGGAACACCCAATATGGTTTTGGTTTCGCCCAGACTGCTGTGGATACCGGCATAAACGTGGCGTCAGAGCCTCAGAGCGCTGCCTTTGATGAAGATACAGGATTACTTTACTGGACGGCAAAGGCTGACGACGGAGCTACTGCTCTATATTGCATAGATGTGGCCGGAAAGTCTTGTCAGAAATTGGTTGATTTCCCCAACAATGAATATGTTGTGTCACTCCGTGTTGTCAACGATGCTGTCGTGTCAGGCGCACCTGTGCGCGTCGCTAATCTTACGGCGGAGTTTGTCGGTGGAGAGCTTGCGGGGAATATATCGTTTACCCTTCCCGAAAAGACTGTCGTGGGCGATTTCCTCAATGGGAATGTAGAGTATACGGTTTCGGTCAATGGCAAAGAGCATTCTAAGGGGGCCGGCACACCTGGTGACCATATTTCGCTCGATATTACTCTTTCGGAGGGCATGGCCAATATCTCGGTAGTCACAGCCAATGCCGATGGCGTAGGACAGGAAGCCAAGACTTCGGTCTACGTAGGAAATGACAATCCGGAGGCTCCCTCCGATGTCGTGCTTACAGTGGCCGATGGCATCTTTACCATTAGATGGCGCGCTCCCGGGCAGATAGGCTCGCATGATGGATATGTCGATGCTGAGGCTATTACATATACCGTAGTGCGTTACCCGGGTGAGATGATTGTCGCAGAGGGGCTTGCGGCTACTGAATTTTCTGAAAAAGTACCTGATGCTCCGTTGGCCACATATTATTATAATGTGTATGCTTCTTCAAACGACAAACAGAGCCGGCCAGGACGGTCGGGTTCGCTCATCGCCGGCAATGCTTTGGAAGTACCTTGGCTTGAAACATTTGACACACGCGATGGATTCTCAATGTTTGAAGTGATTGATGTTGATAAAGACTGGTCGACATGGTTGTGGATGTCCCAAGGGTATGCAAAATGTTCCAACAGCTATTATGCTGACAATGACGACTGGCTTGTCACTCCTCCTATTCATCTCAAGGCCGACCGCACTTACACAGTCAGCTTCATGACGAGCGTCGAAGAGGCATATATGCCGCAGGCTCTTACAGTGTTGTGGGGTAGTGCCGATAGCGATCCTACCGAATATACCGATGTAATTATGCCGCTTTCCGAGCTTGACAACGAGGAGTGGACAAGTACGGAGGCCACTATACGGGCGCTGCGCGATGGCAACTACAAAATAGCTTTCCACTGCACCGCATCAAGCGGTTTCTACTCTCTGTCGCTTAAAAATGTCGGCATTGATGAAGGTGCGATGCTTTCGGCGCCGGATGTATGTGGAGATATTGTCGCTACTCCCGGCAGCAACGGCGCTTCCCGGGCCAGAATTACATTTGTAGCTCCGTCGGTGACGGTTGGTGGCGATGCCCTTGGCTCGATAAGCCGTATTGTAGTTAAGTCGGACGACCGTATTGTCGCCACAGTCGACACTCCACAGCCGGGTGTTGCTTATTCTGTAGATGACAATGAGCCTGCTGATGGATTCAACATATATACCATTGTGGCTTATGTCGGAGAACTTGTTGGTGCGCAGGCTTCAGCAAGATGTTATGTCGGTACTGACATTCCCGCTCCTGTCAGCGGAATAGAGCTAATCGACAATGGCGACGGCTCTGCTACCCTGCGCTGGGAGTCTGTGGCCATTGTAGGTGAAAACGGCGGATATGTCAACCCCGATGAGGTCACATATTCCGTATATACTTCCTCCAATGATATTGTTGAATCCGGTATTTCTGGACTTTCATACGAGATACCATCCGTTGAGCAGACACCTGTGCCATCGTCAGTAATATATCGCGTCACAGCTTCCAACTCAAAGGGAGAGAGTGCCAAGAACAGATCGAGTGTGATGCTCCTCGGTCCGTCGGCAGAACTTCCGTTTGCAGATTCGTTTGCCGGCGGCACCCCGGTCCAGCATTGGTTTTTGGAGTCCCCCAACAGCCTTTATTCATTCCGTGCCACTACTCTGATGTCGCAGGATGGCGACCTTGGCGCTAATTCATGGCGTTCCGGTGGCGCAGGTGAAGAATCATGGATAGCTTCAGCAAAGATTTCGGCCCGAGGTGCGGAAAATCCGGTACTTACATTCTGGTACTACGCATATCCTGCCACACCTAACGGACTGGGAGTGTATATGTCATGTGCCGGAAAGGAAATCAAAAATCTCGCTACGGTAAATTATTCAGAACTTGAAGGCGAAACGGGATGGCGCAAGATGCAGCTTACTCTGGATGGTGCATCGGCACTCGACTATATCAGTATACGCTTTAGGGGATTTGCCGGAGAAGAGAATGCTATCGTAGCTATTGACAACATTCTTGTAACAGATATGCCAGGAAACGACTTCGGGGTAAAGATGTCAGCACCTGTACGGGCTCGCCGTGGATGCCCGGTCTCAATTCCTGTGACTGTTGCCAACAACGGCAGTACAGCCAATGCGCCATTTACACTGAAGGTTACAGTCAACGGTGCTGACATGCCGGAGATAACCGATACATTTGATTCCGGAGAGGAACGCACATTTATGATTGAATATACACCCACTCTGGCCGATGGCGAAATGCTAAAGGTTGTCGCCGCTGTATCTTCCGAAGCCGATGAGGTGGCCGCAAATGATGTTACACCGGAAGCCGAGATTGAGATTACAGACGCCGAAGGGCTTGATGCTGTGATAGATCTTTCAGCTACAGTCAGCGGGAGTGATGTCGTTTTGTCATGGAGTGCTCCTGAGAATATAGTCGGAGGCACTGTCACAGAATCGTTTGAACATTGCGAGCCGTGGACTACTGCAGGTATCGGCGATTGGACAACGGTAGATGCCGACGGATTCCGTACATTCGGAATATACGATGTAGAGTGGCCGGGCAAGATGGAGCCTCATGCGTTCATTGTGTTCAATCCTTCGCTTGCTGCCGGACTTGATGGCGATGAGGAAGAGTTCATGGCCCACTCCGGAAAGCAGTTTCTCGCATGTTTCGGAGCCGATCCTGAAGAGCCCGTCAATGTAGGTGATGTGCGCAATGATGACTGGCTGATTTCGCCGATGCTGTCAGGCGATGCTCAGACAATATCTTTCTACGCCCGGAGTCTTGACCCTTATGGCTCACCGGAGACATTCGAGGTTCTTGCCTCGGACAGCGGCTGCTCTTTGTCTGATTTTACTACATTGGTAGGTCGCCGTACAGCCAATCGCGCAGGATGGGCGCTGTATACATTTGAACTGCCTGAGGGCACACGGTATTTTGCCATCCATGTGATATCTGTCAACTGTTATGCTCTATTTGTCGATGATATCACTTATGAGGCAGCTTCTGCAGTAGTGGAGGGATATAATGTATATCGCGACGGCAAACTGCTCGCTTCTGTCGTGGCTCCGGGATATACTGATATCCGGGCTGGTGGCAGTCATGCATATTTCGTAGGTGTACGTTATGACCGCGGTGAATCCGGTGCATCCAATGAGGTGGTGATATCGACAAGCGGCATATCGGCTGTTGTGGCCGATATGGAGGACGATGCTGATATCTTTACGCTTACGGGCATAAAGGTTGGCCATGGCGTCGCTGACTTTGACCGACTTCCGGCCGGAATATACCTTATGGGTGGCAGAAAGATAGCTGTTATGCGTTGAGTTATAATAAATTTTACCACTTACTTACTTTTTATCTATGCTTTGGCAATTCCTGCCAAAGCATAGAATTTTTATGGGCATAGATGTATTGGCTTTAGTATTCGTTATGTAAAAATATACACTCATTTGAATATATACCATAAAAGAACTAACTTTGAAGAGTGAATGAGACTTTTTTCATGCCGGATTAATGAATGTTGATTAGTGAATGGAAGCCAATATTATATATCGTATTAGCCAAGGCGATGAGCATGCATTTGATACTCTTATGGATGTGTGTTCGCCATCGCTATATCGATATGCGTTAGGTATAGTCCGTTCACGTGAGGTTGCCGAAGAGATTGTCAGCGATGTGTTTATGGAAGTATGGAAGATGCGCGGATCTCTTCTTGAAATTTCGTCGCTTGAGAGCTGGATGCGAAAGGTTACTTACTGTAAGGCCGTGACTGCCTTGCGACATGATTATTCCTGTCCGGAAGGTGTGTCTATTGACGATATTGTCAACTTCAATATTGACACAGCTCCGTCTCCTGACGAGGAAATAATCTCCAGAGAGGACGCATCGTTACTTAATCAAGCCATACAATCGCTTCCTGAAAAATGCCGACATGTGTTTTATCTGGCCAAGATAGATTGCATGCCATACAAGGAGATTGCATTGATGCTTGGTATTACAGTGGCTACTGTCAGTTATCATGTAGGCTATGCGATGGATGCTCTTCGTCGTGTGCTCCGGCATGATTGACAAGAGGGAACCATCCGGAAATAACTGTTGTCATGAAACCCTCTAAAATTCGTATTTTACTCACCCGATGAAAATTTTTTAGAAAAAATATCGTTTTTAACCTATAGATTCGCGGGGAAGTTGCGTCATATATTATAGAGACATTAATATGAATTACGACAATCGACATAACCGAAATATATCTGACAACACGGTCGACCGCCGTATCGACATGTTTCTTGACAACTATCGTTCAGGCAATGATGTTGATGTGGAACGTATCAAGATACTCACTCGCGATAAGATTCGCAGAGAGCGGATGCAAAACCGCATGATTGTGCGCCGCCATATACTTCAATGGGCAGCAGTGGCCGCAATAGTGGCTGTAGTAGTCTGTGTGTCTTTCTGGATTATGCGTCCGGTATCAGCGATTGATTTATCCGAGGCCTCTGATGCGACTCTTGCCGAGGCAGGATACACTACTGTGACTGTTCCTGCCGGAGAACGTCGTGAAATAGCTCTTTCCGACGGGTCGGTGATTATAGCAAATTCATGTACTGTTGTAAAATATCCGGCTGAATTCGATGGCGTCGAGCGTCGGATATTCGCAGATGGCGAGGTTTATTGCCGCATCGCCAAAGATGCTGACCATCCTTTTGTTGTCGAGAGCAACGGATTTGATATCAGGGTACTCGGCACTACTTTTAATGTACGCAACTCCTCTGACTCCACGGCCAGTGTGGTTCTTGTGGAAGGTGCTGTCGAGATTTACACTGATTCTCATAATTGTGTGAAAATGAAGCCCAACCACCTTGTAGACATTTGCGCTGGTAATATTACTTCCATGCGGAGTGTCAATCCGGCCGACTATACGTCATGGATTGATTACAAGCTGCATCTTGACGGTGAGCCTCTCAGCGAGGTGATAAAGCGACTGAATGCCTTCTATGACCTCAATGTGACATGCGATTCGGCTCTTGCCGGGGTCAAAATTTACGGAAAACTCAATCTCAAGGGAGAGGCTTCCGAGGTACTTAATTCTATCCAGACAATCGTTCCGATGAATATGGAGCGTCATGGACGTGATGTAAGATTGCGTCCTATACAGGAGTCTGACCTTCCGTCATGACTCCATTTGATTGTCGCCGCAAGTTAGACGATAATCACAAATCAAAAACAAGTATACACGGCTGGTTGTCCGGGATATAAATTTCCGGAGAGCTATCACCATGTCTTTGCACTTAACCTCAACAACCACGATAACACGATATAAATGAAACCATTATCAACATTCTGCAAATCTATTATTGTCAGTAGTGCTCTTTGGGCTGCAGTCCCTGCGGTTGCCGCTTCGGAGATGACTACCGTGACTATTGAGCCTGATACAGTAAGCACTCTTCGCAATCCTCTGACGGGATGGGTGATGTATCTTGGTCGTACCTGGGACGCCGATTTCTGGACTACCAACGGCTATGACTCGATGGTGACATCTACCGGCGATACCGTGCGAGTCAGTGATTATGCATCATGCGCATATATACGTACATCATGGGCTTCTTTTGAGCCTGAAGAGGGAAAGTATGCCTGGAACGATCCGGATTCGCGACTGATGCGACTTATTCGTTCAGTATGGGACCGCGGTATGCGTATCGCTTTCCGTGTGGTGATTGATGGCCGCGATCAGGCGCAGAATACTCCACAATATGTGTTCGATGCGGGTGCCGAGGGATACTATGACCCTAAAAATCCCGGGAAAAATTATTCGCCTTATCCTGACGACCCTGTGTTTCAGGAGAAATATACCAAATTTTTCCATGCGATGGCCCGTGAATTCGATGACCCCGACAAAGTAGAGTTTATTGACGCTTACTCTCTTGGCAAGTGGGGTGAAAGCCATTCGATGATTTACAAGGATAATGCCAATAAAGAGCCTGTTTTTGAATGGGTTGTGTCGCTTGCTACAAGTTGCTTCAAGAGAGTGCCGATGCTTGTGCACTACCATCGTATGCTTGGCGACCCTACCTATGATGGCTGGGGTGCTGTGCCTGAGAACGCCGCCCGACTTATCAGCAAGGCAGTTGACCTTGGGTTCTCTTTACGTCACGATGCTTTCGGTATGACAGGGTATTATCAGGAGTGGGAGAAAGAACAGGCTAAGAAATGGAATTTCACGCGTCCCATCATAATGGAAGGCGGTTGGATTACCGGTGCCCACCATCGCTATTGGATTGACCCTTCCGGCGAATATCGTCAGGGACATGCAATCGACGTGCGAGAAGGCGAGTATAGAGCCTCACGCGAGGCTCATGTCAATATGATGGATTTCCGCATCAATGACGAGACGCGCTCATGGTTTCAGGAGGCATTTCCGCTTGTAAAGAAATTCATAGCCGAAGGAGGGTATCGCCTATATCCGGATATGATATCAATACCGTTATCAGCCTCACGCGGTCAGAAAGTCTCGATTACACATCGCTGGAATAATCTTGGGTGGGGATACTGCCCGACCAATATCCCGCAGTGGAATCAGAGATACAAGGTGGGATTTGCGTTGCTCGATTCATCTACACTTGAGCCTGTAAAGGTATGGGCTGACAAAAATACACGTCTCGACCTGTGGCTCAAGGGCTCGCCTACAGAGTATACTACATATATTACTATTGACGGAGTTCCGGCTGGTAAGTATGTGTGGGCTGTGGGGCTTGTTGATGTTACACGTGGGAATGAAATCGGCCTGAAAATTGCCGCCAGGAATAACGTGACTACGTTAGGGTGGGTAAAACTGTCAGACGTCATATTAAAGTAAGGGTTTTACGACATGCTCCAAATATTTATGGTGATGAAACGTAATATATTATCTGCGCTTTCGATTCTGTTAGGTGCCTGTGGCGCTTTCGGAGCCGAATTGCTTGTGCAGGCCGAATCATTTGATTCTCACGGAGGATGGAGTCTTGACCAGCAGTTTATGGACCATATGGGTTCGCCCTATCTTATTGCCCATGGTCTTGGCAAGCCTGTGGAGGATGCTGTCACCACGGTCGATATTCCGGAGGCAGGCAGATATACAGCATGGGTGCGTACCTATAACTGGACTTCTCCATGGGAACCCAACCGCAAGGGGCCGGGAGCATTCCGAGTAAGCGTCAACGGTCGCCGACTTGCATCTACAGCCGGCGACTCGGGTTCGGCGTGGGAATGGCAGCGTCTTGGAGAAGTGTATCTGAAAAAAGGGAAAGCAACCATAGCACTTCATGACCTTACCGGCTTCGACGGACGTTGTGATGCTGTGCTATTAAGTTCTACGCCAGGATTTGTGCCCGGTGATTCTTATACTGAAACAGCGACACTCGATATTCCGGATACCGAGCAGTTTGATTTTGTAGTCGTTGGAGGCGGTATTGCCGGCATGTGTGCCGCTGTGTCGGCCGCACGGCAGGGTCTCCGCACAGCTCTTGTCAATGACCGTCCTGTGCTTGGGGGGTGTAATTCTTCTGAGATACGAGTGCATCTTGGCGGCCACTCGGAGATAGGTCCTTATCCGGCTCTTGGACGTATGATCAGAGAGTTCGGGCATAGCCGCAAAGGCAATGCACAGCCTGCCGCCAACTATGAGGACGAAAAGAAAGATTCATTTATCCGCGCTGAAAAGCTGGTCACTCTGTTTGCTCCATATCATGCGGTTTCTGTTGATACCGACGGCAATCGAATCAACGGAGTCACAATATGTCATACCTCTACAGGCGACAGGGTGCGTCTGTCAGCCCCTCTTTTCGCTGACTGTACAGGCGACGGGTCTATCGGCTGTTGGGCCGATGCCGACTGGACCGTAGGACGCGAGGCACGGTCTACCTATGGAGAACCGCTTGCGCCCCAAGTTGCCGATTCGCTTGTAATGGGAGCTTCGGTACAATGGTATAGCAGGGATGATGGGCGAAAGAGCGGTTTTCCGGTGTTTGACTATGGGATAACATTCTCCGATTCTACATGCCAAAGGCTTACTATGGGCGAGTGGAAGTGGGAGACGGGTATGCGTCTCGATCCTGTCCGTGATGCCGAGAAAATACGCGATTATGGTATGCTCGTTGTATATGCCAACTGGAGTTATCTAAAGAACAGGCTCGCGGACAATGATAAATTCCGCAACCGCTCGCTTGATTGGGTGGCGTATGTCAACGGCAAGCGCGAGAGCCGCCGTCTGCTGGGCGACTATATTCTTAAGCAGGATGATATCGACAAAGGTGTGACGCATGAGGACGCATCGTTTACTACTACATGGAGTATCGATCTTCATTTCCCCGATCCTGAAAATTCCCGCCACTTTCCCGGCCGAGAGTTTAAGGCTGCCACCAATCATATATTTATCCATCCCTATGCTGTGCCCTACCGTTGTCTATACTCGCGCAATATTGATAATCTGTTTATGGCCGGACGCTGTATCAGCGTCAGCCATGTGGCACTCGGCACGGTACGTGTAATGCGCACTACGGGCATGATGGGCGAGGTGGTCGGTATGGCTGCCGGCATATGCTACCGCAACAGCACCACTCCGCGAGGGGTGTACCAGCAGTATCTTCCCGAATTGAAGGAACTTATGGCGAAGGGTGCCGGACGGCCTGCTGATGAACTTCCAGACAACCAGCGCTTCAACCTCGCCAACAAACTGCTTCCCGCTCCCCGAGCGCTACTTGACTGTTCCGGCTACAAGTAGCGTACATTAATTGACCATCTCGATATCACATTACCATAGTCTGACCATAACCCAATCAAGCCATGTCTCGTTTCATATATCCTCTGTTACTACTGTCATTGTCCACATCGGTTTCTAAGGCTTCGGAATGCTATGCCACACTTGATGGAGATACCTTGCGTATTGGCAACTCTGTTGTAGAGCGTGTGCTCGTATGGAATGACGGCGCGCTTGCTACAGCGCGTATCGCCGTCAAGGGTGCCGCCCCGCTTGTCGCTGATGCGTCGGCTCCCGACTTCATAGTCAACCGGTCGGTACCTGCCGATGCCAGACTCGACACCATTACAGTGGCGCCCGACGGAGTCACTCCAGAGCAGTTTCTCGCCACGGTTTCATATAAGGCCGGTCCTCTTGACGTGCGTCGTGTATATCGTATTGTCCCGGGTGTGCCTGCTATTGCTTGCGACACATATCTTCGCGGAATCCTTGGCGACAACATTCCGACAGGTAATGACAATGCTGCCGACCGTACAAACATCGAGAGCAAGGAGGCAATGAAGGTTACGACGGTTACCTCTGTGCTTGACCGCATACGCTTTAACGGAGCTCACTGGCATGGTCGTGCTGTTGAATTCCGTGATGTGACCGACTGGAACAATAATCTTGTATCAGAGCAGGACTTTATATCATATCGGCGTACTCCTCATCGCGGCAATATCCTGATTGTAAGCGATGGCACAGGCAGTCGTGGAGGTGTAGTGATGCTCAAGGAAGCTCCATCGTCATCTTCGCAGCTATCTTATACCAATGCCGACTTTTTCTCTGATTTCGGAGACTTCACCGTGACAGGAACCGGCCTGAATGCTGCCGATGTCGTTCCCGACAAGTGGACACAGGCATACTCTACGGTGATGATTCCATATTGCGGCAGCGAGCTCGATGCGCTCACGGCATTAAGGTCATATCAGAAAACACGGCGAATCATGATTCCGGGACGCGATGAGATGGTGATGATGAACACGTGGGGCGATCGCTCTCAGGATTCAAAGGTAAATGAGGCATTCTGCCTTGCCGAGCTTGAGCGTGCGTCACGTCTTGGTATAACACATTTCCAGATTGATGACGGATGGCAGTCCGGCAAAAGCCCCAACTCGGCAGTGGCCAAAGGCTCGTTTAAGGATATATGGCGCAACGCCGATTACTGGAAACCCGATACGATGAAGTATCCTCGCGGACTTCGTCCGGTAGTTGACCGCGCCCATGAGCTTGGAATCGAAATCGGCCTGTGGTTTAACCCTTCGGTGCAGGATGATTTTGCCGACTGGGAGAAGGATGCAGCCACGCTTGTCGGCCTTTACCGGGACTATGGCATACGCATGTTCAAGATTGACGGACTTGCGATAAACTCAAAGCTCGGGGAAGAGCGCTTGCGCAGACTGTTTGACAAGGTGATGCTGGAATCAGGCAATGAGGTTGTGTTTAATCTCGACGCTACCGCAGGGCGTCGCGCCGGATATCATATGCTCAACCGTTATGGAAATATATTTCTTGAAAACCGGTATACTGACTGGGGTAATTACTATCCTTATCATACTTTGCGCAATCTGTGGATGCTTTCGAAGTATGTGCCTGCCGAGATACTTCAGATAGAGTTCCTGAACAAGTGGCGAAACCCCGACAAATATCCGACAGGTGATCCGTTTGCTCCGGTCAATTACTTGTTTGACTATCTTTTTGCCGTTACAATGGCCGGGCAGCCGCTGGCATGGATGGAGGCTGCGAATCTTCCCGAGGAGGCCTTCGCTACTGGCAGTTTGATAAAGGAGTATCGCAGTATGCAACACGCATTCCATCAAGGTACCATACTCCCGGTTGGGGAGGAGCCATCGGGCCGTTCTTTTACAGGATTCCAGTCTGTAATATCACCTTACGAGGGTTTTCTGCTGCTCTATCGTGAATCGACTCCTGAATCTACTCGGATTATCGACACTTGGCTTCCGGAGGGAACCGATGTGCAGCTTATCCCGGTCCTTGGCGATACGGGGCAGACTCAAATGTCGGTGGCTGAGAATGGCCGTATCAGAGTCTCTTTGCGTAATCCCGATTCGTTTGCCATGTACAGATATAAAATAATCGGCAGAAAAAAATAAATATTCGCAAAAGTTTATCGAAATATATATATGAAGTTCCCTCGTATTTTTACCCTATCGGTTCTCCTCTCGCTCCTTGCGCCGGCGATTGCCGCCGGTAGACCAGGTCTGACAGTCAATGCCTATGGCCGTGGTCATGTTTCGCTCAACGGCAAGTGGTCGGCTATACCTGATTTATACGACCAGGGCCGCCGTATGGAAGTATATAAAAACCGTACGCCGCAGGGAAACACAGATGTCTATGAATATTCTTTCGACACCGGATGTCTGCGGCTTGATGTCCCTGGTGACTGGAATTCGCAGACTCCCGAACTCAAATACTATGAGGGAACAGTATGGTATGCCCGACCGTTTGAGGCGAGGGCAATACCCGGACGACGCTCGGTGCTCCACTTTGCAGGTGTGAGCTACCGTGCGACCGTCTATCTAAATGGACACAAAATTGCTTCACATGAGGGGAGTTTTACACCGTTTGAGGTTGACGTCACCGACTTTCTGTCTTCCGACGGTAAAAATTTTCTCGTAGTCGAAGCTAATAACCGACGTAAGCCAGATGCAATACCGGCTGAGGCATTTGACTGGTGGAACTATGGAGGTATAACCCGCGATGTATTGTTGCTCGATTTACCTGAGCGGCATGTCTCCGACTATACGGTGCGTCTTGCTCCGGGGACTTCCGATATTGTAGAGGCTGAGGTGGTATTGTCGAAGCCCGAGGGAGGAGTACCGGTTGATGTTGCCATACCTTCTCTTAAAAGCAAGGTCGCGCTTACTACAGATACCGACGGCCGGGCAACAGGCCGATTTCGCGCAAAGGGATTGAAACTTTGGGCTCCGGGCGCTCCGGTGTTATACGATGTGGTTGTCGCATCGCCGGCCGACACTGTTACAGAGCGTATCGGTTTCCGTACTCTCGGAGTCGACGGAACAAAAATCTTAGTCAACGGCAGACCGGAGTTTATGCGTAGCATATCTTTCCATGAGGAGATACCTCAGCGCAGAGGACGTGCGTGCACTATGCAGGATGCCGTGCAGCTTGTTGGAGAGGCCGAGGCGCTTGGCGTGAATATGATACGCACGGCACATTATCCTCAGAACGAGCATATCGTGCGCCTTGCCGAAGAGCGCGGTATCCTGCTTTGGGAGGAGATTCCGGTATGGCAAGGCATCAGTTTTACCGACAGTGCGACATTGGCCAAAGCACAGCGTATGATGACCGAGATGATTACCCGCGATAAAAACCGATGTGCCGTTGCCTTCTGGAGTGTCGCCAACGAGACGCGTCCTTCTCCCGAACGCGACCGTTTTGTAAAGGCTCTTATCGATACCGTGCGTGCTCTTGATTCGTCGCGTCTCGTCACAGCTGCATTTGACAATATCGGCTACGACAAGAAGTCGGGTACATTTACCGGCGCTGACAATATACCGTCGCTTCTTGATGTGGTAGCTGTCAATAAATACATGGGCTGGTATGCCCCATGGCCTCTTGACCCTGAGAAATGCGTATGGGATTTTGCTTCCGGAAAGCCACTTCTGATATCGGAGTTCGGTGGAGAGGCTCTGTATGGCCAGTCGGGCAGTGAGGATATTGCGAGTTCATGGAGCGAGGAATATCAGGAAAGACTATATCGTGACAATCTCGCCATGATGTCACGTATACCCAATCTTGCCGGCATATCTCCATGGGTACTTTATGATTTCAGGTCTCCGTTCCGCTTCCATCCATTAAATCAGGAGGGCTGGAACAGAAAGGGGCTGGTCGGTGATCGGGGCGACAGGAAGAAAGCCTGGCATGTGATGCACGATTTCTATATGTCAAAGAAAAATGGTGCTCAGTGACAACCGGTCATCAAACACTGAATTATAGTTTATAACCAATCTTATATTTCATCCCATGATACACAATCGTATCTTATTCTCAATAATTTTTGTTGTTCTTGCCGTCATGCCGTCGGCTGCGCGTACTCTAAGAGTTCTTGCAGTAGGCAACAGTTTTTCGCGAGACGCCGTAGAGCAGCATCTGCATGAACTGGCAATGGCCGACGGCGATACAATGATTGTCGGTAATCTGTTTATCCCCGGATGTTCGCTGGAGCGTCATGTGCGATGTGCGCGCAACGACCGTCCTGATTATGTATATCGCAAAGTCCGTGTCGACGGAAAGCGAGTAGAGACCAAGAGTATGACTCTTGCCCGTGCTCTTGCCGACGAGCCTTGGGACTATGTGAGCATGCAGCAGTCAAGTCCTATTTCCGGCATTTATTCTACATGGAGTGCCTGGCTCCCGGAACTTAAGGATTATGTGAAGGCACGTGTGCCTAAAAAGGCAAAACTCATGCTACACCAGACATGGGCATATTCCGGTGATTCTGGACATAGCGGCTTCAGAAATTATGGCTGCAACCAGGATTCCATGTACCGCAGCATCGTGGGGGCTGTCAATAAAGCCGCGCGACAGTATAAGATAAAGTATATCATGCCCTCCGGCACAGCAATACAGAATGCCCGTACATCATTCGCCGGAGACCATCTGAATCGCGACGGTTACCATCTTGACCTCGGTTTCGGACGATTCACAGCTGCCTGTGCGTGGTATGGTGCACTTACAGGACGTGATGTGACTGCCAGTTCATATATGCCAGAGGGCATGAATGCCGATCTTGTAGCTGTTGCCAAGGCTGCCGGCAACGCTGCGGCGAAACATCCCTCGCAGGTTACCAATCTTTCGGCGATGAAGCCGTCAACTGTACTCTACAAGGATGCTTCGGTACCTGTTGAGATACGTATAGATGACCTCCTGAGCCGTATGACCACCCATGAGAAGGTGATGCAGCTTAATCAGTACACGCTTGGTAATAATAACAATGAGAATAATGTGGGAGAGGTAGCTGGAGAGCTTCCTGCCGAATTGGGGTCGGTAATATATTACAATGACAATCCCGATTTGCGTAATGCCTACCAGCGCAGGTGTATGGAAGAATCTCGCCTGGGTATACCGTGTATTTTCGGCTACGATATGATACATGGTTTCCGCACGATTTATCCTATATCGCTCGGGCAGGCATGTTCATGGAATGTTCCTCTTGTGGAGCGTATGACATCGTATGCTGCCGCAGAGGGCCGTATGTCTGGTATTGACTGGACATTCTCGCCTATGATTGACGTTGCCCGCGACCCTCGATGGGGGCGTGTGTCGGAGGGCTATGGAGAGGATCCTTATGCCAATGCCGCTTTCTGTGCCGCTACTGTACGCGGATATCAGGGAAAGTTGCTTGCCGATTCTACAACGATAGCCGCATGTCTGAAGCATTATGTGGCATATGGGGCATCTGAGGCCGGCCGCGATTATGTATATACCGAGGTGTCGCCACAGACACTCTGGGATACATATCTTCCGCCATACAAAGCGGGAGTAGATGCAGGAGCGCTGACACTTATGAGCTCGTTCAATGACATAAGCGGTATACCGGGTTCTGCCAATTATTACACACTTACTGAAATCCTGAAGAACCGCTGGAAACATAAAGGATTTGTGGTGAGCGACTGGGGCTCGATAGAGCAGCTTGTAAACCAAGGAAATGCAGCCGACAAGAAAGAGGCCGGATTGCGGGCGTTCAACTCTGGTCTGGAGATGGATATGATGAGCCACGCCTACGACAAGTATCTTGAAGAGCTTATTGATGAGGGTAAGGTTGACTCTGTACTTCTTGACGAATCGGTGCGTCGTGTGTTACGTGTGAAGATGTTGCTCGGTTTGTTTGAGAAACCTTATACCGGCAATCATCCCGACAGATTCATGCGTCCCGACGCTTTATCCGCAGCCCGACAGCTTGCCGCAGAGTCTATGGTTCTTCTCAAAAACGACTCTATCGGAATCCTGCCCCTCAATGGTGTCGGTCGCATAGCTGTGATTGGACCGGTTGCGAAAAGCAGTGCATCACTTCAGGGCAGCTGGAACGGACGTGGCGTTTATGATGAAACCGTAACTCTCTATCAGGGTATCCTTGACCGTTTTGTTCCGGAGGCTGAAATTCGCTTTGCCAAAGGCTCCGATCTGGACAAAACCACTGAGGTAGAACTGGCACAGGCCGTAGATACAGCCTGCTGGGCCGATGTCGTGATACTTTGCCTCGGCGAGGAACGCCGCTGGAGTGGGGAGAATGCATCACGCAGCACTATCGCTTTGCCTGAGGCACAGCTTCAGCTTGCCGAGAAAATTGCAGCTACAGGCAAACCGGTAGTGATGCTTCTCAGTAGCGGTCGTCCGCTTGACCTTTCGCAGATGGAGCCACTTGCAAATGCGATTATTGAAGTATGGCAACCGGGTACTGCCGGAGGTGCCGCCGCCGCCGATATACTGTCGGGCGACGTCAATCCTTCAGGCAAACTTGCAATGACATTCCCGCGTTCTACAGGCCAGATTCCTATCTATTACAACCGACGCGGCTCTGCACGCCGCCATCAGGGTTTCTACCAGGATATCCCGTCGACCCCGTTGTATCCTTTTGGCCATGGACTCAGCTATACGACATTCGCATATGGAGAGCCGTCGGTAAGTTCATCCACTTTCAGGAAGGGCGAGAAAGTGACGGTAACGGTACCGGTGACCAACACCGGATCGCGTGCCGGAGCTGAGGCGGTACTATGGTTTATATCCGATCCGGCAGCATCAATCACACGTCCGCTAATGGAGTTGAAGCATTTTGAGAAGCGTGAGTTAAAGCCGGGTGAGACAACGACATTCAAGTTTGTCATCGATCCGGTGAAGCATCTTTCATTTCCTGATGCCGACGGCAATATTATACTTGAACCGGGCGATTTCAAAATAATTGTCGGCCCACATACTGTAAATCTTGTAATGGAATAACTTTATTATCATGAATTTATACAAAAAATGCGCTGCTACACTGGCAGCCGCCACTCTCTCAACTGCACTTTTTGCGGCAGGTGTGACTGACCATGATGCCCGGGCCAGGCAACTGGTCGACAAAATGACTATTGACGAGAAAATCTCGCTCCTGTCGGGCGAAACATCGTTCTCTATACGCGCCATACCGCGCCTTGGTATCCCCAGGGTGCTGCTGGCCGACGGCCCTCAGGGTGTGCGCAATCATGCACCGCACTCTACTCTCTATCCGTGTGGCATCCTTACCGCCGCGTCATGGGACCGTGATATCGCCCGGCGTGTAGGGGAGAGCATCGGCGATGATGCCAGGGCCAGAGGTGTCGGCATCATGCTCGGACCTGGTGTCAACATCTATCGTTCCCCCCTGTGCGGCCGCAATTATGAATACATGGGCGAAGACCCTTACCTCGCATCGGAAACTGCTGTAGCATATATCCGAGGCATGCAGTCGCGCGGGGTCATGGCTACTGTTAAACATTTTGCCGCCAACAATCAAGAATGGAGCCGCCATCATGCGTCGAGCGAGGTCGACGAGCGTACTCTCAATGAGATATATTTTCCTGCATTCCGAAAGGCTGTGGAAGCCGGTGTCGGGGCGGTAATGAACAGTTATAATCCACTCAATGGCGTACATGCCACCGAGAATGCATGGCTCAACAACGATATACTCAAGGGTGAATGGGGGTTCGACGGCATACTTATGAGCGACTGGACATCAGTGTATTCGACAGTCGGTGCCGCTAATGCCGGTCTTGACCTTGAAATGCCAAAAGCGGTATGGTTTACTCCGGAAAAACTCAAGGCCGCCATTGAGACGGGCCGTGTGTCGCAGGCTACTGTTGATGATAAGGTAGCAAGGATTCTGCGTACTTATTCCCGATTTGGATTGCTCGACCGCGAGCAACGTGACTCTTCTATAGCTCTCGATGCGCAGTCATCATCGCTCACAGCTCTTGATGCCGCGCGTGGCGGAATAGTCCTGCTAAAAAATGATAATGACATGCTTCCGCTTAAGGGACGCACTGTAGTGCTCGGTCCTTATGCCGACCATGTTACTACCGGAGGCGGCAGTGGGTTTGTAAGTCCGTTCCGCACTACAACGGTTGCCGGCGGAATGAAGAAAATTCACCGTAATACCGTTGTTCTTACCGACAGCGTTCTGTTTCGCGATATAGTAGGCTGTGACGTATGGACTGACTCTACTCGCACATCACGCGGATTTACCGGAGAGTATTTCCCAAATAAATCATTTGAGGGTAATCCTGCGGCAGTGCGTTGCGATTCGGTTATTTCATTTGACTGGGGAGGCGGTTCGCCCGACGCATCAATCCCTGTTGACGGATTCTCAGTGCGCTGGACCGGTTGGGTAGCGCCTGCCGACAGTAAGCGTAATCTCAAGCTATCGGTTGGCGGTGATGACGGCTATCGTGTATACGTCAATGGAAAAGTGGTTGCAGGTGACTGGGGAAATCATTCTTACTCCAGACGGGAGATACAGCTTCCGGTCGATGCCGGACAGGCGTTGAATCTGCGTATCGAGTATTTCGACAATATATCCGACGCGAAAATTGATTTTGCGATGATGGAATTTGATGATGATACTTTAACGAAAGAATTAAAGAGAGCCGATAATGTAGTGTTGTGTACAGGTTTTGACAGCGATACGGAAGGCGAGGGCTTTGACCGTCCTTTTGCTCTTCCTGAATATAAAGTGGAATTTATCAGGCGTGTCGCAGCACTCAATCCCAGAGTTGCCGTAGTGCTTAATGCCGGAGGTGCGGTAGAAATGGAATCGTGGCACAATGATGTCCCGGCCATTCTGATGGCATGGCATGCCGGTCAGGAAGGGGGGCAAGCCATTGCAGAAATTCTCACGGGTAAACTCTCTCCATCCGGACGTCTGCCGATAAGCATAGAACGAACAGAGGCTGACAATCCCTCATCGGCATATTACCATGCTACTTCCAATCCGCGTTGGGAATCGGCTCGTATCGACTACGGCGAGGGCATATTTACAGGCTACCGTGGCTATGACCGTATGGGAGTGAAGCCTCTTTATCCTTTCGGTCACGGACTGAGTTATACTACTTTCGATTATTCAGGGCTGAAGGTGACGCGTATATCTTCCGACAGTGTGACTGTCGATTTTGATATAGAGAATACAGGCCGTGTTGCCTCAGCCGAGGTAGCCCAGATATATGTATCCGATTCGTCATGCTCCGTGCCCCGACCTGCCAAGGAGCTTAAAGGCTATGAGAAGGTGTTTTTACAACCGGAAGAGAAACGTCATGTCACCATCACGCTCGGCAAAGAGGCATTTGCCTTTTATGATATGGATTTCGGAGGTTTCCGCGTAGAACCGGGTGACTTTACCATACGTGTAGGCCATTCTTCCGACAATCTGCTGCTTTCAGCCACCGTCACACTCTGACTTGCTTATGAGAAGAACCGGAATATTTTTACTGTCTCTGGTCGTTATGGCCTTGAACTCAACAGCCCGGGAGATGGTTACGCTTCGAAAAGGGTGGGAATTTCATCGCGGCGATATAGCAAATATCGATTTGGAAGCCGACCGTTCGACAGGGTGGGAGAGTGTCAGTGTGCCACACGACTGGGCTATCGACCAGCCGTTTGACATGAGCAACGATCTCCAGACTGTACAGGTCATACAGGATGGAGAGACGCATCCCACGTTGAAAACCGGTCGCACCGGCGGTCTGCCATACATGGGCATAGGATGGTATCGTCGAAGTTTCGATGTGAGGCCCGGCAAAATGGCTACACTTGTTTTTGACGGAGCCATGAGCGAGGCTAAGGTATGGGTAAATGGACATAAGGTAGGCGAATGGCCTTATGGCTATGCCTCGTTTCATTTCGACGTCACCCCGTATCTCAATCCCGATGGACGAGACAATGTGGTGATGGTGCGGCTTGAAAATCTTCCGTTCAGCTCGCGCTGGTATCCTGGTGCCGGACTTTACCGCAACGTACATCTGCTTACTACAGACTCATTGTATGTGCCTGTATGGGGAGTGAATATCACCACACCCTATGTCAAGGATGATTTTGCCACTGTAAGGATACGCACATTGGTGAATGCCGTTTCGCCGACACACGGCGTACGTGTTGATACGGAGATAATCAATCCGAATGGCATTTCGTCGGGACGTATGTCGGGTATTGTGTCTCATATTGATTCGACCGGCTGTGTGGAGCAGAATATCGAAGTATCCTCTCCCGCGCTATGGTCGCCCGAATCTCCATGTCTGTATACCGCTGTGACACGTGTGTACGATACAGGAGGATATCTGTGTGACTCTGTGACAACCCGCTTCGGCATACGCACGATAGAAGTGATACCCCACCGTGGATTCTATCTAAACGGCCATCATCGCAAGTTTAAGGGAGTATGTAACCATCATGACCTTGGTCCACTCGGTGCCGCAGTCAATCGAAATGCTCTGCGTCATCAGCTTGAGATGCTGAAGGAGATGGGCTGCGATGCGGTGCGCACTTCCCATAACATGCCCGATCCTCAGCTTGTAGAGCTTTGTGACGAGATGGGCTTTATGATGATGATTGAGCCGTTTGACGAATGGGAGATTGCCAAGTGCCGCAACGGTTACCATCGCTTCTGGGACGAATGGGCCGAGCGTGACATGGTAGCAATGCTTCGACACTATCGCAACAACCCTTCGGTAGTCATGTGGTCGGTGGGCAATGAGGTGCCTACCCAATGTTCCGAGGATGGCGCGGCTATGGCTGCATGGTTACGCGATATCTGCCATCGTGAGGATCCGACACGTCCTGTCACTGCGGGAATGGACCAGGTGGCATGTACGCTCGAAAACGGCTTTGCCGCCGCTCTCGATGTGCCCGGGCTCAATTATCGCACTCATAAGTACCACGAAGCCTACGATATGCTTCCTCAGCGTGTTGTGCTGGGGTCGGAGACGGCATCGGCGGTAAGTTCGCGTGGAGTATACAAATGGCCTGTCGAGATTTCCGGCAATGCTACGTATCCCGACCATCAAAGCAATGCCTATGAGGTTGAATCATGTGCGTGGGCCAATATTCCCGAAGTTGATTTTGCTCTTGCCGATGATTTTCCCTGGACCATGGGGCAGTTTGTCTGGACTGGGTTTGATTACCTTGGCGAACCTTCGCCTTACAATACGGATGCATGGCCGAGCCATAGCTCTCTGTTTGGGATAATAGACCTTGCGTCAATACCTAAGGACCGTTATTGGTTGTATCGCTCACAATGGCGTAAAGATGACCACACGCTATATGTCGCTCCTCATTGGACACATCCCGGACGCGAGGGAAAGATTACTCCTGTTATCACCTATACGGATTTTAATGAAGGCGAGCTTTGGATAAATGGGGTAAGCATGGGCCGTTGCCGTAAACTGTCGGCTGTGGAAGCTGACAGTGCCGTAGCTGCAGGTGATTCTCTTGCGCTGATACGTCGTTATCGTCTTGTCTGGGACTATGTTGTTTACACCCCGGGCGAAATACGTGTCGTTGCATATGATGACGACGGACGTGCAGCAATGGAGCAGACGGTGCGTACAGCAGACACACCTTATGCGTTATCTCTTTCTTCATCGCAGGCCGAGCTGACTGCCAATGCCGATGCCGACCGGCCTTTGGCTTACATCACTGTAAGTGTTGTTGACCGGGATGGCAATTTTTGTCCTGATGACTCGCGGCTTGTAAAATTCGAGGTGGAAGGTCAGGGTCGGTTCCGTGCTGCAGCCAATGGTGACCCCACCTCTCTTGACCCGTTGCAAGAGCCAAGAATGCATTTGTTTTCAGGGCGCTGTACAGCAATCATTGAGGGCATCAATGCCGATGATGCGGACAATCCATCCGGTGTTGTGACTGTTACAGCTATCGCATCGGGGCTTCGTAAGGCTACGCTTAATATCCCTGTAAAGTAATCGCATTATACATAGCTGTAAAATTGTAGAAGTGGGGTGGCCCGATTATTGGCCACCCCACTTCTGCAATTTAGGATGATGTTTTGCACATGGATGTTATCCGGGTGTGAATTATAGATATGGTCTAAATTATAAAGGATCAATGAAGTTTTTCAATTCGTTGTATAGCCGGTGTACAGGGAGTCCCATCACGTTGTAGAAACTGCCGCTGATACTTTCGATACCGATTGCACCTATCCATTCCTGGATACCGTAGGCTCCGGCTTTGTCGAGCGGACGATATTTCTCTACATAATACTGTATCTCATCGTCGGAAATGGCGGCAAACCGTACGTCGGTGCTTACCGAGAATGTATGTCGGTGGATTGAGTCGGTGAGGGTGACTCCGGTAACTACAGTCTGACTCCGGTCACGAAGTGCTTTCAGCATTTCTATGGCATCGGCTTCGTCCTTTGGTTTGCCGAGAATCATACCGTCGATTATCACCACGGTATCGGCGGTGATTATTATTTCGTCATCTTTCAGGTGGCTGCAATAAGCGTCGCCTTTTTTCTGAGAAAGATATGCCGGCACATCCTCGACTGGCATGTCGGGGCTGTATGTTTCGTCGACGTCGATGCTTTCGGCTATTGCAAACGGAATGTCAAGCATCGCGAGGAGTTCACGTCGACGAGGAGAATGGCTTGCGAGGAGCAATCTACGGCCGTTGATAAAATCGGTAGGGACTGTTGACTTTGCCATTATGGTAGGCTGTGTATGAATTATCGGTGTCAGAGCACTACTATCTCGCAAATGTCAGCTCCTGCCGAGCTGAAGTTGACTTTAGTTGTGCCGTTTGCAAGATTGATTTTGCGCCAAGGTGTAGTAATTGTATCGGATGACACGATATTGCCTTTTGCGTCTATCTGGTCGACAGTGACAGGATTGTCGATTGTCTTGCTGAGTACAAGAATTGAGTTGGCTCCGCTCTCGGGAGTGATGTTCCAAGTGTCTCCCGCAAGGGTAGAATATGTGTCGGGATTATTGTCGAAGGCGTTGAGCATGCTGTCGACTGCAGATGCGGTAGCGCTGTAGGGAAGATTGTCGGCGGTGACGGGATTTACGAAGAATTCTCTCACTGTGGTCCAGCTTGTGCGCTTGGAGTCGAGTCTCTTTATGCGCACGTAGCGGGCATCGATTCCGTTGTCATCTTTCCAGATGATATCATACGTCTCCTTTAGCGGAGATGTGAGGTCGGTCCATGTATGTCCGTCGGCTGATGCCTGAAGTACGACATTGTCGAAATAATCGGTGTCGGCTGTAGAGTTACGTCCCTGCATCACGCGTATGTTGTTGACTTTACGGAGTGTGCCGAGGTCGAGACCAATCCAGTCGCCATCTTTCTGCGCTTCAGCCGAGGTATAGTGGTTTGTGGTATCTCTGTCGGTCATCAGGCGCGACTGGCGTGTGGCCAGGTTGGGATATGAGCCGATAGGGATATGAATGGCCGGAGTGTTTCCGGCAACTTGACCGTAGAATCCGATTACCATGTCTTCGAGCGCATTCTCGATAAAAGGCTGCAGTTTCAGGGTGCCTGATTTGTGGGCGTCGTAGGCTTTGCGTTCTTCAGGAGTCATAAGCGCATCTACATATCCGGTCCAGAATATTGAGTCGTTGCCGGCGCGGTATTGTTCAATAAGGCCGATGGCTTCAACTCCGCGCTTGCCGAGTTTGCCAAATTCGGTAAGCCAGGGCTTAAGCTCCTTCATCAGCAGTTGATTGTTGCATTTCGCCTCCATAGTGGCAGGCACTTTCTCGATTTTCTCAAATTCAGCCAGCATAGCCGCGGCTTTTTCAGGAGTGTATTCGTTGAGAGAGAAGGTCGAAGTTTCCCACGATTCATCACGTCGGTATCCGTTTTCGGTGTCTGCAGAGTGTATGGCGAATGTGCGGTATGCGTCAGTGGCATCGGGGGCGAGATCGGATAGGGCGCGTTCCCAGTTGTCGATGGCATTGTAGGCGGGGGTATTCCAGGTATAGTCGGCTACACCATAAAGAGCCAGTTTAGAGGCTTCGCCATGTTCCATGGGGTTTGTCCCGAATCCTACAACATCTTCTTCTGTGATTGTAGTGTCCAGTCCGTATACCGGGCCCTGAAGTATGAAATTCCGGCAGTAGTCAGATACGGGATAGTTCCACCACCAGAATCCGGGGCGGCGGATAAGACCGTTGAAGAAGTCCATTGTTTCGTGTGTAAGGTCGCTGCAAACTACGTCGCCGGTATAGAATACTTCTATCGATTTGTCGAGCGAGCGCCCGTATGTGGCCAGTGCGCCGGCCGAATCGGTTTTGGCCCATAGGCGCGAATAATCGGTCGGGCATACTACGAGATTGCTTACATCGCCTTTCTTTTTCACAAACTCTTGGTTGAGACGGTTGAACAGGTCGACCTGTTTCACCGGATTGCGTCCTTCGCCGTCGATATCATCAAAGAATAGAGCGAATGCCCTTACTCCCAGGTCGTACATCATATCGAGCTTGTTGACAAGGCTATCGTAGTCGGCTTCGTTCCAGCGGATATCTCCCCCGGGGTGGATTGCCCAGATGAAGTCGACATGGTTGCGGTTGGCGGCCTCTACCAGTTCCTTGATTTTTTTAGCTTCGGGTTCAGGGTAGGGCTGTCTCCAGTGGGGAGTGCTGTGATAGGGGTCGTCCTTAGGCCCGAAGAAATAGCTGTTGAGCTTGTTTTTCCCATAGTAGTCAATGAGCGACAGGCGCACATCGTGGCTCCATGGAGCACCATAGAATCCCTCTATGACACCTCGGCGCGACAGCGATGGCCAGTCGTTGATAGTCATATGCGGAATAGTGCCAGATGAGGCAATCTCCGATGTGAGTATCTGGCGCAGGGTCTGCAGACCGTAGAAAGCGCCTGCCTCATCATATCCTGTTATGGTGACTCCTTTTTTATCAACGGTAAGTTTATAGGCTTCCGGTCGAAGTTCGACTCCATTTTTTTTAGCCTGTTTTTCTCCGAAATCAATAGACAGTTCTATTCCTCCGGGTACGACTTCTGCTATTGTATAAGCAAATTTTCCTTTTTTATCGTTGATATTTTTTGTGGCAGGGAGAGTGTAGACTGATGTGCGGTCGATGTCGATGCTGTGGGGGGTGGGGTTTATTATCAGCCCCTGATGATCAATTTTTTTTCCGGGCACAGGGTTGAGTTGCTGTACCTCTGAACGTTGCGACGAAAGATCAAACGCACCTTCGTCGGCTGCAGCTGTGTTTGGTACTGTGGCGCATATGACGGCAGTCATTGCGGCTGAAATCATAGTTTTCATTAGGTTCATTTTAAGGGGATAGTTATAGTTTGAAGATTGATTGGCAAATATAAAAATCAGTAGATTATTTATTTCTTAATTATTGGCGTATTACCATCCGAAGGCTTTTTCATCTTTCATCCAGTGGCCTTGTGCACGCATTATCTCCTCAATAAGGTCGCGGCCTACACCATATCCGCCATCGCATGGCGATATGTATCGTGCAGTCTCCTTTATTTCGCGAGCCGCATCGCGAGGAGCTACCGGGAGTCCGACATGGCGCATTACTTCATAGTCGGGTATGTCGTCTCCAGCGTATGCCACCTCTTCCGGTTTAAGGCCACGGCTTTTCATCCATTCGTGTAGAATGTTGATTTTGACGCCGGCTTTCATATATATGTCCTTAACGCCGAGTCCGCTGAAGCGGTCGTATACGGCCTGTGAGTCGGCTCCTGTGATAATAGCAATCTTGTAGCCGCATTTCACGGCAAGCTGTATGGCATAGCCATCCTTTATATTGACCATGCGTTGTGGCATCCCGTCGCCTCCCAGAGGTATGCAAGAGGGAGATAGCACACCGTCTACATCGAATACTATGCCGCGTATGAGCTCCAAGTCGTAGTCAATCTTGCTCATTTGTTGAAATATTTTAGTATTGAGTCTGATAGCAGTGAATATATTTCCCGGTCATCGCCCTGGAGCATTGATTCGTGGGATGCTATTACCGACCGGTCGCCACGTCGGGCAGGCCCCGTCTGTCCGTCGCGAGGCCCGGTTGTCATCGCTTTAGTGAGCGTAGCCTCGATAAGTGGTGCAAATACACGTATGTCAAGTCCTTCATCGTGGAGAAGAGTGTCGGCCTTGAGCCACATGTAGTTGGCAAAATTGCATGCAAAAACAGCTGCGATATGAAGTCGGCGGCGCCTGTCGGAGTCGGCATCGTATATGTGGGATGTGAATATCGCGGCGGTCTTCTTCAGTTTGCCGGCGGCCTCAGGTGTGGAGGCTTCAATGAATACCGGTACTTGTGCCATGTCGACATCTACATCACGTGAGAATGTCTGCAACGGATAGAATACACCATGGGCATCGCCGACACCATCCAAAGCCGTAGCCGGTATTGAGCCGGAGGTGTGCGCCCATATGCCTTTGCGGCCTTTAAGCTGCATTGCAAGCGGGATTATGGCGTCGTCGCTTACCGAAATCAGATACAGGTCGGCTTCGAGTGTTATGTCATTGATATTTTCTACGGATTCGGCGCCGATGTCGTGTGCAAGAGTTTCGGCATGACGTGGATTGCGCGACCATATCTGCACGATATTCGGAGCAAGCACTTTGGCCAGATGTGTGGCCACGTTTCCGGAGCCCAGCAGTACAATGCGCACTGAATCGTCTGATGACTGCCCGGTCAACGTTCCTTCCATTCGTTTATATGTACCTTCTCCCATAGCAGTTTTTCCAGATTCTGTGGCTTTTTCTCTTCTGCAGGATGTCCGATTGTTATTATCGCAACTGGAAGAATGGTGTCAGGCATATCAAGTACATTTTGTACGTAAGTTTCAGACTCGAGGTCGCGGTCGGTATATCGTCCGCGTATCTGTATCCAGCAAGAGCCGAGTCCGAGATCCTGTGCCTGAAGCTGTATGAAAGTCGCGGCGATTGCAGCATCTTCAATCCATGGGTCGCTTGCCTCCACATCGACAGCTACCACTATGGCAAGCGGTGCTTTAGCAATCGGCATTGCTCCGGCTTCTTTGCATTTGCTGAGAGCTTCGAGCCTGGCGGCGTCCTCTACTATTACAAACTGCCATGGGCGGCTGCTTTTGCTTGTGGGGGCCATTAAGGCCGCCTCCATGATGGTCTTGACATCTTCAGCTGATATCTCTTCGTCGGTATATCGGCGTATACTGCGACGGTTTGTTATAAGGTCGTGGAATGAAGTCATTGTATTGAAAGATATGTTTGACATATGCAATCTCTGTACGATTGCCATGAAAACTCACGGTATGAAGGTTATCTGCGGCATACCCAAGCCTGGGGGTATCGGTCGGAAAATCCTTCCTGCGACATTGGACGTCGGGCAGCCTCAAAAGTCTTGCCTGTGGCCACGTATATGCGATAACGGCCGTCGCATTCAAGCAGATGCATTTCATTGCCGTTGGGGTGCTCTTCGATATATTCCGAGGCCTTGTAAGCCGAAGGAAGGGATGCTACAACAAGGAAGTAGCAGTCGGTGGCGTCGCAGCGGATGCTTTCTACCGGAGCAGGTCCTTCGCGTTTTACGATAGGGGTGGTGATGACTGTGGCTGTGCCGTATGTCGAGTCAGGCATAGCTATCGCCAAAGTGAGCCGGCGTGTGCGGCTGTCAAGTGTCTTTAGCTCATCGCATGCCGACGATTTGCTACTTTCGATAGACGGGGCCATTGAAGCGCGCATGGCGCGGTTGTCGACAATCGGCGTCGACAGCATGAGTCCGAGCATAATCAGCGCTACCATAGCAGCCGCTACCTGGAGTATTCCGCGCCTGACAGGCGCATATGAACCGGATGTCTCAGTCGTTTGTGAGTTTTCATCGGCGACATGCTGCGCTGATGAATGTAAACTCAGCGGAGTGGCTTTTACTGCGCTCAATCCGATATAGCGTGGGGATACATCGGCACTTTCGAATGGCTCGAACGTCGGGACACCTTCTTCGGAAAGAGACAATACTCCGAGATGTCCGAGGCCTGTTTCACCTTCCTGCTGCAGCTGGTAGTGCATCGCATTCACACAATCGGTCACAATCTGTGCGGCCTGGTCGTATGTAAGACGGTGGCGACGGGCAACAGAACTTACAAGCAGTCCGTCGTTGTGTACAAGTTCGGCATTAAAGGTAATCGAACGTCGGGGTGGAAATATGCATTCCAGTTCCGAGTCAATAGATGCGGGAGTATGGTGTGCTATAAGCGCGCCAAGGCCCGGCACGACAACGCAGTCATGTCGGAGCACCAGATATTCTATATGCTCGATTATCGATATCACTACGCAAAGTTAGTCACTTCCTGTCATTTTTCAAAACGAAACGCCACGTTTTTATCTCGGCGCCGTGTGGTGCCGAGTTCATGCAGGATACAATGCGGGTTTAATCATCGAAAAAGCTGGTGAAGTATCTGCGCTCTTGTTCGGGCACTCCTCCGTTGGCTTCTTTTTGAGAGCGGATAGCTTTGATTAGAAACGCCATGTTGCGGCCAAGGTTGCGCATTGTCTGAAGTCCCTCCAGGTCATTGTCGACATCAGCGGCCTTGAAGCCGTGGACTTCATTCCAATATGTGCTTGATACCACCGGCATGGAGCTGATTGTGAAATATTTGTTGATTTCATCCATGGCCGATGTAGAGCCTGCTCGACGTGATGAGATTACGGCGGCTCCTACTTTCATTGTCTTGTCGACAGTGGTCATTGTACTGTAAAACAACCGGTCGAGAAATGCAATAGCCTGTCCGTTGGCGTGTGCGTAATATACCGGAGTGCCTACTACGATGCCGTCGGCTTCGGCAAATTTAGGCGCGGTTTCGTTGACGATGTCGTTGAATACACACTGTCCGTGCTCGCGACAATGGTTGCATGCTATGCATCCGCGTATGTCGCGGTTGGCGATATTTATAAGCTCGGTGTCTACACCATTGTCGTGGAGTGTGTTTTCAAGCTCGGTAAGAGCGCGTGCCGTACACCCGTTGATATGGGCGCTTCCGTTGAATATGAGTACTTTCATTTTGGTATGGGCCGATTATAAACAGACCGGAATCAGGATGACTCCGGTATAGATATTAACGCATGGCGGCGATGAAAATATTATATTCTGTTTCCCAATATTTGTTAATGCCGGAGGTTCCTGCGGTCATGTACATAAAGTACACTCCTTCGTCACATGTCGAAAATCGACTCAAGCTATACGACCCTGGCAGCAACATTTATTATTAAACAAGCTCTTAATTATTTTTGAGGATTTGAATGGCAGGGGTATTGAGAAAAAACGTTAATTTTGTGTAACGATATGGCGCAGTTTAATCTATATGACTCTCTGATTGACCTCTCGATGATAAAGAGTTATTGTCGCGAGAAAGGCAGTTTGTGCCTTTATGCAAAAGAGGAACACTTTGTGCAACAGGGAGAGGTCGGTAAATATCTTGGAGTTGTCGAATCCGGCTATTTCAAATATCAAGTTATCACTTCCTCCGGCAAAGAGGCCGTTGTTGGATTTGCCTTCGAGGGTGAGATTGTCGTCGATTTTTACAACTCATATAATCGCTGTCCATCTGAAATTACAATCAAAGCCGGATCCGCTTCATCTGTGTCGCAAATCCGAATATCAGAAGCGAGGGAATTGATTAATACCACATTCGATGGTAATCTTTCCTCTCTTAATGGCATCTTGTTCAATGAGATTTATGTTCGCTATCTTGAACTCTACCGCAAGACTCCGACAGAGCGTTATATTGATTTGATCAATCAGTATCCTCAGATTTTTGACATAGTTTCGCTACGCGATATAGCTTCGTATTTACTTATTACTCCCGTATATCTCAGCCGAATCCGAAAGATTATCGCAATAAATACGGGCGAATAAAACTTGTTTTACGCCGAAGTCATTTTGTCTTCCGAACTTTGCCGAATAATATCGGCAAATGAATAATCTAATAATTAAATCAATCTTATTTTTTCTAATGACCGTGATGTCGTCCGCGGCATTCGCGCACACAAATGCCACGAGTCAATCGAGAGTTGATATTGCTATATCGCCCAATTTAAAAGGAGTTGTTGTAGATGAAAACAAGACTCCAATAGATTTTGTAAATGTAGTCTTACTAAAAGTTGACTCTACATATCTCGCAGGTACGGTTACGGATAAAGATGGAACGTTTGCGTTCAAGGGGGATTATGACAGTCCACGGTTCATTAAAGTTTCTTCTGTCGGTTATGCCTCACAAACCCTTGACATTCCTTTGACAGGAAATTTTGGTATGATTGTCCTTGCAACCGAAAGCACCATGCTTGGTGAAGTCGTGGTAAAATCAAATCGCCCAGTAACGGCTATCAAGGGAGATGCGCTTGTGACGAATGTGGCAGGCACACAGCTTGAACATGCCGGAACAGCCGAGGATGTTCTGGTTCAAGTACCTATGGTTGTCGGGCGCGACGGATCATTCGAGGTTTTCGGCAAGGGCTCCCCGGCAATCTATATCAACGGTCGTCTTGTGCGTGATTCCAACGAACTGATGCAGATAAGTTCGGCTGATATAAAAAACGTTGAAGTTGTGACAAATCCGGGTGTCAGATATGACGCATCGGTCAATTCCGTAATCCGTATAACAACGAAACGACCGCAGGGAGATGGTTTTAGCGGTTTACTTCGGAGTGTCCTCAGGGAGAATAAATATGTATCCAGTGTGAATCAAGCGAATTTCAAATACAGGACAGGAGGACTGGAGGTATTCGCCAATTTCGGTGGGGCAATAGCAAAGTTCCAGAGTAACCAATATGGTATATCCAACTCTTCTATGTCGTGGAAAGAAGAGATAACTCAGAACGGCTACGGCAACGTGAAAGATTTCTTCGGAAAGGCGGGGTTCTCATATATGTTTAATGAGAAGCATTCAATAGGAGCCTATTATAGTAATGGAATCACAAACGACAGGATGCAACACTCCCATGTAACTGACTTGTCGGCTGACGATGAAATTTTAGACGTAGCCACAAGTCTGCGCTCTGGCGACACAAAGAAGCTCCCGCGGCATTATGCCAATATGTATTATAACGGCAAAATTGGAGACCTCGGCATTGATCTGAATGCCGATTATCTGTGGAACAAGTCAAGATCCAATGTCACGGTGGATGGAATCAGCCTGACAGATGGAAAATCGTTGATACACTCCCTCGGCGCGAATCGGGGACGTATGTTTGCAGAGAAACTGGTCTTAAGTTATCCTGTATGGAACGGCACGATTGAGGCAGGTGAGGAATTCGTATCCTCTCGCTTCTCTTCCGATTATGTGACTGACGCGGAAATCGTAGATGATGCCAATACTCGTGTTGACGAAAACAATATTGCCGGATTCATTGATTTCCGACAGACATTCGGTCGCTTCAATTTCGGAGCCGGATTGAGGTATGAGCATGTGAATTTCGATTATCTTGAAAACGGGCAGAAAAAAGAGAATCAGAGTAAGACGTATAATAATCTTTTCCCCTCTTTCTTTATGTCGACAACAATAGATAAAGTCCAACTTTCATTAAACTATACAGGCAAGACAAAACGACCAAACTACGGCGACCTTGATGGCACAATCGACTATATCAACCGCTATACACTTCAAGGTGGGAATCCATATCTTAAGCCTGAGAAAATACACTCTGTAGAACTTACCGGGGCTTGGAGACGATTCTTCGCACAACTGTCGTATACCTATAAAAAGGATCCCATCATATCTACAACCGTGCCCTACGGAGAAAGCGGCGAGGTGAAGCTCATGACTCTGGATAATTTCCAGGAAATACATTCAATCCGCGCGTTTATAGGTGCGAGTTGCAATATCGGCATTTGGGACCCCCGCATAAATCTCGGCTTAACGAAGCAGTGGTTTGCAATCGACACTTGGAAAGGGCGCAAACACTTGAATAACCCACAAGGGATGGTTCAGTGGCAGAATGCCATACATCTTCCCTATGACGTTTGGTTAAAGTCGATATGGCATGGGAGAGCGCAGGCAATGACAGAAACCTGTATCGCAAGGCTTGCTCCTACGTAAATGCCAAACTATACAAGGCGTTTTTTAACAATAGCTTCAGTGTCTCTGTCGAGGCAAACGACATCCTCAATCAGCGCAATTATGGTGTTATGTCATTCAGCAGAGATATAACACGCTATGTCTGTGTCACTGATTTAAGTCGTTCATTCTACTTGACACTACAGTACACATTCAACTCAAGCCGCGACCGATACAAAGGCCGTGGTGCAGGTACAAATGAAAAGAATCGATTCTAAATAATTAGATACAACGATACTCTTGAAAAAAATGGATACCGGTTTTCTCTCCCGATATCCAATATTTTTAAACAAGCTCTTATTCTGCGGCATTCTGCTCCAGCCACTTCAGACGTGTGGCGTCGGGCAGATGCTTTACCGAGAAGTCGGAGAATGTGGCACGGAAGCCGTTTCCGTCGGGGCATGCGGCCATCATGCCGATTTTTACCGGGCGGTTGGCCTCCATCCATGCGTTGCGCATGAGTGTGTATTCCTTGTCGTCGAAAGAATAGAATATCTCAATGGCGTCGAGGCGGCGTACGGCTTTTATCCATATGAAATCGACAGGACGGTCGAGGGCTATAACGCTCCAGTCGGATGTATGATGGGTGACTACAGTACTGAGGTTATATTTGCCGTCAACAAATTCTATTCCGGCCTTTATATAGTTTTCATGATCAATGCGTATCATCATTCCGGCCTGGTCGAATCGCACCTTATAGTCGCCCGACACTTTTACTTTTGCCTCAAATTCGCCGCCGTATTCGGCATAATAGAAGGGTGCGTCGTCAACGGTGAATCCGTAGTGTGATATCCGCCAGTAGTCGCTCTGAGGGGTTACTTGCATGGAGAGTTTCCCTTCGTTTATGTTCCATTGTGCCGGTTCGTTAAACCAATTCATTTTCTCAAGTGTCTGCCCACAAACCGATTGAGCTGCAATAAGTGATAATGCTGTAGCTAATGTTGCCTTTATATTCATTGCTTTATTATTTTTAAATAACCATTCAATCAATTAACTTTGCAAAGTTAACAGCTTGCTTTATAGTGGGCAATGGCTAAAAATAACCATTTTTGCATATGGATACCTTTCGCAGACTCGATACCATAATGAAAAACCAGCCTCATTCGCCGGCAAGCACCGACCGGATGGCGGTGGAGCGCTATGCTGAGGCTATAGCTACGATGGAGAATGTTGTGGCGGTGCTCAGTGACCTTAAGGCCGGCACAAGCCGTATATTTCACGGTGCGTTCAGCGACAGCATAGGATTACGGCGATATATCTCTGAAAACTCAATCTGGGAAAAGGAGATACTTGAACTAATTCCGGAGGCCGACCGTGAGGAGAAGTATCTGGCAGAGTTGAGGTTCTATAACTTTCTGCGACATATGCCCCGCGGGCGCCGGCATGCATACTTCCTTGCCGCCAAACTGCGCTTCTTGCCTCGCGGTGTGTCGCCGGTAGATGTGCTCCACCGCATGTACTATATATATACTCCCGACGGTGATGCTTTGAGTCACGCGCTATGTCTCTATGGGCCACAGGCATTCGACTTTCCCGGCAGGAGTGTTGCGGTAAATTCCGTTACCGGTCAGCTTCATCCTCTGACATCCGCTTCCGACGACAGTATCCTGTCCAGGCGGGAAAAACAGGTGCTTGAACTGATTGACATGGGACGTTCGAGCAGGGAGATTGCCGATACGTTGTCGATAAGTGTGCATACCGTAAGTCGTCATCGTCAGGAAATATTGGCCAAACTTCAGGTGAAGAATTCGGCCGAAGCCTGCCGTTTGGCCAGGAGTCTGTCAATTATCACCAGATGAATGTGTCGTGGGAGGTCGCCGTGTTGCCGCAAGCATCCGTGACGGTCATTGTAACCTCATGTTTTTTACCTTTTGTAAAGCGCGACGGGTCCATTACGAAAGATGCGGTAGCCGTCTTGCCGTCGAGCTCAAATAGTGCGAATTTTCCGTCAATGGTGCCACGATAGGTCTTTACACCGCTGAGATTGTCGGAAAGCACATATTTCACGCGCCCGTTACGTCCCCAGGTTTCCGGTTTGACGGGACGTACCTTTGGTGCTACTGTATCGGTTGTGACGGTGAAGCGGCCAAGTGCCGACGGACGTCCTTCCATGCGTCCGTCGCGCCATGTGGCATCGACACGGGCAGAGCCACCCTTTGGAGTAAGTCGTACCATGCATAGCTTTTCGGTGTCGGTCGCCGGTGGACACTGAACATCTATGTTGACTTCAAACTCACCGCTAACCGGCACGGTAGCGCTCCCTACGGAATACACCGGTGTGAGATATTTTTCGGAAGGAGTGGATGTTATCGATATATAGCCGTCATTGTAGAATGTGCCTTTGGGGAATGTTACTTCTGCGCCGTCTACATTGAAAGTGTTGCGTCCGCGATGGTCTATGAGACTGCCCTTGCGCGAGCCTTCGGGTATGTCGGCTTTTCGGCCATGGATTGTAAAGGGCTGTGTTTTCCGGTTGCCATGTTCATCCACCAATATCCAGCGGCATTTGTAATCCCGCTCTTCGTTTATGAGCAGTGTGCCGCGGTCGACTGTGCGTATCATGTCGCCAAGCGGTTCGGAGTCGGGTAGCAGTGTCCACATCATCCATGAGCCGCTGTTGATTACTCCGGCATAGTCGGTGAGAGTGTTTACCGCCTTGGTGTTGTCAAATGAAAAACGGTCAATTGTGCGTCGGTATACCTCTTTGCCGTCAACTTCCAGTGAGAGATGTTTTACTCCATAGATATTTGTTGTGCCGTTCATACGGTCGTAGGCTTTTATTGCCGGAGCTACACGTCCCCAGGCTGTGAATCCCTGGGCGAATTTTGCCGGCACGAGTGTGGATGCTCCTGTAACGGTGCCTTCTCCATCGACGGCATACAGGCCAAGCGCTCTCACTTCAGGGGCTACGGCATCTTTTATATGGCGTCGGTAATATACCATAGGGTCGAGCGGATCGCCTGTGCGGGTGTCGCGTACATCCATATGCAGGTGTGGGCCTCCTGATGAGCCGGCGTTTCCGCTACGGCCTATCGCCTCCCCACGTTTTACGGGCAGCTCTCCCGGGAGAAAATTCATGTCGATGGAGAAAGTCTCACGTGCATATTGTTCGGCACGCACACGTTTGTCGATTGTCGGAGAGAATGCTTCGAGGTGGCCGTATACTGTGGTGAGTCCGGTCGAGGGATGTGTCACGTATAACGCGCGTCCGAATCCCCATGGCGAGGCCACGATTCGGCTTACATACCCGTCGTCGGCGCTGCGTACGGTCAGTCCGGTGCGACCCTGGGTCTTGAAATCAAGTCCGGAATGAAAATGGTTGCGCCGCAATTCGCCGAAATTGCCACTGAGTATCAATGGTATGTCGAGCGGCAGTCCGAGTTCAGGCAGATTGTCACCGGCAGTGCGTCTGTCAGCATTCTGCTGTGCGGATGCGGTAGTCGTCCCTGCGATAATAATAGATGCGGCGGCTACAGCACAGCCTCGCAATATCATGGTGTATGTAATATCTTTCATATGTAATGGGGGTATTCCGAAACAACAAAAAGAAGGGCAGCCCGCAATAGGGTCTGCCCTTTCTTTTAAAGTGCCACATCAAAGGAATGCGATGAAACTCCGAATGACAGGATTTGAGCGCTCGCCATCCTTTGTAATCCGCCTTGGTGTCGTAGACACCTCCACTCTCCGAAAAGAGGGATGGGGCCCGCCATCAGACAGCTAAGCATGTCTCGGTATTTCATTATTAATTGATGAGTTTCCCAATCTACTTTGATGTGGTGTTATCATCTTCGACATCTCAGACTCGAATATTGAAAAATTGCCTATCCAAAATGTCTGTAGAGTGTCATCAGGATCTCTTTCCCTTTGTCTTTATAACGCAAAGATAGTTCTTCTGGTTGAATCCTCCAAAAAAAATGCCGGAAAAATCCGGATGTATTCGCGGATAAAAGGTGCGTCTGATTGTAGATGTGTATGGTTAACACTTTTTTATAGAGGGTTAAGTTTTGTATATACACCGTTTGTCATGGAATTCGTACCTTTGCAAGTTAATTTGAAAAGTCAATGTCTGAACGCAATATATTAATTCAAGGGGCAAGAGTCAACAATCTGAAGAATGTAAGCGTGGAGATTCCCCGCAATCATCTGGTGGTTATAACCGGGGTGAGCGGTAGCGGAAAATCAAGTCTTGCATTCGATACCCTTTATGCCGAGGGGCAGCGACGGTATGTCGAGAGCCTGTCGGCTTATGCCCGTCAGTTTCTCGGCAAGATGGCCAAGCCTGAGGTCGATTTTATAAGAGGTCTGCCCCCTGCAATCGCCATTGAGCAGAAAGTGAATACCCGCAATCCGCGTTCTACGGTAGGCACTTCGACTGAGATATATGATTATATGCGTCTGCTTTTCGGTCGGATAGGGCGCACTTATTCTCCGGTTTCAGGCGAGCAGGTGCGCAAGCATACTGTAAGCGATGTGCTCACTGTCGCCGGTTCATATCCGGAGGGAACACGTGTTGCAGTTGCAGCACCGATTGTCCTTCCCGAAGGGCGAGCTTTGCGGCAGCAGTTCGAGATACTTATGAAAGGGGGATATTCGCGCCTCGTGACAGTGCCCGACGGACATTTTCTTGAAATAGAGGAGATGCTCGCCGGGGACAGTTTGCCCGGGGCGTCCGACGGGCTTATGCTATTGATTGACCGTCTGGCTGTGGCCGGTGACGGTGATGAATTGAGTCGGCTGGCAGAGTCGGCTGAGACTGCGTTCTTCGAAGGGCGTGACGAGATGGTGCTTCTTGTGTGGACTGACGAAGGGTTGAAGGAGCATAGATTTTCCAAGCGGTTCGAGGCCGACGGCATTACTTTCCGCGAGCCAAGCGAGCTCATGTTTAATTTCAACAATCCCTATGGGGCGTGTCCGGTATGCGAGGGATTTGGCAAGACTGTCGGCATTGATCCTGCGCTGGTGGTGCCCGACACCTCACTTTCGGTATATGACGACGCCGTGGTGTGCTGGCGCGGGGAGAAGATGAGCGAATGCAAGCGTGATTTGATACGTCTCGCGCCTCAGCTCGGATTTCCCATCCATAAGCCATATTGCGAACTTACCCCCGACGAGCTTGATATCCTCTGGCATGGGCGCGGCAAGTTTTACGGTATCGACGGTTTCTTCAAGTGGGTTGACGAGAATCAATATAAAATACAGTACCGTGTGATGAAAGCGCGCTATCGCGGTAAGACGGTATGTCCAGAATGTCATGGTTCCCGGCTTAAGCCTGATGCGTCGTATGTGAAAATCGGCGGCCGCACCATCATGGAACTTGTAAGCATGCCGGTTGCCGACCTTCGCCGTTGGTTTTCGGAGCTGGTGCTTGACGATACAGAATCGCGTGTGGCCACAAGGTTGCTTATGGAAATCAACAGCCGCATCGGATTTCTGTGCGACGTAGGTCTCGGATATCTTACTCTTGATCGGTTGTCGTCGACTCTGTCTGGTGGCGAGAGCCAGCGTATCAACCTTGCCACTTCGTTAGGTAGTAGCCTTGTCGGCTCTTTGTATATACTCGACGAACCGAGCATTGGACTGCATCCGCGCGACACGGCCAAACTTGTGGAAGTGCTCCGACGTCTTCAGATGATAGGTAACACGGTAGTAATCGTAGAACATGACGCCGATATCATGCGTGCGGCCGACTATCTTATTGATGTGGGACGCGATGCCGGACGCCTTGGCGGCAATATTGTATATCAGGGTCCTGTGAATCCTCTACCGGTGGATACTGCCGATTCTTATACCGTAAAATATCTGCGCGGTGATTTGTCGGTGCCTCTCCCTGCGCAACGTCGCCGTTGGAAAGATTATATAGAAGTGGTCGGTGCACGTGAACATAATCTGAAAAATATTGATGTGCGTTTTCCGCTCGGGGTTATGACTGTAGTAACCGGAGTAAGCGGCAGCGGTAAGTCTACGCTTGTGCGCGATGTATTCTGGCGTGCCATGGTGCGTCGGCTCGGAGAAGCCGGCGATGCTCCGGGGCTTCACAAGGAGTTGCGTGGCGATTTGTCGCGCATAAAGGCGGTAGAGTTTGTCGACCAGGACCCTATCGGACGTTCGTCGCGAAGCAATGCTGCTACATACCTTAAGGCTTACGACGAGATACGCAAACTGTTTGCAGATCAGCAGGGTGCCAAGCAGATGGGATTTACTCCCGCTTTCTTCTCGTTCAATACTGAGGGCGGACGATGTGAGGAATGCAAGGGGGAGGGCACCATCACTATCGAGATGCAGTTTATGGCCGATATCATCATCCCGTGTGAGACGTGTCATGGCCAGCGTTTCAAGCCGGAGATACTTGATATACGTTATCGCGGACAGAATATCAATGATGTGCTTGAAATGACTGTCAACCAGGCTATCGAATTTTTTGGCGAGGATGCAACTTCTCTTGCCAAGAAGATAGTAAAGCGTCTGAAACCGCTCCAGGATGTAGGACTTGGATATATCAAACTCGGTCAGTCATCCTCAACGCTTTCGGGAGGAGAGAACCAGCGTGTTAAACTTGCCTACTATCTCGCGCAGGAGAAGCCTGAGCCTACAATGTTTATATTCGACGAACCGACTACCGGGCTGCATCTGAATGACATAAACAAACTGATGGACAGCTTCAATCGACTTATAGCGCAGGGACATACCGTATTGATTATAGAGCATAATCTTGATGTAATCAAGTGTGCCGACCATGTTATTGACATCGGTCCTGAAGGTGGCGACCTCGGTGGCAATGTAGTGGCCTCCGGCACTCCCGAGCAGATTGCGGCATGTGCCGGCAGTTATACAGGCAGGTATATCGCGCCTCTGCTCGTAAAGTAGACATACTATAATGTAATTCCTTGTAGCGGGTCATGACTTTGTACCGGCACATGCTTGATTGTGTATTTTTGTCGGTGACACTGAGCTACGGATGGGGCGCGATATTGGCGTGATTTGCGAATATTTCTATATTTTAACAAATCTTCATTTTTTCCGGGATAAAAGTAGGTTGGAGTGGAGAATGTTTTGTAACTTTGCAGCCGAAAAAATTGAAAGAGTTCAGAATCGATAATTGAAAGAGTTCAAAAAAGCGAGTTATGATTAATAGAATACTCATCAGAATGAAGGTAGTACAAATGCTTTATTCCTACCTTCTTACACGAAGCCGATTTAATATTATCCCGGCACCCGACGCACCTTCACGCGACAAGCGCTTCGCCCACTCGCTATACAATGAACTCCTGTTGCTGCTTCTCGACAACTCGGGTTATCGCATAACATTCGACAGCGACAACATATTGCGCATAATTGCTCCCGAACGTTCGAAATCAGGACAGCCGTACACCCGCATTGCTGCCGCACTGTCAACCAACGATGAACTCCGTCCGATTATTACTGCGCAGCGTTCATGGATTGAAGCCTTGACTCCGCTGAGAGGAGTATACAGCGCCGCTCTGAAAGAATCGGCCATATTCAAGGAATACATGCGCAAGCGCACTCCGATGGAGATTGATGATGAAGCACGCCTGTGGAAGAATCTGATACGCACTGTGCTTCTGCGCGACAAGGGTATCGACACTTTGGTGCGTTCCAATCCCGACTTTACAATCAACGGCTACAACGAGGCTCTCAGAATGTTTGATGCCACGATTGACGATTATGCCGACGTGCGCTCTTCGCTGATAGATGCCCGCCGTTCGCTCGGCACATCGCTCGATAAGGCCTACGAACTTTATCATTCGCTCCTGCAGTTGATGATAGACCTGACGCATATGCGCGAGATACAGATTGACGAGGCCAAGCATAAATATCTCCCAAGCCATGACGATCTCAACCCGAATATGAAATTTGTCGAGAATCAGTTTGTGCGCGCTATCGCTGAAAATGCCGATATGAAAGCATATCTTGAGGCTACCCCCATAAGCTGGATTGACGATCAGGTGACTCTGCGCCATCTGCTTGACAAAATCATGGAGTCGGAGATATACAAGGCTTACATGGCCGATCCGGTGAGCGATATGGAAAAAGACAGTGAGTTGTGGTACGCTCTTTTCAAGAATGTGATAGCCGACAGCGACGAGTTGGCCGAGGCTCTTGAGGCTCAGTCTGTATTTTGGAATGATGACCTGGCAATAATGGGCTCATTCGTTCTGAAGACTATACGTCGCTTCGCTCATGCCGGCGACGACCTGGAGAGTGTCAATCTGATGCCCAAGTTTAAGGATATTGAGGATGAGCGCTTCGGTCCGCGTCTTTTTGATGCGGCTGTGGCCCATCAGCAGGAGTACCGCGCTCTTATCGACTCGCGCCTTGAGGGTAGCACCTGGGATCCTGAGCGTCTCGCGTTCATGGATATAGTGATACTTGAGACTGCAATAGCCGAGCTACTTAACTTCCCCTCTATACCTACCGTTGTGACAGTTAATGAATATACCGAAATAGCCAACTACTATTCGACTGCAAAGAGCGGACAGTTTGTTACCGGCATGCTCTATGGTATAATCAATCAACTTAAGAGCGACGGCACACTGGTAAAGGAGTGACATCAAGGTCGGCATAATCCTGTGCCATTGTCGGGAATGTTGCGATGGTTTGAGTATTTTGCCTCAAAAAAGGCCTTGAGTGATGGTTTCTCGGCAAATATGTGTATATTTGCAGGAGAAGAAATTTAATAATAAATACAACAACGACTTTTTAAACATGATTTACAATCTAATAGCTCTCCAGGCTGCCGGCGGAAACGGTGCCGGAATAATGAATATCGGTCTAATTGTAATACTTTTCGCCGTATTCTATTTCTTTATGATACGTCCGCAGCAGAAGAAGCAGAAGGAGATTAAGAAATTCCGCGACGCACTTGCCAAGGGCGACAAGATTATTACTGCCGGTGGTATCTACGGAAAAATCCGCAATGTAGGCACTACTACTTTTGACGTAGAGATTTCCGAAGGCGTGCGCATTACAATCGACAAGAATTCGGTATATCCTTCTTCTCAGGAAATCACCGAGGCAACTGCTCAGAAATAATTCGGCCGTCGGTATTCCGGATGCGCCTAATTTGTAATCAACCCCCTCAGATATATCACTATAGCGAGGATGGCACTGACGGAAAAAATACGTAAAATAACAGACAGAATCCACCTTGCGGTCACGTCTTCACGTGGCCGTGAAGTGGGTCTGTTTCTTTTGTTTCTGGCCATTTCCTACATATTTTGGCTGCTTCTTACTCTTAACAATGAATCGCAGGACGACATTGATGTGCCCATAGCCATTGTCAATGTGCCCGACAGCGTTACATTTATTACCGACGTACCGCCTGTGATAAAGGCAAGTGTAAGAGACAAAGGGTCGATACTGATGCGTTACCGCTTCAACAACTCCAAGGTGATGAAAATCGATTGGGCGGAGTATGTGGGACGCACTGATGACAACCGTTTTCTGATGGGCCGGCAGGATCTCGGGGCGCGTCTGCGCGACTATTTCGGAAGTTCATCACAGATTGTTACCGTAGCGCCCGATTCGCTTAAACTTATATATACTACAAGTCCGGGCCGCAAAGTGGCTGTGCATGTCAATGCTGATGTGCGCCCGGCCCTTGGCAATATCGTAAACGGTCCGCTTACTATCAATACCGATTCGGTGACTTTATATTCTGTCACCGATATGCCACATTCGCTTACATCGGTCGAGACGATGCCAATCATACGCTCAAAACTTACCGATACTACTTCCGTATTGGTCAAGATAAAGCCTATCGACGGTGTGCGTATCATTCCCGACAATGTTACCGTAACCATACCTGTCGAGCCTCTTATCGCGCGCAGCCAGATGGCATCGGTTGTAGTCAAGAACATGCCCCATGGCTATGGACTGCTTACATTCCCGTCACAGATAGAGGTCAGCTATCTTATTCCGATGAGTGCATATAATACAGAGCCTTACGATATAAAGGCTTATGTTGATTTTGCCGATGCTCTGTCGGCTCCAACATCGAAGATTCCTGTTACAATGTCGCTCATGCCTGAACTGTACCGTGATGTGACCATTTCTCCCGACAGCGTCGAGTACATTGTAGAGCAGCGTCATCAGTAATGATGTCCCATTACTATTATCTCTTTGAAATCATACCTGTTATATAATCTTTAATACCATTTATTACAAACTCTTACTAAAACACTTATTACACCATGAAGATTACCGCAATTACCGGAGGAATCGGCAGCGGCAAGTCCGTAGTATCGGAAATGCTGCGCACGATGGGCTATCCTGTCTATGACTGTGACTCGCGGGCCAAAGTGATTATGGATGGCGATGAAGAAATTAAGCAGGCTATTGCCACACAGATATGCGGCGATGCCATAGATGCCGATGGAAATATCGACCGAAAGCGTCTTGGTGCTGTAGTTTTTGCCGATGCAATTTTGCTTGAGCTGCTCAACTCTATAGTGCATGGCGCCGTGCGTGCTGATTTTCGCCGGTGGGCAGAGTCGGCAGGCGTTGAGCGTGTATGGCTTGAGACTGCTCTGCTTTATGAGAGCCGTCTTGACAGACTTGTTGATGATGTATGGGAAGTGTCTGCTCCTGAAGAGTTGAAGATAAAGCGCGTGATGCGGCGTAACTCCATGACTGCCGAGCAGGTAAAGGCACGCATAGAGGCTCAGCAGCGTACTGCGCATCCCGAGAAACATCCATGTGTCAATCTTATTGTCAATGACGACGTGCAGCCACTCCTTCCGCAAGTGCTTGCTCTGCTCTGACCCTATCAAAAAAAATGTGGCGCTGTGTCAAAATCCCGTTGACACAGCGCTGTTTGTATCGGCACAGATGGGTGACGCAAGGCGCCTTGTATTGGTGTCATATGCCGGAGTTGTGTATTGACTCAATGGCTCTGGCTATATACTCTGCGGTTGGTGAGCTGATTTCTATTGACCGGCAGTCTACGCCGTCGTCGGTTGTGCCAAGGATTCTCGGCTGTATCTCGACAATGTCATGAGTGGTAAGCTCCTCCCTTAGAAAGTTGCATATCTCTTCCGATGTAAATACATCCTTGAGATTTTTACGTTCGGAGTGGAATCCTGCTCTTGAAAATGATATACGATAGAATGTAATCATTCTGTTTTCATCGAAATAAGGATTTACTTCATCGGGAAAAATGATAAAGAAAGAGCCGTCATCAAGAAACAGCCATAGACTGATCATCACGGTTGTATTTTCCGGCAATGATTTCAGCATTTCTACAGTAGAAGCATCCGGCAGATATAGCTCAAGGCTGTAAAGATTCCGTTTGTCAAAACTGACCTTTACCGGCAGGTGATATTCCTCCCCTGCAACCATGTTTAGCGGAGGAGTAAATGTCTTGTGGCATATTATGCCATCTTTGTCTGTCACTCCTGTCTGGTAAGGCTTGTCGGAAGTTACGACAAGGTCGTAATTTCGTTTGTCAATGCCTTTGCGTTTGAAGTAATCAAGGATGCTCATATTTGAATGCGGGTATTTGCGGGTTACTTTGTATCGGGGTTGTCAAACAGTTTGTCCTCCTGGTCGAGCTTGAAATAGCGGGCCAAAAGGGATAGGAATCGGGTTATGCCTGAGATGGCCGCGGATGTTTCTTTCGAGATTTCCTTACCTTGCAGACGCATCAGCAACGTGCCGTAGAGTGCGGCGAAGCATGTCTCGATTTCACCGAGTTTGTCATCGCCCTGGCGTGCTCGCAGTTCCACGATGTAGGGTAGCGTATGGTAGAAAGCCGACTGATAGTCGACAAACTTAGGGTCGGCCATTAGCTGACGATGCAGGTCGTCGAGTTGTATTATCACATTTTTGTTGAGTTGCAGATGGCCGTTTTTCTCTACACCCTCGCGCCGCATCATGTCGATAAGCGACTCATACCATTCTTCCATCTCTTTTTTCTTCTCGGGGGGGAGGTCGTAGAGGTCGATAATGGAAGAGCGTATTTTGTCTATATCGAGATTGTTGGCGCGGATTAGGTCCTCAATCTGCCACATATATAGCAGATATTCAGCTATGTTTTCTTTGCGTTTTTGCGATGCTGTGTACATGTCTGTGCTGTTTTCTTTTGTATAACAAATCTGCCTGGCGGTTTGTCGGCATATGCAAGGAATGGCCTTAGCCTATCTAAGGCGTTCGCAGAATTCAATCTTTTCGCCGTCAGGACCCTGTATGGTAAAGAACTTCACCCCCTTCTCCCCAAAAGGGAGCGAGCATACATGGCCTTCAATAGCATTGTATCCAAGAGCAGTCACATGTGTGAACAGTGTGTCGATATCGTGTACGTCAAGGGCCACATGGTCTATGGCTCCTGTTCTGTGAGTCGCATGGCGATTTTCATATATTTCCATCACAAGGTTGCCAAGTGACATGAATGCAACGCGCTCGTCGGCGGCTTCGTTGACGGTTTCATAAATAGGGGAGAATCCAATTGAACTGTAGAATGCCATGCTTCTGTCGATGTCATCGGTGGGCAGTCCTATATGCTGCACGCCTGTTATGTGGTCTCTGATATCCATATGGGTCGTTTTTGTCAAAGTTAACAATACGTTGGCAACTCCCCAAATTTTTCCGATAAATTCAGTCTGCTTCAATGAAATGCCCTGTTTCATGGCGAAAATGGTTCGTTATGATATGAAAATGCAATGAAACCATTTGCGAAACATCTAAATAATTTTTAAATTTGCTTCCGAATGTGAATTAGAGCATGCTCTAAGCGATTGTCTACAACAATTCTAAACTATCAACCTTAAAGTAAATTTATGAACCTTAAGTTATCCATGGCATATGCCTCTCTCCTGGCACTGCCTATGCTCGGCTTGTCAGACATTTCTGCCGAGATTGTCCATGTGTCTACACCTGCCACATCGCTTGTGCTGAAGGCTGACAAGGGCAAGGAATTACGCTTCTACCACTACGGTGATAAATTAAGTGATGAGGATATCCGGTCGATGACGTCATCCGGCGCTCCGGCTGTAAACGCATATCCTCCTTATGGAATGAACACGCGTCGCGAGACAGCCGTGGCCGCCACCCATACCGACGGCAATATGACACTCGACCTTGTTGTCGACCGTGTGGAGCGTGAGGGAAATGTCACTTCGGTGAGTCTTAAAGACAAGTATTATCCCTTCTACGTGCGGCTCAATTACCGCACTTATCCGGAGACTGATATCATAGAAATGTGGAGTGATATATCACATGGCGAGAAGGGCGATGTGGTTCTTTCTGAATACGCTTCCGGATATATTGCCCTCCCTTACGGCGACGTATGGACCAGCAATCTGTATGGCGAATGGGCCAAGGAGGGCTGGCTTGAGGAGTTGCCTCTTCCACATGGCGTGAAGGTAGTCAAGTCGCGCGATCAGCTTCGTCCCAATCATGCCGCTCATGGCGAAATGATGTTCTCGCTCGACGGCAAGCCTCAGGAACGCAGTGGCCGCGTAGTCGGCGCCGCTTTATGCTACCCCGGAGCGTTCAAGCTGCGCACGCTTAACGATAACAGCAATTGGATTCACTTCTTTGCCGGTATCAACGAGGAGCATTCTCCGTATCATCTGGCAAAGGGAGAGACATTCACTACTCCCGTCCTGGCCGTTACATACAGCAACAACGGTATGGGGCAGGTGAGCCGCAACTTCCACCGTTGGGGCCGTGATACCAAACTCGCCCATGGCGACAAGTTGCGCGATGTGCTGCTTAACTCATGGGAGGGTGTCTATTTCGACATAAAGGAGCACGAGATGGTGCAGATGATGGAGGATATTGCCTCTCTTGGCGGCGAACTGTTTGTGATGGACGACGGATGGTTTGGCCATAAATATCCCCGCGACAACAATCAGCAGGGGCTTGGCGACTGGGTGGTCGATACCAATAAACTCCCCAATGGCATAAAGGGACTGACCGGTGCTGCAAAGAAGTCGGGTGTAAAGTTCGGTATATGGATTGAGCCGGAGATGCTCGACGAGAAAAGTGAGCTTTACGAGAAGCATCCTGAGTATATTATCAAGGCTTCAAACCGTGCAAATATGCCCGGGCGCGGTAAAGCGCAGGTGGCGCTCGACCTGGCCAATCCGAAATGTCAGGATATAGTGTTCACCATAGTCGACACGCTAATGACAAAGTATCCGGAAATCGCCTACATAAAATGGGATGCAAACAACGCAATGGCAATACATGGCTCGCAGTATCTGTCGACCGACCGTCAGAGCCACAACAATATCGAGTACTGGCGTGGGCTTACGAAGACGCTCGACCGTATTCGTGCCAAGCATCCCGATGTAGTGATACAGGCGTGTTCAAGCGGTGGCGGACGTGTCAACTACGGCTATCTGCCATGGTTTGACGAGTATTGGACCAGCGACAATACCGATGCTCTGCAGCGTGTATATATCCAGTGGGGCACAAGCTATTTCTTCCCTGCGATAGGTATGGGCAGCCATATCAGCGCCGCGCCCAATCATCAGACCGGACGGCGTACTTCGTTGAAATACCGTACCGACGTGGCCATGGCCGGACGTCTCGGCATGGAGCTTCAGCCTAAGGATATGACTGATACTGAAAAGGAGCAGACACGTCGTGCCATAGCCGACTATAAAGCCATACGTCCTGTGGTGCAACTCGGCGACCTGTATCGTCTCCAGTCGCCCTTCGACAAGAAGGGAGTGGCATCACTGATGTATGTGTCACCCGACAAGAAGCAGGCTGCTTTCTTCTGGTGGAAGACCGAGTCGATGGCTGCCGAGCAGCTTCACCGCGTACCTATGGATGGCCTCGACCCCGATAAAATCTATCGTGTTAAGGAGCTTAACCGCATCGACAACAAAGCGCTCCCGTTTGAGGGCAAGACTTTCAGCGGACGTGCTCTCATGTCAAACGGTCTGCCGATGCCGGCGTTCCACAGTGTAGATAAAGCTGATGCCACCGACTTCTCTTCGCGTGTGTTGGTGCTTGAGGCTCTGTGATTTTTTGTCTGTCTCATCAAAATTCGATATTTTTGCATGGAAGTGGCGTCCATACCGTCCGCTTCCATGCAATTTTTATAAGCTACCGATTAATGTGCCGGCTGCATGTAGCGATGTATGCCGGTGATGAAATTTTAATTATGAGAAGAATCTCTATACTTGCCATGGCTGCGCTTTGCGGAGCCACTCTTTTTGCCGAAGATATAAAGTTGCGAATGCTTCAGACAAGCGACGTGCACGGCAATTTCTACCCCTACAATTTTATTACCGGAAAGCCATCCGACGGCAGTCTGGCGCGTGTGGCCTCTGCCGTCAGAGACGTGCGCAGCCGGATGGGCGACGATGCTGTCATCGTTGTCGACAACGGCGATATACTTCAGGGGCAGCCTACAGTATATTATTATAATTATGTCGATACCGTTTCTCCCCATATTGCAGCTCGTATGCTCGACTTTATAGGATACGACGCCGGCACAATCGGCAACCACGACGTAGAGACGGGACGCAAGGTGATGGACCGCTGGGCCGCGGAGTGCTCAATGCCTGTGCTCGGCGCCAATGTAATAAATACCGCTACAGGCGAACCTCACTTCCGTCCATATACCGTAATCAATCGCAAGGGTATAAAGATTGCCGTGCTCGGAATGATTACCCCCGGCATACCGGCGTGGTTGCCCGAGGTATTGTGGCAAGGGCTCCGTTTTGACGACATGGAGGAGACTGCCCGCAAATGGGTACCAGTAATCATGGAGCGCGAGCATCCCGATGTGCTTGTCGGTCTGTTCCACTCGGGTCAGGCCGGCAATATCCTGGTAAACTACAAGGAGAATGCATCACTCGAGGTGGCTCAGCGGGTGCCTGGGTTCGATGTTGTACTCATGGGACACGACCACCGCACTGAAAACAAATGGACTGTAAATGTCGACGGTGACAGCGTATTGGTGATGAATCCGGCCAACAATGCCGTGCACCTTGTGGATGTCGAGATGACTTTCAGTGTCGACAGCCTCGGACATGTTGTCGGCAAAAAAATCGACGGACATATCTCCGACATGGATTCTTATGAGCCAGACAGTCTGTTTATGGCAGAATTCGCACCGCAGATGGCTACGATAAAGGAGTATGTCGACACTCCTATCGGTACTATGACACGAGGTATAACCACTCGCGATGCCTACTTCGGACCGTCGGCGTTTGTCGACCTCATACATGAACTTCAGCTCGGCATTACAGGCGCTGACGTATCGTTTGTGGCGCCGCTGAGCTACGATGCGTCTATTCCTGCGGGAGAGATTACAGTAAGCGACATGTTCAATCTCTACAAGTATGAGAACATGCTGTATGTAATGGACCTAACCGGAGAGGAGATAAAGAATTATCTGGAACGCTCATACGGATTGTGGACACAGCAGATGAAATCGGCCGATGACCACATGATGCTGTTCAGCGACGGTACGCGCAGTGGCGACCAGACCCACTCCAAACTGAAAAACGCAAGCTACAATTTCGACTCTGCCGCAGGCATAATATATGAGGTCGATGTTACCCGACCCGAAGGCGAGAAGATTACCATACTCAGTATGGCCGACGGGCGTCCGTTTGACCTTGCACAGCATTATAAAGTGGCTCTAAACTCCTATAGGGGCAACGGAGGCGGTGAACTGCTGACCAAGGGTGCCGGCATCCCGCACTCCGAGTTGCCGTCGCGTATCATCAGTGCTACCGACCGCGATCTCCGCCACTATCTCACCGAATATATCCGTGAACACGGCAAAGTAAATCCTCGTCCGCTCAACCAATGGAAGTTCGTGCCTGAAAAGCTGGCACGCCAGGCAGCCAAGCGCGACAGAGCCATCATGTTCGGCAAGTAACAGCAAAACGCCGCACTACCGGTTTTTTAGGTGTGCGGCGTTGTTATTTTGTCGAGTATGACTCGGTGCTATATGGAGGTTAGAGCAAGCGGTCGCGGATGGCGTAGCGCGGACGATGCTTTACCTCGGTATATATTTTGCCTACATACTCACCTACTATGCCGATGGCCATTAATGTAAGGGAGCCGAGAAACCATATGGAGATAATCAGCGACGTCCAGCCCGAGATTGTGCTGTGGGAGAAGTAGCTTGCGAATACCCAGATTGCTACCGCGATGTCGATAATCAGCAGTATGAGGCCTACGACAAAAATAATGCGTATCGGCTTGGATGAGAACGACGTGATGCCGTCGACTGAGAAGCTGAGCATCTTGGCGAGCGGATATTTCGACTCGCCGGCCACACGTTCGTGGCGCTCGTAGGTCACAATCGCCGTGTCAAGGCCGAGCTGTGGTATTATGCCTCGCAGAAACAGGTTGCTTTCGCCATATTCCGACAGCAGGTCGAGAGCCCTGGCGCTCAGCAGACGGTAATCGGCATGGTCGTAGACGGTGTCGAGGCCCATATGGTGCTGCAGTGAATAGAAAGCGTGTGCGGTCGAACGCTTGAACCATGTGTCTGTGGCACGGCTTGAGCGCACTCCGTACACAATCTCTTTGCCGAGACGAAACTCCTCTACCATGCGTACTATTGCTTCCGGGTCGTCCTGCAGGTCGGCGTCAATCGATATGGCTGCATCGCACATATCGCGTACTGCCATCAGTCCGGCAAGCAGGGCGTACTGGTGCCCGCGGTTGTGGGCGAGCGATATGCCTTTGATGCGCGTGTCGTCGGAGTGAAGCTGTTCGATTACCTGCCATGTGCCGTCGCGGCTTCCGTCGTTGCTGCACATTATGAAGCTGTCGAGGGCCACAAGACCGTCGGCGGCCATGCGGTCGAGCAGAGAGAGTATGCGTGCCGATGTAATCGGGAGCGCTTCTTCCTCGTTGTAGCATGGGATTACGATTGCGATACGCGGCAGTGGAGATGACATGGCTCGGATATTTAGAAAGTGGAATGCTTATGTAGAGGGATGCATCCCTCTACATAAGCATTGTATGTCGGTAAAAATCAATAGTTGCGGGCGAAAATCACACGGCGTGCCGAAGGCTTGCCGGTGTAGATACAAGTGCCGGGAGTGGTGTCGCCGTCGAAGGGGATACAGCGTATGGTGGCCTTTGTCTCTTCCTTGATTTTCTCTTCAGTCTCGGTTGTTCCGTCCCAGTGTGCGAGCAGGAATCCGCCCTTCTCGATTTCGGTCTTGAATTCCTCCCAGGTGTCGACGGGGCGTGTCATGCTCTCGCGGAGGCGGAGTGCCTTGTTGTAGATACCCTGCTGAATCTCTTCAAGAAGTGTGGCAACATATTCGGCGATGCCTTCGAGGGGTGCGGAGTGCTTCTCGAGTGTGTCGCGGCGCATTATCTCGACAGTGCCTTCCTCGATGTCGCGTGCGCCGATGGCGAGACGTACGGGGATACCCTTTAGCTCGTAGTCGGCAAACTTGAATCCCGGACGGCGGTTTTCGGCGTCGTCATACTTGACACTGATGCCGAGCTCGCGCAGACGGTTGATGATGGGGTCGACATGTGCCGAGATGGCGGCGAGCTGGTCGGCGTTCTTGTAGATGGGGATTATCACTACCTGGATGGGGGCGATGTGGGGAGGGAGCACAAGGCCGTTGTCGTCGGAGTGGGTCATGATGAGTGCGCCCATAAGGCGGGTAGATACTCCCCATGATGTGGCCCATACGTATTCGGGCTTGTTCTCCTTGTTGACGAAGGTCACGTCGAACGCCTTGGCGAAGTTTTGGCCGAGGAAGTGGGAGGTGCCCGACTGGAGAGCCTTTCCGTCCTGCATCATGGCCTCGATGGTGTAGGTGTTGATGGCGCCGGCAAAGCGTTCGTTGGCGCTCTTCACGCCTTTTACCACAGGTACGGCAAGATACTTCTCGGCGAAATCAGCATATACGTCGAGCATCTGGATAGCGCGAGCCTCGGCCTCTTCGGAAGTGGCGTGGGCTGTGTGGCCCTCCTGCCAGAGGAATTCAGCGGTGCGGAGGAACATGCGTGTACGCATCTCCCAGCGCAATACGTTGCACCACTGGTTGCAGAGGATAGGAAGGTCGCGGTATGAATTGATCCAGTTGCGGTAGGTGTTCCAGATGATTGTCTCGGAAGTGGGGCGGATGATTAACTCCTCTTCGAGGCGTGCCTCGGGGTCGACCACTACTCCCGAGCCGTCGGGTGCGTTCATGAGACGGTGGTGTGTCACTACGGCACATTCCTTGGCAAATCCCTCGACATGTTCGGCCTCACGGGAGAGGAACGATTTGGGGATAAGCAGGGGGAAGTATGCGTTGCGCACGTCGGTGGCCTTGAACATGTCGTCGAGATAGCGCTGCATCTTTTCCCAGATGGCGTAGCCGTAGGGTTTGATTACCATGCAGCCGCGCACTGCGCTCTGTTCGGCCAAATCGGCCTTGACCACCAGTTCGTTGTACCACTTTGAGTAGTCCTCACTGCGCTTGGTGAGGTTTTTCAGTTCTTTTGCCATTGCAGGTATATGATTTTTTGTTCTTTTCTTATAGATGTGTTGACACCTGCAAATTTACGAAAAAATGTGGTAACAGACAGACTTACCGAGCAACTTATCGTGACGTTCATCACGTGTACATATACATAAAGCACGGCAATCGGTTAATTGCCGTGCTTTGATGAGTTTACTTATGTAAGAGAGGGGTATTATTTGCGGGCGATGGTATCGCTTACGGTGAGGTGGACGCGACCCTTGGCACGACGACGTGCGAGGACCTTGCGACCGTTGGGAGTGGACATACGTTCACGGAAACCGTGCTTGTTTACTCTCTTGCGGTTGGAGGGCTGGAATGTTCTCTTCATTGCAGTATAATGTTTTGTTGTTATTAATCAGGGTGTCACGGCATGCGCATAATGCGGGCTGTGGTAAATCGCGTGCAAAATTACGCAAAACATTTATATTTTGCAAATGTTGCGTTAAATTCCGTGCGCGAAAAATTTTGCGGGCGTGATGTCTGCTGTCAATCAGGATGATGACGACATAATCAGCCTGTCGGAGGAGATGGTAAATTCGCGTGCTCCGGCGAGTGCCGCCTTAAGGCATCCGGGGTCGGTAATGTATAGCTTGGGCTTAAGTGCGGAGGGGAAACGTGAGAAATATCCGTCAGATGATACGTACCACCGGCAGTTGACCGCGCCGAAGAGCCGCGGAATGTCGCGGTACATGGCGGCAAGGCGCGAACGTACCGGCACGACTATGCCTGTACGTCCGTCGGGTAGCTCCATCACCCCGACGAAACGGGGCTTTCGGCTTGCCTCGGGCGTGGCCGAAAGCCGGATGGAGATATTGCGTCCGTGTGTGCGGTTGATTTCATCCATCATGGCGCGAAACGCCGGGCCGTGGGGAGTCTCACGCGGTCCGTAGAGGTCGATCCAGTAGTGAATCATCTCATGGATTATCACATCGTCGAGGGCATCGGGCTCAAGATCGAAGGCACTGCTTATGCTTATCGAGCGCGTGTGGACTATGCCTGATCGGCTACGCGACGTGCGGTGGGAGAAGCTCCCTGCACGTGTGGCGGCGGAACTTACGCGCAGCGGTATGCGCGGCAGTCGGCCCCCGAATATCCGCTCATTAAACCTGTTGAACCGGTCGCACAGTATCGGCAGAGTGACGGTCATTCGTCGTCGGAATCGAAGTCAAAATCAAAGTCCCAGCCGTCGTCCATGGCTTCCTCCTTAAATCGCGACAGCTCGCGGCCTTCGCGTTTGGTAGGTCGACCGAGGCCCTTGCGGCGGTCGATGAATCCGCTTATCTTCACTACCTCGAGCAGGTCGAGTTCCGACTGAGGGGTGATGTTTTCAAGATAGTCGGGCACGAGCCGGGCGCCGAGTCGGTTGGCGGTGAGTGCTTTCACTCGGAAAGAGTAGGTGACGGGCGGCTTTCGCACGCTTATCACGTCGCCCTCCTTCACTGTCCTCGACGGTTTTACGGCAACTCCACCCATCAGCACCCGGCCCTTCTTGCAGGCATCGGTGGCGATGGTGCGGGTCTTGAATATTCGGGTCGCCCACATCCATTTGTCAATCCGTTCTTCAGTCAGTGGCATTGTTGTCAGTGTTTTTTGAGGGGGCCGTACCCTTGGCCGGGGCCGGGCCGTTATTGTTGAAGTTGCACATGGCAAACTGTATGCCGCTCAGACAGAATGCCTTGATGGCATCGCACGCTATCTCGATGCGCTGTGGCAACTCCTCACGCTGTGCGGGGGTGAAGCGTCCGAGCACATAGTCTATCTGGCATCCGCGGGGAAAGTCGTTGCCTATGCCGAAGCGCAGGCGCGGGTAGGCGGCCGTGCCGAGCATCTGGGCGATGTTCTTCAGCCCGTTGTGGCCCGCATCGGAGCCCGACGGCTTAAGGCGTATCGCTCCGAAAGGGAGGGCTATGTCGTCGACGAGCACGAGTATGTGGTTATTGTCGATGCCTTCCTTCTCCTTCCAGTAGCGCACGGCATTGCCCGAGAGGTTCATGTAGGTCGACGGCTTCACGAGCGTCAGCAGTTTGTTTTTCAGACGCATGTGGGCCACGTCGCCATAGCGGTCGGTGGTAAAAGAAATATTGGATGCCTCGGCAAAGGCATCCAATATCATAAATCCTATGTTGTGGCGGGTTCCACGGTATTCGTCGCCGATGTTGCCCAGCCCTACAATCAGGTATTTCATTGGCAGTAACCGGATGATTATGCCTTGGCAGCGGCACCACGTGCGGCACGTGTGAGCTGTACGGCGCAGACAACGGCGTTCTTGGCGTTGACGAGCTCGAGGCCTTCGAAGTGGAGTTCGCCTACCTGGAGGGTCTTGCCGAGGCCGAGGTTGTCGATGTTGATTACCACGCGTTCGGGTATCTGGGTGTAGGGAGCCTTTACTTTGAGCTTCTTCATAGAGAGCTGGAGCTTACCACCGGCTTTCACACCTTCGGCGTGGCCTTCGAGCTTCACGGGTACTTCAACTACCACAGGCTTGTTTTCGCTAACCTCGAGGAGGTCGATGTGGAGTACGGTGTCCTTTACGGGGTGGAACTGTACTTCGCGGAGCACTGCATTGCGCTTCTCACCGTTTACTTCGAGTTCGATAGCGAATACGTCGGGAGTATAGAGGAGCTTGCGCACGTCGTCGTTCTTTACTACGATATCGGTAGTGATGATGCCTTTGCCGTTGCCGATCTCCACGAGCTTTTCACCGGGCTTGAGAGCTGCGGTATAGGGGAGGGTAACGATTTCGCCGCCATTGAGGACAGCGGGGATGAGGCCCTCGGCGCGGAGGGTCTTGGCAGCCTTCTTGCCGAGGTCGGTACGGGGCTGTGCCGCAAGATTGTAAGTCTTCATTTTGTTGGAATAAAAAATTGTGTTACTCAAAATTAGAGCTTTCTAATTTCCCATCACACGGGGATGCTAAAAAGCGGTGCAAAGGTAGTGATTTCCTGCGAATTTTCAAAACGCCGGTGTGAAATTCTGCAAAATTCCGTGAAATCCCGTGTAGTGCCCTTGACAGGGGCATTGGCCTATCGGCGCGGTATCCGATAGCTCGACTGAGGGATGTCTATCGGCGCTCCGTGGCGTATTATCACCGGAAATCCCAGCAGCCCGGCCTCGGTGTCAAGGCTGAGTGTGTCGCCGGTGTGTATGCGGCGAAAGAGGTCGTTTTTCAGCGATATGGCTTTGGTCTTGCCTGAGCCGACAAACCGCACATCGATGTAGTATACCTTGTAGGGCTCTCCACGGCCATACACACGGCGCGATATGCGCTTCGTGCGGTGGCGCGTCTCGGAGTAGCGTCGCTCCACCACCACAGTCTCCTTGTGGAGAGTGGTACTGTCGGCGAAAGCGTAGTTGCATACATAGAATGCGGCCATCACCATCCCTGTGGCCGTTACGGTGTGGCATGCGAGGTTAAACCACATCGAGTCGCTTTGCGAGAGCCGGCTCCAGAGCCTCCACATGCGGCTTCCCGACAGCAGGGCTATTATCAGAGCGCCACCGAATGGCACCCAGGCGTTGACCACAGTCTCGCCGTATATCCCCATCGAGGCCCCGTAGGCAGCCATCGTCAGCAGTATTATCAGACCGATTAAAATATAGCGTCCGAAAGAACGCATTTTCGTTTTGCACATGACAGTAGTTATTTATATCTTTGTTCACAAATTTAAAACTTTTTTGAGATGAAAAAAACGGCAATTAAATTTTTATTATCGTTCATGTGCGTGGCTGCAGCAGTGCCCGCGTCGGCTCAGTTCAATCTTAAAAAGGCTATCGGCGGTGCTACCAAAGCCGTACAGGCCGCTACACTTACCGATGCCCAGATGGCTGAGTATGTAAAGGAATCGGTCGACTGGATGGACAAGAACAATCCCGTCACTCCCGACGACAATCCATACACCATCCGCCTGAAGAAACTTACCGAGGGTATCACTGAAGCCGACGGTATACCATTGAACTTCAAGGTATACGATGTAATCGACGTGAATGCTTTCGCATGCCCCGACGGCAGTGTGCGTGTGTTCTCATCGCTGATGGACATTATGAGCGACGACGAACTGCTCGGCATCATCGGTCATGAAATCGGTCATGTGATGAAGCATCACTCAAAGAACGCTTTCCGCACTCAGCTGCTTACCGACGCGCTGAAGGACGGTATCGCCTCGACAGGCGGCAAGGCTGCCGCTCTTACCGAATCGCAGCTCGGCACTCTCGGCTCGGGACTTATCAACGCCAAGTTCTCGCAGAAGCAGGAGAATGAGGCCGACAACTGCGGCTATGATTTTCTCGTGTCGAAGGGCAAGAATCCCTGGGGCATGGTGATGGCTTTCGAGAAGTTCCTCAAGATGGAGGGTGAGAATGGCGGCAAGTCGTCGTATGTGTCTAAGATGTTCTCTTCGCACCCCGAGACTCAGGCCCGTATTGACAAGATGACAAAGCGTTGTCAGGCCGACGGCTTCCAGCGTCCTGCCGCCGAGGAGACAAAGTAATCGCATCGGTTGTTGCGACAGACAGATACCATAATAATAGAGCCACCCGACCGGGTGGCTCTATTATTATGGTCGATTGGGACTTGTCGTAGGGATTGTGCCTTAGCAGAGCGTCAGAGTGGATGTCAGTCGTGGACAGGACGCACGGTAAGGCCGTAGCTGTTGTTTGAAGTGGTGCATGCGGTAGCCGGAACCAGCGTGTTCCTGTTGATGTCTTCTGCCTTGTAATGACTTTGACAAGTGGTCTGTAACGCGCCGTTGTAGTAGTATTCAAATCGGTTGTCAATAAGATATACCATAGTCTGTTCGCCGTTTAATGAGGATGTACTCACATACGTAATCATACGGAATGCAGGATATGTCTGATCTTTCAGAGAATACTTGTCGGTGAAATCATCGGCTCGTGAGGCTGTGTATTTGGTCATTGTGCCGAATACTGTATACCGCAGGCTCATGTTGCGCATGCCGGTGGCCGGGAAGCGGATTAACCCTCCCGGATATGTTACCGTCCAGGCATGGTCGCTGAATTTTGCCGAGGTCTTGTAGTCAGCCAGTTGATATGCTTTATTTTCTGAGGCTTTGTCGGCCGACGCTGCAAGAGCCGAGAACACATTGGCCTGAGGCACATGGTAGCCCGCAGGACAGGGGTCGTAGATTGATTTGGTAACAGTCTGTTCGTTTGCTTTTTTATCTGTTGCAGCCGGATTCCACATCTGGAACATGTCACCATTATTGCCTGATATATACGAGGGTATGTTGACATCCTTATCCTCTTTGTATAAGGTGTGCCAATGGTTTCTGTATTTGCTGAAATTTTTTCCGTTGCTGTCTTTGATTTTGCCATCATATTTGCTCATCACGAAGCGGTAGGGATACTTTATTGTATAGTCGATGGTGACGCCTCTTTCTTCTCCAAGGTCCGATATGCTTGTGCCGGGTTTGTTGCGAGAGAAGTCGTACGACACCCCATCCTTGTTGTAGGCGTTGAATGTCGGCTTGTTCTCCATGTTCATCTCTGTGTAGTTCGGGCTACTGGTATCGATATTGTATATGTCGGTTTTGTCGTTGTATATGCCGCCGAGCATCGGGTCTTTGCGGCCCCATTGGTAGTAGGTGTTGTCGCCGCCGAGCGATCCTTTGAACTCGGCCTGTGTGAATGGCGTTGTGGTGCAGTCGATTTTCTTGTCAGAGGCTTTGCCATCCTTGTAGATATAAAACGAGTTGCATGCCACGGGCGCGCTGCTACCTGTGATTTTGCTACAGTCGAGCCTGAAACGTATCCTTATCTTGCGAGAGTCGTTGCCGTTGTGTGGGTCGCAGTACCCGAGATTGCATTTGGTCAGATAATATGTATTGCCGGTTGGGGTAGAGGATGTGCCGCTTCCGGTTCGCGATTCCAGTTTGTGGCACGCCGCTTTGCCCTGTACCATCCATTCGTCGCGGTGCTGTGTGACCCATATGTGCCAGCTCCACACTATCTCGCCTGCAGGGTCGCGGGCCACGAGCAGCGCGTTGCCCTGGGTGATTGAGTGTTTGCGCACGCGGAATCGTATCCATTTCAGTCCGGCTATTGGTTGATTTTTGTCGAGTATCTCTACTTCGTCGATGAGGTCGGGCGCGTCCTGCCAGGCAAGCACTGCATCCTTTATATCGGACTCTGCGGGTGCCTGCGATGATATCTGCCGGCATTTGTAGTCGACAAAATAGGTCATACCCGGGGATGTGGTGTTTTGGTTGACGGTGTAGGCCGCGGGGTTGTTGTAGGCGTTGCCGTAGACTATCGGGAAGCAGTAGTAGCCGGGTTGGTCCACGAGGTAGCAGTTGGCGGTCTCCCCCTTGGTATCGTCGAGCAGATTGTGGGGATTCTCGCGGGTGCCCTTGCATGTGGCTCTCTTGGTCAGTGTGCCGCTCAGGGTGGTGAAGTCGGACTGCGGGGCCAGGGCGAATGTGCCCTTGTAGAGGGTAAATCCGTCGGGCGATTCGTGCCATTCCACCATGCGCTGTGCGGTTCCCGAGGCCGAAGCTGTGGCGTCGGATGCGGGGTCGGGGTCGTAGACTGCCGGGGTTGATTCCCACGATGTGCCTCCGTCGAGAGAGTATTCGATGTCGGGACGCGGCAGCTCGATATACTGGATGCCATTGACTCCGTTCTGTGTCACAGCCACATATGCCTTGATTTCAGAGTCGTGCCATGTGCCTGAGTAGGGGAGCACATCGGTGGCGGGGTCTTTGCTGAATAGAACAGTCGGGGTGATGTGGATGCTCGACGGCGACAGCGAGTAGGTGACAACCTTGCCTGCAGGCCATGTCTTTCCGGCCAAGGATGCCGATAGGGTGCGGGCGGTGCCTGTAAGGTCGTCGGTGAATTTTATGGTCAGTCGTGCTCCCTCGGGGAGGGTCTGGGGTATGAGCAGCATGGTGAGGTCGCCGGTCTCGCCGGTGATTTCGGTCTTGTCGGGTATGTCGCCGATTATCTCGCCCTTTTTGTTGCCGGTGTCGCCTGCGGGCTTATAGCCCGAGTTGCTCTCTTCGGGCGACAGGGTGAGGTCGCGTGTCACCTTGTAGGTGGCCTTGGCATCGGTAGGCACCCACGTTCCTCCTGCGGGAGTGGGGGTGAATGTTCCTGAGCCGTACACTCCGCTTATTTCCACGTCGGTGATTTTGCCGGGGAGCATGTCGGATGCGGCCACAATCTTTACGGCGGTGAGGGCGTGGCGGAAGTTGAGCGTCACGTCGGGAGATGTGGCGTCGGTGCATGCGGCCATTATGTCGGTCTGCTTTTTGACGTCGGTGGGTACGGTATATGTTATCTTCGGTGAGCCTGGCTGTGTGGAGGATGAGAGGGTGAATGCACCGGCTGCGTCAGATTGTGAATTTTCGGCGATAGGGGCAAAGGCGAAGAAGCGGACTTTGCCGCCTGCGGGCCATTGCAGGGTGGTGCCGGCGGCTGTGGAGCCGTTGACGGTGTAGGTGAGGTTGTAGGCGAAGTCGGGAGTCCATGTTATGTCGGCTTCGTCGGAGGGGTATTCTCCGGGGTAGCATATGGCGCTTAGGGAGAATGATGACACCGACTTGGCGAGCGCGCCTCTCGACTGAGCGGCGGGGGCTGTGGCTTGGTTGTCGGCTTCGAATGTGTGCAGATATAAAGGGGTGTCACCGTCGGAGGTGTCGGTGGCTTCAATCGATATGCAGCGCGAGGCAGAGTTATCGGTGTCATCGTTGCCGCCGGTCCATTGTGTGGGCGCGTCGATATTGAAAATCACGTTGCCCGATGTGCGCAGGTCGTTTTCGAAATCGTCGGAGCAGCCGGTGGTGGCTGCGGATATTGCGACAGCCGACAGCATGATGATTCCTTTATATATGCGGTTCATTGTGTAATGATTTGGGTTGTGTGGAGGGATAGCAGTGCCGCTATGCGGCAGAGTGATTTGAAAGGGGGAGGCATGATGAGATGCCTCCCCTCTTTATTTAGGTTGCAAGTGACGATAGCGTTATTAGAAATCGCCGTTGCCGGGTTTCCATTCGCTGTCGGCATTAGCCCAGGGGGAAACTGTGACGTTGAACTTGATAGGCTCGTCAAGCACGTAATCGCCGACATGCTTATTAGTAGGACGTGAGAATACAACTTTCAGGTCAACAGGATTTGTATCGAAAATAGTTGTGAACTTCTTGTCTGTCGGAATAAGACCATTGAATTTGTCGGTGTTTTCGAGTGGGTAAACACCTGCACCTGATTCTGCACCGCAGATATCAAGAGTGTATACATATTTTTTACCCATTTCCCATTTAGTGCCGAGGGGAACACATACGAATCCGTATTCGCTTGCATCAAATTTATTCTCTTCATTTACAGGGAATTGCTGGTGGTAATGGTTGGTGCCGTGGATACCAACATCGTCGATGTTGTCTGAGCCGGTATGTGTTGTTCCGGGATGTTCGAGTTCTACACGGCAAAGCAGAAGGATGTAGGCTCCGGTTTTATCATCTGCTTTTTTAGTCCAGGCTGTGGTGGTCTGAGGAATAATCATCAGAGAAGAGCCGAGGAGTGCTTTGGGAGTCTCGGCATCAGTTTTACCAAGCACGATCGGTGTCTTATAGAATGAACCGTAAGCCGAGAATCCATCTACGACTGTAGCGGTTGATGCATCTGTGCTCCATGAGGGTGTGATTGTAGCTTTTTTTGTCTCTGCATTCCAGCTGAATCCGGCTGAAAAGTTGTTTTTGTTTACTGTGTTTACAATCCAAGCGCCTTTAATCTTTACGATACGGTTGTCGCTCGCAAGTTTGCCGTCGGATTTTGCCTTTATATCAACCTGGCAGAGGGCGTGAGTGAAATTCAATGCTACATTTGAGGCATTTGTCGATCTTTCCTGCTGGGTAAATGCGATAAGCATATCGGTCTGTTGGTCACCGTCGTTCCAGTATCCTGTCGACTGAGTGGTGGTAAGGTCAGCATGGGCCGGAGTGAAGTTGGATATTGTCGGTTTTGATGCAGTGGCATCGAATCCGAAGGTCACACCGGTGGGAAGTATATCTGATTTATCTTTGCCGTTTGCCTGTGAGAAAGTGTATGCCCAGAAGAGTGCATTGTCTATAGATGTAGGCCAGTATACGTTATGGTTAAGAAGCCATGTGTTGGAAGAGAGTTCTCTTCTAGCAGTGTCACCGCCTGCACTGCTTCCGATAAGGTAGCTGTCGTATACGCCGCCGTGGGGGTGCACGCCTTTAGCTACTACTTTGAAGTCACCGAGGTTGTTGACTGTGGTTTCGACAGCGCGGGAGTGGCCTACGCCTGCGGTGAATGTGATGGCCTTGCCATCGGGATCATAGTTGATGTCCATTACTTCCTCCTTGGAGCAAGAAGTGGCCATAATCGCGGCTATTGCTGCAAATGGGACTAATTTCAAATTCATAACGACTTGATTAGTTGGTTTTTCGATTAATATTATATTGATGATTATGATTGTTTGTCGTGGTTGTTACATCGGTATTTCTTCTTCCTCTGCGTCTTCCCATGCGCTTACGCCGGGCGACATTCCGGTGCCTCCTGCAGGATTGTCGGGTAGCTTTATTCCGCTTACCTTTACTTCTATATCGTAGGGGTCGGTGGCATCGTGAATCTGGTCGGTGATATCGAAGTCGTAGTAGTATTTATATGATGTGTACACCCTTAGCTTATGGTAGAAGTCGGCGGGCGGCTCGTTGTAGCCAAATAGTATCACGTTGCCCTGCAGGCAGTCGGAGCCGCAGTGAGACAGTGGGAAGGGTACAGTCACCTGCCTGCCTCCAGGGCCTTGCGACTCGGCGTTCCAACACTCGGCGGCACCTGTGATGATGGCGCTTGCTTCGAGTCCGGGCTGTAGATTTTCTACACCTGTGATTCTTACGTGGCATTTGTAGGTCACCTCGCGGGGTGTGAAGCATACGTAGTAGGGCTTTGTAGCGTTGGCCATGATGGTGATTGTCTGCTCGTGGGTGTGGGCGTAGAGGGTGCTTGCCTGTGTGCGTACGGGCTGCGACTCGGTGTCGTCGGGACGCGGTGCGTTGTCGGCACGGTTGCTGAGGCCCGACAGCACGTTGTCCTCATATGTGGTGATTTCGTAGTCGGAGAGGGTGAGTCCGCGCTCGATGTTGTTGTCGGTGTTTCCGTTGTGGCATACCATACGGTATGTGCCTTCTGGTACATTGAGCGATGTGTTGAATCCGGCTCTTGACGAGCGCCCGTCGCCGATAATTTCGTAGCGGTGGCCGGTGGAGCCGTCGACGGGGAAGAACCATACCACCATCGTGCTTGGTTCGGCCTCCGGAGCGAGCGACCAGTCAAACTCGATGTATACGGGAGATTTGTGGGAGTGGTCGTAGCACAGCGGGCGCTCCTCGCAGCCACATGTGACGCCCATCACTACGGCAATCAGCGCGATGCGCGCAATCAGGATAGCAGTGGCTCGGCGTATCATCGGCTGCCTCCTTTCTTTATATTATATATGTCCTTGCCGAATACCCATACGAGCGATATGCCGGCGCGTGTGGGGCCGAGCCATGATCGGCGCTCTGTGGAGAGCCACACGTCGTGGTCGTCGATCGGGGTGTGGCGCTTTATTTTGCCCCACATGTAGCCAAGGCCTATAGAGAAGTCGATGTTGAAGTGGCGCGCTATGGGCAGGGAGTAGGTGTAGGATATTCCGGCGGCGTAGTTGTATTTGGCCGACATCACGCCTTTGTAGTCTATTCCCCGCTGCAGGTCGAAATATGTGAGCGATGCGTAAAGGCCGATGTGATGTCCGGCAAATGGGTTGTTGGGGCGAAGCGCGCCTATGCGCCATTTCACATCGAAGTCGCCTCCATAGATGCGGTAGTAGTGGTGGCGGCTGTCGTTCCACCATGCATACATCCAGTCGGCTCCTACCGTCAGTCGGTCGGCGATGGCGAATTTTATACCGATATTGGGTACCAACAGTGCGTCGTAGAGCATGTTGGTATATATGGCAGTGGTGGGAAGGTTGTTTATAAAGTTTTCACAATCACATGGTTGCGTTTGATTCCGGGTGAATGAATTCACCCCCCTATTATGTATGTATGAATTCTGGGGCTATCGGCGGTGGTCTGATAGTGTACGAAGACAGTGTCTCCCCGAACTTCAGGGACACCGGAGGCATGCGCGCAATGCGACACTGAGGTCAGGCATGCATAGAGTAAAAGTAAAATAAGCCTAAATATATCAACACGATGTTTCATCACAAAAACATCTACAGATTTAATGTACTTTCAATACTCTTTATTAAAATTGCGGCAAATTTATATAATTTTTGTTTTTAAAATATAAACATTAACATTTTTAACACAAGTAAATTTTGATAAAAAATGTTATTATTGGATAATATCATGTTATTTAGTCAGTTAGAGCGGTCGTGTTGTTTGCTGTGAAAAATAAGTCGATGAAAATTTGCATATTCCATAAATTCGGTTTACCTTTGCACTCGTTAAACGAAACAACCCGATGGTTCCATGGCCGAGTGGTTAGGCAACGGTCTGCAAAACCGTGTACAGCAGTTCGAATCTGCTTGGGACCTCCAAAATAACAGGAATGAGAGTATCCGTCGACCGACGCACACTCTCATTTTTTGTTATATTACTATTAATACACTTGTCTTATGGGAAAGAACGAAAAGGGTCCGGCCAAGACCAATGCGGCCCGTCTTCTCGACAAGGCCGGGATAGATTACGGGCTTGTCCCCTACGAGGTGGATGAGAGCAATCTTGCCGCCGACCATGTGGCCGAGGAACTTGGCGAGGATATCAATTGTGTGTTTAAGACCCTTGTGCTCAACGGCGAGCGCAGCGGTCATTTCGTGTGTGTGATTCCCGGCAATATGGAGGTCGACCTCAAGGCTGCGGCCCGTGTGGCCGGAGCGAAGAAAGCCGATCTTATACCGATGAAGGAGCTGCTTCCGCTCACGGGTTATATACGTGGTGGATGCTCTCCGATAGGCATGAAGAAGCCTTTTCCGACCTTTTTCCACAGCACGATTAATAATTTTGACCGAGTATATGTAAGCGCTGGCGTGAGAGGATTGCAGTTTTGCATAGCTCCCGCCGACCTTATCGCCTATACCGGCGGCACGGTGGCCGACATAGCAACCTTACAGTCCTGACATAATAGAATGAGTATGAACACATTTGGCACACTTTATCGCGTGACAACCTTCGGAGAGTCGCATGGCGCGGCAATCGGTGGGGTAATTGACGGCATACCAGCCGGAGTAAAACTCGACCTGGAGTCGATACAGCATCAGCTCGACCGCCGCCGGCCGGGTCAGTCGGCAATAACCACGGCACGCTCCGAGTCCGACCGGGTAGAGCTGCTGAGTGGAGTTATGGACGGTGTGACTACGGGCACTCCGATAGGATTTATCGTGCGCAACTCCGACCAGCATTCGCGCGACTACGACAACATGCGGCATGTGTTCCGTCCGTCGCACGCCGACTATACCTATGCGGGCAAGTATGGTGTGCGCGACCACCGCGGAGGCGGCCGCTCGTCGGCACGCGAGACGATAGCGCGTGTGGTGGGTGGCGCCGTGGCCATGCAGGCTCTGCGTGCGCTTTATCCGGATATGTGCATCTCGGTCTATACGTCGCGTGTGGGCGACATATGCATGCGCGGCGACGGAATCTGGTATGCGCCATCGCTGATTGACTCCAACGACGTGCGCTGTCCCGACCGTGCCGCCGCCGATGCGATGCGTAGCCTGATACTCGATGTGAAGGGGGCCGGCGACACTATCGGCGGAGTGGTAACCGCTGTAGTGCGCGGTGTGCCGGCAGGACTTGGCGAGCCCGTTGCCGGCAAGCTCCACGCCATGCTCGGCGCGGCGATGCTCAGCATCAATGCCGCCAAGGGGTTTGAATACGGAATGGGGTTTGACGGATGTTGTCGGCGCGGCTCGGAGATGATCGATGTGATGGAGAGCCGTGGGGCGGGTGAGGCTCCACGTTTCATCAGCAACCATTCGGGCGGGATACAGGGCGGTATATCCAACGGCGAGGATATAGTGATGCGAGTGGCCTTCAAGCCGGTGGCAACGCTGCTCAGAGAGGTGGCTACTGTCGACGACAGCGGAGCCGATACTACGCTCCATGCTCGTGGTCGCCACGACCCGTGTGTGCTGCCTCGTGCGGTGCCTGTGGTGGAGGCGATGGCCGCCATGACCCTGCTCGATGCCGCTCTGCTCAACCGTAGCGCGCGTATAATCTGAATCATTCGGTTATGGCTGACAAGCGTTATCGCGACTATGCCGACTTTCTCGGCGACCGGTTTGACACGAAGATGCAGAAACTGTCGGTAAATACGGGGCGCAGTTGTCCCAACCGCGACGGCACGATAGGGCGCGGCGGCTGCACGTACTGCAACAATATGGCGTTTACACCGAGCTATTGCCTGGCGAGCGACAGTGTGGCCGTGCAGCTTGAGAAGGGGATGCGTTTTTTCGGGCGCAAGTATCCGCAGATGCGGTATCTTGCCTATTTTCAGTCGTATACGTCGACTCATGGCGGATTTGACAGTTTCAGGAGCGCTTGTCTGGAGGCTCTTGGCGTAGATGGCATAGATGGTATGGTGGTGGGCACACGTCCCGACTGTTTCGACCGCAGGGTAGCGAGCTTTCTGGGGGATATCCGCGATGCCGGCAAGTTTGTGATGATGGAGTTTGGCGCCGAGAGCGCACATGATGCAACTTTGCGCCGCGTGAACCGGTGTCACAGGTGGGCCGATACGGTGGAAGCGGTGGAGATTGCCCGTGGGGTAGGGTTGTGTACGGGACTTCACCTGATAATGGGTCTGCCCGGGGAGACTCCTGAAATGATGCTGCAGACCGTCGATGCGGTAAATCTGTTGCTACCAGATACGGTAAAGTTGCATCAGCTGCAGATTGTGGCCGATACTCCGCTTGCACGTGCTGTGGCCGCGGGTGAGGAGAGTGTGGAGCAATGGACTGTCGAAGGGTATCTCGATTTCTGTTGCGAGGCTGTAGGGCGGCTGCATCCGTCGATTGCCATCGAGCGGTTTACAAGCCAGTCGCCGGGTGATATGCTTATAAGTCCGCGCTGGGGCCTGAAAAACTATGAGTTTGTACATAGACTCGACAGGCGTCTCGCCGAGAGTGGGATACGCCAGGGAATGATGTGTAAGTACCGGCATTGAGTAAACTAAAATAGTGGATTTGTGCGTTATTAGTATACTGTTCGGAATTATTTGATAGTATTCTTTTTAACAGTGTCGCGCCGCGCGGTGTGTCCTGACTATTTGTTTTTGAGAAAATATACGCGAAATGAGATTTACGTATTGTCCTGATTGTGGGAGCAAGCTCGGTGAAAGAGAGCTTGGCGACGAGGGTATGGTGCCTTGGTGCGATAAGTGCGGTAAGCCCTGGTTTGACATGTTTTCGACATGTGTGATAGCGCTTGTTGCCAATGAGCGCGATGAGGTGCTGTTGCAGCGTCAGGCATATATTAGCACACGGTACTGTAATCTTGTGTCGGGCTATATGGCTCCCGGCGAGACAGCCGAGGAGGCCGCGCGCCGTGAAATCAAGGAGGAGACTGGCCTGGATATCGAGGCTCTGGAGCTTGCCGGCACATGGTGGTTTGCACGCAAGGGGTTGCTTATGATAGGATTTCTGGCCCGGGCATCGGCAGGTCAGGAGCTGAAACTCTCGGTAGAGGTAGACTCGGCCGAGTGGCAACCGGCTGAAAAGGCGCTTACGATGGTGCATCCGGCCGGCAACGGCAGTACGAGCAATGCGCTGACGTCGATATTCTGTGAGCGTCTGCGTCGCGGAGTTCCGGGTGTAGCGGTAAAATGGGAGGACAGTGTATGATCCGGCTTCTTGTACGCGGACTTCCGGCCTGGACGCTCAGCATAGTGTGCTGCCTGATAATACTTTACCTGACTCTGTTGCCCGACCCTCTGAACGGCAATCATGTGTCGCTTTTCGAGGGCGCCGACAAGGTGGTACACGCTATAATGATGATGGGGATGATGATGTGTATGGCTGTCGATGCGCTTAGAAAAAAGGCGGCGCACCGGTTGGATGATTCGGTGCGCGCGCCTAAGGGGTTGCTTACTGTGTATATGATAACAGTGGTGCTTTTCGGAGGTGCCATCGAGCTTTTGCAGGGGGCCATGGCCATGGGTCGCGGCGAGGACTGGGCCGATTTTATGGCTGATGCCGCCGGTGCCGTCATAGGCTGGATTATATGCCTGTCGGCCTGGAGTGTTACTGTTCGGTGGCTTTTTCGGGAGCAGCAGGAGTGAATGCGTCGGCTATGGCTTTGCGCATTTCGTCGCCTTCGATGCCGCGTGTGGCGATAGTGCCGTCGGGGGCGATAAGCATCAGATGTGGTATGCCGTATATGCCGTAGAGGTCGGTAGGTATTTTCTGAGCGTTGATAATCTGAGGCCATGGGAGTTGCATCTGTCGGGCCGCGCGTTCGGAGTCGGCGGGTTCGTCCCATACAGCTACACCAAGTACTTCAAGGCCCTTGTCCTTATACTGGCCGTACAGCTCTTTGAGCAATGGCATTGCGCGGCGGCATGGTCCGCACCAGCTTGCCCAGAAGTCGACGAGCAGCCATTTGCCTTTTCCTGCATAATCACTCAGTTTTTGGTTGGTGCCGTTGTAGCTTACGGTGAAGTCGGTGAATTTCTTTCCGGGAGCGGTGGCCTCGGCGTTGTGGAGGCTTGTGGCCAGGTCGGTTATGCTCTTCAGGGTGCGGAACTGCGGATATGTCTTAAGCAATTCCTCGAGGGCGGATGTGGAGCGGCACTCCGAGGCTTTGTCTATGAATATTATGCGCCCGAGGGGGTCGGAGAGATGGGCTTTCATAGTGCTGTCGGCTGTGGCGTTGAACCGGTCGACGGCAGCCTGTTTCAGAGAGTCGGAAGGGAGCGAATCGAGCGAGCGAGCCACGGCTATGTAGCGTTCGGTAAAGGCGTTCATCTCTTTGTTGAGGGCAGTGGAGGTGCATTTTCCGTCCTGGGCGATAGTGATTTCGCCCGGCTCGACGATGAACGACGGGCCTCTTTTGTCGCCTATGAGTATGCGGGCATAGTATGGGTCGGCCACTGTGCCAGAGAACTTTAATTCATTGCCTGTAATAAGCATGCTGTCGACTTTATCTCCGGTCTCGCGATTTATAAGATATGCCATCTTGTTTTTGCTTTCGGCCGGAACGGGGGTTGTAATGGTAAACCCGGGCGTCGATGCATGGGAGGTAGAACATGCCGCAGAGAGCGCGAGAGCTATGACCGCGGCAGTGGAAATGGAGGATTTCATTATGTGATTGGCTTCAAGAAATATTATCAATATATGCAGGTGGTGTGGAGATGCCTGTCAGCCATCTGTGTGGAGTGTCACTGTAGTGTCTGCGATGGGATAAAGTGAGTTGCGGCCGACGGTGAGCGCTGAATCAGTGGAAATCGCTGTTGAGTTTTCCTGATTTTGCAAAATCGACCAGAGTCTCGGTGGGGACTATGAAAATCTCGATACGCCGGTTGGCGGCGCGATGCGACTGGGAGTCGTTGGGATAAAGAGGCTCCGAGGCACCGAGAGCATACGGCACAAGCACGACATCGGCCGGTATATTTCGCGAGAGCCATGCGTCAACAGCATTTACGCGTGCTTCGCTCAGACGGTCGGTATATGGTACTGACCCAGTGTCGTCGGTATGGCATGTGAGAATGAATTTGTACATGCCGCGGCTCAATAGCGAACGATAGGGTGATAGAATTTCCTGTGCGGTAGAGCGGAGCACGGTGTCGTTGGGGGCGAAGAGGAGGTTGGTATTGATTGTTGCCACGATTACCTCGCCCGAACGCATTGTCTCGATACGTGCTACTTTACGCTGTGCCAGTTTTTTTGCCACCTCGTTCATATAGCCTACAATTACCGGCTTGAGTTTATCGTTGACCGGGGGGACGACAAGATTCTCGTCAAGCGACAGTTCAAACGGATCGGTGGTGATGTCAGCTTTATTTTTTTTAGGCTTCTTCGCTTTTTTACCAGATTCATTGGCGGCACTGATGCTGTCGGCTTTCAGTCTGGCCGGACTTGCGCCGATACGCGCGATTTTCTGGAAGATGTTCTCGGCATGCAACGACTGGCCGCTTCCCGCAAGCAACAGCGTGATGGATAATATGAGTGTTGCAATGCGGAACATCAGGCGTCGACATCAAGCGATTTTTCATAAGCGAGTTCACCCTCGACGATATAGTGAACGTCGGCGGTGTCGACAACGGCAAGTTTGTCTTTGGCAAGCATCTTGCTGACATAAGCCATTATCTGGGGGAGTTCGGGCTCGGCATCTGCAGAGTCGTCGGCGGGGATTTCAAGAAATCCGTTGTCCTCATAAAAGTCCCATATCATGTCGATTATGTTAAGTATCTCGTCGTCGCTGTATTTTGCGGCGATATTCTCGGGCATGTAGGCCCGGATGAATTTTATGGCGTCGTTTTCGTCAAACATGTTGTTATCAGACATTTTTATTGGCTTTGAGGGTTTACATCTCCGCTAAGTTAATGAAAAGTGATGAAATGTAGAGCTGTAGTTACATTATTTCACAAGAATTATAGGAAATTTAGGTGTGCATTTCATTGCCGGGCGGATACTTTTGGTTGAGTGCTCTTCCTTATTTTCTAATCAGAAAAAAGCAGCGGCGCCATATGATGACGCCGCTGTAGGAAATTATATTCATGCGCGATTATTATCCGCCGAAGTTGTCGTACATGAGATTTTCGGATGGAACGCCGAGGTCCCAGAGCATTTTCTCGACAGCCTTGCTCATGGGGCCGGGACCGCACATGTAGTATTCGATGTCCTCCGGGGCCGGATGGTTCTTGAGATATGTCTCGTAGATGACCTGATGTACGAATCCGGGAGTGTACTTCACACCTGCTGCATCGGCCGCAGGGTCGGGACGGTCAAGGGCGAGGTGGAACTTGAAGTTGGGGAAGTCTTTTTCAAGTTGGAGGAAGTCTTCGAGGTAGAACACTTCATTGAGCGCGCGGGCGCCATAGAAGTAGTTCATTACGCGGTCGGTGGTGTTGAGTGTACGTGTCAGGTACATAATCTGTGCACGCAGCGGGGCCATACCTGCACCTCCGCCTACCCACATCATCTCGTTTTTGGAGTCGAATATGGGGTGGAAGTCGCCGTAGGGGCCGCTCATCACTACCTTATCACCGGGCTTGAGGGTGAATATGTAGCTTGATGCGATACCCGGCATCACGTCTTGGAATCCTACCTCGGGTTTCGGCTTGAACGGGGGTGTCGCGATGCGCACGGTCAGCATTATGCGGTCGCCCTCTTCGGGATAGTTGGCCATTGAGTAGGCACGGACTGTAGCCGACGTATTGCGGCATTTCAGACCAAACAGACCGAATTTCTCCCATGCGGGGAGGTATTCCTCGCCAATGAGCGACTTGTCGATGTCTTTGTCGTAGTCCATCTCATATGTGGGAATCTTGATTTGTGCGTATGAGCCGGGCAGGAAGTTCATATGCTCGCCGGGAGGAAGAGCCACGATGAATTCCTTGATGAAGGTGGCGACGTTTTTGTTGGAGATGACCTCGCATTCCCATTCTTTGACGTCGAGCACAGAGGCCGGTACGCCAATCTTCATGTCGTCCTTTACCTTTACCTGGCAGCCGAGGCGCCAGTTGTCTTTCATCTCTTTGCGAGTGAAGTGCACGGTCTCGGTGGGAAGTATGTTGCCTCCGCCTTCGAATACCTGTACCTTACACTGTCCGCAGCTGCCCTTTCCGCCGCATGCCGACGAGAGAAATACATTCTGGTCGGCAAGGGTCGACAAAAGGGTCTTGCCTGACTGTGCAAACACGTCTTTATCGTTGTTGATATTGATACGCACCTGTCCGGTCTTTACGAGGAATTTCTTGGCTACGAGAAGCATAGCCACCAGGAGCAAGGTGATTATCAGGAATATTGCCACTCCGGCTATCACAGTGAGCGAACCGGTTGAGGCAAGGATGGTCAGTGATAGTGTATTCATTGATTCATCAAAGTTTAATGCCGAGGAAGCTCATGAACGCAATGCCCATAAGGCCGGTGATTATAAATGTGATGCCTACGCCTCTGAGAGGACGGGGGATGTTGCTGTATTCCTCCAGGCGTTCGCGTATAGCGGCAATAGCCACGATTGCGAGAAGCCATCCGAGACCCCATCCGGCTCCGGCACATGTTGCGGTCCACACGTTGGGGAAGTCGCGCTGCTGCATGAACAGCGAGCCTCCGAGTATGGCGCAGTTTACGGCGATGAGCGGCAGGAATATTCCGAGCGAAGCGTAGAGAGAGGGGCTGAATTTCTCTACAGCCATTTCGACGAGCTGGGTCAGCGACGCTATCACGGCGATGAACATAATCAGCGACAGGAAGCTGAGGTCGACATCGGCGAATTCGGCACCGAGCCAGCTGAGGGCTCCTGCACGTAATACGTAGTTTTCGAGCAGATAGTTGATCGGTAGCGACACCACGAGCATGAATGTCACGGCGGCTCCGAGTCCGAGGGCAGTCTTTACCTTCTTTGATACGGCCAGAAACGAGCACATACCAAGGAAGTAGGCAAAAATCATGTTGTCGACAAAAATCGACCGTATGAAAATGTTGAAATTTTCCATGTGATACTACTTTTAGATATGTGTGGTTGGTTTATTCCTGAAGGTCTTTGTTGACTGAACGGTGTACCCAGATGATACATCCTGTGACAATAAGCGCCATCGGTGGGAGAATCATGAGTCCGTTGTTGGCATATCCGAGTTCATACCAGCTCTGAGGTATTACCTGTACGCCCCAGAGCGTACCACTGCCGAGCAGTTCGCGGAAGAAAGCCACAATAATCAATATTATGGCATATCCTGCGCCGTTGCCGATACCGTCGAGAAACGAAGGCCAGGGTTTGTTGCCCATGGCGAATGCCTCAAGGCGTCCCATAAGGATACAGTTGGTAACGATAAGGCTTACGAATACCGACAGCTGTTTGCTGACATCGTATTGGTATGCTATAAGGAGTTGGTTGACTATTACCACAAGCCCCGCCACCACTACGAGCTGGACGATAATGCGGATATTGGTCGGGATGGTGTTGCGTATCAGAGATATGATAACGTTGGCAAATGCGAGCACGGCAATCACGGAAATACCCATGACACATGCGGGCTCGAGCTTTGCGGTGACAGCCAGACATGAGCATATACCCAGAATCTGGACAATCACGGGATTGTCTTTCGACAGCGGATTGAGCAGTGCGCTCAGGTTTTTGTTTTCTGTGGCCATGACTTACCGTGTTGGGTTTTCTGTAAGGTTTTCAAGAAACTTGGAGTAGGCTCCGATACAGTTGTCGATCATCGAGCCTACGCCCTTTGAAGTGATTGTGCCTCCGGATATTCCGTCGACGTAGTCTTCTCCGTTGGCCGGAGCCTGTCCGGCTTTTACAACGGCGACAGGCATAAACTGTCCGTTCTTGAACATGTGTTTGCCTTCAAACTGGCCGGAGAAGGCCGGCTTTTCGATTTCTGCGCCGAGGCCGGGAGTCTCACCCTGGTGGGCGAAGTATGCTCCATATACGGTGGACCCGTCGGCATTTATTGACACGTAGCCCCAAATCGGCCCCCACAGTCCGGCGCCGTTTACCGGGACGATGTATTTTACATCGCCGGGAGCTACTGTGCACTCATATACGGGTAGCTGGCGTTCGGCTACCGGTTTTTTTGCTTCTTCTGCAGTGTTTACGTCGAATGCATTGCCGGGAAGTTCATCGCCGAGCGAGTTGACGATAAACGAGCGGGTGATGTATCGGTCGAAATCGGTTGTAACCGAATCTTTTGCCGGGGTTATGTGTACCGATGCGAGAATCTGCTTCATTTTGTCGGCATTGATATTCTCCTGCTGTCGGGACTTGAGCCCAAGGGAGGTGAATGCGAGAGCCGCACCCACTACTACTACCATCACTATTATATAGATAATGGTGTATACGTTGCTTTGCTTGTTCATACCATTCACGCTTTAGAGTTAAGACGACGCATTCGACGGCGTATATTGCCCTCTACTACGCAGTAGTCGATAAGCGGAGCGAGCGCGTTCATCAGGAGCACGGCCAACATGGCGCCTTCGGGGTAGCCGTTGTTGTATGTGCGTATAATCACCGCGATTACTCCTACGAGAAATCCGTAGATGTATTTGCCCGTGTTGGTTCGCGCCGCGGTCACAGGGTCTGTGGCCATGAATACAGCGGCGAATGCAAATCCACCGAGAGTAATCTGTTCGAGCGGAGAGAGCATTGATGCGGGATAAAGCTCAGTCGGGAAGCAGTTGGCGATAAATCCCATCAGGAATCCTCCGGCGAATACCGACAGGATTATCCGCCAGCTTGCGATGCCGGTTGCAAGCAATATGGCGGCTCCGATGAGTATGCACAGTGTTGATGTCTCGCCAACGGATCCGGGTATGAGCCCAAGGAACATGTCCCAGTAGCTCAAGGCCCGGCCAGTGATGTCGGTGAGTATGATTTTGTCGCCTACATTGGTAGCGACCTGTCCGAGGGGTGTGGCGCCGGAGAATCCGTCGACAACAGTGCCCTGACCAAGGCCGCAGATGCTGCCTGTAGATACAAACACCCCGTCGCCGCTCATCTTTGATGGATATGCGAAGAAGAGGAATGCGCGTGTCACGAGGGCGACATTGAATATATTGTAGCCGGTGCCTCCGAATATCTCTTTCACGAATATTACGGAGAATGCTGTAGCTACGGCCATCATCCACAGCGGAGTTTCAATAGGGCATATGAGCGGAATCAATATTCCGGATACGAGAAATCCTTCCTGAATCTCTTCTTTGCGCCATTGAGCTACGGCAAATTCGATGCCGAGACCTACGGCGTAGGATACTACCAGTTTTGGTAGCAGGGCGAGAAATCCATAGGCAAACATTTCCCAGAACGGGAAGCTCATGTCGCCTATTGCGACCCAGTGCTGGTAGCCGATGTTGAACATGCCGAATAGCAGACATGGCATGAGCGCGAGCACCACAATAATCATCACTCGCTTCGAATCGAGGCTGTCGTGGATATTGCAGCCTGAGCGCGAGGTGGTGGCGGGGGTGAACAGGAACGTCTCAAAGCCGTCGAATACCGACTCAAAGGCGTGAAAACGGCCTCCGGGCTGGAATTGAGGCTTGATACGATCGAGATATTTTCTAAGTGCTTTCACTGTTGTAATCAATTGAGTTCCTTAAACATATATTCGAGCGCGTCAGATAGTATCTTCTGTAGCTCAAGTTTCGAGGGGTCGACGTACTCGCACAGGGCTATATCCTCGGGTACAATCTCATATATGCCGAGTTGCTCCATGCGGTCGAGGTCGCGCGCGATACAGGCTTTTATGAGATATTCCGGCATTATGTCCATAGGGAGCACCTTGTCGTATACGCCCGACATTATCATCGCGCGTCGACCGCCGAGAATGCGTGCGTCGGGACAGAATGCTTTCTTCAGGAAATGACCGGGGAATGACCGGCTTACACTCATTTTCTGTGGCGACAGCGATGCCCAGCCGAGGAAGTCGGCCACATCGTCGCCTTCGGCAATAACAGTCACCTGGGTGTAGGGGTAGTGCAGGAATCCATCGGCAGACGATACCGGTATTCCGGTAAGCACGTTGCCGGATATGACACGATGGTGGATTGTGTCATCGTTAATCTCCCCTTTCACCAGTGTGGCCATATCGGCACCGATTTTAGTGAGCACGTATTTGGGTTCGGTCACTTCACAACCGGTAAGTGGCACCACTACATCGGAGCAGAGTTTTCCATGGCTCACGAGCATGCCTATACGCAATAGGGTAGGTAGGTCGAGTGTCCAGACTATGTCACCTTTGTTGACCGGTTTTACATTGGCTATCTGTATGCCAGCGTTGCCTGCCGGGTGTGGACCGTTTACAGTCACGATTTTCGCGCCCTCGATTGCTGCAAGGGGGCTTCCGGGCCGCACTCCGACATAGACGTCGCCATCGGTAAGGTGTCTTAAAAGTGAAACGCCTGCGTTGAGTTCCGCTATCTTGTCGGCTGCGAATGCGCTCCAGTCGGGAGCGAGCGGTGCTGAGTCGAATGTCGTGACAAAGATGTCGCGCGGAGCAGTGCCAGGAGGTGGCACAATACCGTAGGGACGCTGGCGCATCTGTGCCCATAGGCCGGAGTCGAGCAACAGACGTTGCGCCGTAGTGCGGTCGGATGGAGCTGACGGTAATGCGGCGGCCTCTTCGGGATTTTTCGAATCGGGCACGATTACGATACGCTCGAGTTTGCGGCGTTCGCCGCGCACAACGGCCTCGACGGTTCCGGCTACCGGCGAAACAATTCGGATGTCGGGGAATTGCTTGTCGTGAATCAATGGAGTGCCTGCGAGTACGTGGTCGCCTTCTTTTACATCGACTTTCGGCGTGATGCCGGGATAGTCGTCGGGAATGACAGCGCATCTGGCAGGCATACGGGTAAGGGGCTGCGACACTGTGGCTGCACCACGTATATTTATGTCGAGTCCTTTCCTTAAGTTGATAGATATTGCCATAACCATAATTATGTTGACGGGAAATTTTGTGCAAAGGTAGTTAATTTATTGCGACTTCCCTTAATATATCGTAAAATTTTATCCATTCTATTGCAATGTGCTCCGTTATTGAAAATGCTATTTTTGATATTTTCGTCAGAGACGGTGTCAGCATGATAGTGCATGTGTTATTGGGGTATGCCAATATTTGTTTAACTTTGCAGATATGATTGAGATTACAAGCAGCAATATAATGCTCGTGGTAGCCGTGATGCTGATGATGAGTGTGTTTGTGGGAAAGGCCGGAAGCCGTTTCGGCATGCCTGCCTTGTTGCTGTTTCTCGGCGTTGGGATGGTGGCCGGGGTGGATGGCTTCGGATTGCATTTCGATTCGGCGGCATCGGCTCAGTTTGTTGGTATGATTGCCTTATCAATCATACTTTTTACCGGTGGACTTGAGACTCGGTTCTCGGATATTCGGCCGGTATTGTTCCCCGGCATTACTCTGGCTACTGTAGGGGTGCTTCTTACTACCGGACTTACAGGTACATTTATATATTATGTGTTCCACTGGCTTGTTCCGGAATACTCGTTCGGGTGGGCCGAATCGATGCTGATAGCTGCAATCATGTCATCGACCGATTCTGCGTCGGTGTTCTCTATATTCGACTCGGCAAAACTCGGCCTGAAGCAGAAGTTGCGTCCCACACTGGAGCTCGAAAGTGGCTCCAACGACCCTATGGCCTATCTTCTTGTTATTATTCTTATAGGTATAATAGAGGGCAACGGCCACCACGATACAGGAGCACAACTGTTGCTTGGCTCGTCGGCGACACTGGCAGTCCAGCTGTTGTTTGGAGCTGCAGGAGGCCTTTGTCTGGGTTATGCAACGGTATGGATTGTCAACCGGCTGCGTGTGGACAACGAGTTTCTTTATCCGGTAATGGTGATATCATGTGTATTCTTTACTTTTACTCTCACTGAAATTATCGGAGGAAACAGTTATCTGGCAGTGTATATTGCCGGTCTGGTGGTTGGTAACAAACGTCTGGCGGTAAGGCGTACGATTGTGACATTTTTCGGAGGATTTACATGGCTTGTGCAGATTATCATGTTTCTCACTCTTGGTCTGCTCGTCAATCCCCACGAATTGCTCCATGTCGTAGTTCCCGGTATTGCTCTCGGTATTTTCATAATGCTTGTGGCACGTCCGGTCGCTGTGTTTCTGTCGCTGCTCCCTTTCCGCCAATATACATTCAAAGGTCGTGTGTATATATCATGGGTGGGATTGCGCGGAGCTGTACCTATTATATTTGCCACATATGCCGTTGTGTCTCCGGGAGTGGAGGAGTCATCATTCATATTCAATATTGTGTTTTTCATAACTATTCTGTCGTTGCTTCTTCAGGGTACCACCGTCAATTCCATGGCTCGCTGGCTCGGGCTCAGCGAGCCGGTAAAGGAGAGAGCATTTCAAGGGATTGATATTTCCGACGATATCGCGGCGACAACAAGTGAGCTTGAGATTACGTCGGATATGCTTGCCGACGGCAGTACGTTGAAAGAAATCGGACTTCCGTCAGATACCCTGGCTGTAATGGTGCGTCGCGACGACAGGTACATCGTGCCGAAGGGTGACACGCGTCTTTATATGGGCGATGTGTTGCTACTGGTGAGCAATGATAAATGTATATAAACAAATGAACGGAAGCATTTATTATATTTGTTTCCTAAAAATATGCTATGAAACATATATTAATGCTAAGAATGGCCCAAAAGGCTTTTAGGATTAAAAAATAGACAGATAAAATTTGCGGGATAAGAAAACTAATGATAAATTTGCATATCCTAATCCGGTTGCACCCCTTTGGGAATGACGCCGGAAGTGATATTTGAAGAGTCTATACCGGAGGAACGTTGACAGTGTAAGCTGTGTTTCTGTCCATCTCGACCTTGGCTAAACCGTGAGTGTAGTACAGGCCTGTGTGGCGCCAATGTTTCAAGGTTGCCCCTCTTGATGAAACAGTTAAGGTGGCTTAAACCACTATTACTAACCAAAATAAATAACCAACAATAACCTATAATAGTTTAACTAATCACAAAAAAACTTTCTTACAAAAATTATGGAAGCTCAAAAGCCTAATGCAGGTGCAGCCCCTGCCAAAACTCAGAATCTCCACGACAGCGGTTCTAACGTTCGCGGTATCAAGAACGCTTTCCTCGTGATTGTTGCCTGCTTTATCGTGGCAATCTGCCTCTTTATCTTCTGGTTCGGTCACGCCAGCCACTTTGACGAAGCCGGTCATCCTCAGGACCTTTGGGGTACAGTATACAAAGGCGGTTTCATCGTGCCTATCCTTCAGACCCTCTTCCTTACTGTAATCGTTCTCTCTGTAGAGCGTTGGATTGCCCTCTCTTCAGCTAAGGGTAAAGGCTCTATCACCAAGTTTGTTGCCGGTGTTAAGGCTTGCCTCAAGAAAGGTGACATCGCCGGTGCTCAGAAACTTTGCGCCAACCAGAAGGGTTCTGTAGCCGCTGTAGTAAGCGCCGCTCTCGTACGTTACGAGGAGATGGACAAGAACACCGTTCTTACCAAGGAGCAGAAGATTGCCAACCTCCAGAAGGAAGTTGAGGAAGCAACAGCTCTCGAAATGCCTGCCCTCCAGCAGAACCTCCCCATCGTTGCTACCCTTACCACTCTTGGTACTCTCGTTGGTCTTCTCGGTACTGTAATGGGTATGATCAAGTCGTTCCAGGCTCTTGCCGCATCCGGTGCTCCTGACTCTACCGAACTTTCGACCGGTATTTCTGAGGCTCTTATCAACACCGCCTTCGGTATCGCAACCGGTGCATTCGCTGTAATCTCTTACAACTTCTACACCAACAAGATCGACAACCTCACCTACGCTATCGACGAAATCGGTTTCTCTATCGTATCCACTTTCGCCGCTACTCACTAATTCCATTGTCTTTCCTACATTATAATACAGTAAACGAAGTACAATGGGAAAAGTAAAAATTAAAAGAAAGAGCACCCTCATCGACATGACCGCGATGAGTGACGTGACTGTTCTTTTGCTTACTTTCTTCATGTTGACCTCGACCTTCCTTCAGAAGGAACCTGTTACGGTTATTACTCCGGCCTCTGTGTCGGAACTGAAGGTGCCCATCAATAATGTGACTACCGTACTGGTGTCACCCAAGGGTGAGATATTCCTTGGAGTGCTGGGCGACGCCGACTCAACCTACTCTTCAGAGAAGGTTAGAGCCGATATCCTCCAGAATGCCGTAACCGAGTACAACAAGACCCATAGCAAAAAGGTACAGCTCACGCAGGAGCAGGTCAACAAGTTCGCCAAAATGAACATGTTCGGCATGCCCATCGCCCAGCTCCCGGCATTCCTCGACGAGTCGCAGGTACATCAGGATGAAATCATGCAGGGCAAACGCCCCGAATGGAAAATCGGTATTCCTGTCGACGGTAATCAGGATCTCGCTAACCCCAATGAGTTCCAGATATGGATGCGCGCCATCTATAACTCGAACGATAACATGGAGAAGACCATCAAGAGCGGTGAAGGTATCGCTGTGAAGGCCGACGCGGACACTCCCTACGATATTGTCCACACTGTCCTTGACAACCTCCAGACCCTCAAGATGAACAAGTTCAGCCTCCTGACTGCATTAAAAACTGAGAACGACTAAACATCATGGCACAAATAGAACAATCCGATAAGGGCGGCAAAAAGAAAAAAGGCGCCCAAAAGAAGATGTCGATTCACGTGGACTTTACGCCCATGGTGGATATGAACATGCTTCTGATCACGTTCTTCATGCTTTGTACTACGATGATTAAGTCGCAGACTCTGAATATCTCGCTCCCCTCCAACGAAAAGGTTGAGCAGGAACAGCAGAACAAAGCAAAGGAGTCCCAGGCCGTAACGCTCATTCTCGATACCGAGCGCGACGCTGACGGAAACGTGAAAACTGACCCCGAAACCGGCAAACCCGCCCACGTCATCTACTACTACTTCGGCAAGCCCGATATCGCCGACGAGAATAAGGATGGTCTTCTTGACAATTCTATTCTCAAGGCTGAGAAATTTGTAGGCAATGTAAATGGTCAGGAGCAGGGTATCCGCAAAATCCTTCACGACAAGAACAAGACTGTACTTGAGAAAATCGCTGTCCTCAAAAAGGACTGGAAGGATAAGAAGATTAACGATGACGAGTATCAGGCCCGTGCTAAGGAGATTCGCAATGACTCTCTGATTCAGGATCGTCCGGTAGTCATCATCAAGGCCGGTCCCAACGCCTCTTGGGAGAGCCTCATCGGCGCTCTCGACGAGATGCAGATTAACCAGATTTCCCGCTACCAGATCGACAACATCAATGGTGTCGACTCTGCGATGATCTTCGACTATATCGCCAAGAATCCGAAGAAATGATGACGGTCTATATGTTTAACTATTAAATCAGCAAGAACAATGGCAAAAGATGTAGATCTTTCATCAAAAGAATGGCGCGACATAGTCTTTGAAGGCAAGAACCAGCAGTTTGGCGCATATGAGATGCGTAAGAACTCTGATGCCCGCCACAATAAGGCGATGATTGTAGTTGTAATCGTAATTGCAATCGCCTTTATACTTCCACTTCTTGTCAACACAGTGCTTCCCAAGGCCGAGGAAAAACCCGAGGATCTTACCGAGCAGGCATTGGTAAATCTTGACAACACTGTGGATGAAGAGCAGGATCAGCCTGAAGAAGAGCAGCAGCGTGTAGAGGTAGAAATCCCCGAAGCACTCCCCGAAGAAATCCTCAACACAGTGAAGGTGACCGAGCTCGCCATCGTTGAGGACGAGAAGGTAAATGCTGAGGATGAAATCAAGACTCAGGATGAGCTTAAGGAAACTACTACCGCTTTCGGTCAGAGCGACTTCGACAAGGGTACTGACGACCGCAACGTAGTACGTGAGCACAAAGACGAGATTATCGTCGAGGAAAAGAAACCGGTTGAAGAGAACAAGGTGTTTACTGCCGTAGAGCAGATGCCCCAGTTCCCCGGTGGCGAGGCCGAGCTCATGAAGTACATCCAGAAGAACCTCAAGTATCCCCCCGTGGCTATGGAGAACAATATCCAGGGCCGTGTGGTAGTACAGTTCGTCGTTACCAAGACAGGTAAAATCGGCGAAGTTAAGGTGGCCCGTGGCAGGGACCCCGATCTCGACAAAGAAGCCGTACGCGTGGTTAAGTCGCTTCCCGACTTTATCCCCGGCAAGATGAACGGTCAGTCGGTGAACGTGTGGTATACACTGCCTATCACCTTCAAGCTCCAGGGAGTATAAACTTGTATAATTACTACAGACTTTATAGAAAGACGTTGCCAATAATGGCAGCGTTTTTCTATATATATACTGTATATATACTGTCGTCACCGTCAATTTCACCTTTTATTTTTAAGCATGCTCTAAATATCATGTACTTATGCGTTATTATATATGTAATTTCTTATCTTTGTCATCAATAAAATGACTTTTATTGTTCCAGATATGGATAACGTATTGAATATTAGTATTGAAAAAATGCTCTTGCTCGGATATGAGTTGGAGGGACTTCTTCTTTCGGCCGGGAAGCGCGGCGACGCCACTCCTGTCGCCATATGGAATCTGATTTCGGAAAAAGCCGATGAAATCCATGCGGCCGCCGTCAATTTGTCGGATATCGTAAAGAAAGGAGCCACATGTGATGCGACTGATATCACTGATGTGTTGTCTTCGTCCGCTATGGTCGTGTCGCAGGATGAAGATTCAGTTGATGTCTCCGCAGGATACGTGCCTGCTCCCTATGATGCAGACTGTGATATAATATGTTCAAATCCACTTACGGTCGAGACGGTTGATTCTGCCGATGAGATTGTTTCTGATAATTATTGTTCCGTAGAGGTGAGCGAGGAAGATACTTTATCGCAGACAGATGTTGACAGTGATGTGTCGGAGGAGGCTGAATATTCTTCTGAAGAAGAGGTGGCGACTGCTGATGAGCCATTGCGCCTTGATGAGAAACTTGCCCGCGAGGGGTCGAGAAATCTCCGCAAGGCATTCTCGCTTAACGACCGTTTCCGTTTTCGTCGCGAACTTTTTGGTAACTCTGACATAGAAATGAGTGATACTCTCAATCTTGTAGAGGCCATGTCGAGCTATTCCGAGGCTGTCGACTACTTTATGACCGACCTTCAGTGGGATGCCGATAATCAGGAAGTAAAAGATTTCATGGAAATTATAGAAAAGCATTTCGCCACACGATGAGCGGTAAACTCTATATTGTACCTACTCCGGTAGGCAACCTCGGTGATATGACTCCCCGAGCGGTGGAAACGTTGCGCAACGTTGATATGATACTGTGTGAGGACACCCGCACAAGCGGCGTGTTGCTGAAGCATTTCGGCATAACCACTCCTACGTCGAGCCACCATAAATATAATGAGCATGATACTACTTCGCGTGTCGTGGCGCGTCTGAGCGGAGGAGAGAACATAGCTCTCGTAAGCGATGCAGGCACCCCCGGCATATCCGATCCGGGCTTTATGCTTGTAAGAGAGGCCCGGGTGGCAGGCATCGATGTGGAGACTCTCCCCGGACCGACTGCGCTTATTCCGGCTCTTGTGAATTCCGGCCTTCCGTGCGACAGGTTTACATTTGAGGGATTTCTGCCACCCAAAAAAGGTCGACGTACTCGTCTTGAGGAGTTGTCGGTCGAGCCGCGTACGTTTGTTATATACGAGTCGCCGTTGCGCCTATGCGCTACTCTGAAAGAACTCGCTGAGACTTGTGGCCCTACGCGTCGTGCCGCGGTGTGTCGTGAGATATCAAAAATGCATGATTCCACACATACCGGTACACTTTGTGAACTTGTCGAATACTTTTCCGCGAACCAACCGCGCGGAGAAATCGTTATAATTATTGAAGGAATGGCAGGAAGTGCACCAAAGAAGGTGCACCGAAACAAATACCGAGATTCCTCCGAAGCATCGTCTGACAATCTATAAATCTCCATTATTCAATCAACCTAATTGCACAACTTCTCTACCTCACACATTCTCTGACGTTTAACAATTCACTCAACATCTGATTATGAAAAAGATTCTATCCATCGCAGCCGCTGCCCTTATGGTATTGTCGGGCTGCAACGGCGATAAGCTGAAGCAGGCTGAATCGCTCAATGGTGAACTCAATGATTCGTTGCACGTTGCTTTGGCCAACCAGGACAGTCTCCTTGTCCTTCTCAATGATATCACCGACGGCATGAGCCAGATTAAGGACATGGAGAAAATACTCTCCAACACTTCGGATCTTAATGCTGAATCGGCATCGCGCAAGGCACAGTTGCGCAATGATATGTCGGCCATACAGAAGGCCCTTCAGGAACGTCGCGAACGTCTGGCCCAACTTGAGGAAAAACTCAAGAAAAGTCAGAGCTATAGCGGTACATTGCAGCGCACTGTTGAAAACCTGAAAGCCGAGATTGCCAATCAGGAGGCCACTATCTCGACTCTGCGCAATGACCTCGCAGCAGCCAAAATTCAGGTAGCGGATCTTACTACGCGCGTCGACTCGCTTAATACCACAGTAGCTGCTGTGACTGAAGAACGCACTCTTGCTCAGGAGCAGGCTATTGCCGCTGAAAACGAACTTAACACATGCTTCTATGCTATTGGCACCAAGAAAGAGCTTAAGGAAGCGAAGATTATCGAGACCGGTTTCCTCCGCAAGACAAAACTTATGCAGGCTGATTTCCAGCAGAGCTATTTCACTACCGCCGACAAGCGCACTCTCACCACAATCAACACACATGCCAAAAAGGCCAAGGTGCTTACAAACATGCCTCAGGACAGCTATGTCATCGAGGATGTCGACGGCATCAAGATTATACGTGTCACTAATGCGCGTGAGTTCTGGAGCCGAAGCAACTATCTTGTAATTCAGGTCGACTGATTCGATAGCAAGTTAACATAGTTACGATAAAACATGCCGTATCGCCTTTTTTGCAGGGCGATACGGTATGTTTTTTGTATTTTTGCGGATATGTGTGCAACCTTTTTCCACTGTCGCGCATCAAAAGATAAAATAATAAAACGATACATGAATATGATAATATACAACAGAATAGCTGTTATCGCGATACTTCTTCTGTCGCTACTGACCACATCGTGCAATACAGATTACACCCGTAATCACGCCGATGAAATCAGAGAGAGTATCACTGATGTCGTGAACGGATTGCGCGACGGTTTCTACGACAGTACGGTTGTGGTTACAATCAACGACACCCTGGCGTCGGCTGCCGACGCCGAGATGGTGGCAAGCACCATCTCGATGACCACAGCCGACTCCGGACGCAGAGGAGGTGGTGTCACTACAATAAATATCGTATTACCGGATTCCAATTATGGCCCGGATATAGACAATGACATACCTTCATTCGTACCCCCTGTGGCAATTGTAGGCACTGTCTTGATTTTCGGTGCTCCGGTACTTGCGGTATTCCTGATATGTTACTTCATATATCGTACAAAGCGAGCACGCTATCAGGCGGTCGCTCAGATTGTGGCGTCAGGGAAAGATATACCGGAGGGAATGTTCCCGCAGACAGATTCTCGGGCCAAATGGAATAGCGGTATCAAGTATGTGGCGTGGGGATGTGCTTTGATGCTCTTCTTTTTGGTAAGATTACAGATAGAGTGGGCTGTGCTTATGACTGTGCCGATTGCCATAGGAGCCGGCAAACTTATCGCCTACCGTAACGAGCAGAAACAGAAATCCTCATCCATTGTAGAGAGCAACTGTGGCACTGTTGCGCGCGACAATGATGATGATACTACTAACTTTCCTCCCATACCGCCCAGACGCTAATGCTTACCAAGTGGGAAGAATTACGGCTTGTAGCCAGATGCGTGGCCGGTGATGACCGGCGCGCATTTGAGCGGCTTGTCGAGGAGTATCAACAACCCTTGCGGCGCTTCTTGCTCAATCTCACGATGGGCAATGCCTCGCTTACCGATGATCTTGCCCAGGATACGTTTCTGAAAGCGTATCTCGGGCTCAGATCATGGCAGGGAGTGGCGCGCTTCAAGACATGGCTGTTTCGTATAGCCATGAACGAGTATTACGGTTATCTCAGACGTAACCGAGAGATACTCCCCGATGACCCTCCCGATAGCATTCCGGTTGATGAGCGTGTTGATACGGCCGGCGCCACCGAAGCTCGTCTGGATGTTGAGCGATGTCTGAGTGTGCTTTCTGCAAATGAGCGTGCGGCTGTGCTCCTGTTCTATCTGGAGGATAAACCTCTCAAGGAGATTAGCCGTATATTGGACATGCCTGAGGGTACTGTGAAGAGCCATTTGTCGCGTGCCAAGGTAAAGATGGCTCAGGTAAGATAATTTAAAGAAAGAATGTTATGAAACAACAGAACGATATTTTCAGCAATGATGACGCGCTTCGTCGCGCATTTCAAAAGGGATTGCCCGATGCTCCGGTGACAGCATGGTTTACGCGTAAGGTGATGAACCGTCTTCCACCCCGGCGACGCCGAATGCTCAATGGTATGGAGTGGGGAGCGTATGGAGTCGCCATATTGGTGCTTGCCTTATACTGGATAGGCTGGATTTCACACATAATGAGCAAGGGGACGGTGACAGTAGGTGACATAGGCGACATGGCTGTACTCCTTGGATTTACACTGCTGCCGGTGGTGGCCATATTGGCTCCTAAAGTCGTGGCATGGATAAGGGAATAAGAGGCAAATCATGCAATAGGTACTATTATAGGTAGATATGACAAGCGGGCGGCATATTGTGCCGCCCGCTGTCTGCATGATTGCTATATGTGAATGTATTATTACATATTCATGCCGCCGTCGACCTGGATTACCTGGCCGGTAACATACGATGACATGTCGGAAGCGAGGAATACGGCAACGTTTGCAATATCCTCAACCTGGCCTCCACGGCGCAGAGGGATTTTCTTAACCCATTCGGCACGTACGTCATCGGGAAGAGCCGCAGTCATGGCAGTCTCGATAAATCCGGGAGCAATAGCGTTGGCACGGATGCCGCGTGAGCCTACTTCCTGGGCGATAGATTTAGCCAGAGCGATAAGGCCGGCCTTTGATGCAGCGTAGTTGGACTGTCCGGCGTTGCCGTGTACACCTACTACCGATGCCATGTTGATGATAGAACCGCTACGCTGGCGGAGCATGATGGGGAGTACGGCGTTGATGAAGTTGAATGCGCTCTTGAGGTTTACAGCGATAACTGCGTCCCACTGGGCCTCGGTCATTCGCATCATCAGGCCGTCTTTAGTAATGCCGGCGTTATTTACGAGAATATCGATTGACCCGAAATCCTTGTGCACTTCGGCTATTACTTCTTTAGTCTGGTTGAAGTCGGCGGCATTGGAAGCATATCCCTTCACCTTTACTCCGAGAGCTTCTATTTCTTTTTCTGTGGCCTTGCCGTTTTCGTCGATTACGAGGTCGGTAAATGCGATGTTTGCGCCTTCAGCGGCGAAACGCAGTGCGAGAGCTTTGCCGATACCGCGTGCGGCACCGGTTATGAGTGCGGTCTTGCCTTCTAACTGTTTCATGTTTATTAGGAATATATATAATTAGTTTTGTGGTTGATGCAATTGTATTGCACTGTCAGGCCCATGGCAGAGCCTTTCGAAAGAGGGACATGCAAAATTAGTAATTTATTATATCTCGACCAAGAAAGCTCCGCAGGAATAGCCTCCGCCGAATACGGTAAGACCTACGCGCTGTCCTTTACGGAATGTATCGCGGTTCTGGGCAAAGACAAGAGCACATGATGCCGAGCCGGTGTTGCCGAGTTCCTCGATATTATTGAGGAAGTGGTCGTCGGTAAGGTCAAGCTGGTGTGCCACTTGTGCTACAATTCGTTTGTTGGCCTGGTGGGTTATTATATAGTCGAGCTGTGCGGGAGTGATGCCGATAGGCTTGGTCACTTCATCAAGCGCGCGTATCATCTGCTGGCAGGCGTTAACAAATACATCGCGGCCGTCAGGCATTTCTATGCCACCTTCTTTGGGGCGCAGAACCACACCGTCGGGACCTTTGCCTACATTTCCGAGACCGCAGGTAAATATGTCGGAAATCTTAAGGTCCGTTTCGGCCACTTTGTCGGCTGAGAGGAAATATGCTACCGCTGCGTCGCCCCACAGGTGGCCTGCCTTGGGGTCGGATTCATTAGAATAATATGTGTTGTGCTCCGAGCATATGAGCAGGGCTTTGCGGGCTTTGCCTGACTTGAAGTAGGCGTCGACGATTTCAAGGCCGTTGACAAACGATGAACATGCTGCGCTGCAATATACAGCCTTGGCGCCGTCAATATCGTATTTCTGTTGTGCGATATGAGCGAGAGTGGCTACTGTGTCATAGGGTGAATATGAGGCGCTTACGATGAGATCGATATCTTTTATAGGATAGGGAAGCGATTTCAGTGCGTCCTCTATCGCATTAAGACCCATCGAGTTGTGTCCTTCTCCCTCTCCGGCTTTGGAGCGGGTGCGGATGCCTGTGCGCTTTTCGATCCATTCGCTTGTGAGACCGTTGACATTGAGGAAGTAGTCGTTGTTGACACGTGCTTCCGGCACGTAATATCCTGTGGCGTTGATATACATACTGAAATTTTTATCTTTGTTTCTTAATGTTTATTGTCGGTTGGTTGCAGTGGCGGATTATTGGTGGCTTGCGTGTCATCGCGTGTCAAGGCGGCAAGAATAAAATTCTTTGCCCTAACACGCACTTCATCACGTTCAATTCCGTAAAATTCAAAATTATTGCGCATTATAGACAACTCAATTCCCTGAAACATCATTATCATTGCCATGAAAGCATCATTGATTCGTTCTCTTGAGAAGAGTCCCATGTTTACACCGTCGTCCATAATCTGCCGGAGCATTTCAATCTCTTTTTCTACAGCGAGATTGCGGATACGCTCCATGCGTCGCACATCGCGTACCATAAGCGTGCGCAATACCGGGCTTTCGCGTTCGTGGCGTATTGTTTCTTCGACGATGTCTATGCGTACGTCGATAAATCTCATCAGCTTTTCGAGCGGGTTCATATCGATTGCGAATATTTCCCGCAGGCGGCCTACCACCTGTTCGCTCTCTTTTTCTATTACGGCATTGTAGATCTCGCGTTTGTTTTTGAAGTAGGTGTAAATTGTGCGCCGTCCCTTTTCCGAGGCGGTTGCAATGTCGCTCATCGTCGTATTCTCTATCCCTTTGTGGGCAAAGAGCTGGCGGGCTACTTCAATTAATTTTTCGCGGGTCTTGCTGGCCATTTATATTGCACAAATTTGCTTTTAATGTGCGAAATTAATCATTTTCTTCGGAATAAGAGCAAAAGAACGGGAGTTTTTGAGGTATATTCCGGGTAATTTGAATTAATTTTGAAGCTCTAAACATGCTTTTACAATTATGAGGAATATAATTCTGACTTTTATAATATATGTATGTGCCGTGTTGCAGGCTTATGGTTCGCAGCCTCTTGATTTCCCCTCTGCCGAGGGGGCTTCTGTAGGGATACGTATTGTGCGTATCTCCGATGGTAAAGTGATTGCGGATTATGATAGTGAGCGACTGCTTGTGCCTGCATCGGTACAGAAGTGTCTTACCGCGGCTACAGCACAGCTGTCGCTACCTGTTGATTTTCGCTTTGTTACGAGGCTGGCAGCGTATGGAACATTGTCGACTGATGGTGTGCTAAACGGCCAGCTTGCTGTAGTTGGCGGTTATGATCCCACGCTCGGCTCTCGGTTTTTCAACAAGCGGGAAGCATTTGATATATGGGCGGCAACGGAGTTGGACAGATGGGGTGTAAAATGTGTGAACGGTGATATCTCTGCTATACCATCCGACATTCCGGAAGATGCACTTTCCCCTTACTGGCTTCTTGAGGACCTCGAATGGGAGTATGGAGCAGGATGTTATCCAATAAATTATCGCGATAATTCATTTGACAGCAAGGAGGGGCGTATGGCAGATTCTGATCCGGCGGCCGTGTTGTGTGATGTAGTGACAGACCGTCTGGCTAAGGAAGGAATTGCCATGGCGATGGATGCTGAGATGAATTACACTGAGGTTGTATTGCCGGAAGATTTATCACCGATAAAAGTTTGGCGATATTTTTCGCCGGATAGGGATGATATATTAAAAGTGATGATGCACCGCAGCGATAATCTCTACGCCGAGGCTATGCTTCGTGCACTTCTGCTGCCTGCATGCGACGTACGGGATACGGAAGTGGCGCTTGTGCGTGCCGATTCAGCTATTGTCGTTCAGAGCGACCTTTGGAAGGCTCGAGGTATCGATCTTTCCCGCGGGAGTATTGTCGACGGTTCCGGACTTGCACCGGTCAACCGGATGTCAGCCCGCATGATTTCCGATATACTTCACTCTATGGCCCGTAGCCGTAGTTATGCGGAGCTTTTTCCGATTGCCGGCCGAGATGGCACTGTAAGGAATTTTTTAAAACGCACGCCCTTGGAGGGGCGTATGGCCTTGAAGTCAGGGAGTATGACGGGTGTATTGTGTTACGCCGGATATATGCTCGACAAGGATGGCCGGCCGACTCATTCTGTAGTAATAATGGTTAATAACTTTACATGTACATCAACAAAAGTCAGAAGTGCGGTATCTACTTATCTGAACGGGGTCTTAGTGTCCCGTTAGGTTTTTGTAATATTTTGACATAAAAGGTGTTAATGAGCGTGGTAAAATATTTTGTGAAAAAAGCACTAATTTTATTTGTTTTTATTTAAAAAATATATTACTTTTGCAACGAAAGCATTTGACAATCGTGTCTTAAAATACCAATGATATTGATTTGCAAGGTTTTCACCCGGATGTTCTCATTTGACTCTATAAGATTATATCCGGTGAGTATATATTCTGAAGATAACCCACTATACAACCCTATTTTTACCATCCTGACAAAGCAATCCTGTATACTTTCCGGCAAACGGCTTGTTTCGTACCGAAAGTATAATGTATGCAGAATAATCAAAATCTGATTGTTATGAAAAATTTTGAGAAATACATTACTCCGATGTCGCATGACGAACTTATGCAGGCATGCCGGCGTATAAAACATGTCGCTCTTGACATGGATGGCACAATATACCTCGGCTCAAAATTATTCCCGTTTACAAAGGATTTCTTAAAAATGCTTGATGAGAACGGCATAGGGTATTCTTTTCTCACAAACAATCCCACACGCAGTATCAAGGATTATCTGAAGAAATTGGAAAAACTTGGCATTGAGGCTTCCGAGGAGAATATGTATACTACTGCAGTGGCTACTATTGAATATCTCAAGTCCAATATGCCTGAGGTGAAGCGAATTTTTGCGCTTGGCACACCAAGCATGCTCGCTGAGTTTGGGGCTGCCGGATTCGAGTTGACGAAAGCTGACTCTGCTGACCGCCCGGATGCTCTCGTAGTGGCGTTTGATACTACTCTCCAGTATGACCGTCTGTGTCATGCCGCATGGCTTGCCTCGGAGGGTATACCCTATATAGCCACAAATCCCGACCGTGTGTGCCCGACCGATTTGCCTACAATACTTGTCGACTGTGGCTCCATCTGCCGTTGCATCGAGCATGCTACAGGGCGCGAACCGGATATCGTAATCGGAAAACCCAATCCGGATATGCTTGCAGGTATACGCCATCGGTATGGCTTGGAGGCCGATGAGATTGCCATGTGTGGCGACCGTATTTATACCGATGTGGCCATGGCTAGAAATGCGGGTGCTTTAGGAGTGCTTGTGCTTTCCGGAGAGACCACGCTTGATACTGCTCTTAATTCCAATCCTCAGCCGCCTGTTACAGCGCTTAACGTAATGGAGTTCGGTCGCCTTCTCATAGATGCCAGAACTTGATTGCCATATAGAGTTGCTGCTGTTTCCTAAATCCCTGACATAAGTTCAAATATATTATTATTTGATTCTGTTATGCCATATCCTTGTTCTGTTGCAGGTATGGTATTTGTCATTGTTTTTTGATGTTTTTCTGATAATAAACCATTTATTCTATAAGTAGCTACTAAAAATTAATGTACATATGTTGGCACGGTTTTTGCATAATACCAAGGTAAGATACAGCTATGAGAATCACAGAAGTAAAACTTACCAAGAAACAACGTGTGGAGTTGGAGTACATAGAGCACTTCGATTCCAGGCCGTTTATGCAGAAACGAAGCCGTATAATATTGGACAAAGCCGATGGCATGCCCTCAAAGAAGATAGCGGAAAGGCTGTCGTGCTCGGAACACAAGGTCAACCGCTGGGTCAGACGGTATCTCGAACAAGGTATCGATGGTCTGCGAAACAAACCGGGACAAGGAGCCAAGCCAATAATGGACTCATCGGACGAGGAAGCTGTAAGACATGCCATCGAGAAAGACCGGCTCAGTGTCATGAAGGCCAAGGAGAGATGGTAGCAGGCAACAGGCAAGGAGGCGTGTCGCGACACGTACAGGGCTTTTTTATCAGCCTTGGCGCAAGATTTGGACGTATAAGGAAAACGACCAAAGGGACACCCTCGCCGCAGCTCTACGATTATAAGAAGGAGAAGCTGCAAGAGCTTGAACAACAGTACCGGGAAGGTCTTATTGGCCTCTATTTCGGAGACGGGAGCTTCACTTGTACCGAAGGATATGTGCCATACGGCTGGCAGTTCCCCGGTGAAAGCATAACCATTCCATCGGACAGAGGCGCAAGGCTCAATATCTGGGGAATGATTGACTACAACAGCCGGTATCATGGCTTCTGTTCCACGGAAAGCATGACATCCGAACGCATCGCTGATTTCCTTGACAAGTTCTCCCTTACAATAAGGAAGGACACATTCATCGTGCTTGACAATGCCAAGGTGCACAGAAGCAAGTATATGAAGGAAATGAGAAAGATATGGGAGAAAAGGGGTCTTTTCCTTTTCTTCCTGCCTCCTTATTCCCCTCATCTCAACATTGCCGAGACTCTTTGGAGAATGCTTAAAGGGCAGTGGATACAGCCTGCGGATTATGTCTCGACTGACAATCTGTTCTACGCTGTCAATCGAGGCCTGGCGGGGCTGGGCAAATCCCACTTTATCAACTTTTCCAAAAGAGCCTGATATGTTCATTTATTTTTCTGAATTACTTATTAATCCAATAACGTTACACCTTAAAACCAATTTGAGTTATGAAAAAAATCTTTGCGATTATGGCATGTTGCGCAGCTGCGACTACCATGTATGCCTCAGATGTGACAGAATCGTCTTATGATGTACTCAATGCACCCATGGAGACTCCCTCTTCGGCATCAGTGCCGGCATCTTCTGCCGCAGGCGCCACTGAGGACTGGAAATCTCAGCTTGCAAAAATGGTAAAAGTATCAGGCTATCTACAGGCCGGTTATAACTACAATAGCCTTGGCTCAGGCTCTTCGTCATTCCAGGCCAAGCGTCTGCGTCTTATCCTTGACGGACAAGTGTGCAAAAACGGTTCGGTACGTGTGCAGATTGAGGCATTCAATGGTATTGCCGGTTCGACCAACGGCAACGGCCAGAAGAATATCCAGGTAATGGACGCATTCTTCACATATAAGTTTAATCCGGCATTTCAGGTACGTGTAGGTCAGTTCTATACTCCGTTAGGCTATGAGAACTACGATATTTCTCCTGCAACTCTCGAGACTGTCGACTTCTCCAATATCTGTTATCGTATGGCATGCCGCAATGCAATCGGTTATGATTTCGTTGATTACGGACGAGATTTAGGCATCATGTTGATGGGTGACCTTCTGCCCAGCGCCGAGGGATTCAATTACCTGTCATATAATTTCGCTGTAACAAACGGCCAGCTGCCTTGTAAGGATGACAACAACAAGTCTAAAGACATTATCGCAGCTCTTACAGTGCGCCCGCTTAAGTATTTCAATGTAAAGGCTGCATATAATTATGGTGAGTACCAGACTAATAAGGATCTCGAAAATGAGGAGGGCGAAGAAATCCCCGGCAAGTATTGCCCGATGCACCGTTTTGTAGGCGGCTTCTGGTATAACAATCCGACCGGTCTTGACGTTCGCGCCGAATATGGCTATCTCAGAGGCAAGAAAGAAGGCATTTCTCTTGCTCACGAGACTGGTTTCTACGCTCTTGCCGGCTATCATTTCGGTAAGTTCCTTCCCGTAGTGCGCTATGATATGTATCATGACAGCCTTAACAAGCTCTCTCTCAATAATTATGACCGAGTGCTTTTGGGTTGCACATGGGAACCGTTTGGAAATCTGAAGGTTCAGCTCAACTATATGCTCTCTATGTATGGCAAGGATGTTCGCGAGGCTTCAAACAATGGAAAGAGCACATCAAGCCAGCTTCAGCTGATGGGTCTGTTCAAGTTCTGATATGATTTCCTATCTGATTAACTCTGACTGTAAATCTAAATAATCTACGAAAACTAAAATTTTATGAAAAAGATTTTATTGATGATGTCAATGCTCATCGCAGGCATCTCCGTAAGCGCACAGCATGTAGGCAGCGAATACCGTCTGAAAAAAGTAATCCCTGTAGCCGGACGTCAAGGTATCGCTATCGACAGTACTTATTACTATGTATCTGATACAAAGGTTCTCTATAAGTATGACAAGGATGGTAATCTTGTAGCAAAGAACGACCAGCCCTTCCAACATCCAGAAATCGCCAACCACTTCGGTGACATTGATATCCACAATGGAGAAATCTATTGCGGTATCGAGAAATTCGAGTATGGCCGCGGCTATAATATCGCTGTTTCTATCTATGACGCAGAAACTCTTAAGTGGAAGCGCGACCTGCCTTGGACACCTGAGTCAGGCCAGGTAGAGGTATCCGGTCTTGCAGTGGACCGTGATAAAAACATGGTGTGGATGTCTGACTGGGTCGACAGCCGTTATGTATACTGCTACGATCTTGCTACCGGCAAGTATTACACCAAGATGCAGTGTTTGCCGACTCCTTACTGGTGTCAGGGTATTTTCATCGCCGACGGAAAGATGCTTTTCACTTCGGACGACGGTGAGTCGCTGTATCAGATTCCCGACAATATCTATATCGCCGACATTACCGAGGTGCCATTTACCGGTCTCGTTGATGGCGAGGAGGTTGTGAAAGATACTCCTTTCAGTGTACAGCTCGACAAGAAAGGCAAACCTGTAATGCGCAAAGGAAAGATTGCAGGTGGTGCAAAGAAAGGCCGTGTGGAACTTTTCCGCGAGATGAGCGACTTCAAGCGTGCCGGTGAGATTGAAGGACTTTCCATTGATCCTGTAAACGACGACCTGGTTGTGCTCAACAACCGTGGCACTCAGATTGTGCTTGGCATGAGCCAGGGTCCGTACGAAAACGAAGGTTATACAGGCGAAATTCACGAACTCTATATCTACGAAAAGGTAAAATAAGGACTGTTAAGAATTTAGGTAAGCAATATTGGTAAAATGATATAGAATTCCTGACCGCTTCTTATAATCAATGACAGACCCCGTCGGCATCCGACGGGGTCTTGCTTTAGATAATGACTCACATATACAGCAATGGAACTTATTCCCCAATAAGTTCCATTGCTGTATATGTAGTCCGGTTATTCTTCCGGCTATTCTTCGTAGAGAGTATGGTCGGGAATGCCGGCAATGCGGAATGCCTCACGCCGCTCCACACATGTGCCGCATCGTCCGCAATGGCGCTCGCGTCCCTTGTAGCAGGAGTATGTCAGCGAGAAATCCACACCGAGTTCTGCTCCGCGTGCGGCTATGAATGTTTTGTCCTTGCCGGTGTATGGAGCGAGTATGGATATTCTGTCGTAGGTACCGGCCTGCATGGCTTCGGACATGGCATCTATGAATGCGGCCCTGCAGTCGGGATATACTGCATGGTCACCCGAATGATTGGCGATAAGCACCTTCTTGAGTCCGCGGCTCTCGGCCATACCGCAAGCGACGGCAAGCATTATGCCGTTGCGGAACGGCACTACTGTTGAGCGCATGTTGTCGTCGGCATAATGTCCTTCAGGGATTGCATCGGCACCGTCAAGCAGCGAGGAGTGGAAATACTGGTGCATGAAGTCAAGAGGTATTACGATATGCTCAATGCCAAGACGTTCGCAATGGATGCGTGCACATTCTATTTCACGTGCGTTATGATTGCTGCCGTAGTCAAAGGTGAGGGCAATGGCTATTTCATCCTTGTAGTCGTAGAGAAGGGTCGTGCTGTCCATGCCACCCGACAATACTATTATGCATTCTTTTTCCATATTCTGATGCTTGGTGTTTTACGTATGCAGTACGTGTTAAACTGCCTGTCAGTATTAAAACGTGGCATTCTCTATTCTATTGTAAAAAATATATATATATTTGTGATGTTTATGTCATTGCATAGATGATTATCACTTTCTGCAACACAAACTCTTATAAGTTATGTTATTTACCGAATCAGTACTTGGAATTATAGCATCGGCAGTAGCTGTAGCATTGAATAGCATGTTGATGTATAAGATCGGATTTTCCCGATGGATGATAAGTCAGACGGCTGTATATTGGACTCCAAAGCAGCCTCGTAATGTCGGCGTGGCTATAATGTCGGTGTTTGGTGTCATAATATATTTTGTGTTTGGAATGTATCTTTATGACTGGTCATTATGCTGGTGGATTAATGTGGCTCTGACTATTATAGCAGCGGCGGCATTGTGGATATGCGGAGATAAACGCATGGATAGATTGTCGTGCATGACGAATTGCGATGGTGTAGTTGACAGTCTGAGCCCCGTATTGGCAGATAGGAGGAAGTATATAGTGCAGATTGTAATGATGATGGTTTATATTTCACCGTTGCTTTATATGGGTGTTGAATCCTTGTTGAAATGGATTGTTCCGGATGTCACGGTAGTTAGGATTGACGAGTCGGGAAAATCAGATTTCATAGTCCTACATGATTACCGGGCCGGGAAGGGGTTGCAGGTCAATGGCAGTTATGTCGAAAATGATACCTCCGATACCCTTTACAGGGTGGTGGTGTCATATGCAATTCCGGGTGAGCATTTTTATAATGCATATTCGATTACCGATACTGTAATGCCATGGTCGTTTACTAAGATGAAAGGTAATGTGGCTTACTCTATGCGGCTTATTCCTCCGTTGATGCCTCCGTCTAATAGTAAAGGCACTAATTATCGTACGAAGAGAGTGTTTCTTGTGGATGCATCGGAACTCAACCGATTTGTTTCCGGGTATGATATGTCGAGATTGGGGCTTAAGCCCAATAAATATGTGAAGGAAATCGACGAGCGAAATGCTATTCCTGTCAAGGAAGATAGCTGGCGTCTGGAGATATGGAGAAAATTTTATACCGGCTCTTATATGAAACAATCAAGAGGTGCATCGCAATAAGTAGATGCACCTCTTGAGCAGGCGGGGCACCTCTGTCGTTTTATCCGTCGACAGAGGTGTCGATTTATTCGGCAGCATTGTCGGCTGCTATATTGTGTTTCTCTGCATATGTTTCTTTGATAGTGAATACACAGAATGCGCCTATGATGAGGAGTGCGCCTGCAAATACTATCATATTAAGCTGGTGGAGGCCACCGAATAGCTTGAAAATTACGCCACCCAATACGGCTGCGACAATCTGAGGTATGGTTATCGTACCGTTGAACAACCCGAGGTACGCACCCATGTGCTTTCCGCTGATTGAGTTGGTGAGTATGGTGAATGGCATGGCGAGCATTGCGGCCCATGCGGTGCCGACGAGGAAATAGCTGATAAACAGCAGCCATTTGTCGGAGAATGCCAGGGTAGATATGAATCCGATTCCTCCGATTATTAGCGAGGCAAAGTAGGCCATGCGGCGGTTGCTGAAGCGAGGAAGCACAGCCGCCCATATTACCGATCCGATAGCCTGGACTGCGAAAAGTATGCCGTTCCAGTTGCCGGCTTCCTGATAGAGGGCCTTGTTGATGGGGTCATTGGCAAGCTGAGGATCGGGATTCCATCCGAATGCCTGTTCGGCTATTCCGCCGGCATTGTAGGTCCACATGTACATGAACGCACACCAGCAGAAGAATTGTACGAGACCGACAGTCCAGAATACTTTGGGGGCTTTTACCAACAGATGTATGCAGTTGGCTTTCTCCTCTTCCTGCTCATCGGTTATGCCGTGGTAGGCGGCATATTCAGCGGGTGGCATTTCCTTCACCTTAAAGAATGTATAGGCCACACAGGCTATGAGGATAGCTGCTCCTCCGTAGAATGAGAAAGTGACGGAGTCGGGCACCTGATTGCCCGGAGCGTCATTACTGATTCCTACCCATGCCAGCATGAACGGGAATATGAATCCGACTACCGACCCTGCATTGCACAGGAAGCTCTGGATGGAGTATGCGAGGCCTTTCTGCTTTTCATTGACCATGTCGCCGACAAGCATTTTAAAGGGCTGCATTGATATGTTGATTGATACGTCGAGCATCATCAGGGAGAAAGCACCGAATATGAGCGCTCCGGCTACCGCGAAGTGGAAACTTCCGGCATTGGGGAGGAGGCACATTACGATGACGGCCAGAATGGAGCCGAACAGCAGGTAGGGGAGGCGGCGTCCGAAGCGGTTCCATGTGCGGTCGCTCATAGTTCCGATGATGGGCTGTATGATTAACCCTGCAAGCGGTGGCAGAATCCAGAAATAACTCAGATTGTGGGGGTCGGCTCCCAATGTCTGGAAGATGCGGGAGATGTTGGCGCTCTGTAGCGCATAGGCTATCTGCACTCCGAAGAATCCAAAGCTCAGATTCCATAGTTTCCAAAATCCCAGATCGGGCTTGGCCATAGTTTTCATGTCGACGGGTTTAAAATTAACTATATCTTTAGAAACACTTGTCTTGCGACGGGCCTCTGTCGCAAATACCTGTGACAGGCCTACCGCAAAAATACATAATTTATTTCTCGCGGGCAAGAATCATCGCCGAGCGTGGTGCTACGGTAAGACGTCCGCCTTTGCTATTGCCTAATCCTTCGGCATTGAGGGCGCCATCCTCAGCAATTATAATCCATTGGGCTTTGGGTATCTTCACGGTGCGAGGCTGGTCAGAGCCATTGAATATCACTTTGATTTCTTTCCATGAGTCGCCGTTGGCGTTGTTTTTTATCGAATATGAGATGAGATTGTTTTGGCCTTTTGTGTCATCAAATACAATATTTTTTGCGACTTCCTCGGAGGTAGTCATGCGGAATGCCGGATGGGTCTTGCGAAGTTTTATGAGTTCGACGTAGTAATTGAACAGGTCGGTGTTCTCGTTTTTTAGATTCCAGTCTATCGCATTGATCGAGTCGGGCGACTTATATGAGTTGTGTACGCCTTTCTTGTCGCGGAATATCTCTTCGCCGGCAAAGATGAAAGGAGTCCCCTGGGATGTAAACACGATTGTCTGGGCAAGTTTGGCAGCGCGCTGCCGGTCGGCTACAGACTCTTCAGGAAGTGACTTGGCGAGTTTGTCGGTAAGGGTGAGGTCATCGTGGCAGGATACGTAGTTGATTACCTGTGTTGGCGACAGAGCATACGGCGCCTTTGAATTGTTGCCTTTTGAGTAATCGACCTGAGGATGGGCTGTCGCTCCTACGATGCCTATTTTTACGGTTTCCTCAAGTCCTGGTTTTCCTGTGGCGAAGCCTCGGTCGGTCTCGTCGGTATAATGGCCTTTGATAGCGTCTCGTGTATCGTCGGAGAATACCGCTATCTGTGGCATTGCGCTTACATTGTCTTTAAGCGCCCGTTGTGCTACCGGCAGGGGTGAGTTTCCGGCGGTCCAGCCTTCGCCATATACAAATATGTCAGGATTTATTTTTTTAAGTTCGCGCGCCACCTCGTTCATTGTCGTGGTGTCGTGTATCGCCATAAGGTCGAAGCGGAATCCGTCGATATGATATTCCTTGGCCCAATATTTTACTGAGTTGACAATGAAGTTGCGCATTTGTTGGCGTTCGGATGCAGTTTCGTTGCCACATCCCGATGCATCGCTGTAGCTTCCGTCCGGGCGATGGCGGTAGTAGTATCCGGGCGCTGTAAGAGAGAAATTAGAACCGTCGTTTTCAGCTGTGTGGTTGTATACCACATCCATCACTACGCCGATACCGGCATCATGAAGGGCCTTTACCATCTCTTTCATTTCCGACACCCTGGTAGAAGGATTTGCCGGATTGGTGGAGTATGAGCCTTCGGGTGCGTTATAGTTCTGAGGGTCGTATCCCCAGTTGTAGGTGTTGGCGGGCAGATTGGCTTCGTCCACGCTGTTATAGTCGTATGAGGGGAGTATGTGTACGTGTGTGACTCCGAGTTCTTTCAGATGGTCAATGCCGGTTTTATCACCTTTGGGATTTGTTGTTCCATGTTCGGTCAATGCCAGAAATTTACCTTTTGAGGCTATTCCGGATGATGGATGCATGGAAAAATCACGATGGTGCATCTCGTATATCACTGCGTCGTTGATATTCTTTATCGTCGGACCTTTATCGTTGTCCCAGCCTTCGGGATTGGTGGCGTCGAAATCGATAATTGCACCGCGGTTGCCGTTTATGCCAACTGCCTTAGCCCATACTCCGGGTGTTTCGTCAAGCCATTTGCCATTGTGAAGTATCTGGAATGTATAAAATTTACCATATAGTTTCTGTGGAATACCGGCAGTCCATGTGCCGTTCTTGTCCCGGGTCATTTCTATGGTCTGTTCCGAAGCGGAATTGCGCCCGGTAGGATATATTTTCAGCCGTACGGCCTGTGCCGACGGCGACCATAGCCTGAAGTGTGTTCCGGAGGCGTTTAGTGTCATTTCAAGGTCAGAGCCGTTGTACGTCTCGTAGGTTGAATATATGGCGTCGGGATTCTGCGCTAACGCATCTGTGGCCGAGACCATAGGCAGGGATGCAATGAGAGTGCTCATGCAGATAGGGATGAAATGGATTTTCATGTTGTGCTATAAGACTATTGAACTCAGTTGGTAGGTTGGCCGTACAAGGCTCCTCTGAGACTTGTACGAGATAACATAGTGTGTCCGTGGTAGATGCCTTGATTAAATGACATCGCCCTCGGGAATCACTCTACTTACTTGTTGAAAAACTATCTTATAAAATCTGGTGTATATTATTATAGTAGGGCAATGATGGCTGAAAAAACAGTATCATGCAAGAGAGGGGAGGAGAACGTCAGGGCTGGCGCATGAGATTTAACTCAAATTCAGTCAAAAATTCACCTGATTATGTGAAATAAACTTTCAGATATTGCATATATTGCTGAAGATGGATATATTAGAGGTATGCAAATAGAAATTTTCAGCAAAGTAAAAGACCCGCGCGACTTGGGCAAGGTTAAACATGAGCTCGAGGATGTGCTCCGAATGGCACTCATCGGCGTGTTGTGTGATTGTGAGGACTGTGACGACATATCGGATATGGTTACAGACCGAGAGGAAGAATTCAAGGCCGCCGGATTGCTGAAGCTTGGCAACGGTGTCCCGTGTGGTGACACGATACTTCGTGTTGTAGAGTCTGTCAATCCCGCTCAGCTCCGGGCAAGTCTTGATTGCTGCCGAGGCCACATAATCGAATCCCTGTGCGGCAATCAGGTCATCATTGACGGTAAGAAACTGCGGGGTGAAAATCCCAGGAGTCCCGGATGCCACGGACTGTATATCCTCAATGCGTGGGTATCTGAAACAGAAATCTGCGTTGCCGAAAAGCCGGTGGATGGCAAGACCAACGAACTTACGGTTCTGCCGTCCGTATTGTCCTCTTTATGGCTTACAGGGGCATTGGTTTCAGTCGACGCAATGGGGACCCACCGTAATATCGCAGAACAGATCATGCTCCAGGGCGGCGACTATCTGATGGCGCTTAAAGACAATCAGCCGATACTCAAGGGCTTGACGGAAAGTATCTTTAGTAGCACTACTCCAATATCGGTATACACAACCGAGGAAAAGGGGCACGGAAGAGTTGAGAAGAGAACCTGTTCAATTATGGATACGACACTTTTGGAACAGGAGGGAATGTACGAGAAGTGGCCCGGTCTTAAACGTATCATAAAGATGGAGCGTGAGCGTACTGAGAACGGTGCCCGCTCGCGTGAAACAATCTACTATCTCAGCAGCGTGGAGAAAGATGAGGCTTCTTACTATGCGATGCGTATTCGTGCGCACTGGGGTATCGAGAACAAACTGCACTGGCATCTCGACGTGACGTTTCGGGAAGATATGTGCCGCGTACGCGCCAAGAATGGCGCTGTCAATTTTTCAGCGATGCGCAAGTATGCATTGGAAATGCTTAAAAAGCAGAACGATAAACTCAGCCTTAAACGAAGACGCAAAAAATGTATGTGGAGCACTGAATATCTGTACAAAGTCTTTAAGGATAGTTAAATCTCATGCGTCAGCCCTGGGAGAACGTTATTTTATAATATAGCCCGTCTATTCATCGATAATATACGGGCCAGTCATCAAAATCAAAACAGTCATCCAACATAATATTGGATGCTGCAATAGTACCGATTATCTTACAACGACTTTTTTTGACCAACTGGCGCATTTGATTATATAGCATCCGCGCGGGAGGTCGATGAATGTACTGCCGGATATGTCGACTGATTTTACCATCTGTCCTGTTATTGAATAGATGTAGAAAGTGCTTGTGGATTCTCCCTGCACCGTAATCTCAATGCCGCCGCTTGACGGCCTTACAGACGGGGTGTTGTCAATGGCCGAGATGCGTTCATCGGCATTGGACTGCGCATTGGCTGTGACCGACCCGAAAGCCAGCCCAGTAACGAGCATCAATGTCATAAATGTTTTTTTCATTCGGCAATTGTTGATTTGATAGTCTTATGAAATGAGAGATTTATCCTCTCTTTTCGATGCGAAATTAGTAATTTTATTGTGGATATCATAATCCGCATTGGTTAAACTCTGTTAAATGCTCTTTTTGACACAATAAATGGTCATATCTTTGAAATATGAAGATTGTCAATAATATTCTTTTTGCTGTCATGCTGTCCGCGGGCAATTGTTTTGCGATATATGGCCGGGAATCGGATGACAAGGATAATTATCCCCATCCGTATAGCCGGAGTGAGTGTCATGTTCCGGGTCATTACGGACATGGAGGCCGGACTTTGCGTGACTGCTGTCCACAATATATTATAAGTAATGGTCAGGTGTATTTTGACGGCCGTGAGGTTAAGGATGCTTCGGCTTCCGGATTCAAGTCACTCCCCGACGGTTATGCGCTTGATTCATGGAATGTATATTATTGCGGCAACAGGATTGATGGTGCGGCATCGCAGTCGTTCAGAGTACTTGGATATGGCTATGCAGTTGACTCATGGAGGGTATATTATTCCGGAGAGGTAATGAAGGATGCCTCGTCTGCATCATTTGAAATACTCCATGACTGGTATGCCAAAGACAGGTGGAATGTATATTTCGATGGCAAAAAAATTGAAGACGCTTCTCCTACCGATTTTGAAGTCCTTGGGGCGGGTTATGCCAAAGATAGGTGGAATACCTATTATTTCGGGCATAAGATAAATGAATAGCCGATGCGTACACGTAAGACGATAATATTTATACTTCTCGGAGTTGCAGCTGTCATTCTTTTTGTGATTGACATGGCTACGGGGGCGGTTCCGATACCTTTAAATCAGGTTGTCGCCGCCATTGCCGGCGGCGACTGTCCGGAGATGACGGCCCGTATAGTAATCAATATACGTCTTGTAAAGGCTGTCGTGGCTCTTCTTGCCGGAGCAGCGCTCAGTGTGAGCGGTCTTGAAATGCAGACTCTTTTCCGTAATCCGCTTGCCGGACCTTATGTGCTTGGCATAAGTTCCGGTGCATCTCTGGGTGTGGCTTTGTTCATCCTTGGCGCTCCTCTTGCCGGATTGTCAGGATACGTTGATTCGATAGGAATTGTGGGTGCTGCGTGGATAGGGGCGTCGGCGGTGCTTGCTGTGATAGCGTTTGTTGGCCGAAGAATTACCGATATAATGGTAATACTGATTCTTGGCATTATGTTCTCGTCGGGGGTCAGTGCGATAGTTCAGGTGTTGCAGTATCTTAGCCATGAGGATGCACTTAAGTCATTTGTAATATGGACTATGGGATCGCTTGGAGAGGTGACTATATCGCAACTTATTGTTGCAGTTCCGGCTGTTATTGCTGGTCTTGTGCTTGCTGTGGCTGCCGTAAAACCGCTCAATCTCTTACTTCTTGGTGAGGATTACGCACGTTCCATGGGGCTTAATCCGTTGCGGAGCCGCGCTCTGTTGTTTATGTCGACAACACTCCTTGCGGGCACTGTTACTGCGTTCTGTGGCCCTATCGGATTTATCGGTATGGCACTTCCGCATGTCGCACGCATGCTTTTTTCAGATGCCGACCATAGGGTACTGATTCCGGCCTGCATGCTTGTAGGAGCCGATGTAATGCTTGCCTGTGATATAATATCCAAATTTTTCACCGTGCCTGTCAATGCCATTACCGCGCTCTTCGGGATTCCTATAGTTGTGTGGGTAGTGGTCAAAAATAAACCTGTTACTGCCTGACATTATGATAAAGCTGACCGATTTCTCCATAGGATATGGCGACAGAATGCTGATAGAAGGCGTCTCGACGAGCATTCCTGCCTCATGCCTTACGGCACTTATAGGGCGCAACGGAGCAGGAAAGTCGACTCTTCTGCGTGCGATAGGCGGCCTGAATCCACGATATAATGGACGGATTGAGATTGACGGACATGACCTGCGCACACTGCAGCCGCGCGACATGGCCCGGATGATAGCTTTTGTTACCACAGAGCGTGTGAGGGTGGCGGGGCTTACGTGTAGCGATGTTGTGGCATTCGGACGCGCTCCATATACCGGATGGTCGGGGCGTCTGTCAGAATCTGACCGTACGGTTGTAGCCGATTCTCTGTCTGCCGTAGGAATGGAGCAATATGCACTGCGCAGAATGGATCGCATGAGTGACGGTGAATGCCAGCGTGTGATGATTGCAAGGGCATTGGCACAGGACACTCCGGCCATACTGCTCGACGAGCCTACATCATTTCTCGATTTGCCCAATCGGTTTGAACTGTGCTCGCTTCTCGCCTCACTGGCTCATGACAGAGGCAAGTGTGTGATTTTTTCAACTCATGAGCTTGATATTGCGCTTCATATGGCCGACTCCATAATGCTTGTCGACTCTCCGTCGCTATTCAATCTGCCGGTAAAGAATATGATTTCCGAAGGCCATATCGACAGGATATTCCATCTGCCTGAATGGATGAAAGCCGGAATGCCTGTATGACGGTACTCGGATATGCCGTGTCAGTTTATAATCAGATTCTCTTCGGGATATTCTACCGGAGGATCGCGTCGGTCACCGGCCACGCCAACAAGCAGGGATATTATGCCTACACGTCCGAGAAACATGGCTGTGCAGAGCAGTATCTTGGATGAGGTGTGAAGACTGTCGGTGATACCAAGTGATGAGCCTACAGTAAACAGACCGGAGATACTCTCGAATATAACAGCCTTCGGAGGCAGTTCCGGTTCAAGTACCAGCATGGCGACTACATAAAACAGCAGACTCACTATTGAAAGAGTTACCACTGCATTGGCGCGGCGTATCGACCCGATTGATATTTTACGGTTGAATGCCGTCACGCGTGTCCGCCCTGTCACTATGGCCCGTAGATTGAGCAATATGGCGGCCAGAGTATTTACTTTTACACCTCCGGCAGTGGATTGTGCGGCTCCTCCTACCCACATCTGAAATATCACAATCACAAGGGTGACATCAAGAAACATTGCCGGATTTACCGATGCAAACCCGGAGCTTCGCGGAGTGGTTGAGTTGAACAGCGCTTGTACCCACTGTACCCACGGGCTCATGCCCTCAAGAGTGTTGTGCCGTTCAAAGAACCAGAATAGCAATATGCCGGCCACAAATATTACTGTGGTGGTGTACAGTGCGATTTTTGTATTGAGATTGCATATGTGCACATTGCGCTGGCTATATCGTCTGCCTCTGATTCGGTTCCATATCCGGCGCAATATATCTATTGTCATGTCGCGGAAGTTTACGAGTATCGGAAATCCGATGGCTCCGGCTATTACTATTAGGCTTATTACTATATATACCGACTGGTCGGAATTCATGAGACGCGGATTGCTCAGTCCTCCCGGCAGATTTGAGAATCCGGCGTTGCAGAAAGCCGACAGTGAATGAAATAGCGAGAACACAACCTCTTCCTCAGGACTCATGCCAAGTAGCCCGTGTACCGACAGCCATACTCCTGCGGCTCCTATAGCTTCGATTGTAATGGTGAAGCCCAGGATATACAAAAGTGTCGGCAACAGTGAATTGATGTTTTGAGATGATATCATGTCTTTAATCATCATCTGGTTGTAAATCGATGTATTGCCGCTGAAGAACAGTGCAAAAAAACTGGTGAATGTCATTACTCCAAGTCCGCCGATTTGTATCAGCAGTCCGAGCACGAGCAGCCCAAGCGGGGTGAATGTAGTGGCCACATCAATGGTGGTCAGACCGGTTATACATACTGCGCTGGTGGCTACAAATAAAGAGTCGGCATAACTTATAGGGTAGAGTGTACACTTTGGCATCATCAGCAGAAATGAGCCAAGGAATATAAACACAAGAAAACTAACCGACAGTATGAGAGACGGGTTGGTGTGTTTCCCCATAGCCTGTACGGTAGTATAGCATATATCTGTAAGCGCATAGGCCAAGAGTACGGCTACCAGGAATTTACGGCTGTATAGTATTGTCGACAGCCATGGCAGCCACTGGGCGTCGGGACGGGGATATATGGCTGGAAGCAGAGTCACGAGTACCGCTATGTCTACAATCCATTTTATTACTTTGGTGTAGGTGATGGTACGACGGTAATCGAATATCAGGCTGAACAGGATCCTCACCACATATATCCACTGGATGGCCTTAAACCATACCATCATTGACTTCACTTCTGCAGGAGAACGGTCGTAGCCGAGATAGGCAATGAAAAGAGCCACACATGCCATTGAACCCAATACGTTCGCTACTCCAAGAATACTGCCGGCGATATCTACCGCCGGCCGGTTGCGGCGCAGAGTTTGCTGCCACCGGTGTGACAGTGTGAACTTTGCGATGGCTGATAACCGGCTCTTTATATTCATCGTCATGACGTATATTATGCCTTCGAGTCCTGTCGGGCCACTTCTTTCTTGGCTTTTATGGCTGCTTTTCGCCGATCTTCGGCGGCATCGCGTACAGAGCGCTGCGACAGTGAGTTTGTAATGTATACTGTGAATACAGGGAATAGAATGAGGCCTTCTGCCGCAAGAATTACGCCGAGCACTTTTCCGGTAGGAGTTATGCAGTTGATATTGCAGCCTACGGTGGTCACATCCATAAACGCCCACCACAGGGCCGACCAATATGTGCTGACACCGGGATTTATATAGTGTTCCTCTATAAAGAACATCAGACTGGCGAAATACACTGTGGCTATTAAAAGGCCGAGGTATGTGGCAAAAAGCCCTGATATTTTATTTGAGAACAGAACGCCGAGTACCAGAGCAAGCACATATCCGGCGCGTATCATCGGCACAAAGCGTATCAGATACTGCATCTCCGGATTGAGTTCTATGCCATAGTAGGCTATTATATTTATGTATGGGATGCTTACCAGCAGGAAGAATATGTGAGTGAGCACATAATGCCATTTTCGTGGATATATGAAAAATTCCACTACTATATCAAATATGAAGAGCATGCATATCCAGAACTGAATATTCATGTACTGTTGGCTCGCAAGGAAAGAGATGTTGTGGAAAGAGTCCCAGGAAATAAGCACAATAAGGCCAATTGAAGCTATCAGCACGAGGGTATGCAATATCTTCACAATTCTCATCTTGTGTGGCGATAGACGGTCTTTACCGCTTTTCCCGCCAGATACGGGCGCCTTAGATGTATCCGGTGCGGTTGTCGCATTAGCTGCCGGAGTCGTTTCAGTGGTTGCCATTTCCTAACATTAAATAGTTGAATACATATACGTAATAATTTTTACGACTTACTTATGCCGAGGCTACTGTATGTGTGGTTACGGCTATGGTTAGATAACGCCGCGGACATGTCAATGGTTTTACCGGTGTGGTGCAACTTGCATAAATTCCGCAAATAGGCTAACTTTGCATGCGTGAGCATATCAGGCCGTCGCATATCCGTAATAAGTCTGCTGGCTGTCGTGGCTCTGGCTGTTATGTTTGCAGCCTGTAGTTCGACACGCCATGTGCCGCAGGGACAGTACCTTGTGGACAAGGTGGATATTACCGTTACAGATAATGCGGAGATAAGTGAGGAGCAGCTGGTAAACTATCTTCGCCAGACACCTAACCATAAGGTGCTCGGCTTTCTTAAACTTCAGCTTGCCACATACAATATGTCGGGACGCGATACAACCAAATGGTATAACCGCTGGGTGCGCAAGCTGGGGCGTCCGCCTGTAATTTATGACCAAGAACTTACCGATGCCTCGGTATATCAGCTTCACCATGCTCTTATCAACAAAGGATACCTTGATTCCGAGGTTACAGTCGATACCGTGCATACGGGCAAAAACCGGAAGGTAGAAGTGGAATACATGATAAAAGCCGGGCTTCCACATTATATCTCCACTATAGATTACAACATACCCGATTCGGCCATAGCGGCCCTTGTGGCCCAAATACCTCGGCGTAATCGTCTGACTCCAGGCGATCTGCTTGACAGAAACCGTCTTGAAGAGATACGTTCAGGCATATCCGACATGTTACGTGACCATGGCTACTACGCTTTTTCAAAAGATTATATAACATTTGTGGCCGATACCGCCGAGGATGCCCGCGATGTAAATCTCACGCTTAATCTGCGGCAACCGTCAGCACAGAGTCCCGACAGACGGCATCTTACATATCTTGTCGACAAGGTGGTGTTTGTCACTGACTATAATCCGGGTACCGATTACGGCAACTATGATTTCAAGGGGCAGGATACAGTGCGCTATCGCGATATCACAGTGCTATATGGCTCTGACCATTACCTTAGGCCACAGGTGCTGTATGAGGCTTCGCACATCATGCCCGGACGTCTGTTCAGTCAGCATGAGGTCGACCTTACATATGAGGCGCTTGGGCGTCTCGGCATACTGCGCTATGTAAATATTGACATGCGGCGGGCGGGCACCTCTCCCGACGGGCAACCGCTGCTGGATGCCTATGTGCTCCTTACGAGAGGAAAGAAGCAAGGTGTGTCGCTTGAGCTGGAAGGCACCAATTCAGAGGGCGATTTGGGTTTCGGTATCGGCCTGACATACCAGCACAGAAATCTCGCTCATGGTGCCGAACTCCTGTCGGCAAAATTCCGCACGAGTTATGAGAGCCTTTCGGGCGACTTTAACGGATTGATAAACAACCGATATATGGAGTATGCCGGAGAAATAGGCATAACATTTCCACAGTTTGAGGCGCCGTTCCTGTCTTACGATTTTAAACGCCGAATCAAAGCCACGACTGAATTTTCCGTATCGTTCAACTACCAGGAACGTCCCGAATACACTCGCATAATCGCAGGTGCGGGATGGAAATACCGATGGGCAAACCGTCAGAATACATTACGCCACCGTTTTGACCTCGTGGATGTGAACTATGTGTATCTGCCAAAGTCGACAATCGATTTCCTCAACCAGATAGCACCGTCCAACCCACTGTTGCGCTACAGCTACGAGGACCACTTCATATTGCGTGCCGGCTACAGCTATTATCGTACAAATAAGCGTCAGCCGTCGGGTAATACGCTTGGACGAGTTTTGTTTCAACCGAGTGTGTTTACTATCAGAGCCAATTTCGAGCCTGCCGGAAATCTTCTGTATGCTATTTCATGCCTTACCGGACAGAAGCGACATGACGACGCATACCGTATTTTCGGAATACAGTACGCACAGTATGTCAAGGCCGATGCCGATTATACGTTTACCAAAGCCCTGGGGCCGCGCTCGTCGGTATCGTTTCATGCGGGACTGGGAATCGGGGTTCCATACGGTAACTCACGTATGCTGCCTTTTGAAAAGCGTTTCTATGCCGGAGGTGCCAACAGCGTGAGAGGATGGGGGGTACGAACTCTTGGCCCCGGACGCTATGCCTCACGCAATTCAGTCACTGACTTCATCAACCAGTGTGGCGACATCCGTCTTGATTTGAGTATCGAGTATCGTACCAAGCTGTTCTGGATACTTGAAGGCGCTTTCTTTATAGACGGTGGAAACATATGGACTATACATAACTACGATAACCAGCCTGGCGGATTCTTCCGTTTCGACTCATTCTACAAAGAAATTGCCGCCTCATATGGCATAGGATTGCGACTTGATTTCACGTATTTCCTTTTGCGCCTTGACCTCGGTATGAAAGCTGTAAATCCTGCGCTTGACGAATACAGATGGCCTATTATACGCCCTCGCTGGGGACGTGATGCAACTTTTCACTTCTCTGTCGGTTATCCTTTCTGAGGATTTTGATTTCTCGACAATACACTACACATCATTTAAATTTTTCCCAGAGATGAAACAACTCGTAATATTTGACCTTGACGGTACTTTGCTGAATACTATCGACGATCTTGGTACCGCTACAAACCATGCTCTGGCCACTCTCGGGTTTCCAAAGCATCCGATATCTTCATATCCGGCTATGGTAGGCAACGGGGTGAGGCGCCTTTTGCAGCGTGCTCTGCCCTCCGGGCTTGATACTGATGAAAATATAGGGAAGATGAGGGCAGCGTTTCGAGAATACTATGATGAACATTGCACCGATACTACTGTAGCATATCCAGGCATACCCGAGCTTCTTCATGAACTTCAGTCGCGTGGTATAAAACTTGCTGTCGCATCCAACAAATATCATGAGGCTGTAGTAAGATTGATAGGACATTTCTTTCCCGATATTGACTGGGCCGTGGTTTCGGGGCATAAAGATGGAGTCCCTACAAAACCGGATCCTTCGGTGGTATTTGAAATTCTCACGGTAGTCCCTACGCCTAAACTTCAAGTGCTTTATGTCGGTGATTCAGGTGTGGATATAGAGACAGCGCGGCGTGCTTGTATCGAGTCGGTAGGAGTCACATGGGGATTTCGCCCGGTGTCTGAGCTGAAAGCGTTCTATGCCGATCATATTGTTTCGTCGCCTGATGCTATTCTGGCACTTACCGAAAAAGATATCAATATATAAAATCATTTGTCGGGAGGTACGCTTGGCTTAATAATATGGATTCAATATGCATGAACGAATAATTGATGTATAAATGTGATTTTGTTGAAATATCCAGGCCGTTTTGATGGCAATAATTGGAATAAAAAGCGTAACTTTGCACCGTCAAACTTAATTTGAATATAAGCGACTGATAATTAGTAAATTCCAAAGTTATATTAATTCGTATGGATTGGTTGCAAAATCTGTTGGCTCCGGGCGCGAGCTCATTGCCAAGCACCATTATTCTTTATGCCTTTGTCATCGCTGCGGGTGTATGGCTGGGTAAATTAAAAGTGGGCGGTATCTCCCTTGGGGTTACGTTCGTGCTTTTTGTAGGCCTGCTGATGGGCCATTTCGGTTATATTGTAAATCCCGATGTGCTACACTTTGTGCGCGAGTTCGGACTTATCCTGTTTATATTCTCAATCGGTCTGCAGGTTGGTCCGTCGTTCTTTTCCTCGTTCAAAAGAGGCGGAGTGGTTCTTAACGGTCTGGCTGCGCTTACAATCGCGCTAAATGTTGTAATCGTACTTGCTATATTCTATATCGATGGCAATACTTCCATTACTGCCCTTGTCGGAGTGATGTCCGGTGCTGTGACCAATACTCCCGGTCTTGGTGCAGCACAGCAGGCGATACTGCAGGTTATGCCTCAGAATTACAACGCTACAGAAGAGATGGCAATGGGCTATGCCGCTGCATATCCTCTTGGTGTCGTTGGTATCATTACCGCGATGTTCCTTGTGCGTGCATTGTTCCGTGTAAAAATGGATAAGGAAGTCGAGGCTATAGAGGCCGAAAAGGAGGCTGCACAGCAGAAACCGTTGATTCTTACCTATGAGGTAACCAACCCTCTTATCGACGGAAAGAATATGATGCAGTTGCATGATATTGTCAACTGCGATTTCGTTGTATCGCGTCTGCAAGACAAGGATGGCAATATTTTCATACCTAATTCTCAGACTGTAGTACACAAGGGTGATAAACTGTACACTGTGCTCTCGGCCAACGATGAGGAGCGCTTTAAATCGGTTATCGGACCGGAACTTGACATTGACTGGGAGAGCAATCCCGGGCCTGTGGTATCGCGCCGAATACTTATTACCAAGACTGAATACAATGGCGTTACGCTCGGTTCTCTCAAACTGCGCCATGGCTACAGCCTCAATGCCACACGTGTCAATCGTGCCGGTATTGACCTGCTTGCATCTCCCGATCTCCGTCTGCAGATGGGCGACCGTATCACGGTGGTAGGTCAGCTTGAGGATATACGTCGTCTGGCTGAGAAGCTCGGCAACTCGGTGAAGCGCCTCAATGAGCCTAATATGTTCACTCTTTTTGCCGGTATATTCCTTGGTATAATCGTGGGTTCGATACCAATTGCGTTCCCGGGCATAAGCGTGCCGATGAAGCTCGGTATGGCCGGAGGCCCGCTTGTAGTGGCTATCCTGCTCAGCCGCTTTGGATACAAGCTCAAACTTGTCACTTATACCTCTTCGGCCGCATCACTTCTTATGCGTGAGATTGGCATCTGTCTGTTCCTTGCGTCGGTAGGTATCGCCGCCGGTGCTAATTTTGCATCCACGGTGTTCAACTACACAGGTATGTGGTGGGTAATATGGGGCTTTATCATTACATTTGTACCGCTTGTGGTAGTAGGCTCTATTGCCCGCGGAGTATATAAAATCAACATGCTTACTGTAATGGGCCTGTTCGGTGGCAGTATGACCGACCCTCCTGCACTTGCTTTCGCAAACAACTCTACCGGCAATGACGCTCCAGCTGTAGCATATTCAACCGTATATCCTCTTACGATGTTCCTTCGTATAGTTGCGGCCCAGGTGCTTGTGCTTGCGCTTGCTTCCTGAGGCTTGAAATAACACCTTCTTATATCTCAGGCTGCATGAAATATAATCCTCATGCAGCCTGTGTTGTATAGATGTGGCAAAAGATGCGGAATATATTGAAGTCTGTCGTTTTTTCTGCAATGAGATTTCGAATATCTCGCATTTAGTTTGGCAGATACGGAATTTATGCTAATTTTGCGTCAAAATAGATGAATCGTTGGCATAGTGCCCGTTTCTGTAGAATAACGGCGGTCGAGTATACGATAGCCGATAAGGGGAGGAGAGTATGCTGCTCTTGCCAAAGAATCCATTAGCTCTCTCCTCCTCCTTTTTTCGCAACAAACAATATTTTTTATTTAACTTCACAAAAAGATGACTACAACCAATAGTTATGGCGCACTCTTTGATCTTGATGGAGTGTTGGTTGATACAGAAGGAACTTACTCGCTTTTCTGGGGCGAGGCAGGGCGCAGATATCATCCTGAGATTCCTGACTTTGATATGAAGATAAAGGGTTCTACTTTGCCACGTATACTTGAAGCATATTTCCCGGATCCTGATATATCGGAAGCTGTCTGTGCCGAACTGGAGGTTTTTGAGAATGCGATGGATTTTCCATTGTTTGATGGAGTGATAGAGTTTCTCTCAGACCTTAAAAAGCATGGCATACCGGCTGCGATAGTTACCAGCAGCGGTCCGGATAAGATGAAGCGTCTGTTTAAAAGGAATCCGGAGTTTGCTTCGTATTTCGATGCTGTTGTTACATCGGGAGATGTCACTCTTTCCAAGCCTGACCCTCAGTGCTATATTATTGGCGCCAGCAAGATTGGTATTGATATCGACAGGTGCTATGTGTTTGAGGACTCTATAAACGGACTTACATCGGGTATGGCCTCAGGGGCTACAGTAATCGGTATTGCGACAACATTGGCCGCTGCGGAGCTTGAAGGCCGTGCACACGCTGTGGTGCCTTCGCTTGCTTCGATGTCGGTCGACAGAATGCTTGAGGTAAAGCGCTGACCCACTCTTGCCGGAGTGTGTAGGTTATTTTGTACTATAGACACAAGACGGTAACAGTCTGCATGCACGAAATACAATGCCGTGATGCGGACTGATACCGACTTTGTTTTGGCTTAATAGTTAATTTTTTCATTGGTCGTCGTTGCTGTCGCGCACGACGGTAAGCATATGGGCTGCGATATAATCGGAGAATTGCTGCTTATAGCTGTCGCTTACAGGGATTGCATGACGTCCGAAGAGTATGCGGTTGCGCTCGATGACGCGTATCTTTGTCGCGTTTATGATGTAGCTGCGGTGAACCCTTAGAAATATGTTGGACGGCAGAGTTCGCTCGAGTGTTTTCATGTTCATGAGTGTCATTATGGCTTTTTCTTCTCCGTCGACATAAATTTTTACGTAGTCCTTCACCCCTTCGATGAATATTATATCGCGTACAGGAATCTGCACCAGACGATATTCGCTCTTCACCATGATATACTCGCGCGAGGTATCAGGTGCTTCGGCGCGGCGACGCAAATCCGACCATGCAAGGGCACGGTTGGCCGAGCCTATGAATTCCTCGTAGCTGACAGGTTTCAGCAGGAAATCCAGCGCACCGACTTTGAAGCCCTCGACTGCATACTTGTCGTAGGCGGTAGTGAATACGATGCGGCATGTAGGAGGTACTATTCTTGCGAATTCCATACCGTTTAGCTGCGGCATGTTGATGTCGAGGAATATTACATCGATAGACTCTTCAATTACTGTCTTTACTGCCTCTTGAGCCGAGCCGAAACTTCCGGCAAGTTCCATAAATGGAGTCTTTCCGATATATGAGGCGATGAGATCGCGGGCAAGGGGCTCGTCGTCGACGATGCAGCAGCGTAAGATTGTCATAGATAATTTTATGGGGTTAAGTTAAGTCTTATAAAACAAAGTTTGATGAATCAGGATGTATGATGGTATTGGTACATAGGGTGCCATGTCAGATATCGTCAGTGTCCCTAAGGTCGATAGTCATGCATACCTTGTAGATTCCATCTTGTACCGTTGTGTCGATTAGCGCTTTTTCACCATAAATGAGTGTAAGGCGTCGCCGGAGATTGGCGTCACCTATTCCGTGGCCTTTGTCGGTTCCCGAGTAATTGGTGGCGTCAGATATGGCAAATCGGTTTGCAAAACTGGCTATTATTATGCCTTGGCGGCAAGTGATGTCAATATCGACAAACGCGTCGGGCATTCCTGTATTGCCATGTTTGAATGCATTCTCGACTGGAGATATGAATATCAGCGGTGCAATCCGTAGCTCCGGAGAGTCATTGCTAAGAGTCACTTTTATTGGCATTCCTGTGCCGAGACGCATGCGCATCAGCTCGACATAGCTGCTTATGAACGACAGTTCGTCGTCAAGCTGTACTGTCGGTGCATTTTCATATAGTACGTATCGCAACATCTTGCTTAGTACATGTATGGCTTTCTGAGCCTTGTCGGGGCTGATGGCAATCAGTGCATATATGGAGTTGAGAGTGTTGAACAGAAAGTGGGGGTTAAGCTGTCGTTTAAGGCTTTCAAGTTCATCGTGCTGCCGCAGGGTTTCTATTTCCTGCTTTTGCTGTCGAATCTTCATCCAGTAGTCGCTTAGTTTCATTGCCAGGCTGAGGCCGATGGTGAGAATAACCATTATTATGTCGCGCACTGATATGGACACTACTCTAAGCCAAGGGCGGATGGTGTCATCGGCAACATATGGGGCATGATGGTGTGGCGGCATTCCTCGTGGAGGTGCTGTTATCAGTATTATTGCCAAAAACAGTATGATTACTATTATGTTCCATCCCAATAGCTTTACAAATCCTCTTGGACGTGGCAGGCAGCGGTCGATTATTACGTAATAGTTGAGAAAAAATACCGCTATATATAATGCCGACTTGATATACATGCGCCATGGCCATGCATTATGGTGGTGGTGATTGGTCGTCATCAGCACTTCCGGCAGGATGAATATCATGGCTACAATCAGAAACTGGGTGATTATCTTCACCAGGCGTTGCTGTCTGGCCGATGGTTCGCTGTTGTCAGGAATATTTTTTATCAAGTCGGTAGGCATATGTCAGAGAACTGTAATATTACTGATGATATCGATGGCGTTGTCTTATAAACGTATAGGATATATCTTAAATTGCATAAAAATCTATTCGTAGCGAAGAGCTTCTATCGGATCAAGCGATGCGGCTTTCTTGGCCGGATACCATCCGAAGAAAACTCCGGTGACTGTGCATACAACGAACGATAGAACCATCGAATATACCTGTACCGATACCGGCCAGTGCATTATTATATTGACGCCCCAAGAGGCGAGTATGCCAAGTATCACTCCGATGATACCTCCGGTGACACTTATTATTACAGCTTCGATAAGGAATTGCGACAGAATATCGATACCGCGTGCTCCAAGCGACATGCGGAGTCCTATCTCGCGTGTGCGCTCTGTGACGGACACATACATTATATTCATTATGCCGATACCTCCTACCAACAGGGAGATGCCGGCAATACATGCGAGCAGTACAGTAAGCATGTCGGAGGTCGAGCTGAGCATTTCGCTGAGTTCTTTTTGGGAGCGTATGTCGAAGTCATCGTCGGCACCTTCCTTTAGCTTATGCTGTTCGCGCAGGATTTCTGTTATCTCGTCGATAGCCTGGTCGGTGTATTCCTCATCAATGGCGCTGGCAAACAGCCCTTGAAGATGATCGGTGGCCAATATTCGCTTCATCACCGTTGTGTATGGGGCAAGCACTACGTCGTCCTGATCCATACCCATCGAGTTGGTTCCTTTGGGAGTAAGTGTGCCAACTACCTTCATCGGAATCTTGTTGAACCGCACTATACGGCCTATGGGGTTGCTGCCATCGGGAAACAGATTGTCTATTACTGTCTGGCCAAGGAGGCATACTTTGGCAGCTGATTTGATATCCTGTTCGGTAAACATCTCTCCGTCGGCTATGGATACTTTACGTATGTCGAGATAGTCGGGTGTAATACCATAGACCGTCGACGGATAGTTGTTGTTGCCGTTTATGAATTGTCCGCCGCTGTTTACCGACGGTGATATGGCTGTCACATATCGTGCCTTGTCGCGTATCGCCTCATAGTCGGCGACTTCCAGAGTCTGGGTGTCGTCGGCACTTTGGCGCACACCTCCGCGCTGCATATTGCCGGGGTGTATCATTATCATGTTTGAGCCCATTTCACTTATCTGGGCCCTGATGCTGTTCTTGGAGCCTTGTCCGATAGCTAGCATGGTTATTACCGATGCTACGCCAATGATGATTCCGAGCATCGTCAGAAAACATCGCAGTTTGTTGTTTGATAGCGCTTTGAGAGCTATTTTCAGAAGATTGGCGAAGTTCATTGCAGGATAATATCAGTCGTCGCGTGGAAGTGATTCATAAATTGCTTTTGCCGATTCAGGCGATGGATTGAGGATGTCGCTTACTATACGACCGTCGCGGAGCACAATATTGCGTGAAGAATATGCTGCAAGGTCGGGGTTGTGGGTCACGAATATTATCGTGCGTCCACGTGCGTGCAATTCCTGGAAGAGCACAAGTATACTGAACGAAGTGCGTGTGTCAAGATTTCCGGTAGCCTCGTCGGCGAGGATTATCACAGGGTCGTTGACGAGCGCACGTGCTATGGCCACACGCTGTTGCTGTCCTCCCGACATCTGGTTGCTTTTGTGATAGAGCCTGTCATGAAGACCGACAGCCTCAAGGGCGCTTACTGCACGGCTCCGTCGCTCTTTTGCGGATACATTGGAGTTGTAGAGCAGGGGTAGTTCGACGTTTTCGATGGCTGTGGTCTTAGGGAGAAGATTATAGTTTTGGAAAACGAATCCAATCTTGCGGTTGCGAGTGAATGCCCGTTTGTTTTTGCTCATTGAGGCTACCGATACTCCGTCAAGCAGATAGTCGCCGCGGGTAGGTGTGTCAAGGCATCCCAGGAGATTGAGTAGAGTCGATTTGCCTGATCCTGATGTGCCCATAATCGTTACGAACTCTCCCTCATGGATTGTAAATGACACTCCGCGTAAGGCATGTACCTTTTCTCCTCCAACAATGAAGTCGCGCTTTAAATCCTCCACACGGATTATCTCTCGCTTTTCTTCCTCGGATTTTAAGTTATAGTCCATTGTCTTATTTTTTTCTGTGGGGAGGTTGTGGCGCAAATGGGCTCTGTTCGGTATTCTGATCCGATGCAGGTGCGCTCATGCCGGCTGTGTCATACTCCAGAGCTATTGTTTCGCCTTCGTTGAGTCCGGAGACAATCTGTGTCATATTGCCGTTGCTTTCGCCAACGGTGACTTTGACAGGCACGAGTGTGTCGCCGCGTACGACCCATACTGTATGCTGTCCGGGTGTTGTAGCTTGTGCTACCGTAGGGCTGCTTTCGGGATGGGGAAGTCCCTTGGCATCGGGAAACTCCCGGGGTGTAAAGCGCAGGGAGCGGTTGGGTATGGCAAGCACATCTTTTTCCTCGGTTACATTTATAGAAAGATTGGCAGTGAGTCCGGGTATGAGTTTATGGTCGGGATTGGGTGCCGCAACGATTACCTCATAAGTGACTACGTTGCTCTCTGTTGTAGGATTGAGGCGTACCTGTGTCAATTTCCCTTCAAATTTGTCGTCGGGATATGCGTCGACAGTGAATGTTGCTGTCTGTCCCATTTTTACCTGGCCTATGTCGGCTTCATCCACATTGCCCACCACCTGCATGTTGTCAAGGTCGGCTATTACATAGAGATTCTGCACGTTCATCGACGATACAACGGTCTGGCCTACTTCTACCTCGCGAGATATCACTACTCCGTCGATTGGTGAATATATCTCGGCATAGTTGAGATTTTTGGCAGCGCGCACGCGATCGGCCTGAGCTTTCTCGTAGGCAGTCTTTGACACCTCGTATTCTTTTAATGATGTCTGGTACTCATAGTCGCTTATGAGTTGTTTGTCGTGGAGCCGGCGGTCACGTTCGTAGTTGGTGCGGTTATATTCATAGGTCACGCGTGCCGACTCCATGCTTGCGTCGGCGCTCCTCAGCTCGCTTTCGAGGAGTGTCTTTTCAATTTCGGCAATAAGCTCACCCTTGGTTACAACGGAATTGTAGTCGGCGTAGAGTTTGTCGACGATACCTGTGACCTGAGTACCCACGTCGACTTGTGTCACGGATTCTACAGTGCCGGTGGCTGTCACCGATTCGCTTATGTCGGCCCGCTCTACCTTAGCGGTCTCAAGCCGTATTTGCGTTTTTTTTGAGCAGGATACAGCGCTAAGGACCAAAAGTGTTGTGAACAGGAGAAGGTGGGGGGTCGGTTTCATATACTGATTTGATAGGATTGTTTTGAAAAATTGTAGTGCGAGATTATAGGTTAATCTCGGCTGTGCGGTAGAATTCTATGAGTTTGCGGTCGAGCATAGCCATGAAGCGAGCTTGAAGGAGAGTGTGTTGTGCTTCAATCAGATTGTTGTGGGCGGTAAGAAGTTCGACTGTATTTACCAGTCCGAGGCTAAACTGTTCATCGACAAGTTCCGCGCTCAACCGGGCGCTTTCGAGCTGTTCTTTGGCCGCTGCAAATCTCGACTGGGTAGCACGTAGGTCGATATATGCCGCCTCTACATTCTGGGCTATGTCATTGCGTCGGGCTTCTTCGTCAAGAGCAGCGTTAAGTTGCTGTATTTTTGCCTTTGCAATGGCTGTCTTTGCCTTCTTTCCATCAGTTATCGGCAGTGAAAGAGCTACTCCTATCTGTTCGTTGAGCGACTGCTTCAATTGGGTGCCGACAGCCTCACCGGGTGCGAAGTAATTCGTGCCGACACCTGCGGTGATAGATATATTGGGCCGGCGCTGGGCATTTGCGATATCTACATCGAGGGCTGTCGCGTCGCGCTGAAGACGTAAGGCCTCGAGTTTCTTGTCGGTATGCAAGGCCAGGGTATAGCTTTCTGCTATAGGTGGGAGTGAATCAGTCACCTGTGAGTCGGTCCATACTACAGGCGCGAGCCGGAGGTCGGTATCTATGCCAAGTTCGAGCAGACGTTTCAATTCCATGCGTCGGGTGTCGTAGGTGCCTGTGGCGTTCGACAGATTGTAGCGTTGCTGTTCGGCCTGAGCCTGGAGTTGTGCGTAGTCTACGCGCGACACGCGGCCGGCTTCCATCAGCTGGCGGCATCTCTCAGCCTGGGCATCACTGAGTTTCACGGCTTCGCGGTATATTTCAATCGATTCCTTGCAATACAGGATATTAAGATATGCACGCAACAGGTCGGTTTCAAGTGTACGCATTACATCGTCGGTCTCGAGCGCGGCAATCTGTGTGTCGAGTCGGCTGCGTTTTATCTGTGCGCTACGGGCACCACCGTCGTATGCTGTCCAGGCGGCATTGAATCCGATGGTGCCGTTGTATGTGTTCTTGTCGCTCTCGCTCCAGGGTGAGTTGCCTACAGTGTGGCGTGTGGTAAAATCAAGTGTAGGCTCCCATTGGGCTTTTGCTTCCTCAAGCGACAGGCCGGCTGTCTCGCCGACCAGGCGTGACTGCTGTAAAGATATGTTGTTGGTGCGTGCGTAATCCACACATTGGCGGAAAGTCCATTCTTCAGCGGCAGCCGATATGCTCCAGGCTATAAGAGTCGGTATACACAAGCGGATAATACGATGGTTCATCATTATGAAGATTGTTGATTTTTCACGGCAAAATTATTGTTTCATCGACGTAGCTGCAACTTGAATAGATGTTTTGCCATATCATGCGAGCAATTAATATGCTATTTTTTAGATAAACCCCTGGGTAAGATATCGGAATGTTAATATGAGTGAAATGTGACGTTTGGATTCGTCGAAAATATACACATTGATTGTTGTAGCTATTGTAAACTGTAAAATTATAATGACATGAATGAATATCAGACTCTGACAGAGAGCGCTCCGGTTGTGCTTGTGGAATTCTTTGCAACTTGGTGCCCTCATTGCCGGCATATGATGCCGATTGTGGCAGATGTTAAAGAGCGAGTTGTTGGTATCGCTGAGATATATCAGCTTGATATCGATAAAAATTCGGAACTTGCCGACGCGGTGGGTGTAAGCGGTGTCCCGACTTTTATCCTTTACAAAGGCGGACGCGAGGTGTGGCGTCAGTCGGGTGAAATTGCTGAGGATGAGCTATTGTCGCGCATTGAACGCTGACCTGAAAAAATAAGTAAGCGCCGTGGGCAAGGTAACCGATACCTTTGCCCACGGCGCTGTTATTCATTCTGATTGGGTAAATCAGATGTGATATTCGCGGAATGCCTCCATGGCCTCATAGCTCGCAAGACCGAGCGCATCGTAGAGTCGGGCGGTAGCGCGGTTGCGGTCCTCGGCACGCTGCCAGAACAGGCGCGAGTCATTGCCGAGGTATGGAGCGCTCTCCATCTGCGACGAGTGCTTGAGAATGGCATTACGCTTCTGAAGCAACTCTTCGGGGCTGATGGGCACGCACATCTCGATGTCCTCGATAGGCCATTCAGCCCATGCTCCTCTGTACATCCATACACGGCAGTCGGCAAGCCAGCTTTCGCCACGTTCCTTAGCCTGGGCAAGAGCGGCCAGTACAGCCTCGGTACATTTTCTGTGAGTGCCATGCGGGTCTGCAAGGTCAGCGGCTACGAAAATCTGATGGGGCTTTACTTCTTCGATGAGCTTTGCCACGATGTCGACGTCGGCCTGAGTCATGGGGAGTTTCTCCACGCGTCCGCTTTCATAGAAGGGGAGGTCGAGGAAATGTACGCGCGACAGAGGTATGTTGTTGAACGAGGATGCCAGACGAGCCTCGCCACGACGTATCAGACCTTTGATTGTAAGCACATCGCGGTTGTCCATTTCGCCGGCTTTCTTTTCTTTGAGGAATTTCTTGATTTCCTGATATTTGGCCGGGATAACGCCACCCATGGCATTGTTGTTGCCAAACAGCTGGTTGAAGCCGTTGATGAAGTGCATGAAGCGGGTCACTTCCTCGTCGTTTACGGCGATGTTGCCCGAAGTCTCATATGCAACGTGTACCTCATGTCCCTGGCGTACAAGGCGGTTGAGTGTTCCGCCCATAGATATTACATCGTCGTCGGGGTGGGGGGAGAATACAATTACACGCTTGGGAAATGGAGTGGCGCGTTCCGGACGATGAGTGTCGTCGGCGTTCGGCTTTCCACCCGGCCAGCCTGTGATAGTATGCTGTAGATGGTTGAAAAGACGTATGTTGAGGTCGTAGGCTGAACCATAGATGTCGGTAAGCACTTTAAGACCGGCCTCCTCGTAGTCGGCATTGGTGATTTTAAGGATGGGCTTGTTGAGCTTCTGGCTGAGCCATACTGCTGCGGAGAATGCCAGACCGAGAGTCCACTGGTCGGGCGATGTCGGACGGGCTTCGGGATTGAAGCGTTCTGCCGAGGTTATTTTTGAGGTCAGATTAAATTGCATTGTAAAGTATATTTATTGTGGTTGATGATGAGAGGTCGGAAATCAGGCGTTCTCAATCTGGGTGAAATAGCGGTATGTACCAACCTTGAGTTCGTAGGTTGCGGCTTCGTCGCAGACGATTATTGCGTGGGGATGCATCTGAAGTGCGCTTACGGTCCAGGCTTGAGTCACAGGGCCTTCGATAGCTGCCTGAAGGGCGCGGGCCTTGCCGTGGCCATTGCAGAGAATGAGTACCTCGCGGGCATCCATCACAGTGCCGACACCTACTGTGAGAGCATGCAGGGGCACGCTTTCGGGGTCGCCTCCGAAGAAGCGGGCGTTGGCTATGCGGGTGTCGTTGGTAAGGGTCTTTACTCGTGTGCGCGATGTCAGTGAAGAGAATGGCTCGTTGAATGCAAGGTGTCCGTCGGGACCGATGCCGCCGAGAAACAGGTCTATTCCGCCGAAACTTTTGATGGCTGCCTCGTAGGCTGCGCACTCTGCTTCGAGGTCGGGAGCGTTGCCGTTGAGAATGTGGATGTTGGCGGCCGGTATGTCGATGTGGTCAAACAGGTAGCGGTGCATGAAGGAGTGATAGCTTTCGGGGTGATCCTCGGGAAGTCCGACATACTCATCCATATTGAATGTCACTACGTTCTTAAACGATACACGGCCCTCTTTGCATGCCTTTACAAGCTGTTCGTACATGCCGATGGGAGAACTTCCGGTAGGGAGTCCGAGAACAAAAGGATGCTCAGGTGTCGGACACGCTTCGTTGATACGCTTGATTACATGTTCGGCTGCGGCACGTGACAGTGCGTCGTAGTCCGCTTTGATGATTACTCGCATAATAATGTAGGGGTATGGTTATGAATTAATATTGTATTAGGTTTCTTGATACTCAGCGTACACCGATTTCGTCGATAAACAGGAGCGGGCGTGCCGTTTCACTGTGGTCGCGGTGCCATACAGGCAGCAGAGGCGACGCTTTGAGATTTATACGTACTTTTTCGGCCTTGACAGGGCTGAACCGAGATGTATGACGCTCTACTTCATTGTCGGGCTGGTGGGCTCTGCGCTCGGGCAGACTCTCCGACGCGGTTTCAATCCATTTTGGCTCACCGTCTGGCCCGCAGGTAAGCACCTCGATGGAGTAGGCGCTTGCATCGGCAATCCATGCGTTCATATCGACGCATGTGTTGAATGTCACCTCGCTTATCGTGGCAGGCTCCGGAAGGGTCACTGTTACCGTAGGATTGCAGTTGCCGAATCCTACCCAGTGTCCTGTCTGGAAACTCGGGCCTCCGGTCTGTGCGTCGGTGAGGGTTGCCTCTCCGGCCGGAGCATGGTGCTTCTCAAATGGGTGGGAAAGCTCGACTTTGCCGAATGTAGCCGGATTGAATGTTACAGAGTCGGAACGTGTGCGTCCGGCTTTCCCCTCAAAAATGGCTGAAGATTTCAGCATAGTGCTCTTGTCGAGAGAAATGGGCTTAGAATATGTTAGAGCTGTCGACGACGGTTGTCCGTCAGAACCTATAGGCTCCGAACCGTCGGTAGTATAATATATTGAGGCTGTGCCGATTGACGACAGCTCTGCGATTACTTTGCGGGCATCGTGGTCGGTAGTGAGGCGGGCGTCGACATCGGCCATATGGCGTGCGTAATTGTAGCCGCGCGCATTATACAGACGCCAGAGGGCCGGCATTCTTTCGGAAAAATCCTTGTAGTCGCGCATCGATTGCGGAGTCCATCCCACCTCGGCCAGGGCCGACATGCGCGGGAGCTCCATGTATTCCACTTTAGGATAATTGTCGATGTATTCAGTCCATAGATTGACCTGCGGGCCCAATACCAGTTTGCTCTGTTCGGGAGTCATGCCTTCGGTCGGGTCAAGTCGGTAGGTGCGGCTTACAGGCACATATCCGCCCCATGCCATGGGTTCGAGAGCCTGGTCGGGGCTTTGGTAATAGTCGAGATAGCAGTAGGATGCAGGCGACAGCACCACATGGTGTCCTTTGCCTGTGCCTTCGATGGCACCGTCTACACCGCGCCATGACATTATGATTGCATCCTGTGGAATATCCCCTTCAAGTATCTCGTCCCAGCCTATGGCGTGGCGTCCACGTGCTGCAAGAGTCTGTAGAGCATGGGTGGTGATTACGCCCTGGAGTTTGTCTTCGGCCGAGAACCGGCCTTCGGGCTTTATGCCAAGTTCCGATATGCGCTTCTGGCATTTAGGACACTCCTTCCATCTTGTTTTCGGGCATTCGTCACCTCCGATATGGACATATTTCGATGGGAAAATGTCCATTACTTCATTAAGCACGTCGTCGATAAATGTAAGGGTAGAGTCATTTCCCGCACACAGCACGTCGGGCGACACTCCCCATCGGCCCCATACACCGTATGGCCCTCCTGTACAGCCGAGACTGGGGTAGGCAGTAAGTGCTGCAAGCATATGTCCCGGCAGGTCAATCTCGGGGATTACGGTGATATGGTGTCGGGCTGCGTACTCCACGATATCGCGTGCCTGCTCTTTGGTGAAGTAGCCTCCTACCGGCTTGTTGTCATACACGCCTGAGTTATGACCTATCACGGTTGAGTCGCGACGTGACCCCACAGCGGTAAGCAACGGATATTTCTCAATTTCTATGCGCCATCCCTGGTCGTCGGTGATGTGCCAGTGGAATGTATTGAGATTGTGAAGAGCCATCATGTCGATGAAACTCTTTACATTTTCTTCAGTAAACGGGTGTCGCGCTACATCGAGCATGGCGCCACGGTAGGAAAAGCGGGGCGCGTCGGCTATTGTAGCGGACGGAAGTACGGGAGACTCTCCTTTTGGCGCTGTATATGCGGCCTTGCGAATGGTCTGTATGCCATAGAATACACCGGCCGGTGAGGCACCGTCAATTATAAGGAGCCCGGGGCGCACACTGATACAGTATGCTTCCGGACTGTCGGACGACAATGTACACTGGAGAGCAATCTCGCCCGGGGCATTGCCGGTTGGTATATTTGGATTCTCTTTCAGATATCCGCGTAGCATGTCGGCTTCCGATGACAGTGAATCGGGAGCGGATATTTTTACGTTGGAATACAGCGCAAAGCCTTCGGCGTCTGCTTTCTCCGATATCATCGACGGTAGCGGGATTACTTTGAAGCTGCCGTTGGGGCTGGCCGCATGCAAGCCTGCCGCTCCTAAATATAATAATGAGGAGACAAGCAGTATTCCGGAAAGTTTATTCATGGCTACAAAAAGATGATTAAGTAGTCTTTAGGTGAAAATGATTCGTTTGAGAAGATTGGTCTGTGCAAATGTACATTAAAATTTCCATACTTTCAACATTAAAATTATGACATATCCTACTTTTATAAATTTTTATAGTTAAGTAAGTTCTGCATATATTTCGGATAAGATGAAACTGTAAACCGTAAATTGATGTCTTTAACATTATTTTGCTCGCTGTGTGGCGAAATTTTAGTAACTTGCGCCTCCAAAACCGGGCGGTAGTCATCCGCTCATGGTGTGGGTATAGAATTCCCCATGAAAAAACTGCAATATAGTCAATTGTAATGAACCAAAAGAAGTCTCCTATCACATGGATTCCAACGGCGTATTTCGCCATGGGACTTCCATTCGTCGTGCTCAACATGGTGGCCGTGCTTATGTACACCGACCTTGGTGTAGATACCGAGACCATCACATTCTGGACATCGCTTATCCTTATGCCTTGGACATTTAAGTTTCTCTGGAGTCCGTTTATGGAAATATTCGGAACAAAGAAGGCTTATGTGGTGGCAACACAGATTATATCCGGAGCGGCATTCGGATGCGTTGCTCTTGCTCTGGGGCTTTCCGACTTCTTTGCCATCACTATCGCGCTGCTTGCTGTAGTGGCATTCTCCGGAGCTACCCACGATGTGGCGTGTGACGGAGTGTATATGGGTGAACTTTCATCGGCCCAGCAGTCGAAGTACATAGGATGGCAAGGCGCGTTCTACAATATTGCCAAAATAGTGGGCACCGGTCTGCTTGTGTACCTTGCCGGCGCCTTGTTCAAATCATTCGGCGGCAGTGGCTCTGAGGCCACAGCTGTAAATTATGCGGCCAATCAGAAGTCGTGGATGGTGGTGATGCTGATTATAAGTGCCGTAATGATACTTATAGGTGTATATCACATATTTTTTCTCCCTTCGTCGCAGAAGGCCGAAAAGGCCGTTCGTCGCAGCGGTGGCGAGGTGATGCATGAGCTGGGCAGTGTGCTGATGCAGTTCTTCCGCAAACGTTATATATGGTACTATATAGCGTTCATTATACTTTACCGCTTTGCCGAAGGATTTGTAGTAAAAATTGTGCCTATATTCCTTAAGGATGCTACTGCTGTCGGTGGCCTGGGTCTTACAAACGAGCAGATTGGCTTGTACTACGGCACATGCGGTGCAGCAACTTTCGTGCTTGGCTCGCTGCTCGCCGGATACTATATATCGGCACGCGGACTGAAGAAGACTCTGTTTTCTCTTGCACTGATATTCAACCTTCCGTTTGTGGTCTACACCCTGTTTGCGATATTCCAGCCTACCAACGGGTTGCTGATTGCCTCAGGTATCGGTATCGAATATTTCGGCTATGGCTTCGGATTTGTAGGTCTCACTCTCTTCATGATGCAGCAGGTGGCTCCCGGCAAGCACCAGATGGCACACTATGCCTTTGCCTCCGGAATCATGAATTTCGGAGTGATGCTTCCCGGTATGCTCAGCGGATTTGTGCTTAAGTATCTCGGCGGCTACGAAAACTTTTTCATATTCGTGCTTGTGGCAACCGTGGTGCCTCTGCTGATTACATGGTTTGTGCCGTTCAAATACAATGACGACGGCACTCCGATAGACGGCGCTGTTGAGGGAACCCTTACCGGCGATGAGGGCACCTTGCCACCTTCCGGAAAATGACATCGACACTACTACATATTATATATTAGTTAATAATATTGTATTAAAGAAAACAAAAAACTAAAGTGAAACAGAACAACAATTTCCCCTGGCAGGACCGTCCTGCAGGCTGCAATGAAGTAATGTGGCGCAAGAGCGACAACCCCGTCATCGACCGCTATTCCATACCTACCTCCAACAGTATATTCAACAGCGCCGTAGTGCCTTTCGGTGATGGATATGCCGGAGTTTTCCGTTGTGACAACCGTGCCGTGCAGATGAATATATTTGCCGGACACAGTGCCGACGGTGTGCATTGGGATATTGAGCACGAACCGATTCATTTCGAGGGCAACAAAGAGAGCGACTACAAATATGACCCCCGTGTGACCCGTATCGACGACCGTTTCTGGATTACATGGTGCAACGGTTATCATGGCCCTACAATCGGCATCGGCTATACCGACGACTTCAAGACATTCGTGCAGTGTGAAAACGCATTCCTTCCGTTTAACCGCAACGGTGTGCTTTTCCCCGAGAAAATCAATGGCAAATATGCAATGCTCAGCCGTCCGAGCGACAACGGGCACACCCCCTTCGGTGACATCTGGCTCAGCTATAGCCCCGATATGGTATACTGGGGTGAGCATCGCCACGTAATGTCGCCCTCGCGCTTTGAGGACAGCGCATGGCAGTGCACAAAGGTTGGCGCCGGAGCTGTGCCCATCCGTACATCCGATGGATGGCTCATGTTCTACCATGGCGTAATCACCACCTGCAACGGTTTCCGCTACTCGATGGGCGCCGCGCTGCTTGACCTTGACGACCCCTCAAAGGTAATCGCCCGCACTCAGCCCTATCTCCTGGCTCCTGCCGAAATGTACGAAATGACAGGCGACGTGCCTAACGTAGTGTTCCCGTGCTCGGCTCTTACCGATGGCGACCGTGTGGCCGTATACTACGGAGCCGCCGATACCTCGGTATGCCTTGCATTCGGATATATTTCAGAGATTGTAGAATTCATCAAGCGTAACTCTCTATGATGATAAGCCGTTTCCGCGCCCCAATTATCGCCGGGGCGCTTATCGCCTCAGGCGTGCTTTCCGGCGCGGCGGCAAAAAAGCCCCAGGAGCCGGCAGGCGATCCCGTGGACTTCGTAAATCCCTTTATCGGCACCACCAACTTCGGCACCACCAACCCCGGTGCCGGAGTGCCCAACGGGCTGATGCGTGTCACCCCTTTCAACGTAATGGGGTCGGACACCAATCGCTACGACAAGGATGCGCGCTGGTGGTCGACACCTTACGACAATACCAATTCGTTCTTCACCGGGTTTGCCCACGGAGCGTTAAGCGGAGTAGGGTGCCCCGACCTCGGCTCTCTGTTGCTTACCGCCACAACCGGCAAGCTTGATGTGGATTACCATAACTATGGTACGGCATACTCCGACGAGCAGGCTGTGCCCGGATGGTATTCGCTCAATCTCGATGCTTACGGCATAAAGGCCGAGACAACCGCAACGGCCCGTACGGCCCGCACGAGATTCACATTCCCTGCCGGAGAGGGCAATATACTGCTCAATCTCGGAGAAGGACTTACCAACGAATCCGGTGCTACCGTGCGCCGTGTCAGCCCTACCGAAATACGCGGATCAAAACTCCTCGGTACATTCTGTTATACCGCTGACCAGGCGGTATTCCCGGTCTACTTTGTAATGCGTATCAGCCGCGTGCCCTCCAGCCAGGGAATGTGGAAGAAGCAGCGCCCCGGAGCTGAATGGGAGGCCGAATGGAACAAGGATCAGGGCAAATACAAGCTCTATCCCGGTTATTCCAAGGTTATGTCGGGCGACGATATCGGTGTATGGTACAGCTACGATGGTATGACAGCAGGAGAGACTGTCGAGGTATCAATGGCCATATCCTACGTAAGCGAGGAGGGCGCTCTGCGCAATCTTGAGGCAGAACAGCCTGCTGGCACTACATTCGATGATATCCGCGCCTCGGCACGCCGTATGTGGAACGACGATCTGTCGCGTATATCTGTCGAAGGAGGTTCGCTCCGCGACAAGGTGGTGTTCTACACCGGTCTTTATCATGCGCTTATCCATCCCAACATCCTTCAGGATGTCGACGGCGCATATCCGGTGATGGAGAGCGACAGTATTGCGTATGTGCCCGAAGGCCACAACCGCTACACTGTGTTTTCTCTTTGGGACACATACCGCAATCTCCACCAGTTGCTGACACTCGTATATCCCGAGCGCCAGACCGATATGCTCAATACGATGCTTGCCATGTATCGTGAGCATGGCTGGTTGCCAAAGTGGGAACTGTATGGCCGCGAGACATATACTATGGAGGGCGACCCGTCGATATCGGTTATCGCCGATTCGTATCTCCGTGGTCTGCGCGGATTTGACACCGACCTCGCGTGGGAGGCTATGCTGCGCGGAGCTACTGCTCCCGGGGCCGAGAACCTTATGCGCCCCGATGCTGACGACTACTTCAGCCTGGGATATGTGCCTTTGCGCGAGCAGTACGACAACTCGGTGAGCCACGCTCTCGAATATTACACAGCCGACTATGCCCTCAGCCGCTTCGCCGCAGCTACAGGACGGGCCGATTCCACCCTGTTTGCCGAGCGTGCGGCCGGATGGCACAACTACTTCGATCCAGAACTCGGTGTGCTTCGTCCGCGTTTGTCCGACGGTTCGTTCCTCACACCGTTCAATCCCCGCCAGGGAGAAAACTTTGAGCCTTCGCCCGGATTTCATGAAGGGAACTCGTGGAACTATACCTTCGCCATTCCCCACGATGTAGAGGGAATGATTAAGGCCCATGGCGGCGAAAAGGAGTTTGTTAAGAGACTCCAGGCCGTATTCGACAACGGACTTTATGACCCCGCCAACGAGCCCGACATCATCTATCCTTATCTCTTCTCCCGCATAAAAGGAGAGGAATGGCGTACACACCGTATTGTAGGTGAACTGCTCGACAAATATTTCACCACAGCTCCCGACGGTATCCCCGGCAATGAGGACTGCGGTACTATGTCGGCATGGGCCATATGGTCTATGATGGGTATGTATCCCGACACCCCCGGTGATCCGGCGTTTACTCTTACCGTGCCACGTTTTGACAAGATTACCGTGAAACTTGACCCGGAGATATGGGGAAAGAATTATCTCGAAGTCAAACGACGTAATGCCAAGGCCCATTCAGGGCGCATATCTCACGACGAGATGCTCCGCCGTTATGGCAAATGATATTTTTACGGAGGGTGTCATGAGCATCCCTCCATCGGCCGACTGATGCCGACCCGGCGCCGCTGTCACAGCGGCGCTTTTTTTATATACATGTATGTAGTGATGCATATTTCTCCGGATAACAGTATGCTGAGGTGAGTGTAGATGTGATACATTAACGTGAGTTCGATGAAAATAATCAAAAGAGAGTCAGCTGATTATCATACACGCGTTCTAAGTTTATCCTCGGTTTCTTTGGAAACAGGCAATAAGCCGCTATCCCACCAATGAGATTAACGATGAAATTCGGAAATGAACGGTGTCGCGAGTGTTCTATCTGAGCGATGTTTTTGAGTTGGTCGTTTACAGTTTCGATAATAGCCCGTTTTCTCAGAAGTATTCTGTCATACATTGATCTCAGACCGCCTTTCATGTTGTTTTTCAGTTTTGTGATCAATTGGATTCCGTCAATGAACAGCTTGCAGAACAGGTCTTTGCCGATATAACCTTTGTCACCGACCATCTTGCCGTATATGAACTCGACAAACGACTTCACTTTCAGAGGTTCCCGGTCATCAACATCTCCCGGAGTGATCATGAAGTTGAGAATCTCGCCCTTGTCGTTGCATATCAGATGTAGCTTGAATCCGTAGAACCAACCTAACGAACACTTCCCACGTTGCGCTATTCCTTTGAACACCTTGTGCATGTGTATCCGTTGGTTGCGGCACACACGTAGCAGTGTGCTGTCGACAAAACTAATACCGGTACATTTTCCCAGCAGACATTTCTTTACGAATATCACGAACTGAACGACCACTGATTTCTCCAGCTCCGTGAATCTGTTGTATGAGACTGTTTCGGGGAACAGATGCCTGTATCGCTGACATATCTCGTTCAGATAAAAGTGTTTGAGACATTTATGGTTGGAACTGTGGAACATGATCATGATAACAATGACCTCCGCCTGCGACAGACGGCAATCTCGATGATATTCCCGCTTCCTGTCCGTACGAATCTTCGAAAGACCTCTGCGACGGAGCATCGCATTAAAAACTTTGCAGAATTCATCTGCAATCACGAATATTTCAGTAATTTTGTCTTCGGTGAGCATAGCGATAAGAGTATTTGTTTGAAATTGAGTCCTTTAAATTTAATACCTTTATCGCTAATCACCAATTTCTCATCTAATTAATTTTCGTCGAACTCACGTTACATTAGTAATGTTGCAGCATTTGCATATGAATTATTGCGATTTGTAGAAATATTGTAAAAGATGGAGATATCGTATGACGGATTGCAGTGGAGGGGAAAGTTAAAATATTATCTTTGTTAACATCTCTTAACAAAAAAAACTTTTGTTTGCATTTTTTGATTGCCTAACTTTGTATCTGAAAAATAGAAAAAAGCAGTGTGAAATCAGCAGTTTAGGATTTGTTTATTGTCATTTCGGCTCTCTCCGGGTTGTGTTTATTTAGCTAATTGTAGGTATTTAAACTTAAATATTGTAATACCTGATGCCGGAATAAAATCCTTAAATCTCGCTCCTTGCAAAAGCCTGTCCGGATGTATGATGCTTCATCGGCGTTAACATGATTTTGGCATTATAGCCTTTGGCTTTATTACATCTTCGACTTGCGACATGTAGTTCATTGTCATTGAACACAGATAACCATCATTGCCTTGATTGTATCGTACTCATTTTGCGGCACATAGAGGCAAAGACGATTATAAATGTAGTAGTTTTTTTATTAATCCATTGTTAACCAGTGCCATGAATCTATGAATGTAGATTATGTAAAAGCAAGTTTATTGGCAGCGTCCGTGATAGCATGCGGACAGATGCTGAGTGCAGCACCCTCCAACGCTCCCGAGCCTCAGGCAGCAGTGGCATCGTCCACCGCCGGCACGGCTACAGGCGTGGTTTTTGATGAGGCTGGCGATCCGCTTATCGGCGTGTCTGTCTCAATCGAAGGTAAAGGTGCAGTTGGCGTTACCGACCTCGACGGCCGTTTCTCAGTAAAGGCCAAGCCGGGTCAGACGCTTAAATTCACTTATGTGGGACTCGCGCCCGAAACAGTAAAGGTGCCCGCCGACGGACAGCCCGTTACAGTCGTACTCAAGGAGGACTCCAAGCAGCTTTCAGAAGTTGTCGTTACCGCTCTCGGTATCAAGCGTGCCACCAAGTCTCTTACCTACAATGTGCAGGAGGTGAAAGCCTCTGAGCTCACTACTGTGAAGGATGCCAACTTTGTCAACTCTCTCGCAGGTAAGGTGGCCGGTCTTAATATCAACGCATCATCGTCGGGCCCCGGCGCATCTGCAAAGGTCGTTCTGCGTGGTTCCAAGTCGCTTTCCGGCAACAACAACGCTCTCTATGTGATTGACGGTATCCCTATGCCCAATCTTTCCGACCTAGATCAGCCTGAGGATAACTTCTCAGGTATGGGGCAGTCGGGCGACGGTGCTTCAATGATTAACCCTGAGGATATCGAGTCGATGTCGGTGCTCTCTGGTGCAGCCGCTTCCGCCCTCTATGGTAGCCAGGCCTCCAACGGTGTTATTCTTATTACAACAAAGAAAGGTAACACAAACGGACTTCGTGTCACCTACAGCAACTCGACTCAGTTCTACCGCGCAATGGCTACTCCTGAGTTCCAGAATACTTATGGAGCAGCTCAGGGTGAGTTCGCAAGCTGGGGCGAGAAGCTGAACACTCCCTCTGACTACGATCCTGTCGACTTCTTCCAGACCGGTTACAACGAGACAAATGCAGTGACCGTGTCTACGGGTAACGAGAAGAGCCAGACATTCCTCTCGCTCGCCGCCACCAATGCCGAAGGTATTGTCAAGAACAACACTCTGGACCGTTATAACTTTACTGTGCGCAACTCGACACAGCTTCTGAAGAACAAACTGCGTCTTGACGTGAGTGCTTCATACATGAATGTGCGCGAGCAAAATATGGTGGCGCAAGGTCAGTACATGAACCCCATTGTGGCTACTTACCTTATGTCGCCCGGTTATGGCCTCGATCCTTATAAGAACTATGAGCGTTACGATGCCTCGCGTGGTTTCAAGGTACAGTACTGGCCTTGGGGTAATCAAGGTCTTGGTATGCAGAACCCCTATTGGGTTACAAACCGCGACAAGTTTGTCAACCACAAGAACCGTTACATGATTACAGCCGGCCTTTATTGGGACAATGTGTTGGGTGTAAAGGGACTTGACCTCTCCGGTCGTGCGAAAGTTGACGGCGCTGATGCTATTTATGAGAAAAAATACTCTGCCACAACCGACGCTATATTTGCCAATGAGTTTGGCGGTTATTACAAGAATGATGCTAATACCCGTCAGATATATGCCGACGTAATGGCCAAATATGACCGTAATTTCGATTTCCTTGCTCTGACCGCTGTAGCAGGTGCCTCAATTGAGGATACCCGTTATCGTATGTATGGCATCGGAGGCTCCCTTAACTCAGTAGCTAATAAGTTTACACTCTTGAACATAGATTATTCTACCGCAAAGCCCGAACAGGAGAATCTTCGTCAGCAGGTACAGTCAGTATTCGGCACTCTTTCTCTTGGCTTCTGGAATAAGGTTTATCTTGATGTTACCGAGCGTGTAGAGTGGAACTCCAATCTCGGCGGTGCCAACACCAACCACTATAGCTATCCTTCGGTAGGTGTGACCGGTATTCTTACCGACATCTTCCCGATGATTAAGAACGATGTACTCTCGTTCCTTAAGATTCGTGGAGCATACTCTGAGGTAGGTAATGCATTCATTGAATTTATACCTAACCAGACATATCCGTTTGAACTTGGTTCTCCGTCACCATCTACAACATATCCTAACCGTGACCTTGAGCCGGAGCGTACCAAATCATGGGAGGCCGGCCTTGAAGCTCGTCTGTGGATGGACAAGATTCGTCTTAACGTTTCTTTTTATAAGACATCTACTTACAATCAGGTATTCAAGGCTCCTATGTCTTCGGGCTCAGGTTATGAAGCCGTATATCTCAACGGTGGTCAGGTCGACAATAAGGGTATTGAGCTTTCTCTCGGTATCAACCAGCCTTTTGGACCGGTTGAGTGGACATCCAACTTCACCTACACACTCAACCGCAACAAGATTGTCAAGTTGCTTAAGCCCACTACACTTGCCAATGGTATCGTAGTTTCGCAGGATGTACTTGATATCGTAAGTCTCGGTAATGTCAAGAGCCGCCTCATCGAGGGTGGTTCAATCGGCGACCTTTATGTGACTGTGCTCAAACGCGACGTACATGGCAATGTAATCGTGGATTATCAGGACAATACTGTATATAAAGACGATATGGCAGGCCCGAGAGGTGACGGCTGGGTATATGCCGGTAATGCAGAGCCCAAATACACTATGGGTTGGCGCAACGACTTCTACTGGAATGGCTTCAGCCTCGGCTTCCTTATCAATGCCCGTATCGGTGGACGCGCTGTATCGATGACCCAGGCTTACATGGATGCCTATGGAACATCGCTTACTTCGGCTATCGCCCGCGATAACAACGGCATTATTATCAACGGCAACAAGATGCCAAACGCCCAGAAGTACATTCAGTTTGTAGGTAACAACATCGGTGAAAACTACGTTTACTCCGCTACCAACGTGCGTCTTGGCGAGCTAAACTTCGGCTACGACGTGCCCGTACATAAGTGGGTCAACTGGATGCAGGGTCTCAACGTTTCGTTCATCGGTCGTAACCTCTTCTTCTTCTACAAGAAAGCTCCTTTCGATCCTGAGCTTACCGGCTCTACCTCAATGGGTATGTCGGGTATGGACTACTTCATGCTCCCCTCCATGCGTCAGCTCGGTTTCTCAGTTAAAGTTACCTTCTAATCCCTTCACACAGCAATTTATAATATGAAAAATAAAGTTTTTTCCGCAGTCCTTTGCAGTGTGTTGGCCGGAGGCGCACTCAGCTCCTGCACCGACTCCTTCCAGTCATGGAACACCAACCCCAATGAGGTGACTCCAGAGGAGATGATGTATGACAACCTCGCTACCGGCTCCAACTATGCCACCATGCAGCGCGGTGTCTACACCGTGGGTCTGGACAATGGCGGTACATATCAGATTACCCAGATGCTTACCGGCGATATCTTTGCCGGTTACTTCGCCGACCTCAAAGGCACATACAATATAGGCAACCTCCACCTCGACCACTATTTCATGGTCGATCACTGGTACAACATGCCATTCAATCTGGCATATACCCGTATCATGGAGCCTTATCGTCAGCTTTGCACCTATGCCGATGAAAATTCGGTCGACCGTGCCATGGCTACCGTTGTACGTGTATTCGGCATGCATCGTATCACTGACAAGTACGGTCCGATTATCTACTCTAAGTTCGGTACCGACGTGCAGACCGGCTATGACTCGCAGAAAGATGTGTACAACTCATTCTTCGAAGAACTTGACCACGCTATCGAGGTGCTCGGCACATATGTCGATCAGAATCCCGGCAAGACATATATGGCCCGCTATGACAATGTATACTCCGGAGATGTAGCCCGTTGGGTGAAATTTGCCAATACTTTGCGTCTGCGTCTGGCTATGCGCGTCAGCTATGTAGACCCGGCTCTTGCCACTGCTCAGGCTACTGCCGCAATCAACGAGGTTCACGGCCTTATGAGTTCTGTAGCAGATGACGCCATCCTGCATCAGGGCAACGGCCTTACCTTTACAAATTCTCTTTGGGAGGTTACTCAGTCGTGGGCCGACCTCGGCATGAGCGCTACCGCCGACTGCTACCTCAACGGCTACAACGACCCGCGCCTTGAGAAATATTATGTAAAGAATACCGAAGGTGTGTATCGCGGTGCCCGCAATGGCGTTGTCAATCCCCAGTCTGCTCTCCTGCAGACCAAGGTTTCTGCCGCCAATTTCAGCCAGAACAGCGACCAGCCTTGGATGAAGCATGCCGAGGCATACTTCCTTCAGGCTGAAGCCAAGCTGCGCCTTGGTGTCGGCAACGGCGATGTACAGAGTCTGTATGAGGAGGGTGTGCGTGCTTCGTTCTCAAGCGCAGGCGTAAACTCAGGCGTAGACTCCTATCTTGCAAGCACAGACCTGCCCGTGGCTTCATGGGTCAATCCTCAGGGCGAGCGCTCGGTAGATGTATCGTCGATGCTTTCGCAGGTGACCCCTGCGTTCGATGCCACTGCATCGCAGGAGAAGCAACTTGAGCAGATTATCACCCAGAAATGGATTGCACTCTATCCCGACGGACAGGAGGCTTGGAGCGAAATCCGCCGTACAGGTTATCCCGGCTGGGTGCGCATCGACAGCTATGCAAATACAAGCGAGGTTGTAAACAACGACATCATCCGTCGTCTGCGCTTCCCCTCTACCGAGTATTCCAACAATACCGCTAACGTGAGCGAGGCCGTACGTCTGCTCGGCGGTTCGGATATTGCAGGTACTCACCTCTGGTGGGACGCTAAATAATCATTATCCCGTTAATTTTACTCTGAAACTACAATGAAATCATATAAATTCATTCTTCCCGTCCTCGCTCTCGGTGCTTTCGCTACATCATGCGACACCGATATCGAGACTGTACAGGATCAGGGCGGTAATGTGGTAGAGCCTGTCAATGTTTCCGAGCTTTACTATCAGAATCTCCGCGAATACAAGGCTACCGACCATGAGATTGCTTTCGGATGGTTCTCGAAATATGGCGGTGCCTCTTCGATGGCTCTCCGTTTTGCCGGTCTGCCTGACTCAATCGACCTTGTTTCCCTATGGGGTGGTATTCCCAAGGATCCGATAGATATCTCGGAGATGCGTATGTGTCAGCAGAAGAAGGGCATCAAGTTTATGCCTGTAGATATCTGCCGTATCAATAAGGCCGATGTATCTCTTGACTTTAAGAAGCACTGGCTTGAGATTATGGACAAGGCCGAATCAGGCGAACTTACCGGTGACGCTCTTGATGAGGCAAAGCATCAGGTAATGGTAGAAATGGGTCTCTACAATGTCGACCTCGTGTTCAATAACGACCTTGACGGCTTCGACATCGACTTTGAGCCGGAAGGTGACCCCGTACAGGGCGCTCTTTTCTACACCATGCTCGACGAGATGGCCAAGTACCTCGGCCCGAATCCCAACATAACCAAGGAAGAACGCTACGCTCTTATCGAGGCCCGTTACGGTACTGCCGTTGCCCAGAAGCCCGGCAGCTGCGACAAGCTCCTCTGTATTGACGCCTACGGCCAGGACCCCGGTGCCGAACACTGCGCTCCGCTTATCAACTACTTCCTGTCACAGTCATATCATTCAATGATTTCACGCAATGCATATCCTCAGGAGAAGGTGGTTCACTGCGTGTCGGTGGGCGAGGGATGGAATGTTGATCCCGCTACCGGAGCCACCCCTCAGGTCGGCGACTTTAACACCAAGACCGGTCTCCTTTATGATTATGCACGTTGGAAACCCGCATCAGGTAAGAAGGGCGGTTTCGGTGGATTCATCATCAATGATGACTACAATATCTGCAACCTCAACCCGTATCCCTATGCACGTTTCCGCGACTGCATCCAGATATGTAATCCTGCCATCTATTAATTGACCGAAGAATATGAAACTATATAAATTCTTTACAGCAATCGGAGTCATTGCTCTTGCCGCAGGTTTTACTTCCTGCTCTGACGACGACGATGTTTACACCGATGGCTTCGGTGGAGTTGAGGGTCAGGTAGTGCTTGCTCCGACTTACAATGAATCCTACAAGTTCGTCAAGATACCCACAGGTGTTGTCACCCCAAATATCACATGGAGTGTCGCTCCACGTTCGCGTGTACGTGCCGCCGAGGATCTCACTATGAAGTTTGAGATTGACAACTCTCTTATCGAAGCATACAATCTCGAGAACAATACTGAGTATGTAGCGCTTCCTGACGGAGTAGTCACTATGGCTGTGTCCGAGGCTACCATCACTCCCGGCAATACTTCCGCAGAAACTCCGGTTTCGCTCACTGTGACAGATGATGCCGCTCTTCTCGGCCGTCTTGAGGTCGGAGCGGAGTATATCGTGCCTGTACGCATGACTGCAGTCACTCAGGGTTCCGCCCGTATCGCTGTCAGCGCCACAAACGTCTCTTACATTACGTTTAATGTCTCTGAAGAGTTGATTAATAATAGCGGTAATCCGACCGGAACAATAGTACCTAAGGAAGACCGTGCTTCTTGGACAGGCACTCCGGGTGACGGTGCTTCAGAATGGAATACTTGGAATAATCCTATCCAGGAGAATGGTGGCTATAACTATGGCAACTATCCTGCCGGTTCGAGCGTAACCTTTGATCTCGGCAAGGAGTACTCATTCGATGGCATCTACTCCTATCCTTTCTATGGTCAGAGCGTTTATGCACTGTTTAAGGCAAACTCTGAAATTTTCATCAGCTCCAACGGCAACGACTGGACTTCGCTCGGAGTACTCAGCAGTGCACGCACTACTGTCGCTCTCTATGCGGCAGTGCAGGCACGCTATATAAAGGTTGTTCTTGGTGCCGGTAACCAGATTGCCACAACAGCTTTCTCAATCTATGAGAAATGAGATTATTTGATGTATAAATGTCAAAACTCAATCAAAAAATGAAGTTTAAAGCTATATCATATCTCGCAGTAGGGGCCATGGCGGTCCTTACCGCTTGCTCCCACGAAGGTGATAACTTCGGTGACCGTGTGCTGTTTACAGGCACCGAGACTTCTCCTGTGGTGAAATTCCTCTGCGACGGAATGTCGAGTACAGCTCTTACAGTTACCTCGACAGCAAAGGCCACTACCGATGTGCACATCACCGTAAAGGCGGCTCCCGAGCTTCTCGATGCATACAACAAGAAGTATAACCGCTCGTTTGTGGCCCCCGAGCCCAACATGTATCAGCTTGAGAACACTGACCTTGTAATCAAGGCCGGCTCAAACATGTCGTCGCAGGTGAAGATTACTTCAAACAGTGAAGACCTTGCCGAGGGTGTGGGTTACATGCTGCCGATTACTATTACTTCTGTGTCAGGCGATGACCTTGGTGTTATCGAGGATTCCCGTACAGCTTACGTACAGTTTACCAAGGTTATCACAATAAAGGCCGGATTCCTCAACGGAAGTTCGTCTTATGAGATTCCCGGCTTCAAATGCACGGATGCATCTGATCCTCTGAGCAGTCCTGTTGCCGCTCTCAACCAGATGACAATCGAGATGAAGGTGCTCCCCCTCCGATTCGGTACCAATCCCAACCAGGCGAGCGGTATCTCTACACTTTGTGGCAACGAGGAGAACTTCCTCTTCCGCTTCGGCGACGGCGGCGGTCAGCCTACCAATCAGCTTGAGCTCGTGAAGGGTGCTATCGGCACTGATCCGAGCCCCGACAAAAAGGAGCACTATGCCGACCCCAATATCCACATGGGTACATTCGACACAGGTCACTGGATTCACTTCGCGGCTGTGTACGACGGCAGCATGCTTCGTGTATACCGCGATTGCGAGCAGATTGCAGCCATCGAGACCGCCGGCGGTCAGATTAACCTTTCTACCGCCTACAATGGTTCGTCGGGCTGGTTTGACACCTTCACAATCGGTTCTTCCTGCCACAGCCGTTTCTTCAATGGCTATGTCAGCGAATGTCGCGTATGGAATGTGCCCCGCACTATCGCCGAACTGGAAAACGGTCTCTGCTATGTCGACCCGACTTCCGAAGGCCTTATCGCCTGCTGGCGTTTTGACGGCGAGACCAATGCCGACGGTTCAATCCGCGACGTTACCGGACATGGTTATGATGCGACCATGCTTACAGGTAGCGCTACCTGGGTTGATGGCCAGAAGTGTCCTTATTGATATTGATGCCGGCTTTTCGGCATAGAATATTAACATAAAAGAGTTCTCTTTCTCTCTATTTTTTTGACATCTTCTCCTCTCTTTATATGATTTATTAGCGGGGCAAAAGGCTCTCCCGATTCCCCGGGAAGTCTTTGCCCCGTTTTTGCTAAATGCGGATAGCGTTTCTCCGTTATAATCCTCGTAATTCTTTCCTCGACAATACATACGATAAATTATGAAAATCCGTAATCTCGCCATATATCTCCTCTCTGCCCTTCCTCTCGGCCTGTCGTCCGCCACTTACCACCATGAATTTGGCACTATCGCCGAGGATGGAGGAGTCGTGTCCCATACATTCACTCTTCCTGCCGGCACATCGCCGCTGTCGGTGATAAATGCTTTCCCGGGATGCCCGTGTATAAGTGTGGATTATCCCAAGCGTCCGCTCAAAGCCAGAGAGCCGATGAAAATCACTCTGAAATATAATCCGGAAAGGCAAAAAGGCCACTTCACCAAGTCGGTATATCTGCGATTGAACGGCGACCGGCGCGACACACTTTTGGTGACGGGCACGGTAAAGCGTTTTCGCCCGCGGGTAGATAAATCGAAATATGCCCATGAGTATGGTCTTGGACTATGTCTCGACCGGAAAGCGATTGATTTCGGCGCGATGCGTGCCGGTACAGAAAAGACTCTTACAATACCTATGGCCAACAGCTATCAGATAGGGATGGAACTTGACCTGCGCCCGGCCGGACGCGATTCGTCGATGCTGTCGATTCCGTATGGGCTGAAACTCGAACCTGAGACTGTGTCGCAGTTCAGGATTGATATAAAAGTGCCTGATAATGCCGGTACTATGGCACCAGAACTTTATGTGCGTCCGGTAATTCATGGAGTAGAGGTAGATTCGATTCCGGTAAAAGTGAGAATTATACGTTGATTCTTTCTCATTTGTAATGTAATCTGACCGGAAGTTTGTAATTTTGTAAAAAGATTATTTTCTTGTACCATTTATACTTTGAATAAGGAATAAAAACCTTGTCAACATGAAAAAAATATATACAGCTCTGCTTTTTTCTTTAGGGATAACCGTTGCATCGTATGCCCGCACTGAAAAAGGCGCATATCTTGATGCAAACCTTCCTACCGAGCAGCGTGTGGCCGATCTGCTGTCAAGAATGACAGTCGAGGAAAAAGTAGGCCAGCTTTTGTGTCCGCTGGGTTGGGAGATGTATGAGATTACCGGCCCGAAATCGGTGGAGGTGTCTCAGAAGTTCAAAGATCTTATTCAGCAGACAGGAGCCGGAATGCTCTGGGCCACTTATCGCGCCGACCCCTGGACCCGCAAGACTCTCGACAACGGCCTCACCCCCGAACAGGCAGCCCGTGCCGGAAATGCAATCCAGAAATATGTAATCGAAAATACACGATTCGGTATTCCTGTCTTCCTTGCCGAAGAGGCTCCGCACGGTCATATGGCCATCGGTACTACCGTATTTCCTACCGGTCTGGGCATGGCTGCTACATGGAATCCGGAACTGATGCATACGGTAGGCGAGATAATAGGGCGCGAGGTGCGCAGTCAGGGTGGCCACATCAGCTATGGGCCGGTGCTCGACCTGTCGCGAGACCCGCGCTGGAGCCGTGTCGAGGAGACATTCGGTGAAGACCCGCTGTTGGCCGGACGTATGGGCGGTGCTATGGTAGGCGGCCTTGGCGGAGGCGATTTATCGAAGCCTAATTCCACTATTGCCACGCTTAAGCACTTTCTTGCATATGCTGTGCCCGAAGGGGGACAGAACGGCAATTATTCTGTGGTAGGCAAGCGCGACCTGCTTCAAAACTTCCTGCCTCCATTCCGCGAGGCTGTCGATTCGGGCGCGCTATCGATTATGAGTTCCTACAACTCGATTGACGGTATACCCTGTACTTCCAACAAGGAGATTCTCTTCGATGTCACTACCGACTGGGGCTTTAAAGGCTTCGTCGTGTCTGATTTATATTCCATCGAAGGCATTCATGAGACTCATCATGTGGCTCCCACCATAGAGGATGCCGCCGCAATGGCTCTTAACGCCGGTCTTGATGTGGACCTTGGCGGAGATGCATACCGCAATCTCGTATCCGCTGCACGCTCAGGCAAGCTCGATTCGGGTGCGCTCGACCGTGCTGTAGGTCGTGTGCTCACGCTGAAGTTTGATATGGGTCTGTTTGAGAACCCCTACGTGAAGCCTGAATCCGCCCGTAGCGTAGGTGGATTTCGTTCGGGCGAGGTGGCCCGTGAGGTGGCCCGACAGTCAATCACTCTCTTGAAAAATGAAGGCAATCTGCTTCCTCTTGAAGTCAGACCGTTGATGAAGATAGCTCTCGTGGGCCCAAACGCCGATAATGCCTATAATATGCTCGGTGACTACACCGCTCCACAGCCCGAAGGCCGGGTAGTGACAGTGCTTGACGGGCTGCGCCGTCAGCAGCCGGGTATAGAAGTGAAATATGTAAAAGGATGTGCCGTACGTGACACCTCTACTGCCGATATCGCGGCTGCGGTAAGAGTCGCCCGCGAGGCGGATGTGGTAATCGCGGTGGTAGGCGGTAGCTCGGCCCGAGACTTCAAGACATCGTACAAGGAGACAGGAGCGGCTGTTGTCGATGCCACAACTGTGAGCGATATGGAGAGTGGCGAGGGATATGACCGTGAGACTCTTGATTTGCTCGGCCTGCAGCCTCAGCTTCTTAAAGCTCTGAAGGAGACCGGTACCCCGCTTGTAGTTGTATATATTGAAGGCCGTCCTCTCGAAAAAGAGTGGGCTGCTGAAAATGCCGATGCTCTTCTTACTGCCTATTATCCCGGGCAGGAGGGTGGCAATGCCATTGCCGAGGTTATTTTCGGCAAGTACAATCCTGCCGGACGTCTACCGGTCACAGTACCACGCTCGGTAGGTCAGATTCCGATTTACTACAATCGGCGCGCTCCTCAGTTGCATCCCTATGTAGAGGGTGAGGCTTCTCCACGCTATCCGTTTGGCTACGGTTTGAGCTATACTACATTTGACTACTCGGGGTTGAATCTGCTACCGGGTGATGACGGCACACTTACTGTCGAGGCTACCGTGACCAATTCCGGCGACCGCGACGGCGAGGAGGTGGTGCAGCTCTATCTGCATCCGGAATATGCGGCTACCGTACAGCCCCTCATGCGTCTTGCCGATTTCCGTCGTGTGTCAATACCCAAGGGCGAGTCGCGCAAGGTATGTTTCAAACTTCCGGTATCTGCATTCGAGATTATCGGTCCTGACTACAAGCCCATGCTTCAGAAAGGCAGCTGGGATATAATGGTCGGAGCCTCTTCGGCAGATATTCGGTTGAAAGGCTCTCATGTGATGTAGCCGCCATACCTAATACACTTCTGAAAAGAACATAATAACGTGTTATACATGCAATAGTTATATTAATTTAGGGATATTCAGTTAATGGCTTGATTATTCAAGCTTAAAATGGATCGTGTCTGTCCTATTGCTGTGCCGTTTTGATTGTGGGGGCAAATTTTCAGTTCTCAGCGCATGAAATAGAGCATTTCTTAACGGAACGGATACAACGATTCGCCTCCGAAGAGCTTCGGAGGTTGAGAAATAGCCTGAATTTTCATGCTCGTCGCTTTTGGCGTAGCTTCTCCTTTTCTTCTGCGGCGAGTTGCCGGGCGGCAAGCGTTGCGGCGTTTGCCATGTGGATGCCGAAAAAGAGCAACAGTGTCTCGCTGCGTGAGTTGCGTGCCGCTATCCGGCCGACGCCATAGTGCTGTTTCTGGTTGCCGAAGCTGCCCTCCATGGCGGTCGAACGCAGTGTCCCGATCATACGCCGGGCTGTGCTTATGTCGGCGTCCTCATTCTTTGGCTTCGGGCCTTTGCGGACAAAACAGGTCGTTATGCCGTTTTCGGTGCAGTACCTCCGGTTGTCGTTGTTTGCATAGATGGTGTCTGCTCCGACTTTGGCCACTTTGACTCCGGTCAGTTCTTGCTGGTATTCAATACACTCCTGTAATCTCACGCCCTCGTTGAAGGCTTCGAAAGAATGGTGCTCGATGAATGATATTCCGTCAATCTGGATGTTGTTGACCTTAGCTCCGAACTCCACCCGCTTGTTCTCCTTACCTCTGACGATGGGACGGATGTAAGGACGGTCGATGCTGACAATGCGGTGTTTCACCTCCTTTTTCTGAGCAAGTGCGCTTTGCTGGCGATACACTTCTTTTAATGCGTCCAGACGCTTGCTTTGCTCTGAGGTGAGCGCGATGTCGACGGTGTGTATTTTGCAGATTCTGTTCCATTGCCCTATCTGTTTGGAAAGCAAGCTCAGCAATCTGCACCGCAGTTTGGCGGTGGCCGCTCTGCTGTGCTTGCGATGCTTGGCATAGGTGAGTCTGGCGCGGTCAATGTCACGATACTTGTTGCGAGGCAGCCGTTCCTTCAGTATCTTGCAGGTCTTTTTCAACAGAGATTGAAGCCACTCGCAGCATTCCCACAACAGCTTTACATCTGTCGGGAACCGCAGATGGCTCTCATAGCAGGTGGCGTCAGTCAGACACAAATCCTTGTCTTTCAGTGAACCGCCCCATTTGTCATACAGTAATTTCTGTAGTTCTCTGATATCCAACACTTCGGCTATGCGCTGACGGATGGCACTGACTATCTTGCCATTCTTTATGGGATTGGCCGGGTCTATGAGCACTCCGCAGAACATCTGCATGTGTATGCTGCCATTGAGCATCTCGATCAGGCCGTCATCCGACTGTCCGGTATATGGCTTGAGGAACATCAGCGCCACCTCACCCTCCGGCGGGAACATCGGCGTATTGCCCTGAGGATGCGTTTTGGGAAAATGCATACGGATTTTCTCTGCCAGTTCTTTCAATGGCAGTTGCGCATGGATACGCCCGAGCTCGCTTACGGCAAAACTCTCGCGATATTTTTGCATGAAATCGAACTCGGTAAACGGCAACGTGGCCGTAATATCAGAAATTTTTCGTAACTTCACGTACAAATTTTTTTTAAGAATTACCCCCGAATAAGCCCGTGATGGGTCCATCGGGGGTTATTTGTAAAGTTACAAAATATCTACGACATTAGCAAGCAATCAATTAGCCATTAACTGAATATCCCTAATTTAATCTGTTTTATTTTCAATAGTTAGTCTGAATGTCACAGATCAGGAGGCGCATCATCGTGATTGATGGTGCGTCTTCGCTTTTTTATGGCATAGTTGCACATGGGGGTGATTGCGGTAACAAGCTCTTATTCTGTATGTCGGTAAAAAACGAAAGGCCCCCGACACACGTCGCGAGCCTTTCTTATGCCAAAAAAGTAGATAGATAATTGGCATGTGCGAATTATTTTAGGCTAATTATAGATTTTGTTCTATGCTGGTAAATCAATCTGATGTCTCAGGCTGACAGTGGTAATAGATGATATTAGTCAAATAAAATCTTTACTGTGCAAATTTAGAAATAAGATTGATAATATGCAAACATTTTTGCGATTTATTATTCTCTTGTATTTTGGCATTATTCGACATAATGTCATCATTGATTGTAGATTCATCATAATAATCCGATTATCTGCCTTTGCCAAGAATTTTCAGGAAGCGACGACAGAGGGTGGTAAGTTCTTCGTCGGTAATCGTATATGGCGGCATTACATATGCGTTGCGTCCGAATGGACGAATCCAAATGCCTTCTTTTACACATGATTCCTGAAATGTCCCGACATCGACAGGCTCTTTCATCTCCACTACTCCGATTGTGCCGAGTACACGCACTTCGGCGACATCAGAGAGCTCAGAAGCCGGCGCAAGTTCCCGCTCAAGTATCTTCTGTATATGGGCGATGTGCGACTTCATATCTTGCTCTTTGAGCATTTTTAGAGACTCTACAGCTATGGCGCAGGCAAGTGGATTGGCCATAAATGTGGGGCCGTGCATCATCACACCCGCTTCTCCGCGCGAGATAGTATCGGCTACCTCGGCAGTTGTAAGTACGGCGCTCATTGTCAGATATCCTGCTGTAAGTCCTTTTCCGATACACATTATATCGGGTTGTACTCCGGCCCATTCCCATGCGAAAAATTTGCCTGTTCTCCAGAATCCTGTCGCTATTTCGTCGAATATCAGATATATGCCATATTTGTCACACAGGCGCCGTGCCTCCACGAGAAATTGCGGATGATAGAAATACATGCCACCTGCGCCCTGTACTATCGGTTCGAGTATCATGGCGGCGATATCGTCGGCATGTTTTTCAAGCAGATTCTCCAGAGGTTTTATATCAGCTTGGTTCCACTCGGTGCCGAATCGTGATGAGGGGTGGGGGATGAAATATCGTATCGGGAGCGACGTACCGAACGCGCCATGCATGCCGGTGACCGGGTCGCACACACTCATGGCATTCCAGGTGTCGCCGTGATAGCCTGACAGGATAGTCACGAAGTTGGTTTTTGTGTGGTTTCCGGAGCGTGATACGGCACCCTGTATAGCCATTTTCATGGCTACCTCCACCGCTACGGAGCCGGAGTCGGCATAAAAGATGTTATGCATCGACGGAGGCGCTACTTCAAGGAGCATCTTTCCGAGCTCGATTGCCGGCTCATGAGTAAGTCCTCCGAACATTACATGCGACATACTGTCAAGCTGTCTTTTGGCGGCTTCGTTGATGCGCGGGTTGTTGTATCCGTGGATTACACACCACCAGGATGACATGCCGTCGATAAGCTCTGTACCGTCGGCCAGACATATTCTGGCGCCATGTGCGGATTTTACTTTATATGTAGGGAGAGGATTTATTGTTGATGTATAGGGATGCCACAGGTGTTCGCGGTCCCATGCGTCATGTAATAATGATTGGTTGTCGAGCATTTTTGATTGGCTGTTTATTTCATGCGTTATACAGATAGCGTTTGATTGAACGTTTGGGAGTCTTTTCAAACTCGTTGGCAATGAGTTGTATTTTTGACACGCGTTCGTATGGCGCGACGAGTTTATTGAGGTCGGCCAACACATTTTCCATCTCAGCCGGGAGCTGGCTGTTGGAGATACCGAATTTATCCATTGCCTCGTAGTCGGGGTATACAAGTGCTACAAGCTGGTTGTTGCGTTCGATTACGAGGCTCTCGGCCACAAGCGGCATATTATTGAGCTTAGCTTCAATTTCCTCAGGATATATGTTCTGACCGTTGGCTGAGAGAATCATCGTTTTGTAGCGTCCGCGTATGAAGATGGTCGCATCGGATGAGCGTGTGCCCATGTCGCCGGTATGGAGCCATCCGTCTTTGTCAAGCACGGCCTCGGTAGCTTCCGGATTCTTGTAGTATCCGTTCATTACATTGACACCTCTTACGCATATCTCTCCGGGGACGTTTTCCGGGTCAGGGCTGTCAATGCGGCTCTCCATGAATCCGGCGAGTGTACGTCCCGACGAGCTTACAATAAATTGTCGCCATGGGGTGTAGCTGATAAGCGGGCCACATTCGGTCATGCCATAGCCCACTGTGAACGGGAATTTAATACGGTGTAGAAACTCTTCGACTTCGCGGTTGAGAGGGGCTCCACCTACGATTACTTCTTCAAATTCGCCTCCGAAAGCCTCGACAAGTTTGCGGCGTATCATTACATACAGCGCTTTGTCAAGCCCCGGAATTGCAAGCACCCATCGCATGCGCTTGCTGGTAATCATGGGCAGAATCTGCTTACGGTAGATTTTTTCGAGAATCAGCGGCACGCATATCACAAGGTTGGGCTTTACCTCTGACAGCGCACGCATCAGCACATTCGGAGCCGGCAGCTTGCCGAATACTGTTATGTGCGTTCCGGTAGCAAGAGGTACAAGCATGTCGAACGCACATCCGTAGGCATGCGCCAAAGGCAGGAATGCCAGACAGCGTGAGCCCTGGAAGTGAAGCCTCGACTGCACTCCGAAAGTCACATTTCCCCATAGATTACGATACGACAGCATTACCCCTTTGGAAAATCCTGTTGTGCCTGAGGTATAGTTCAATACCGCTATGTCGTCGGCCGATGTCTCGGCATATTTTATATCAGCGGGGCCGAATCCGTTCTTATAGCGGCGTCGGAACTTGCGGTTTATGTTTTTGAGTTCATGGGCTATTTTCCCTTCATTAAGCGGATGCTCGGCGAGAAGTTTCCCGTTTGTAAGGGATATTACGCCTCTTACGTTGGGCATCTGCTCAAACTCGAGATTCTCCCAGATATGGTCGTCGACAAACAGCAGTACCGACTCGGAGTGGTTGAGGATGTGGGTGGCATCCGTAGGATTGAAATCCTGTAGTATCGGAACGATAGTCGCGCCATAGGTGATAGTTGCGATGAAGACCACAATCCACCCGGGCGAGTTACGTCCGATAAGTGCGATTTTATCACCCTTTTTTATTCCTGACAACTCGAAGGCAAGATGTGTGCGAGCTATGTCGAGTGCCAGATCGGCATAATACAGAGTATGTTTCTTTCCATACTCTGTAAGAGCCGGCAGGCCCCAGTTATCGCGGAAACTTTGTTCATATATGGGATTGAGCAGCTGGGTATCCATATTATTTTAAAGGTTGGTTCAGCTATTCGGCTGATTGTTTATATCTTGCAAAAATAACATAATTATCAGAAATATATACACTCCGTATTGATAAAAGGTTTATAAACCTTTTCTGCAATAATACATTCTCTGTTGTTATATATAAAATACGTGAGGCAGACCGGTGAATGTGGTATCGGAAATAGTGATGGATGATATCGTAAAAAAACTTGACCGATGCTTTACAACCCCGCTCTTCAAGGGTAATTTTGCCCAGAAATATAAAAACATTTCAATTATGAACGAGCAAATGATTATATGGTGTGCAATAGTGGGAGTGCTGATGTGCACATTTGTGTTGAGAGGATTCTTATATCATCGCAAACATACTCAGAAATCGGCAATGCGTCACCATCGCATTCATCTTATTGAAATTGGTAAGGAGAAAGAGATATTCTATCTGCCTGGAGACCGTTATGATGAAGAAGATTACTGATGAGACCGGTATATTTCTGGCCGAGTATGCTTCATTATTGTGGGGCAGCGGGGCAACATGCACACGAATCGAGAAAAACATAGGCCGAATGGCTCATGCACTTAATCTTGATGCCGATATCGAGATTATGCCTGGACATGTGCAGGTGGTGTTACCCGACGGATCGGTAATCGTAAGGAAAACACGCAAGTGCGGTATCAGTTTCGATATAAACGCCAAGCTGAGCCGTTTGAGCTGGGAGCTTGCCGACGGGAAAATCGGGTTCATAGAGGCTCAACGAATGTTCAGACATATTGCGAGAACACGTCCGACCAATGCCCGCGAGGTGCTTGTCCTCACATCATTGGCCAACGCATCTTTCTGTCGGCTGTTCGGGGGCGATATTGTAGCGATGCTGATAGTGTTTGTCGCTACTTTGGCCGGCTATAGACTTAAACAGGTGATGCTTGACGACGGGCGCGATGTCAGGCTTACATTCCTCTGTTCGGCATTTTTTTCTGCGACTATAAGTGCGGGCGGGCATGTGTTCGGCTGGGGGACGACTCCTGAGATTGCGCTTGGCACAAGTGTCCTTTATCTGATTCCGGGTGTCCCTTACATAAATGCCATAAGCGATATTATCGGGCGACATTATCTGTGTGCGCTGAGCCGTTTTATGGATGCATGTGTCCTTACCTGCTGTCTGTCGGCCGGACTCTGTATCGGAATGTTTATACTTGGGCTTAACTGGTTTTGAATATGCTGGATAATTTACTCGTAAATATTTTTGAGGATGGATTGTTTGCGGCGATAGCGGCAATCGGTTTTTCAAGTATCAGCAACACTCCGCGTCGTGCCTATCTGTGGTGTGGCGGAATTGCGGCGGCAGGCCATGCCGTAAGATACGTGCTTACTTCCTCCGGAATATGCCATATGCATATAATCGCGGGAAGCACTATTGCGGCGCTTGTAATAGGATTTCTTAGTGTTATCTGCGCAAAAAAAATAAAATGTCCTGCTGAGGTTTGCTTCTTTCCGGCATTGCTTCCGATGATTCCGGGCATGTATGCCTACCGTACTATTGAGGCTCTGGCGGCGTGTCTGATGCATACCAGAGAGGAGGTGTTCAACCATTATCTGTATCTTTTGTCATTCAACGGATTCACATGTGTGTTTATAATAACCGGAATGGTAATCGGAGCCAACATTCCTGTGTTCCTGTTGAAAAAGATATCGTTTCAGGCTACCCGATGATATAAGGCTACTATATACAAATTCTGTTTTTTAGACAATCTCTTAGTCTGGTTTATTAGTATATATTGTACCTTTGCGGATTATGGAACTCCGACAACTTAGATATTTCGTCAAGACAGCCGAGACGCTGAGCTTTTCTGATGCGGCGCGGGTATTAAACCTCGCTCAAAGCACGCTTTCCCAGCAAATCAGGCAACTCGAGGATGAACTCAATGTGCAGCTTTTCGAGCGCAGCAGCCATTCGATGAATCTTACAGAGTGTGGCAGAGAATTGCTTCCGTTGGCCATACGCACTCTCCACGATGCAGAGACATGTCGCGACAGAATAAATGATCTCCAGAAAATTCTTACCGGGACTCTTAATATCGGAGTCACCTATTCGTTCAGTCCGATACTTACCGAGACGCTGATGTCGTTTATGAAACAGTATCCTCATGTCAGAATGAATATATACTATAAGCCGATGGCTGAACTTATGGAGATGCTTACAAACCGCACCGTCGACTTCGTGCTGGCATTCCGCCCGACTGTGCGCAACGAGGAAATTGAGTCACACGTGCTTTTCGACAACCATTTGGCTGTAATCGTAAAAGACTCCCACAGTCTTGCCTCGCGAGAAAGGATTAGTCTGACTGAACTTGAGAAATTTGATATGGCGCTCCCGACAAAAGGACTTCAGGCCCGAAATGCGCTTGACCAGTATCTGTCCAGGTCGATGGTGAAACTGAATATCCGTATCGAACTGAATGAGGTAAACATACTGCTCGAACTGATAAAAAAGAGCAATCTTATCACTATCCTTGCCGAGGCAACCATCTACAACGCTACCGGAGTAAAGGCAATCCCAATCGAGATGCCGTCAAACGAAATGGACGGATGTGTGCATATGCTTAAGAATGCCTATCGCAAGCGTTCATCTCTTGCTTTTATCAAACTTCTTAAAGATTCAATTGCAGTAAGAGAGCGTGTGCTCGATTTCTAATTGTAATGAAAGAGACGTGCTGTGTCACAGCAATATGGCACAGCACGTCTTTTTACCATTATTATTGTTTCGGTAGCCGTTTTACCATTCTGGCCACCAGCCTCCGCCAGTGGAGCCGTCATCGGCTTTTACTTCATATTTGAATAGGGGAGTGGTGGCAATGCCCGCATATCCGAATGTGAATATATAGTATGTATCTCCGTTGACAAGAGTATTGCCGATATAATCTGTGGTGGTCTTGAATAATGCAGGTGTGGAGAGGAAACTGTTGTTTTCCCCCATGTAACAGTTCATCATAATAAGGTCACCGGCCTTGGCGATTGCATCGGCCATGAATGCCTTGTCATCAGGAAATGTATCGTAGTCGCTCTTATTTACTACTCCTGTGTAGTAATATTCATTGTCGACCGAGGGTGTGATGCCGTATGTAAAATATGGGATTGTATTCCCAAACCAATCGTTGGGGTCAGTCTCTCCGCCGGCGGTTACATCCTTTATACTAAGTGTCATGGCCGACTCGGTAGCAGACGGAGTGGTGACATTTAGTGTGGAGACAATCGTTGTGCGTACGCCCTCGGCGCTTACTCCGAAAGCATATACAGTATATTCGGTAGATGGCATTATGGTTGTAACACCAAGATTTTTTCGCGAATTAAGAGTCTGCTCTCCGGTGAATACACGAGGGTCGGTAGTCCAGTCAACAGGTGGATTAAACCCGTTGTTGAATGCCAGTTCGTTGTCCGCGACCTGTGTGGCAGTCAGTCCTGCTACGTCAGATGTCTTTTTTATTGTCAGGAAGTATCTGGTTGATTCGTCGGTAGGCTTTACATTTACATTGATAAACATAGGCTCTGCCGAAACAGTGGCAAGAGCAAATGTGCAGTCGTCGGTTACTGTTACCGGAGTAGTCTTGAATTCGGCTTTTGTAAGATGGCTGCATGCATTTATGCTCTCATCGATGCCGAATGCCAGCATATAGTACTCCATGTCGGGCGTCAGGCCGGTGAGTTGCAGCAAACCGTTGCCTTTATGTATTGTCGGTATCTGGTCGAGTGTGGCGCCCCCTGATGCAGCCATGCGCACTGTAGCGAGAGCATTGTTGACAACATGCTCTTCATTGCCATTGAATTCATTGTCAAATTCATTTTTTGTAATGAATCCAAGATAGTAATATGTGTCATCATTGTCGGGGCGGGCTGTTATCGTAGCCGTGGTAGAGGTGATGCCGGAGGCCTGAAGGTTGAACGCGATATCGATAAGTCCGGCAGTATGTACAAGTTGCTTGAAAAGTCCGGTTGTGAATTCTCCTTTTGTATTTATACCATATGCGTAAATGTAATAGTCGGTATCGGCTTTGAGATTGTCGCGATTGAGCACCTGGTCGGCCGGGTCCCACCATCCGAGAAGGAAATCCAGATATTCTTCGAGAGTATTTGACCACGGATCATTGGCTACTTCTGAATTGAGTCTGCCAAGTTCATACTCAAGAAATGCTTTATCGTTACCAAGTTTGTCAAACTCGGCTTTTTCGATTAAGCCGAAAAGAAATGTTGCGTCTGAATTGTCAGCGGTAAATGTCGCTTTGATAGAGTTTACAGTAATCTGCGTTATATTGATTGCGATATTAACGGATGGGTCATTACTGATGTCGCTGCGAAAAGTAAGATGGTCGATATCCGATAGCACGTATTCGATGGTAGTACCGTTTTTTAATGTTACCACCAGGGCTGAAGTAGTGTTATCCTGGGCAGCAGCACTTACTATTATTGCTGAGGATATAAATAGCGATGACAGCTTTTTCATTGTTATTTAGTATGGTGTGATTATCGGTTTAAGTATTTTATTGTCTTGTCGCCACAGAGTATGATGTATACTCCGCTTTTTGCTCCGGAGAAGTCATAATCTGTTGAGCCCTGTCCCGACACCTCTGCCACTTTTCGGCCCGAGGTGTCATATATATGCAGTGATAAATGAGATTCCGATACGGATGTCGCTGTAATGAGTGTTCCGGCTACGGTGAAAGAGATATCGTCGCTGAGTGATACGGATGTATCGTCTATTGATGAGGTATGCAGGTCAAATACTATTTTGTCAATGTCCTTGACTTCGATAGTAGTCTCGCCTGCTGTCTGTGCAATGCATATTGTGGAGTTGTCAAATGTGATTTTTGTATTCTCGGAGATTTCCACTTTCAAAGGAGTGGAGGAGCCATTGATATGAACAAGCATATTGTCACCTGCGGCTGAGGCCGTGAAGCCATAGACTGTACATCCAAGCAAGATTGCGAGTCGTGTGATGATTGGGTATACTTCCATATTGTATGATTATAAAAACAAAATATGCCACTATTCACACGTTTGCTAAAATTCTTGTGTGGATAGCAGCAATTATAAATGACAGAGTCTCGCTTTGGTGTAAAGACTTTGTGACTCCTTGATAGGATAGAAGTGACTCGCACAGGATTCAAACCTGTAACCTTCTGATCCGTAGTCAGATGCTCTATTCAGTTGAGCTAGCGAGCCGTGGATTTGATTAATAACAAGCTATTGATTGAGTGATTCGCACAGGATTCAAACCTGTAACCTTCTGATCCGTAGTCAGATGCTCTATTCAGTTGAGCTAGCGAACCGTATTGCCTTTTAAGGCCACCGGTAGATTTGTTGCCGATGTTGAGTGATTCGCACAGGATTCAAACCTGTAACCTTCTGATCCGTAGTCAGATGCTCTATTCAGTTGAGCTAGCGAACCATTTTTGCATGGGACATCTGTCCCGGAGGGATTCTCTCATCCCTTTTGCGATTGCAAAGGTAGATATAATGTGTGAAATATCCAAATTTTTTACAGCCATTTTTTTGATGTCCGTAATACCTGATTGGAAAAATTTCAGGCAATTCCGGTGCGCGTGTGGCCGTAAGATATTGTTTATTAGTTGTTAATGAAGCAATTTCCTTGACAGATATCTGCGTACAGGAGCGTCATACCACTTCATGGCTATCCATGCTTCGAGTATGATTACGACAAATAATGCCATACATACCGGCCATGCGTCTGCGAAGGTGATGCCGTTGTTCCATACCCATGCGTAGAACATGTACATGACAGGATAATGAATAATGTAGACAGGATAGGAGATAGCTCCTAAGAATTCACATACTTTGCTCGAAAATATATCGGAGGTAGTGCCGCATGCGCCAATGTATACTATTGTGGGGAATATGAAGAGTGTACAGATTATATCATAAACTCCGTTGGCGATGGATGGATTGCCATCGGTAGAGCCGATGTATGGACATGACATAATAACTGTTATTAGTGCCGCACATATCCAGAATGCACCGCGTATGCGCATCGGACGGAAATCACGGGTGAGCATAAGGCCGATGCCGAATGAGAATGACAGACGCAGGAAGCCTCCGAGCCATCCCATGTCGGCCATGGACCATCCGACACCAAGATGAAATGCTCCTGACATGTTGCATAGCGCACATGCCGCGAGTCCTATACCGGATACTGTCACTACTGTGCGTAAACCGTTTTTCGAAAGGCGGTGAAGAAACACTGCATACAGCACGTTGCCGATATATTCAAAAAACAGAGACCATGCCGGACCGTTGAGGGGAAACATCTCGCCGTTGCCTCTCACATCGGCCGCAGCCCCGGGAAGTACCGGTATCATGAACAGTCCGAGAATCAATGCCACCAATACCCAGTGGAACGGCACCGGCGTGCCATCCCAGTGTACACTTCCCTGAAGCAGATATGCTATGGCACCGATTATAACACTGAGCACGACCATTGGCTGTAATCGGATAATGCGCCGGAGCATAAATCGGCCTGTAGTCATTCCTTTGTTTTTCCAACACCGGTCGTAGGCATACCCGATGACGAATCCTGACAATACAAAAAAGAAGTCGACTGCCAGATATCCGTGGGTCATCATCTGGTCGACAGCAGATGTGGCAAATCCCTCTCCGAAATGATAAAGAATTACAAGTACGGCGGCTACTCCGCGCAGTCCGTCGAGAATTTCATAACGAGGCTGTGCGGATGTCTCCGGCTGTAAGGCGGCAGTTGAGGTCATAATGGTAGTGGTTGTTTCTGATTATGATTGATTGTGAGTGTGCAAATTTAAGGCAATATATGGTGTGATTTTTTGACGCAGGACAAAATGTGTGTGTGATTGGTTGGGTTAACGCTGTGCTCGGATGCGGCTTAGTGTGGCCTGTGTGATGCCGAGATACGAGGCTATGTCGCCGAGCCGTGCACGTCGGCATACCTCGGGAAACTGTTTTGAAAACTCGATGTATCTTTCTCGTGCAGGCAGCGTAAGCCGTTCCTTATGTGATCGGTGTATGCGCCGGTATTCATCCTGATGTATCTTCCTCCACCAGTTGCATAGTCCGAGGTCGGTGCCTATCATTTCCATAAGCCTGGGTATATCTATGGAATATGCTTTCACCGGGTCGACGGCCTCGACATATTCTTCGCTTGGCAATCCGTAATACACTTCATCCATGCTGAATACAATGCTCCCTTCGGTAGAGAACGAGGTGGTAAACTCTTCTCCGTCTACGAGCCAGTAGCTGCGGGTCATGCCATCTTCGATGAAATATGCGCGGCCGCACTGCGTGTTGGCTCCTACGATGATTCCGCGTCGTGGAAAGTCTTTGCGTACAATCAATTCGGCAAGTCGGCGAAGGGTGCTATCGCTTACAGGCCACGCATTGCGTATGAATGCTATTATATTAGGTATTTCGGATAAATCAGTCATTAAAACGGAGGGTATATATGTTACAAAAATACAATATCATTGGTGGCGATGCAAGAATTATTCGAAAGTTGTTATCTTTGTATTTCTTAGAGAATCCACTTTTAGAGAATCCATTTTTAGATAATATATTAAAGCGAAATAAAGTTTTCTTTGATTTATGAAAGTCCAACGGAAGAAGCTGATAGTTTTGGCGGTATTTGTTACGGTACTTGTCGCAGCAGCCGCATCAATAGTGTGGAGAGTATACACCGGGACGAAATATGACGGCGAGGAGCCATGCTGGGTGTTTATCCCTAAAGGCTGTGATGCCGACTCTGTTTCGGCTATTCTTGCCCGCGACCTTGGCGATAGCGGTCGTCGGGCTGCTACGTTATGGCGTCATTACGGCTCGTCGCCCTCGGTGGCGCACGGTGCCTACAGGATAGAGCCGGGCACCCGGTCGATTGACATATTCAAACGCATAGCTCGCGGCGCACAGACACCGGTTAAACTGACGTTCAATAACGTGCGGCTCCTTCCTCAGTTCGCCGGGCGTATCGCGGCCCGTCTGGAGGCGGATTCTGCAAGCATAATATCGGCAATCGACAGTGTGCTTTCTGCCCAAGGCTACAAACCGGCTGAATATATCGGAGCATTTTTCCCCGATACATATGAATTTTATTGGACGGTCCCGGCAGGTGGTGTTGTATCTGCGCTTGTGAAGTCGCATGACCGCTTTTGGACGGATGAACGGCGCGCAAAGGCGTCGGCTCTCGGTATTACACCGGCCCAGGCTTCGGTAATAGCAAGCATCGCCGAAGAGGAGACCAACCGAAAGGATGAGCGAGGTGTGGTGGCGCGGCTCTATCTCAACCGGTTGCAACGAGGGATGCCTCTGCAGGCCGACCCTACAGTGAAGTATGCTGTGGGCGATTTCTCGATAAAACGCATTACAGGCAAACATCTCGGGGTTGTTTCTCCTTATAATACATATAAGCGCACGGGATTGCCTCCGGGGCCGATACGTATGCCGGAACGTGCTACGATTGACGCGTTACTCCAGAGTAAGCCCCACGATTACATCTATATGTGTGCGTCGCCGGATTTTTCAGGACGGCATCTGTTTGCCCGCGACCTGGCTACACACAATCGTAATGCCGCGGCATACCATCGTGCTCTGAATCTACGTAACATTAAATAAATAAGTAATTCAGAAAAATAAATGAACATATCAGGCTCTTTTGGAAAAGTTGATAAAGTGGGATTTGCCCAGCCCCGCCAGGCCTCGATTGACAGCGTAGAACAGATTGTCAGTCGAGACATAATCCGCAGGCTGTATCCACTGCCCTTTAAGCATTCTCCAAAGAGTCTCGGCAATGTTGAGATGAGGGGAATAAGGAGGCAGGAAGAAAAGGAAAAGACCCCTTTTCTCCCATATCTTTCTCATTTCCTTCATATACTTGCTTCTGTGCACCTTGGCATTGTCAAGCACGATGAATGTGTCCTTCCTTATTGTAAGGGAGAACTTGTCAAGGAAATCAGCGATGCGTTCGGATGTCATGCTTTCCGTGGAACAGAAGCCATGATACCGGCTGTTGTAGTCAATCATTCCCCAGATATTGAGCCTTGCGCCTCTGTCCGATGGAATGGTTATGCTTTCACCGGGGAACTGCCAGCCGTATGGCACATATCCTTCGGTACAAGTGAAGCTCCCGTCTCCGAAATAGAGGCCAATAAGACCTTCCCGGTACTGTTGTTCAAGCTCTTGCAGCTTCTCCTTCTTATAATCGTAGAGCTGCGGCGAGGGTGTCCCTTTGGTCGTTTTCCTTATACGTCCAAATCTTGCGCCAAGGCTGATAAAAAAGCCCTGTACGTGTCGCGACACGCCTCCTTGCCTGTTGCCTGCTGCCATCTCTCCTTGGCCTTCATGACACTGAGCCGGTCTTTCTCGATGGCATGTCTTACAGCTTCCTCGTCCGATGAGTCCATTATTGGCTTGGCTCCTTGTCCCGGTTTGTTTCGCAGACCATCGATACCTTGTTCGAGATACCGTCTGACCCAGCGGTTGACCTTGTGTTCCGAGCACGACAGCCTTTCCGCTATCTTCTTTGAGGGCATGCCATCGGCTTTGTCCAATATTATACGGCTTCGTTTCTGCATAAACGGCCTGGAATCGAAGTGCTCTATGTACTCCAACTCCACACGTTGTTTCTTGGTAAGTTTTACTTCTGTGATTCTCATAGCTGTATCTTACCTTGGTATTATGCAAAAACCGTGCCAACATATGTACATTAATTTTTAGTAGCTACTTACCTCTGTCATATGGAAACATTCTCGGATACGACAGGCAATGACCTTGTCCTTTACAAACAGTACGGCAACAGTTCTGACGCCTATATAGCCATGGGGGTGCTCGAGACTAACGGTGTGCCGGCCGTTGTCGACAACTCTATCATGGGCACGCTGCTCGGAGGTATTCCGGCTGTAGGCAGTTTCCGTCTGATGGTGCGTCGCAAGGATCTTGATCTCGCCCGCAGGCTTATGTCGGGTACCGAGCCCGGTGATGAGTGATTAAGGCAAGCAGTTTAGGGCAATGGGCTACATAAACATATCGGCTCCGTCGTAATTGTCACGACGGAGCCGATGCGTTTTTAGAAGGTTCGGGTTATGTCTGATGCCGTTTAATACTCATTCCATGGGCGTATCTCTATGTCGTCGGGCGACAGGTGGGTAAATGCGTCGATGAATGCCGAGGCCAGACGAGCATTTGTCAGAAGAGGAATGTTGAGGTCTATAGCAGCACGGCGTATGCGGTATCCGTTAGTGAGCTCAGTCTCGGTAAGATTCTTGGGCACGTTGACAACGAGGTCTACTTCTTTGTTGTGGAGAAGTTCGAGTGCCTGAGGCTGCATGTCGGGCTGGCTTGGCCAGTATACCTTCACTGCAGGGATGCCATTGTCGGTAAGGAACTGGTGTGTACCGCCGGTGGCATAGAGTCTGTATCCGTTGTTGTTTAGTTCATGGGCTGCTTCGAGCATGTCGGCCTTCTGCTTTGGTGTGCCTGTCGACAGCAACACTCCTTTGCCTTTCGACGGTATGCGCAGTCCGACCGACAGCATCGACTTGAGGATAGCCTCGTCAGTATCGGCTCCGATGCATCCTACCTCGCCGGTCGACGACATGTCTACTCCGAGCACCGGGTCGGCGCCCTGCAGACGTGAGAAGCTGAACTGGCTTGCCTTTATGCCCACATAGTCGAGGTCGAATGCGTTTTTGTGTGGCTTCTCCACCTCCAGTCCGAGCATTACACGGGTGGCGATGTCGATGAAGTTCAGCTTCAGTACCTTGCTTACAAACGGGAAAGAGCGCGATGCACGCAGGTTGCATTCGATGACCTTTATGTCGTTGTTTTTGGCGAGGAACTGGATATTGAACGGGCCCGATATGTTGAGGGCCTTTGCAATCTTCTGGCTTACTTTCTTGATGCGCCGTATGGTCTCTACGTAGAGTTTCTGGGGCGGGAACTGTATTGTGGCGTCGCCTGAGTGGACTCCGGCAAATTCGATATGTTCTGAGATGGCGTATACCTTTATTTCTCCGTTCTGGGCCACGGCGTCCATCTCTATCTCTTTTGCAAACTGGATGAACTCTGTCACAACTACAGGGTGCTCCTGCGACACATTGGCTGCGAGGCGGAGGAAACGTTGTAGCTCTTCGTTGTTGGAGCATACGTTCATGGCGGCTCCTGACAGTACGTAGCTCGGACGCACAAGCACGGGGAAACCTACTTCGCCGATAAATTCCTCGATGTCGGCAAACGATGTGAGCTCGCGCCAGCGCGGCTGGTCCACACCGATGCGGTCGAGCATGGCCGAGAATTTGTGGCGGTCTTCGGCGTTGTCGATGGATGTAGCCGATGTGCCGAGAATCGGTATCTTTGCATCATCGAGGCGTGTGGCCAGGTTGTTGGGTATCTGGCCGCCGACCGATAATATCACTCCGTGGGGTTGCTCGAGTTCGAGTATGTCCATTACACGCTCGTAGGTGAGTTCGTCGAAGTAAAGACGGTCGCACATATCGTAGTCGGTCGACACGGTCTCCGGATTGTAGTTGATCATTACCGAGCGCCATCCCTCGCGCTTGACTGTCATCAGCGCATTGACCGAACACCAGTCGAATTCGACCGAACTGCCTATACGATATGCTCCGGAGCCAAGCACTACTATCGAGCGGTGGTCGTGGAGATAATTCACATCATCCTCCGAACCGTTATAGGTAAGGTACAGATAGTTGGTCTGTGCGGGATATTCTGCGCCGAGGGTGTCAATCTGCTTTACTACCGGTACTATGCCGGATGCCTTGCGGAATGCCCTTATTTCGTCGGATGCTTTTATATTGGAGATGATATTGCTCTTGAATATTGCGCGGGCTATCTGGAAATCGCTGAACCCCTGCTCCTTGGCCAGGCGCAACAGCCCTTCCGGCAGTTCTTCCGGCGAATTGTATCCCTCGAGTTCGTCGGCTGTGGCAACGATATTATGCAGCTTGTATAGAAACCATCTGTCGATTTTTGTAAGCTCATGTATCTGGTCGACCGTATAACCCTTGCGCATGGCCTTGGATATGACGAATATTCGTTTGTCGGTAGGCTCGCGCAGCGATTTGTCGATATCGGCGATTTTGAGCTCTTTGTTTTCCACGAATCCGTGCATTCCCTGGCCTATCATGCGCAGGCCTTTCTGTATGGCTTCCTCGAATGTGCGTCCGATAGCCATTACCTCTCCGACCGACTTCATCGAAGAACCGATTTCGCGCTTTACGCCGTGGAACTTTCCAAGGTCCCAACGTGGAATCTTCACCACCACATAGTCAAGAGCCGGCTCGAAGAATGCCGAAGTCACCTTGGTGACGGAGTTCTTAAGGTCAAAAAGTCCGTAGCCGAGCCCGAGTTTGGCGGCTACGAATGCAAGCGGATATCCGGTGGCTTTTGAAGCAAGAGCTGACGAACGCGACAGTCGGGCGTTTACCTCGATTACGCGATAGTCCATCGAAGCCGGGTCAAAGGCATATTGTACGTTACATTCACCCACTATGCCGATGTGGCGTATGATTTTTATGGCGAGTTTGCGCAGATAGTGGTAGTCCTCGTTGGAAAGTGTCTGCGACGGAGCCACGACAATGGATTCGCCGGTGTGTATGCCGAGCGGGTCGAAGTTTTCCATGTTGCAGACGGTAATGCAGTTGTCGAAGCGGTCGCGCACTACCTCATATTCGACTTCTTTCCATCCCTTGAGTGATTTCTCGACAAGTACCTGCGGAGCAAACGACAGGGCTTTTTCCACCAGCTCGACGAGTTCCTGCTCATTGTCGCAGAATCCGCTTCCGAGACCTCCGAGCGCATAGGCGGCGCGCACGATTACCGGATAACCGAGTGAGGCTGCCGCTTTCTTGGCGTCGTCGACCGAGCCGACGGCCTCGCTTTTTATGGTCTTTACATTAATCTGGTCGAGTTTCTTTACGAAAAGCTCACGGTCCTCGGTGTCCATGATGGCTTGCACAGGAGTGCCCAGCACTTTTACGCCGTATTTGTCAAGCACGCCTGACTGCTGCAACTCGACGCCGCAGTTCAGGGCTGTCTGTCCGCCGAATGCAAGCAGTATTCCGTCTGGACGTTCCTTCTCGATGACTTTCTCTACAAAGTAGGGTGTCACCGGCAGGAAGTAAATAGTGTCGGCTATACCTTCCGAGGTCTGTACGGTGGCGATGTTGGGATTGATGAGTACTGTGTGGATTCCCTCCTCCTTCATGGCTTTCAGCGCCTGAGAGCCTGAATAGTCAAACTCACCGGCCTCGCCGATTTTCAGCGCCCCACTGCCAAGAAGCAACACTTTCTTAGGGAGAGATATATCTGTATTCTGTATGGTAGCCATTCTGATTAGAGCATATTGATAAATTCATCAAATAGAAATTCCGTATCCTTTGGTCCCGATGATGCTTCGGGGTGGAACTGGGCTGAGAAAAACGGTTTTGATTTGTGGCGTATGCCTTCGTTTGTGCCGTCGTTCATATTGATGAAGAGCGGTTCCCAGTCGGAGGGCAGGGTGGTGTTGTCCACAGCGAAGCCGTGGTTCTGTGAGGTTATGTAGCACTTGTCGGTTCCGGCTCGTCGCACAGGCTGGTTGTGGCTACGGTGTCCGTACGGGAGCTTATATGTGGATGCCCCTGCTGCACGTGCCAGCAACTGGTTGCCCATGCATATGCCGCATATCGGTTTGCCTGTCTCCATAGCCTTGCGGATATTATCGACAGTCACGTCCACCATATCGGGGTTTCCAGGGCCGTTGGAGATAAAAAGGCCGTCGTAGGGTATAGATGTGAAGTCGTAGTCCCAAGGCACACGTACGACTCTTACTCCGCGGCGGGTAAGGCAGCGTATGATATTGTGTTTTACGCCGCAGTCGACCAGCACCACTGTGCGCGGCCCTTCTCCGTGTACCTCTACGCCGCGGCAACTGACTTTTGCTACGAGATTTTCCAGATTTGGGTTGTAGAATGGTATGTCGTCACATCCTTCTACTATTATCTTTCCGAGCATCGAACCGTGGTCGCGCAGATGCTTGGTCAGGGCTCGGGTATCGATTCCGTATATTCCGGGTATCTTTTCCTCACGCAGCCATTCCGAAAGACTGCGGTCGGCCTGCCAGTGGGAGTGATCCCACGAATAATCCTGGGCTATTATTGCTTTGGCATGTATGTGGTCGCTCTCGTAATACTCGCTGACGTCATCTTTTTCCCTCCGAGGAGGCACACCGTAGTTGCCAAGGATTGGGAAAGTGGTTACGAGAATCTGACCTTCATAGGATGGGTCAGTAAGGCTTTCAGGATAGCCTGTCATTGCCGTGTTGAACACAACTTCGCCGGCAGTCGAAGACTCATATCCAAATGATTTGCCGTGGAATATGGTTCCATCTTCCAGCACGAGTGATGCCTTTTTAATGTCGCGCATAGGTTTACATTTTCTCTGATGAAAAATCAAAAGGTTGCAGTAGTTGGCTAAAACCTCGCAAAGTTAAAGAAATATTCTGATAAAATGCGTTTTTTTGAAAGGAGATATTGCGTTATGGTGGCAAAAATCTTTCACAAAAATCTTTCATGGGCCAGCGGTGCCGCGTTGAATATGCTTGGGGGATACGTCTTTTTTTCTCATTGAAGTTGCAAATTGTCGTCCGTCAATGTGAAATTAACAGAGTTAAATTTTGGATATACGGATATTATGTGTACTTTTGTTATAGTGTTTGCATTCAATCACGTTTAAAATCTAACTTCAATGAATCAGAACAATAATTATTCTACCCCTAACATGGGCGGTCAGTGCCCCAACCCTCCCCAGGCCAACGATGTGTTTGCTTCCGACCGTTACGGCAAGAGCCGCGGCGTATGCGCTCTTTTGGCTATTTTTCTGGGTGGATTCGGTGTTCAGTATTTTTATCTCGGGAAGACTACTGCCGGTATCATAGCTCTTATCGGCACATGGGTACTTTGTGGCATTCCAAGTATTCTTTGGCTTATCCAGGGTATTCTTATGTTTGTGATGTCGCCTGAAGACTTTGAGCGCAAATATGAGGCCACCACCTCTACTTTCCCGTTGTTCTAAATCAATAATATTTGAAACCCCGGCGGTTGGTTTATAGCCATGAATGGGCCGCCGGGGTATACTCTATAGTGGATGTTAATTCCTTTATTGATATGCGTCATGACGTCTTGTCGGCATATTGATATTGTGCGATTATTGTAATCCATTCATGGGTGTGCAGTCCCGCTGTCGATGTCAGTTATATCGGCATTAGGCGGGGCTGCGTGTCGTTTATGCGAGTTCTATCGGAAGTTTGGGTTGTATTCAGATTGAAGACGGTGTTTTTTCGCCTATTTATGCCGCTTTTATTAAAAAAAATGTGCAAATTTGCGCATTAAAACTTTTTTAACAGCCTAATGATGGAATTCTCAGCCAATCAGATTGCGTCACTTGTCGGTGGTACAGTAGAGGGCGACGGCAATGTAGCCGTTTCTACATTCGCTAAAATCGAGGAGGGACATAAAGGTGCACTTTCGTTCTTAGCTAATCCGAAATATTCCCATTACATATATCAGACGCAGAGTTCTATCGTGCTTGTGCGTCGCGATTTCGTCGCCGAGCATCCGATAGAAGCCACTCTTATAAGGGTCGACGATCCATACGCCACCATAGCACAGCTGTTGCAGATGGTGGCTGCCATGACGGCGCCACATCCGTCGGGTATTGAGCAGCCTTCATTTGTAGGAGAAGGGGTAGAACTGCCGGAGGATGTGTATATAGGAGCGTTTGCCTATGTGTCGGCCGGCGCTAAAATCGGCAAGGGCGTAAAGATATACCCGCAGGTGTTCGTAGGAGCCGGTGTGGAGATAGGGGAGGGTACCGTTCTTTATCCCGGAGTGAAAGTCTATCATGGCTGTAAGATTGGTTCACGCTGTATTGTCCACAGTGGAGCTGTAGTGGGCGCCGACGGATTCGGATTCGCTCCTACAGATGGCGTTTACAATAAGATTCCACAGCTCGGTAATGTCGTTGTCGGTGATGATGTGGAAATCGGTGCCAATACCGCGATTGATCGCGCTGTCATGGGCAGCACCCGTATCGGCAACGGGGTGAAACTTGACAATCTCATTCAGGTGGCCCACAACTGCGAGGTAGGCGATAATACAGTAATGGCATCCCAGAGCGGTATCGCCGGATCGACCAAAATCGGTCGTGGCTGTATGGTCGGAGGGCAGGTGGGATTTGCAGGACATCTGCATATAGGCGACAACGTACAGATTGGAGCACAGTCGGGAATAAGCAAGAGCACACCTGATGGCGCCCGCATAATGGGTTATCCGGCGGTGGAATATGGCGAGTTTGCCCGACAGACTATCAATCTCCGTAATCTCTCGGCTCTGTACCGGCGCGTCGCGGATATTGAGAAACGCCTGTCTGACACCGACCGCTCATGATGCGGTGATTATATTAGAAAATAAAGTTAATAAATTATACTCCTCGAAATAAATTCCGAAAATGAAACAGTGTACACTCAACGATTCCTTTAAGGTACATGGCAAAGGGCTTCATACCGGTCTTATGATTGACGCCGAGTTTTGCCCTGCTCCCGAAGGCCATGGCTACAAGATACAGCGTACTGACCTCGAAGGCGAACCTGTAATTGATGCTGTAGCAGAGAATGTAATAGCTACCCAGCGTGGTACTGTAGTGGCTAAAGGCGACATAAAGATAAGCACTATCGAGCATGCCCTCGCGGCTCTGTATGCAGCCGGTATCGACAACTGTCTGATAAAAGTAAATGCCCCTGAGATTCCCATTCTCGACGGCTCGGCCAAGGAATATTGTGAGAAAATCGCACAAGTAGGCGTCAAGGAGCAGGCAATGGAGAAAGACTACTATATTGTGCGCCAGAAAATCGAAGTGCGCGACGAGGCAACCGGCGCGTCACTTGTTGTATTGCCCGACGATGACTTCTCGATTGATGCGATGATTGATTTTGACTCGCCGGTGCTCAATAACCAATATGCCACACTTGACAACCTTGCCGAATTTCCCAAGGAGATTGCCGCAAGCCGCACATTTGTGTTCGTGCGCGAGGTTGAGCCTCTTGTCAAGAACAACCTTATAAAGGGTGGTGACCTCGACAATGCCATCGTAATCTACGACAGCCCGATGGAGCAGACCGAGCTCGACCGTCTGGCCGATCTTATGGGTGTGCCCCACAAGAATGTCAATGAATTCGGATATATCAACAACATTCCTCTCACCTGCGACAATGAGCCGGCGCGCCACAAACTGCTTGACGTGCTTGGCGATATAGCTCTGATTGGACGTCCTCTCAAGGGTAAAATCATTGCTACACGTCCGGGTCATTCGCTTAATACTGTTTTCTCAAAGAAGATACGCAAGGAAATCAAGCGTCAGGATGTGCAGGCACCGCTCTACAATCCGTCGGTCGAGCCTGTAATGGATGTGAACCGTATCCGTGAACTATTGCCACACCGTTATCCTTTTCTTCTTGTAGATAAGGTAATTGAGGTCGGCGACAGCCACATCGTTGGTCTGAAGAATGTGAGCGGCAACGAACCCTTCTTCCAGGGCCATTTCCCGCAGGAGCCGGTGATGCCAGGAGTGCTCCAGGTTGAGGCTATGGCACAGACCGGAGGTCTGCTTGTGTTGAGCACTGTGGACGATCCCGAGAAATACTCTACATATTTCATGAAGATTGACAATGTGAAATTCCGCAACAAGGTTGTACCGGGAGATACACTTCTGTTCCATGTCAGCTTTATGACTCCGTTGCGCCGTGGTTGCGCCGTGATGAAAGGCTACGCTTTCGTAGGCGATAAAATCGTTACCGAATGCGAGTTTATGGCTCAGGTAATCAAGAATAAATAAAACACACTGACATATGAAACAACCGTTAGCCTATGTGCATCCGGCCGCCAAGATTGCCCCGAGCGTGGTGATTGACCCGTTTGTCACTATCGACCAGAATGTGGAAATCGGAGAAGGCACCCGTATCGGCAGCAATGTTACTATCATGGAGGGTGCACGTATCGGTAAAAACTGCACGATATTCCCCGGAGCTGTAATCGGCGCCGTGCCGCAGGATCTTAAATACAAAGGTGAGGATACTACCGCAATCATCGGCGACAACACAACCATCCGCGAGTTTGTGACTGTCAACCGTGGAACCGCAGCCAAGGGTAAGACTGTTGTCGGCAATAACTGTCTGATTATGGCTTACTGCCATGTAGCTCATGACTGTGTGGTAGGCGACAACGTTATCATGTCAAATGCCGTGCAGCTGGCCGGCGAGGTGCAGGTCGACAATTATGCCGTAATCGGTGGCGGTGCTCTTGTGCATCAGTTCTGTCATATCGGTCCTCATGTGATGCTTCAGGGCGGCGCTTTGGTCAACAAGGATATACCTCCGTTTGTAAAGGCCGGTCGTGAGCCGATTGCATATGCAGGTGTTAACTCTATCGGTCTGCGTCGGCGCAACTTCACCAACGAGCAGATTAGCGAAATTCAGGAAATCTATCGCTATCTCTATCTGTCGGGCATGAATTTCTCCGATGCCATAGACCGCATCGAGGCCGAACTTCCCGCCACAAAAGAGCGTGACGAGATTATTCTTTTCGTGCGCAATGCCAAGCGAGGCATCATCCGTGGCTACGTATAAATACCGCATTGTCAATATCATGGCTGCCGCTCTTAATGTAGTGTCGGCAGCCATGGTTGCGCTTGTACTTCTGGTAGTCGGTGGGGTGACGGCGGTTGCTGAGAATCCTGCGGTATCTCCCGAAGTAAGAGGTGTATGGCTTACCACCAATGGCGGTCTCGACTGGCCGCGTGGTGCAAAAGGTGCCGAGGCGCAGAAGACGGCTCTTGTAGATATGCTTGACAGACTGGAGAAAGCGCATTTCAATCTTGTTCTGTTTCAGGTGCAGGCCAACGGTGATGTGCTCTGGAAGTCGCGCCGTGAGCCCGCTATGGAAGCCGTTACAGGCAACGGCAGTTCGGCTCTTGATTTTGATGTGTGTCGCTTTGTCATAGATGAGTGTCATAAACGTCGTATGGAATGTCATGCATGGATAGTCCCCTTCCGTATGGGCTCATCGTCACACATCGCCCGATACAAGGATAATGCAGTTAAGCATCCCGGACAGTCACGACGGAAATATTGTGTGAGCTATCACGGCACAATGTGGCTTGACCCGGGAGTGCCCGATAACCGCAAATGGCTTGTAGGTCTTTATCGTGAACTTGTGCGCGCCTATGATTTCGATGGGCTGAGTCTTGACTATACCCGTTATCCCGGCGCGGATTTTCCCGACAGCCGTACATATAAAAGATATGCGCCTAAACATATGTCGCTTGCCGAGTGGCGGCGTACTAATCTCAATAGTTTTGTCGCTGAATTGTATGATATGGTTGCTGAAGAGCGACCCGAGATGATGGTAGGGTCGGCGCCTATCGGCACATATAAGAATGTCGGAAAATTGCGGAATTCCACTGCCTACGATTCGTTTTATCAGGATCCGGTTGAATGGATTTATTCAGGTCATCATGACTTTATCGCCCCACAGATGTATTGGGATGAAAAATTCGGTTATTCTGTAAATCTTGAGACATGGGTGCGCGAGGCGGCCAATTCGGCTCCTGTGGCGGCCGGACTTGCCGCTTACAAAATGATGGACGCGGGATGGAGCGATGATGTAATTGTTGATCAGATAGCGAAGGCCAGAAAAATGAACGGCGTGAGTGGTGTGGTATTTTTCAGGGCCGAGCATGTAGTCGGCAACGATTCCAAGGCCAGGAGGCTTTACAGCCGGCTTTGTGATAAAATATTTACGTCTCCCGCGCCTCTTCCGTGGTTTTCCGGCGTTACAGAGTGACCTATACACAATGTTACAATACATAGGCATAGATAAAAAGTGAGCAATTTGTAAGGCCAAAATTTGTGGCTCGAAGTGAAATTGACTAACTTTGACAAGATATTCGGTTCATTTCAGAATCATTAAAATATAATAATATATACAAAATGGAAGTAGAAGGCAAAATCATATTGGCTCTTCCGGAGCAGTCGGGCGTTTCGCGTGCCGGCAATAACTGGAAGAAGCGTGAGTATGTGCTTGAAACGCACGAGACATATCCCAAGAAAGTGTTTTTCGTACTGTTTGGTGACCGTGCCGATCAGTATCCTCTCAATGTCGGTGATGAGATTCGTCTTAGCTTTGATATCAATAGCCGTGAATACAATGGCCGTTGGTTTACATCTATCGACGGATGGAAAGTAGAGCCTGTGGCCGCACCTGCGGCTCCCGGTGGTATGCCGGCATCTGCCGCTCCTGCATATGGCGCACCGTCAGCACCTGCAGCTCCAATGCCTGATCTTAGTCCGGAACCAAACGACGACCTTCCTTTCTAAAAACTTCGGATAACGTCGTAATATCTCTAAAAACAAAGCGGAGAACGTAGATGAAACCTTACGTTCTCCGCTTTGTTTTTAGAGATATTTATGCATCCTTGCTGCTTCTGTTGTTGCCGTCGGATGGACGGCGGCGGGGCTTATAACGTCGATTGCGCGGTTTCTTCTTATTGTCGGCTCCGTTGTTGCCCGTTGTCTGGTCGGATATTGCAGGTTGGCCATTGGGCGTATCGCCGATAGTGTCCGGTGATGGTTTATTCCTTCCGTCTTTTCCTTTTTGTCCGCGGCGATGTGTATTGCGTTCTTTGTTCTGACGGCGGTCTCCGCTGTTGCGGTCGCTGCGCCCGGTGTCTGCGCCGGGGATAAGGTCTTCGAGAGGAATCTTTATTTTTAGAGTCGACTCTACCCGGGAGAATGCACGTCGGTCGCGAGGAGAAACGATTGTTACGGCCATTCCCTCGGAGTTGGCGCGGCCTGTGCGTCCGATGCGGTGTACATAATCCTCGGGTTCACGCGGCACATCGTAGTTTACAACCATGGATATATCGTCGATATCTATGCCGCGGGCCAGAAGGTCGGTGGCTACGAGCACATCCAGGCGTTCGGCTCTGAAATCGTGGATAGTGTCATCTCGTTCCTTTTGTCCGAGATCGGAGTGTATCTCTGCCGCTTTTATGCCTGCCCTGCGCAGTGAGCGTGTGAGATCGCGCACTCCGAGTTTGGACGATGCGAATACGATTACTTTTGAGCCATGGCGCTCCTTAAGCAGTTGTCGGAGGATGCTTTCCTTCTGATTGTCACCACACATTACAGCCGACTGTACGATTTTTTCTACAGGTCTTGACGGGGCAATCTTCACTTCAGCTGGATTGCGCAGGATATCTTTGGCGAGTTTCCGTATGCGCGGTGGCATTGTGGCCGAGAACAGTAGTGTCTGTCGCTCTGACGGAAGTTGGGTGGCTATGCGCATGATATCGTCATAGAATCCCATGTCAAGCATTCTGTCGGCTTCGTCAAGTATGAAGTATTTTACCTGGCTAAGGTCGATTCCGCCCATCTGCAACAGAGCCTGGAGACGGCCGGGAGTGGCGATGACTACATCGGTGCCTTCTTTCATTGCCCTTTGCTGGCGTGCGAATGTTGCTCCGTCGGTGCCGCCATAGATTGCGAGCGATGATATAGGCAGGTAATATGAAAATCCGTCCATCTGCTGCTCAATCTGCTGTGCAAGTTCTCTGGTCGGAGCCATCACGATACAGTTTACTCCTGCGGCGGGCGCCGGCAGGTCGGCGAGAAGGTCAATTACCGGCAGCAGGTAGGCGGCTGTCTTGCCGGTTCCGGTCTGTGCTATCGCTATAAGGTCGTGTCCTTCCAGTACAAGGGGTATAGCCTGTTCTTGTATGGGGGTGCACTCGTCGAAGTGCATCGCATAAATTGCGTCGAGTATGTCGTCGCTTAAATCAAGATCTTCAAAATGCATGTGCAAAGTTACAAAGTATACCCCGATTATACAATGAATCGTTTGGTAAAACCTGTGATGTATGTCATACCGATAATTGATATTATTCCATAGCGGGTTAATATTGATTATAATTTCTTTGGCTTTTTTATTTCAACCTAACTGTCGTCACAGTCGTTTTTTTATCTGAAAGTGAATATAAACAAGGTAAAACTCTAATTCTATTATTATGGACAAAGAAAAGAAATCTTATCATTTCAATATCACTGAGGTACAGGATGGTAAAATCCAGGAAGTTATGAACTTCAACTTCGGAGGTCATCATGATTTAGCTGTTATGGTGAAGAAACTTGAGGCAACCGGTATGTTCTCTGACAAGCATTCCAGGGAGCTTGTCATCGGTCTGCGTCTGCTTCATCATGTCGCCAAGAAGTATCCTGACAATGAGATTATCAAGGCTTTTGCTCCTGCTCTCGATGCCTTTAAGAAGAGTATAAAGGCTAAGGCCGGCGGAGGTTGCGGATGCTCATGCGAAGGGAAGTGATATAATTCGTAATCAGATAGAGTGACAAGCAAAAATAAGCCCGACCATGTTGGCCGGGCTTATTTTTTGACTATGATATAATATTATCAGAGTGCGCTGAGGTTGAAGTTGGCAAACTCGAGGTCGTTCTGAGCACGCTTGAGCATGTTGTTGTCGAGTTTTACAGCCTGACGCAGGTTGTTGTACACCATGTTGTTGTTGTTAGTGCGGGCACCGAGTACAGCAGTAAGGTAGAATGTTGTAGCATCGGGATTCTTTACGCCGGCGAGTGTATTCTTTGCCTTGCTGTAGTCCTTGTTGAGAATCTGGGCAAGAGCGGCATTGTTGGTCTTGCTGTCGCCGAAAGCGCGTACTGCCGAGTTGTAGTCGCCCTGCTTGAGGTAATATACTCCGAGAGCATCGCCAAGGGCATCTACGCCGGCTGCATTGCCGAATTTAGAGGATGCGTCCTTGTAGTTCTGGTTGAGAAGAGATACCAGACCGAGGTTCATCTGCGATTCGGGTGCGTTGGGAGCAAGTTTGGCGGCCTGTGCGAAGTTGGCGGCTGCAGCCTCGTAGTCCTTGTCGATATACTGGCACATACCGAGGTTGTTGTATGTGCGGTAGTCGTTGGGGTAGAGCTCTACAGCCTTGTCGTAAATCTGGAGGCGCTTGTTGTTGTCGTCGGTGAGTGTGGCGGCATAGAGGAGCTCGTCGACAGTGAGAGCCTTGGGGTTGGAGAGGAAGATGTTCATGATTTCCTCGTCGCTCTTGCCGATAACATCGATAGAGGCAGTGATGCGTGAGTAGCGGAGCTGGGGAAGGATAGTCTCGGCGAGCTGGTCAAATACCGAGCTGAGGTTGCGGATTTCCTTCTCGCGCTGTTCGGGATCCTTGTACATGGAGAGTACGCTGAGGATAAGGTCTTTGTCCTGGATGTTGCTGGCGGCAACGAGCTTCTGGAAGCCTTCCCAGTCCTGAGGAGTGAAGTTGGCGGTAAGTTCGCCGAATTCGGTGATATTGTCCTTCTTGAGGCTCTTCTGCATGTATGCGAGAGTGTTCTTCTCGCGGTTTTCAGCGAGTTTGGTGTTGAGTTTTACACCACCGTCGGGAGATGCAGTCGACTTGATGTTGATTTCCTTGATTTCGCGGCGGCTGTCGTCGTTGGCTTCCACGAGTTCTTTGTGGAGGTCAAGCATAGACTTGGAGCCGAGTTCACCCTTGCGCAGGTTGGCCTGGTTGATGAGGAACTTGATGTCGGCGTCGTATTTTTCGTTGATGATGCGCTGGAACTTGTCGTTTGCGATGGCGGGTGTCACAGTGCCGGCATCGGCGATGGCTGCGGTAGCCACAACGCCTTCGGCCACTTTCACGCGGGGAAGTGCATACTGCTTGTTGCCCTGACGCACGGTGAACGCAAGAGTAAGATCGCTGCGGTTCATCTCGGGGTTGTATACATACTGTACGGGAATAGTGACAGAGCCTCCGTTGTTGTAATTGATTACCGGGTTGTTACCGCGTACTTTCTCGCCCTGGAAAGTGTAGGGAGCGGAAGCTACTTCCATTCCGTTGAATTCAAGGTAAGGAGTTACGGTCACCTCGGCGTTCTTCTGGAAGAACTTGGCCGGAATATTGCCGGTAACAGTTGCGGGAACTTTGTCACCTACTACTTCAAGAGGATTGGGATTTACCGAGAAGTAGTCGGACTTGAACTGATTCATCTTCTTGCCGCAACCGGTAAGCATCACGGTGCCGGCGAGGATGATTGAATAGCATACTTTGCTGTTCATGATGTGATAAATGTATTGGTAATTAGTGTTGAGCAGATGGCTTGCCGCGCCAAGGAAGACGGGTCTGTCGCGACCTGGCTCCACTTTGACATTCGACAACACAAAATTACTTTTTTTTCCTATCAATACAGCATTTTAGGGTGGATAAAATTGCAATAAAATGTTAAATATATTAATTTAGGTAGAATAAGACGACTCCGCTAAATTTTGAATATACCTCAGAATGTTGTATGGAAAAAATGTATTAACTTTGTGTGTTAAATAATTATTAATTAAATATACGTTTTCTGCCAATGAGAAAATGGCGTATCGAGGACAGCGCGGAGCTGTATAATATCACCGGATGGGGTATGAAGTATTTCTCCATCAACGAGAAAGGTCACGTGGCCGTAACGCCTCGCGAGGGTTGTGCGGCGGTGGATATTAAGGATGTGCTTGACGAGCTACAGGTAAGGGATGTGGCCGCGCCTGTGCTTTTGCGTTTTCCCGACATTCTCGACAACCGTGTCGAGAAAATCTCACGATGCTTCCGCCTGGCTGCGGATGAGTATGGCTACGAGGCCAAAAATTTCATTATCTATCCCATCAAGGTAAATCAGATGCGGCAGGTAGTTGAGGAGATTGTGAGTCATGGTAAGAAATTCAATATCGGTCTTGAGGCAGGCTCCAAGCCTGAGCTTCATGCTGTGCTTGCTACCAATATAGCCGAAAATGCCCTTATCATATGCAACGGATATAAGGACAACGAGTATATCGAGCTTGCGCTGCTTGCACAGAAGATGGGTCGCAACATATATCTGGTGGTAGAGAAACTCAATGAGTTGCAGGCTATCGCCGAGGTATCGAAGCGTCTTGGCATATCGCCGAACGTAGGCATGCGAATCAAACTGTCCAGTTCCGGTTCCGGAAAATGGGAGGAATCAGGCGGCGATCAGTCAAAATTCGGGCTCAACTCGTCGGAACTCCTCACCGCACTCGATTTTCTTGAACGTCACAAGATGAAGGAGTGCCTTAAGCTGATACATTTCCATATCGGAAGCCAGATTACCAAGATTCGCCGTATAAAGAATGCTTTGCGTGAGGCTACACAGTTCTATGTACAGCTTTCACGTCTTGGCTACAATATCGACTTTATTGATATCGGAGGAGGTCTGGGTGTGGACTATGACGGCACTCGCTCGTCGTCAAGTGAGAGCTCGATGAACTATTCAATCCAGGAGTATGCCAACGACTCTGTGTCGGCGCTTGTGGATGCGTGTGTGAAAAATGGTCTGAAGCAGCCCAATATCATTACCGAGAGCGGCCGTTCGCTTACCGCCCATCATTCGGTGCTTATATTTGAGGCTTTGGCTGCAACGTCTCTACCGGCATGGGATGATCGCGAGGAGGCCGGACCCGATGACCACGAACTTGTAAGAGAGCTCTACGATATATATGACAAGCTCAATCAGCCGCGTATGTTCGAAAGCTGGCACGATTCTCTTCAGATAAGGGAGGAGGCGCTCGACCTGTTCAGCCTCGGAATGCTTGACCTTCGTTCGCGGGCGCAGGTTGAAAAACTCTTCTGGTCTATCGCACGTGAAGTAGGCGATATCGCAAGTACGCTTAAGCATGCTCCTGAAGAGTTGCGTAAGATATCAAAAATGCTCCCCGACAAGTATTTCTGCAATTTCTCCCTGTTTCAGTCTCTTCCCGACTCATGGGCTATCGACCAGGTGTTTCCGATAATGCCGATATCCCGTCTCGACGAAAAGCCTACCCGCACGGCTACTCTTCAGGATATCACATGTGATTCCGACGGGAAGATTGCCAACTTCATCTCTTCACACGGCAACTCTAACTCATTGCCCGTGCATCCTCTCCGCGAAAAGGAACCATATTATATCGGTGTATTCCTTGTCGGAGCCTATCAGGAGATTCTCGGCGACATGCACAATCTCTTCGGAGATACCAATGCCGTGCATATAAGTGTCTACAAGGATCGCTATGAAATCGACCAGATTATCTATGGCGAGACAGTAGACGAGGTGCTTGACTATGTGCAATATAATCCGAAACGCCTTGTGAGGAATGTTGAGACATGGGTTACATCATCGATGAAAAACGGCAAGATTTCTCCCGAAGAGGGTCGTGAGTTCCTGAGCAAATACCGTTCGGGACTGTATGGATATACATATCTCGAAAAAGACTGACCGACGGCGTGCGCTACTTTATGAAACTTGCCTACCGTGGCGCTCCATACCACGGATGGCAGATACAACCAAATGCTGTCAGTGTGCAGGAGTCGGTAGAGAAAGCGTTGTCTGCATTACTGCGCGAGCCTACGCCTGTTGTAGGGGCCGGACGCACGGATACCGGAGTAAATGCCTCAATGATGATGGCGCATTTCGACACCTGCCGCGAGATTGCCGACCGTGCAGGAATGGTGCGTGCGCTGTGCTCGATGCTTGGTCCCGATATCGCAGTCTACGACATAATACCTGTACATGACGACGCGCACGCGCGCTTCGACGCTGTATCGCGTACGTATCATTATTATACATACAGCGGACGCTCACCGTTTCTCTATGCTCTTGCATGGCAGGAACCTGTCGCCGGGCTTGATTTCGATGCAATGAACAGGGCGGCATCCATGCTTCTTGAGGTCGATGACTTCACATCATTTGCAAAACTGCATTCCGACGCAAAGACAAATATATGCCGTGTCACCCGCGCCGAGTGGATTGAAACCGTGGCGGGCGATTCCTCACGACATACATTTGTCATTACTGCCGACCGTTTCCTCCGGAATATGGTTCGTGCGGTTGTCGGGACATTGGTCGACGTAGGGCGAGGCAAGTTGACCGTCGACGGATTTCGCAAGGTTATAGACTCCCGCGACCGCTGTGCCGCCGGCACCTCGATGCCTCCACATCCTCTGTTTCTACACGATATAAGATATCCATACCTATAGCATTACGGCGCCGGAATTCCGGCGCCGTAATGCTATAGGTATGGATTCTATGTGTCGGTCAAGGCTCCTGCCATACCCCTTCTTCCTTAAGAAAGGACACCAGAGCCTCGATGGCTTCGCTCTGAGGAATGTTTTTGCGAATGCACTCTTTACCTCGGTACAGACTGACGTGGCCCGCAGCCGCACCTACATAACCGTAGTCGGCATCGGCCATCTCTCCGGGGCCGTTGACAATACACCCCATAACCCCTATTTTCAGGTTTTTGAGATGGCCGGTGGCCTCGCGCACCGCTTTCAAGGTGCTTTGCAGGTCGAAAAGAGTGCGGCCACATCCGGGGCAAGCGATGTATTCCGTATGGCTGAAGCGCAGACGGGTAGCCTGAAGTATGTTGAGTGCGAGGGAATACAGTTCGTTGTCGGTCATCGAATTGCTTTGAATCATGATGGCATCCTGTAGTCCGCTGAGGAGCAGTCGGCCGAAGTCGGTCGCGGCCCGAAGTTTCACTTCATCCTTTGGCAGGTTGTCGTAGGCGATACATGCCACTACGGGGACATTTTTCCCTTCATTATCCATGCGGGACACTTTGTCGAGGATGTCGGCTGCCGGATTTTTCCCGCTGCCGGTCACCAAGGTCACGCCTTCGGGCACCGAGGCAACCTCAAGAGGCGATATTACAACGACAGGATTACTCCCTCCGATGTTGCCTGCCGTTTCTGATATACGCCGCTTGGGCGAGAAGTCGGAGGCGGACTTAAACCCGCTGTCGCCGTTAGTCTCGCTGAATCCGGCGATGTAGTCGACGAGGGCCTTTGCCACAGGTATTTCGTTTTCTGGGGCTTCGCTGAGAGACACGCGGATTGTATCGCCAATGCCTTCGGAAAGAAGTGTGCCAATGCCTACGGCGCTCTTTATGCGGCCATCCTCTCCGTCGCCGGCTTCGGTGACGCCGAGATGAATCGGGAAGTCCATGCCTTCCGCCTCCATCGCAGCAACAAATCTGCGCACAGTCTCGACCATTATGACGACGTTGCTGGCCTTTATTGAAATCACAATGTTGAAGAAGTCGTGGCGTACGGCTACGCGCAGAAATTCCATGGCGCTTTCCACCATACCTGCGGGAGTGTCGCCATAGCGGCTCATTATACGGTCGCTGAGGCTTCCATGGTTCACACCGATGCGGATAGCCGTATTGTGGCGACGGCAAGTGTCGATAAACGGCACAAAAGCCTCCTCGATTTTGCGTAGTTCGCCGGCATACTCTTCATCGTTATATTCCAGCTTGATGAATGTGCGTCCCGGATCTACAAAATTGCCCGGATTGATGCGGACTTTGTCTACGCCGGCTTCCGCCGAGGCAAATGCTGCCTTCGGATTGAAATGGACATCGGCTACCAGCGGAATGTCATATCCGCGCTTGCGCAGCTCCTGACGTATCTCTCCGATATTGGCTGCCTCTCGGATACCCTGGGCTGTAAGGCGCACGATGTCGCCTCCGGCCTCGGCAATTCTGATACATTGCTCCACGGATGCGGAGAGGTCGTTGGTCGATGTGTTGGTCATCGACTGTAGCGCTATAGGCATTCTGCCGCCGATACTGACATTGCCTATAGGCACCTGGCGGCTCAGTCTGCGTTTATAACTGTATTTCGACATTATGATTGCCTTTTGCTCAGTTTGTCTTGAACTTATACTTTAATTCGGCAAGCTCGGCGTTGGCTTTTACGATTTTACCGGAGAGCGACTGTTTGTATTCGCTCAGGCGGTCGGCTATACGTTTGTCGCCAATGGCGAGCATCTCTACGGCGAGTAACGCGGCATTGAGGCCACCGTTGATGGTGACAGTGGCTACCGGTATGCCCGGAGGCATCTGTACGATGGCTAAAAGTGCGTCCATTCCTCCCAGGGTAGATGCGATAGGCACACCTATGACCGGAAGTGTAGTGTTTGCGGCGATTACGCCCGGGAGGGCGGCGGCCATTCCGGCGGCGGCGATTATCACCTTGATGCCGCGGGCGGCAGCTCCAGATGCGAATTCCTCTACTTGAGCCGGAGTGCGATGGGCCGACAATGCGTTGATTTCAAACGGTATCTCAAAATCGTCGAGAAGCTGGGCTGCTTTACCCATTACGGGGAGGTCGGAAGTGCTCCCCATGATGATACTTACTATCGGGTCATGATGTATGTGATATTGGGTTTATTATGTTGCGTGATGTTACATTGTGAGGAGGTAGACCATCAGGAAGCCGTTGGCCGAGCCTGCAGTGACTTGCCAGAATGTGTGACGGTCAAGCAGCATTCTGGATGTACAGAGTGCTCCACAGAGAAAAATCGATGCAGCAATGTATGGCCATATGGGCACTATGGCGATGTGGTCGGCGGCAATGCGGAAAAGCATGGCTGTGAATCCGGCCATTGCTGCGGCATGCGCCGAGATTTTCCACCATGTGTTGATGATGCACGATACTACAGCCGTGCATGCCCCTGCTACCATGAACATCCACATCCAGTGGGGAGAATGAATTGAGTAGAGATACCATGCGCATGCGCAGTAGCATAATATCGTCAGCACATATGGTGCAAGGCGTTCGGTGCGGTTGTTCAGCCCTGGATCCGATATGATTTTCATCCAATATAGGAGCATTATGGCAAATGCCGGCAATACGCATGTGACGAGTGCCGTTACAATCACTACATTCCATCTGATATCGGCAGGAAGCATGGCCAGCGGTGTAATCCACAGGGCGGCAAACACGGCATATGTAGGAATAAGTATCGGGCTTAGCACCCACGATAATATATGTGCAATTCGGTTCATGTGGCAATTGGTCGAGGTAGATGGAATATGTTCTGTAATATTAACATCGGCCGTAGTGTTATGTTTAGATTTCGCGTCGCATGCGTGCTACAGGGTATCCAAGGCGCTCGCGGTATTTCGCTACTGTACGGCGTGCGATTTCATATCCTTTCCCGGCGAGGGATGCTGTAAGGGCTTCGTCGCTTAGCGGATGTTTCTTGTCCTCATTCTCTATTGTGTCGCGCAGAGCGGCAAGGATAGCGTGGGTAGAGGTGTCGGTATCGTCGGTCGGACGTTCGTTGAAGAATAGCTTTAGCGGATACACGCCTCGTGGAGTATCCACATATTTCCCGGCTGTCGCACGCGATATCACCGATAAGTCGTATCCTGTCATGGCGCTGATATCTTTCAATATCATCGGGTGTATGAGGCTTTCATTCTCGCCTCCGGTAAAGAAGTCGCGCTGTATCTTTACGATTGCGCTCATCACGTTGAATAGAGTCTCCTGTCGCATGCTTACCAGGCGTATGAAGTCGCGTGCTTCGTCGCGTTTCTGCTTTATGAATACTGCGGCTTCCTGATTGTGACGTGCTACTGCCGAGGTGGCGGCCGCAGTGGCATCGTCGCGGAAACTTTCCTCGATTACGAGTTCCGGTATGTTGTTGAGCAGGGTGAGAGTCAGGGTTTGTCCGTCGGTCTCTACCTGGAAATCCGGTATGATATGGCGTGTGCGTTCATCGGCTATGTCTGAGTCAATGTCACCTCCCGGTTTGGGATTAAGAGAGCGGATTACATGCATTGCGTCGCGCAGTGTTGTCTGGTCTACTCCGAGGCTTGCCGCCAGACGGTCGTAGTGCTTGAGCGAGAAGAGGTCGAAATAATGGTCGACAATCTCAATGGCAAGTCTTGTGTTAGGAGTAGACGGGCGGCGGCGAAGCTGTATGAGCAGACAATCGCGCAGGTCGACGGCTCCGACACCGGGAGGATCCATCGTGCGCACAAGCGCAATCATCCTTTGCACTTCGGCAGTGGTGACGGTAAGTCCCGTATGGGCTTCGATGTCGTAAGCCATACTCGCGGCGTCGCGGGTGAGATATCCGTTGTCATCAAGATTTCCTATCACATACAAGGCTATCGACCGTTGTGTGTCGGTAAGGCTGTGTTCTGAAAGCTGTGCGCCAAGTGTGTCGAAGAGTGATTGGGCCGAGTCGGCGGCGAGGGGTTCGTATGTGCGTTCGCTGTCGGAGCGCCCCGGCGCTTCAAGTCGGTATGAAGGTATGTCATCATCCCGGTAATCGGCCAGTTGTATGTCTTCGGCGGTTTCTTTGAATTCCTCGGCACTTGTGTCGGCTATCGTATCGTCAACGTCGAGGGCGGGATTGTCGTCAAGCACACGTTGTATCTCATCCTCAAATTCCGGACCGTTCATTTCCAGCAGACGCCCGTAGCGCACCTGCATGGGCGACAGCCGTTGTTGCATTTTCTGCTGCAATGAGATATTCAGTGACTCTTTCATACCCGGGTATCTGTTGAAACTGATTACAAAGATAACATATAGCGGATTATTTTGCAAACATACTGCCGTCAGTGTATGGAGTATGCATGAAGCACGAACACCGTATCGGTCAGATGCCGATACGGTGTTCGTGTGAGTATTTTAGTAGATGCTTGCGTGTCTGAATCAGAGATCCCAGATAACGTATAGCGCACCCCATGTGAATCCGGCACCGAATGCGGTAAGGATAATCTTGTCGCCTTTTTTCAGTTTATCCTTGTATTCGTCGATACACAGGGGGATTGAAGCGGCTGATGTGTTGCCATAGTGCTCGATGTTTACAAGCACCTTGTCGTGGCCGAGGCCGGCACGTTCGGCTACAGCCTCGATGATGCGCATGTTGGCCTGGTGGGGTATGAACCAGTCGACATCGGCAACATTGATATTGTTGCGTTCGGCAACCTCCATTGAGGAGTTGAGCATGTCGGTTACTGCATGTTTGTATACCGCACGTCCTTCCTGATAGAGATAGTGCCATCCTTCGTCGAGGGTCTGTTGTGTGGCTGGATGTGCTGAACCTCCGCCTTTCATTACCAGATGAGGCAGTCCTTCTCCGTCAACATGGAATACGCCGTCGATAATGCCTGTTTTTTCTTCGGTTGGCTCTATAAGCATGCATGCGGCGCCGTCGCCGAAGAGTGTGCATGTAGTGCGGTCGGCATAATTGACCATCGACGACATCTTCTCTGCGGCTACTACCACTACTTTCTTGTACATTCCTGAACGCACATAGGCGGCTGCGTCCTGAAGGGCGACGAGAAAGCCTGCGCAGGCAGCCTGGATGTCGTAGGCATAAGCGTTGCTTAAGCCGCATCCATGGGCTATTATCGAACCTGTAGAGGGGAAACGGTAGTCAGGATTGGAAGTGGCGCAGATAAGAAGGTCGACCTCTTCGGGAGATGTTGAAGTAGATTCCAGGAGCTTGTTTACAGCATTTATGCCGAGGTATGAGGAGCCGGCATCTTTTTTGAGGATTCGGCGTTCCTTGATTCCTACGCGGGTTGTAATCCACTCGTCGGAAGTGTCAACCATTTTCGACAGCATCTCGTTGTCGAGGATGTCATCGGGCACATATGACGCAACGCCCGCGATTCTTGGGTAAAGCATTTGGAATGATTGATTTATGTTCTGCAAAGTTGGGTGTGGCACAGTTGCTGTGAGCTGTTGCCGCCTACAAGCGGGATAATACACATATCGCCCCGGGCATCTTTTTCATACCCGGGGGATATGTGTATATTTCTTTTTTGACTCGCAGACGGGTCGGGCATGGTATATGCAAGCACGTTGTTACGGCTCTACTATGCCATAGCACTGATTTATACTGCAGCCGGCTTTTCGATGGCGATTTTACCACGGTAGTATCCGCAAGCGGGGCATACAGTGTGGTAGATGTGCCATGATCCGCAATGAGGGCAGATTGCCAGCGTGGGTTCTACGGCCTTGTCATGTGTGCGGCGCTTTGCGGTGCGGGTCTTGGATTGCTTTCGTTTAGGATGTGCCATTTCGTTTTATGAGTTTTTAATTTATTGTCACTTTAGTTTCTTTAATTCGTCCCATCTTGGATCGGTGGGTACGTCGTCGTCATCGGCAGTGTCAGGCTGCATCTGCTCTGTCTCCACTTCCTCAATCATCTCGTCCATCATTTCGTCATCGTCGCCGTCTGACTCGATATGTCCGGGAGCGCGGTGCTTTTTCAGCAGCGAACTCATGGCGCGGTTGCATTTTCCGAGCGGATGCACGTGCTTGATGGGTATTGTAAGAGCTACGGTGTCGTAAATCATGTAGGCGATGTTGAGTTCGGCGTCGCTTTCCGGTATTTCCAGAAGTTCGTCGGAATCGTCGTTGTAATCCGGGCCGTATTTTACAAAGATGTGAAAAGTGGTGTCGACGGGCCATTGAAGGTCGTCGAGACAGCGGTCGCAGATGAGTGTTATCTCACCTTTGACGGTAAGAGTGATTTCATACAAGTCGCCTTTGTAGTTGACATCGACATGTACGTCAAGGTCGGCATCGCGGATGTCGGCGCTTTCCATATCGACGAAAAACTGCTTCTGCAACTTGTAGTCGAAGGCATGACTGCCATGAGGCAGTGTCTTTAGAGGGAGCTTGTATGCTGAAAACTTTCCCACAAGAAATTTTATTGAAAAAACCGCTGCAAAGTTACTTATTATCCGCAAAAAAATCAACTTTTTGCAAAAAAAATGCGGCTTATGGACCGAGCATGGCGGTCTCAGACTTCAAAATGCATGTTGAGGACAGTTTTAAGCCGGTGCATGGCATCTATAACCATACTTCGGGGACATGCGAAATTGAGTCTGATGAATCCTTCGCCATCGGGCCCGTACATTGTGCCGGGATTCACCATCAGCCCTGTATGTTGGAGCAGCATGTCGGTGAAGGCTTCCGATGTCATGCCTGTGGCGCGTATGTCAATCCATGCAAGATAGGTTGACTCCAGAAGCATTACCTTCAGTGACGGCATTTCTTTGGCAATGAAGTAGCGTATTGCAGTATAGTTGCCATGAAGGTACTCCACGAGTTGCATGAGCCAGTCGCTGCCATGGCTGTATGCGGCGATTGTGGCTGCTATGCCGAATGGATTCACATCGCATACTTCATTGATATTTATCGTCCTGTCGATGCGCCGCCTTACAGCGGGGTCGGGTGTGATAATATTGGCAATCTGAAGCCCGGCGATGTTGAAGGCCTTGGAGGGGGAGATGCATACGGAGGCATTGCTGCGGAATGGTTCAGGCAGAGTACCGTAAGGGGTATATCCACTGTCGGTGTATGTCAGCTCGCAGTGTATTTCGTCTGACACTATATACACATTGTTGCGCAGACATATTTCGGCAATGCGTGTCAGTTCACCGGATGTCCATACTCTGCCTCCGGGGTTGTGAGGATTGCAGAGCAACATTATCTTGGCTTTAGGGTCGGATGCCGCTGCCTCAAGCCCGTCAAAGTCAATCTCATACCTGTCGCCGGTGTAAATAAGGGGGTTGTATGCCGGGATACATCCGTTGTTGCGTATCGAGGAGAAGAAGCAGTTGTAGACAGGGGGCTGTATGATTACTTTGTCGCCGGGTTCGGTGAGCGCCTTTATTATTGCTGATATCGCGGGTACGACTCCTGAAGTATAGATAAACCATGAACGGTCGATTTCCCAACTGTGGCGATTGTGGAACCAGTCGATAACTGACCGGTAATATTCTTCCGGCACGTGAGTGTAGCCGAATACTCCATGCTCGACGCGTTTGCGCAGAGCGTTGATTACGGCAGGGGCTGTTGGGAAGTCCATATCGGCCACCCACATTGGAAGCAGGTTGTCGCGCTCCGGAGTATCCCATTTGTAAGAGCCGCTGTTGCGGCGATCGGTTATTTTGTCAAAGTTGTATTTCATCACATGATTGTTTTTTGTATTAAACAATCTCTAATGTCTCTTTGCGCCATCGCCCGAATGCCAGTAGCGCAAGGAATATGAGGCCACGGAAACAGAGCTCGATACACATGGCGAGCCATACGCCTTTCAGTCCCATGGCCGGTGCCAGAAGTGTGGCGAGAGTGAGTCGTACGCCCCATATGCTCAGTAGATTCATTATGCTTGGCAGGACGGTGCGGCCGAGTCCTACGAAAAATCCGTAGCTTACTATCGCGGCCCCGAACATAGGCTCGGCCCAGGCCTCGATGCGCAGGATTTCTGCTCCGAGAATTCGGATTTCCTCTACGGGCGACATGACACTGATAATCTGAGGCGCGAATAGGTAAAGTGCCACACCCATAAGTCCCATTACGGCCATGGCTGCCCCGACTGTAATGTAGCCGAAGCGTCTTACCAGTTTGTGCCTTCCGGCACCATAGGCTTGTCCGGCGAGAGTTGTTGCAGCCTCACCTATACCATAGCCCGGCATGTAGCACAGGCTCTCGGCTATTATCGCGAAAGCATTGGCCGCTATTGCAACAACTCCGAGTGGCGCTACTATGGTGGTTATGATTATCTGGGCACTGCATATGGCTATGTGTTCGAGCCCCATGGGCATCCCTATCTTCAGGGCCTTGCGCAGAGTGGAGGCTTGTGGCATAAAACTGCCGGGACGTTTCCACAGGCCGAGTATCGGCGAACGGCACCATAGATACCATAGCATTATAGCGGCTACAATTGTCTCGGCGAGTACTGTGGCGAGAGCCGCACCCTCGACTCCCATGCCTGCGCCCCATATGTGTATGTGCCACGGGCCTAAAGCGATGTCGCGCTCAGGAAAAATAAGTATGAAATTGAGTACGACATCGATAAGGCACATCATCACGTTGAGCATGCTCGGTATCTTCATGTTTCCGGCACACCGCAGCATTGAACCTGCAAGGAAACTTATCTGCAATGCGGGTAGGAACGAGGCGAAGATAAGGAAGTAGCGTGAGGCATCGCGATGGATTATCTCCTCGGCGCCAAGCCATACCGGTAGAAAAGGACTTATAGCTACGCCCGACAGCGCTATGACGGTGCTGAATATCAGAAGTGATGCGAATGCCTGCCGTACGACTTTGCGGGCTTTCTCAAAGTCGCCGCTGCCGATGAGGTGGGCTACTTGTACGGAGAATCCGGTGCCTGCGGCGCTAAGTACGCCCCAGAAGAGCCATGTAGTGGTCGATACCAGACCGATAGACGCTGATGCGTTAGCCCCGAGCGAGCCAACCATCGACGCGTCGATGTACTGCATGGCTATCGACGACAGCTGTGCCACGATAGCCGGAACACTGAGCAGGGCCGTGAGCCTCAGCTGTGTGCGAAAGTCCATCGGATGCCCGTCGCGTATCAGTGCGAGCAGCTGCTCGGTATTCTTGCTTTTCGTGCTCACTTGCGTATCTCTATCTTACAGTCGGCCGGACTGTGGATATTTTCATCAATGATTAGCTCGCCTATATTGTCGGCGATGATATGGCCAGAAGTCGGATTCTTGATGCTTGTCACACAGCCTCGGATATCGGCCTTCAGGGTCGAGCCCTCAAAAGCGAGATCGGCATCGGTGTCGAACGTGCAGTTCTCAAGAACGAGGTCGTGGGCGTAGCATAACGGCTGTGTGCCGGATATGTGGCAATTGACCAGTCTCAGACGCCTGGAGTGCCAGCCCAGATATTCGCCTCTGAGGGTCGAATCGCGCACGGTGACATCTTCCGTATTCCAAAAGGCATCCTTGGAGTCTATTGCGGCATTACGTATCTCGACATTACGGCAGTACTGAAACGAATAATTGCCCTGATGTCGGTAGCTTTCAATGTCGATGTCGGATGAGTGCATGAACAGGTAGTCGGCTCCGTGGACCTCCACCTCGCGCATTCTGACATCTGAACAGTGCCACAATGTCTCTTGTGCGTCGGGTATCACGACACGCGTGAGATTCATACGATGCATTTCGCGAAACATTTTTGGAGCCTCGACACGGGTGTCGGTCATTTCAAGTCCGGAGGAGTACCATAATGCGGCGCGTGCCCCCGGTGTGAAGAGGCATTTTCTTATGATAAATCCATCAACATGCCAGAAGGGATATTTGCCTTCAAAACGGCATTCTTCGGCTATGATATCGGAGCATTCCTTCAAGGCCGACTCTCCGGGGTGGATGGTGACATTGATGAGATGCAGATGTCGGGAGGCGAAAAGCGGACGTTCGCCACCGAATTCACTGTTGCTTATAATTTCCATTCCAATAATTCATTAAGGCGCATGGCCGGTGTGTGATAATAGATTGGTTGTCGGTATGTTGCTTTACAACCGACGGCTGTATGGAATCGAGTCAGAACGTATTCCATACAGCCGATATGTTTGCAGAGATGCAATCTCTGATGGTGAAGGTCAGATGTGGGTATTACTTGTCATCGCCATATTCCCAGGCGGTTTCGTCCCAGTCAAACTCTTCGTCGTCATCTTCGAGTTCGGGAGCGGTCTCATCCTCGGGGAGCTGGAATATGAATTCATCTTCTTCGCGTACGCGATGATGTCCGTCGAGCGGCCGATGGGTGATTGTAGCGTTTTCGATACGGTTGCTTTCATCGTTTATGGCGCTCCAGAGCATGTCTTTCAGAGTGTTTATTCCCATACCGGATACGGCAGATATGAATACATGCGGAAGGTCGTCGGGCAGTTCGCGCTCCATCTCTGCTATGAGCTCATCATCAAGAAGGTCGGACTTGCTGATGGCGAGTACTCTGGGTTTGTCGACGAGGTCGGGGTTGAACTGTTCGAGTTCGCGAAGCAGAATCTCATATTGCTCGCGGATGTTGTCGGCATCGGCAGGCACCATGAAGAGCAGTACGGCGTTGCGTTCGATATGACGCAGGAATCGGAGTCCGAGTCCTTTCCCTTCGCTTGCCCCTTCGATAATACCCGGTATGTCGGCCATCACGAATGATCTGTTGTCGCGGTAGCTCACAATACCAAGCTGAGGCTCCATGGTAGTGAACGGGTAGTCGGCAATCTTTGGTCTGGCGGCCGATATCGCCGACAACAAGGTTGACTTGCCGGCATTGGGAAATCCTACCAGACCGACATCGGCAAGCAGCTTAAGCTCCATGATTATGGTTTTCTCGATAGCTGGCTCTCCTGGCTGCGCGTAGCGTGGAGTCTGGTTTGTGGCGCTTTTGAAATGCCAGTTGCCCAAGCCGCCGCGGCCACCTTTGAGCAGCTTTATCTCCTCGCCGTCGTTGGTTACCTCGCACAGAAATTCTCCCGTTTCCGCGTCGAATACCACTGTGCCACAGGGCACTTCGATAGTCTTGTCCTCACCGTCTTTGCCCGAACTGCGGTTGCCGGTGCCCGAACTGCCGTTGCCTGCAAATACATGGCGCTGGTATTTAAGCGGTAGCAGGGTCCACATGTTTTTGTTGCCACGGAGTATGATGTGGCCGCCTCTTCCGCCGTCACCGCCATCAGGACCTCCCTTGGGGATGTATTTCGCACGATAGAAATGGCGCGATCCCGCACCTCCTTTGCCTGAACGGCAAAGAATCTTTACGTAATCTATGAAATTGGACTCAGCCATGACAGATATACTTTATAATTTTAGTTATAAGGAGTAAGCCCGGCCCAAAGTTCATTGGCGAGGGCGTCACTAAACCGTAAATTTCCCGGAATTCATCAATGATGTAATTCAGGATGCCGGGGGATGAGGCGCATGAGTTTTACGGCTAATACGGTACAAAATTAACCAAAAATCCTGATTTAATTATGCTGACTGAACTTTATCGACATAAAATCATTAAATTAGCATATAATTTAGCCTCAGATGAAGTCAATTTATGCTATAATTTCCATATCGGGCATTGTCGGTGCGACACTTGCCTCTTGTGGGGGGTCGACACCTCAGGGCAATGTCATCTATCAGTCGGATGAGTTTTCGGTATATACCGACAGTGTGTGCCAGGATGGATATAAGGCTTATGCTGTGAGCCCGTATGAGATAGTTACTGACTATAAGAGTACGGAGGAGGGCACGATATCAAAACTATTGCATTTCCGTCTATCAATCAACAGTCGCGACAATGAGTTGCCCGGTGGTGTGTCGCATACGGTAGAGGTAGGCGCCGATACCGTGTTTACTTTCGGCGAGGCGCTCCATGAAGTGGATTCTCTGAAGGCTAAAAATGCACATCTGGCGCATGATACCAAATGGACTCTTAAAGTGAATATGAACCCTGTGTTCGACAGCTTCAAGAGGTATGGATATTATGTGACACCTACCAACGACACTATATACAAGGACGATTTCAAGGGTGTATGGGTGGCAGGAGACATACCGCCTCTTACATGGGATTTCGAAAACCTTCATGCACGCCCGGCACAGCAGTTGAAAGACAAGGGTAACGGCATATATGAGGTGACGCTGACTTTGAATCCGGACAGTGCCCGTCGCGCAGATTCCGGACACTGGCATATTGATTCGCTTGACGTGAAGTTTCCGACATATTCCTCGAACCAGACGCTTGTCAACGCTCTCAATAATATGGCCATGCATGAGATTGCCTCAAACAAGCGCTCGGACGGCACATACCGCGCCGGTAAGGAGTGGGATGGAGTATGGACCCGCGATATAAGCTATTCGGCATATCTGTCGCTTGCTTTGATTGACCCTTATGGCACATGGAAGTCGCTGAAGTCGAAGTTGAAAGACACGCCCGACGGCAAGGTTATCGTGCAGGACACCGGCACGGGCGGCTCCTGGCCTGTGAGTTCCGACCGTGTGGTATGGGCTATGGCCGCCTGGGAGGTATACAAGGCAACCGGCGATAATGAAATTCTAAAAGAATCACTCAAGGCTATAGAGAATACCCTTAATGCCGATATGAGAGTGGTGTGGAATCCGGATTTCAAGATGATGCGCGGCGAACAGTCGTATCTCGACTGGCGCGAGCAGACTTATCCGCGCTGGATGCAGCCCAAGGATATCTATGAGTCGATGTGCCTGGGAACGAATGTGATGTTTGTCGAGGCTTTCAGGGTGCGTGACGCTATGATTGAGGCTCTTCCGGACGATGATGTGGCTCCGCTATGGAACGGCATTGACAGCGAGATATCCAATGCCATAAATAATAATCTGTGGATTCCCAATCTCGGATATTATTCGGAATATCTCTATGGAGGGGTATATCCTATACAGTCGCAGGCTACCGATAACCTCGGACAAGCATTGGCGATACTTTTCGGAGTGGCCAACGACGATATGGCCCGCTCAATCATTAGCAAGACCCCTTATACCCCTTACGGCATATCCTCGGTATATCCGCAGTTGCCGGATATTAAACCTTACCATAATGACGCCGTATGGCCTTTCGTGCAGGCTTACTGGAATCTGGCCGCAAAGAAAGCCGGCAACATGGCGGCGTTTGAAAAAGGGTTTGCCTCGATGTGCAGGGCTGCGGCATTGTTTGGCAGTCATAAAGAGCTTTTTGTGGCGTCGAACGGTGATTACAGCGGTGCAGCCGTCAACTCCGACGCACAATTGTGGAGTTGTACCGGTATGGCGGGTATGATAATGAGAGTGATAATGGGCATAGAACTTAAGACCGACGGCATGTACTTCAGTCCGTTTGTCCCGTCGTCTCTTACCGGGCCAAAAACTCTCACCGGACTGAAATACCGCGATGCTACGCTCACCATTCAGGTCAACGGTACCGGCAATCAGGTGAAATCGTTTACAATCAACGGCAAGGAATCATCGGATTTTATGCTTCCGGCCGATACAGAAGGTGGTGTCGAGATTGTGATAGAGATGGCCGGCAACATTGTAGAGAAACAGTCGGTAAACAATCAGCCACAGGCATGGATGCCTTCGACTCCGGAAATCAACTGGAACGGCCTGCAGGGTGAGATAAAAAACTATACTGAAGGAATAGAATATGAGGAGTATATGAATTCCAACATGCTGCAGGAGATATCAACATCTTCAATAGCGTTTGTGCCGCAGGACAGCTATACTCTGATGGACGTGGTGCCGGTAAGTCAGGAACATTATGTGGGATATACCTGCAAGCCTTATGAGTATATCCCTGATGGTGCTCTTATCACAGTGCCGGCTTCCCGTATGGGAGTCACCGGAACTGAGCTTATCGCTGACAGAAAGAGGGCCTCACAGTTTGTTGAAACTTCAAAGAAACGTAACAGACGTATGGATTTTTCTGTAACAGTCGACGACAGTGGCGATTATTTTGTAGATTTCCTCTATGCCAACGGTTCGGGCCCTGTGAATACCGACAATCGCTGCGCATTGCGTATCCTGTATGTCAATGATGCGGAGGCGGGAGCTATAGTGATGCCTCAGCGCGGCAGTGGCGAGTGGATGTCGACCGGATTGTCGAATATGTTGCGTGTGAAACTCCGCAAGGGGAGGAATGACATGTCTCTTCGTCTGGATATGGATAATATGAATGGAGAGGTCAACCGAGCGCTTATACGTTATGCGCGAGTAATCCGTGTGCAATAATCGAGGCCGTTGTACGTACTAATATCAGTTACTCATTATTGCGTATGATGAATTAGCGCCACTTGCTATTATGAAACGGATAGGACTTCTTTCAGATACCCACAGCTACTGGGATGACAGGTATGCCCTGCATTTTAAGGATTGCGACGAGATATGGCATGCCGGTGATGTCGGCGACATGTCTATAATCCGGCGTCTTCTTGAGGTGGCTCCTACAGTAAGGGCTGTGGCCGGGAATATAGACCATGGCGAGGTGCGCCGCAAATGTCCGGAAATGATGGATTTTGAGGTGGAGGGAGTGCGTGTACTGATGACTCATATAGGTGGATATCCCGGCAAGTATTCGACAGGAATCAAGCAACTCTTAAGGGAAAAGGGTACACGGCTCATGATTAGCGGACACAGCCATATTCTGCGTGTAAAGTATGATCATGAACTGGAATTGCTGCATATCAATCCGGGTGCGGCCGGGGTGCATGGCTGGCAGCAGGTGCGCACTCTTGTGCGATTTACTCTTGACCATGGTGCTCCTCGCGACCTGGAGGTAATAGAACTTTCAAAAAATTATACACGAAGATGAAAATATATCATATGCTGGCAACCGCGGCAATCGTGGCTGTGCCATTTGTGTCGTGCAAGACAAATGAAGCCAATTATAAGGCTGCTTACGAAGCTGTAAAGGAAAAGACTGAGACGGATTCCGGTATCGAGGGTACCATATATGAAAAGATACGCAAGGAGTCTGTGAATTCGCATACGGTAATCGGGCGTGACACAGTGCCTACAGTTACTGTGGCTGTTAAGTGTGTGAAAGGGGTGTCGCTCCCGGCAGATGTAAAGTATTACAATATTGCTGTGGCTCAGTTTAAGCAGGTGTTTAACGCTCGCTCGCTTATGGAGCGTCTTCGCGGTTACGGCTACAATACGGCTACGCTGGTAGAGACTGCCGAGCCGCTATATTATGTGATTGCCGTAACTACCGATTCGGCAGAAGAGGCGGGGGCCGCATATGAGATTGTCAAGGCCGATAAACGTGTATTTTCAAAGACGCCTTATCCGTTGCTTTTGCGTCCGCAGCGTTATCCATTGGCGGAATAGATGTAGTCAGCCGGCTACTGTACACACCATGCGCCGCATTATCAGCCATTCTGATAATGCGGCGCATGGTGTGTATAAGGACTATGGAAAAATCAGGCGTTTGCTACAGAGCGGTTGAGAGATGCCCTGCGCGACTCGGCAATGCGGTTGGCCATGGCTACGGCTTTGGTTATGTGGTCGCAGATGTGGTCGTGGCCTACGAGGTCGTCGATATGGCTCTTGATGAGGGTCTGACGTACTTGGTCGTTGACACCTGACAACACGATATGTATGCCTACTTTCTGCGACGAGCGAATCAGCAATTCGAGATTGTGCACACCGGTTGCGTCGATAAAAGGCACACGGCGCATGCGTATGATACGTACTGCCGGTACATTGCCCATAGAGGTGCGCATCATTTCGTCGAATTTTGTAGCGACACCGAAGAAGAATGGACCGTCGATTTCATATACTTCCACACCCGGTGCTACGTCGAGCACTTCATGGGCTGTGGCCTCGGTGCCTTCGGCTACATCAAGTTGCTCGGAGTAGACACGTATCTGCGTGTTTTCCATGACTCGGCGCAGGAATAGGATTATGGCCAGAAGCAGTCCGATTTCGATGGCGATGGTGAGATCGAATATCACAGTAAGGAGGAATGTGACTACCAGTACCGATATGTCGCTTTTGGGCGCTTTGAATATGCCGACTACAGTGCGCCAGCCGCTCATGTTGTATGATACTACAATAAGCACGGCGGCAAGACATGACATCGGCACAAGGTTAATCAGAGGCATCAGGAAAAGGAATATGAGCAGCAGCACGAGAGTGTGCACGATTCCCGCTACCGGTGTGCGGCCTCCGTTTGTGATGTTGGTCATTGTGCGGGCGATTGCACCTGTCACCGGTATACCTCCGAAGAACGGTACCACGATATTGGCTATTCCTTGTCCGATAAGCTCGGTGTTTGAGTTTGTACGCGAACCTGTCACACCGTCGGCAACAGTGGCCGACAGCAGCGATTCGATAGCGCACAATATGGCGATTGTGAAGGCAGAGGGGAGGAGGAGGTTGATGGTGTTCATCGAGAGATCGAAACCTTCCGGTGTGGGGATGTCGGTCGATAGAGCTCCGAAACGGTCGCCTATAGTCTCTACATGTATGCCCGGGACTGCATTGCTTAGGATATATACCACAGCGGTAATCAGCACGATTGCTATGAGTGAGCCCGGCAGTTTTCGCGATATTTTAGGAGTTATGATGATAACTGCCAGAGAAGCGAGTCCTACACCCAATGTCACGGGATCGATATTTCCGAGGTTGGCCAGGTATACACCCCATTTAGATAGAAATTCGGAAGGTACGTCTGTCAGTCCGAGTCCGAAGAAATCGTTAATCTGGGTAGAGAATATCGTCAATGCGATACCGCTTGTAAAGCCTACCACGATAGGATAGGGTATAAACTTGATGACCGTGCCAAGATGGAAAAGCCCGAGGAGAATCAATATCATTCCGGCCATGAGAGTGGCTATTGCCAGCCCTTGCAGTCCGTAGTTCTGAATGATTGAGTATACAATCACGATGAAAGCTCCAGTAGGGCCTCCAATCTGCACGGAGTTGCCTCCGCAAGCCGATACAAGGAATCCTCCGATAATGGCAGTGATTAGGCCGATTGTAGGGCTTACACCGCTTGCTATACCGAATGCGATAGCGAGCGGCAAGGCTACGATGCCTACCACGATGCCTGCAATAAGGTCGTCCTTGAAGCGTGAAAGAGAATAATTGGATAGTGTGGATAGTAACTTCGGTCGGAAGTCAATTGTACCTGATAGATTCATCTTTGCACAATAAATAAGTGATAATTGGTTGGTTGTGTGGCGAATATCTCTATTCGTCGCGAAATGAGAGTGCAAAGTTAATGAAATATTTCACTATTTTAAGTGTATTTTTGTGATTTTAACATTACTCATGCGGGTGAGTAACACATGTCGGTATTTATTGTGGAAAGTGTCAGCGATCGAGTGTATAGGTATATACAATGCCATCGGCGGGGGAGGTGTATTCAAGAACAATATGTTTTGAGGAGAATGACACTATATCAAGCAATGATACGGATGCAGGAAGATGTGTGGCCGGTAGTGGCGCATATACGTCCGTGCCGGAAGGACGTTCTAGGTCGCTGTGGCTGAAATTCAGTTCGAGTTGATTGTCAGAAATCTGGCGCCATGTACCGAACGAGTTTATGTACTCGTGGTGTGGATTTATCTGAATCATGTTTATTACCGTGGACTGGAATTTCCATGTAATGGTGGATGTAGAATAATCTGTGACCGGAATTCCGTCGGCTTTGATTGAGGTCATCGTCCACGCTCCGAACCATGGGCCTATGTCGCCGTTATTGCGTGTGCATGCGGTTGCCGCAAGCAATATCATTGCAAGCAGGATTATTGCCGGGTTATGTGTTGAAGTTTTTTTATTTGCCATGATTGCCGAGAGTGAAAGATCCGGTGTAAGTAAGAGATATTGCTCCTCCGATGTTGTTTCCAATCATGTCTCCGTGATCCATGGCCGCTATGGCCGAGACTTTCAGTCCGGGAACATTGCTGACATGCCATGCTGCTTCGAGCATCCATGAGAAGTCATGTACTTTGTGGGCTCTCGGTGCATAGTAATCGCCCCATCCTTGTCGGTAGGACAGCATTACTCTGTAGTCGAAATTCGATGCAAGCCATCCTTTTGCCGCCATATGGAAACCTCTGACACGGGTGTCGACGTAGCACATGTATCCGTCGCGGTTGTATATCGTACCGGGAAGAAATGGGGTGCCGAGTCCCATGCCGAAATATGTATAGCCGTTGTAGTTTGCATTGTTGTAATATGAGTCGGAACCGGTGGCTTCGTCAGTGATTGTTGTGCCCGGACGGTCATGCGGCGCCCAGTGTGTCGGACCTGACTGGTTGGTGAAGTCGAGATATTCGATTACAGCTCCGCTGATTATGCTTCTCGGGGATGCGGCCACATATTCTATGCCCCAGATTCCGTCCCATCCGTTGCGGCGTCCGATGCCTGAGCCGTCTTCCCAGGGCCACTGGAAATATGCTTTCAGCTGATGTCCGGACTGCATTTGCCACCTGGTCATTAAATCCCATGAGCCGAGATGGTTTCCGCGCCAGTATCCTTCGCCGGAGCTTGGCAGAAGCATTTCGAGAGTCTCCCAGAGATTTACATGGTCGACCAATGAATAACCGAAGTTGCCGCCGAAATAGTGTCGGATGTTGTAGCCGAGCTGACATGCAGCCTGCATGCCGAATGTTACGCTTACCGGAAGCGACGGTTTGGTACGGAAGTATAGCCGTTTATAATTGTACCACCAATTGGTGTTTATGAATGAGGAATAGTAGTTGTAATGGTCCTCAAGCCATCTGCTGTCAGTAGGCCGGCCATAAAATATCTCGCCTGAAATCTGTAGTGCTCCACGTGTAAATGGAATGTCGACAAATCGCCATAATCCGAATGATAATCCCGGCATCGGACGCGCGTTTATGCCGCGTGTGAAGTCGCCGCTCGACAGGGAGTCGTTGAGGATGGCCGAGGGATATTCTTTGAGTCCGACGATAGCAAATACACTACGGTATCTTATGCCTGCAAACAGTTGCTGTATATGGGCTGCCGACGGGCGCAGACCGCGTTCGGTCCAGCTTTTCGACGATTGTTGGTAGCGGGCATAGTCTGTTGCCGAAGATGCCTGCGCTATTATGTCGGCACCGGCTGTCCAGCTCCATCTTGCAGTTGTGTTCCATTCATGCTTTAAGGCACCACGCACCATTATCGATGATGGCTGGGTTGTCACTCCGTAGCGGTTCGACATTATACCGTAAGGCGCAAAATCTCCGCTTCCGGCATTGAGCCATATCTCGCCTCGATAGTCGACAGAAGTCTGCGACAAGGCTTTATGGGCCGGAGTGGCGGCGATTAAACCGGACAAAAGACAATAAATACCTATGTTATGTGATATTTTCAAACCGTAAAATTATAAACAATATAGAGTCCGTGACGTATGATGTCAATTCCATAAGTGTCAAAATACGGATTCTTGCCGTTTTTTGCTTACTTTAGAGTCGGGCGCTAAGTGGCCTTATGGGATTGAAAGTAGCGGATATTGTTATCCCTCGCTATAATAACAGTATAATACAGTATGAAGTTTTGCGCTTTATTGCATCGGAAAGAATAAAGTAATGGCCGTTACTTATCTTCCGGAGATGGATTTATGGGGATAAAGGTGCCGATATGTCGTCCTTTTTTTTCCTCAAATATCTCGTCGATAACAAAGAAGATGCCGCTTTCCTCGACGTTGCCGAACTCGTCGTTTATCGCGGTCCCAAACATTCTCATGGATGGCGACAGGCTCATATATGCGTTGACCAGAGGCGGGATGTTGTATCCGTGGTCGCGGATGGCTTTGTTGAGAATTTTATAGTCATCCTTGAATGTGTCGTGGATGAAGAGCTTGCGCATTGCCTCGTTGTCCATATGTGTGGTAAGAGGGGTCATGGGCCACACAAGACGATCAGGGTCAGGGAAGTGTTTTGTAAGGAAATACAGAATCATGTTGCGGCAGTCGGCATTGTAGCTCGGATACATGGTCACCTTACCGAAGAGATAACGCATGTCGGGATATATTACCGTCAGCGCGCCGAGACCGTCCCAGAGATTGTCGAGGGCATACAGTGCCTTTACGCCTACGCGTGTAGTCTGATATTCAAGTCTGACAAATGAGCGGCCAAGTTCGATTGTATGAGGTAGGTAATCTTTCAGAAATCGCTCTGAGAAAGAGAACATGTGGCTTGTGGCGATACGAGGCATGCCGTCGGAGCGCATCTTTATCTCGTTGCCGGGTATGAAACGGTATCCGCCGATTATCTCGCGGGCCTCCGGATCCCACACTACCAGTTGGCGGCATGGAGGCTCCATTGTGTCAAATTCATCGATATCACAGTCTTTGCCGGTTCCGCCCCCGGCCGCACGAAAGGCGATTTCTCTGAGTCGTCCGACCTCGCGCATTACGTTGGGCGCCGAAAAGGCGTCGATGATATATATCTTGTTGCCACCCTTGTTGGTGTCGCGCAATAGCCTGTCGGGAGTGAGTTCCATTTCGAGGAGCTCTACAGGTACAGGGTCAATCACATTCTGATTGGTCGTCGTCATCATCAGGTAGGAATGGTTGATTGCTTAAACTATATAATATCTTTTTTATTTTCTGCGCCTGTCGTGAGGCTTTCCGTCCGCCTTCAAGCGACTGCCATGCGATAGGGTCGCCGACAACCAGCCTGAAGCATGCATTACGGCTGCGGAATATCTCGCGAGGGAGATACATCATCTCGAAATTGAACCGCAGGCCGATTCTAAGGCGGAATTTTGCAAAATTATAAAAAAACGGCGAATTCTGTGCATCAAAATATACAGGAATTATATCGCGTTCATACTGAATGGCTTTATTGACAAACATTTTGTGCCATTTCAGGTCGCGGATTATTCCATTGCGGCGTTTGCGACTTACCAGCCCGGCAGGAAACATTATTATCGGGGTGTTGCTGCGGAACACAGCGTCGATGTCGGTGGAGGAGTGGCGCGACTGGCGTCCGTAGAGATTTACCGGCAGGAATATGTCCTCCAGCGGTTTGATGGCCGTAAGTATGTCGTTGACTATGAAATGTATGTCGGGTCCATAGGTCGCGGCTGCCCAATGTATCATTGTGATTCCGTCGAGAGCGCCAAGCGGGTGGTTGCACACGATTATCACTTTTTGCTTGGCGGGGTCGGGCAGTGTGCCTTCAGTAGTGTATTTTACATTGAGGTCGCGCAATACAGCTTCGCAGAACTGAGCATTGCGTGTACCTTTTGTACGGTCAAGGATTCCGTTCAGTTCATCCTGGCAGATGTTTTTTTTCAGCCAGTTGATGGCACACCGCGGAATAAAGCGCCTGTAGCGTGGAAGCCTGGTGTTTATAACGGCTTCTACGTCGACATGTAGCGAGTCGGTAGTGGGCTTCTTTGAATCTTCATTCTGGACATTCATGGCGCAAAGTTACTCATTTGCCGATATATCATAAAGAACATCGTGCATTTTGTGTGGGTGCGCACACGAGTGAGTATCTGTCAGAATAGCGATAACTGCACAGATGCGGCGGTAGGCGCAAGCATAAGCGAGCGGGCGAGAGTCCAGCCCTGGGTGCTGTTGCGTAGCCTTACATTCACAAGGCCGATACATCCTGCGGCAGCGTTACGAATCTGACGCAGGAGTTCGGACATCGTGGTCATGCCGCTGAAACGATAGGCGGCGATTTCCCTCCCATGCTGTGAGAGGGTGGCATAAATTATGTCAGAAGTGTGGATAGCGCCCATATTTGCAGTATTTTAGATTGATACTGCAAATGTATTTCCGAGGGTGGGCGACTATGATGTACTGCTGTGTTAATAAATGATAAATCAGTTGTGCTTTTTGCTGTGGAACAGCCGAATCAGTTCGCCAATCCACAATACCGACGATGTAGTGGTGATGATAATCACCCAGTCGGTCAGCTTAAGGGGTACGACGTTGAAGAATTGGCCGCCGATTTCTATAATAAGAATCTGACCGGCAAATATGGCGCCAGCTATAGCAATGAATCCTCCACACCCTTTCATATGCAGTGCCGAACGTCCGGTGGCGAATGCGCGTGCATTAAACATGTTCCAGAACTGCAGGAAGACAAATGTGGTGAAGAACAGACTGAGTTCGTAAGGGTCCAGGCCTTTGTTGTCAGGTATGAATCCGGCATGTAAAATATCGGTCAGAGAGTCGATGTCGATATGCTCCATGTACCACATTAGTCCGAATAGGAATATGAAGAACAGGAGGCCGGTGCTTATTATACTCTGCCACATGGCGCGGTTGATTATGAACGCAGTGCGCCGGCGCGGGGCCTCGTCCATAACTGATGCCGATGGTGGCAGAGATGCGAGAGCCATGGCCGCGAATGTATCCATAATCAGGTTTACCCACAGCATCTGGGTTACGGTAAGCGGTGACTGCAAACCCATGAATGCCCCGGAAAGCACAATGAGGCAGGCCACGATGTTTACCGTCATCTGGAACATTACAAATCGCTGTATATTACGATATAGAGAGCGACCCCACATCACGGCTCTTCCGATTGACGAGAAAGAGTTGTCGACGATGGTGATGTCGGAGGCTTCCTTGGCCACTGATGTGCCGTCGCCCATCGACAGTCCGACATGTGCGCTTTTCAGTGCCGGGGCGTCATTGGTGCCGTCGCCTGTTACTGCCACCACTTCATTATTGGCCTGAAGAGCCTCGACGAGACGTTTTTTGTCGAGCGGACGTGCGCGGGCTATTATCTTTAGGCTCTTGACACGCCGGCGCAATTCTTCGTCGGAGAGTTGCTCAAATTCCGGGCCTGTTATTATGTTGCTTTCGTTGTCGGATGACTGCCACAGGCCGATCTGTCGGCCTATCTCCTTGGCGGTGGCCGGGGTATCGCCGGTGACTATTTTTATCTGTATTCCAGCGCGGATTACATCCGATACAGCATCGGGAACATCCGTTCTGACAGGGTCAGCTATGGCCACTACGCCGAGGAATGTCAGGCCCGAGGTGTCGAGTCTGGTGCCGTCGATGGGGTTGGTTCCATCGGCTACTTTCGCACATGCGAATGCCAGCGTGCGCATGGCGTGGTTTTGGTATTCCGACAATATGTGTTTTACATTGTCGGGTGTGGCTGTCAGAGGGTAGTCGGTACACATGTCATAGACGATCTCCGGAGCTCCCTTTACGTGCAGCATGCGCTCTCCCGAGGGATTTTCCACAAGTGTAGCCATGAATTTGCGCTCGGTCGAGAAGGGAATTTCCGCGATGACGCGCATGCTTTCCTTTATTTGTGTGAAATCGATGCCTGCCTTGTTGAGCCACAGCAGCAGGGCTCCTTCGGTGGGATTGCCAAGCACTTTTGGTGTCTGAGGCTCTGACATGTCGAGAAGTGCGGTAGAGTTTACGGCGATACCCTCTCTGATAAGGCTGAGGGCGTCGGTGGCGAATCTCTTTTCTCCAAGTCCGAAGAAAGTGATGTCGGCCACCTGCATACGATTCTGCGTCAGGGTGCCGGTCTTGTCGGTGCATATCACAGTCGTGGCGCCCATTGTCTCGCATGCATGCATCTTCCTGACGAGGTTGTTGGTGCGGAGCATACGGCGCATAGAGTAGGCGAGCGACAGAGTCACGGCCATGGGCAACCCTTCGGGTACGGCCACTACCACCAGCGTGACGGCAATCATGAATGTCTGTAGCAGGTATGCTATGAAATGAATCCATTCAAAATCGGCTGTCAGCGAAGTGAAATACATGATTGTTCTTCCAATCACCACCAGTGAGGCTATGGTGTAGCTCACTCGGGTTATGAGTTTGCCAAGGCCATCAAGTTGCTCGTTGAGGGGAGTCTTTACCGAGTTGTCAATCTGGGAAGCTACAAACACGCGTCCGTTTTCGGTGTGGTCGCCGACGGCGCATACTTCCATCATGCCGTGTCCCTCCATCACTTTTGTGCCGCGCATCACATGGTCGGATGGGAATGTGGCGTCCTTGTCAAACTGAGCAGGGTCTGTGGTCTTGTGGGCAACCGGCTCACCGGTGAGAGTGGATTCGTCGACATTCATCGACACTGCTTCAAGCAATATTCCGTCGGCCGGTATCTCTTCGCCGGTGTTGAGTATCACGATGTCGCCAACAACGACCTCTTTACGCGGCACTGTTGTGGCGATTTCGTTGCGAATCACTTGCACCGGCTCATCGTCGTTGACCTGGTTGAGCAGGGCAAACTCGCGGTTGGCTTTTACTTCGAAGAAAAAAGCGAGTCCGGTGGCGAGGATTATGGCTATGAATATGCCTACAGGCTCGAAGAATACGCCGGGCCCTTCGTCGAGCATGGTATATTCGTATATTGAAATTCCTATCGACAGGATTCCTGCCACGCACAATATTATTATAAGCGGGTCGCTGAATTTGTCGAGAAACTGTCGCCACAGAGGTGTTTTCTTCGGTGGTGTCAGTATGTTCATGCCATGTTGGAGCCGGCTTTGTTCTACTTGACTGTCTGTAAGCCCTTTCGGGTGAGTGATGTTATTCATGTCAGTGTGAATCATAGGGTGGATGAGTCGTTGTGTCAATTGGCTTGATTAAGAATCGGACGTGTCGCTTCGAGTATGGGCAGATTGGTTTCTGTGGGCACATATATTACCGTCTTGTTGCTGAGGTCAGACTGCTGTCGTACCCAAAGATACTGTATGTATGTGGGTGTTATCGATCCATTCTCTATGCGTATGGCTTCGGCAGCGCCTTTTGCGCGTTCTATCTCGGCCTGCGCGTTCAGCTTTTCAGCTTCGAGATTGGCGCGTGCTTCCTCGATTTTTATCTTGCGGTTCTGCTCGGCTTTGGCGAATTCGGCCTTTCCGGCCATTTCCTGTTGCCATACATTGTACCAGGGCACCATGAAAAGCATGGCCACTATAAATACGGCGATACATACTATTGCGATTACTGCTTTTTTTACTATCCCTTGAGGGAACTGAGGCTGATTCTGTGTGTACATGCTGTTTCTGATTGTAGTTCCATAAGTTATGAAAGTGCAAAAATATGCAATTCTTTACATACACCCAATATGTAATTGTTGCGAGAATGTGAATTTTTTGTGAAATACTTGACATCGGCTTTTTTATGTATTAATTTTGTGGCGAATTTCCGGTATGCCGCTTATCGGCGTGCTGTGATATCTGATTTATGAGACAACAAGGTCGCAAAGGTATCCCTATATTCACATCCCAGTTGACCGCTACGCTGAGCGTAGCGATGGTATTGCTGTTGCTCGGCTTGATAGCTCTGCTTGGTATCGGCGCACATACGGTGACCGACGGCATACGTAGTAGTGTTGGTTTTGATGTAGTGCTCTCCGACAGCGTCAAGACTTCCGAGGTCAATGCTCTCAAGCAGGTGTTGACTTCATCTCCATATGCTTTGAGCGTGGCCTATCGGTCGAGTGACGACGCTATGGCCCGATGGCAGCAGGACACCGGTGAAGATCTCATGGAGGTGCTTGGCGTGAATCCGTTTAATGGAGAGATTGAGGTAAAGGTAAGGCCACAATATGCGGCTACCGACTCGCTTGCTCTTATCATAAAGCCTGTGGCAAAAATGGCCGGTGTAAAGAAGGTCACGGTCAATGCCCGTATGATTGACGATGTCAACCGCAATCTGCGTGCGGTGTTTGTGGTGCTGGGAGTGGTGACGCTGATATTGCTTGTGATATCGCTTGCGCTTATCAACAATACTGTGCATCTTGATATATACTCTCGACGGTTCCTCATACACACAATGACGCTTGTAGGCGCTACGGGTGCGTTCATACGCCGACCGTTCCTTGTCAGCAATGTAATCAGCGGACTGATTGCCGGACTGATTGCGGATATGATACTTGCAGGAGGCATCGTGGCCATAGGCTCGGGCGATCCTGTGATTTCATCGCTGGTGACATGGAACGAGGTAGCTGTCGTATTGGCCGGAGTGGTACTGGCGGGTATGCTTATATGCCTTGTGGCATCAGTGTTCTCGACCAACCGTTATCTATATGCGTCGTACGACGACATGTTTAAATAACCCGTATTTAATTCAGCAATAATAAAACTTTAAGATATGGCAACAAAGCCTTTTGCAACAAAGCCCGGAGCCGATACCGGCACAGCTATCGAACGTGAGTTTCCGTCGCAGTTCCCACTGATGCGTGTCAATTTCATCATGATGATAGCGGCGGCTGTAATGATTGTGCTCGGGTTCTGTCTGATGTTGGGCGGAAGTACCACTACCGAAGCGTTCAATCCCGATATCTTCTCCACTCGCCGTATTGTTGTAGGACCTACAATCGCATTTCTTGGATTTGTGGCTATGGCAGTCGCTATAGTATGGCGTCCGAATACCTCTCATGTCCGGGAGGAAGAGGTGTAATCCCGACTCCTGCGGTCTCTGTTCATGAATCATCTCTGTAGTATTTTTTTATCAAAACTCCATTTATATTCAACTTATGGATTGGCTTGACGCTCTTATTCTTGGCGTAGTGCAGGGATTGTCCGAATATCTGCCTATAAGCAGCAGCGGACATCTTGAAATTTTCAAGCAGATACTTGGTCTGGATCTCAATCCGGATTCTTCGCTTGAGTTCAGTGTGATGCTCCACGTCGCTACAGTGCTTAGCACTATCGTTGTGTTATGGCGCGAATTTTATCCGTTGTGTGTATCGTTCTTCACCATCAGGCGCGACTATAACTTCTACTATGTGTGCAAGATACTTGTATCATGCATACCGGTGGCTATCGTGGGCTTATGCTTCAAGGATTTTGTAGAGTCGTTCTTTGGCGGCGATTTGTTTGTGGTAGGCGTGTGTCTGTGTGTCACAGCCCTGCTTCTGTGTTTTGCCTATTTCTTCCGCACTCGTCCGGCATTGCTTGGCCATACCGCGGAGGGCCGCGACATCACATGGATTGACGCATTCGTGATAGGTTGCGCCCAGGCTGTGGCCGTACTTCCCGGTCTGAGCCGTTCGGGCACCACTATAGCTACCGGTATACTCCTTGGTGACAACCGCGAGAAGATGGCGTCGTTCTCATTCCTCATGGTCATCATCCCTATCCTCGGAGAGGGACTTCTTGACATGAAGAAGATGATTGCTCCTGCCGCCGACGCAGTGACTCAGGCTTCTGGCGCCGATATTTCACTGACAGCTATTATTGTAGGATTTGTGGCTGCGTTTCTTGTCGGATGTGCCGCCTGCAAGTGGATGATTTCCATCGTCAGGAAGGGCAAGCTCGTATGGTTTGCCGTGTATTGCGCCGTGATGGGCATCGTGTGCATGTGCTGGTAATAACCCCTGCGTTAATACAATGATTCGGTAAAATTTACAGAAGTAGTTGAAACTTAAGTTAATATAACGAATTATCAAATACAAATGAATCGCCAAATCGTTCATTATAAAAAAACTTAGCGTATGAACGTATTGGCGATTCTCAAAGACTTCACCTTTCGGTGTAAGTCGGTATTTGAAAATACTACAACCAAGATGAGCAAAAGGTTCCTCAACTGGCTGATTTTAACAATACGCACTGTAGCGTTGATTCCGGGCAAAGTCAATTTTACCCGGCTGTCGCGCTATGGCGGTCGTACAGCCAAGACCTTTGCCTCCAATTTCAAGACATCCGTAGACTGGATGAAAGTCAACATAGGTATGGCGCAGGATTGTTTTGGGCCGGCCGATGACATGGCAGTGGCAATCGATCCGTCGTTCATTTCAAAAGCAGGCAGACTGACGTATGGCATAGGCCGTTTCTGGTCAGGGGTGGCACAACGTGTGAAACGCGGTCTGGAGATAATGGCGATCGGGGCAATAAGTCTAAGTAAACATACATGCGTGATGCTGGGTGCTGTCCAGTCACCGAACTTCAAGACTCTTGAGTCCGAGAAGCACATGTCAATGCTTGACTGGTATGTGGCACTTGTCAGGTCAAAGGCGGCAGAGCTGCTCTCACTGACGGATATTCTGGTTGCCGATGCCTTTTTCTCCAAATATGAGTTTGTAAATGAAGTGATTGGCATGGGATTTCGATTTGTCGGGAGATTACGTGCCAACTCATATCTGAGGTATCTGGCCATACCGGATTCCTCCGCCCCGCGAAGACGCGGCAGAAAGAAAAAGTATGGAGAGAAAGTGGATTTCTCCAGCCTTGACATATCCGTGTTCACTTCATTCATATATGAGGATTCCAAAGGAAACAAAACCCGATGTCACACGGCGGTCGTACATTCGAGGGCATTGAAACGCGACATCCGTATCGTGGTCTGTCCGGTTGAAAACGCAGAGCCTCTTCTTTACTTCTCTACCGACACCAATATGAGGTCTGAAAAGATCATCGGTTTCTACCGCACCCGCTTTCAGATTGAGTTCGGTATACGCGATGCCAAGCAGTTTACCGGACTTCAGTCACAGCAGACCCGCGACAGGGAGCGGCTTGACTTTGCGTTCAATCTTTCCTTCACAGCCCTCAATGTCTGCAAAGAGGTCATAAGGAAGGATTATCCGGATCTTTCGGTAGCGCAGTTCAAACGGCTTATGTTTGAATCTTATCTCGCCTCAACAATTATTTCGACTTGCGGAAAATCTCCGCATCTAAAAATAATTCAGAAAATAAACCATCGGTTGGCTCAGTTAGCGGCTTAGCCAAGACTGAACGACCTCAAATTTTACCGAATCATTGTTAATACATATATGAATTTTACAAAAGGCGAGATTCTATATATCGATAAGCCTCATGGCTGGACTTCGTTTGACGCGGTGAAGCGCCTGAGAAGCACGCTGCTGAGACGCTTGAAAATCAAGAAACTTAAGGTCGGCCATGCCGGCACTCTTGACCCGCTCGCTACCGGGGTAATGCTCGTATGCACCGGCAAGGCGACCAAACTTATCGACACTCTGCAGGCTCATGTTAAGGAATATGTGGCTACGATAGCGCTCGGCGCCACCACACCTTCGTTTGACCTTGAGACAGAGATTGACGCCACTTACCCTACGGCCCACATAACCCGCGAACTTGTGGAGGAGACGTTGAAGAGATTTACCGGCGCAATAGAGCAGGTGCCTCCGGCGTTTTCCGCATGTAAGGTCGATGGGCAGCGGGCATATAAGATGGCTCGACGCGGCGAGGAGGTAGTGATACGTCCCAAATTGCTTGTAATCGACGAAATCGAGCTCATGGAGTTTTCTCCCGAGAGCATCACTGTAAGGGTAGTGTGCAGCAAGGGTACGTATATCCGCGCTTTGGCCCGCGATATAGGAATCGCCTTAGGCAGTGGAGGCCATCTTACGGCCCTGCGCCGCACCAGAGTAGGCGATGTGTCGGTATCCGACTGTCTGACAGTGCCGCAGGCAGTAGAACTGCTGAATACCGTTGTCATCGAATCGGATGATGACTCCATTCCTGAGAATTAATGTAACAGATATAATAGAGGGGATTCGTCCCTCTGAATCTCTCACCCCATAAATATGAAACTCTCACAATTCAAATTCAAGTTTCCCGAAGAACTGATTGCCACCGAGCCGACTCCCGTACGCGATGAGGCGCGTATGATGGTTGTACATAAATCTACAGGTGAAATCGAACATCGTATTTTCAAAGAGATAATCAATTATTTCGACGACGGCGATGTGATGGTGTTTAACGACACCAAGGTGTTTCCGGCCAAACTTATCGGCAACAAGGAGAAGACAGGCGCCAAGATTGAGGTATTTCTGCTGAGAGAGCTCAACGAGGAGCATAAGCTGTGGGATGTGCTTGTAGAGCCCGCCCGCAAGATACGTATAGGCAATAAACTGTATTTCGGCGACGACGAGTCGATGGTGGCCGAAGTAATCGACAATACCACTTCGCGTGGCCGTACACTGCGTTTCCTTTACGACGGGCCTCACGAGGAATTTAAGGAAGCTCTGTATAAACTAGGCATGACTCCGCTGCCTCCGTATATCAAGCGCGAGTCGCTCCCGTCGGACGCCGAGGACTATCAGTGTATATTCGCTGCGAAAGAGGGTGCAGTGGTTGCTCCTGCCGCCGGTCTGCACTTCAGCCGCGAGCTTCTGAAACGTCTTGAAATCAAGGGTGTGAAGGATGCATATCTTACGCTCCACTCCGGTCTCGGCAATTATCGCGACATTGACGTGGAGGACCTCACCAAGCATCGCATGGACTCAGAGGATATGGTTGTCACCCAGGAGCTTGTCGATATTGTAAACGCTGCAAAGGATGAGAACCGTAATGTGTGTGCGGTAGGCACATCCGTGCTCCGCGGCATTGAGAGCGCTGTAAGCATGGGCGGTCATATGAAGACATATGCCGGATGGACCAACAAGTTCATATTCCCTCCCTACGATTTTACGGTGGCCAATGCTATGGTGAGCAATTTCCATCTTCCGTACTCCACCATGCTCATGATGGTATGCGCTTTCGGGGGCTACGACCTGGTGATGTATGCCTACGACGAGGCCATCAAAGAGAAATACCGCTTCGGAGCATACGGCGATGCCATGCTCATTGTCGATTGACAGTCGTCGATACATAACATACGGCTCTGCCGCCTCTGTGACAATTCATACCGGCTCTCTTAATCGGTGTGATGCGGAGGTGGCAGAGCCGTGTGTCTGCTGACATGCCGGATTGGCCGATAGCACAGTCGGTCGATGTCTCTATCAGTCAGCAAGGCGTTTTGGCGATGGTTATTATGTAGTTGTCATGAGTGGACTCGGCTACATCGGCGCTGAGCCCGTTCAGACGTAGCCATGCCGCCAGCTCGGATGCGGGAGGTAATATGTCGCTTTCGGAGTGCTTGTGGCGGTGGATGGAATTGATGAACTTCTCGTCGGAGGGGAATGCCACAGTAATCGTACCACCATCGGCCAGATTGACCCCGCGCAGCCATTTGAGTGTGTCGACAGGTGTGTGCAGGTGGGGGTATACACAGTAGAGGATTATGTGGTCGTATTCTCCCGGGATAGTCTCTGTCTCGAAATCCATGCATCTGAATTCCGGTCGGGGTGTAAGGTCGGCAAACTTGCTTCGCGCGATGTCGAGCATCCCTGTCGAGTAATCCACGGCTGTTATTAAGCCGCCTGGGCCTGTAATTTCGGCTATTGCGGGGAGTAGCACTCCTGTGCCTGTGCCGAGGTCAAGCACACGGTCGCCGCGCTTTATGCCTGCATGCGACAGAATGTGGCGTACATGTGCCGGAGTAGAGAGAGTCTCGTTGGCGTCCCATGTAGGGGCCAGACGGTCGAAAAAATCACGTTCATCCATAAGAGGGGGGATATTTATACCAGACATCCGCGCTCAAGCAGGTCGCGGTTTTCGAAAATCGTTGCAGTCGGTCCGTCGGCGAGTATGTGGCCGTGCGACATGACTATTGTGCGCTGACACAGCTCCCTTACCATATCGAGGTCATGTGTCGCAATCAGACAGGTGTGGGTGAAGCCCGCCAGCCTGTCGAGAAGCAGTCGCCTGGCGTGAGGGTCGAGATTGCTTGAGGGTTCGTCGAGCACCAGTACGTCGGGCTCCATGGCCAGCACTCCGGCTATCGCCACGCTTCTCTTCTGGCCACCCGACAGCTCATATGTGGCACGTTGGCGCAGCTCGTATGCACCCATCTCTTTCAGTGCGTCTCTCACTCTCCGCTTTATCTCTTCGTCCGGGAGGTTCATATTCACAGGTCCGAAAGCCACATCCTCCTCTACAGTAGGCATGAACAGCTGGTCATCGGGATTCTGGAACACGATGCCCACCGTGCGGCGTATTATCGGGAGAGTCTGCTTTGTGACAGGCACATCGCCGATGACCACATTACCCTCCGAGGGGGTGAGAAGCCCGTTGGTGTGGAGTATAAGGGTAGACTTGCCGGCACCGTTGGCACCCACAATCCCGACTTTCTCTCCGTGTGTGATGTAAAACGACACATCGTCGAGGGCCTTCATACCGTTGGGATATGTATATGTCACATGGTCGAATTTTATGTAATGGTGGCTCATTGCAGATACTTTTGAGGAATATTATCATGCCGGAATATTTATGATGGCTCCTATGTCGACAAGCCGGCATGCTATGATACACCCGCATGCCGCTATCAGAAACCATGTGTCGCTACTATGCCATTCGGTGCGGGCTACCGAATGTATCTCGCCGGTGAATCCGCGCGACAGCATGGCCATATGTATGCGCTGTGCGCGGTTTACGGTGCGTATAAGCAACTGCCCTACGAATATGCCCCACATCCTGAGCCTATAGCCTTTCTTGCCGTAGCTACGCGACTTGCGTGCGCGGTCCATATCGATGGCCTCGTCGACCAGCACGTAGATATAGCGGTATACAAGGAGCATCTGGGTGGTGAACACCGCCGGCACACCAATGCGGTTGAGTCCGCGGCACACCTTGTAGAATCCGGTGGTCATAATCAGCACTATTACCATCTGCACGGTGAATAATCCGCGCAGCAGTATGGCGATGAACTCCACCCATCCGCGCGATATGGCTATAGTTCCGGCATAGAGCACAGGCTCGCGATGCAGCATGGGGTTGAATATGCCTATGAATGCGATGAGAGGGAGTGTGTAGAGTGATTTGTGCATTACCTCACCGTAGCCGATTCCACCCATTGCGCTTGCTATGATAGGAAATATCCAGAAGAGCAGCAGAGCTGGGAGGGAGTCGAGTGATATAGAAAGCACAGTGGCAATATACACGACGGTCACGATGGTCTTGGCACGTGGGTCGAGCGAGTGGAGCACGCTCTTGCCCTGTGCGGTATGCTCAACAGAGCGGAATTCGGTCAATGCCTTTTCGAGAGCCGTCATAGTGGCGTGGGTATCAGTTGGATTTTACACTACGGGCCCTGCGGGTGGCCAGCGTGCAGACAATCCACACCAGAGCCACCACGATTATGCAGCCTATTATCCCTGACCAAGTGCTTCCGTAGTCGGGAAGAAACGATGTGGCCTCCTGCACGTGGCCTATCGTGTGTGCCACTGCGCTTGCGGATGCGCCAAGTCCGTTTTCGCCTGCGATATTGGCTATCGACCATTCAAGGCCGTCGGGGTACGACGAGGCTATCCATGTGAATGCCACACCGAGCACTGCCGCTATCGACAGGAATATTAGTGCTGCCTTGCGGTAGCTGCCCGTCTTACCTCCCGTGCCGTTCCGGTAGTCGGTAAGCAGCGATGGCTGATACTGTTTCACAAAATATAGCACGGCGGCTGTGGCAAGCCCTTCGCCAAGTCCGATAAGCAGGTGTATCGAGCTCATCAATGTCAGGAATTGTCCTGTCGGCAGAGCGGTGACACCTGACAGTTCGGTCTCTGCCGTGACCAGCAGCGCTCCGAGTTCCAGTCCTACAACCGAAGCCGTTATGGCTGCCGCCGCTATGCGCCAGCTCTTTGTGCTTGCGCCCGCTATGGGCCGGTATACCAGGGGATACGCTATTAGCGTGGAGCATACGCCCATGTTGAGCAGGTTGCAACCGAGAGCCATCAGTCCCCCGTCAGCAAATATCAGACACTGTACCACAATTACCGAGGCGAGTGTCAGAAATGCCGCCCAAGGCCCGAGGATAGCGCCGAGGAGTATGCCGCCTACGATATGTCCGCTTGAGCCTGTGCCGGGTATGGTGAAGTTAATCATCTGTGCTGCAAACACAAATGCGCCCATTACCCCCATGAGTGGAACGATATTTTCGCTGTCCCCACGCTTTATCTTTCGTGCGGACACTGCAAGCAGCGTCACCGACACTGCTGCGGCCGCGCCTGCTACCGCCGGCGAGACCAAAGCATCAGCCATGTGCATCTTTTTGGAGTCGAATTACGTATTATATTTACCTAATTAAACATCGCCGTCGGCGGATATGTTTAGAGATGGCTGTTGCAAACATTTTATACTCCGGTGTGTTACATCATTATATTTTATTCACTGCACACACATTAATTGATTGCTCTAATGATTGATTTATCGAGAAGTCTTGTTACTGCCATTTTTGCCGGATGTGCGTCGGCGGTGGTTGCCGCGCCACATGAGCCAGCAGATTATCCCGCCGAGGTTTCGCCTGCGGCACAGGATACGGCAGCCATGCGTGTTTCGCTTAAGGATGTCGACGTAGTAGCACGCGTGAACCATCTGAGCGAGGTCTCCCGGGTCGACCTTGCCGCCAACCCTGTGAAATCATCGCAAGAGATACTGCGTTCGGTGCCGGGATTGTTCATAGCCCAGCATGCCGGCGGAGGTAAGGCCGAACAGATGTTTCTGCGTGGATTTGACCTTGACCATGGCACCGACATAAACGTGTCGGTCGACGGGATGCCGGTGAATATGGTGAGCCATGCCCACGGGCAGGGATATGCCGACCTGCATTTCCTGCAGCCCGAGGTGATAGAGAAGATTGATTTTGACAAAGGCTCCTACGACATGACCAAAGGCGACCTTGCCACAGCCGGTTATGTGGCGTTCAAGACACGCGACCGCATGCCCAACGAGGTGGGTGTCGAAATCGGCATGCACGACTATCAGCGCTACCGCGCGTCGATGTCGCTCATCAACAATCGGAGCGAGAGCATGTATTTCTCCGGCGCGTTCCTTACCGACAATGGCTTCTTTGACAGTCCGCAGCATTTCAAACGTCTGAATGCTATGGCCAAATATACGAAGTGGAACTCGACGTCGAGGTTCAATATAATCCTGTCGCACTTCAACAGTTCGTGGAACGCTTCGGGCCAGATACCTGAGCGTGCTGTCGACAATGGCATGATAGGTTGGTTTGGTTCGCTTGATGCAAGCGAAGGCGGCTCGACGTCGCGCACAAATCTTCAGTTTCTACACCATGTCGACCTGTCCGACGGCACAATCGTCAACAGCGAGTTCTATCTCTCATATTATACGTTCAACCTCTTCTCCGATTTTACATTTCAGCTTAACGACCCCGACAACTGGGATGAAATAAACCAGAAGGAGAAGCGCATGCTCGGTGGAGGACATGTCGATTTGAGCAACACGTTCTATGTCGGCGACCGTATGTGGCGGTGGGCAGGAGGTGCCGGATTCAGATACGACGACATCAGGGATATCGCCCTGTACCACGCACGAAAGCGTGAGATAATCGGCACATATTCCCTTGGCGACATCGGGCAGAGCAATCTGTTTGGTTATGCAGGCGTGGAGATAAATCTCGGCAACTGGATGATAAACCCGTCGGTACGTGTCGACTGGTTCCACTTCAATTATGCCGAGAAGACTGCCGCCGAATATACCGATCCCGGTGTCGGCCAGGCTTTTGTAAGTCCCAAACTAAATATCATATACAATCCGAGCAACACCGTGCAGCTATATGCCAAAGGTGGCCGTGGCTTTCACAGCAACGATGCCCGTGTGGTAGTGGTGCGCGACGGTAAGGATGTTATTCCTGAGACGTGGGGTGCCGACCTTGGCATTCACTGGAAGCCTGTGCCTACGGTGATGCTGAATGCCGCCTGCTGGTATCTGCACATGAATCAGGAGTTTGTCTATGTGGGCGATGAGGCTGTCGTGGAACCTTCCGGGAAGAGCCGCCGACTTGGTCTGGATGTGGGCTTGCGATGGGAGTTTCTTAAGAATTTCTATTTCCAGGCCGACTATACCTACAGCAATGCCCGCATGACCGAGGAGCCTTCGGGGGCTGACTATATACCCCTCGCTCCCGTCAACACCCTGCTTGCCGGACTGACATACAAGACCGACCGTTTCTCTGCCGGCGTGCATTGCAGGTGGCTCGGCAACCGTCCGGCAAATGAGGACTATTCACTCACGGCCAAGGGCTATTGCATAACCGATATCAATGCCTCATACACAATCGGTAAACTTACTTTCGGAGCTGCTGTGGAGAATCTGTTTGATGTGAAGTGGCGTGAGGCACAGTTTGCCACCGAAACCATGATACCCGGCGATGATGCTCCCGTGACGGATATATGCTTCACACCGGGCACTCCGTTTGCATTACGCGGATTTGTGTCTTACCGGTTCTGAACAGACGGTTCTTAACATACACGCGGAGTGGCGAACATATATGCGTGTTACATAAAAAATATGTACATTTGCACCCCATTTATTATTTATATGTCAGATTATAGCCTGACAGCCAAAATTCAAGAAAAAGTTAGTATGAATAAAGTCGTTGTTTGCGCCCTGACAGTGTTCGGCATGTGGGATGTGGCTGCCATTGCTGCGGAGAGCATGCTGAATGATACTGTCTCGCTTAAGGATGTTGTCGTGTCGGCTCCGTATAAGACCACCGTAGAGCTTACGCCTCTCACTGTTACTACCGTTACGGCGTCGACCATAGAGAAGAGTGGCGAGTCGTCGCTCTTGCCGGTGCTGCAGAATCAGGTTCCGGGTCTGTTTGTAAGCGAGCGCGGATTTGCCGGCTATGGAGTGTCGGGCGGCGCAGCAGGTTCGGTCAGTATCCGTGGAGTAGGGCAGGGCAATAAGGTGCTTTTCATGATTGACGGCCAGCCGCAGTGGGCCGGAGTGTTCGGCCATGCCCTGTCTGACACCTATGTGGCCAACGGTGTGGAGCGTGTCGAGATAGTGCGTGGCCCATCGTCGCTTCTCTATGGCTCAAACGCCATGGGCGGCTCGGTCAACATCATCACCAGGCGTGCTGTCGCCGACGGCATAAACGGTCGCGGGCAGGCCATGTTCGGCTCGTTCAATACCCAGAAGTTCCGTACCGGGATATCATATCGCAAGGGGCGTTTCGGAGTCACAGCCTCCGGCCAGCTCGACCGCAGCAACGGCAACCGCAAGGGGAGCGACTTCTGGCTCGCAAACGAGTATCTGCAACTGTACTATACTTTAGACCGCAACTGGCAGGTGGGCTCCAATGTCACCATGACACAGACCAAGGCCCACAATCCGGGCACTCTTCAGGAACCGCTTGAAAGCATGTGGACCGATATATTCCGCGGCACAGCCTCTGTGTATGTCCATGACAATTATGGCGTGGCCAACGGCGGAGTGCAGGCCTATATAAGCTGGGGCGCGCATACGGTCGACGACGGCTGGAGCGTAGGAGAGGAGCCTACCGACTATCTCTTCCACTCCCATGACTACAATATGGGTGTCACGGCCTTTCAGACCATACATCCCTGGGAAGCGGGCGACATATCGGCGGGAATCGATTTCGTGCACTGGGGAGGCAGCACGTGGAACTCGCCCAAGGCCGACCCCGGCATGCGCGATGACAGATTCAAGGAGTATGAAAACGAGATTGCCGGATATGTGATGATGCAGCAGGGATTTTTCGACAACATACTTGATGTCAACGCCGGTGTGCGTCTGCAACACTCCTCGCAGTACGGCAACGTGTGGGTGCCTCAGGCCGGCTTCATCGTCAAGCCTGCCGATGGTTCGTCGGTCAAATTCTCATGGGGCAAGGGATTCCGTGCGCCTAATCTGCGCGAGCTGTATCTCTATCCTCCCCACAATCCCGACCTGCGTCCCGAGCGCTTGTGGAACTATGAGGTGGAGCTGCGCCAGAAGGCTCTCGGCGGTCGCTTCGACATGGGGGTGAGCTTCTACTTCATCGACGGCAAGGATATGATACAGACACAGCGTATCGACGGGCGTCCACGCAACATGAATGTGGGTCGGTTTATCAACAAGGGATTCGAAATCGATGCCTCATACCTTATCAACAGCCGATGGCATGTGATGGCCAACTACAGTTATCTCCACACCGACGCCGAGGTGCTTTATGCTCCGAAAAACAAGTTGTTCGCCCGAGTGGGATATACCCCGGGGCAGTGGGATTTCTCGGCCGAGGCGGTAAGCATATGGGGGCTGCTGACAGGTGGCCCCGAGAAGAGCGACTATGCCATGGTCAATCTCAGAGGAGCATATACACTCGACCGTAGCGACGGCCCTGTGACCCTCTTTCTGAAACTTGACAATATCAACAACAAGCATTACGAAATCACCTACGGATGTCCGATGCCCGGATTCACCATGATGGGAGGCGTCGACTTCCGTTTTTGACCAATTCGGTTATGGGAATAAAGACAAGACTGTCGATACTCACTTTTCTGCAGTTTGCCGTATGGGGATGCTATCTCGTGTCGTTGGGGCAGTATCTTGGTGCGGCTGGGCTTGGCTCGGGCATACCGTGGTTTTACGCCGCAGGTGGCTTTGCCGCCCTGTTTGCGCCCGCACTGATGGGCGCCGTGGCCGACAGGTTTGTCCCCGCCCAGAGGCTTCTGGGGCTGTGTCATGCCGTGGCTGCGGTGATGATGATGCTCACATGGCACTACGGCTACACGCATCCCCACCCGCGGTTCGCCGTGATTTTTACGCTTTTCGCCCTGTCGGAACTGTTTTTCATACCAACGGTGGCGCTGTGCAACTCGGTGTCGTTCGCCCTGCTCAAGAGCCGTGGCCTTGACCCCGTGAGGGCATTCCCCTTGATAAGGGTGTGGGGCACAGTGGGATTCGTGGCCGCAATGTGGACTGTCAACTCCATCTGGACCGACGGAAGTGCCGTGGGCTTTACCCTGTCGGAGAGCAGCCCGCATGCCATGCAGCGCTTTCAGTATACGGTAATGCAGCTTTTCGCCGCCGGCGTGACAGGAGTGGTCACTGCGGTGTATGCAGCCTGCTTGCCTGAGGTGACGGTGTGCCGACGCAATACTATATCCGGCGACTGGCGCACGTGGCCAGTAGTAGGGTCGCTGCGTCTGCTCGGCGATGCGCGTCTGTTGCCGTTTTTCCTCTTTTCGATGCTTATAGGTGTGGCGTTGCAGATCAACAATGGCTATGTGGCGCCATTCCTCACCCACTTCCGCGGCATGCCGGAGTTTGCCGGCACTTTTGGCGCGAGCAACGCTACATTGCTCTCGTCGCTTTCGCAGATATCCGAGGCGCTGTGGATTCTCCCGGTGGGGTGCGTGCTTGCGCGTGCCGGGGTAAAGCGCACGGTAGCGATGGCCATATTCGCATGGGTTGCCAATTTCGCTCTGTTTGCCATGGGCGACACGGGGCGAGGCATATGGCTGATAGTCGGGGCGATGCTGGTGTATGGCGTGGCGTTCGACTTCTTCAATGTGGCCGGCGCGCTGTTTATCGACCGCCAGGCTCCTGCGTCCGACAGAAGTGCCGCACAAGGGCTTCTTATGATGATGACAAAGGGAGTTGGAGCGTCGGTAGGCATGATTGTGGCCGGATGGGTGGTCAACCGGTTCTGTCGATGGGAGATATCGGCCGACGGTCAACGCTACTTCATGGGCGACTGGAGCACGGTGTGGTGGATATTCGCCGGCTACTGCATGCTTGTGCTGGTGGCGTTTGTGGTATGCTTCAGGATAAGCGGAAGCGACCGAAATTGCCGGACTTAGGCGGAAATCCCGTAGATGTATTTATCGTTTGGAGGCGAAGAATGAGCGCATCAGAGAGGCGCACTCCTCAGCAAGCACACCGGATGTAACCGTACACTTCGGATGAAAGGGCGAACGCGACATGATACGGGAGTAGCCCCGTTTCTCATCCGAGGCTCCGTACACCACTCTGCGTATCTGACTCCAGCCGATAGCGCCGGCACACATAGGGCATGGCTCTACGGTGACATAGAGTGTGGCGTCAGGCATATATTTGCCTCCCAGTGTCGATGCGGCCGCGGTAATCGCCTGCATCTCGGCATGGGCTGTGACATCGGCAAGAGTCTCGGTGAGATTGTGTCCTCGGCCGATAATGCGTCCGCCGGCCACTATCACAGCTCCGATGGGTATTTCGTCGGCCTCCATGGCCCGGCGAGCCTCGTCAAGGGCTGCGCGCATCCATCGCTCGTCATCTCCCGTATGGCGTATATCAATAGTCTGTCCCATAATGCATTACAATAAATCGATACGCAGGCCCTCATTGGCGGCTATGGTATCCGGAAATATGGCACGAGCCTCGGCAAGATGCCCCTCCTCGTCGGCATACTGCTTTGAGAAATGCCCGAGCACAAGGCGCTTTACACCCGCAAGCTGCGCCACCCGTGCGGCTTCGGCGGCTGTAGAGTGGAAACGCATATGGGCTTTCTCGTGCTCGGCGTCGAGGTAGGTGGCCTCGTGGTACAGCACATCCACCCCCTCGACGGCACGGGCCACGGCTTCGCTGAAAACGGTGTCGGAGCAATAGGCGTAGCTCATCGACGGGTCGGCGGGACGTGTCAGCCGCTCATTGGCAATGACTGTACCGTCGGGCTTTACGAAATCGGCTCCGGCCTTTATCGCCTGCATCTCGCGTACCGGCACCTGATGGAATGCCACTGCGTCACCTATGATATGGCGCAACTTGGGTTTCTCCTTGAAAATGAATCCTGTAGTCGGCACACGGTGGATGAGCGGGAAAGCTCTCACCTCAAGCGCATCCGACTCCCAGATGACATCGTCGGTGCCCGGTGCGATGATGTCATACTGTATGTCAAACGGAGTCTCGCGGCAGAAAAAGTCCATTATACGGCGGAATATCGCGGCACCCTCCTTGAAGGTGTGTATGGTGATGGTGCCCCCTTCTTTGCCGGTAAGAGCAAGAGTCGACAGAAGCCCCGGCAGCCCGAGACAATGGTCGCCATGTAGGTGCGACAGAAATATGTGAGACAGGCGCGAATACTTCAGACGCGCACGCCGCATCGACAGCTGGGCGCCCTCGCCGCAGTCGACCATCATCAGATTGTTGCGGAAGTCAATCACCTGGCAGCTGGGCAGATGCCTGAGGGTAGGAGTAGCGGAGCCACATCCGAGATAATTTATCTGAAATTGTGCCATACCTAAAATTTATCGTTGTCAATGCCGCTGACAGGTGCCGGGCCCATCGACAATCGGTAAAGAGGCTGCAAAGTTACGAAAAAAATGTCGACGGCACACACATATATGCCGGCGACACCACTATAGTCGAGATTGATTAAAACACTTCTTTCTCAGCCTTGGAGCCTATGCGCTTTATGTAAAGCGGGCCCTTTACCGGATTGGCCGTCACGCGTCCCGTCAGGTCGTAGTACACCGGGGCCGACATGCCGCCTTCGGTATTCTCCTCCACACCCTCGATTGCCGAGGTGGCGGGGAGCACAAAATTCATACGTGCGTTGCGGTTGACCACATATGCATTGGGATTGCCATGCTCGTAGAATACCAGACTGTTGGCCGGGAATGATATCACACCATTCTTCAGTGTGCCGTAAAGGTCTCCCGCCGGGCGTCCGAGCGATTCATTGAATGTCGGCAGCGACTCCACAATGCCATATCCGGCAAAGGTGACGTTGACACCGAGATTGGAACTGCGCATCACCACCTTGTCGGGGTCAGAGGCGTCAATCTCAATGTAGTGGGTGTGATAGTGACGGTCAAGATGCAGGTTGAAGCGCGTATAGTACTCCCAGCTCGTGTAGTAGGGATTCTTCAGACGGTAAAGACCGTTATTCTTGATGTTGCGCTCTATTATCACCTTGTGCGACTGTGTGAACGGTATCACCGACTCATACGCCGAGCCATAGATATCGTCGGAGTAATCTACCGTGCCGATATCCTCCCATTCCGACTTGTCGTCGTTGTATACGAAGAAGTTGCTCACCTTGCTTGCGGCCACATTGCCGTCGGCGTCGAGCAGGATTACGAAGAATGTGTACATGCCGTCGGAGAGGCTGTAGCTCTGCTCGCCGCCGGTCAGTTCCTTGCCGGTCTTTGCCACCGACGCGATATTCTCCTCACTGCCTGCATAGAATCCCTTGTATACCCCGCCTACCGCTTTGGCCGCAGAGGCGCCATAAGTGAGTGTAAACTCCACGTCGGAGCTCACCTGGCAGAAATCGAGCGAATAGTGTATGGAGTAATCGGTAATCTTTGCTCCCGGAAGAGCAATCCTCACGCCATCGTTGAACGATGTGAGCATCCACTCTCCATAGATGTCGATATATGCCGAAAACGCATTGCGCGGAAAGGTTATTATCCCTCCTCCAGCTTGCCATACCCCTTGGAGGCATCCTCGCTCCATCCGTTCTCAGGCACGGTATGGCTCATAAGGAAATAGTCATACGGAGCAAAGTCCTTGGCCACCACCTTCTCCGGGTCGGTTGCGTCGATATAGATGTAGTTCCAGTCGGCCTCCCAGTTGAGCTCGGCTATTATTGTGCCCTCATAGTAGGGCAGTATGCGGTAGTAGCCCGGCACGGTCTCGCTCTCCTCTATGTCTACCTGCCAGTTGGTGCCGGTGGCGTCCATAAAGTCCTCGTAGGCACAGAGGAGGTCCTCATACCACATGCCCTTGCCGATATTCTTCCATCCGCCTTTTACTATGGCCTCGTCGACCTCGCCCGGTTTCTTGTCGGCCTCGTCGGCACGTGAGGGAGACGCAGGCACCACGGCAGCGGGCGACGCGCCGACAGCAAGTTGCACGGGACTCAGCTCCGCGCTCACGGTAAATGCCGCAACAGACAATGCGACAGACGACAACGTTGTGTAGATTCTATTCATTCGGTTTGGTTAAAGAGATTAAAATTTGTTAAATTTAATCAAATGCGCATCATTATGCAACTGCATGTGCGGTTTTGTTTGCATTTTGTCCGATTCATCCGATATAACCGTGAGTCGTGGCATACAAAACAATGAGTTTTGCTACCTTTGCAGCATAATCATGATATGCGCATAACAACATCATAACTGACATATGAGATTTACGATACTCAGCGCCTCTCTCTTTCTTCTGTTTACCATGGCCTCGTGCGGCAGCCGTAACGCCTCTGCCGTGTCCGATGTTCTGACCACCGAGATGTATACTCCGGAATATGCCGGAGGATTCCGCATACTCGGCGACTCGGCCCACGAGAGTGTGATAATCGAGTCGGTCAACCCCTGGCAGGGAGCCGACAGCATAGTGCGCCGCCTCTTTATCGAGCGTGGCGGAGAAAAGGCTCCGGCGGATTTCGACGGGCAGGTAATCAGCGGCAACGCACGTCGCATCGTCACCATGTCGTCGACCCAGATTGCCATGCTCGATGCCATCGGAGCTACTGGCAGGGTCTGCGGAGTGTCGGGCATCGACTATATCTACAACCCCTGCATACAATCGCGCCGCGACAGCATAGCCGACGTAGGCTTTGAGGGTGCCGTAGACTACGAGCGTCTGACAGGCGCCAACCCCGACCTGGTGATGCTCTATGGAGTCAACGGTCCCAACCCGATGGAGGGCAAACTGCGCGAGCTCGGCATACCCTACATATACATCGGCGACTATCTCGAGGAGTCGCCCTTAGGCAAGGCCGAATGGGTGGTGGCATTGGCTGAGATAACCGGGCAACGCCGGAAGGGCGAGAGCGTATTCATCGGGATACCACAAAGATACAACGCCCTCAAGGCACGCGTTGACTCCACCGTCGGTGATGCTCCGTCGGTGATGCTCAACATGCCCTACGGCGACTCATGGTTCATGCCCTCGACCGACAACTATACCGTGCGCCTCATCACCGACGCCGGAGGCGACTACATATACAAGAAAAACAGCGGCAACGCTTCGCGCCCGATCGACCTTGAAGAGGCATATATGCTCACATCCTCGGCCGACATGTGGATCAACACCGGCACCGCCACCACTCTCGCCCAGGTAAAGGCGGCATGCCCAAAGTTTACCGACACGAGATGCTACCGCAACGCACAGGTCTACAACAACAACCTGCGCACTACCAAGGCCGGAGGCAACGACTACTACGAGTCGGGCATAATGCACCCCGACCTCATACTCCGCGACCTCATCACCATATTCCACCCCGGCATATTGCCCGCCGACTCCCTCGTGTATTACCGGCGTCTTCAATAGTGCCTGCTGTTAAATAATGTTATTATTTATACTGGTTTTAAATAATATCCCTCTCTGCCGGATGAGAATTGAAATGAATTTCGGAACTTTGCGGTAACCAACTGAGAATATGCGTCTATCTGAATTAAAGACCGGCGAGACCGGAGTGGTAGTAAAGATATTGGGCCATGGTGCATTCCGCAAACGCGTGATGGAGATGGGCTTCGTCAAAGGGCAGGAAATAAAATCGCTGCTCAACGCGCCATTGAACGACCCCATAAAATACAGCATCATGGGCTACGAGCTGTCGCTGCGCCGCAGCGAGGCCGACCTGGTGGAGGTGGTGAGGCTCAAAGCATGCGACATGGATGCAAGGCCGCGTGCGCAGCAGGGCGCCGACATGTCCGAATCCATGCAGGAGGAGACCGACGGCTCTGCCGCCGCCGACCCGCATGAACATGCAAGACGCACCCAGCGCACCATCAACATAGCCCTTGTGGGCAACCCCAACTGCGGCAAGACGTCGCTGTTCAACATCGCCTCAGGAGCCAAGGAGCATGTGGGCAACTACAGCGGAGTGACTGTCGACGCCAAGCGCGGCCACTTCAGCTACGGAGGCTACCGCTTCAATATCGTAGACCTCCCCGGTACATACTCCCTCGCATGCTATTCGCCCGAAGAGCTGTATGTGCGACGCTATCTGCGCGACGAGATGCCCGACATAGTGGTCAACGTAGTGGTGGCCTCCAACCTTGAGCGCAACCTCTACCTTACCACCGAGCTTATCGACATGGACCGTTCGATGGTAATCGCCCTCAACATGTACGACGAGCTGGAGCACTCTGGTGCCACTCTCGACTACCGCATGCTCGGCGAGATGATCGGAGTGCCGATGGTGCCCACAGTGTCGCGCACAGGCGAGGGCCTTCACAATCTTTTCGACACCATAATACGGGTATACGAAGGGAAAGAGCAGGTAGTGCGCCATGTGCATGTGAATCTCGGCCCGGAAATCGAGCCGAGCGTCACCATGGTAAAGGACGCCATCAAGGCCGACCCTGCTATCGGGGTGCACTTCTCGCCGCGCTATCTTGCCATAAAGCTCCTTGAGCATGACTCGGAGGTAGAGGCAATCGTAAAGGAGTCGCCCGACCACAAGAAGCTGTTGGAACTGCGCGACCGGTGCGACGCCCTCATCGAGAAACGTACAGGCGACGACGTGTCGGCCATCATAGCGAGCGAGAAGTACGGATTTATCGACGGAGCGCTGGCCGAGACATTTGTCGACTCAACCAAAGAGAAAGCCAAGACCACACATATCATCGACGCCTTTGTCACCAACCGTCTGTTTGGCTTCCCGATATTCCTCGCCATCATGCTCTTCATGTTCTGGTGCACATTCGAGATAGGCTCATATCCCATGGCATGGATAGAGAGCGCCGTGGCGTGGATAGCCGCCCTGGTGGAGACATACATGCCCGAAGGACCGCTGAAAGACCTCGTGGCCGACGGCATAATCGGCGGTGTAGGCGGTGTCATCGTGTTCCTGCCCAATATCCTCATCCTCTATTTCTTCATATCGTTTATGGAGGACTCTGGCTACATGGCCCGCGCGGCGTTCATCATGGATAAGCTAATGCACCGCATCGGCCTCCACGGCAAGTCGTTCATACCCCTGGTGATGGGATTCGGCTGCAATGTGCCCGCCATCATGGCCGCCCGTGCCATCGAGAGCCGTTCAAGCCGCATCATCACCGTGCTCATCAATCCGTTCATGTCATGCTCGGCGCGCCTGCCGGTATATGTGCTGCTCGTAGGCACATTCTTCTCAAAGCATGCGGCATTGGTGTTCCTGTCGCTGTATCTGCTGGGGATACTCGTGGCCGTAGTCACCGCCCGACTGCTGCGCCGCTTCTGGTTCAAGACCGACGAGACTCCGTTTGTAATGGAGCTGCCGCCATACCGTCTGCCAACCATGAAGTCGTCGCTGCGCCATATGTGGGGCAAAGGAGAGCAGTATCTGAAAAAGATGGGTGGCATCATACTGGTGGCGAGCATCATCGTGTGGGTGCTCAACTATTTCCCGCTCCACGACGCCCCGGCCGCCGACACCACCGTGCAGCTCGCTCCCGGCGACGATTCGCGCATTGACCCCGACCGCGACTCCTATCTGCAGATGCTCGGCAAGGCCGTCAACCCCGTGATGGAGCCTCTTGGCTTCCATTGGCGCTCCACAGTGGCCGTGCTTGCGGGTGCTCCCGCCAAAGAGATTGTGGTGTCGACCCTCGGAGTGCTGTACACCGGCGACGAGGAGATTGACGACACTGCGCTGTCGGCCCGTCTCACAGCCCCCAATCGCGCCACCGGCCGTCCCGACTTCAACGCCGCCAACGCTCTCAGCCTGATGGTGTTCGTGCTGCTCTACTTCCCCTGCATGGCTACCGTGGTGGCTATCGTAAGAGAGACCGGCTCATGGCGCTATGGAGCATTCTCCATCATCTACAACACTATGGTGGCGTGGCTGGTGGCATTCCTGGTATATCAGGGAGCATCGCTTATCCTATAATCAACGCTTTAACGAAGACCCCCACACATATATGGACTACCTCACCCTGGCCGAGCTTTCCGAAGCAAAATATACCGAGAAAATGAGCAAATTTCTCGCCTTTGCCCATCCCGTGGAGAGCACCGAGGAAGCCAAGGCCGTGATTGCCGGATACGCCCGTAAGTACCACGACGCACGCCATGTGTGCTGGGCCTATATGCTCGGCGCACGGCGTCTCGACTATCAGAGCAACGACAACGGCGAGCCATCGGGCACCGCCGGCAAGCCTATACTCGGGCAGATCAACTCGTTTGGCCTCACCGATGTGGTGATTGTGGTGGTGCGCTATTTCGGCGGCATCAAGCTCGGCACCTCAGGGCTTATCGCGGCCTATCGCGAGGCGGCCAGAGAGGCAATAGAGGCAGGGAGCATAATACAGCGGAGCGAAATGGCACAGCTGTCGTTTACCTTTCCCTACCTGTCGATGAACGATGTGATGCGCCTGGTAAAGGATACCGGCGTAAAGGTAGTGAGCCAGGAGTTTGACAATGCATGCTCGATGACCGTGGCCATGCCCTCCGACGATATGGAGCGGTTCACCGCCCGTTTGCTCGACATCGACGGCACATCCTTGTGACTCCCGCCATGTGTGGTGTGTCGCATCATTTCGGTCCATCATGCCCTGAATCACCGTCTGTCCTGTCCTAAAACTATGTGGACAATTGTGGACACTGTCCCGGTTTTGTCCACACTGTCCAACTTGTCCAACTGTCCGGGTTTGTCCACACATTTTTAGGACAGGACACTCTCCAACTACCCGGCGACAAAACATCATACCAACCTGCCTCGGCGATTGAATCGGCAACATTTATGATTAGACAGTTTCTTAATTCGTGGCAAAGGTGTAACTTTGTGGTGTTATGGCATATATAGACAGCTTGAAAATGAAAGATGCCTCAGCGAGGCTTGTTGCTTCAGTTAAGGAAAGAATAATAGTGCTTGATGGCGCAATGGGCACTATGATTCAGGATTATGCGCTGACCGAGAGCGACTTCCGCGGACAGGAGTGGGCCGACAGCCCGGTCAATCTCAAAGGGTGCAACGACATCCTGTGTGTGACCCGCCCCGATGTCATCAGCGAAATACACACGGCATATCTCGATGCCGGAGCAAGGATTATAGAGACAAACTCGTTTAACTCCAATGCGATATCCTTGTTGGAATACGGATTGCAGGGTGAGGCGGCACGTATCAGCCTGGCGGCCGCACGGCTCGCGCATGATGCAGCCGACCGCTTCATGCAGCAGAATCCCGGCCAAGAGGTATGGGTGGCCGGAAGTGTAGGCCCCACGAGCAAGTCGCTGTCGATGGCACAATCGATTGGCGATGCCGACACTGATTTTGACTGGGACGTGCTTGCCGCCGCCTACTTCGACCAGATGAAAGCGTTGATAGAGGGTGGGGTAGACCTCCTTGTCATAGAGACCATATTTGATGCTCTCAACGCCAAAGCGGCCATATTCGCCTCGCGCCGTGCCATGGAGGCAACCGGTGTGCGTGTTCCTCTCATCATATCTGTCACGCTTACCGAGAGCGGACGCACCCTGTCGGGGCAGACTCTGGAGGCATTTGTCGCCACTGTGGCCCATGCCGACCCTATTGCCCTGGGGCTTAACTGCGGGTTTGGAGCAGAAGGGATGATGCCATATCTTGAGTCATTGTCGCGCTATCCGTTTGCCGTGTCGGTATACCCCAATGCAGGTCTGCCAAACGAAATGGGACTGTACGACGAGACTCCGCAGGTGATGGCGCCAAAGGTGCGCCGCATGATGGAGCGCGGGCTGGTCAATATAGTGGGCGGTTGCTGCGGCACCACACCCGACCATATCCGTGAGTTTGCCCGTGCGGCGGCATCTTATCGGCCACGCCCCATACCGCACGATGGCGGCGTGATGACTCTTGCCGGACTTGAGCCTCTTGAGGTAAGCCGCGAGCGCAATTTCCTGAATGTCGGCGAGCGGTGCAATGTGGCCGGAAGCCGTAAGTTTCTCAGGCTTATAAAGGAGGGCTCGATACAGGAAGCTGTCGACATAGCGCGCTCTCAGGTGGGGAAAGGCGCCCAGGTGATTGATGTGAATATGGACGACGGCATGCTTGACACTCCGCAGGAGATGGCCCGCTTCATCAGCCGGCTCGGCGCCGAGCCCGATGTGGCCCGGGTGCCGGTCATGGTCGACTCATCGTCATGGGAGGCGATAATGTCGGGACTCAAGCGCATACAGGGACGCCCTGTCGTAAACTCCATAAGCCTTAAAGAGGGCGAGGAGGCATTTCTGGCTCATGCCCGCGACGTGCGCGACATGGGTGCCGCCGTAGTGGTGATGGCATTCGACGAGAATGGCCAGGCTGTGACATTCCGGCGCCGTACCGAGGTGTGCGCTCGGGCCTACCGTCTGCTTGTGGATAAGGCGGGTATAAGACCCCACGACATAATTTTCGACCCCAACGTGCTCGCTGTGGGCGCGGTGGTCGACAGTGGCGATGGCTCTACCGATGCCGACGAGCTGATGCAGAGCCGACGCTCGGCCCTCGACTTCCTGCGCACGGTAGAGTGGATAAAGACCAATCTCCCCGGAGCTAAGGTGAGCGGCGGCATAAGCAATCTGTCGTACGCTTTTCGCGCCAACAAGTATGTGCGCAAGGCAATGCACAGCATATTCCTGCACCATGCCATACGGCTGGGTATGGACATGGCCATTGTGAACGCCGCCGAGGCTATCCCTGTCGACGACATTCCGGCTCCCCTCCGCGAGGCTATCGACGACCTCTTGCTGTGCAGGCGCGACGATGCCACCGAAAGACTTATGGAGATTGCGGCCCGGATGATGGAGCCGCAGGCGACATCCGGCGCCACTGCCTCGGAAAAGGAGGATGCCTCCGCTGTGCAGACCCCCTCGCAGAAGTTGCAGAAAATGGTGGAGCGCGGAATGACAGAGGGCATCGACGAGGTGCTTGCCGAAGTGCTTGCCGAGTGTGGCGGCAATCCGTCAGCAGTCATTGACGGCCCGCTGATGAAGGGTATGGACCGCGTGGGCACAATGTTCGGCGAGGGACGCATGTTCCTGCCCCAGGTAGTCAAGAGCGCCCATGCCATGAAGCGTGCCGTAGAGTGGCTTACTCCCTATATCGAAGCGGAGTCGAAAGAGGCCTCCGGGCAATCCGACACGGCTGCATCCGCCCGTCGGACCATGGTGATTGCGACTGTAAAGGGCGACGTGCACGACATCGGAAAGAATATCGTGGCTACCGTGTTGCGCTGCAACGGCCTGGAGATAACCGACCTTGGAGTAATGGTTCCGGCGCAGGATATCGTAGACCGCGCTGTTGCCGACTCAGCTGTGATGATAGGCCTTAGCGGACTTATCACTCCCTCGCTTGAGGAGATGTGCGGTGTCGCACGCCTTATGGAGGAGCGTGGGCTGACAATTCCGCTGCTCATAGGTGGCGCCACCACTTCGGCTGTTCATACGGCTGTGAAGATAGCTCCATGCTATTCCGGGCCGGTAGTCCACACCCGCGATGCCGCTATGCTTCCGTCGGTGGTAAAATCGCTGCTGAATGAAGCCACACGGGCCTCTTTTGTCAATGAGAATGCCGGGGCGCAGCGACGACTGCGTGAGGAGTACGAGGCCGAGCAACAGAGACGTCGCTCGAAAGCCTCCGGTATTACGCTCTCTCCCGATAAAGCACTGGAGATGCGCCCTGTATGGGATTTCCCTATCGAGAAACCCTCATGCCCGGGCCTTACCGACGTAAGGATTCCTGTGGCGGAAGCGCGCCGCCTCATCAACTGGCGTGCATTCATGACAGCCTGGGGGCTCGACGCATCGCTGTCGGCTGTCGCCGAGATTCAAGGCTGCGATCATTGCCGCGCGCAGTGGCTCGCATCTGTGCCGCAGTCGCGTGTGGCTAAAGCCGCCGAGGCCATGCAGCTCGCCAAGGAGGCACGTGTGGCTCTCGATTATATAGAGCGCACATTGCTCCCAGAGGGCATTGCGGCGCGCGTGGCGCTCCTCCCCGCCGGAAGCCGCGGTGATGACATCATAGTAGGGCAGGGGGATGAAGCGCTGACCTTCCCGACACTGCGCCGTGTGCCGTCGACACCGGGCGACACCTCTCTGGCTCTATCCGACTTTGTCGCCCCGCTTTCCCCGGATGGACACCCTGTGGATTATGCCGGTCTATTTGCTGTCACCACCGGAAATGAAGTGGAATCACGCGCCGCAATGCTTAAGGAGCGCGGCGATGACTACCATTCGCTGCTCTACCGCACACTCGCCGACCGTCTCGCAGAGGCAGCCACCGAATGGCTCCACTGGCATGTGCGCACAACCCTGTGGGGATACGCTCCCGACGAGGCCATGCCCAAGGGCGCTCTTGCCGACAACTCCTACCGCGGCATCCGCCCGGCATTCGGCTATCCGAGCCTCCCCGACCAGTCGTTGATTTTTATTGCCGACAAGGTGCTCGACTATGCGTCTATGGACATAACCCTCACGGAGAACGGAGCGATGCACCCTGCCGCCTCGACTTCCGGACTGCTGTTCGCCCACCCCGGGAGCCGCTACTTTGTGGTCGGACATGTCGACGCCGTGCGCCTGTCGGACTATGCCTCCCGCCGTGGTCTTGCTCCCGCCGAGCTGTCGCGTTTCCTTCCGGGAGTGTAACCCTGAGCAATAGCAAAAGAAAATACCCGGGCTACAGCCTGCATATAGGCTTGCAACCCGGGTAAATGTGTATATCTTTGAATGAATTCTTATGATGAGCTCAGAATCCGTTGATTGCAGCGCGTATCACCGAGAGGCGGCGCAGAAGGGTGGGGAGCTGGGCCAGAGGCAGCATGTTGGCTCCGTCGCTCTTGGCACATGACGGATTGCGGTGGGTCTCGATGAACAGACCGTCGACACCGGTGGCTATGCCTGCGCGGGCGATAGTCTCGATGAGGTCGGGACGTCCGCCGGTGACTCCCGCCGGCTGGTTGGGCTGCTGCAGGGAGTGGGTGGCGTCGAGTATCACCGGCACACCGAACTTCTGCATCGCAGGTATGCCGCGATAGTCTACAATAAGGTCCTGATAGCCGAATGTGGTGCCACGCTCGGTCACGGCCACCATGTCATTGCCTGCGTCGCGAATCTTGGTCACGGCATGCTCCATGGCTTCGGGAGAGAGAAACTGGCCTTTCTTGATGTTAACCATACGGCCTGTCTTTGCTGCGGCTACAAGCAGGTCGGTCTGTCGGCACAGAAACGCCGGAATCTGGAGTATATCCACATATTCGGCTGCCATTTCAGCCTCTTCGGCAGTGTGTATGTCGGTCACTACCGGCACACCGAAGGTGTCGCGTACTTTTCGCAGGATGCGTAGAGCCTTTTCGTCGCCTATGCCGGTAAACGAGTCGATGCGCGAGCGGTTGGCCTTGCGGTAAGAGCCTTTGAACACGTAGGGTATGTTGAGTTCCGAAGTAATTGCGCATATGTTCTCGGCAATGTCGAGAGCCATCTCCTCGCCTTCTATCACACAAGGGCCTGCAAGCAGGAAGAAATTGTCGGACGATGAGGATTTGAGGTATTCTAAAGTATTCATAGTTTCTGTTGGGTTTCTGACAATTGATTGAGAATATGGATTGTGTCGACGGCGACAAGTGCGGCGGTCTCGGTGCGGAGTCGGTTGTCGCCGAGTGTCACGGGGCGGAAGCCGGCGTCAAGAGCGCTCTTCACTTCCACAGGGTCGAAGTCGCCCTCAGGGCCGATAAGCACCGTAGCGCTGCGTGCCTGCGGAGTATAGGCCCTTACCAGCGGCACCCGCTCGATATAGTCGTCGCAATAGCATATGAACCGGCTGTCGGCTCCCTCTGCCGCGATAAACTCGCCGATGGGAGTGAGCGGACCAATCACGGGCAGCGTGGCTTTCAGCGACTGTTTCATGGCCGACACCGCAATCCGCTCAAGACGGTCGGTCTTCATCACCTTACGCTCCGAATGGCGGCAGAGCAGCGGCACGATTCTGTTGACTCCGATTTCAACTACCTTCTCGATAAGCCACTCCATCCGGTCGGCATTTTTAGTCGGGGCTACAGCCAGGGTGATATCGGTGTGCCATACCGGCGGCTGATGCTCGGTCGAGATGATTTCGATATCGGCGTGGCGCGGATTGTCTGACAGAAGGCGGCATGTATAGCGCATGCCCCGTCCGTCGACTATTGTAAGTATATCTCCGGGATGCGAGCGCAACACCTTTATGGCATGGCGCGCCTCCTCCTCCGGAAGCATTTGGGTGGACGCTATGTCGGGCGCGAAAAACTGTATCATGATTCTGTTTACAGGGCTGCTGAGTCCTCGGCTTCGATTATGTCGCGTTTGGTCACTTTCTCCTTCGAGTCGCGGAAGATGAATATGAACAACAGGGCTACCACAAGAGCATATGCGGCAAATATATACCATGACTCCCGCCATCCCTCAAGCTGTTGCAGGGGTGTCAGGCCGTCGGCGAGCGCAAGACGGTTGACAACATATTTGCCGGCAATGAATGTGCCGACGGTAGCTCCGATGCCGTTGGTCATAATCATAAACAGGCCCTGGGCGCTTGACCGGATTGACGGATCGGTCTCTTTGTCTACAAACAGGCCTCCCGACACATTGAAGAAGTCAAAGGCCACACCATAGACTATGCATGACAGCACGAGCAGCCATACACCGTCGCCTGTGTCGCCAAGACCGAAGAAGGCGAAGCGCAACACCCAGGCAAACATCGATATGAGCATAACTCCCTTTATCCCGAAACGCTTCAGGCAGAAAGGTATGAGCAGGATACACAGAGTTTCGCTTATCTGCGATATGGAGATGATGGCTGTAGCATTGCGTACACCCCAATCGCCTGCAAACTCCGGTATGAGGCCGAAACTGTTGATAAATGATGTGCCGTAGCTGTTGGTAATCTGCAGCGACACGCCAAGAAGCATGCTGAAAATGAAGAATATGGCCATGCGGCGCTGTTTGAACAGACGGAAAGCCTTTAGCCCGAGCATATCGCTCACAGAGCGTGACTCACCTTTGTTGACCGGACATTGCGGCATTCCGAGGGCATACATGGCAAGTATGATGCCTATTGCTCCGGACGTGAAAAACTGGTTGTAATCCATCTGGAACTGTGTGAAGTTGACAAACAGCATCGCACAGATAAAGCCGACGGTGCCGAACACCCTGATTGGAGGGAAGTGGGTCACGGTATCAAGGCCCGCTTTAGTGAGGGCATTGAAAGCTACTGAATTGGCCAGTCCGATTGTTGGCATGAAGAATGCCACTGATATTGTGTACAGCGCAAACAGATGGGCAAACTGAGGCGTGGGCATCATCATGCAGTAAATGCCGCATGCAATCATAGCAGCCCCGGCAAGTGTGTGGCATAGCGAAAGCATACGCTGGGCCTGTATCCATCGGTCGGCCACAATGCCCACTACGGCCGGCATGAACAGGCTTACTATTCCCTGTACGGCGTAGAACCAGAATATGTCTTGACCCATCCCGATGTTGGCCAGATACTGGCCGAGCGAAATCAGGTAGCTGCCCCATACGGCAAACTCAAGGAAATTGAGTATCGCCAGGCGCACTTTTAATGTTGATGTATTCATTGCAAGTATTTTGACTTAAAGTTTTTGTTTCATTGGTCTGCTACATCTTGTCGTTCTCTCTCTTCGACGCGATGATTTTTGAGATTCTTGCGGCCTCTTCGTAGTTTTCCTGTTCGATAAGGCGAGCGAGGGTCTTCTCGAGTTCTTCAATGGAATATTGTTCTACACGGGGCTCTTTGAACATAGGGCTTTCATCGCTCTCCTCCTCCTCATGATTACGCTCTGACGGCGGAGTGCTGTCGTCAGTTGTGTCGGAGTCGGAGGCAGAAGTCTCTTCCATGATGAATCCGGTCTCGTCAAGTATTGACCTTGTAGTGAATATGGGCGACTTCGTGCGCATCGCGATGGCTATGGCATCGGAAGTGCGCGAGTCAAGCACCACCTCCCTCTCTCCATCGGTGAAAGTAAGTTCCGACGAGAATATTCCATCCTCAAACTTATAGATGAACACCTCTTTCAGCTTTACCCCGAATGCATGGGCGAAACTCACGAAAAGGTCATGGGTCATCGGGCGTGGCGGGATTATCCCTTCCATGCGTATGGCGATGGACTGAGCCTCGCTCGCACCGATTACTACCGGTATGCGGTATGGCCCGTCGGCCTGGGCGAGTATGAGTGCGTATGCCCCCGACTGTATCTGGCTATAGGATATGCCGAGCACCTTTAATCTTATCTTCTCGCTTTCCATTGTAGTCTTTTTATCTGTATGGTGGGGATTGCCCGGCGTCTATATGATTACATTCTGGCCGGTAATGATGCCGCTCCCGTAGCACAGCCGTGACGACGCATCGTATATGGCGGCGAACTGCCCCGGGGCTATGCCCTGTACCTTGCTTTCCGATTCGATTACATATTCTCTTTCGTTAAGGCGGGTGAGCGTGCCCGACAGAAATTCCGGCATATGACGGTTCTTGAATGTAATCCTTACGGGCGACGATACATCTTCCCACGGATTGCCCGATATGAAGTGCATCTCGTCGAGATGAAGCGTGCGGCCATATTGCTTTTCGGTGGAATAGCCTTGCGACACATACACTACATTGTCGTGTACATTCTTCTTTACCACATACCATGGGCCTCCGCTCAGGCCGAGCCCTTTGCGCTGGCCGATTGTGTGAAACCAGAATCCGTTGTGCTCGCCCAGTTTGCGGCCTGTCTCCAGCTCGATGATAGCTCCTTTCCTGATGCCGAGATGGCGCTTGATAAAATCGTTGTAATTGATTTTGCCAAGGAAGCATATCCCTTGACTGTCTTTTCTGAAAGCATTGGGAAGGCGAGCCTCAATGGCTGTCTCGCGCACCTTGGCCTTGGGCATAGTGCCGAGCGGAAACATCAGGTGCGACAGCTGGCTGTAGGATATGCGGGCGAGAAAGTCGGTCTGGTCTTTTACCGGGTCGACTGCCGTTGCAAGATATTTGGTGCCTCCGATTACTTCGGTCGAGGCATAGTGGCCTGTGGCGGTCTGGTCGAATTCGTGGCCCCAGCGCTCTTCGAAGAATCCGAATTTAATCATCTTGTTGCACATGATATCGGGATTGGGAGTAAGCCCTTCGCGCACTGTGCGGAGCGCATATTCCATAACATTGTCCCAATACTCCTGATGTAGCGACACTACATCGAAAGGCAGTCCGTACTGACGTGCGATAAGGCGGCACATCTCTATATCTTCTTCGGCCGAGCAGTCGCCTGAGCCGTCGTCAAGTCCTATGCGTATATAAAAAAGGTGAAGGTCGTGCCCTTCTTCCTTCAGGCGGTGCACAACTACGGCGCTGTCTACGCCGCCGGAAATCAACACTGCGATATTCATCGTCGGAGGTGGATTTTCTATATTTGATTGGTTATGGGATTATGGTTATACTTCTTCAAGCTCTTCTGTCTGGGTGTCGTCTTTGCCTCTTGTCGACACTATATACAGCGATATGAAATAGTCAAGCGATATTTTGCCGGGACCGGCAAGCGCAAGAAACAGGTATATGCCGATAAACATCAGTGGCAGATATCCCGGCTGGGTGCTTGATATGGTATATATGTTGGTGTCTGGCATAAGCACATTGAGTATATGGCACTCGGCTATCACCATGGCCACCAATGGCGGTATCAGCGAAAGGCGCGTAAGGAATCCCACCATTATGCATAGTGAGCATATCACCTCGATACAAATCATCACTATAAGCGCAGTCTCGCTATCCATACCCAGGGCGTGGGGAAATGTGGTGCGCAGCATATCGAAGTTGATAAGATGGCGTATGCCGAACTGCAGTAGCATCACTCCTACAAAAAGACGCATGAACAGGCGTGCCATGTTTGTGTAGGTGTAGCCGGTGCCGCAAAGAAACAGAGACTCGAAAAAGCGCTTCATAATAGGCAATATTGTTGACGTTGGATTGAAATAATAAATGTATGGGGCGCGGTGGTGTAAATCGGCCTCCGGACATACATATTAACTTCTTGTTGACGGTTATTGTTCGGCCCCGGCACCCTTTGCATCAGTGCGGTCGCCGTCGGGGTTCAGTACCTGGTTATGGTTGATGGTTGCCATAAGCCCGATCAGCTGGTTGATGTCAAGACGTTTTGCTATGATATGAAAGTCATTGTCAAGCAGATAGGTGGCGGGGAGCACTCGTATGTCGACAAGGTCGCCTACATTGGGCGCACTGCCGATTTCCCATTCATACGGATAGCCTTCCATGTCTTTGCGCCATTCGGCTGTAGGCTCTCCGGGGTTGATTAGCACGATTTTCACTGTGCCGTTTTTCACCAGACGTGTGGTAGCCGCATCGGCATTCAGTCGCAGACGGCTCATCGAGCAGTCGCTACAGCTCTCGGGCTGGAACATCACTACTACGTACTCTGCCTTGTTGTCGTAGAGAGCGTGTTTCGCACCGTGGCGGGTAGTGTAGTCGAATGCAGACATGTTGCTTCCGGGCTGTGAGGAGTTGAGCATGCGTATCTGTGTGAGATATTTCTCCTTTTCAGCCGGCTTTATCTTTTTGTGGCTTAAAAGCGGACGCAGGAACATCAGGTAGCAGTCTTCGCTCCAGAACTCCGCCTGCGGGCCGAAAAGTGTACGCTCGGCCTCCGAGGCAATCAGCGACAGGGCTTTCGGGTCATTGGCATATCGTCCGGTAAGAGACGAGATAGAACTGCGCACACTGTCCTTTGAGGCATATGGGATGAAGCCTACGAAATCGGAGAACGCTTTATGGAATTTTGCTGTGTCGGCCATTATCTTCTTCATGTCGGCCTTGTCCCAGAAGTGGGTCATGACGTAGCTCGTGCGTGCTTCAAGCGAATTGAGCGTGTCGGGAGCCTGCGGATACTCAAACGGTGTAGCCGGCATTCGGTGGCTGTTGTCGTTGTTTTCCGCGGCGGCGCTGATATATCCTGCGGCTGTTGCGGCAATAAAAACAAGAGTATATAGTATTCGGCGCATAATTGGCATGATTTTTGAAAACAAAGATACGAAACTTCATACAAACGGCAAAACACCCCCATCGTGGCGCCATTAAAAAATACTGTTAAAATTTAAAACACTCTCTTAACTTTATAAAGGAGTGGCTTGTTAATAAAACAGAATCATAAAACAATACATTCATATTATCCTGTAATTATGAATTTCAATAACTTCACAATCAAATCGCAAGAGGCTATCCAAAAAGCCGTCGAGATTGCCAAAGGGGCAGGAAACCAGGCCATAGAACCGGTACATCTGCTGAAAGGAATCCTGACGGAAGGCGATTCGCTGCTTACCTTCATATTCCAGAAGGTAGGTGCCAATGCATCGCAGGTGGCAGGCTCGATTGACAGGGCTATCGAAAGTGAACCCAAAGTGTCGGGCGGCGAACCTTATCTGAGCCGTACCTCGAACGATGTTCTCCAGAAAGCACTTGATGTCGCTAAAAAGCAGGGCGACCAGTATGTCACAATAGAGGCTATACTTCTTGGCATATTCCTGGTGAAGAGTTCAGCCTCGCAGATACTTAAGGATGCCGGACTTACCGAGCATGAGCTTACCGCAGCGATAGAGGAACTGCGCAAAGGCAAGAAAGCCACCGACCAAAGTGCGGAGGACACCTACAATGCGCTCAGTAAATACGCTATAAACCTTAACGAACGCGCACGTTCCGGCAAACTTGATCCGGTCATAGGACGTGACGACGAGATACGCCGCGTGTTGCAGATTCTAAGCCGCCGCACAAAGAACAATCCTATGCTGATTGGTGAGCCGGGTACCGGAAAGACCGCTATTGCCGAGGGACTTGCCCATCGTATAGTGCGTGGCGATGTGCCTGAGAATCTGAAAGACAAGCAGATTTACTCTCTGGACATGGGTGCGCTTGTGGCCGGTGCAAAATATAAAGGTGAATTCGAGGAACGTCTCAAAGCTATCGTGAATGAAGTCACACAGGCCGACGGCGACATTATATTGTTTATTGACGAAATCCATACTCTCGTAGGTGCAGGAAAAGGCGAGGGAGCCATGGATGCCGCCAATATTCTTAAGCCGGCTCTTGCCCGCGGCGAGTTGCGCAGTATCGGCGCCACCACGCTCGACGAGTATCAGAAATATTTTGAGAAAGATAAGGCTCTTGAACGTCGTTTCCAGAAAGTAATGGTAAACGAGCCTGACGAACTGAGTGCCATATCCATACTCCGTGGCCTTAAGGAACGCTACGAAAACCATCATCAGGTGAGAATACGCGATGAGGCGATTATTGCAGCCGTGCAGCTCTCCGAGCGATATATTACCGACCGTTTCCTCCCCGACAAGGCTATCGACCTTATCGACGAGGCCGCCTCAAAGCTGCGTCTGGAGCGCGATAGTGTGCCTCAGGCTCTTGACGAAATCACACGCAAGATTGCCCAGCTTGAAATTGAGCGTGAGGCTATCAAGCGCGAGGGTGACAAGGAGAAGGTAAAGACTCTTGAAAAAGAGCTTGCCGACCTGCGCGACACTGAGAAGGAGTTTAAGGCAAAATGGCAGTCGCAGAAAGAGCTGATCAATCGCATTCAGCAGAATAAGATTGATATCGAGCAGCTTAAGTTTGAAGCCGACAGGGCCGAGCGTGAAGGCGACTATGCCAAAGTGGCAGAAATCCGTTACTCTAAGATTCAGCAGAAAGAAAAAGAGAACGCCGACGTGCAGGAGCAGCTGAAATCCATGCAGGGCGAGAAGTCGCTCATAAAGGAGGAGGTCGATGCCGATGATATCGCCGACGTTGTATCGCGATGGACCGGTATCCCAGTGACCAAGATGGCGCGCAGCGAGCAGGAGAAACTGCTACATCTTGAGGAGGAACTTCATCGCAGAGTGGTCGGACAGAACGAGGCTATAGCAGCCATTGCCGATGCGGTGCGCCGTAGCCGTGCCGGACTTAATGACCCGCGACGGCCTATTGGATCATTCATATTTCTTGGAACCACCGGTGTAGGAAAGACCGAGTTGGCCAAGGCTCTCGCCGAATACCTCTTTGACGATGAGAATATGATGACGCGTATCGACATGAGCGAGTATCAGGAGAAGCATACCGTGAGCAGGCTTGTCGGAGCGCCTCCGGGATATGTAGGTTATGACGAAGGCGGTCAGCTTACGGAAGCCGTGCGCCGCAAGCCTTATTCGGTCGTATTGTTCGACGAGATAGAGAAGGCACATCCCGATGTATTCAACATCCTGCTTCAGGTACTCGACGATGGCCGTCTTACCGACAACAAGGGACGTCTGGTCAACTTCAAGAATACGATTATAATCATGACCTCAAACATGGGCTCCAATGTGATACGTGAGAACTTCGCGTCGATTACCGACGGAAACCACGATGAGGTCGTTGAGAAAACAAAAGAGCAGGTGCTCGAAATGCTTAAGAGTACAATACGCCCTGAATTCCTCAACCGTATCGACGAGATTATAATGTTTACCCCTCTCAACGAGCGAGAGATTCAGGATATCGTTGGTATTCAGGTGAATTCTATAAAGAAGATGCTGGCTACCAACGGTGTAAATCTTGAAGTCACACCGTCGGCTCTGAGCTATCTGGCAAAAGAGGGGTATAACCCTGAATTTGGCGCCCGTCCGGTCAAACGTGTTCTGCAGCGTATGGTGCTCAACCGCTTGTCGAAGGATATACTTGCACAGAAGGTGGATCGCGAACATCCTATCATTATTGATGCCAAGGATGACGAACTGATTTTCCGCAACTGACAAAATCCGCATATAGAGAATGAAGCCCGTCCGCCCGTGTGCAAGCCGCATAGGTGGACGGGCTTATTTTTTTACTCAAGGATGGAGATATAAGAAATCCCGAAGACTGCACTGACAGCCTCCGGGACTTGGAGCTTGTTGAAAAAAAGCTCTTATTATAGTTGATTGAAACCCTCGGTATTATTATTCGCCTGCTGCTGTTTTGGCAATAGGGGCGCTCATGGGCGAGGAGTAGCTTTTTGCGTAGTATTGGTGGAGCTTCTTTTTAAGATTCTTCACTACTGACGCATATGCCGGGTCGTTGGCTACGTTGTGGCGTTCCTCTGGGTCCTTGTTGTAGTCATAAAGCTCATAGGCCACTACCTTCGATTCGTCAAAAGGCATATAGGTCTTGAATCCTTTGGTCCATTCTACAAGGCGGTAGCGGGAGTCACGCAATGCGTATCCTGTGATGTCTTCTTCAAGTTCCTTGGCTTTACCTTTCAAATCGGTGTCGGTCGATATGGTATAATTCTCGGTGCAGCTGCGCGAGAACTGGCTGATGGCATAATCCTTGGTCTTCGCTTTCGGATTTTTAAGGATAGGCACGAGGCTCTTTCCGTCAAGCTGCTGTGGATGTTCTGTCTTTGTAAGTTCACACACAGTAGGGAATATGTCGAGAAATTCTACTACGGCATCCGACTTCACACCCTTCTTCATGCCCGGCGCCGATACAATGAGAGGCACATGGGTCGACTGCTCGAAGTCGGATAGTTTGTTCCACATACCGTGGTCGCCAAGGTGGTATCCGTGGTCGCCAAACATGATTACGATAGTGTTGTCGGCCAGACCTTCTTTTTCAAGCGCTTCAAGCACCTTTCCTATCTGGGCGTCGGTATATGATATGCATGCGTAGTAAGCATGGAGAAGACGTTTCTGAGTCTCAGTGTCAAGATGTTTGGTGTCGACGAAGCTCTCAAACGGCGGTATGTCGGAGTATCCTTTCAGCTCCAGTGAATTATGATAGGCATATTCCACCGGGTCGGTCGACATCTCCTGGAACTCGGCTACCGGCATCGACTCGCGGTCATACATGTCCCAGTATTTTTTCGGAGCGCAGAATGGCAGGTGGGGCTTTTTGAAGCCGACACCCAGGAAAAACGGCTTGTCACTGTTCTTTAGCTTACCAAGGGCTTTCACGGCCTCTTCGGCAATCACTCCGTCGACATAGCCGTTGTCGGGCACGTTGGCGCATTCGGTGGCTACGCGGCCGTTGGATAGGGCATATTGCGACCCCGAAGTCTTTATATAAGGCAGGCTCCATGATATTGGGTCATCTTTTACCTCCTTGTCTTTTAAAGGATGGTACACCTTGCCTACACCGACTGTCTCATAGCCGTTGTCTTTCAGCGCCTGAGGCATGGTCACGATGTCAGGGTTGTTCTTGCGGAATGAGCCCATGAGCCACCATACTCCCGTATGGTCGGGATTTAGGCCTGTCAGAAGCGACGAACGTGTAGGCCCGCTGAGCGATACCTGGCAATAAGCGTTGTTGAATGTAGTGGCTCGAGATGCCAGTGCGTCCATTGCAGGTGTCTTGGCGATAGGGTCACCGTAAGGGCCAATCCATGGCTTCATATCGTCGATGGCGATAAGAAGTACATTGGGCCGGTCATCGGCCTTTTTTGTGTCGGCCGGCTTGGCATCGGCTACGGCCGGCACCATGGCTGCTACATTGACTCCGCAAAGCAATCGGTTTAAATTTTTTCTGTAATTCATGATTAGGCGCTAAAATTTTTTGAATTTATTAACCCTTTTTGCTAATTTTGCACAAAGATACAATTTTTCTTCAAAACATAACATTATTAGCTGTAATTTTAGTCATGACGAAATTTAAAGCCATCATTTCGACATTGGTATTAATCTGTGCCACCTCTGTCTCTGCGCAGACTCTCGACACAAAGGCTCTTGCGGAATTCTCCCCTGCTACTATGCGCCAGACATTTGATGTGTGCAAGTATGTGAAACTTACACCCGAGCAGCAGGTGAAACTTGCCAAAGCCATAGAAAAGGAAAATGCCTTTTTTATCAAGGCGATTAATGATAATGAAGGTGTGCTTACAACAAAGGGCAACAATCAACTCGGAAAGATGCGCGACAACACTCTGAAATCAATTCTTGACGATGAGCAGATTCAGCAATATTGGCGTGGTGTATATAATGCCGAGGCAATGGCCGAAGGAGCCGCTATCGCAAATACTCTTCAGAAGAAGTATGGACTTACCGACCAGAACTGGAAATTTATCAATGTCGCGTTCTATAAAATAGCTCTTGACACACGCATGTTGAAGAAAGTGATGGCCGACCAGCCGAAGAAAGCAGCCAAAATGATTGCCGAGCTTCGCGACGAGCAGCTGAAAAGTATCGAGGAAAAAGGTGGCATTCGTGTGAATCCTGACAAAATGACCGTCAAGGTAGTGCGGGAGTTCGACCCCAACGCCTTGATTAAAGAGTAATATTGGGGAACGGGGTCTTAGTTTTACGAATAAAAAGCGCATCGCGGTGGAGCATTGTCCCGGCGGTGCGCTTCTGTTATTGCCTAATGTAGGTCGTATAGTATAGAGTGTCATGCAAACAGTGCACGGAAAGCCTCCTCGACTTTCGCCACTTCGGTAATCTGTATCTTGAGTTTCGACGTATCGAATCCCTTGAGATTATGGCGAGGCACTATGATGTTGCTGAACCCGAGTTTTTCGGCTTCAAGTATGCGCTGTTCGATACGGGTGATAGGTCGTATCTCCCCCGTAAGGCCCACTTCGCCCGACATGCATACATCGCGTGCTATAGCCATATCTACGTTTGATGACAATATGGCGCATATTACACTGAGGTCGAGCGCCGGATCATTGACTTTAAGGCCGCCTGCAATGTTGAGAAACACATCTTTCTGGGCCAGTTTGAATCCGACACGCTTCTCGAGCACAGCGAGCAGCATGTTCATCCGTTTGGCATCAAAGCCTGTTACCGAACGCTGTGGGGTACCGTATGCGGCCGTCGACACAAGAGCCTGGGTCTCGATGAGGAACGGGCGCACGCCTTCGAGCGTGACGCCGATGGCCGTTCCCGACAATACCCCTTCGCCCGATTGCGATACAAGCAGTTCTGACGGGTTGGTCACTTCCCGCAGACCACGTTGCACCATCTCGTATATGCCGAGTTCAGATGTCGATCCGAACCGGTTTTTAATAGACCGGAGTATGCGGTACATATAATGCCGGTCGCCTTCAAACTGCAACACGGCGTCGACGATATGTTCCAGCACTTTGGGTCCTGCGATAGAGCCTTCCTTGTTTATGTGGCCGATAAGGAGCACAGGCGTACCTGTCGATTTGGCAAATCGCAGCAGTTGTGCCGCGCATTCCCTCACCTGGCTTACGCTTCCGGCCGACGACTCAATGGAATCTGAAGCTATGGTCTGTATCGAGTCGACCACCATGATTTCCGGATTGAGCGACTCGGCGTGTCCGAGGATATTCTCAAGCGAGGTGTCGCACACTATGTAGCAATTATCGCTTAGCCGCCCTATGCGGTCGGCACGCATCTTAAGCTGGCTTGTGCTCTCTTCGCCGCTTACATACAATATGCGCTTGCCGCGTATCGATAATATGTTTTGTAATACAAGTGTCGATTTTCCGATGCCCGGCTCGCCGCCTATCAGCACTATCGAGCCTGCTACAAGCCCTCCGCCAAGCACACGGTTGAGTTCTTCGCTTGGCATGTGTATGCGTGTCTCGCTTACAGTCTCTACCTGCGAGATGGGTTTCGGCACGCTTTTTCGCGACGGGTCGAAAGTCGCACTTTTGCTTTTGGAGCCGCCCGCCGGCAGTTTTTCCTCAATCATGGTGTTCCATTCACCGCATCCCGGGCAGCGTCCCACCCATTTGGGCGATTCGGTGCCGCAGTTGTTGCAGAACCATGCCGTTTTCTGTTGTTTGGCCATAAATGGTAAGGTTTCTTGATTATTATTCAAGCAGGTTACGGCGGAATTCGCTCAATGTTATGGCTGTAGCCATACCGACATTAAGCGATTCGCTTGTCGGGGCGCCGGGAGGGTAGGAGGGTATCAGCAGACGTCGCGACACGGCTTGCTCTACTTCCGGTGATATCCCCTGGCCTTCATTGCCCATTACTATCATTGCCGTTTCGGGAAGGCGGCATGAGTATATGTTGTCTCCGTCGAGAAATGTTCCATACACCGGTATGCCCCGGTGCTCGCTTATAAAATCCGGCAGAGGAGTGTAATGGCATTTCACCCTGGATATTGCTCCCATTGTCGACTGCACGACTTTTGGACCCCATACATCGGTTGTGTCCGGCGAGCAGATAATCTGGCGCACTCCATACCAGTCGGCAATCCGTATGATTGTGCCCAGATTACCCGGGTCCTGCACTCGGTCGAGCAGCAGTGTGATGCCGGTCGACAGCATCTCTGTGTCTATGGTGTACTGTGGAATGCGGTATATCGCTACCACTTCAGGTGCGGTAGAGAGATGGCTCATGCGTTCGAGTTCATTGCGCTTTACCGTAATAATCTCTACTTGATGTGGAATTTCGTGTCCGTGAATGGCAAGCCATTTATCTGTGGCGCACAGCGACCGTACCTCGAAATGGGCGATGGTATCGAGCACACACTTTGTGCCTTCAGCCATGAAGAGTCCGTGTTCACGGCGTGTTTTGGCTCTGTCGAGGTCGGCATACAGCTTACGGTCGTTATTGGTGAGCGGCATAATATATTGAGAGAAAAAGCAAAGGAGGCGGGTATCGGCCACCTCCTTTGTAATATGTATAAACGGTTTCGGGGTATTTATTACATCGACTCGATGCGCTTGAGGTTTGCTTCGTCCTCAAGGCTGTAGTAGATGCTGCGGAGCAGACGGCGGGCCTCCTGTTCTGTCGACTCGTTCTTGAGGGCGTTCTCCAGATAGGGGATTGACTCGCGGAGCAGGGGATCTACTTTCTCTTTGCGGATTTTGGCGTATTCCGCGTTGGGAAGTGTGGCCGAAGCCTCGTCGATTTTTGCACCCTGTGCGTATATCACGCGGCCCATGTCAAGCTGGCCTTTGGGGAAAGTGGGGTCGATGGTGACGGCCTTGGTCAGATACTCCTGAGCTTTGTCGAGTTCGTTCTGGCTCTGATAGAGGATACCGAGCACATCGTAAAGTTCGGCATTGTTGGGCGATACGGAGATAGCTTTTTCAAGAAGTTCCTTGGCCTCGTCGTATTTGCGGTTGTTGATTTTGTCGTTGATGATGATGTTGAGATACTTCACGGTAGTGTCACCGCAAGCCTTGTTGCCGAGGTCGGCATAGTATACAACCTTGCGGTTGGCTTTTTCCTGTGCTACGCTGTCGGTCTCGGCGGCTGCTTTCTGGGCTGCTACAGATACTGCGTAGTCATACAGGTCGCTCTTGTTGTACCCTTTGCTCAGAGCATAGTCAAAAGCGTTGAGGGCGGCGTCAAGTTTCTCAGCCTGCCATGCGGCGAGGGCCTGGAAATATGATATTTCGGCAGATACACTGTCGGGAAGGGCTGCGGGAGCATCGTTTCCGAGCATCTTGTTGGATGGCATGTTAAGATAGATATCCCATGCACGATATGCGCCGTCGAAATCTTTGGCATCCCACAGATACTGTCCGGCCGATACATAGTCCTGATGGTGTGCGGCCATTTTCTTGACCATATCCTTGGAGTATTTGGTCTTGATTTTCTTGCTGCCGTCCTTGTTGAGCTTGGGAGCGCCGGTCTTGTCGGTCTCTACGATAGAGTCGAGAGGAAGGGCTTTCATGAAGTAGTCGTAGCCGAGTAGCAGGTCGTTGCCCATTATCTGGCCGTCTGCGTTCTGGCCTACGGCTTTCTTGCCGAGCAGATTGTCATAGTCGCCGTATTCGATAGTGCCGGCTACATACCATGTCTGAGCGTCGTTGGCGGTTTCGGGATTGGTCATGGCGGGCTTCAGCATGTCGCGTGCTGCCGCGAAGTCGGCGTTAAAGCCTTTGGCCTTTCCTTCTACCTCTTTTACAAGGCTTTTCTGGGCCGATGCGGAAAGCGCGGCCACAAGGCACAGACCTAAGATACTTAATTTTTTCATATTTAATGACGTATGGTTATTGGTTGATTTTTGATTTTCATTCGGTAAAATGGCGCGTACCATATGCCTGATTATGGCGACCCGCCGTAATTCAACGTGCAAATATAGCTGTTAAATGTGGAAGCACAAAATTAATGATAGTTAATTTGATGTCTGTTGTGGCTGTCTGCCTGGTATATCCGGCCAATCATCCCTGTTGAAGGCATATCGGTGAAAATGATTATCTTTGCTCCCCGGCTATTCTGTATTAGCCGTGATAAATTGAGAAATTGACTGGAATGCTTGATATACTCTGCAATACTGCTGTTTCTGCCGGATGCGGACGTTGGAAAGGCCGCTTTGCGCCTTCTCCCTCCGGGCGGATGCATCTCGGCAATGTCTATGCCGCTCTGATGTCGTATGTGTCGGCCAAAGCTAAGGGCGGAAGCTGGCTTCTGCGCATAGAGGATATTGACCGTCAGCGTTCGCGGCAGATATGGGCCGATATGATAATGTCTGATCTCGACTGGCTTGGACTGGGCTGGGATGAGGGTCCGATATATCAAAGTGCACGCGATGACGCATATATGTCATATCTGGAGCGCCTCGCGGGGATGGGACTGGTATATCCCTGTGTATGCACTCGCGCCGACCTGATGGCATCGAGGGCTCCACATGCTTCCGACGGACATGTGGCTTACTCCGGACGTTGCCGCCCGTCGGCGCCATGCTATGGTGCTGTCGCCGCAGAGGCGAATCTACGTCTCATGGTGCCCCCCTGCCCGGGTGCCCCTGGTAGTGATGAGGTGTCATTTGACGATTTAATCTGTGGGCGTCAGAATGTGGCGCTGTCCGGTTATTTCGGCGATTTTGTGCTCCGGCGCAAGGGAGGTGACTGGGCCTATCAGTTTGCCGTGGCTGTCGACGATGCCGATATGGGCGTCACAGAGGTGGTGCGTGGAGATGATTTGCTTATGTCTACAGCCCCTCAGCGTTATGTCATGTCATTGCTGGAACTGCCGGAGCCTGTGGTATACGCTCATCTCCCACTCCTTAAAAATTCCGATGGCGTGAGGCTGTCCAAGCGCGACGGAGCCTTGTCAATGGAATGGCTGCGGGCCAATTGCTCTCCTCGCGATGTGATTGTAGCTGTATGCAGAGCTGCCGCGGTCAATCCTGAAGAGATGCTGTCGGTGCTTGAACGGCTGAGGTAAACGCTGTCGGACGGACATATCTGCTTGAAATAGTGTGATAGAATTCCTTAAAATTTGCACAAGTGCGGCATAATTGGTAATTTTGTCGTCGTTACCTCTCGGATAGGGGTTCGGATGCCTTTTCTGGCATCATGTTGCGACTCTTATCTTGGAGAATTTGTGCTGTAGGATTTGAATAGACAATTATTGTAATGAATATAGCGATAGTCGGAACAGGTTATGTCGGTCTTGTCTCGGGAGCATGTTTTTCCGAGATGGGGGTTGATGTGACATGTGTCGACATAGATACAGAAAAGATAGCGCGGCTTAATGCCGGTGAGATACCTATCTACGAGCCGGGGCTTAAGGAGCTTGTGTGTCGTAATGTAGAGGCCGGACGCCTCCATTTCGTCACCTCGCTTGCCGAATGTCTCGACAATGTGGAGGTGGTGTTTTCCGCGGTAGGTACCCCTCCCGACGAGGATGGCGGCGCCGACCTGAGCTACGTCCTTGATGTAGCCCGTACATTCGGACGCCACATTAACCGATACACTCTGCTTGTCACCAAGTCGACTGTGCCGGTTGGCACCGCTGCAAAGATTAAGGCCGAGATAGCCGATCAGCTTGCCGAGAGAGGCGTAGATATAGATTTCGAGGTTGCAAGCAATCCCGAGTTTCTCAAGGAGGGAGCCGCTATCAAGGATTTCATGTCGCCCGACAGAGTGGTTGTCGGTGTGGAGAGCGAGCGGGCAAAAGCTGTTATGACAAAACTTTACCGACCTTTCCTTACCAACAATTTCCGTGTCTACTTCATGGATATTCCCTCGGCCGAAATGACAAAGTATGCGTCCAATGCTATGCTTGCTACCCGCATATCCTTTATGAACGATATTGCCAATCTGTGCGACCGTGTGGGCGCCGATGTCAATATGGTGCGCAAAGGTATCGGTACCGACGCTCGTATCGGTGGCAAGTTCTTGTACTCCGGCTGTGGCTACGGAGGGTCGTGCTTCCCTAAGGATGTAAAGGCTCTCGCCCGTACGGCGCGCGAAAACGGATGCGTGATGCGTGTGGTCGAGGCTGTCGAGGCCACCAACGAGGCTCAGAAAAAAGTCGTTTTTGAAAAGCTCAGTTCTGCGCTCGGTACTGAGTTGGCCGGGATGACCGTGGCCGTATGGGGTCTTGCTTTCAAACCGGAGACCGACGATATGCGCGAGGCACCATCTCTGGTGGTGATTGAAAGCCTTGTCGCAGCTGGTGCGATTGTCCGTGTATATGATCCGGTAGCTATGGCTGAATGCCGTCGGCGTCTGGGTGATGGATGTTCTCTGCCTGGCAACGGGCGTATCGAATATGCATCCGATATGTATGATGCCGCTCTTGGAGCCGGTGCTTTGCTGTTGCTTACCGAATGGAAACAGTTCCGCATGCCTTCGTGGCCTGTATTGCGCCGTGTTATGACAAATCCGTTGATTGTCGATGGCCGTAACATATATGACCGTTCCGAAGTCGAATCGGAAGGCTTTATATATTATGGTATCGGCCGGTGATTTTTAAATTGATGTTTTACCCACAGTGAAAAGTTAATATAGATTCAACTTTACTAATTAATAATACTACACACTAATGTTATGAATTTCTGGTTACTATGTAATTTTGTCGTATTTGTACTTTGCGTGATGTTTGCGGGTATATTTATTCCGCAGATTTTGCTTGTCGCTTTCAAGAAAGATCTTTTCGATATGCCTGATGAGCGCAAGATCCACAAAGGTATCGTGCCTCGGCTCGGAGGCATCGCATTCACTCCTGTGATATGTTTTACCGTATCGCTCATTCTGGGCATTACTATGCTTGTTGGCGACTCCAGGCTCATGTCGCTTGTCGAGGCGCAGACTCTTCCCCTCTCAATGGGATTCTGCTCCCTGTTCCTGATGTATATTGTCGGAGTAGGCGATGACCTTGTCGGAGTGCGCTATCGTGCCAAGTTTGTGGCTCAGATACTTTGTGCCGTATTTATCATCATGGGCGGCTTCTGGATTAACTCGTTCCATGGATTTTTATGGATAGATTCCATTCCTGCATGGCTCGGGTGGCCTCTGACCGTGCTGTATATCGTATTCGTATGCAATGCTCTTAATCTTATCGACGGAATCGACGGTCTCGCTTCCGGTCTGGCAATGACAGGCTTCATTATCTATGGCGTCACATTCTATCTTTTGGGACAGTATGTATATGCCATGCTTTCGTTTGCTTCGCTCGGAGTGCTTGTGCCGTTCTTCTATTACAACGTATTCGGCAACCCTGCAAAGCGTAAGAAAATATTTATGGGCGATGCTGGCTCTCTTACTGTAGGCCTCCTGCTCTCATTCCTGAGCCTGCATCTGTTTACAGCCCCGACGCTCAATCTCGAAGGATTCTACTGCAACTCGTTCGTTGTAGCCGTGTCTCCGCTTATCGTGCCTTGCTTCGATGTAGTGCGTGTGTTTATCGGACGTGTGCGCAAAGGCAACAATCCGTTCCTCCCCGACCGTACCCACATCCATCATAAACTCCTTTCTTTAGGCATGCCTTCGCGCAGAGCTATGGTTACAATCGTTGGAGTAGCACTGTTTTTCTCGGTGGCTAACATTTGTCTTGCCAATATGCTCAACATCACTCTTCTGATTATTCTCGACATCGCATTCTGGGCGCTTGCCAATATGGCTCTTTCCCGTGCGGTGAAGAGTTGCGACAAGAATAAAGTTTCAGTGCCCGCCTGATTACGTTAAAATATAATACATTGTGCCCCTGCATGGACTGCCCATGCAGGGGCGCAATGTATGTGATGATGTGACGCTGTTGCGGCGCACGGTCAGTTGAGCGACGGATATTGTGGGTGATAAAGCCATCCGCGGTATTTCGCACCCATTGTGCGCACCTGGCCGTGCCAGTATCCGTCCTCCGAACCCTGAAGTATTGTATCGGCATCCTTCATGCTGGTTACAGCCCACACGTTGTTTTTCAGCTCGTCGTCAAGCTGCCCCACATCCCAGCCGCTGTAGCCCAGACAGAACCGTACGAATCCCTCCAGCGGATACCCTGCGTTGACATAGTCTATCATGCAGTCGAAATCTCCGCCTATATACATCCCGTCGGCTATATGCTTGGCTCCGGGAATTATGTCACCGAGGCGATGTATGAAATAAAGCCTGTCGCCCGAAAGCGGCCCACCGCAGTATACCGGTACCGGTTCGCGGCGCGTCACATTATTCAATAAATCCGACAGCAGATAGTTGGTAGTCTTGTTCATGACAATACCCATCGATGACTCTCCGTCGCCGTAATCTACGAGGTATATTACCGCATGGTTGAAATAGCTTTCGCGTAAAAAAGGCTCGGCCACAAGTAGGGCTCCTGACGAGGGGTTGATGCGCGGCAGATCTATGCGGTTGAGAAATTGGTCGAGATCCTTCATAGCTGTATACTTTCCTTTTATAAAACGATTCACTAAGGGCATGTTTGAAAATAAATGCAAATTTCATCCTGTTGGATTTTTACAAAAAAAATGGCAGGAATGAGATAATTATTCATAAAGCATATTCATGGGCAAAATAAAATATGTTATAATGCATTCTTCAGTTCGCATTTATTATTAAACAAGCTCTAAACATGCTCTAAGTTACAGATATTTTTTGAAAATAGCCAAATGCTATTGGCTTAATCTCGGGTTATTGATATGTAAATAATGTTAACGGAGCCATTTGGCTGTTATTTACCTATGGAGTGAAGGCACTGTTAGAAAGAGAAGAATCAAAATTGGCTATTAGTATTATTTAACATCGTAGTGCCGATTTGTTGCACAGGTGTCTGTGTACCTTTGTGGAAAACAAAAGTTAATATCATCTGACTATGACTACACACACCACTACCATCGTGAACTGCCGGGACAGACCGGTCTGACTGCTATGTCCCGGCATCGTTCCGGTGATGATGAAGAATCCAAATAGAAACGCACAGTTTTTATGTTGCAGTTCGCTGAATAAAGGTATTTCTCTCTCCTCGGAGGGGGATGCCTAAGCGGCGGGGGCGGGCGAGTCCGCCCCCAAGAGCGAACTCAGACAAAAGGATATGTTGTAGAGGTAAACAGCAATACAAAAAAAGGAGACCGAAGTCTCCCTAAGATTAAGTAATTTTGTATTGCTAATTATGAAACACTTAACCTCGGAACAAAGGTACGAAATTTACCTTGGAAGAAAAAGGGGCTGGAGCAGAAGCCGCATTTCAAGAGAGATCGGCGTTAGCACCTCTACAGTGAGCAGGGAGCTGACACGCAATGTCAACTCCAATGGCGAGTATGTCTGGTTTAATGCCCAGGCTAAATCAGAGGCACGCAAACATGGACTTCAGGGCAACCACCGTAAGTCACCTGAACTCTGGTGGCGTATAGAGCAGTTGATTATAGACGAAGACTGGTCGCCGGCCCAGATTGCCGGTGTTCTACGCAAGGAAGGCATCCATATCGTAAAGCAGACCATATATAATCATGTTCATGCCGATAGATCCGGAAAACTGGCCGCGCATATGCCTCACAGGCTGAAATACACCCGGAGAACCAAGGCCTTACACCCCACAAAGGCGACCAACATTGCCAACAGGACAAGCATACATGAACGTCCCAAAGAGGCCGACGGCACGCGTTTCGGCGATTGGGAGATGGACACCATTGTCGATTCGTTCGGACATGTCATATTAACCCTGACCGAACGATCCACCAATTTTATTCTTATGCAGAAACTTCATCATGGACGCAAAGCCATGCCCACGGCACAGACTGTGGCAAGGCTTCTTTATCCCTACCGTGACTCCTTGAGGACAATCACCACTGATAATGGATGCGAGTTCGCTGCACATCTTGAGATAACGCGTCTGCTCAGTATGAAAAATCGCGAAAAAGTTATCGTGTACTTCGCTGATTCATACTGCTCATGGCAAAAAGGCGCCATTGAGAATGCAAACAAACTCATAAGAAAGTATATCCCTAAAAAATCCAATTTCGATGACTTCTCCGATAAACGAATAATGGAGATACAGAAGAAATTAAACCGTCGTCCTCGCGAGAAAATCAACTTTGACTCTCCAAAACAGCGCTTTTTCGCAAATGTCGGTTAACTTTGCATTTGCTGTTGGACTCTACACGTTCCGGTGATGACTGCCGCATATGATAAAACTGCCCGGCGTATATGGATTTGTGCCGGAAAAGGTGTATCTTTGTAGGTTGGTTAATTTAACCGCAATAGTTCTATACTATCACATACTGAATAAAAAATCAACTAAATACCGCCTCATGAAATTTAATGTTTCCAGCAAGACACTCTACACATTTGTGTCAGCCGTCAGCAAGGTGATTAATTCGAAGAATGCGTTGACTATCCTCAATAATTTCCTCTTCGAATTATCCGGTGACACACTTACTGTCACAGCCTCCGACCTCGAAAATACTCTCGTAGCCCATATGGAAGTTATGGACGCTGAGGGCGAGGGTCGTTTCTGTGTCGACGCACGCCGTCTGGTCGACCTCCTCAAAGAGATGCCTGACCAGGGGCTGGAATTCAACATCAATGATCAGAATCTTTCCGTAGAACTGACTTATGCCACCGGCAATTACAGTTTTATCGCTCTCAACGGCTCGGAATATCCCTCCAACGAAGCCGATGCCGAGGCTTCCGATGCCAACTTCTCGTTTGTATGTCCTACCGAGCAGGTGCTGAAAGGCATCGACAACACTCTGTTTGCAGTAGGCAACGATGACCTGCGTCCGCAGATGATGGGTATCCTCTGGGATATCAAGCCTGATGGAATCGTATTTGTGTCAACCGACACACGCAAGCTCGTGCGCTATCGCAACAACATGTCAGAGCCCGGACAGGAAGGCTCGTTTATATTGCCCGTAAAGCCTGCCACGGTAATCAAGAATGTGTTTGCCAAGGAAGAGGCTATCAAAATTACGGTAGAGCCCAAGAGCGTTACTTTCGAAAGCCCCTCATATCGCTTCAACTGCCGATTTATCAAAGGCAACTTCCCCGACTACAACCGAGTGATACCTCAGAACAATCCTTATGTTGTCACTCTCGACCGTCAGCAGTTCCTTACCGCCATACGCCGTGTGGCTGTATTCGTTGACCAGGGCCACGGTCTGGTAAAGTTCCGTATCAACGCCGACAAGCTCACAATGAAAGCTACCGACAACAACTTCTGCACTTCAGCCCGCGAGGAGGTGCCCTGCGACTTTACAGGCAGTGATATGGTAATCGGCTTCAGCGCGCCATATCTGATAGAGATTATCAATACAATCTCTACCGAAAATGTGCTTCTCAAGCTCTCCGACCCGAGCCGTCCCGGTGTGTTTGTTCCCGCAGAACAGAGCGCTGACTCCGACTTGCTAATGCTGCTCATGCCAATGACTGTTTCTGAATTCTAAGAAATGAATCTTGTACTTACACGCCCGATAGTATTTTTCGACCTCGAGACCACAGGCACGAGCATCATGCGCGACCGCATTGTGGAGATTTCGATTATAAAGGTCATGCCCGACGGCTCGGAGATAGAACGTACCCTCCGTGTGAATCCGGGTATGCCAATTCCGGCCGAAGCTACCGCCATACACCACATTACTGACGCCGATGTGGCCGATGCTCCTACCTTCAGCATGATTGCCGCCGAACTTATGGAGCTTTTTGCCGACGCGGATATCGCCGGATTCAATTCCAACCGCTTCGATGTGCCTCTCCTTACCGAGGAATTCCTGCGTGCCGGAATTGCGTTCGACCTGTCAAAACGCCGTTTTATCGACGTGCAGACGATATTCCACAAAATGGAGCAGCGCACACTTGTCGCCGCATACAAATTTTATTGTGGAAAGGATCTCACCGAAGCCCATTCCGCAAATGCCGATACACGGGCCACATACGAAGTGCTGAAGGCTCAGCTCGACTGTTACGACACGCTGAAAAACGATGTAGCATATCTTGCCGAGTTCTCCACACAGAACAAGAATGTGGATCTTATGGGACGCATAATCCGTAATGACGCAGGCACCGAGGTGTTCAATTTCGGAAAATACAAGGGACAGCCTGTCGAAGAGGTGTTTCGCCGCGATATCGGATATTATTCCTGGATGATGCAGGGCGAGTTTCCTGCCAATACCAAACAGGTGATTACTGCTATAAAAATGCGCCTAAAATAATGACACACCCTTTAAAAGGCAAGCATATCATACTCGGCATCACCGGGGGCATAGCTGCCTACAAGTCGGCCATGCTTTTGCGACTGCTGGTCAAGGCCGGAGCGGAAGTGCAGGTGGTGATGACTCCCAATGCAAAAGAGTTTATCACGCCTGTCACATTGTCGACACTCAGCGGAAAGCCGGTAATAAGCGAGTTCTTTACCGCCAACACCGGTGAGTGGCACAGCCATGTCGACCTCGGGCTGTGGGCCGACGCTATGGTCATAGCCCCCGCTACCGCATCGACAATAGGAAAGATGGCCAACGGTGTGGCCGACAATATGCTCGTGACCACATATCTCTCGTCGAAGGCTCCTGTATTCGTGGCGCCTGCGATGGATCTCGATATGATGGCCCATCCATCGACAACTCGCAATCTCGCGCTGCTACGTTCGTATGGCAATCATATCATCGAGGCCAGAGCCGGAGAGCTGGCGAGCCACCTTACAGGCAAGGGCCGCATGGAAGAGCCTGAGCGTATAGTCGAGGTGCTTGACCGTTTCTTCGGGAAGAGTCTCGACCTGGCGGGTAAGCACATACTGATTACTGCCGGTCCTACCTACGAACGTATCGACCCTGTGCGTTTTATCGGCAATTACAGCTCCGGAAAGATGGGATATGCTCTTGCCGAAGAGGCCGCGGCGCGTGGTGCCCGGGTCACTCTGGTGAGTGGCCACGTAAGTATCGCGCATGATTTCAGCCCGTCGGTCGATGTAGTACGCGTGGAGTCGGCCCGTCAGATGCTTGATGCCTGCGAGGCGGCTTTTGCCGATGCCGATGCGGCCATCATGTGTGCGGCTGTGGCCGACTATGCGCCCGCCGCCCCTTCGGATACAAAGATTAAGCGTGAAGGCAATGAGCCTCCGGTGATAAGGCTTGTAAAGAATCCGGATATCGCCCGCACTCTTGGTGAGCGTAAACGCTCCGGACAGATACTTGTAGGATTCGCCCTGGAGACAGACCATGAAGGTGACAACGCCATATCCAAGCTGAAATCCAAGAATCTTGATATGATTGTCCTTAATTCATTGCGTGATGCCGGTGCAGGTTTTTCGACAGATACCAACAAGATTACGATATATACTGCCGACGGACGCACTGTTCCATTCCCGCTGAAGGACAAGCGCGAGGTCGCCGACGATATTCTTGATATAATGCTTACGCTCTGACATATGAAGTGTGTTCTCCTCGTTTTACGCTATGTTATGGCTGTTGCCATGCTGTCGGCAGCCTCGCTGTCGGCTGCAGCCCAGGAACTCAACTGTAAGGTCGAGATTGACTATTCGCAGGTGGCAGGTACAAATACCGCGGTGTTTTCAACTCTTCAGGACGCCTTGTCGGAATATATCAATACCCGCAAGTGGACCAATGCCCAGTTTTCGACAAACGAAAAGATAGAGTGCAAGCTCTTCCTTACTGTCAAGACCTATGAGGACCCGCATATCACCGGCGAACTTCAGATACAGTCGTCGCGACCTGTCTACAACAGCAACTATACCACTACGTTAATCAATTTCAAGGACACAAAAATTGAATTTGACTATTCGCAGGGCGAGCCGCTGATTTTCTCTGAAAACACGATGGAGAGCAATCTTACCGCTATAATAAACTACTATGTCTATCTGATTCTCGCTATCGACTTCGACAGTTTCTCACCACGTGGCGGCGACCAATACTGGGAGATGCTCAAGAATGTGGTGCAGATGGCACAGTCGGCCGGAGAAAGCGGATGGAAGGCATTCGAGGATACAAAGAACCGTGCCGCGGTGCTCAACGCGTTTACCGAACCCTCGACACAGAAGTTGCGCGACATGGTGTATGCCTACCATCGCACAGGTCTCGACGAGATGTCGGTAAGCCCCGACAAAGGACGCCAGCGCATCACTCAGTCGCTTGATATCCTTTCTGATGTAAGCCGGGTGGCTCCGATGTCGGTAGGGATATCCATGTTCAAGGACGCTAAGCTCGACGAGCTGGTAAATGTCTACTCCAAGGCACCTCAGGATGAGCGCGACCGTGTATACGAGTTGCTTTACAGTCTCTATCCTACCGAGGGTAAGCGCCTGGACCAGATTAAGAAGGGTAAAAACAAATAGAGCCGCGTCACAGCGACTGACTTAGAAGACCCAACGTTATGTTAAGATCTCTTCATATATCAAACTACGCTCTTATCGACACTGTCGATATCACATTCCACAATGGGCTCAACATAATCACCGGAGAGACCGGCGCCGGTAAGTCAATCATGCTCGGCGCTCTGTCGCTCATACTTGGCGAGAGGGCCGACCTGAAAGCTGTGCGCGATTCGGGTCGCAAATCGGTAATCGAGGCCACTTTCGAACTTCACGACTACAAGCGGCTGAAAGAGTACTGTGTGGCAAATGATATCGAGTGGGATGATAATGTCTGTATCCTGCGCCGGGAGATTGCCCCTGCCGGACGCTCGCGGGCCTTCATCAACGACTCGCCGGTGACGCTCGACCTCCTCTCCCACGTGGCCATGCTTCTGGTAGATATCCATTCCCAGCATAACAACCGTCTGCTTGCGTCGCCGGAGTTTCAGCTTAGCATTATCGACACTCTTGCAGGAAATGAACAGCTGCTTGCCGACTACTCGCGGCGCTTTGTCGCCTATAGGCGCGCATTGAAGCGTTTGCGTGATACAAAGAAACTTATCGAGCAGAACCGTCAGGACGAGGACTTCACCCGCTTCCAGCTTGAACAGCTCGATGCAATGAATCTTGAGGCAGGCGAGCAGGATCAGCTTGAAAAGGACCGCGACGTGCTTGCCAATATCACCGAGATAAAGTCGACACTTGGCGGTGCTCTCGACTCGCTCTCCAATGGCACCAACAATGCCATTGCCCTTCTTGGCGATGCTATGGAATATTGCGAGCAGCTTTCTCAGGTGCTCGACGATGCCGACAATATCGTGGAGCGGCTTAATACAGCTCATATCGAGCTACGCGACATAGCAGATACCCTGTCTGATTTCGACCGCGACCTCAATGCCGACCCCGACGAGCTCGAGGCCGTGGAGCAGCGTCTCAACGACATATATTCCCTGCAGTCGAAGCATCATGTCAGTTCAGTCGAAGCCCTTATCGAGCTGCGCGAGAATTTTAGGATAAAGCTCTCCTCGCTCGAAAACAGTTCGTATACCATCGAGGAGCTGGAGAAGGAAGCTCGGCGCGCCAAGGCTGCGGCCAAGGAGATTGCCGCCGAGCTTACACGCCGTCGTACTGAAGAGGCCCGCCGCTTCGAGAAGCTGCTGTGTGACACTGCCTCTCCGCTCGGCATGAAGAATCTGCGCGCACAAGTGGAGATTACCACAGGCGACATGTCATCGACCGGTATGGATACTGTCGAGTTTAAGTTTGCGTTCAACAAGAACCAGCCGTTTATGCCTGTTGGCTCGACTGCGTCGGGCGGCGAGATTTCCCGTCTGATGCTGTCGGTAAAGAGCATTATCGCAAGCCGCATGCAGTTGCCGTCGATTATTTTTGATGAAATCGACACTGGCGTGTCGGGAGATGTGGCCAACCGCATGGGTCTTATGATGCGCGATATCTCACGCTCTATCCAGGTGATGGCTATCACACATCTGCCTCAGGTGGCTGCTTTGGGCAATGCGCATTATAAGGTGTATAAGATTGACGACGAGGACGCGACCCATACCCATATACGCCAGCTCGACCGCGAGCAGCGTATCGATGAGATTGCCGTAATGCTGAGTGGGTCTACCGTCGATGCTGCCGCCCGTGCCAACGCCCTCTCTCTGTTAAGTGCAAGCAATAACTAAGAAACAGTTTATAAGAGCATGTTATAACTGTCTAACAAAAAATATAATGGAATCAACCGACTATATATTCGGCATACGCGCCGTAATCGAGGCCATAGAGGCCGGAAAAGAAATTGACAAGGTATTTATCCGCAAGGATCTCCAGGGGGATGCCCTTCTCAAAGAGTTGCTCGACAAGTTGCACCTGAGCCGTGTGCCGGTGCAGCGAGTGCCGGTCGAGCGCATCAACCGTATAACAAGGAAAAACCATCAGGGTGTGCTCGCGATGCTGTCGGCTGTCACATATCATCGTCTTGACCATATAGTGCCTGCATTGTATGAGGATGGCGTGCTTCCTTTTGTGGTAGTGCTTGACGGCATTACTGATGTGCGCAACTTCGGAGCGATAGCCCGCACATGCGAGTGTGCCGGAGTCGATGCTATCGTGATTCCCGAGCGCGGGAGTGTGAGTGTCGGAGGCGACGCTGTCAAGACCTCCGCCGGCGCGCTGCTTCATATCCCTGTATGCCGCGAGCGTTCCGCCGCGGGAGCCGTGCGTTTCCTCAAGGATAACGGCTACAAGATTGTGGCAGCGTCGGAGAAGGCCGATATCAATTACACCCAGGCCGATTATACCGGTCCGGTAGCCATCGTGATGGGTGCCGAGGATGTTGGCATATCGCTTGAGGTGCTCAAACAGTGCGACACATTTGTAAGCATACCACAGTTCGGGCATATCGGCTCGCTCAATGTGTCGGTGGCGGCCGGTGTCATCATATATGAAGTAGTGCGCCAGCGACTTGCCGGTAATCTTGAGGTGATATGACCAAAGAAGATGACTATCTTTTGCAGCTGAATGACCAGCAGCGCGACGCCGTAGTCTACAATGATGGCCCGCAGTTGGTAATAGCCGGCGCCGGGTCGGGCAAGACACGTGTGCTCACATATAAGATTGTACATCTGCTGCGCCATGGCTATGAACCATGGCGTATACTTGCTCTTACATTTACCAACAAGGCCGCCAAAGAGATGCGGGAGCGCATCCAACAGATGGTCGGCCCTGCTGTGGCCTCGCAGCTGTGGATGGGGACATTTCACAGTATTTTCGCCAGACTGCTGCGCTTCAACGCCGACCTTATCGGGTTTAAAAGCAGTTTTACGATATATGATGCGGCCGACACCAAATCGTTGGTAAAGACTATACTGCGCGATATGGAGCTTGACGACAAGATATACAAGCCAGCCACCGTTATCGCTGCCATATCCAATGCGAAAAACGCGCTGATATCGCCGGACATGTATATTACCGATTCCACTCAGATGTCGGCCGACGAGAGAGCGAAGCGCCCGGCGCTCGGTGCTATATACCGTGCATACTGCGCGCGTTGCCGCCATGCCGGAGCCATGGATTTTGACGACCTGCTGTATTACACGAATGTGCTGCTGCGTGATAATCCGGATATCCGCAGGAAATATCAGGAGTATTTCAGATATGTGCTTGTCGACGAGTATCAGGACACCAACTTTGCCCAGCATGTCATCATACGTCAGCTTTGCGAGGAGTCAAAGGCCCTGTGTGTCGTGGGCGATGACGCTCAAAGCATCTACTCGTTTCGTGGAGCCAATATCAGCAACATACTCAATCTGCACAAGTCGTTTCCGGCATTGCGCACATTCAAACTTGAGCAGAACTATCGCTCGACCCAGAATATCATAAATGCCGCCAACACTCTGATTGCAAAAAACAAGGAACAGATACCCAAGCAGGTATTCTCGCGCAACGATGTCGGCTCGCGCATAGAGGTCGTGCAGGCCTACAGCGACTATGAGGAGGCCATACTTGTGGCCAACAAGGTGTCGCAGATGCAGATGCGCAGCCACGACCCTTATAATGAGTTTGCCATTCTTTACCGTACCAATTCTCAGTCGCGACGCCTTGAGGAGTCGCTGCGTAACCGCAATATCCCTTACCGTATCTACGGCGGCCTGTCATTCTATCAGCGCAAGGAAGTGAAGGATATCGTGGCATACATGCGTCTGGCTGTCAATCCTGATGACGACGAGGCTTTCAAGCGGGTTATAAACACTCCGGCCCGAGGCATAGGGGACACGACCGTAAACAGGCTGATACATACAGCCATGCACTGTGGCGTGAGTATGTGGAATGTGGCTACATCGCTCGATTGCTACGATACCGGACTGAAATCGGCTGCAATCAAGAAGGTGACGGGTTTTGTCGAACTGGTGCAGAAATTCGTCGGAATGGTCACTGCCAACGCCTCGGCTTACGATGTTGCCCGCAGTATCGTCGAGGATACCCGCATGCTTGCCTCCCTCATACATGACAATACTCCGGAAAGTATCTCGAAGCAGGAGAACATTCTTGAGCTCCTGCAAGGCATATCGGAGTTTGTCGGCGAGCGCATGGAACAGTCAGCACAGGAGACGACTCTTGTCGATTTCCTTGCCAACGTGTCGCTTTCCTCCGACCAGGATATGAGCGACAGCAACGGTGAGGCTGTCACACTGATGACTGTCCATGCCGCGAAAGGTCTAGAGTTCAACAATGTGATTGTAGTAGGAGTTGAAGAGGAACTATTCCCCTCGGCAATGAGCTGCGACACATTGCGCGGTATAGAGGAGGAGCGCCGGCTATTGTACGTAGCGATAACTCGTGCGCGCCGCCATTGTGTGATTACATATGCCGCGAGCCGCTACCGCAACGGGCAGACAGCCCCGACACGCCCTTCAAGATTCATAGGAGACATAGACCGGGGATATCTGTATATTTCGCCCGGCAGTGAGTTCTCCCGCTCTGACAGTGTAATAAATCCTCTCGACAATTACCGAGATTCGATGGGGGGCAGAATGGCTGACGACCGTCGCCGTTCGTTCCGCCACCCGCTTGTCGATGACGAGCCGGCAAGGTCAAATATCCATCCTGTAAATCTGTCATCAAATCCTGTCGGTAGCAGTAGCGGGACTCAGGCTGATGGCGGCACCCACGATGTGGCAGACATAAAAGTAGGCATGCGTATCGAGCACTCGCGCTTTGGAGTCGGCACTATCTCGGCCGTCACATCAAATGCACCAAGTCCGACGATTACCGTTGCATTCAATGTCGTAGGCGAGAAGAAACTCCTTCTGAAGTTCGCTAGATTTACTATACTCGACAGCTGAACCAGGTAAGTGATAACTCAAAATAAAAGTATATAAGTATATATGAAAGCCACTGAGCTCACCACACCATATTATATAGTATATGAAGACCGTATACGCCGCAATCTTGAATTGATTACCTCGGTTGCGCGCGATGCCGGTGTAGAGATAATAATGGCATTCAAGGCCAATGCCCTCTGGCGTACATTCCCTGTAGTGCGCGAGTATGTGCGTGACTCCACGGCGAGCTCTCTCAACGAGATGCGTCTCGGCAACGATGAGCTTGGCGGAGAGGTACACACCTATTGTCCGGCCTATACCCCCGACACTATCGGTAAATTTCTGGCGGGGAGCACCCATCTTACATTCAACTCACTCTCTCAGTGGGAGTGGTTTCGCAAGGATGTGGAGGAGTATAGCGCCGCGCATCCCGACAAGCGTGTCAGCCCCGGACTGAGGGTCAATCCCATGTGTTCGGTAATCGAGACAGACATATACAATCCGGCTGTTCCCGGCTCCAGATTCGGAGCGACAGCCGAGCAGATTGGCGATTCTCTTCCGGATGGTATCGAGGGGATGCATTTCCATGCTCTGTGCGAGTCTACCTCACATGATCTTGAAAAGGTGCTCGAAGCATTTGAGAAACAGTTCGGAAAGTATCTGCCGCAGGTTAAATGGGTAAACATGGGTGGCGGTCATCTTATGACCCGCGAGGGGTATGACACAAAGCATCTTGTCGGACTCCTGCGTGCATTTCGTGAGCGCTATCCCTGGCTGAAGGTAATCCTTGAGCCGGGAAGTGCGTTTATGTGGCGTACCGGCGATCTGATTACTTCAGTTGTTGACGTCGTGGAGAACCAGGGAGTAAAGACCGCGATTATCGATGCTTCATTCGCGTGTCATATGCCCGACTGTCTGGAGATGCCCTACAAGCCGGCTATAACAGAGAGTGTGGAGCCGTGCGAAGGGATGCCTTCTTACCGTCTCGGGGGCAATTCCTGTCTGAGCGGTGATTTTGTCGGTGAGTGGACTTTTCCTAAGCCTCTGAAAATAGGAGATATCCTTACTCTTGAGGATATGAACCACTATACGACAGTAAAGACCACGATGTTCAACGGGATACAGCATCCCGATATCGTATGGTGCGACGCCGGCGGCGAATGTTCGGTCCTGCGCCATTTCACTTACGAGGACTATAAGAATCGCATGGACTGAGCCTGACACCAATCCGGAGATGCCGTAGCCTGCAACCTGAATACCAGATATTGACTTTTACCATACACAATGCCTAAATATTCTGTAATCATACCGGTATACAATCGTATTGACGAAGTCGACGATTTGCTTAAAAGCCTTTCGCAACAGACGTTTGCCGACTTTGAGGTAATAATCGTGGAAGACGGTTCGTCGCAGCCGTGTGACGGGGTGGTAAAACGCTATGCCGACAGCGTTGATGTGAAATACTTTTACAAATCAAATGAGGGGCGTTCAATTGCGCGCAACTACGGAATGGACCGCGCATCGGGTGAATATTTTATATTTTTCGATTCCGATTGTGTGATTCCTCCGGGATACTTCGAGCATCTCGACAAGGCATTGGGAGAGCGTCCTCTCGACTGCTTCGGCGGTCCGGATGCCGCTCACGACTCGTTTACTCCTACCCAGAAGGCAATCAATCATTCGATGACATCGTTCCTTACCACAGGAGGCATACGTGGCGGGAAGATAAGTCTGGAAAAGTTTACTCCGCGTACGTTCAATATGGGATATTCGCGCAAGGTTTACGAGCGGATAGGGGGATTCCGTGAGATGTTCTCCGAGGATATCGACATGAGTACCCGTATACGCAATGCCGGGTTTTCGATAGGCCTGATACATGATGCACCGGTATATCATAAGCGACGTGTCGATTTCCGCAAGTTCATGCGTCAGGTATACGTGTTCGGAATGTCGCGTATCACACTGTATCTTCTGTATCCCGACTCGCTCAAACTCGTGCACTGGCTCCCTGCGGTGGCTGTGGCAGGTGGCATAACTCTGTTTCTGCTCGGTATATTGGTGTCGCCATGGTTCCTGCTCCCGTTGGCCCTTTATCTGCTTGCGATATGGGTGGCCGCTCTTGTGTCGACGCATTCGGTGAAAATCGCCACGCTTGCTGTCCCCGCAAGCATAATACAGCTTGGGGGATACGGATGTGGTTTCCTTAAGGCATACACTACAAAGATATTGCTCGGCCGCGGGCGTAATATCGCGGAAGAAATCGACATGCGCCGCGGCAAATAGCCGTGTATCTGCATGTCGGTAATAACATCAAAAACTTTCTTGAACATGGAATCTCCTCAACCCGAAGTGCGCGACTATATCCTTATCGAGGATATCGCGCCGTCCGACCGCCCGCGTGAAAAGGCCATGCGCGACGGTATCGGTTCATTGTCGACCGCCGAGCTTGTAGCCATAATCTTCGGCAACGGCATGCGTGGAAAATCGGTCCTGACAATGAGTCAGGAGTTGCTGCGCCGTTACGGCAGTCAGCTGTCGGATATCGCCTCGCGCTCTGTGCGTGAGATTGTGCGAGATAATCCCGGTGTCGGCCCGGCCAAGGCAATCAGTCTCCTTGCCGCATTCGAGCTGGGCATGCGGTGTCGCGACGAGGAAGTAGAGCGCAAGCCTGTGATAAAGGGGAGCGACACAGTGTATGCCCTTATGCGCCGGCAGCTACAGCATATTCATCATGAGGAATTCTGGATAGTAATGCTGTCGCGCAACAACAGTGTCATTGACCGCGTGCAGATAAGCAGCGGCGGCACAGCCGCTACGGTAGTGGATCCGAAAATTATATTCAAGCGGGTGATGGAGCGCGGCGACATGGTGGCGGGAATCATACTCGTGCATAACCATCCCTCGGGCAATCTGCGACCCAGTCAGGAGGATGATGCGCTCACGCGTCGGTTGCGAGATGGAGGCGCATTGCTCGACATAAGGGTGCTTGACCATATAATAATCACCCATGGAGGATATTTTTCTTATTGTGACGAGGGTAAAATGTAAAATTACCTGTAAATCGAGATAATATTTTGTAATTATCATCATCTTTTTCTTGCGAAAGTTGGCGCGAAACGTTACCTTTGTGAAATACCTCTCTTAACAGAATTGTCCAAATACCTTAATACCAAAAAATTTCAAGATATGGAAAATGAAAACCTCATCAAGATGGTGACCGAAAAAGCCCAAGGATGGCTCGCCGACGGTTACGATGAAGAAACTCGTGCCGAGGTGCGTCGCATGCTTGACGCCGACGACAAAACCGAACTTATCGACAGTTTCTATCGTGACCTCGAATTCGGTACCGGCGGTCTGCGCGGTATCATGGGTGCCGGCACAAACCGTATGAACATCTATACGGTAGGAGCCGCCACACAGGGGCTTGCCAACTATCTTAAGGTCGCTTTCAAGGATGAGCCCAAGATATCTGTAGTCGTAGGCCACGATGTGCGCAACAACTCGCGCAAGTTTGCCGAAATTGTCGCCGACATATTCTCGGCCAACGGAATCAAGGTCTATCTCTTCGACAGTTTCCGTCCCACTCCCGAGCTGTCGTTCGCTATCCGCGAGCTCGGCTGTCAGAGCGGCGTTAATATCACCGCTTCCCACAACCCCAAGGAATACAACGGTTACAAGGCTTACTGGAGCGACGGTGCACAGTTTATCGCTCCTCACGATGTAAACGTAATCGAATATGTAAACCGCATCAGCGGTATCGGTGAAATCAAGTTCAAGGGCAATCCCGAGCTTATCACCATCATCGGCGATGAGATGGACCAGAAGTTCCTGGCCGCCATCAAGGGCCTTCAGCTCAGTCCGGAAGCTGTAAAGCAGTTCCACGACCTCAAACTCGTGTATACTCCTATCCACGGCACCGGTGTGAAGCTCATCCCCGACTCGCTTCGCAACTATGGCTTCACCAATATCATCAACGTGCCTGAGCAGGATGTAACTTCCGGTGATTTCCCGACCGTGGCTTCTCCCAACCCCGAGGTCCCATCGGCTATGGCAATGGCTATCGCCAAGGCCAAGGAGGTGGACGCCGACCTTATTCTTGCTTCCGACCCCGATGCCGACCGTATCGGATGTGTGCTCCGCGACGACAACGGCGAGTACGTGCTGATTAACGGCAATCAGATTGTGATGATTCTCCTCAATTACATCATGACCCGTAATAAGGAGCTTGGCCGTATCACAGGCAATGAGTATATCGTAAAGACCATCGTTACTACCGAGACCATCAAGTCGATTGCCGACAAGAATGGTTTCAAGATGTACGACTGCTACACAGGCTTCAAGTGGATTGCCGCTGTAATCCGTGAGAACGAGGGTACCGGTCGTTATCTCGGCGGTGGCGAGGAGAGCTACGGTTTCCTTGCCGAGGATTTCTGCCGCGACAAGGATGCTGTAAGCGCCATCTCACTTATGGCCGAGGCGCTCGCATGGGCCAAGACAAAGAATATGAATTTCCTCCAGATGCTGAAGGATATCTATATGACTTACGGATTCTCGCGTGAGGCAGGTATCTCTCTGGTGCGCAAAGGCAAGACCGGTGCTGAAGAGATTATCGCCATCATGAAGAATTTCCGTGCCAATCCGCCCAAGCAACTTGCCGGCAGCCCCATTGTGACTATCAAGGATTACGCCGACCTCAACCTCACCGACGTGACTACAGGCAATGTATCGAAGATGGATATGCCTGTTACCTCCAACGTGCTCCAGTATTTCACTGCCGACGGTACAAAGGTCAGTGTGCGTCCTTCAGGCACAGAGCCTAAGATTAAGTTCTACGTTGAGGTGCGCGGAAAGATGGAGAAGCCCGAGGACTACGGCAAGGCTATCGAAGAGGCCGATGCAAAAATCGAGGCTATCAAGAAAGATCTCGGTATCGACTGATGATATCACTATAGCATCATAGATAATATTCAGCGGAGACGCGCCCAACATGTGTATTGGATGCGTCTCCGCTTTATTAGAGCTTGTTTAATAATAAATGTTGCCGGCAGGGTCGTATAGCTTGATTCGATTTTCGACATGTGCCGAAGGAGTGTACTTTATGTACATGACTGAGGGTCATGGCGAAAAGCGGCCAAGATATACGAGACAAAAGGTAGCTTTATAACCATTCAATCTCTTGCCTGCTTTAAAGCAAATGTAAAAATATATTAACAATATGGAACAAATTACCTCCAGTCGGTCATTCGCCGGCATATTTCCACCCGCTCTTCGGTCGTTATGGAGCCCCATAACTCCCTCATCACAAGCGAAAATCTGCTCGCCGACTGACCGCCCTGACGGTAACATTTATTATTAAACAAGCTCTTAAACAAGCTCTAAGTAAGTTTTGAAATGGAAGTAGTCTACGAGGATAACCATCTGCTTGTGGTCAACAAGGCCCCGGGCGAGATTGTACAGGGCGACAAGACCGGTGACGAGCCGCTTGTCGAGACTCTGAAGCGCTGGCTTAAGGAGAAGTATGACAAGCCCGGCAATGTATTCTGCGGTGTGGTGCATCGTCTTGACCGACCTGTCGGGGGCCTGGTCGTGTTTGCCAAGACATCCAAGGCTCTCACTCGCATGAACGATCTATTCCGCAAAGGCGAAGTTGAGAAAACCTACTGGGCCATCACCCGCAATGTTCCTCCTGAGCCGGAGGGCACGCTTGTCCACTATATCACCTCGGTAGAGCGCAATAATAAATCGTATGCGTCGCTCCAGCCAAAGGAGGGCGCCCAAAAGGCTGTGCTCAAATACCGGCATATTGCTTCATCGGACCGTTATCATCTGCTGGAAGTGCGCTTGCTTACCGGACGCAAGCATCAGATACGTGTGCAGCTTTCTTCAATCGGATGTCCGATAAAGGGCGATTTGAAATATGGTGACAAGCGCTCCAATCCCGACGGCAGCATCTCGCTCCAGAGCCATCACATACGCTTCATTCATCCGGTAAGCGGCAATTCAATCGATATAACCGCACCGGTGCCCCATGACAACCTCTGGCAGGCTCTTGCCGGAGAAGTCAGGTAGTGTGCTTGTCATGAATATATAAAAAACAGTCAGAGCGTCATGTCAATGACGCTCTGACTGTTTACAGTGATGCTGTTGGGGTGTCAGCATGTGTAGAATTGGGTGAATGCACGGATTATGTGGGCATTGTCGGCAGCGGACGCAGTCTCGCGCACGGAATGCATTGCCCAGATTGCAGCGCCCATATCCACACCTCTGAGATCAATCTTGGATGTTAGGATATTGCCGAGGGTCGAGCCGCCGGCTACGTCGCTGTGGTTGACGAAATACTGGTATGGCACTTCAGCCTGCTCGCATATGGCGCGGAACACGGCCGACGAGTCGGCATCGGTCATGTACTTGCAGTTTGCGTTTATTTTGATTACCGGACCTCCGCCTACTACGGGATGGTTGGTGGGGTCATGTTTCTCGACGTAGTTGGGATGTACGGCATGGGCATTGTCAGCCGATATCATGAATGACTCCGCAACAGCCCGTGAGAAGTCCTCGAATGTGCCACCGAATGCCTCGACTATGCGCATCATGATAGTGTGCAGTATTGGGGAAGCTGCTCCCTGCTTTGTGCCTGAGCCGGTCTCTTCGTTGTCGAATATTGCCATTACCCTTACTGTCGGCTCGGGTTTGATGGTATCGGTAGAGAGCAGCATGGCTCGCATGGCGGCATATGCCATCGACAGGTCGTCGAGACGACCGGAGGATATGAATTCGCCGTTGGAGCCCCAGCGTTGTGCCGGAGTGGTGTCGTAGAGCGACAAATCACAGTCGAGTATCTGTTCTGGGTCGACTGCGAGTCGGTCGGCAACCATGCGCAGCACCATCCCTGCGGCGTTGGCCTGCCGGTCGATGATGCCTATCACCGGGAGCATGTCTTTCTGCTTCGACAAGGGGTTGCCTTCGTTGACAGAGCGGTTGAAGTGGATGGCGAGATGAGGTATTGTCAGCATCGGGTCATCAAACCTCACAAGGCGTGTGGCTGGATGGAGCGGGTCGATGCCGCGCAACATCACGCGTCCGGCTACCGATAGCGGACGGTCGAACCATGTATACAGAATCGGGCCACCGTAGACCTCGGTGTTGAGTTTTACCACACCGCCGTCGCATTTCATTTCCGGAGCCGGCTTGATGCGGAATCCGGGAGAATCGCTATGAGCGGAGATTATGCGGAAGCTGCTTGACGGAGTGCCGTCGCCGATTCTGAACGCGAAGATTGCCGAACTGTTTTTGACGACAAAGTAGCGGCATTCAGGCTTAAGTTTTCCGCTCCACGAGTCGGCCATGTCGAGTTCGGTATATCCGTTGTCGGCGAGTATGCGCCGTATGGTGTCTACAGCCCAGAAGTTGCAGGGGGATGCGTTGAGAAAGTCTATCAGTCCTTCAGCTTCGCGGGCAGTCATGTCTGAGAAATCCATCATATGTGGGTTGTAATTATTGTTTGAGGTCAGGATTCGGTGTATTGTCTTTCGCTATAATCTTAGAATATGTAGTTGAATCCAAGATTGGCATAGATGGGGTATAGGGGGAAGTTTACTGTCTTGAATGAACCTTTGAAGATGTTGTTGAATCCCCAGCTGAGGTTAGCACGCAGGGCAAGGTGCTTGAATGCGCGCCATGAAACTCCGCCCTGCAGTCCGTACTGGAATGAGCGCAGGTCGCTGTTGAATTCGTATGGAGCGCTGGCTTCTCCTTCGAATTCCACTTTTTCGCCTGTGGGGTCACCTTCTCTGAGGTATCCGTCATGTACATTTCCGGAGAATTCATGGTTGAGGCTTACGCCGATGTAGGGACCAAGATGGAAGTTCCATTGGGATGACGGTCGCCAACGTGCAAGCACGGGGAATGTTATCAGCGACGCCTGATATTTTGTGTCTACGCGTCCAGTCCAGTTTCCGGCTATGCGCGAGCCGTCCTGTATGATTTCCATTCCATAGTTCTTTACCGTCGATTTGGTATCCATTCCTTTGTTCTCAAAGCAGATGCCGATTGAGAATCCCCATTTCGGTGCGGTGTCAATCCATTTTGTGACATTGCCTCCGATGGCGAGGTTCAGCATAGGATTGTATCCGTTGATTTTTCTGATTTCCGAGGGTAGAGGTATGGGTGCCGTACCTCCGATGTTTACACCGGCGTAAATTTCATATTCCAGTCCATGGAGTATTGACCATTCAAGCGCATGGGTTGTCTCTTTCTGGGCTTGAGCCTGGATTGGAGCTATTATGGCCAGGGCCGCTATAAGTATGGCGTTTATCTTGAATTTCATTTTAGACTATTCTTCACAGGTTAATACGACTTGGTCGACCATCAAGGTACTTCCCGGGGCTCCTGAGAAGAGGTCGCCGTCGATACTTGATGACATTACAATCGATATGGAGTATTGGCCATTCTCGAGTTTCTCCATATCAATTTCCTTAAGGTAGACAAACGGCAGCGAGAATGTGCGCCATGTTTCTGTTGGAATCCTTTCGCCGTCGTTGAATCGTGCAAGCGCCACAACGTTGGGCGATGTCTGAACGTTGGTGCCATTAAGGTATTCCACATCTGCTGTACGTTCAAACATGACTCCGTATATGTTGAATTCGTCAATTTTTCCAGGGACGGCTTCGAGTTTGTTTGACAGAGATTCGTTCAGTCTGTAATACATTTCGCCGGGAGTATACCGATAATATCCTGACAGGCGCAACGGCTTGCGGTCGAACGGACGGCCGAATCGGGTTGACAGCAGCGTATTGGAAAGATTTACTTTGAACTCACCTATAAAGAGGCTTCCTGCGGCGAGTGGTGAATTGCGTAGATTTCCGAAGAGTCCGGTAATGCGTGTGGTCATTGCCGCACATTTGCCATCGATTCCGTTGTCGGACTGGTAGGTGGGGAATGAAGCGGGGTCAGATGAGCCTTGGCCTGTCATTGCATATCCGGCATTTCCGCTTGCCCATGAGAAACTCTCATTGCCGTCGGGTCCTATCTCGTAAAAAATATCGTAGCTATATCGGCTGGACTGTTGCTGTCTGACATGCTCGAAATCATAGGAGAGTGTTATGCCGGGCTCGTTGACCCATACGGTATACGTTTTCTGCCAGATTTTATCTTCGGCTGTAACAGTGTATCGCTGGGGTACGTCAAAGTTGCGTACTGTGCCGCTTGGCGGGTCGATAGTGGCTCCCTCGGTGAGTATGAATTCAGGAGCGAGGGCGCTTTTGTCGGTTCCCTTCTTTACAAAAAGGGTCACTTCAGAGTTGCGTATCGCAGCGTTCTGCGACATCACGTCTCCAGGGAGTGTCGCCGCAATTATATCGCATTCGGCGTTGAGCGGCTCTTTGCGTATGCATCCGGTTGTGACCATAGCAATCGCAGCAATCAGAAATGTATGAGTGATTGGTTTCATTGCTTGCAAAGTTAAGCAATAATAGGATAATATTTCAATGAGACAAGCGAAAATGATTGGTTTATTGCCTGTGTTATTGCCCGCCCGAAGTTTAGGCGTATGGATGTTTTCGAATCAGTCGCCGCAGCTGTCGAGGCCGAGCTGTTGCAATTCTTCGTCAGGGTCAGGCATGGCTGCACATTCCGGATGTTGCGGTATGCGTTTTATGAATCTGGCAGGATTGCCGGCGACGATGGTGTCGGCCTCGACATCCCTGGTCACTATGCTGCCGGCTCCGACCACAGCATTTTCGCCGATTGTGACACCAGGCAGGATTGTCGCTCCGGCGCCAATCCATGCATTTTTTCCTATCCTGACCGGTTTGCAGGTTATGATATGGCGTTCGTAGAGGTCGTGGTTGTTGGATATAAGCTGAACGTTGGCGGCAATCATGGCACCGTCGTCGATTGATATGCCTCCGGCAGCCATCATCAGACATCCGGGCATTATCACTACGTTTTTCCCGATACTTACCATATGAGGGCGCACGGCGGTAACAGGTGTGTTGATATGGCTTGATTGGCCAAGTGTCGGGAATATTTCATGCATCAGCCGGTCATATTCAGTTGTATCCGGCATCGTGTGGTTGAATTTGAAAATCAGCTGAGCGTGTCGTGAGGCCAGAGCCAGTTCTTCGGGAGTCTGTCGGGTAACATCTATTCTTATCTCGGAAGTGTTGCTTTTATTTTCCATATATTATTCGTGGTGGTTAAGATTGGAGACTGTATCATGTAAGTCATTCTCCTTTTGTTTCTGAAATAAGGTGGCGTATGGCCGATATGGGGTGGATGAAGAGCATGCGAGGCCCTACATATCGCATTATATTTTTTATTTTGTCGTGGTAGGCCGGTGAATAGCAGTGGATTGTGCATCTCCTGCAACTTGAATGCGTGGCCGGCGTTCTCGGACATTTATCAAGTCTGGAGCAAGCATAAGCGAGCATGTCGGCACACTCGGGACAGAGTGTGCGGCCGGCGGTGCCATGGTGTTTGTGGCAATATATGGATATCATTTGTGATGTCACATGCTTCTTTTCAGATGTGACAGCGGATAGTGTCGACGACTTTGCCATTGTAGGGATGCTCTAAGATCTTGTTTAATAATAAATGTTACCGTCAGGGCGGTCAGTAATTTGTTTCATATCGTTGATATATTTTGCATTTACCTTACAAGCTCTAACTTTCTTTTTATGAATTGCCGGTAGCATTGTTTTGGTGTTGGGCTGCTTTCAGTTCAATTGCTTCTTTGCCTGTCATGCCGGATATGTCAATTTTCGTTCCATAATTGTTGTGGGTAAGTATGGGCAAATAACTGTTATTTCTTATTACCGATAATTTCGTCGAAATGTTCGATTGCCCAGCCTACGAGTCCGGAGATATGTGGCATTAGGCTTACGCCGAGTGGCGACAGTGAGTATTCGACCCGTGGGGGTATCTCCGGGTAAAGTCGCCTTACAATCAGACCGTCGTTTTCAAGATTCTTCAATGTTTCGGTAAGCACTTTCGGAGAAATGTCGGGGAGTGCTTTTCTTATGGCGTTGAAGCGGGTGGCTTCGTTGTCGGCGAGTACACACAAAACGAGCATTGACCATTTTCCGGAGAATCGTGAAATCACATTCCTTACCGGACATGAATCTATTCCGGTATATTTTTCAAGATTTTCTTTCAACGGCAACTTGTTCATTTTCAAAAATAGTTACTGGTAGGTAAGTGCGTTACTTTGATGTAACGTCTTGTATGTGTGGGGTATACGTGTTAACTTTGCGTCACTGAAATAAACGCGGCTTACGACTGCAAAGATAATGAATACTTTCCAAAGAAATTAAACAAGTTCTTAGATTATGAATGAATTAAAGACAATCGCCTGTGGTGATAAGTATGCTCATGTATCGGTAGGCGACCTCCACACCCCCATGGGGAAACAGTTTGTAAAGGATGCCAGTGGAGCTACATCATGTGAGATTTCATTTGGTACTCTTCCTGCGGGAGAGTCTGTGCCGTTTTTCCACAGTCATAAGGAGAATGAGGAGAACTACATAATTCTCTCCGGGAAAGGCCGATTCCAGGTCGACGGCGATGTGTTTGATATCGCTGAAGGTTCGGTGGTCAGGGTAGCTACCGGATGTGACCGCAATCTTAAATGCACATCCGACGAGCCCATGACTTATATCTGCATTCAGGCTAAGGAGGGTAGCCTTGGCGGCTATACCATGACCGATGCCGAGATTACTCAAAGAGACAACAGGCTGTGAGGACAGACCTGTTTAAACAGTTTCTTAAAGGCAACGCATGTCACAGCCGTTTAGAGTCGGTTTGACATGCGTTGCTGTTATCGAATGATTATCTTACAACTTTCAATATTTCTGCCATTCTCTGTCAATGTGAAAATGTACATTCCCGGGGTGAATCCTTGTGTCGGGATTGAAACTCTATCTACATCAGGATTGATTGTCCGGCTATATATGTGGGTTCCATTTAATGAAGTGACTGATATGGCACGGGAGCCAGTGCTGCCGTTTGGAACTGTTATTACAACAGGAGTTCCGTGGACAGCCGGGTTGGGTGATGCCGATATGCGATTTTCGTCACGTATAACATTGGCTACACCTGATGACTTATCCATGCGGTAAAATCGTGTAAGTAATTCAGAAAAATAAATGAACATATCAGGCTCTTTTGGAAAAGTTGATAAAGTGGGATTTGCCCAGCCCCGCCAGGCCTCGATTGACAGCGTAGAACAGATTGTCAGTCGAGACATAATCCGCAGGCTGTATCCACTGCCCTTTAAGCATTCTCCAAAGAGTCTCGGCAATGTTGAGATGAGGGGAATAAGGAGGCAGGAAGAAAAGGAAAAGACCCCTTTTCTCCCATATCTTTCTCATTTCCTTCATATACTTGCTTCTGTGCACCTTGGCATTGTCAAGCACGATGAATGTGTCCTTCCTTATTGTAAGGGAGAACTTGTCAAGGAAATCAGCGATGCGTTCGGATGTCATGCTTTCCGTGGAACAGAAGCCATGATACCGGCTGTTGTAGTCAATCATTCCCCAGATATTGAGCCTTGCGCCTCTGTCCGATGGAATGGTTATGCTTTCACCGGGGAACTGCCAGCCGTATGGCACATATCCTTCGGTACAAGTGAAGCTCCCGTCTCCGAAATAGAGGCCAATAAGACCTTCCCGGTACTGTTGTTCAAGCTCTTGCAGCTTCTCCTTCTTATAATCGTAGAGCTGCGGCGAGGGTGTCCCTTTGGTCGTTTTCCTTATACGTCCAAATCTTGCGCCAAGGCTGATAAAAAAGCCCTGTACGTGTCGCGACACGCCTCCTTGCCTGTTGCCTGCTGCCATCTCTCCTTGGCCTTCATGACACTGAGCCGGTCTTTCTCGATGGCATGTCTTACAGCTTCCTCGTCCGATGAGTCCATTATTGGCTTGGCTCCTTGTCCCGGTTTGTTTCGCAGACCATCGATACCTTGTTCGAGATACCGTCTGACCCAGCGGTTGACCTTGTGTTCCGAGCACGACAGCCTTTCCGCTATCTTCTTTGAGGGCATGCCATCGGCTTTGTCCAATATTATACGGCTTCGTTTCTGCATAAACGGCCTGGAATCGAAGTGCTCTATGTACTCCAACTCCACACGTTGTTTCTTGGTAAGTTTTACTTCTGTGATTCTCATAGCTGTATCTTACCTTGGTATTATGCAAAAACCGTGCCAACATATGTACATTAATTTTTAGTAGCTACTTAGTTTTTAAATATTCATTATTCTCGTTGTACCAGCTGAATTCGGCTTGTGCGAGAATACTGTTGTCAGATTTAAAGAATTCGATTGACGCATCCCCTTCGCAATTGTCGGGAATAGGGAATGAATAGATGGTATTGTTGTCTTCTGAAACGATTTCAAGTCCAGTATAATGAACTCCGTAATGTTTCTGTCGGAAATCTTCTTCACCGTCTCCATCACGGTCAGATGCTGTGATGCCAAACAGATATTCAGCGGCGTCAGGATTTGATGTATTAATAATGTCACCACCAACAGCGCCGTCATCTTCACGTACCTCAGCTATGTATCTTACATATTCAAATTTTGAGTCTTCATTGAAAAACGTCTGTGAGAATGGCAGGTATACACCAACATTCATGTTTGCCACGTCTATGCAGCGGGGAGTGCATAAAGTGCTGACGGGGACATCATACCATGTTATCCTGACCCATTCTCCATCATATTTAGGTACTTGTGTAGAATAGGTATATATGAACCCCCACATGTCGGAGGAGTCAATATAAGTCTCGATTTTAGTCAGATACTCGGAGTATTCGTAATAACCTTCCGGTTGGATTTGCAGAGAGATATAGATTGTGGTGCCGTCAATATAGCAATTAGACGTGAGACTTTCAATAGAAAGTGTCGAATCCAGATATTTGTTGTGCTCGTAAAACCAATTTATGAAATGTGATTTTCGGGACTCCATATCAGCCGTAGACGGAAGTTCATTCGTATCTGATATTGGAGGTACTATATCTAACAATTGCATGCGTTCTTCTTTTATGACTTTGGTCTTTACAATAGATCCGGAAGATTTACGCTTTTCCGTGACTGTATATGGATGAAGTATCTGAAAATTAAAGGAACTCAATGGATTTAGGTCAAAGTCGAAGATTTGAGCCTCATATTGGGTTTTGTAGCCATATTCATCATCGGAAAAATATATGGCAGCTTTTCCGTTTTTCATAAATGCACCGGGGATAAATCGGGTATACGCATTGTCCATTTCCTTAACCATATTCTGCGCGTTGGCAGTGATGGCAAGAGTCAAAGTAAGGAGTGGTAATGAAAGGGTTCGATGTTTCATAATTATTGTCATTTTTCGCAAAGTTCTAAAAAAAAATGACAAAATGCGGGAGAATGGGTATTATTTTTAGTAAGTCGTATTTTTTTATTGCGTATATGATATATCACTCAGATATATGCGACTCCGGCATTAACTAATTAAATAAAAAAAGGCAGCTCCGGAAGCTGCCTTGGTACGCCCGTGGGGAGTCGAACCCCAATCGATGGAACCGGAATCCATTATTCTATCCATTGAACTACGGGCGCATAATTGCTGTGTTGATTTTGATGCAATTCCGCTTCGGGCGGATAGCGGTTTCTAAAATCGTCGACAAAACTACGAATTATTTTGTATATTTGCAAAAATAAATTTGGCTACCTAATTAAAACGATACAGCTTGATGGATGTAAAAATTGAACCTACATGGCGGGAAGAACTTTCCGGCGAATGGGAAAAGCCGTATTTTGTGGCTCTGACCGATTTTGTCAGGCATGAATACCGTAATGGCGCTGCGCCGGTATTCCCTCCTGCGGGTAAAATATTCGCAGCGTTCGACAGTTGTCCTTTCCCGGAGGTTAAGGTAGTGATTCTCGGTCAGGATCCTTATCATGGACCGGGGCAGGCCAACGGGCTGTGTTTTTCGGTGAATGCCGGTGTGCCGCTACCTCCTTCGCTGATAAATATATTTAAAGAGGTGAAGGATGATCTTGCGCTTGAGTCAGTGCCGGGCGATGGCGATTTATCGCGCTGGGCACGTCAGGGAGTTTTGCTGCTTAACTCTACTCTTACTGTGGAGGCGCATCGTGCTGCTTCGCACCAGGGGCGAGGCTGGGAGACGTTTACCGATGCTGTAGTCCATCGGCTGAATGATGACCGCGACGGGCTTGTGTTCATTCTCTGGGGTAGCTATGCCATTAAAAAGGGAGCATTTATCGACCGTAGCCGTCATCTGGTGATTGAATCGGCACATCCGTCTCCATTGTCGGCTTACCGTGGATTTTTTGGCTCTCGCCCGTTCAGTCGCGCCAATGACTATCTTGTAAAGCAGGGGAAGACTCCTGTCGACTGGAGATAAACCGGAAATAAAAAAGATGAAGCATACACTTGAATCGCGCCTTGAGCGCGCCCGTGAATTGAGGAAACAGGGCTATACCTGTTCGCAATGTGTTGTCATGGTATTTGACGATGTGCACAATCTCTCAGAAGAAGCTGCCGCTGCCGTATCTATAGGTCTGGGTGGTGGAGTCGGAGGACAGCATCAGGCATGCGGCACTATAACCGGCATGGCTGTCGTAAGCGGATTTATGGTTGCAGGCAATCCGGCTGAAAAACAGAAAGTCTACGCCTCGATAAAAGATATGTGCTCGCGTTTTGCGGAGAGTAACGGCTCCATTGTATGTGGCGAGTTGCTTGCCGATAGGGCAAACCGTAAACCTTGCATGCAGTATATAGAGGACTCTGTGGCTATACTGCATAATGCTGTTGAAGCTGTCGGCAACTGATGTGGCGTGTAACACATTTTGCGTTTGCCGTGCTGGCTGTCATGCTGTCGGGATTGATGGCGTATGCCGATGATACCCGTACACGTGCATTTGACTCGCGTGTAGGTGCCTTGAAAGTCCATCCGTCCGGAGCCGATATGCAGCCTCCGGTAGTGAGACTTGGCAGCGGGCGCTTGATAGAAGTGTCGTTTGACATGATTGGCGATGACCGTCAGTATCTGCGTTACACTCTTGTGCATTGCAATGCCGACTGGCAGCCGGATGCGCTGGTGGGGAGCGAATATCTTGATGGATTCAATGACGCTGAGATCGAGGACTGGGCGTTCTCAGGTGCCACTACGGTGCCTTATGTTCACTATCGTATAGTGATTCCCGACGGTAACATGAATCCTCTGCTTTCCGGTAATTATCTGCTGAAAGTATATGAGGACGGGAAGCCTGACGACATATTGCTCCAGGCACGGTTTGCAATCGAGGAGGGTGCTGTAGGTATTTCGGCCAAGGTGTCGGGTGTTACCGACATTGACTACATGCAAGCCCACCAGCAACTTGAAATCAGTGTTGACGGTGGTGATATGCTCAATATGGAGGATATTAACAACCGTATGATAGTGAAAGTGAGACAGAACGGCCGCGAGGATGATATACGTACCTTGCAGCGTCCGCAATATGTCGACGGTCGAGGGAGCAACGGTGGGGTATGCGCGCATTATACCCATATGCGTCCGCTGATATTCAGCGCCGGCAACGAATACCGAAGGTTTGAGACTGTGTCGGTCGACCATCCCAATATGGGAGTGGCCGAGGTGGTGTATGCCGATCCGTACTATCATTTCCGATTGACAGATGACTTGCCGCGGAGGGAATATACCTACGACCGCACCCAACAGGGGCGCTATAGAGTGAGAGAAGTAAATGCAGCCGAGCCGGAACTTGACGCCGACTATGTGGTGGTGCATTTCACTCTCGCCATGCCCGAACTTGCCGATAGCGAAATATATATCGACGGTGATCTTGCAAACCGTCGTCTTGACGCGACGTCGCGTATGCACTATGACAATGATGCCGGTGTGTATCGTCATGCCATGCTTCTTAAGCAGGGTAGCTACAACTACCAGTATGTAGTGGTGCCGCGCGGACAAAGTTCGGGGCTTACGGCTCCTGTCGAGGGCAATTTTGCCCAGACTGCCGACGAATACCGAATCGACGTATACTACCGTGCGCCGGGCTCTCGCTACGACCGTCTGCTCGGAAGCAGTACCGTAATGTCAATACAATGATGGAAACAAAAGAGGACGAAGTAATAATGCTACAGATTCAGGATACATTGGTGTCGCTTGACCTTGCAGAGCGTTTTTTCTGCTGCGACCTTTCGAAATGCATGGGTGAATGCTGCATCGAGGGCGATGCCGGAGCACCCATTACCCGCGAGGAATATGAGAAACTTAAGGAGGTGTTGCCGGTTGTAAGCGACGACCTTACTCCGGCCGGCCGCAAGGAGATTGAGGAGCGCGGTGTGGGTTATGTGGATGAGGAGGGCGACCTTGTCACTACGATTGTCAACGGACGCGACTGCGCGTTCTGCACATACGGTCCCGGTGGCGTCTGTCTGTGTGCTGTCGAGAAGGCTTATCGCGAAGGCCGTATCAAGGATTTCCGCAAACCGGCGTCGTGTGCTCTGTATCCTGTGAGGCTCACCCGGTATCCGTCGTTTACCGCTGTGAATTATCATCGCTGGAAGGTGTGCCGTGCCGCCGAGGTGCTTGGCCGCAAAGAGGGGATACGCCTGTATCAGTTCCTCGAAGGGCCGCTTACAGAATATTTCGGAAAGGAGTGGTACGACGAACTGAAATTGGCCTGTGAGGCATATCTTGATGAGTATGGCGGCTGATTCTGTTGCTGTAGCCTCAGTTCCGCTTCTGTCTCTTTACGATTCGGGCGAGGTGTATGCTGCAACTACTTTCCGTGGATTGAGCCGGGCTGATGATGCTTACTCCGGATTTTCGCTTTGCCACTATGTCGGTGATGAGACCTCGCACTGGCAACAGTGTCGGGATGAGCTTGCGTCATGTCTCGGTATATCCGCTGATATGGTTGTGGTGCCAAGACAGACACACAGCGCGCGTGTGGCGGTGGTTGACAGTGTGCCTGTCGATAGCCGTGATATTGATGGTGTCGATGCTGTGGTCACAGCATTGCAAGGAGTGGCTGTAGGTGTGAATACAGCCGACTGCCTGCCTCTGCTCCTTTGCGATGAGAAGGCAGGTGTGGTGTGTGCGGTGCATGCCGGATGGCGTGGTGCTGTGGGCGGCGTCGTGGAAAATGCGGTAGACTGTATGGTGCGTGCCGGTGCGTCTGTCGGCGAGATACATGGCTTTATCGCACCTCATATCGGTGTGTGCTGTTTCGAGGTAGGCGACGAGGTGGCGTGCAGGTTTCATTCGGAGGATGTGGTGCATCATGCAGATGAGAAACCTCATGTAAACCTTTCAGCCGCGGTTGTGCGCATACTCGTGTCAAAGGGTGTGTCAAGAGAAAATATAACCGATATCGGAGAGTGTACGCGATGCCGGAGCGACCGGTATTTTTCAGCCCGCGCTCTGGGTGTGGCTTCGGGTCGCAATTTCTCATTTATTATTAAACAAGCTCTAAATAGATGATAGTCAGAATCGATAGCCTTGACGCCGCCGGAGTGGAGGTGTTTGCTTCTCTTACCGAGGCACAGTTGCGCAATCGTCTTGACCCTGCGCAGGCGATGTTTATCGCAGAGAGTCCGAAGGTCATTGATGTAGCCTTGAACGCGGGTTATGAACCTGTGTCGCTGTTATGCGAGGAGCGGCATATCGCAGGAGATGCTGCGGGCATTATAGCCCGATGTGGCGATGAGGTGCCGGTATACACCGGTAGCCGCGAGCTTCTTGCAGCCCTCACCGGATATACGCTTACACGCGGTGTGCTGTGCGCCATGCGTCGCCCCGTAGAGAAGAGTGTGGGCGAGGTGTGTGATGGCGCGTCGCGTATAGTTGTCATCGACGGGGTGGTCGACACTACCAATATCGGTGCCATATTCAGGTCGGCGGCGGCCCTCGGTATCGATGGGGTGCTCCTTACCTCGACCTCGTGCGATCCGCTCAACCGTCGCTCGATACGTGTGTCGATGGGTTCGGTATTTCTTGTGCCGTGGGGCCGGCTCCCTGCCGAGGGCTATCGTAGCCTTCAGGAGATGGGATTCAAGACGGCGGCAATGGCGCTGAGCGACAACTCTGTCAGTATCGATGACGCGGAGTTGATGGCTGAGCCGCGTCTGGCCATAGTGATGGGCAGCGAGGGGGACGGCTTGCCACGCGATGTTATCGACAACGCTGATTATGTGGTGAAAATACCGATGCATCATTGTGTGGATTCGCTCAATGTAGCCGCTGCATCGGCGGTGGCTTTCTGGCAGTTGCGTAAGCGCTGAGGAGCGTATTATGCGACTGCAATCATGTGCCGGGCTTATTTTATGGGGCATTCGCCGCGTTGGGCGAAGTATTTCCATAGCGGAGCTGCCATAAGCGATTGCTTGATGCGGTCGTTGACGAGAAGGCGCTTTACTTCGTCGGGCTCGAGTACATGTACATTGATGTCTTCTGTCGGGTCGAGGTGTTGCTCGCCTATGAGTTCCACGCCGGTGGCGATGTAGCAGTAATTTAGGTTGTTCATACTTGTGGGATTGGCGCTGAGCACCATACTTAGCTCCCATTCGCCACCTCCGAATCCTGTTTCCTCGGCCAGTTCGCGCTTTGCTGCGGCGAGGGGATCCTCTCCGGGTTCTACACAGCCTGCACATAATTCCATGAATATATCGTCGAGACCGTGGCGATACTGTTCTACAAGCACCATCTTTCCATCGGTGGTGATTGCTATGATATTTACCCAGTCAGGATATTCGAGCACATAGAATTCATCCTTTATTTGCCCGTCGGGCATGCGCATTGTATCGCATCTGGCGGTGAGCCATGGCCGCTTTATTATGTAGCGGCTATCGGTAGTGGTCCATTTTTCCATGTCTGACTAACTATAGCATGCGCAGCGACATCCCGGAAGAGTCCGTATGTCGCTGCGCGTAGTTTGTGTATGTTACTGTACGTTGTGTTCGCCGGCTGTGCGCGCCATCTGGTCGCGTGTGAGAGCCAGTTTTCGTTCAAGAAAATCGCGTTTTACCGATAGCATTCGGCGTTCTTTCATGAATGATGCAAGTTTCCAGCTTTCGGCAAGCGAACGGCGATCGTTGGCTGCAAGCGGGGTGGAATAATTGCGCTCGCCTTTGAATATGAGTTTCACCGTGCCGGCAGGGGCTGAGTTGTTGAGCCAGTATCCGAGAGTATCACAGTCCGCGCCGATGAAGGTTATCATCTCGGTGCCTCCGGAGCGGTAGTTGCGTTCGCCGTCGTAGGGCACTGAGGCTGACGCGACTTCTCCGGCGGAGCCAGAGAGGGCAATAGATGTGTGTTTTACGGGCGATGCAGTGAGGGAAGAGAGTATCTTGTATTGTCCCGAGGGTTCTACGCGTCCCTCTACACCCGTGCGTGAAAATAGGTTGGACTTGGCATACTGCTTTATGACGTAGTAGTCGTAGTCTTCTCCGAGCGAAGGGTCATGTACGAGCTGAAACTGCGGCATAATGGAGTCGATACGGTAAGCGATATATGCAGAGAGGGAGTCGGTCTGTTCGATTTCGCGTATGATGGCGCCCTCTTCTACTTTGGGCCGCAGAGCCATAGCTTGACGCTGGATATCAATCTGTGCGGGATATTTGCTTTTAATGGTGTCAAGCAGTTCAAGCGCAAGAGTGAAATCATGAGTTGTTGCGGCGCTGTCGGCCTGTTGCAGTAGGAGTGTGGCTTCCTTCTCTTCATTTGCCGAAGAGCCGGAGCATGATGTTGCCAATATCCCGGCCGATATTATGGCCGATGCGATGGTGGTAATGAATAGCGGTTTATTTGCTGCGTTGTACATCTTTTACGCCTTTTACGGTTTTGAGTTTCTTTATTAAAGTGTTGAGAGCCGCTGTGTCTCTGACACCGACTCCGAGAAATCCCTGGAAAATTCCGTCGTTGCTGTCGATGGATATGCTGCGCAGGGTGGTCGAGGATTCCTTGTTGATAATGGAGGTAATCGAGGTGACGATACCGATGTCGTCGTTTCCGATGATACGCAGTGTGGCTCCGAACTGCTCGCCCACTTTGCCTGACCAGCGGGTCGGTATGAGCCGGTAAGGGTAGCGCGAGCGTATGTTGGCTGCGTTGGGGCAGTCGTTGCGATGGATTTTGATGACGCCTTCGGAGGATATGAATCCGAACACCTCGTCGCCGTAAATGGGGTTGCAGCATTTCGACAGACGGTAGTTGACACCTTTTATACCCTCGCCGATTACGAGTACATCAGACGAGCCGCGTGTATCGTCGGGAGCTGTAGGCTGTAGCTGGAATTCTTCGGCCGATATCTTGTCGGGTGTGGTTTCTGTCGGGCGGTCGACAGCGACATATTGTTCGATTACCTCGTTGATGTCGAGTTGTTCGGCGGCAATGGCATTGAAGAAATCGGTCACGGTGCGGAAGCCCATCTTTTTGATGAGTTTCATCAGGGTGGCCTCCACAAGGTCGATTTTGCGGTTTTTCAGCCGGCGCTCCAACAGTTCTTTACCGAGGGAGGAAGCGCGGTTTTCCATCTCGTGGATACTCTGGCGTATGCGGTTGCGCGCTTTTCCGGTTACTACAAATGCCAGCCAGTCGATTTTGGGCACCTGCTGTGCGGATGTCATTATCTCCACGGTATCGCCCGAGCGGAGTTTATAGTTTATCTTCTGGTTGCGTCCGTTTACCTTGGCGCCTGTGCACGACATGCCGAGTTTGGTGTGTATATGGAAAGCGAAGTCGAGCACGGTGGCTCCGTAGGGGAGCTTGAAGAGGTCGCCCTTGGGGGTGAACACGAACACCTCCTTGTCGTAGAAGTCCATGCGCATGTTCTTCATCAGCTCCATCGGGCCTGTCTCTGCGGTCTCGAGTATGTCGCGTACATTGTTCATCCAGACATCAAGTGACTCTTCGCTCTTTATGCCCTTGTATTTCCAATGGGCGGCGAGGCCTTTTTCGGCGATAAGGTCCATGCGGCGTGTGCGTATCTGCACTTCCACCCATCGGTCGCCCGGGCCCTTCACGGTGATATGCAGCGATTCGTAGCCGTTGCTCTTGGGTATGCTGAGCCAGTCCTTCATTCGGGAAGGATTGGGCTGGTACATGTCGGTGATGAGCGAGTATGCCAGCCAGCAATCGCTCTTCTCCTTTTCCTGTTCGGCGTCGATGATGATACGTATAGCAAACAGGTCGTAGATATGCTCCAGATCCGTTTTCTGTTTTACGAGTTTGTTCCAGATGGAATATATCGACTTCGTGCGTCCCTTGATTTCATATTTCAGGGGAGTCGCATCGAGTTTTTCCTTTATAGGGGCGATGAATTCGGCAATATATGCGTCGCGGCTCGCTTTGGTCTGGTTGAGTTTGTGGGCAATGTCGGTATATGTCTGTCGGTTGGTGTATTTGAGCGACAGATCCTCGAGTTCGCTTTTGATGGAGTAGAGTCCCAGACGATGTGATAGCGGGGCATAGAGATAGTTGCTCTCGTAGGCCACGTCATGAACCATCTTTTCATCGGGATGATGGTTGATTGCACGCATCATGGCGAGGCGGTCGACAATCATTATAATAATCACACGTATGTCTTCGGCGAAAGTGAGGAGCAGCTTTCGGAAGTTGTCGCTCTCCATTGCCGCCTGCCGGGCATACAGTGTAGATACTTTTAGAAGGCCTCGAATGAGGCGCGCTATGTCGTCGCCCCATTCCTTTACAAGTTCTTTCTCTTCGATAAACTCGCTTTTGCAGAGTATGAACAGCAGTATGGCCAGCACCATGTTGCGGTCGGGCGAAATCTTTTCGCACAGCAGTAGCGCTGTTTCGAGATTATGGATTATGGGATTTATGCTGAAGCGGTCGCGCGGACAGTGCTGTTGTTCGATGCCTTCGGCCATTATGACACGTACCCGCGCCACATCGTCGGGCAGTGTGATGTCGCGTGTGAGCCGAAGGAGGCGTCGGGATATTTCGATAAGCCTCAGGCGTTCGTCGTCGGTGAAGTATGCGTTGGGCATTTTCGTGGGTGTCAGGTGTTGTCAGTGCTGTTGATGTCGGACAGTTCCTCTGTAGTCATTGTGGGGAGTTGGTTCAGCTCGTCGATATAGTCGAGCAGTTGTGCTCTGCCGCGTCCGTCGTGGCTCGATGTATAGAACACCGGAGGGAGCTCTTCCCATGTTTCTTTTAGTTTGTCGAGGTATTTGCCGGTCACAATCTTTGCTGCCGCCGCCGACATTTTGTCGAGTTTGGTAAATACGATGGCAAACGGGACACCATTTTCACCGAGCCAGTCCATGAACTCGATGTCAATTTTCTGTGGGTCGTGGCGGGAGTCTACGAGCACAAACAGACATGTCATCTGCTGTCGGTTGAGTATATATTCCTCGATAATGCGACGTATCTGCCGCTGCTGCTCCTTGCCGCGCTGTGCATAGCCGTAGCCGGGAAGGTCGACTATATACCATGACCCGTTGATAAGGAAATGGTTGATAAGAGTGGTTTTGCCCGGGGTCGACGATGTCATCGCCAGCCCCTTGTGTCGTGTCAGCATATTGATCAGCGAGGACTTTCCGACATTGCTTCGGCCTATGAATGCGTACTCGTGGTAGCATGTAGCGGGACATTTTTTGACGTCGGAATTACTGATCTCAAATTTCGAGGATGTTATGTCCATAGCTTCTGTAATTTATTTTTGTAAAGATAGCACTTTTAGATGATACTTCAATAACGATTTTGATGTTTACTATGTTTATGTCTGCTTATATAGGCATATGCCGGCGATGGCATGCTTCTCGTTTCGGTATGGGTGGAGTTAATTGAAAAATTCATAACTTTGGGGAGCGGGAAGATATAATTTCCATGAGAATACTTAAAAATATAAGATTATGGGAACGAGCAAGACGCGTGAGAGTGTGTTTCGGTTCAAGCGGTTTGATGTGGCCAATTCGCTGAGCGCAATGAAAGTTGGTACCGACGGTGTGCTGCTTGGCGCATGGGCGTGTGTGCCAGATGCCTCGGGAGCCACGGTGCTTGATGTGGGCACCGGCAGCGGGCTGATTGCCCTTATGCTGGCACAGCGTTTTGAGAATGCCTTTATTACCGGAATCGATATTGTAGAGGAGGCATGTGAGGAAGCGCGGGTGAATGCCGGCGCATCGCCATGGGCCGGACGTATCGCCATAGAGCATGCCGGTTTTTGCGAGTATGCCGGTCAGGGAGTGAGTTTCGATGCCGTAGTGAGCAATCCGCCATTTTTCAAGACGGAAATCAAGGCTCCGGACCGAGGACGCATGCTTGCACGCCATGGTGCCGACCTGGATTACGGAATTATAATGCGGGCTTGCGCGTGCGGACTGTTGTCGGCCGACGGAATATTGTCGATGGTGTCTCCGGCCGAGCGGCAGAATGATATAATGTTTGATATGGAACTGTGCGGGCTCAGGCTGTCGCGTATGACGAGAGTGTTCACCAAACCGGGTGCACAGGAGCCCTCTCGGCTACTGTGGGAGATGCGCAGAGATAAAAAGGCGTCACCGCCTATAGTAGAAGACCTACTGATAGGCAGTGACGCATACAAGGCCCTGACGGGTGATTTCTATCTTTGAGATATTGAAATGGCATTAACGAGCACAGTCGTCGGCTACAGACTGTGATATGCGCATGGCGCAGAAGTTGGGGCCGCACATTGTGCAGAAATGATCGCCTTCGGCTTTATGGCTCTCTACGTAATATTGGCGTGCGCGTGCGGGGTCGAGTGAGAGATTGAACTGGTCTTTCCACCGGAATTCATAGCGTGCGCGGCTCATGGCGTTGTCGCGTACCTGTGCACCGGGATGTCCCTTTGCAAGGTCGGCTGCGTGGGCGGCAATCTTGTAGGCGATTACACCGTTGCGCACATCCTCGAGATTGGGGAGAGAAAGGTGCTCTTTTGGGGTGACGTAGCAAATCATGGCTGTGCCCATCCACGCTATCTGTGCGGCTCCGATGGCCGATGTGATATGGTCGTAGCCGGGGGCTATGTCGGTGGTAAGCGGTCCGAGGGTATAGAATGGGGCTTCGTGGCACGACGATATCTGTCGGTCCATGTTTTCGCGTATCTTATGCATAGGCACGTGTCCGGGGCCTTCGATGAGCACCTGCACTCCGTGGGCCCAAGCCTTTTCGGTGAGTTCGCCGAGCACATCGAGCTCGAGGAACTGAGATGTGTCGTTGGCATCGTGGATTGAGCCGGGGCGCATACCGTCGCCAAGCGATACAGCCACATCGTAGCGGGCAAGTATCTCGCAGATTTCATCAAAATGTGTGTACAGGAAATTTTCCTCTCCATGCATTACGGCCCATTGAGTCATAATCGACCCTCCACGGCTTACGATTCCTGTAAGGCGCTCGGAGATGAGGTCGGCATGTCGGCGAAGCACTCCGGCATGGATGGTAAAGTAGTCTACACCCTGTTCGGCCTGCTCGATGAGTGTGTCGCGGTATATTTCCCATGTGAGTTTCGCTACATCGCCGTTGACTTTCTCCAGAGCCTGGTATACTGGCACAGTACCCATCGGTACTGGGCAGTTGCGTATAATCCATTCGCGTGTTTCGTGGATGTTGTCGCCGGTCGAGAGGTCCATCAGTGTGTCGCCACCCCAATAGCAGCTCCATACAGCTTTGCTTACCTCTTCTTCTATGCCCGATGACAGAGCTGAATTTCCGATATTGGTGTTGAGCTTTACCAGGAATTTCCGACCGATAATCATCGGCTCGCTTTCGGGGTGGTTGATGTTGGCAGGGATTACAGCCCTTCCGGCGGCTACTTCCTCGCGCACCATCTCGGGTGTGATGTCGGAGTGGATGCCGAGCGCCTCATTGTTGAGATTCTCACGGATAGCCACATACTCCATTTCCGGAGTGATTACGCCCTGACGGGCAAGGGCCATCTGTGTGACGGCGCATCCTTCTTTGGCACGGCGCGGCGCATAGCGGTGGGCGAAGCGTATGGAGTCGAGGCTTTTGTCGGCTTCGCGCTGGCGTCCGTACTCCGAGGTTATTGCTGGCAGTTGCTCGAGATCTTCGCGTGCTGCAATCCATTTTTCACGCGTACGAGGGATTCCACGGTTGATGTCGACGGTAACTGACGGGTCGGTGTATACGCCTGATGTGTCGTACACGTAGACCGGGTCGTTGTGGCGAGTGAGTTTCTCTCCATTCACAATCTTTACAGTAGGGGTAAGGTCGATACGGCGCATGGGTACGTCGATATCGTGGAGTTTGCCGTGGATATATACTTTTTCCGACGACGGATAGTTGCGTACGTCGATGTCGTTGATTTTCATGTCGTGATAAATGAGGTGTATTTTTATGAGAGAAAAGATGTGAGGGGAGACGAAGCCTCGGCACGGTGGCTTACGCGTCCGAGTCCGGCAAGATATGCCTTTCGTCCGGCTTCTACGGCAAGGCGGAACGCATCGGCCATGGCCACGGGGTCGCCGGCAACAGCAATCGCGGTGTTGACAAGCACAGCGTCGGCACCCATTTCCAGAGCGTCGGCTGCATGTGATGGTGCGCCGAGTCCGGCATCGACAACTACCGGCACTCTGCTCTCGGCGATGATGATTTCAAGCAGGTCGCGTGTCTTCAGTCCTTTGTTGGTGCCGATAGGAGCCCCCAGCGGCATTACGGCAGCTGCTCCCACATCCTCCAGACGTTTGCAGAGTACCGGGTCGGCCTGGATGTAAGGGAGCACATGGAATCCCTCGGCGGCAAGCTGCTCGGTGGCTTTCAGTGTCTCGATAGGGTCGGGCAACAGGTATTTCGGGTCGGGATGAATCTCCAGCTTGAGGAAGTCGGTATGGAAAATCTCACGAGAGAGGTGGGCTGCGAGTACTGCCTCTTTGGCGTTGCGCACACCTGATGTGTTAGGAAGAAACTGAACATTGTCGCGGTTGATGTGTGCGAGCATGTCGTCGGTGTCGGCATTGTCCATGTCGATACGCTTCATTGCCACTGTTATCATCTGCGAACCGGAGGCAAGTATCGCCTCAAGCATAAGGCGGTTGCTGCTGAACTTGCCTGTTCCCATAAAGAGGCGCGATGTAAACTCGCGTCCTCCGATTATAAGTCTGTCCATTGCTGATAATGAGAGTATGTTGTTTGTTGTGTTATTGATAGCGGTTGAGGGCCTCGATTACCTTTGCGGTGTATTCTTTTGGGTCGGGAGCGTTGATTATAGCCCCGGACATGGCCACTCCGTTGATTCCTGTTTCCATCAGCGGGTCTATGTCGTCAAGGGTGATTCCGCCGATAGCAACTACCGGAAGCTCACTGCCGGCATTGCGTATGGCCGACATTATGTCGCGGTATCCGTCGAGGCCGATTACAGGTGACAATGCGCTCTTGGTGGTGGTGAATCGGAATGGCCCGAGGCCTACGTAATCGACATCGATGCCGCGCATGGCGAGGATATCCTCGGCTGTATTGGCAGTGACGCCGATTATTGCATGGGGACCGAGCTCTTCACGTGCCTGTCGGGGGGCATGTCATTCTTGCCGAGATGCACTCCGTGCACGCGAAGTTCGTCGGTGAGCCTGACGTTGTCGTCAATTACCATTATTGCGTCGTTCTCTTTGCAGAGGGGTATTATTTCGAGTGCTGTGGCACGCATCTCGTCGTAAGATGCGTCTTTCATGCGTAATTGAATCCACTTGCAGCCTCCTTCGAGTACGAGCCGCACCTCTTCCGTGATGGAGAAGCGTGGTGATGGATGGGTGATGAACTGAAGCATATGTGTTGTGTGTATGATTATTCTGATTGAGGAATCGGACTTTGGCCTCGCTCTATTGAGGCGAAAGCATCAAGGCGCTCTGCCATGTCGGCGCCCTCCCACAGATAGCCCAGTACGGCATATCCGGCGAAAGGGAGACTACGTATGTCGGCCACTCTTTCCGGTGTGATGCCTCCGAGTGCCACTACTTTGTTAGGAGGAATTGTCGACAATTCTTCCGCAGTGAAGGCGCCATGGTAGCCCGGCTTGGATATGCTTGTGAAAATCGGACTGAGCGTTATATAGTCGTACTTACGGGCGCATTCTTTGGCTTCGGCTATGGAATGGCAGCTACGCGATATGTTACCGCTGAAGTATGATGGTGCTTCAGGGCAGCGCCGGTTGAGATGTATGCCGCCGAGATTGAAGTCGCACAGCAGGTCAAAATGTCCATGCAGTTTGAGCCGCCGGTGATTGTGCGGGCCGATGCTTTCAATCAGATTGCGCATGTCGCGCAACGATGCGCCGGGATGGCGCAGGTGTACGAAGTCCCATCCGGCATCGAGTATTGCAGCTATCGCCTCGGCTTCTTCGGGACGTATATCGGGAGGCGTGATGGCAATCCGCAACAGATTATCCGCCATAAAAAGGCTGGATTACAAGCACTGAATCGCCTTCCTTGAGGATTGTGGAGTCGCGTTGGGTCAGAGGCACAACCTCGCCATTGAGAGCTGTAGCTACCCCTTCAGGGTTTATTCCGGCCAGATTAAGGGCTCCCTGGAGCGAGGTATGGTCGGGTATATTGATTTTTTTGTCGTTGACAGTTACTTCCATAATATATCGATGTTGTTTGTGTCTAAAACATGTTCTTAATATTCAGAACGCGTGGGACGGTGGAAAAGATGAATTCAGCAGTGGAATTATTCTCTGACAAGCATGGCCGACGGGGCAAACAGATGGTTGACCGGGCCGTGTCCATGACCTATTGCCACATCGGCTCCGGCCTTAATGGCGTCTGAGATATATTCTTTTGATTTCGTGACGGCATTGGCAATATCATGGCCGATTGCCATGTAGGAGGCTATTGCCGAAGAGAGTGTGCAGCCTGTGCCGTGGGTATTGACTGAGCGTACGCGTGGCGCCTGTAGTTTCATGATGCCTCTTTGCGGAGTATACAGCCAGTCGGTCACTATGTCAAGAAGTGTATCGGAGTCACCACCCTTTATCAAGATTGACTTCGCACCCATTTCGCGCAGAAGTTCTATCTGGGTTTCCGGATTTTTTGTGCCTGTGATTGCTTCCGCTTCCATTGCGTTGGGGGTAATGATGTCGGCCATCGGGATGAGTCGCTGTACTATTACGTCGACAGCATCTGCGGCAAGAAGACGTGAGCCGGATGTGGAAATCATGACCGGGTCGAGCACTATGTTGGTGGCGCGGTGGCATGTGAGCGAATCGGCTACCGCAGCGGCGGTAGGAGCGTCGAACAGCATACCTATCTTTATGGCTTTTGGGGGGATGTCGGCGAATACGGCATCAATCTGCCCGGTTACAATGTCGGGGCGGATGGCCTGTACGGCTGTTACTCCGAGAGTGTTCTGTACGGTAATTGCCGTAATTGCCGTCATGGCATATACACCTATTGCCGACATTGTCTTGATGTCGGCCTGGATTCCAGCGCCGCCTGATGAATCGGAGCCAGCTATTGATAGCACAGGGATGTATCTCAGCATGATGGTATGAAAATATGCAGTGTCGTTCCGGTGCTGAGAATGTGTGTGTTGCTCCTGTTTCCGGGAAAACCGGACCCGATGACCGGGATGGAAAACAATCCCTTCGGCGGCATTATCCGCGTCAGGTTCGAAGGGTATAATCTCAGCACACTTTATGGAGTGGCACCCCTTTGTTTATGTTGTTTTAAATTATTGTCGAACCGACTGTCAATCGATTGTAAATCTGTCGCCGTGGAGAAGTACCGGGAACTTTTCGCGGAATTCGTAGAGTGAGGAGTGGGATATACGCCCCATGACGCATTGTATTCCGTCAGGCAGGTGTGCTTCTGTGCCTATAGTCTGACCTTTGGGGTCGATTATGGCAGAAGTGCCGGAATAGTTGCCGAAATCATCGCTTCCGGTGCGGTTACATCCGACTACGTATGCCTGATTTTCAATTGCACGTGCTATTAGCAGGTGTTTCCATGCATATGCTCTTGAATCAGGCCAGTTAGCGACTATAATCAACAAATCGTATCCGTTGTGGCTGTTGCGTAGCCATATCGGAAACCGCAAATCGTAGCATACGGCCAACGCTATATTCCAGCCTCTGAATCGTATTGTCGGTATTGCCTTATGGCCGGAGGTATATACCTTGTCCTCTCCACCGGTTGAAAACAGGTGGTGCTTGTCGTAATAGGTGGTTTCGCCGGATGGCTCGGTAAGGAATGCCCGGTTGAACAGCCGACCGTCGTGGTCGAGCGCGATAAACGACCCTGCGATGGCCAGATTACATGCCGAGGCGAGCTTTGCTGCCCATTCTATCGTAGGGCCGTCGGATGGCTCGGCGAGATTGCGGGCAGTATCGGCCTGAAGTATATATCCGGTAGAGAACATCTCCGGCAGAACGGCAATGTCAGCGTGTCCGGCAATGGCCTCTATTGCTGTTGATGCAGCCTTTAGGTTGGCTTTCTTGTCGGAGGTGGCAATGTCAAGTCCGATTGCCGCCACTGTCAGCGGGCCGTTGAGGTGAGGCCTTGTATTGTTGCAGGTCATTGGCTAATCGGTAATGAATTTATCGGGGTAACGGCCGTGAAACTGACTGTAGTATTCTTTGATGTTGCGCATATCCTGCTCGATGTCGCCTGTAGGGGTATAGCATCGGTCGACTACAATACGCTTGTATTTGTAGTCGATGGCGCCAAGCACCAGAGGCACGCCGGCGTCGCGGGCTATGTAGATGAATCCGCTATGCCATTTTGCTGTGGCCTTGCGTGTGCCTTCGGGAGTTATTGCAAGTACCAGACGTGTTGATTCGCGGAATTTCTTTACGATAGTCTCTGTGAGCGACTGCTTTTTGTTTTTACGCGGCACAGGTATGCCTCCGATAGCTCGGAATATTACTCCCAAGGGCCAGCGGAACCAGGATTCTTTCATCAGAAATCCGGCTTTGCGGCCTATGGAGCGTATGGTCAGTTCGCCGAGTATGAAGTCCCAGTTGGATGTGTGGGGAGCCACGCATATTATACATTTGGGATAGTCGGGCACGGTATATTCAACCGTCCACCCGGCCATACGCAGCAACCATTTGGATAAACCCATAATCTGTCGGATATCCGTAATGTTTTACTTATTTTGCAGCGGCAACGTTGGCTTCTTTCTGTGCGGCCGGGAGGGCTTCGTTCATCTGAGCCACGATTTCTTCAATGCCTTTATTGAAGTCGGAGGTGAGCTTTGTGTAGGCTTTGCGGAAATATTTGTCGCGGGCCACCTTGTAGTCATGAGCGTTTTCAAATGCCTTTTTGCCTTTGTCGAATGAGAATGATACGTTGGCAATAGTCTGGTACTGGAGGTCGGCTATATCGATTACAATCTTATTCATCTTGTCGGCATCGATTCCCGGGATGAGGTTGCGTGCGATGATGCATTCGCCGGCTATGTTGCCGCATACGGCTTTTACAGCCTTCTTGAGATTACGTTTGTTTGCCATAATCAAAATGTATTTGAGGTTATTTCGTTTGCGAATATAACACTAATTTCCCGAAAAATGATGATAAACTCCCATAAAGTTGATAGCGTGTCGGGAGATGAATCCTGACACGCTATCTGATACTGTTTGTAATCTACTTATAATCTGAATGTTATTGGGAATATACAGTATACCGGCACATTGTTGCCGCCCATTCGTCCGGCGTGCCAGCGCGGCATGCCGTCAAGTATTCTTACTGCTTCCCTGTCAAGCGAAGGTTCGATGCCGCGGAGTACATTGATGTGGGTTATCTCACCGTCAGGCTGTACTATAAAAGAGCATAGTACACGTCCCTGTATTTTTCGGGCGTATGCAGCAGCAGGGTATGTGCGGGAGGCGTTGATAAACTGCATCAGAGCACCGTATCCGCCGGGAAATGTGGGAGGCTCGTCGACGGTCTCGAAGTCATATGCCTCGATTACATCGGCGCAGAAGTTATGACCGGGATTTATTTCTGTGAGGGCGAGTGACTGGTCTGTTGTGTGTACGGCTATTCTACGCATTTGTGCGTGAGCCGAACGTGCCGACAATAGAAGTGCCGCAATAAGCAGGAGAGTGGAGAGGGGCAGTAGAGATAAGTCAGGAGTAGATTTTTTAATCATAAAACATGTGAGTGGTATGGTGTTGCAATGCCGGCAAGAGAGGCGTCCGGCATTGTGACATATGCAAATTTATAGTGCTGTTGTGTTAAATGCAACAGTATGTCCGCAATTTTCGATTTGTTTAGCGATGTTTTAAGTTTATTTGCATTTTCCCGGATGCGGGGCGCAATATGGCGTTAAGAAGCCCGTTTCTAAAATATAGGAATCGCATGCGCGCTTCCTGCAATGGTAACAGTAATGACGATACGAAATCATATAATATCATTTATAGTCGCGCTTGTGGCCGGCGGTATGATTCCGCTATGTGCCGCAGATGGCTCGACAGCATATAATTTTCTGAATATAACATCCTCAAGCCGTATTTACGGTCTGGGTGGTGTGAATATATCGATTGTCGACGACGATATAAACTCGATTGACCAGAATCCGGGTCTGCTTGGTCCGGAGGTAGGGAAACAGCTGGGACTTAATTATATGCATTACGTCGGCGACGCAAATTTTGCCGGCGTGCGATACGGTATGGCAGCCGGAGAGCATGGAGCCTGGGCAGCCGGGATACAGTATTTCGGTTATGGCGATATGAAGGCGGCCGATGTGACGGGGAATATTACCGGTACTTTTTCGGCCAAGGATATGGCATTTTCCGCTACATACAGCCATGATATTACCGGGAGTCTTCGTGGCGGTATCACAGTCAAGGGTCTGTATTCGGCCTATGAGTCGTATTCGGCTTTTGCGCTTGCCACCGATCTCGGTATCAATTATTATGACCCCGACAGGGGTGTTTCGCTGTCGGCTGTAGTGGCAAATCTCGGAGGACAAATCAAGAGATTTGACGAGCGTTATGACCGTATGCCTGTCGATGTGCGTTTTGGATTGAGCAAGCAGCTTGCCGATGTGCCGTTGCGTCTGTCGGTTACTGCATGGAATCTCACAAAATGGCATCTGCCTTATTATGATGCCGGCGACGGCTCTGCCACCAGTGAAATGGAGGAGAAAGATTCGTTCGGCTCCAATCTGTTCCGCCATCTGGTGTTCGGTGTGGAGTGGTTGCCCTCCGACAGGTTGTATATAGGTGTGGGATACAACTACAAGACGCGTACCGACATGGGCACATATTCCCGCAGCTTTTTCAGTGGATTCTCAGCTTGTGCCGGTATAAATGTAAGCAGATTTTCAGTCGGAATAGCTTTGGATCAGCCTCATACAGGAGCTACCACATTCATGCTCAACCTGTCGACGCGTCTGTGGGAATTCTAGGAGCTTGTTTAATAATAAATGTTGCCGCCAGGGTATACGAAACAAGAGATAGCTTTATTATTAAACAAGCTCTAAAGTCGAAAAATCAGGGCTGGCGCATGAGATTTAACTCAAATTCAGTCAAAAATTCACCTGATTATGTGAAATAAACTTTCAGATATTGCATATATTGCTGAAGATGGATATATTAGAGGTATGCAAATAGAAATTTTCAGCAAAGTAAAAGACCCGCGCGACTTGGGCAAGGTTAAACATGAGCTCGAGGATGTGCTCCGAATGGCACTCATCGGCGTGTTGTGTGATTGTGAGGACTGTGACGACATATCGGATATGGTTACAGACCGAGAGGAAGAATTCAAGGCCGCCGGATTGCTGAAGCTTGGCAACGGTGTCCCGTGTGGTGACACGATACTTCGTGTTGTAGAGTCTGTCAATCCCGCTCAGCTCCGGGCAAGTCTTGATTGCTGCCGAGGCCACATAATCGAATCCCTGTGCGGCAATCAGGTCATCATTGACGGTAAGAAACTGCGGGGTGAAAATCCCAGGAGTCCCGGATGCCACGGACTGTATATCCTCAATGCGTGGGTATCTGAAACAGAAATCTGCGTTGCCGAAAAGCCGGTGGATGGCAAGACCAACGAACTTACGGTTCTGCCGTCCGTATTGTCCTCTTTATGGCTTACAGGGGCATTGGTTTCAGTCGACGCAATGGGGACCCACCGTAATATCGCAGAACAGATCATGCTCCAGGGCGGCGACTATCTGATGGCGCTTAAAGACAATCAGCCGATACTCAAGGGCTTGACGGAAAGTATCTTTAGTAGCACTACTCCAATATCGGTATACACAACCGAGGAAAAGGGGCACGGAAGAGTTGAGAAGAGAACCTGTTCAATTATGGATACGACACTTTTGGAACAGGAGGGAATGTACGAGAAGTGGCCCGGTCTTAAACGTATCATAAAGATGGAGCGTGAGCGTACTGAGAACGGTGCCCGCTCGCGTGAAACAATCTACTATCTCAGCAGCGTGGAGAAAGATGAGGCTTCTTACTATGCGATGCGTATTCGTGCGCACTGGGGTATCGAGAACAAACTGCACTGGCATCTCGACGTGACGTTTCGGGAAGATATGTGCCGCGTACGCGCCAAGAATGGCGCTGTCAATTTTTCAGCGATGCGCAAGTATGCATTGGAAATGCTTAAAAAGCAGAACGATAAACTCAGCCTTAAACGAAGACGCAAAAAATGTATGTGGAGCACTGAATATCTGTACAAAGTCTTTAAGGATAGTTAAATCTCATGCGTCAGCCCTGTCGAAAAATGTAATCATGCATATTGTGTATGTTGGAGTCGCTGTCTGAGCCGGACTTTCATATGCCGCATACTTTTCCTCGATATGGCCGATCTTAAACTTTATGACGTGTTTGATATGTCGCCCCTGCGCGATTATATACGAGAGCATGGAGAATGCCGCGTGTACTGCAAGGGTGAATGTTTCTGTAGAATTGGCGAGAATGCCCCGGATATCGGTGTGGTTAATTCCGGCGGATTTGCATTTGTAAGACCTGACTACAAGGGCGATGACCAGACATGCTCTCTTGCTTTTGCCGACGAACTTGTGGGCTCGTATATCTCGATGATGCCCGGCCGGAAATCCGGTTTTGATGTTAAGGCATTGTGTAAGTCGGAGGTATCGGCGCTTGCGCTGGATACGGTTGTCGAGTATATGGATACAATATCTCCCGATTACCGGCTGAGGTTTACGTATGCCATAGCCTATGCATTTATGATGAGAGGCATATCATACCGCTGTCAGTCGGTCGAGTCGCGATATGTCGAACTTCTCGAACGGATGCCGGATGTCAAGAGTTTCATGTCGACTTCTGCGATAGCGTCATATCTCGGTGTGACACGGGAGACATTGTCGAGGATGCGTGCAAGGATGTGTAAATAGTCTTTTTCTCCGACTTTGTGTTCTTTTTTGGTGTAATATTGAAAAAGTGTGATTTTTGTCACACTTTTTTAGCTGTCATGTGCGTAAATTAGAGAATTTTAAACAGACTTTTAACCTTATCCGACATGACAAAACGCATTTTAACAGCCACAGTGCTCACTATTGCAGCCATAATGCAGGTCGACGCCGTTGTTCCCGACGATAATGTTGTGATATCCGAGGGGAAGGAGTCGTATCGTTTTGTGCAGGTAAAAGGAGGCTTTGAGGTTGTGCATACAGTTGCCGACGAGTATCTTGCTACAAGACGTTCGGAGAAAATACAGCCTCATATATTTCATGACAATAACATACGTCTCGACAAAGCATCGGGAGGGAAGCCGCAATACCGTAATGCTAATTCACCTACGGTGTTCCACGATGACAGTAAGGTATGTTTCTTTGAATTCTTTCTAAGCAGCAACAAGAAGGCAAAGGCTCAGTTTCGTCGTACCTTTACCGACCCGGCATATTTTACCGGCATTTTTCCTCTTGACGAGTATCCGATACGCAATAAGACAATCTCTGTGGATATACCGGCTTCACTTCCGGGCATCGAACTTCTTGACTGTAATTTTCCTGCGGAGGGTATAGTGCGGTCAGATACAAAGGCGCCTGATGGTTCACGTAGGATAACTTATACGCTGACTGATGTCGGTCCGGCGGCTGACGATAAGTCGGCACCGTCGCCCAAGGCTTCTCTGCCATATATAATGGTAAAGGGGTATTTCCCGGATACAGATTCGCTTTACCGCTATCATCGCCGGCTTCTTGATGTGGATACTGTGATTCCTGATGTGTCAGGTATTGTCAGGAATATACTTGGCGACACGAAAGACCGCGACAAAGTCATAGAGCGTCTTTACCGGTATGTTCAGAACAATGTTCGGTATGTGGCTTTTGAGGAAGGAGAGGCCGGATATCGTCCGGACACACCGGCCGAAGTGCTGCGCAAGCGCTATGGCGATTGCAAGGGGATGGCCATGCTGCTTGCCACATTGCTTAACCGCAACGGTATAGATGCATATGTGGCCATAGTGGGAACGCGTTCCATACCATACGGCATTGCAGAGAATCCGTCGCTGTCGGCTTCCAACCATATGATATGCATTGTTCCTCGTAAAGAGGGTGCCTCTCTGTTTCTTGACCCGACCAACGGACAGATTTCAATGTATCATATACCATGGGGTATACGTGGGAAGGATGCCATGATGATACTGCCTGACGGATATGAGATGGTGAATATCCCGGAGGAATCGCCGCGGATGTCGGACGATGTGATAACGTATGATTACAGGCTTACTTCGGAAGGCCTTGCCGGAAAGGCGGTGCGTAGCTGTCGGGAGGATATGGCCGAACGTTTTGTGTCAATATTCAATAATGTTCCAAGCCAGCATGTGAATGAATTGTTGGCCAGAATGCTTGTGCCTGCTTCTAATATGGTCGCCTGTAAAGACAGTATTGTGTATGATACTTCTGTGCCGGGATTTGTTACTCTCACCGCTCCGGTATATAATAAGTCGGCCATAACAGAGGCTTCAGATGCTATATATATTGACCTTAATTCTTCTGACGGGCCATTTGGCGAACGTATTGATCTTGACGACCGCCGTGCTGACCTTGAGTTTTATGTGCCCGCATCAGTAGAGAGACGCACTGTCGTAGAGATGCCAGATGGCTACAGTGCCGTATTGCCGGAGAATTATGAGTCGGAGTGTCCATATGGCCGTTTCTCATGCACGTTTGCATGCGATGGTAGTACGGTGTCTATGACAAAACGCATGGAGGTGGTCAGAACCCGTATCCCGCTGGCTGATATCCCTGAATGGAACAATCATCTTTCAGCATGGAAAGAAGCCTGCAGCCTCCAGGTCGAACTTAGAAAACCATAACCGTTACAGCTTATAACATATGAGGAAACAATTTGTACTTTTTACATTTTTGCTGTTGGGTATTGTTGCCATGCATGCCGACAGTATGGCTGAATACCGGGCTTTTGCCGATACAGTGCGCGCCGATGTGTATTCGATGGATTTGCCGGCTTTCAAGGTAAGGGATATTCCGGAAAAGTATCGTAACGAGTCGGCCGTATACAAGGCCATATATGAGAATTTCGATGCCAAGAAAAAGACCGGTGTTGGAGTTCGTCCGGGACCGATGATGCTCCCTACGATATCCCGGCGGGCGCGTATAGAGGCCGGGCATCTTACCCGCATGCTGATACATATCAACGACAAGGCCGCGTTGGAGAAGTATTCCGAATTTGATTTCGGTATCGACAATAAGAAAAATTATTTCGAGGGTTATGAGAAAAACCGTCATGTGATGGGAGCACGTCTCATAAAAACCGACAATCGAATAGTGGACATTGACACGTCCGATTTCGTGGAGGTCGAGGAGGGCAAAACAGGCGAGAATAAGCGCCGTAAACTTGCTATTCCCGGTCTTGAGGTCGGGGATGACATAGATGTATTCTTTTACACTGAGACCCGTATGCAGAATGTGCATCCGGATCCGCTTACGTTTTATCTTAAAGAGTCGGCTCCGATACTCAACTACCGTATACATTGTGTGATTGATGACAATCTGACTGCGCAATACCGTATACTTAACGGTGCCCCGGATTTTGATGTGACACGCGATGATGACGGCAATTATGTGCTGGATCTGGAGATTGCCGATATTTCGGCGAAGGAGCCGCGCCTGTGGTACAATCAGTCGCAGCAGTCGCCTCAAATAAAGATGTATCTGTTCAACCGCCGAAACAGCAGTGACTTTACCCCTAAAAGCGCGCGATTTGACGGCATGCAGTGCAATCCGCCTGCCGAGTGGATAATCGGCGACCGTTGGGACCAGGATGACTGGTGGCTTGAAAACGGGGCTGTGGCCGGGAATCTTGTGATGAAGAATTATCTCAAGGACGGGCATAAGATAGCCAAGGATATAGGAAAAATGGTGAAGGATGGCCGAATTTCAGTGCGTGAGGGTGCGGATTATCTCTACAATCTGCTGTGCTATCTGTATATAGGCAATCTTGCCAGGCTTAATGCGCATGACTTTGCTTTACAGTACAACAGTCTGCTTAAGGCTCATAAATTTCCGATAGAGGCGGGTCTGTCGTCTGTCCCAGACCAGGAGCCGCTGTACGATGTAATTAATTTAAACAATACGATATTTTTCACCAGTCTGCAAGGTGATTCCTCGCGCTACTATTTTCCTCCCAAAAACGGGATATATTCTCCATCGGACATGATTCCTGGTGCTAATGGGCGTGTGGCGATGATGTGGCGTAAGCCAAAAGAGCGGAAGAAAGTGCCCGATGGCGACAATTACTTTAGATTGCCGGCTACGACTTTGGCCAAAAATCGTAATATTACATATGTTGATGCAGTCATTGACGGCAGTGTGATTGATATCAATCGCAAGGAGATACACACCGGTGCCGCCAAGAGGCATGCATTTCCGATTCTTTCGGAAGAGGATGTAAATGAAGGCTATCGCAAATACCTGTCACGATACGGACATACAGTCAGTGTTAAGGAAAACAAGAAGAGAGCAGCCGAACGAATGGAGCGTTATGCCGATGGACGTAAAGAGCAGAAGGAGGACTTCAAGAATGAAATCAGGGAGTATCATGGCGAGTATCCGTCGGAATTTGTTGACGGTAAGGTGACGAGCCTTGGTATAAATCCCGACAGCACCGCTCTTGTGTATGAGTTGTCGTATAAGATGGATAATCTCGTAAAGCGTGCCGGCAATAATGTCATCCTTTCTCTTGGCAAACTTTTCTGCGATCAGCTCGAGTTGCTTCCGTCAGACCGCGAACGTGATGTTGATGCTTATTTCGGCACACCCCGCGAGTACGTTACGCGTATCAGTGTGGATATTCCGTCGGGATATACTGTAAATGAGAGTTCGCTTTCAGGGCTCAATCGGTTAATATTAAATGAATCGGGGGCTTTCTCGGCAAACACTACATTGGTATCTCCCGACAAGCTACAGGTCGATATAATAAAGCGATACAATAAGGGTGTTCTTCCCGTATCGGAATGGCCCGAAATGCTGTCGGTGCTTGACATGGCTTCGGAGTGGAACAATGTGTCCATTCTGCTGGAAAAGAAGTAAGAGAGGGTGTTTAGGAGTCGATATCAGATAAAATATATCAAGCGCTTCAAGGTTACATATGCGCGGGGCTGCACTCAAAATGTGATAAGTGCAGCCCCATTTTTTTGTGGTATGACGACGAGTGATTGTCTGGCCGGTGTCGCCTGAAGATTTTTGTGACTTTTTATACAGGCAGATGTGTGCTGATTTCGTCGAGGCGCACGAGTTTGCTTACAATCGCATAGATGGTAAGTCCTGCGGCAGAGTGAATCTGCAATTTGGCGGTTATGTTGCGCCGGTGGGTCATCACTGTGTTGACCGAGACATTCATTTCGGCAGCGATTTCTTTGTTGCTAAGGCCTTTCACGATGCCTACCACAACTTCCTTCTCGCGTTGGCTTAGACTTTTAGTATCTTCATTATTGGCAGCATCAGTGTTCATGCGGCCGATGATGTCGGCCAATGACGATGGATTGTCATAAATGGATAGGGTATAGTCGTAGCTTTTGGTGTATTCTTTTGGGAGCAGGCACGAACAGATTGCCACGAGAGTAGCTTGTGGCAGAGATTTACGCAGACTGTCGAGGTCGGCCCGGTTTATGCCAATGGGGTCAATAAGAAGCAGTCGTGCGGGATTTTTTTCTATGTAGTCGGCGACTTTATCGGGTCCGGTGGTGCAGATGTCGCCTGTAGAGAGAGTACGCATACGCTGTAGTGTCGCATGCAACCCTCCTGCGATTATCTGCGAAGAGGTGACGATGAGGATGTTCAGGGGTTTCATTGCAGGGTGTTGTCGCGTGTAATCTCTTTCTGGGCAATAAGAGGTATGAGTATGTGATTCTCGATTTCCGAATGGCTCTCAAGATCTTCCTCGGCGTTGTAGAGGTCGACGAGCACGTCATACATCTTGTTGGGCTGGCTTGTGGTATAGAATTGGAGTATGATGTTTTTCAGCTCCGTGAGCTTTTCGCCGACTTCGTCATGATGTTTTTTGAATACGTTTATGTTGTAGCTTGTAGGCTCGCCGCATACAAGCGCGCGTATGTAGGGGAATACTTTTTTCTCTTCGTAGGCAAAGTGCTTTCTCACCTCTTCCAGATATGAATCAAAGAAGGCGATGATGGCGGGATTTATGTCATTGTGCGTCTCCTCAAGCGCCGATGTAAGATTCTGGCGTATATGCGGGAACTTGTATTTCAGGAAGTAGTCGTGGCTATTTTGCAGAAACTCCACAATAGCGATTGGTGAGATTGCCGGCAGGAGGTCTGAATCGATAGTTCCGTTAAGGATAAAATTGACGATAAACAGAAAAGCCTGCGGATCGATATTGTTTTCTCTGCATACGCAGTCGATACGTTTGCTTTCGAATCCCAGAGGTATATTGAAACGGCTCAGTATCGGCAGTATGTTGTAATCATGGCGGATAAGTTCGATTACAGTCTCTGAGCCGTTGAATGTTTTTGCGTTTTTAATTGACATGTTTGATGATAAAGCATTTTCCGTTAAAACCAACGCGGTGTGTAGCGTTGCATGAACATCCGGTGTATTACGGGGTTGATGCAACGCGGCACGCCGCGTCATAATCTATATTAGTATGGTGATGTCTTTTATCGGGCAAGACCTGCGATTGATGCCTTGATGGCAGCAATCTTGTCGGTTGCGTCGCTCTGTTTGCGTCGTTCGAGTTCGACTACAGCGGCGGGAGCATTGTTGACAAAGCGCTCGTTTGACAGTTTTTTATTGACCGACGCAAGGAATCCTTCATAATGGGCGAGCTCCTTATTGAGGCGTTCAAGTTCGGCCTCGATATCGATGGCTCCGCGCAGAGGCACGTTGAATTCGGTTGTGTCGACCATGAACGATGCGGCTGCCGGGTCTTTTTCGGTCACGGAGGTGATGGTATCGAGGTTGGCGAGCTTGCTGATAACGCAATCGAGTCCAGGATTCCATTCTCCGATTACGTTGAGCGAAAGTGCATCGCGCGGCGAGAGGTTCTTTGATGCACGCACACCGCGCACACCGTTTATTGCGCTTTTGGCGCGCTCCATAGCCGAGAGCAGAGTGCTGTCAGTGCATTTTGCCTCAGGCATCGGAGCGTACATGATTGATTCTCCGTCGCGACGCTCTGCAAGGTGCTGCCACAGTTCTTCAGTGATGAATGGCATGAATGGATGGAGCATCCGCAGCAGGCTGTCGAAGTATCCGAGTGTGGCGGCATATGTGGCGCTGTCGATGGGTGAGCCGTAGGCCGGTTTTACCATTTCGAGATACCACGATGAGAATTCGTCCCAGAACAGACGGTATACAGCCATCAGAGCCTCCGAGATGCGGAACTTGGAGAAGAGGTCGTTGACCTCGGCGACTGTTTCGCCCAGTTTACCCTCAAACCACTCAATGGCTTTTGCAGCGCTTTCAGGCTGAACTGCCGTATCCGACACCTCCCAGCCCTTTATAAGGCGGAATGCGTTCCAGATTTTGTTGCAGAAGTTACGACCTTGTTCGCATAGTTTGTCATCGAAGAGAATGTCGTTTCCGGCAGGAGCCGACAACATCATGCCCATGCGTACACCGTCGGCGCCATATTGCTTGATAAGCTCCAGCGGGTCGGGTGAGTTGCCAAGCTGCTTTGACATTTTGCGGCCAAGGTTGTCGCGTACGATACCGGTGAAGTATACGTTGCGGAACGGCATATTGCCTGCAAACTCGTATCCGGCCATAATCATGCGTGCTACCCAGAAGAAGATGATGTCGGGACCGGTGACAAGGTCGGCTGTGGGATAGTAATATTTGAATTCTTCGTTGTCGGGGTCAAGGATGCCGTTGAACAGTGTGATAGGCCACAACCATGATGAGAACCATGTGTCGAGGCAGTCTTCGTCCTGACGTAGGGCGCCTATAGTCAGGGATGAGTCGCCGGTCCGGCTTATTGCCATTTCAAGGGCTTCTTCAGGAGTTTCGGCTACGACATACGAACCGTCGGGCAGATAATATGCGGGCACACGGTGTCCCCACCACAGCTGACGTGAGATACACCAGTCCTTTATGCCTTCCATCCAGTGGTTATAGGTGTTTTTGAATTTCTCGGGGATGAATCGGATATCGTCGTCCATCACGGCTGCATGGGCCGGTTTGGCGATTTCGCTCATCTTGACAAACCATTGGTCGGAGAGACGGGGTTCGGTGGCTGTGTCAGGATTTCGCTCGGAGTATCCCACCTTGTTTTCATATTCCTCGATTTTCTCGATGAGGCCGGCAGCCTGAAGGTCGGCTGCAATCTGACGGCGTACATCAAATCGGTCCATGCCTACATACATTCCGGCTGCTTCGCTGATAGTGCCGTTTTCGTTGAATATGTCGATTGTGTCGAGATTGTGTTTCTGACCGAGCATGTTGTCGTTCATGTCATGGGCCGGAGTTACTTTCAGACAGCCTGTGCCAAACTCGATGTCGACATAGTCGTCTTCAATGACCGGAATCTCGCGGTTTACGAGAGGCACGATAACGCGTTTGCCGCGGAGATGCTGGTTCTTGGGGTCATTGGGGTTTATGCACATCGCGGTGTCTCCCATTATGGTCTCGGGACGTGTGGTGGCCACAATCGCATATCCGTCCTCGCCTGCGATTTTATAGCGCAGATAGTAGAGCTTGCTGTGCTCTTCGCGGTAGATAACTTCCGCATCACTCAGTGCTGTACATGCTTTGGGGTCCCAGTTTACCATACGCTTTCCGCGGTAGATGAGTCCCTTGCGGTAGAGATCGACGAATACACGAATCACACTCTTCGAGCGGAGTTCGTCCATTGTAAACGCCGTGCGGCTCCAGTCGCATGATGCACCGAGTTTTTTCAGCTGTTCCAGAATTATGCCGCCGTGCTTCTCTTTCCATGCCCATGCATGTTTGAGAAATTCCTCGCGGGTAAGGTCGGTCTTCTTAATGCCTTCTTTAGCGAGTTTAGCTACAACTTTAGCCTCTGTGGCGATTGATGCGTGGTCAGTGCCGGGTACCCACAGAGCATTTTTACCCTCCATACGCGCACGGCGTGTAAGGATATCCTGTATGGTATTGTTGAGCATGTGGCCCATATGGAGAATGCCTGTCACATTTGGCGGCGGTATTACAATGGTGTAAGGCTCGCGCTGGTCGGGTGTGGAGCCAAACAGATTGTGCTCCATCCAGTAGGCATACCACTTGTCTTCTACTTCCGCAGGACTGTAGTTTTTTGCTAACTCGTTCATAATTATATTGTTGTATATCTTAGTTGCGCTATGTGAAATTTCCTGCAAATTTAGCCAAAAAACTCCACATCACCAAACCTCTCTGATACTGTCGGCGTGGATGCAAATGAGGGTGGATGAGTGTGGTGAGGATATAATAGAACTGCGCGGTGACATCCCTGTATTTTTTTGGTGTCACCGCGCAGTTTGTGTATTTTGACGGAAAAGATGCTCTTATCCTATGGTGATGCCTGAAAATCCCATGAAGGCCATGGCAAGCATGCCTGCACATATGAGTGCGATGGGTATCCCGCGCATGGGGGCCGGGACGTCGACAAGGCGCAGGTGTTCGCGTATGCCGGCGAATACAGCCAGTGCGAGAGTGAAGCCGATGGCTGTAGCAACAGCATATACAATGGATTCGCCGAGATTCATCCCTTTCTGTATTACCAGAATGGCCACGCCAAGTACGGCACAGTTGGTGGTGATGAGCGGGAGAAATACACCAAGTGCCTGATATAGTCCGGGGGCAATCTTCTTGATGATTATCTCGAGCATCTGTACCAAGGCCGCGATAACGAGGATAAACACAATCGTCTGCATGTAGCCGAGGCCCCATGGCTCGAGAATGCCATGCTGGACGAGCCAGGTGACGCAGGTGGCAAGGGTCATTACAAACATTACCGCAGCGCCCATGCCTACGGCAGAACTCAGTTTTTTTGATACACCGAGAAACGGGCATATGCCTAAGAACTGTGCGAAAACGATATTATTGACAAATATCGCCGTAACGATTATCGAAAGATATGTAAGCATGGTCAGGAGCGGTTTCTAATGTAGTTGATCAATGCGATAAGGAATCCGAGGGCAATGAAAGCGCCGGGTGCGAGGACAAATACCAGCGAGCCGAATGTCTCGGGAAACAGACGTAGTCCGAACACAGTTCCTACGCCGAGTATCTCGCGTACTGCTCCAAGAAGAGTCAGAGCCAGGGTAAAGCCGAGTCCGATACCTATTCCGTCGAAGCAGGAATCGGATACCGTGTGCTTCGACGCGTATGCTTCAGCGCGTCCGAGCAGTATGCAGTTTACCACGATAAGCGGGATGAAGATGCCGAGCGAGGCGTTGAGTTCCGGAAGGTAGGCGGCCATGAACATCTGTAGGAGAGTCACAAATGTAGCTATCACTACGATATAAGCGGGGATGCGTACTCTGTCAGGCACAAGCGACTTTATTGCCGAGATGGCTATATTGGAGCATATCAGCACGCCGGTTGTGGCAAGTCCCATCGACATGCCTGTCATCGCCGACCCTGTGGTGCCGAGGGTAGGGCACATGCCGAGAAGCAATACAAAAGTCGGATTCTCGGCTATGAGACCATTATATATTATACGTAGCTTATTCATGTCTTACTCTTTAGATGATGTGTGGGTAGTGGCTCCGGTAGTTCCCTCGCCGGCCATGCATGATTGAGTGGTGGAGAATCCGTGGTCGGTCTTATAGGCTTCGAAGGCAGTGAAACAATTGCGCAGGGTCTCAAGAAAGGCGCGGGATGTGATTGTAGCCGCGGTGATGCCGTCGATGGCGCCTCCTGCATCCTTTGCTACATACATTGATGTGGTTGTGGGATTTTTACCGATGACGCTGCGGTTGCCTATATCCATGCGGAACCATTCCTGCATCTTGGCGCCAAGGCCGGGTGTCTCAGCATGTGAGAGCACCTGATATCCGGTGACTGAGCCGTCGGTACTGAATCCGTACATGATACGGATTTCGCCTCCGAATCCGTTTTTAGTGTAGCCCATTACGGCCGCTCCCACCAGATTGCCATTCTCCATGGCCGGATATACCATAAACGGTATGGTGTCGTTGTCCGGTGTCCATTTCCATTCCTGACTTTTGGGGTTATTGTCGAATGGTGGTGTTACCGATTTGATAGCCTCAATCTCTTCTTTCTGCTGAGCCTCTTCAATCGGACCGGCGGTGAGGCTGTTGACCCATGCCAGAAGGGAGGAGGCCACGATTGTGATGATGCCGAGCGACAGCACCATATTCAATAATGTGGATGGTAATTTCTTCATTTCTTTGCCCTCCTTTCTCCGAATTTGCGGGGCTTGATATAGCGGTTGATGAGCGGTACAAAGCTGTTCATTAGCAGTATTGCGAATGACATACCCTCTGGATATGCTCCCCAGCGTCGTATAACGATTGTGATTATACCAATCATTATGCCGTAGACAAGCATCCCTTTGCGCGACATCGGCGAAGTCACATAGTCGGTGGCCATGAAGAAGGCGCCGAGCAGAAGGCCTCCAGACAGTAATTCTATACCGATATTACCTCCTATGCAGAGGGTGAACAACGCTACGGAGCCTATGATGGCTACGGGTATGTGCCAGGTGATGACGCGCATTGCCAGAAGGTAGACTACGCCGATTACCAGCGCGATTGCGCTTACCTCGCCAAGCGAGCCACCTATTGCGCCTGTAGCGCTTTGCCATAAATCTATCGACGAGGGGTCTCCTCCCATTTTGAGTATCCCCAGAGTAGTGGCTCCTGTCGTTGCGTCGGCATATGCCCATCGGTTGACAAGAGGCAGTGGCCATGAGGTCATCTGCACCGGGAAGGAAATAAGCAGGAACACTCGTCCTACCAGTGCCGGATTCCATATGTTGCAGCCAAGTCCGCCAAACGACATCTTGCCGATACCGATTGCGACGAGGCAGCCGATAAGTACAATCCATATGGGCAGATTGGAGGGTAGGTTGAAGGCGAGAAGAAGTCCGGTAAGCACTGCGCTGCCATTCAATATGGTGGATGGGCGCCCGAACATCCAGCGGTTTATTATATATTCGAAAGCGACACACCCGGCTACTGCTGTAAGCACTACAATCGCGGCTCCTAAACCGAAGAAGTAGAGAGAGGCGGCAAGTGCGGGGAGAAGGGCCACGACTACATGCCACATGCATGACGCTACTGTCCGCTTTGTGTGCAGGTGGGGCGATGCCGATATGGTTAATAATTGGTTCATTGCTGTTATGTGACTGTTCTGAAATATTTGAGTATTATCCGGGAAGATTACTTTTTCTGGCTTTGGCGTGCCCGGATAGCGGCGCCTACGGTCTGTTTCCCTAATCGTATGAAGTCGAGAATCGGTCGCGACGAGGGGCAGCTGTAGCTGCAGCATCCACATTCGACACAGTTCATAATCTTCTCTTTTTCGACTTCTTCCCATTCGCCGAATCTTGAGAGTGTGGCGAGCAGGAACGGCTCAAGCCCCATCGGGCATGCGAATGCGCATTGTGCACATCTGATGCATGGTTCGATGCGCGGGCGTTGCGACATACTTTCAGGAAGCAACAGTATGCCTGACACTCCTTTGGTTGTCGGTGCGTCGATATTGACAATCGCTTTTCCCATCATAGGGCCTCCGAGGATAATTTTACCGGTGTCGGCAGGTACTCCTCCGGCCTGTTGGATAAGAGAGGCTACGGATACTCCGATGGCTGTACGATAGTTACCGGGACGTTGTACCGAGGGGCCGGTAACGGTCACTACTCGTTCAATCAGAGGCTGTCCGAAGCGTACAGCCTGATATATTGCATAGGCAGTAGCTACATTCTGCACTATCGCGCCGGTGGCAATAGGCAGGGCGCCGGAGGGGACTTCTTTTCCGGTTATTGCTTCGATGAGCTGTTTCTCGCCGCCCTGGGGATATTTCACCGTCAGTTCTGTCACGGAGATGCCATTGATGCCGAGTTCGGCAATACGCCGGCGCAAGAGGTCTATAGCGTTCTGCTTATTCGCCTCGACACCGATTATAGCTCGTTCCACTCCCGCGGCCTTCATCAGGAGTCTTGTCCCGGCGAGTATCGCGTCGGGTTCTTCGAGCATTAGAGCATGGTCATTGGTGAGGTATGGCTCGCACTCGACAGCATTTATGATTACCAGGTCGGCTTTCATTCCCGGAGGGGGAGACAGTTTTACTTTTGTGGGGAATGTTGCGCCTCCAAGTCCTACGATTCCTGCTTTGTCTACAATGTCAATGATAGCTTTCGGGTCGAGAGCCTCTATTTCGTCATCGCCGCGCAGTGGTGTGAGGTCGCTTATTGTCCTGAGGTCTTTCTCATGGTCATCATCTGATGCGGCAATCGTCACTGACGGAGATGGCATTCCGTTAGGCATCTTTATCTGGTCGACTTTGGTTACGGTACCGGAAATCGGAGTGTGTACGTTGGCCGATACGAATCCGGAGGCTTCGGCGATGACAGAGCCTCTGTCGACATAATCTCCTTTTTTTACGAGACATCTAGCAGGAGCCCCGATGTGCTGTCCGAAAGTCAGAGTTACTTCCCGGGGAAGTTCGGTGTTTATGATTTTTGCTGATTCTGTCAGTTTGTTTTCAGGCGGATGCACTCCACCGATATGAAATGTACGCATACGGGTTAATCAATCTTTCGGTTCAACATTGCTTTCCTTTGCTTTTTTGGCTTCCGCCTCTTTGCGCTTGCGCTCGGCAATTGCAGCCATATCGGCCGCCGATATGGGGAATCCGGCGTCGTGGATAGCGCTTGTCGGACAGGCGAGCACGCATTTGCGGCATAGCTTGCATTTCGTAAAGTCGATATATGCAAGATTGTCAGTTACCGACACTGCGTCGTGAGGGCATGCTTTCATGCATTTGCCACATCCGATGCAGGCTGCGTTGCATTCTTTGCGAGCCACAGCTCCCTTCTCGCGGTTGGAGCAGGCTACCCATACGCGCATGCCCCGTGGCCCTTTGTCGCGGAGTTCGATTATATGGCGCGGACATACTTTTGAGCACGCTCCGCACCCGGTGCATTTTTCCGGGTCAATGGCCGGCAAGCCTGTCACAGGATCCATATACATGGCGCCGAAACGGCATGCTTTCACACAGTCGCCGCACCCAAGGCATCCGAAAGGACATGATGTGGTACCTGAGCCTGTGGTGTGTAACATGGCACACGATGCCGGCCCGTCGTAGCTGGCGGTCATCGGTCTGTTCTCGCATGTACCATAGCATTTGAGTACTGCTACCTGTGGCTTGGCAATGTTTGGTGCGAGTCCGACAATATCGGCAATTTTTTTCATTGCCTCCTCGCCTGCACCGGGGCACACGAGATTGTCAAGAGACGCAGCCGTAGCGCATGTACATGCGAAATCGTGGCATCCCGACCGGCCACAACTTCCACAGTTGGCTCCCGGGAGGAGTTCTTCCACCAAAGCAATGCGCGGGTCTTCTTTGACATAAAATCGCTTGGATACTACATAAAGGATGGCTGCACTCAGCAACCCAATCCCTCCAAGCACGATAATTGCACTGATTATGGACATATTTGGATATTTGTTAAAAAAGGTATCAGAGAGTCAGGGAGTAGAGAGGATGGATATCTGTCTTGTGTTGTAGTATGCTAATGTGTCGGACATGTTATCCTGATACAATCCATTCGGGATTAGCTAACAGTCTGTCGCGACAGATATACAGAATGATATAATAGATTGCGGTGACGGCAATTCCCATTGTGGCGGCCATCGTCTGTGATGTGCCCAGCCATATGGCTGTGAATGTACCGCAGACCAACAGCAGGCATGGCATGACAAGCGCCATAAGTATGGCTCGCATACGCTTTGAAGTAGTGATGGATATTTCCACTTTGTCGCCTATGTGGAAATTACTGGTTCTTTCCGAGCGGGGAATAGTGGCTTTGACAATAATCTCATCCTGCGGTTTTCCGCCCGGATGACATACCGACTTGACCGCACATCCGGAGCAATCGGCTCCGGACGCTATCGATACCGATAGCGTCCGTGAGCTTATGCCGGTCACTATGCCGTGATGGCGCAGTGAATATTCCATCAGTCTTCAAGTTTGTGTATCACCAGGCCCGAGCGTAGTTTGGGCTCGAACCATGTGGTCTTGGGTGGCATGATGTTGCCGGTGTCGGCGATTCTCATCAGCTGCTCCATAGATACCGGGTAGAGCGCCAGGGCTACTTTCATCTCGCCGGAGTCTACGCGGCGTTTCAGTTCGCCGAGGCCGCGTATGCCGCCTACGAAATCGATACGCTTGTCGGAACGCAGGTCGTGGATTCCTAGGATATCTCGCAGAATAAGGTCGCTTGATATAGTCACGTCGAGTCCGCCTATAGGGTCGGCATCGTTGTATCTTCCTTCGCGCGGAGTAAGGCTATACCAGTTTCCTTCGAGGTAGAGTGAGAAGTTGTGCAATGCAGCGGGACGGTATTCTTCGGTGCCCTTATCCTCTACGCAGAAGTCTTTTTTCAGAGCTTCAAGAAACTCTTCTGGGTTAAGCCCATTGAGGTCGCGGACTACGCGGTTGTAGTCGATAATGTTGAGATGTGATGCAGGGAATGCTACTGCAAGGAAGTAGTTGTATTCCTCGTCGCCCTTGTGGTTGGGGTTGTTTTTGGCCTTCTCGTTGCCGACGAGTGCGGCGGCGGCCGTACGGTGGTGGCCGTCGGCTATGTACAGTGCCGGAATGGCTGCGAATAGCTCGGTGATGCGGTCGATAATGGCATGGTCGTCAATCACCCAGAAGTGATGGCCGAAACCGTCGGGAGCGGTGAAGTCATATTCGGGCTCGGCGGCGGTAACATTGCGGATTATCGTCTCAAGCTCGTCGTTGTCGGGAAATGCGAAGAATACCGGCTCGATATTGGCATTGTTGATGCGCACGTGTTTCATGCGGTCTTCTTCTTTATCGCGACGTGTGAGTTCGTGCTTCTTGATGCGCTCCTCCATGTAGTCCTCTACGTTGGCCGCAATTACGAATCCGTACTGTGTATGGCCGTTCATGGTCTGGGCGTAGATGTAGTAGTGCTCTTCCCGGTCCTGTATGAGCCATCCGTTATGTTGGAATGCATTGAAGTTGGCTACCGCACGGTCGTATACCTTGGGGTCGTGCTCGTCAGTGCCGGGCTCGAAGTCTATTTCAGGCTTTATGATATGGTAAAGCGACTTTTCGTTGTCGCCGGCTTCAGCGCGGGCTTCTTCGGAGTTGAGTACGTCATATGGCCGTGAGGCAACTTCTGTAACGAGTTCGCGTGGAGGGCGTACTCCGCGGAAAGGTTTTATCTTTGCCATGATGCTTATTTTTTACGGATGATGGTCTGCTCGCGGTCCGGGCCAATCGATACGATTACAATAGGAGTTCCGAGTTCCTTTTCGAGGAATGCGATATAGTCGGTGAAGGCTGTGGGGAACTCCTCTTCGCTCCGCATCTTTGTCATATCGGTTTTCCAGCCGGGGAGAGTGATATAGACGGGCTTGATTTCATCTTCTTCGATTGAGAAGGGGAACTCCTCTACGCGCTCGCCGTTTATTTCGTAGGCCACGCAAGCCTTGATTTCGTCGAATCCGTCGAGTACGTCGCTCTTCATCATGATGAGCTTGTTGACTCCGTTGACCATGATTGCGTATTTAAGAGCTACAAGATCAATCCATCCGCAGCGGCGCTCGCGGCCGGTCACTGCTCCGTATTCGTGGCCGAGGTCGCGGATAAGTTTGCCGGTCTCGTCAAACAGTTCGGTCGGGAACGGCCCGGCGCCTACACGGGTGCAATAAGCCTTGAATATACCGTAGACGTCGCCGATTTTGCGTGGAGCCACGCCAAGTCCGGCACACGCTCCGGCACAGATTGTGTTGGATGATGTGACAAACGGATAGCTGCCGAAGTCGACGTCGAGCATTGTACCTTGAGCGCCTTCGCATAGCACGCTCTTGCCTTCGTTGAGGCAATGGTTCATATAATGCTCGCTGTCGATAATGTCGAATGTGCGCAGATATTCGATTGCATCAAGCCATTTTGCTTCCAGCTCGGCAAATTCAGGCTCTTCGCCCATCGAGCGCAACATCGCAACATGACGGTTGCGTGCAGCCTCGTATTTTTTGCCGAAATTGTGGAATATGTCGCCGAGTCGCAGACCGTTGCGGCTTACTTTGTCGGTATATGTAGGGCCGATGCCTTTACCGGTGGTGCCGATTTTAGCTCCACCTTTGGCCCGTTCGTTGGCCGCGTCAAGCAAGCGGTGGGTGGGGAGTATGAGGTGGATTTTTTTCGATAGCTTCAACACTTTGTGTAGGTCGGTTCCGCTCTTTTCGAGCGCTTCGGCTTCTTCGCGGAACAGTACCGGATCAAGTACTACTCCATTGCCGATGATATTGGTCTGGCCATGCTGGAACACACCGGAGGGGATAGACCGGAGCACATATTTCTTGCCTTCGAACTCAAGAGTGTGTCCGGCGTTAGGTCCGCCCTGGAATCGGGCTACCACGTCGTAGTCGGGAGTGAGCACGTCAACTACCTTGCCTTTGCCTTCGTCGCCCCACTGGAGGCCGAGCAATACGTCAACTTTCATTTTGATTCTGTGTTGGTTTATTGTAGTGTTATTGTTTCTTTTTTCTGCGGTTGCGGCGGGTACACGCCGCGCATATGCCATGGATATACAGACGGAAGTACGAAGAATGGAATGCGGAGTAGTGTCTTCCATCAACAAATGCCGCAAGCTCGGGGTCTTTCACTTCCTTCACTTTGCCGCACTGTGTGCAGATGAGGTGGAGGTGGTTGGATATTCCGGTCAATTCGTATTGAGCCGGATTTGACCCGAAACGGTGGCACCGCACTATCGCGGCATCGGTGAGCAGGTCGATAGTGTTGTAGATTGTAGCACGGCTTACATGGTATCCGTCGGCCTCAATAGCACTATATAGCTCGTCGATGTCGAAATGGTGTGACATCTCGCACACTTTGTCGAGTATGGCAAAGCGTTCGGGAGTGCGCCGCAGTTTCTTTGCTGAGAGGTAGGCTGTTAACGCTGCGTGCGCGGCATTTCGTGTCTTGTCGTCGACCATTGCGATGCAAAGATACTTAAATCCTTAGCTTTTACCAAATTTTTGTAAATGCCCGATTGGTCATGACTTATAGCATGCTGTGGGATATACAGAGTGTGTTGACCAATGGTGGCTCAACGCAGTTCGACTACGGTTATTCCCGCTCCTCCAAACTGTATGTGCTCGTCGTGGTAGCTGCGTACGCCGTGGATTGTGTCGAGATACTGTCGTATGTACTGTCGGAGTGCTCCCGTGCCTGTGCCATGAAGTATTCGCACACGCTCGGCATTGAATCGTATGGCATCGTCGATGTAGTATGTTACGGCCTGTACGGCTTCGTCTACGCGCATTCCGCGCACGTCGATTTCCTGTTTGAAGTCGAGCTGTCGCTGCCGTTGTGCGTCGGATGTGGCACCGACGAGCGATGCTCCCGATTTCATGCCGGAGGAGGGTTGGGCTATGGTGCGTCGCAGACGATTTACGGGTACCTCGGTCTGTAACATACCGAATGCCACTGTGGCTTTCTTCCCGTTTATGGCAAGCACTTTGCCTACTGTTCCTTGGCCGTCGAGACGTACGTTGTCGTCAACGCGTACGGGCTCGTTGTCTGCGGCCTGTCGTGTTTTTCCGCTCTCTTTTCGCCGTTTGGGCGCTTTTTTTAGCAATGCATTCTCTTTGCCGCCGGTGTGGAGCAGTCCTTCTTTTTCCTCACGGAGTCGGCGTCGTGCTTCGAGTGTGGATTCTTTCTCGGCCTGGGCGCGCTTTATCTCGTGGATGGTGCGTTCGATGGCTGCGTTACTACCGTCGAGTATCTTTCGGGCTTCTTCCTTGGCTTCGGCCAGAATTTCGCGACGTTTCTCGCGCAGTTGTTCGGCGTCTTCCTCATATTGTGCGAGGCGGCTTTCTATTTTTTTCTCTTTCTGGCGAATGGCCATTCTCTTGTTTTCCCAGTAGCGCTTGTCGCGGGCGATGTCGAGTAGATACTTGTCGAGGTTGATGTAATCGCTTCCGACTATTTTCTCGGCATCGGTAATGATAGTCTCGGGGAGTCCAATCTTGCGTGCTATTTCAATGGCAAACGAACTGCCGGGATTGCCGATTGAGAGCTTGAACATCGGTTGCATGAGATGACGGTCGTAGAGCATTGAGCCGTTGACGAGTCCGTCGGTGTCTTCTGCGAAGTGCTTGAGATTCTGGTAATGTGTGGTTATTACACCCCACATGTGGCGGTCGTTGAACTGGCTCAATACGGCCTGGGCGATGGCACCGCCTATCTGCGGCTCTGTTCCGCCTCCAAATTCATCAATCAGAACGAGGGTAGATGCGTCGCCGCGTTGGAGGAAATACTTCATGTTGCGGAGGTGAGAGCTGTAGGTTGACAGGTCGTCCTCGATTGACTGGTCGTCGCCTATATCTATGAATATGTCGGCGAATATGCCCATGTGGGAGTTTTCATAGACCGGTGGAAGCAGACCGCATTGCAGCATGTACTGCACAATACCTACAGTCTTAAGGCATACGGATTTTCCTCCCGCATTTGGACCGGATATTATGAGTATGCGTGAATCGCGGGTGAGGGTTATGTCGAGGGGTACAATCTCTTTTGACTGTCGTCGCAGAGACATCAGCAGTACGGGATGGGTGGCATGGTACCATTCCATTTCGGGTTTCTCGGTCAGCGCGGGCATGTGTGCATCGATATCGCGGGCGAGACGGGCCTTGGCCTGGATGAAATCGAGATAGCCTACGATGTCGAGCGATTCGATTATCTGCGGTATATCAGGACGCAATTCGTCGGTGAGTACAGTTAGTATTCGGGTTATTTCGCGGCGCTCCTCCATCTGGAGCTCGCGCACACGGTTGTTGGCCTCGACTATCTCAGCCGGCTCGATGTATACGGTCTTTCCGGAGGCCGATTCGTCGTGGACTATACCTGAAATACGGCGTTTGTACATCGGGGGTACAGGGATGACGAGACGTCCGTCGCGCATAGATGGTGTAACGTCGCTTTCGATATATCCGGCCTCGACTGCATTCGACATGACGCGTCTCATCATGGAGGCTATGGCTCCGGATGTGGATGACAGTTGCGAGCGTATCTCGCGCAACTCGGGAGAGGCGTTGTCGCGAATGTTGCCGAACCGGTCGATTATTCTGTCAATCGATTTTACGGTGAGTGGGAACGAGGCTATCTTTATCCCGGTTTCATCAAGATGTGGATAGTCGGAATGGCCGTTATCATGGCGATGGGCGTTGAAGAATACCGCGAGGTCAGACATGACTGCCAGCGACGAGCGTACGTCGAGCAGTTCAGGAGCGGTAATGAATGTGCCAGGCACGCGGGCGTGGGTGAGTATCTCGCTTACGTCGCGCACGCTTCCGAGGGGGAACTCCTCGTCGCTGTTAAGTATTGACAGCATTTCGGATGTGGAGCTGAGCCAATGGAGTACAGTCGGGAAATCAGACGAGAACGTCATCTCCTGGGTATGGCGCTGTCCGAGTGTCGATATGCAGCGTTCGGCCACCCATTCGCGCAGTGTGGCGAAGCCTATCTTGTGTTCAAAAGTGTCGGGATAAATCATAGCTTCTGCAAAATTAGCAAGAATTTGCAAAATGAGATGCTATTTGCATTTTTTAGGGAAAGTTACTACATGTGAATGTGTGGGAATAATTAATTTTGTGTGAAGGAAGGTGTCTATTTTATATCACATTATCCACACATGAAATCTATTCGCCTTATATCATATATATGTGTTGTCGCGACTGTGTTGTCGCTTGCCGGATGTCGTTCCTCGCGCAGGGTTGTGCGGGGCAATGAGGCTGTTTCTACCACGGCCGGAGGTCTTGACCGCAGCCGTCCGGATACCCGAAAAATGCAGGGTGAGGATAAGAAACTTGTAGATGAAGCTCTTACCTGGCTCGGTACTCCCTACCGCTATGGCGGAAGCGACTATAACGGTACCGATTGTTCGGGGCTTACAATGGAGGTCTACCGCAAGGCTCTTGGCATAAAGATTCCTCGGTCATCGCGTGAGCAGCAGCAGTTCTGCAAGTCGATATCCAAGGGTGCGCTAATGATTGGCGACCTTGTGTTTTTCAGTACCGGGCGTGATAAGAACCGTGTATCGCATGTTGGAATGTATGTCGGTGACGGAAAGATTGTACATGCCTCGGGGAGCAAGGGTGTTATAATAAGCAATATGGGGGAGCGCTATTATGCGAGCACATACCATTCGTCGGGACATGTCGGGCGCTCATCGGATAAGCATCGCAACAATAACAAGAATAAGAAAGAGAAACAGGTGGCTCCGCCCACGACACCGGTTGCAGAACCTGAGGTAAATCCGTCGACGCCTGCTCCTCAACGGATGGAGACAGACCCGCTGCGCTTTAATATGAATCAGGAAGTTGAGGCGCGTATCGATTCGATTTATTCATCGTTTCTTGACTGAGCGGGATGATATTGTATCTGCCATAATGAAATAAGGGCTGTTTCTTCACACGAAACAGCCCTTGATTTGATGACTATTGTCGATTGATTGCTATCAGATGATGCCTTGTCCCATCATGGCGTGGGCTACCTTCATGAAGCCTGCGATGTTGGCGCCCTTCATGTAGTTGATGTATCCGTCGGGCTGTGTGCCGTATTTCACACACTGCTCGTGGATGTTGTCCATGATGTAGTGGAGTTTTTCGTCGACTTCTTTGGCGCTCCATTGCAGGTGCATTGCATTTTGGCTCATTTCGAGTCCGGAGGTAGCGACACCTCCGGCATTTACAGCCTTGCCGGGGGCATAGATGGTGTGGGTCTCGATGAAGTGGTCGATGGCCTCGGGGGTACAGCCCATGTTGCTGACCTCGGCCACCATTTCCACTCCGTTGTCGACAAGCATGCGTGCGTCGTCGCCGTCGAGCTCGTTCTGTGTGGCACAGGGTAGTGCTATGTCTACTTTCTGCTCCCATGGCTTGCGTCCGGGGAAGAACTTGGCTTCAGGGAATTTTTCAACATAGGGCTCTACGATGTCGTTGCCTGAGGCGCGGAGTTCGAGCATGTATTCAATCTTCTCGCCTGAGATGCCGGCAGGGTCGTAGACGTATCCGTCGGGGCCGGAGATGGTGACAACTTTTGCACCGAGCTCGCTTGCCTTAAGGGCTGCGCCCCATGCTACATTTCCGAAGCCGGATATGGCCACGGTCTTGCCTGCTATGGTCTCGTTGCGCAGTGCGAGCATATTGTTTACGAAATAGATAGCTCCGAATCCGGTTGCTTCGGGACGGATGCGCGAGCCACCGAAGTCGAGCCCTTTTCCGGTGAATGTGCCGTTGTGTTCCTCAACGAGTTTCTTGTACATTCCGTACATGTATCCGACCTCACGGCCTCCTACGCCGATATCGCCGGCGGGTACGTCGCGGTCGGGGCCTACATTCTTCCAAAGGCCAAGCATGAATGCCTGGCAGAAGCGCATTATCTCACGGTCGCTCTTGCCGCGTGGCGAGAAGTCGGAGCCGCCTTTAGCTCCACCCATCGGCAGGGTTGTAAGGGCGTTTTTGAATGTCTGCTCGAATCCGAGGAATTTAAGTATGGAGAGGGTTACAGACGCGTGGAATCGGATGCCACCTTTATACGGGCCTATGGCGTTGTTGAACTGTACGCGATAGCCGATATTTGTCTGCACTTCGCCTTTGTCGTCAATCCATGTGACGCGGAATGTGACAATGCGGTCGGGTTCGACCATTCGTTCGATTATTTTTGCTTTCTCAAACTCGGGGTGCTGGTTGTATACGTCGGCTACGCTCAGAAGCACTTCACGCACTGCCTGCAGATACTCTTTCTCTCCGGGATGCTTTGCCTCGAGAGATGTGATGATATTGTTGATATCCATATCAAAAACTTTTTTTGATTGATAAACTTGAATTCTGTTTATGTTGTGAGTTCTGTTGTAATGTGACACACAAATATAACAGTTAATTCTGACATTTAGCTATAAAGACAGCGTGATTTTTTTATGTTTAAGGACATAAAAACGCTTGCCGGATGGTGTATGGACGCCTTTTGGTTGCAAAATGCTTAAACTGTCGCAACAATTTGTCATAATGTTGCATATTCTGTGAAAGTTGAGTAATTTTGTTCAGACAAAAAATGAGATATTAACTTCTACAATTATTAAACAAGCTCATATATTATGGTAATACAACGTTGGCAGAGCGTGTTTCTGCTTATTGGCGCTATAGCCATGGGACTGTTTGCATTTCTTGGTACAGTATGCATAGGCGTTACCGATGGGATGGTGTGCTGGCACTCTCTTGACTGCATTCCTCTTTTCATTCTTAACTGCGCTACGGCGCTGGTGGCGTTTATCGACATTTTCCTGTTCAATAATCTTAAAATGCAGAAGCGTGTGGCTATGATTGCCGCATTCATGTCGCTTGTGTCACTTGCACTCACTGTGGCCGCCGTTATGTCGCTTGACCAGGTTGTGGAAGCCGGGACGGTGGCCTGGCGCTGGACGATTGGTCTGCCTGTTGTGGCTGTGATATTTTTCATATGGGCCAACCGGCGCATGCGTGCCGACGAACGGCTTCTTAAAAGCTACGACCGCATACGCTAAGATACAAGTTCGGAATAACATTATAATCCATGAATAAAAATCGTCTCAGTCTATTCATATGGGCTGAGACGACTTTTTATGGAGGGTTTTGTATATGGCTCAGTCGAGCATGAGGGAGATGAACGGACGAGTGGCCGGGAAGTCGAGAATCTTGCGTGTGACATCGTTGCCGAATACCATGGAGGTTAGTACTTCGATGTCGACATCGTAGTCGAGGGCACCCATGTAGCCGTCGTTGATTACAGCAAATCCACGGTCGATGGTGTATATGTGGCTGTTCTGACCGAGAATCGGGTCGTATACTTTTATATTGGCCTTGAGTTCGGGGCAGCTTGCGGCAAGCGACCGCAACAGCATATACACATTTATTATACGCATACTGCCTCTGGGGGTATCTGTGCCTTGTGGAGCATCGAAATATCCGTATACCTCAATCGGGAGATTGCCATACTTCTTTCTAATCAGCGAGAGGGCGCCGAGTCGGGCGTCGGAGTCTCGTGCCAGAACGTCAGTGATGCGTACTGAAGTGTTGTCGACCGGTATGGCAAATACAATGGCTGCACCGTTTCCATCGGCATCCGACAATATGTATGCGCAGCCGCCGTCGATAGAGATGTCCTTGAGTATGTGCTGCCACTGTTCGCGTGAGTGCTGTATGCAACAGGGGCGTTGCATCATCATCTCCTGAAACAGGGTGTAGGCTCCGTCGGTCGATGATGAGTCGGTGGCGGTGTATTGTCCGGAGTGGGTGAAGGTGTGGGCTGACGAGTAGCGTTCAAGATTGATGTGAAACGCCGGCGAGAAGCCGAGATTTTCATAGAACCGATATAGTCCGTCGTTGGCCGGAATGAGTGTGCAGACCACGTCGCCACGTTTGTAGCTCTGGCGCAGGGCCTGCGACATTAGTTCGGTCATGCATCCATCTCCGCGATATGGTGTGAGAGTGGCGGCGCCACATATATATCCGGCCTGGATATTGCAGCCGTGGAAGTTCATCGAGTATTGCTGAAGCATAAGCGCGCTTACGGTGCGCTTGTCGCGACACAATGTTACGGCTTCGTCGTCGCGATATACTTCCGAGAAGAACATATCAATCCACTGCGGCGTGTTATCGAAACATTCGCTCCAGATTTCCCTTACATTGTCCTTGGTACTCATAGTTTGTGAATAAACAGTTGTTGGTGTTTATCCATAAACATTCCGGGGGCATGTGTAGTTTAGAAATTCACAATTTTGGGTGGCTTATTCAGGATTGGTCGGCGAAGTGGGATGAAGCGGGCGATGGGCAGCGCGACGGGCTTCGCGTTCGGCCTGGAGTGCTTTCATCACTGTAGCCTGTGTCATGAAGGATTCGCAGAACTTGTCGTAGATGTATGCGACGGCTACGGGCGATGGATGCAGCATGTCGGCGGCATAAAACCTATAGTCGCGCAGGTCGTCCATCATTATCTCGTAGGCGGGAAAGTATAGCGATGTGTCCTTGAACTCTTGTGTCAGCTGGTCGATTGCAAGCAGCAGTGTCGATTTGCTTGCCTGGTTGCCGTGTGCGCCGTCGGCGAGATGGCGTATGGGGCTTACGGTAAACACAGTCTTCAGGGCCGGATAGCGTGCCTGTAGCTCACGGAGCATTTTTTTCCACAGACCATAGACTTTCTGGGTGTTGAGCATTTCGCGCTGAAAGAGTGTAGCCGGCTTTTTATGGCAGTTGGCTACCACGCGTCCCTCTTCGGTAAGACGGAAAATCCATGATGTGCCAAATGTGATGAATAAGGCCGATGCCTTCGACAGAGCTTCCGACGCCTCGGCCTGCGATTTGTTGATATGCTCGACCACTGCGTCGGGGTCGGGCCCCGAGAAACGGGAGTGATGGCTCCAGCTGTGCCACAGCCCTTCGTGCTGAAATAGATCGTCGCGAGTGTAGGGGCGTTCATATAGGATGTCGAGCAGTGCCGATGCGATACTTGCCGGATTGTAAAGCGTGCCGCATGGGTTGACACATGCGGGGAATCCTCCTCCAAGCAGACAGCCTCCTACATTGTCGGTAAAGCATGAACCGAGCATTACTACAGGCTGCTCGTGGCTTACAAGCCCCTGATATCCTTTAAGCGGCTGTACTATGGTGCGAAATTCTGTATTCATATTATCAAACCATTTTATGCTCTAAACATCGGCTACAAAGTTAGTTAATCTTCCGTCAAACTCAAAGTGGATAGATGGGTAAGAAACTGTTTAAGAACATATAATATGGTAAATCAAACTTTTATTTATATCTTTGGAATGATGAGGAATATGGCACAGCAGCGGGCAAGGATTATAGGAATTGCGCGGCATCGCCTATCGACTGATGGCGATGCCGTGACTACGCTTGTGGCTTTTCACGGCTGTCCGCTACGTTGCCGATATTGTCTTAACTCGCAGTCGTTAGGCGACGGCGGACGTTTTCGCGAGTATTCTCCGGAACAGCTCTATGCCGAGACCCGCATTGACGAGCTTTATTTTCTCGCTACCAATGGCGGCGTGACATTCGGCGGCGGAGAGCCGTGTCTGCGCCCGCAGTGTATCCGTGAGTTTCGCGAGTTGTGCGGTCCGGCATGGCAGCTCAATCTTGAAACATCGCTCAATGTGCCGCCCCCAACATTGAGGCATTGCTCCCGGTGGTCAACACCCTGATTATCGACATCAAGGACACGAACCCCGACATTTACCGCGACTACACTGGGCAAAGCAACGCTCTTGTTCTCGAAAATCTCCGCTTGATAGCTGATGCCGGACGGCAAAGCGATTGCATCGTCCGCATACCGCTGATACCCGGCTACAACACCGATGCCGACCGCGACGCAAGTCGCAAGGCTCTTGAAGCTCTCGGCTTCACCCGATTCGATTTATTCACCTACCAAATCCGCAAACACTGACTATGGCACGAGGAAAGCAGACCTGCAAGATACTGAAAGAGATACGTCGGCAGATTGCCGAGGCAAACGGCATCGAGTTTGCCACATCGGAATGTCGCTACAAGGGCGACTGCCTCGGCACATGCCCCAAATGCGAAGCCGAGGTGCGCTACCTTGAGCAGCAGCTCCGCGCCCACTCCATCGCCGGAAAAGCCGTAGCCATCGCCGGTATCTCGGCGGGCATGATTCTTATGTCGGGGTGCAGCGGCACATCAACTAATCAATCGAGCGATACATTGACGGGCGAACCGGAGACATCAGTCGAGCAGGTTGAGGCAACGGACACAATTGAGGAGGGCGAATTGCCCGCAATTGAAGATACTGTTGTCTTAAAAAAGGGAGAAATCAATGATACTGAACTTGTTGTTGTGGGGGAAATTATTGACCCTGAACATGAAGATAAAGTGTATGAAGCTATTGTAGATGTTCGCCCAACATTCCCCGGCGGCGATGAAAAACTAATGGAATGGATATCGCAGCATATCGTCTATCCTCCGGGGTGCTATGAGTCGCACATACAAGGTCGCGTTATAATTCGGTTCTTGATAAAAGCAGACGGCTCCGTAGGGGAAGCTGAAATTATACGTGGAGTTTATCCGGAACTTGACAAGGAAGTCTTGCGTGTAGTCCAATCCCTGCCCAAATTCAACCCGGCAACCCTGAATGGGAAAGCTGTTGAATATTGGTTTACCTTACCGATAACATTCAAATTAACTGATTGACTATGGCACGAGGAAAGCAGACCTGCAAGATATTGAAAGAGATACGTCGGCAGATAGCCGAGGCAAACGGCATCGAGTTTGCAACGTCGGAATGTCGCTACAAGGGAGACTGTCTCGGCACATGCCCCAAATGCGAAGCCGAGGTGCGCTACCTTGAGCAGCAGCTCCGCGCCCGCTCTCTCGCAGGTAAAGCCATAGCCCTCGCCGGCATCTCTGCGGGTATGATTCTTATGTCTGGGTGCAGCGGCACATCAACGAAAAATCAGACCAATGATGATCTTCTTGGCGCATTTATTGAATCGCCTGAAATGATTGAAGAGATAGAAGATACAAAGGAAGGCGAACTGCCCGCAATTGAAGATTCAATCTCATGTTTGACTTCTGAGAATAATAGTGTTAAAGAAGGCGAGATTAGCAACGAACCAGAGGTCGTTGTAACTCAAGGCGAAATCCCAATGGAACCGCAATATGATACTGACAAGAACAAAATATATAATGTAGTGGAGCAAATGCCGGAGTATCCGGGAGGGCAGGCAGCATTGTTGAAATTCATTGGCGACAATCTCAAATATCCGAAAGAAATGGTTGGTTGTTTTCAAGGAAGGATCAGAGTAAGGTTTTATGTTGACTCATTAGGCCATGTATGCGACCCACAGATAATCAGAGGTATGGATTCTGCTCTTGACAGAGAAGTTCTGAGGGTTGTAAGACTGTTCCCTGATTTCATCCCGGGACAACATGAAGGCAGGAAAGTTAATGTGTATGTGAATTTGCCAATAAGTTTTGACCCTAATCGCTATTGATTATGGCAAGAGGAAAACAGACCTGCAAGATATTGAAAGAGATACGTCGGCAGATTGCCGACGCAAACGGCATCGAGTTTGCCACGTCGGAATGTCGCTACAAGGGCGACTGTCTCGGCACGTGCCCAAAATGCGAGGCCGAGGTGCTCTACTTGGAGCAACAACTTCGCTCCCGTCAGCGCATGGGTAAAGCCATCATTCTCGCCGGAATCTCGACAGGTGCTTTAGCATTGCTAAATCCAAACGGCGTTTCCGCGCAGGCTCCGGATCCGAACCTGTCGCTCCCAATGGGAGATATTGCAGTCCATGCTGTAACCGATACATTTATGGTGAAAGGCGCCGTGTGCGAAAAAATAGACAGCAATGGAATAACACAACGAGAACCATTGATAGGAGCAACTATAATCAATTTACGAAACAATAAGGGTTGTGCTTCAGGTATTGAAGGTGATTTTGAAATAGAAGTTGCGCCCGGCGATACATTGGAAGTGTCATTTCCCGGATATCATATTCTGAAAGTGCCAATCAAGCGATGGTCCGATAATTTAGATATTGTGCTTGAAGCAGACGAGTCGGTATTAACGGGCGACGTACTTGTTCTGGGAGGTGCTATTTCTGTGAAAAGAGAAATAAATCATTATCTCGACCTCAATGTGATTGATGAGGAAGGCAACCGCATTGACAAAGATGATTTGTATATTGAACGAATATGGATAGACGATGACAACGAAAAAGATTCCCGATTTTTATCACCGGAATACTTTGATGAAAAACATCCATGTCGAATATTCTGGGATTATGATTATGGTTTAACTGATGAAGAAGGCAAGCCATTAAAAGAAGCTACACTCCGTATCGAGGCAGATGGCTACGACAACCCTGTGATAATCAAGGTTAAATATCCCAAGCGCAACACCAAGAAAACCATCAAGTTCAAACATAAGGAGAAATAGCTATGGCCACGGTCTCGAAATATAAGAAAAGTGCATATATGAAATCACTCATACCATTAATGATGCTATTCTGCTGTTTAGGTCTTTTTTATTTGTTCATGGGGTCGCTAAACGGTGAAGGTTTCGCAAACACATCTGTGATGATTTCATCGCTCTTATTGTTTTTGTCGATAATATTTGGTTGGCTATTCATACTGAGTTTGAAATTATTTAGTAGAATTGTCATTGACGAAAATGGATTGACATATTATCTGCCATATCTGCCGATACTTGTTTTCACTAAAGACCTCCATGACTACGACTGTAAATGCAATGTCAGGGTCTTTAATCGTTACGGAGAATTGATAAATGGGATTTGGCTCGTCAAAAACGGTATCGTAAAGCATGAAATCTACGACAATATATTTGCAAATTTTCAAGAATTGTATGACGCGATAGATTTACCGAAACATCATATCAAGAAACCTGTACCTCCATTTACGCACACCGCCTATCAACTTGGAGTCAGACGTATTAAAAACGAGCAGGCATGATTACTTTCTTCAAACACGATATTGTAGTGAATAGGAGTAAAGATGAACTTTTATCGTTTATCTCCGCTTCTACCGTTATTTCGTGTGACAGGATGAACTATGGCAAAAAGGACGAATTTCGCGGCTCGGTATGGCGAAACGGATTCCGCATAGCTCTGAATACATACTATGTTAATTCCTTTGCCTCCGATGCAGTCGGCATTGTAGAGCAAGTTGGAAAAGATAAATGTCGTGTTCATTTGGCGGTTGGTATGAGTGAGTTTGTATTGGTTATGATGGCCGTATGGAATATGGGATTGCTATTTATATTTATGCTTGTGTTATCATCTTGTTTTACAAATGGAATCGCTGTGGGCATAGCAAAGCTATTGATATTTATACCTTTTGTTTTGATTGATTTCCTGTTTCTACGATTCGCGTTATATGCCAACTATAAGAAACTTAAGAAGCGTATGCTTGAAATACTAACATGACAATATGGAAACGACACTGCGCTACATAGTAATAATCGCGATTGCCTACGTCATAGGCAAGGGTATATATCAGTCGATACGTCCTTGGTCGACTCACTATTCTCTTTGGGCGATTATCGCGCTCATGGGTGCAGTGTTATGGATTTCAAGAGGATTTCTTATCTCCAGTCGGATATATGATTTCCTGATGATTGCCGTATGGCTCATTGCAATCGGTTGTTTCGTTCTCTCGCGGAAATCCCAATACGGGAAGTATCTGAAATCTATTGCCATTGGTGGACTTTCAGTTTTCCTTGCTGTCTTTAGCTATTGGAATATAAAGGCGCAGTCCATCGTTCCAACAACCTTAGTAACTTCTCTAAATGGATATTCAACAAATCGAATAGATGAGGTGTGTTTCCGTTATAACGGAACTCCTTTTTGGAGAAGTTACAATCTCAACAACTACCCAAATGTAAAGCTACTTCCTGAACAGTACGATGTAAGGCTTACAATCAAGCCAATTTCAACCAATATCGCCAAACTTGAATCAATCACATTAATTCCAAGAGCCAAGATATGAAAACCTCTCTCCGATATAAGATAGTACTTTGGATGGTGTGGGTGCAACTCGCGCTCCTGCCAATTATCTACATAATGCTTGCTGTCACGAATAATGGACTGATATGGCGATGGAATTTGCTTAACTGGCTGATGGTTGGCGGCTATATTCTCGGATTACTTGCCCTTCCACTCAGCCGTGGGCTTGAAAAACCAAAACTACTGAAATGGTGGTTAAGAATAGATTTCTGGCTTTCAGCTATACCGGCAATTCTTGTATTACCATTGCTCTTTTATGTCGGAAGACATAATATAGATGCAGAAGATGGTGATTACGTTCTCTATCACACACGCGGTTTAATGATGGCCGCGCCACACTATGCCTTAGGTAAAAAAGAAGGTCTATTTATTCGACCTATGGCTAAATCTGTTAGAATAAATGATTATGACAATGGAAAGATGGACTGTTTCAAAGTCGATACTCTGAGGGGCTGTTTTTATGGGTTAAACAGTGGAGGTGCTCAGGTTTCATGGGTTTTGCCGCTTGACTCCATAAAATATCATCAATATGCGGAAGATATAACCGAGTTGATTGATAGCATATATCAAGCTCAACCTTTGTTCAGGGATTATTATCATGGGACATTCGTTTTCCCGGACAACTTCGCCGAAATAAATTACAGGGCTGACGCATGAGATTTAACTATCCTTAAAGACTTTGTACAGATATTCAGTGCTCCACATACATTTTTTGCGTCTTCGTTTAAGGCTGAGTTTATCGTTCTGCTTTTTAAGCATTTCCAATGCATACTTGCGCATCGCTGAAAAATTGACAGCGCCATTCTTGGCGCGTACGCGGCACATATCTTCCCGAAACGTCACGTCGAGATGCCAGTGCAGTTTGTTCTCGATACCCCAGTGCGCACGAATACGCATCGCATAGTAAGAAGCCTCATCTTTCTCCACGCTGCTGAGATAGTAGATTGTTTCACGCGAGCGGGCACCGTTCTCAGTACGCTCACGCTCCATCTTTATGATACGTTTAAGACCGGGCCACTTCTCGTACATTCCCTCCTGTTCCAAAAGTGTCGTATCCATAATTGAACAGGTTCTCTTCTCAACTCTTCCGTGCCCCTTTTCCTCGGTTGTGTATACCGATATTGGAGTAGTGCTACTAAAGATACTTTCCGTCAAGCCCTTGAGTATCGGCTGATTGTCTTTAAGCGCCATCAGATAGTCGCCGCCCTGGAGCATGATCTGTTCTGCGATATTACGGTGGGTCCCCATTGCGTCGACTGAAACCAATGCCCCTGTAAGCCATAAAGAGGACAATACGGACGGCAGAACCGTAAGTTCGTTGGTCTTGCCATCCACCGGCTTTTCGGCAACGCAGATTTCTGTTTCAGATACCCACGCATTGAGGATATACAGTCCGTGGCATCCGGGACTCCTGGGATTTTCACCCCGCAGTTTCTTACCGTCAATGATGACCTGATTGCCGCACAGGGATTCGATTATGTGGCCTCGGCAGCAATCAAGACTTGCCCGGAGCTGAGCGGGATTGACAGACTCTACAACACGAAGTATCGTGTCACCACACGGGACACCGTTGCCAAGCTTCAGCAATCCGGCGGCCTTGAATTCTTCCTCTCGGTCTGTAACCATATCCGATATGTCGTCACAGTCCTCACAATCACACAACACGCCGATGAGTGCCATTCGGAGCACATCCTCGAGCTCATGTTTAACCTTGCCCAAGTCGCGCGGGTCTTTTACTTTGCTGAAAATTTCTATTTGCATACCTCTAATATATCCATCTTCAGCAATATATGCAATATCTGAAAGTTTATTTCACATAATCAGGTGAATTTTTGACTGAATTTGAGTTAAATCTCATGCGCCAGCCCTGAATAAATTATGATTCCTATAGTATTAATTATGAGGATTCTATAAATTATAATACTATTGACCGTCTTGATGGCGACAGTCTGCGGGTTACTATTATCAATAACGGAATCATCGAATTGCCTTATCCCATAGATTCTGTCGGCAATCTCACACCCAAAGAAGTCAGAACTTTTTTTGAAAAGCTGAAAGGAGGCAAGCAATGAAACTGACAGGTAGTAAATCATTTTTGCTTAGTATTGCATTGATAATGTCATTTGTTGGGGCTTTGGGTGCGGGCGTAATGCTTGGAACAGGCTTGGATTGGTGGCTGTTTGCCGTTTTTGCAGCAATGGCGATTTTCGGGTCGGTATGGGCTTCAAAGATATTGAAACCGGTGCCGGATGTCGGCATTATCATAAAATACAACTTTCCCAAGGATGCAGGTTATTACCAAAAGGGGAAACAGAAGACTACACCTGTGAACGATAACGACATTCTGTATCATCTAAAGATGTTTCTACCCTTTATTCAAATAGGAATGTTTGTGTTTGCGGCTGCTCTATTTAGCGGTGACAGTAATGATGTTCCACAACGAGTCGAATCTATCAGTTTTGATGGCGGTAAGGCAGAGTTGGTTATTTTTGATCAGGGTGCATTTGGTTCCTACGCCGACCTAAGAATTTACAATAGCGAAGCGGAACATATTGAGAGTATATCTATTAGAACAGAAGATGCTACACCCACTATTGACAGCATCAAAGGTAAAGATGTCTATGTCAGTTATCGTAAATTCCCCGGCAGCGACTCCATTCTTCCCTACGATAGGGTTATGTTAGGCGAGTCACTTATTGAACATGACAACCTGAAGTTCAACTACCATTTCCGAAATATCAAGTAAAAGTTGAGAAAGATATGACAGCAGCCGAATTTGTAACCGCCATAAGGGAGATAACTCCCGATGAAAGTAGGTTTACGAAAATGCCGGAAGGTTTCGCCCAAATCTATCTGGACGAACTATTCATTGGCAATAAGAGTATTCACACGAATGTTGAGCCGGAAAATGCTATTATAGACTTGATGTCAAATTATGATGTCTCCAAGCTGACAATAATGATTTTCAGTTTCAATCGGTCAGATGAATTGAAAGAAACAGAGCCATATACTTTTTTCGGACGGAGAGAGGCTTTTCCGCTTGCAATTCATAAAGCTACCGGGGAGATAGTCGAAATGGACTGGGCGGACGATAACTGCATTGTAAGTTATATTGCCAAAGACCAGCAATCATATCTCGACCTTTTGTTTGCATTGCAAGAGAACAGCCTGTCAACTCTCTTTTCAGACAGGCAAAAATGGAGTATCGAGCAATTGGCTGAAATTGCCGGTGGCTATAAATATCAACCTCATTTAATGGATTTGTTGTCATAAAGCGTTTAGAATATGAAACATATACTTTTGATAATTACAGCTATATTGATCTTGTGCATCTCGTGCAGGGGCAAAGGAGCATCGTCGGCATCGAGTGACATTCGTCAAGACTCGATTGCTGCGATAGATGGCAACAGGTCTTTTGAGTTCCTAAGGAAGCTCGGCATAGAATATGAATCGCTTATCGCGAAAGATGATTCTTTGCCGGCCCCATCTGACCGTGATTTTCTCCTTACCACCCCTGAACAGTGTTCATTGCTAAGAGGCGTAATCACTTCTGATTTTACCCCGTCGGATACCGCATCGGCATATCTTGTCTCTGTTCGTCAAATAAACGACAACGTAATCCTATGTCAATACAAATATCTTTTTAGCGATGCCGAAGATGTGTATATTGCCACATACGATACTGACGGACATCTGATTGACGCGATGTTCGCAGGTAACGATTGGGATAAGTCGGAATTAGCTTATAATCTGACGGACTCTACAGAGTTAGTCTCTGTCGATCATACTTTAGTGTATTTTATCGGAGACCATGAATTTACATACAACTATGAATACAAAGAAATAGAACATAACATCAATACCGACGAGGACACAACCACCTACTCTCAAATGGCATCAATGACTTGTAACATAAATCCTAACGGTAAAATCGACATAACTATGGAAGACGGATATGAAGATGGTGTGTTCAGATTATGTCGTGGTTCAGACAGTAAGAAGGAATGGAAACTAATGAATGAGATACTCTCACTGACCCGCTATCCTTATTCCGATAATAAAGTGCTTGACCGATGGAACGAATTGGGGAATATGGTTGATGCGGCTTCTGTTGAATCATTCGATTATCATTTTTTCAAATATGTATTCTTGCCGCAGCCTGAAAAGGTCTTGAAGTGGGTTTACGATAATCGCGATTATAAATCGCTGTCCTTGACAATGCCGCTTGGATTCTATTATACATATACTCCACAATCCCGCAAAATCATAGACGAAGCCATCGCCCGACTTGACAATCCGGCAATGCAGACATATTATACGGAAATGACAGAACTGTGGATTTCAAATGATTAATATTATGAAAAATCTAATTCGTGTGACGTTCGCGATAGGGGTGGGCAATTATCTCCATTTACGGAGCTATTATTCATGCGGTTCTTTAATAACAGAAAGACTCGGCACTACTATTCGGAGTTTCTCAAGTTACCACAAATGGTACAAAGAAAATGGACAATCGGGTCTTGGACAATCACAACGATTTTGTGGATTTACGTCATAATACTAATCGCCAAATGATTTTTACAACTTACTTATGAAACTGATGGATAAACGCTTTTGGATATTTGAGGGATTCTGCATATTGTATTCAGTATTGCTGATGGAAATCGTCGACTTGTTGTTCGGCTCAAGCATGTTGGGGTTTAAACTAATTATAGCATGTATGTGCTTGATAAGCGGCCTTATGACATGGCTTATGGCATATGGAAAGCGTTGGGCTATATTTGGAATTATATATGAGGTGATTTCTCTTTTGATTCTATCTGCAATCTTTTGGGTATCGTTTTTCATTAGTACCCCGCTTTATGCTTGGATTTTCAAAGAGACTTATGCGGATATTGAATTGTTTGGTTATCTCATTCTGACAATCGGCACGTTTACTTTACTTCCGACATTTGGATTGGCTTTCTTTGGCTATCAGCTATTCCGTCGAGACAAAGATAAAAATGGAATCGGGTAAGTGAGGCCATGAGTGTCGAACCGGCTATAAATAACGGCGGTATGCTATCTGTTGAGATGACAGCATGCCGCCGTTATTATAGATTAATGAATCCGATGTATTATTTTCCTTCGGTCGATTTCACAGGAATGTTTTTATTGTCCTCGGGAATAAGTCCGCGGTTGCGGAGCAGGGCATTTGCGTCGGGCTTGCGGCCACGGAAGTTGATGTAGAGTTGCATCGGATCCTCCGAGCCGCCCATTTCGAGCACATTCTCACGGAAAGCCTTGGCTGTGGCGGGGTCGAATATGCCGCGCTCCTTGAAAAGCTCAAAACCGTCGGTGTCGAGCACTTCGGCCCAAAGATAGGTATAGTATCCCGAAGCATATCCGTCGCTGCCGAATACATGCTTGAAGTAGGGAGAACGGTAGCGGTATTGTACCTCGCGTGGCATTCCGAGCTTGGCGGCTACAGCCTTCTCAAAGCCTTCGACATCGATATCGTCGGCAGAGGTGAGTTTGCCCCATTCAAGGTCGAGCAGAGCGGCTCCGGCGAGTTCGGTGGTAGTGAAGCCCTGGTTGTGGGTCGATGCTTTCTGTAGCTTCTCGATAAGAACGTCGGGTATTACTTCGCCGGTCTTGTAGTTGCGGGCGAATTGGCGCAGAAGTTCCGGTTCCATTGCCCAGTGTTCGTGAATCTGCGAGGGGAGTTCTACGAAGTCGCGGTCGACATTGGTACCTGCCTGGCTCTTATACTTGGCGCGTGAGAGCATGCCGTGGAGGCCGTGGCCGAATTCGTGGAACATGGTCTCGACCTCGTCGATTGTGAGCAGCGAGGGAGAGTCGCCGGTAGGATGGGTGAAGTTGCAGACGTTGAAGATGACGGGGCGCTCTACCTCGCCGTTATCTCCTACCCATGAGCCCTTGAACTCACTCATCCATGCTCCCTGACGCTTGGAGGAGCGGGTGAAATAGTCGGTCATGAATACTGCCACATGATTGTTGTCGGCGTCGCGCACATCATATACAGTAACTTCGGGGTCGTACTTGGGAGCGTCGGGCATTTCGGTGAATGTGACACCATACAGTCTGTTGGCCATGGTGAATATGCCTTTGCGCACACTGTCGACATGGAAATACTGGCGCACCTCGTCTTCGTCAAGAGCGTATTTGGCTTTACGCACCTTTTCGGCGTAGTAATAGTAGTCCCAGGGTTCGATGGTGATCTGGTGTCCCTCTTTGTTGGCGAGAGCCTGCATCTCGGCTACTTCCTCGGCCACACGGGAGGTAGCCGGTTTCCATATCTGCATGAGGAGGTCTTCGGCATTTTTCACGTTCTTGGCCATGACATTCTCTGTCATGTAATCGGCATAGTTCTTATATCCGAGCAGGTTGGCCTTGCGTGTGCGTGCCTTTACGATTTCGGCGATTATGGGATAGTTGTTGTACTTTCCTGAAGAGGCGAGAGTAGTGTAGCCTTTGTACATCTTCTCACGCAGTGAGCGCGAGTCGGCATACTGGAGTAGGGGTAGGCGTGATGGGGCATGGAGAGTGAATACCCACTTGCCTTCGCCAAGACCACGTTTTTCGGCCTCTGATTTTGCTACGGCAACGCTTGTAGCGGGAAGTCCTGCCAGCTCCTTGCTGTCATCGACCACGATTGAGAATTCGTTGGTGGCCGAGAGTAGATTCTTATTGAATTTCAGATAGAGATCGGCGAGAGTGGTGTTGATGGCTTTTAGCTGTTCCTGCTTTTCGGCATCGAGGAGAGCTCCGCTGCGCACCATATCTTTGTATGCTTTTTCAACGGCGAGCATCTGCGGGCGTGTATAGCCGGCCGATGTGCGGTTGTCGTAGAGAGTCTTTATGCGCCTGAACAGGCCGGGATTCATGGAAATCTCGTCGGTGTGGGCCGAATAGAGCGGATAAAACTCTTCGCCGACAGCCGTCATCTCGGGAGTTGAGTTTGACTCGTCGAGATTGAAGAATACCATGCATACTTTCTCAAGAATCGGACCGCTGTGGTCAAGAGCCACAATTGTGTTGGAGAAAGTCGGTGCTTCGGGATTGTTGACGATTGCGTCGACCGCCTTCTGCTGTTCGGCTATTCCTGCCTTCAGAGCGGGGAGGTAGTCGGCGACAGTGATGCGGTCGAACGGCGGAATCTGGTAGGGAGTGTCATACTTTACCAGAAACGGATTCTGACGTTGCTGGGCCATGGCATGATTGCTTGTCAAGGCGCATCCGGCCACAATAGCGGCTGATGCGAGGGTAGTTAATAAACGGTTCAAAATATTTATGATATTGATTGGTGAATTAGTCGGTGTGAGATATATCAGGAGCATTCCATACGAATGTGGCAGTCATCGGATAGTGGTCGGAACTTTTTATATCGCCACGCACTATATCGACGGCGCGCATGTCTCCACGGTAGAATATCTGGTCGATATGGAAATAGAATCTGTTGTCGATGTATGTGATTGTCGGACCGAATCCGCTGTCGGCATAGGCGTCGCGCATTCCGGCGCTGCAGATGCACCGGTAGGCGTAGTTGCCTTGCACGTCGTTGAAGTCGCCGACAAGAATCGCATTGCCCGGATGCTCCTCAAGGAACTGTCGGATGTGTCGTGCCTGTTCGGCGCGTAGCTTGAATGCAACCGCGAGTTTTGACAGGATGCTGTTTTTTACCTTTGAGAGTTCAGAGCGGGTAGGGGATTCGATACGTTTGTCGGTAAGTTCGCGATATAGCGCTTTGTCGTCGGGTGTCAGTCCGATTGATTGCAGATGGCAGTTTACAACGAGCAGCGGATGCCCGTCCACATCAAGTTCGTATGCGGAATAATGGGCTGTATGCCATGCGGGCTGTGGAGTAGGGACGATTTTAAAAGGATATTTAGAAAATATAATCTCTCCGCCCTCGGGTATGAAATTGCTATATGGATATATCTTGTTGATGGTATCCATCTGCAGCTTGAATCTGTAGTTTGGGTTGTATCCTTCCTGCATGCATACGATATCGGGCTGAGTGTCGATAATCTGTTGCAGGCTTCGGCTTTCTTTTGCTCCTTTTCCGCCGGAGTCATCTGACTCGAACTCGTGGTCGACAAAGCCGTATACATTATATGTCATTACTGAAAAACTGTGGGCACGCTCCGATTGTGATAGCGCTCCCCCGATATGAAGAGGTGATATTGTAAGAATTGCCGGCATGGCTATGAGGAGAGCCGCTGTCGGGAGTAATGCCGATTTGCGCCATATGATAAACGATACGGGCACCATTACAAGCATGAGTATAATCCATGCCGGGAAAGTCATGCCGAATATTTGAGGCCAGACTGACTTGTTGGGGTCAATGGCGCCTCCATATGCGGATAAGAGCAGTCCAGCCGCTACGAGAATGTCGAAAGCGAGGATGCCAAATCGTATTAGTCTACTTATCGGATTTATATTCATACATTATCTTTGGTGTGGCGGGATATATCAATCAGTCTCTTTTTTTCAGAACTGGACAGGGATGCGTAGCCCGACCGGCGCACTTTGTCAAGGATTTCATCAAGCTGCTCTTCGTTTGTCCTGCTCCCCCCGGATGCCTTGTTGAAGCCGGATGTACTGCTTTTAGCATTCTTCCTGTGGCAGTTATAACGCGAGAGAAAGGCAGAAAGGTCACGACCGCGTGTCAGCACCACTGCATATATTATTCCTGCAGAGGCACCGCCGATATGGGCTATTCTGCTACCGTCGCCAAGCATTGCTATAACGATGGTTATTACAGCGACCCATTTTAGAGCCACCTCCCCGAATATAATCATATTCCACCGGTAGTCGGGGTGGAGCACTGTAGTGGCTGTAACGACAGCCATGACCGATGCCGAAGAACCGGCGAGAAGGCCATAGCTGTGCCATGGAGGAGCTGTTCCTACGGCTACAAACATCAGCGCTCCGGCTATGCCTCCTGCAATATATAGGAAGTAAATCTGCCTGGAGATGCCTGTAAGCATGAACACGCTTCCAAACCAGTAGAGCCACAGCATGTTGAAGATGAGGTGGAACAGGTCGGCGTGCACAAACATGTAGGTAAGCAGTGTCCATGGGCGTGAGGCAAGCATAAGCATGCTGTCTGGGCACTCAATCAGTGGCATAAGCTCGACCATTATACCGGAATTGCACAGAGACGCGACGAGTCGGCCGAGTATGATTAAGGCGAAAATTCCGGTGTTGACGATTATAAGCCGTACTGTGGCAGAACTGTTGTGCCACATTGTTGTGAGCGGATTAATAGAAATCATTTCTGCGGATTACACCTTGATGTTTCCAGTAAAGAATAAGAAGCACGCCGAATATCATGCCGCCAAGGTGAGCGAAGTGGGCGATGCCGTCGGTAGCTGAACTGATGCCCAATCCCAATTCGATGATACCGTAGCCGATTACCATCCATTTGGCCTTTATCGGGATGGGGATAAACATAAGATATAGCGGACGATTGGGAAAGAGCATTCCAAAGGCCAGCAGCACACCATAGATGGCGCCGGACGCGCCTATCGTCACCAGGTAATGATTGTAAAATGTCTGAAGACTTTCGCCCACTGAGCCTACCGTGAAACCCATATCGACGCGATTTATTGCGTCGGCCATTTCGGGGAATCCGACTCCATATGCATTGGCCAGAATCTTTATAGCCATATTCTCGGCTGTAAGCATCCAGGTAAATTCCTGAATAATGGCGGCTCCTACTCCACATGTGATATAGTAGAACAGATAGCGCGGTCCCCCGAGCACGCGTTCGAGAGTGATGCCGAACATGAACAGGGTGAACATGTTGAAAAACAGGTGGGCGATGCTCCCGGTATCATGCATAAACATGTATGTAAACAACTGGGCCACATGGAAGTCGTTGCCTTTCCAGTAATGGAGCCCTCCGATATCGAGTATTTTCCCGGTAGTGGAAGCGGGAAGCACAATCATGGCAATCCATATGATTACATTGATTATGATGAGATTTTTGGTTACCGGAGGCATGGCGCTCCAGAATGAGTTGCCGTTGCGTAACATAAGTCAGATTACAATATTTCTCATTAAAATTTCAACTTGCAAAATTACGTAAAAATAGCCGGAATGCCACATCCAGCCATCCTAATACAGCATTTTTAAAGAAAATTTCGACAAAATTTAACAGAAAGGCCGTGAAATATGAATTTTAAATGTAAATTTGTGCGATAAAAGGTCTAGACCTGAATACAGCTGCTATGTATATAAAGCATATTCCGCTATATTTTTTACCGTAAATCGATCTCTCATCATCATGAATAAAACCGAACTTGTAGCCAAGGTGGCCGATATTACCGGCGTAGGGCGTAACGATGTGCGTGCGGTTATTGACTGCTGCTTCGATACGATAACCAACATTCTTGAGATGGACGGCAAGGTTTCTCTGGCCGGCTTCGGCACATTCTCTGTATCAGAGAAGATGCCTCGTGCTGGATATAATCCTCACACGGGCGAGCATATCGAAATTCCGGGCCGTCGGGCTGTTCGCTTCAAGTGTGGTGCGGATATGGATACACGTATACGCTGACAATAAACCATAATACTTATAAAATATATTTTATGAAGAGACTATCAACTATTCTTGCAACTGTCATTGTCGCATTGGCATTTGCCCTGCCGTCATCGGCCCAGATTTCATTTGGCCCGAAAGTCGGTATCTGTGTGAATGAGCTTCATTTCAACAAGGATGTGTTAAACACTGCTAACCGTACCGGATTTACCGGAGGTGTGATGATTGACGGCCATATGCCGCTGCTTGGTTTTGCGTTTGATGCATCGCTGATGTATGTGCGTCGTGAGGCCGGTAAGAATTTCCACAGTGATTATGTTGCTATCCCTGTTAACCTGAAGTATCGTTTCAGCTTTCCTGTTGTGAACCGTATTGTCGTGCCATTCCTCTCTACCGGTCCTGAGTGGGCATATCTTGTGCATCATACCAAAGTTGATGGTCTTGATGACAATAAATCCAATTTCTCGTGGAATTTCGGTCTTGGTGTAGAGTTGTTCAAGCATCTGCAGCTGGCCGGCAATTATGGCCTTGGCCTGTCGAAAGCCTATGAGACTCCTGATGGAGCTGATGGGAAGAATCGTTTCTGGACAGTGACAGCCGCATGGCTTTTCTAAGCCGCTTCATACGCTACATAAAGAGCCGGATTGCATTATGCAGTCCGGCTCTTTATGTAAGGTATGTTTATTCGGCGATATCTGCAGCTCCGAGTGATGATATTAGCAGATGCAGTGTCTGTGTTGTATCGGCGTCCGAGTCTATTTTTACAAGAGTGGACATTACTTTCAGAGCATCATATGCATCATGCAGAGCGGCGCAATCGGGGTTGTCGCGGCCTGTGGCGTAATAATAGTGATAGAGCAGAGAGCCAAGATGGCGTGTGGCGTCGGCTACGGCATTGCGTCGGCTGTCATCGGGAATAGTAAGGTTGAGCAGTTGCTCAAGAGCATTCCATGCTGTCAGATAGCATATCATCCGCTGTTCGTTGCCGGCCTCGGTGCGGGCAGTGGTGGCTATAGCTTTGAGTGCGGTATTTATGGCCTGCTTCAGTCGTCCGGCAGCTATCTGCGACTCGGCCAAAGCGCATGCAGCGGTCAAAAGGTCATCGGCGTGTCGTGGCGAATTGTTGCGTTGCCACTGAGCCATTGTGTCGGCGGTGAGTTCGTCGGCGAGCTGCATGGCTTCAAAAGCCTGACGGCGAAGGAGCATGTCGTATACTTCCTTCGCCGCTGACTGTATGGGATTTTCCTTTGTCATTTATCTTCCTTAATGGCGTCAAGCCGGGTCTTGATGTCAGAGAATATGCTGTCAATTTCTCCCGAGCCGGGAATCGCATGGTACTTACCCTCTTCCTTGTAGTAGTCGCGCAGAGGGGAGGTCTGGGAGTGGTATACGTTGAGGCGTCGGGTTATTGTATCGAGATTGTCATCGCTGCGTCCCGACATCTGTCCGCGTTTCAGCAGTCGGTCGACGAGTTCTTTGTCATCGACTTCCAACCCTACTACGGCATGGACTTTTGAGCCATGTCGGGATAGCATCTCCTTAAGTGCTTTTGCCTGCGGGATTGTGCGGGGAAATCCATCGAATATCACTCCTTTTTCGGCTTCAGGAGTATTGTCAAGTACATGCTCCAGCACTTTTATCATCAGGTCGTCAGGTATAAGCTGTCCCTGGGATATATAGCTGTCGGCAATTTTGCCGAGTTCGGTACCGCGGGCGATGTGGTCGCGTAGCACTTCTCCGGTTGATATGTGATAAAGACCGTATTCTTCGATCAGTTTGTCGCTTTGGGTGCCTTTGCCGCTCCCGGGGGCACCGAATATGACGATGTTAAACATAACTTTATGACGATTGGGTAAATTGGAATATATATATAAATGAATATAGGTCGAGGTAGCGTTTACAAGCAGTGAGATTCATCCATACCGCATGGGAGCGGTCTAAGAAACTGTTTAAAATTCATATTACTTTGCTTTTGAGAGTCTTGTCGGCGTCTTTTTGTTTGTTTTTCGGTCATGTCGCTACGGCTACACTCCCTCATCACAAGCAAAAATACATCTGACAATCCTTCTCAAAATCGGTATCATATAAATTTAAAAGTTTCTAAGCATTGGCGTCATTTGCTTTGTCGCAGATGACATATATGTCACGAAGATTGCGGGCCAGGCCATCAAGGTCGAGGCCGAATCCGATGATAAATTTTTTAGGTATCTCGAAACCGACATAGTCGGGAACGACGCCACATTGTTCCGACTGAGGCTTGAACAGAAGGGTCGCTACTTTTATCGATGCGGGGTTCTTCGCATTAAGGTCTTTCAGAAGATTACATATTGTATGGCCGGTATCTACGATATCTTCCACGACAATCACGTGGCGGCCTTCGATATTTTCGGTGAGACCAAGCACCTGCTTGACATTGCCGGTGGTAGAGGTGCCCTCGTAGCTTTTCAGACGTATGAACGCAATCTCCGCATCAATGCCTATCGAACGGAACAAATCGGAGGCAAAAGGGAACGCACCTGTGAGCACACAGAGTATAAGCGGACATTTCCCGGCATACTCCCGGCCTATTTCCTTCCCGATTTCTGCGATGCGGCGCTGTATCGTTTCGTGGGTAATATAGGGCTGGAATGTCAGCCCGTTATATGTCACTGTTTCCATCTTGAAAATGATTGTTTCGACAAAATTACAAAAAAATCGGCATAGAAACGTCAGAGTGCGGATTTTATTTGAGAATCAGACTATGAAGCAATGACAGGGCACAGGCTGTAGCCTGATTTATGATGTCGGAGCGATTGCCGGAGAAATGGAAGAGACGTGACTCTGTAGTGCCATGGCAACGGGCGGCAATCCACACGGTGCCTACCGGTTTGCCGGGAACAGCTCCCCCAGGGCCTGCAATTCCGGAGGTGGCTACGGCACAGTCGGTGGCGCATACCCGGCATGCGCCTTCTGCCATCTGCTCGACTACAGGCCGGCTTACTGCGCCATATGTTGCGAGGGCAGACTCACTGACTCCGAGCACTCTGTGCTTTACATCGTTGCTGTAGGATACGATGCCACCCATAAACACCTCGGAACTGCCGGAGATGAGGGTGATATAGTGGGCTATATTCCCTCCTGTACAGCTTTCTGCTGTAGAAATAGTGATGTTGCGTTGCTGAAGAATATCAAATACAGCTTTTGCTTCTATTTCAGGTGATAAGTATGAGGTCTCGTTCATATCTGTAGCGTGAATTAAAGAAATCGCTTATACGGAAACTCGTGCATATGGTGCGGCATCCATGGCACAGAAGTCACCATCAAGATATTTGAAATATCCGGCTATTGCCACCATTGCGGCATTGTCGGTAGTGAATGCGCGTTCAGGGATGAAGGCCGCAAGATTGTGGCTGACACAGTAGTCAGCGACAGCTGCTCTCACTCCGGAGTTGGCCGACACTCCACCTCCGATTGCCACGGTTTTCACACCGGTAATCTTGACTGCTTTGTCTAGCTTATCGAGGAGTATGGCTATTATGGTGGCCTGTAACGATGCGGCAAGGTCGGCCTTGTTGTTTTCAATGAAATCGGGGTCGGCTTTTACATTGTCGCGAAGTGTGTAGAGGAAAGATGTCTTTAGCCCGCTGAAGCTGTAGTCGAGTTCAGGGATATGAGGTTTGGCAAACTTGAATCGTTTCGGGTCGCCTTCTTGCGAGAGACGGTCGATGTGCGGGCCTCCCGGATATGGGAGGCCCATAACTTTCGCGCATTTGTCGAACGCCTCTCCGGCCGCGTCGTCAATAGTCTGTCCAAGTACTTGCATGTCTTTGGGGCTGTTAACGAGTATAATCTGGGAGTTGCCTCCGGATATCAGCAGACAGAGGTATGGAAATTCGGGCACACGGTCGGTTACAGTATTGCGTATGAAGTGGCTCAGTACATGGCCGTGCAGGTGATTGACATCGACAATCCTGCAGCCGAGACCTATAGCCATGCCTTTGGCGAATGATGTGCCGACAAGCAGGGAGCCGAGAAGGCCGGGGCCACGTGTAAACGCTATTGCCGATATGTCGGATGGAGATATGCCGGCGCGTCGTATGGCTGTATCGACTACAGGTACGATATTCTGTTGATGAGCTCTTGATGCAAGTTCTGGCACGACGCCTCCGTATTCTTCATGAACTTTCTGGCTCGCGATTACATTACTTAGGAGAAGTCCGTCTTTTATTACGGCTGCTGATGTATCGTCGCACGATGATTCGATACCGAGTATTATTGTGGACATATTGCTCAATTTTTTTCAATGCAAATTTATAGGAAATTTATGACTTCATCACGACAAATCTTTCATGGGCTGATAAGATTTTGTAATTTTGCGATATATAAGAGCGTTTCTAGGAGCGCCGACATATGTGCAGACGCGCCATACAGCTGGTGCATATGGCCAGAGATGCAATAATGACTGTGACAGAATGCTCTAAACATAGACAAAGACATTAATGAAGATATTTACAAGTGCCCAGATCCGCTCGATTGAAAATGCCGTAATAGAAAAGGAGGGCGTTACGTCAATTGAGCTTGTGGAGCGTGCCGCTTCGGCTATTACATGGGAAATCATGAGCCGTTGGCGTCCATCGCGTCCGATGATGGTGTTTGCCGGTCCGGGTAATAATGGCGCTGATGCTTTAGCGGTGGCCCGTATGCTTGCCGATGAGGGCTATACTGTCACCGTCCTGTTGTTCAATGTCACTGACCGAGGACTTTCCGACGCGTGTCGCCACTATCGCGATGAACTTACGAATGTGCCTGGAGTGTCATTTACAGAAATCACGAATGATTTTAATCCGCCTGTGATAACCCGCGACGCAATAGTGATAGACGGACTCTTTGGATCCGGACTTAAGGAACCGCTTAAAGGAGGATTCAAGTCGCTGGTAGATTATATCAACAGTTCGAATGCAACGATAGTTTCAATCGATATGCCTTCGGGAATGTTTGGCGAATGGAACGAAGCTACTTTGTCGCGCGATGTTGTTCATGCTACTCTTACTCTTGCCATCGAGTTCCCCCGTCTGTCTTTTTTTATTCAGGACAATGCGGAGTTTTTAGGCGAATGGAAGGTGCTTGATATAAAACTTGCGAGCAATGAGTCGCGAGGTGAGCAGAGTCCGTACTATCTGCTTGAGAAAAAAGATGTAAAACGGATACTTCGTCAGCGTCCGGAATTCTGCTCTAAGGCCGATTTCGGCTCGATGCTTCTCGTTGCCGGGTGTTACGGAATGATAGGCGCGTCGCAGATGGCAGCTCTTGGTGCTCTCCGTTCGGGCATTGGACGTCTTACAGTGCATGGTCCCAGGTGTGGGTTCATTCCCATGCAGACATCAGTGCCCGAGGCGATGTTTCATGCCGACCAGCATGATATCGTAATCACGGACATATCGCCAAAGCATGAATATGATGTCGTGGCGCTTGGTCCAGGCATAGGCACTCATGATTACACTGTTCGGGCAGTGGAGAATTTTATAAATATGTCCACGAATCCGTTGGTGATTGATGCCGACGGACTCAACTGTATCGCACAACGTCCCAATCTGTTGGAGCATGTACCGCCGATGTCGGTCATTACACCTCATGCCGGAGAATTTGACAGATTGTTCGGGCCGCATACATCTCATGAGTCCCGATTGAAGACTGCCGTAGAGAAGTCGGCATACTATAGTATAATAATATTGCTAAAGGGGCGTTACACAAGTGTAGTGCGTCCCGACGGCAAGATATATTTTATCGGTAGCGGCTGTCAGGCACTTGCCACACCCGGCAGTGGTGATGTGCTTACCGGCATAGTAGGCTCTTTCATTGCCCAGGGGTATACTCCCGATTTGGCTGCAGCCATCGGTGCTTACATACATGGAATGGCGGGCACGCTGGCTGCTGATAATGACGGAACTTTTGGAGTGCTCGCCACAGATGTTGCCCGCAATACCTCAAAGGCAATACGCGATATTTTAAACTGATTCAACAACAGATAACATCATAGATATGAAATACAACCGTACACTACTCATCTCGGCATGTCTGCTTGCGACAGGGGCAGCTAATGCCCAGACCACACAGAAGTTTTCGGCCACAAAAGCCAATGACTACGGGCTTGTATATTCCCTTCCTGTAACAGTGCTTGATATTACAATCGAGGCTGAGCATGTTGTCAAGGAGCCCGGCGAGTTTTACCTGTATGCGAAGAAGTATCTCAATGTGGATAATCCGATTACCAAGAAATCGGAAAGCTGGAGTGTAAAATCAGTTGTAGTAAATGCGCGTGGTGTCGCAAACAACTCTGAGCGCTATCTGATGCAGTTTAAACCAGGCTACACTCCTTATCTGATAATGGACGAGAACAACCTGCCGGTTGCTATCAATACGGAAAATGTGCCGGTGGCGGAAGACCCTGTCATTCCTGTGCCGGTGTCGGCTAAACCGACTCCTTTGCAGACCCCTGCGGCCAACCAGGTAATCACAGCTGAGATGCTGCAGAGCCAGTCGGTGGCAAAGCGTGCCGAGCTTGCCGCACAACGCATATATGAATTGCGTCAGAGCCGATCGGATCTGATAACCGGACAGGCCGACCAGATGCCCCCGGATGGAAAGGCCATGCAAATTGTAATTGATGAGATAGCAGCACAGGAAGCTGCTCTTACGGCGATGTTTGTCGGTACGACTCAGACCGAGACTGATGTCAATACCATCACGTATACTCCCGGTGATGACGTATCGCGCAAGGTCATAGCCCGAATTTCAGCTATCGGCGGCATAGTCGATGCAAACGACCTGTCGGGCGATCCTATAACATTATCATTGCGGGTCACAGACCGCGGACGGCTGCCTCTGAACGAGAAAGGACAGCCTAAGGAATTTCCAAAGGGAGGCATAGCCTATTGTATTCCCGGCAGTGCTTCTCTGAGCATATCGTTTCGTGGCGATGTCATGTGGGAGGGTAGTATCGATGCGGCACAATATGGTATAGTATTCGGACTCGATCCCAAGCCATTTAATGACCGTAAGGATCCATCATATCTTATACTGAATCCTGTTACCGGCGCGATTCGTGAGCTTGGCAGTGTAGCTGTTGTCCAGCCTTAGACCATTCGATATGTTGTATGACATTGTTTTAAATCATATATAAGCGAACCATCGTTGATATATGAAAATTAATAGCAGTTTTATTTGGATAATTCGATAATATTACTTAGTTTTGCTACGTAGAAAATCGGATACCATACTAAAAAACAAAATTATAAAAATATTTACAATATGGCCCGGCTTTCTTCACCGGGCCATATTTTTGTCAATTATGGCATTAGTCATTTTCATGATGACAGGCTCGATTCCTCTAAGCATAGAGGTTGATGGAAATAGAAAAAAGCAACAACAAATAAGTGAATCATAGGTTAGAAATCCGGCCGCGCGAGAGCGTATCCGGATTTTGTTTTACCAGATTGATTTCATAGGCCATGCTGAAAGAGAAACTTCGGTGGTGCCGTTTAGAGAGAACAGATTGGCTTCTGTCGATGTATCTGGCGAGTATGTGAGCATGGTCAATGTTTTTTCTCCATTGTTGACGAATATTTCGACAGTTGATTTGTCGACAAATATATCAAGGTCGAGTATTCCGTTTTTATCCGGAATACGTGTGTGCGATATTCTGTCGAAATTTGGTATCGACACGTCGGTCGATGCGGTACGGTCGACAACAAGGTATTTTGTCTGGCTGTCGTAGCTGATTGTCACTTTGTATCCGTTGCCGCTGCATATATTTACTCCGCATATGTCGGGCTTGTCGGTCTTTATGGCGAGTTTCATTTCATATACATTGCCAAACGGAGAAATAGCATGGAGCTTAGTCACACCCGGACGAAGTCGACGGTTTATTTTTATCGGAGATTTGCGGAGAGTGGCAAGAGAACCGATAGGCTGCTGTCGCATACGAATGCCGTCGGGAGTGGAGTATAACGACAGTTTGCGTGGAATCGACCATATGCCTTTGCCCCATTCTGAGGGAGCTGCAGTGGCGTAGTCCCAGGTATTTATCCATCCGATAGTATATACATCGTCGGCTGACGGATTGTCGAAGTTCTGGAACACACGTGATGCATAGTAGTCAAATCCGTCATCTACATACAGAGGCGAGGCCTCGGGGCGTTCGGGTATGAATCTTTTTCCATCAAAATCGCCTACAAAGTATTGTTCACGGGCCCAGTTTACGGATATAACAAGCACCCATTTCTTCTTGCCGTCTTCAGTCGGCAACTGAAATAAGTCGGGACATTCCCATGATTTCTCGGAGTCTCCCATAGGACCGAAATCGCTCAGCCATTCCCATTGCTTTAAATCTGTGGATGAATAGAATGCTATCTTCTTTTCAAGCGCTTTTGCCACTGCCATTATCCATCTGTTGCTTTCTGGATGCCATATTACAGTAGGGTCGCGAAATTCAGTGCTCCAGATGTCTATTACCGGATTAAGGTCGTAGTATTGGAATGTAGCCCCGTTATCGAGGCTGAATGCTATACTCTGGGATTGCTTTTTTGAGTGTTCGTCGAATGACGTGAATGCTGCAATCAATGCGTCGGCACCATATCCGGCGGTATTGCCGCGGTCTACGACTATGCTTCCTGTGAAGGCAGAGATATCGCGGGGAAGTCCCTTTATAGCGTGGTCATTGAGTTCGTTCCAGTGAATCAGGTCGTCGGATGTTGCGGCTCCCCAACTGTAAGCCATGTATCGGCCATTGTGGCGAATCGTTCCACACGGGTCTCCTATCCATCTGTGGGTCGGGGTAAAGTGGTATTGCGGACGATACTTCTCTTTATACGTTATGCTGTCGGAAGCAAAGAGCGTGATAACAAGATTTGTAAATAGTAGCAGGAAGATTAATCTCATGATTTGATTTATATGGTTTAAGTTGTAGATGGAGTTTGAAAAAGTGGAGAGACCACCGATTTAATCAGCTTGTCTCTCCACATTGTTGTTACCTCAAAATATTTGGTTGATGTAGTGTCTGTATCAGAAAGAGGGGTATCCGGGATTCTGTATGTATATGCCTCCGGAGAAGTTGTACTGAGCTACCGGTACCGGGAAATATTCTTCACCGGTGTCGAATGAAGCATTCTGGTAGTAAATACGGTTGTCTTTCTCTGCGGCAAAGTAATTGTTCATCGTCTCTTTGGCGATACCCCAGCGTACAAGGTCGAAGAAACGCTCACCCTCCATGGCTTTTTCGAGTCGCATCTCTGTGCGGAGAGCCTTGCGGGCGTAATCCTGATTCCATCCCGCAGACGGATAGAGACCGATTTTGTAGTTGGCAGCATCTTTAGTGGGGTCGTTGAAGTCCTTGACATAAGCGCTGTTCTGTGCGCGCTGACGTACCTGGTTGATGAGTGTGCGTGCTTCCTCAAGACCGTTGCCACCGATTTCAATCAATGCTTCGGCCTTGTAGAGCAGCAGGTCGGCATATCGGATAACCTGCCAATTGAGAGCGGATGCTCCCCAAGGCCATCCCTGGGTGGCGTCTTTTGACTCAGGCGAGAGCCAGAATCTCTTGGTGTTGTTGTAGCCGTAGGTGTCGCTGTTGCGTACCCAAAGTCCGCAGGGACGTTCTTCGTATGTCTTATATCTTATGGTAGGACGCCCAATGACAAAGTCGAGACGAGGGTCTACATTGCCGTCGACGTTTCCGAGTGTGTATCCTCCGTTATTGTCAAAGACTACTGTACCATAGTCGGGCTTTTGCTGATAGTCGAATACGGGGAGACCGTTGGCATCGGTCTGGTAGGCGTTGATAAGATCTTGCGAGGGGAGGAAGAAGCCGTCACCCTGCCAAGGGCAGCCGGGGCCGGTCATGGAGTTGAGCAGCATAGACCAGTTTATGCGTCCTACTCCGCTTGAGCCGTCGTCTTTTGAGAATTGGATGGCGAAAACCGATTCCGGTCCGTTCTCATACTCCAGGAGATCGAGCTTTTGGAAGTCATCAAGGAGCTGATATCCCTGAACCTTATCGATAAGCTCCACAACCTCACCCATGAGGGTTTTGTTAATATTTATTACAGCATTAGTCTGCGGGTCCTGTTCATATGCCTGATATAGCTTGACCTTGGCTGCGTAGGCGAGAGCGATGCGGCGGTTTATACGACCTATTTCGCTTTGATTGTCGGGCAGATTCTCGGCTGCGGCGAGTAGATCCTTTGCGATGCGGTCAAGATGTTGCTCGCGTGAGAATTCATCGTTGCGCACGTAGGGATATTCAATTTCAGGGAGGTCGATATCCATATATGGGATGCGGTTGAATAGGCGTACAAGTTCGAAATACCAGTGGTCGCGGATTACGCATATTTCGGCTATACGGGTGTTCTTTTGTGGGATTATGCTTTCATCGACTTTGCGGAGTGCACGGATGGCGGAATTACAGCGGGATATTCCGCAGTAGACGTTAAACCACTTGCCATCAAGAAATCCATTGTTGGGCTGGATTTTTGCGGTCTCCATATCGTGGATTTCCCATGCATCGGTCTCGCCTCCGCCGCCTTTGTAGGCATTGTCGGCACGTACCTCGCCGTAGCTCCAGTTTGTAACGGGAAACCAGTGCGGATCATTGGAGTCGGCATATCTACATCCGAATGTGGCGTATGCTCCGTGGACGAGAAGGTCGACAGCCTCGGGATCATTCATGTTTGCATCGGATAACGGACCTTGTGGCTTGTTTTCCAGGAAGTCGTCGCTACAAGCACTTAATGAGAGGCCGATAAGTGCAATCGGTAATATATTTTTCAGTTTCATTTTTGTAGTATTTGATGATTGGGAGTATATTAGAAGCCAAACTGTATGCCGAAAGTGTATTGGCGTGGCAGGGCGTAGGGATATCCGAGACCTTCAGGATCGGCACCTGAGTATTTGGTAAGGGTCAGCAGATTCTGAGCCTGGAAATATATGCGTGCGTTCTGCAGGCGGAGAGTCTTGCGCAGCTTCTCGGGCAATGTATATCCAAGAGAGAGTGTCTTCAGGCGTATGAATGAGCCGTCTTCGATGAAGTATTCCGAGCTTTCATTCTCGTTGTTTGAGTTGTCGACAGCCGGAGCGGGTACGTCGGAATCATAATAGCCGGTCTGGAGGAAGCGGTCGTATGCGTTGGAGGCCTCAAGCAACTGTATACCATGATTGCCTGTCCATAGAGGGAAGAAGTCGGTGTAGTATTTGGAGTTGTTCCATGCGTCGCGTATGATGCTGTTGAAGAATAGGCTGAGGTCGAAACCTTTCCAGTTGGCTCCGAGATTGAGACCGAACTGAGCTTTGGGTAAATCAGTACCGAGCCATGTGCGGTCGCGGTCGTTGATTTCATTATCGCCGTTGGTGTCCACATATCGTACTCGTCCTACGGCGGGATTACCGAAACTTACTTTATATTTCGCTTTATAGGCGTCCACTTCTTCCTGAGTGCGGAATATGCCGTCGGTCTTGTATCCCATCCAAGAGCCGAGTGATTGTCCTACGATACTTTTGTCTATGCCGTTGCCGCCACCCCAGGTGTAGTATATATCGTCCATCAAATCAGTGACTTCATTCTTCATCACGGTAGCGTTCAGACCGATGCTATAGCTGAAATCCTTATTAATCGATTGGCGCCATTCGGCGGTGATTTCCACACCCTTGTTTACCATGGAGCCGCCATTGTACCAGCAGTATCCGCCTTCGCCGATAGTGGCTATATATGGCTTTTCTACGAGCATGTTGTCGGTCTTTTTGTGGAAGTAGTCAAATGATAGAGCCAGCTTGTGGTTGAATAGGGATGCGTCGAAACCGAAGTTTGTCTGATATGTCTTCTCCCAGGTGAGGTCAGGGTTGGTGCTGCGAGAGCGGAGTGCTCCCGGGAGGAGTGTGTTCCCTCCGCCGATTGCATAAGCGGCACGGTCGAGATCCATCGCATATTTGGCATAAAAGGCATCGTTGGCGATGATGTCGTTACCGTTGACACCGTATGCACCGCGTATTTTGAGGTCGCTGAGCCATGAACGTGTGGCTTCCATGAAGTTTTCCTGAGATATGCGCCATCCAGCAGAAACAGACGGGAACCAGTCGTAGTTGTGGGCAGTCGACAGACGAGAGGATGCATCGCGCCGGAGAGTGAACGAAAGTAGGTATTTGTTGTCCCAGCTATAGTTGATTTTGCCGAAAACGGAGAACATAGAGTAGTTGGATGCACCGGACCCTGTATTCTTGTTTGCGGTTACGTTGCCGAGATACAGGTAGTTGGGGTCTTCAATCTCGAGGCCTTTTCCCTCTCCGAACATGTCCTCGAAGTGGTTGCGCTTTGCTTCTATGCCGACAAGAGCCATTATTGAGTTTTTGCCGAAGTCGGCGTTATACTGTGCGGTATTGGTCCATACCCAGTCGGTAGTCTTGCTTGAATACTGGTACAGATTGTTGGTGTTGTCGCGAAGGTTGGCCGGAGTGAAAATTTTGTCGTTACCGTTGTGGTAGTTTACGCCGAAATTGGTTTTCAGTATGAGGTTTTTAATGGGCTCTACAGATAGGTATGCATTTCCAAATATGCGCCAATATTCACGCTTGTTGTTGCCTTCTTCTTCAATCTGTCGCATGATATTGGGGGTGTCGTTGAGGCCGAATGCCACTTGGTCGTTGTAGTTGCCCTCAGAGTCGTAGACAGTACGGGCCGGATGCATTTTGATAGCATTTTCTTCTATGCCGCCGGGAGCATTGTGCTGACGCCACCAGTTGACAGTAACATTGCCACCGACACGCAGACGGTTGTTGAGGAATCCGTAGTCGGAGCTGAAACGGGTGTTGGCTTTCTGGAAGTCGGAACCTTTGATGATACCGTCGTGGTCGAGCCAGCTGACCGACAGAGATGATGAGCCGTTTTCATCGCCTTTTGAAATGCCGATGCTGTATGTCTGCATCAGAGCTGTGCGGTGTATCTCCTTTTCCCAGTCGGTATTCTGAGGATTTACGATTACGCCATTGAGATTAGTGTAGGGCTGTAGTTTTGGAGTAGCGCCATTGCCGTAGAGTTCGGAATTTGGGGTGGTGCCGTAGGAATACTTGTAGGCTGACCAATATACCTGACCCCACTGGTCGGCATTGAGCATGTCAAGTCCGCTCTGGTAGGTCTGTAGTGTGAGTGTTGCATCAAAAGTCACGCGGCATTCGCCTTTTTTGGCACGCTTGGTGGTGATGATGATTACGCCATTGGCTGCCTGTGCGCCGTAGATTGATGCAGATGCGGCGTCTTTCAGTACTTGAATTGATTCTACATCGTTGCTGTTGAGAATTGTCCCCGGATTCTCACGGGTCATCACACCGTCGATTACATAGAGCGGTCCGTTGGCATCGCTTCGGAATGACGAGGCGCCACGTATAGATGTGCCTGTGCTCAGGCCACCGGGAGTACCGTCGGTAGTGATATTCATGCCCGCTACACGTCCCTGCAGGGATTGTATTACATTGCCTGTAGGAGTGTCGGCGACATCTTTCATCTTTACAACAGAGACTGACCCTGTGAGGTCGGATTTCTTTTCGGAAGAATAGCCTACAACCACAACTTCGTCAAGGAGTTCGGCATCCTCTTCAAGGTATATTGTCATAGTGGGCTGAGCCGCAGCTTTCATTGTAGTATAGCCGACGTACGACACCGTTATGTATGAGCCTTCGGGAACTGTCATGGTAAAGTTACCGTCGAAATCGGTGGCGGCACCCATGCTCCCTTTCACATCTGAAATAATACTTGCGCCAATCAGCGGCTCGTCATCGGTCTTGGAAAGCACTGTTCCATGCACCGTGATGTTCTGTGCTTGTGCGGCAATTGCAAAGACAAACAGCAAAATCGCACTGAGAATCTGTTTTTTCATGTTGATATTGGTTGGTAAATTTTATGCTGCAAATTTAATTCGCACAATATGGTGCAGCATATAATGGATGTTGCGTCGGTTATCAAAATCCGTGTGTCGCACGATTTTTGACAGAATATGCAACAAAAGTGATAATAGATTGTGAAATGGTATTAATCCGTTGATTTACATGACTGTTATGTGGGGTATGAATGTGTCATGCCCACAGAGGAGACATTCACTGAACTGACGGATTGCTATTTGCCCAATCGATTGCGTACCTCGGTAGGAGTTTCTCCATAGGCATCGCGATAGCATTTTGTGAAATAGGCCGGAGTAGAGAAGCCGGTTTCATAGGCAATCTCACTTATCGTTTTATCGGTCGATACGATGAGGTTATGACCGTGTTTCAGGCGTATGCGTCTTATCAGTTCTACCGGAGAATAGTTGGTCAGAGCTTTTATCTTGCGATAGAATTGTGAGCGCTCAAGCCCCATCTTCGAAGCAATCTTGTCGACATTCAAATCGGAGTTTCCCATATCGGCCTTTAATATTTCGATGAATCGACGATAGAAATCATTGTCGATTTCTGATACCGGTAATGTCGGCTTGCTTGCCGGATTCTGTGGGTCCGGTGACATACATTTAGTCGCAGATGCCGCCGCAGGAGTAGTGTCACCGCTCCATATCTCCTTTATACGCTTGCGGTTGGAGATGAGCGATGCGCATCTTGAAGCCAGCACGGCTCCGCTGAACGGTTTTGCAAGGTATCCGTCGGCTCCATTGTCGTATCCCTGTATACGTTGCTCATCCATAGAGCATGCGGTGAGCATGAGTATGGGTATGTGTGAGGTGGATATCTCTTCCTTTATACGCCGACAGCATTCCATGCCGTCCATCACAGGCATCATGACATCGCAAATGATAAGGTCAGGCACATATTTTGTTGCCATTCTTATGCCGTCGCGACCATTTGTAGCCGTGATTATATTGTAGGATGTATTGAGGAGTTCGCTTACAAGGCGGAGTATGTCTTTATTGTCATCAATAATCAGTAAGAGAGGCTTCGCCGCATCAAAGGTCAGGTCGGCTTCGATTCCGGATAATTCTGTTGCTACATCCTCGGGGGTGATATTTTGCTCGGTGGCAACGGTCGTGTCGGAAATGTGCCTTATGGGAAGTTCGACAGTAAATACCGACCCTTCGTTAAGTGCGCTTTTTACAGAGATTGTGCCTCCGTGTAGTTCTACAAATGCTTTTACCAGTGAAAGGCCTATGCCAGATCCTCTTGGATGTATACGGTCGGCCTGGTAGAACCTGTCGAATATGTTGCCGAGATCGCGTTCGCTTATGCCTTCGCCGGTGTCGGCCACTTTAAGTGTAAGTCGTTCGTTTTCTACGCTATATGACACATGTATGGAGCCATTGTCGGGAGTGTATTTGAATGCATTGGAAATCAGATTGAAGAATATACGCTCGATTTTTTCTGCATCAAATGCTCCTGTGACAGGTGCGCCAGCGGGTGTATCAAGCGACAGCCTGATATCGCGTTTCCTGGCTACAGCGTAGAATGATTCCATCCATTCGTTTATCGCATGTCCGAAATCTATCTCAGAGAGATGCAGGTCGAGTTTGCCGTTTTCATATTTTCGGAAGTCAAGTATCTGATTTATAAGGCGACGAAGGATTTTTACATTTTTGTCGGCAATCTTAATCAGTGTATGTTGCTGAGGCGTTAGATTTTTTGCATCCGCAAGTTGTGATACCGGCTCTGATATAAGTGTGAGAGGAGTGCGTAAATCATGAGATACATTGGTGAAAAACATAAGTTTAGACTGAGTGGCTTCCTGTAGTTTTTCGTTAAGTGACTTTTGCATGTCGCGCTGTTCTTCCAGTAGTCTGTTGCGTTCCATGAGCGCCATCTGATGACGGCGGTGCTGCCAGAATGATCTTAGCACAAGAAAGAATACGCCGAATAGTAGCACGATTATAGCTATGCTTGCATAGAATAGCGATGTCTGCGACGAGTGTTTGGCCCAGTAATCATCGATTTTCTCTTTCAGAAGTTTCATTTTTCGTGTCTCTTCGGTCAGAGTCTCGTTCTGAAGGAGCAATATGTCGGCATTGGAGAGGTCGACTGCTGATGATGCCGGTATCTCAACCTCACGCTGATATGGCTCGCCTTTCAATATCGCGAGTGCCGTTTGTATTAAGCGGTGTCCTTCGGTAGGATATAGAAATGTAGCGTCGATAATACTGTCGGCCACTGCTTTTATACCAATTTCGGGTGCCGCGTCGATTCCGATTATCTTTATGTCATTGCGCCCATGACGGCGAGTTATTTCAGAGGCAGCTATAGCCATTCGGTCGTTATGTGCGTATATGAGATTGGCTTCCGGATGAGCCTTCAGTAATGAGTCGACAATAGGTATTGCCTCTTCTTTATTCCAGTTGCCGGCCTCGCTTGCTATTATTTTGCCTCCAACGGCGGTCAGTTCATTTGCGAATCCGTTGTGGCGGTTTTCAGCAGGAGTAGAGCCGCGCAGTCCGTATATCTCGATTACTTTGGGTGGCTCGGTGAGTATGTGGAATGCATAATGTGCGGCTTCCCGGCCAATGCTTTTGTCATCGACACCTATATGTGCGGTATATGAATCGCCGATAATATTCCGGTCGAATATTATTACTGGTATTCCCGATTCATATACCTCTTTTATAATAGGAGTGAGGGCTTGCGCTTCGTTGGGCGATACAATTATTATATCAAACCCGTTGTCGGCGAAGTAGCGTATGTCGGAAATCTGTTTCGGATTGCTGTCGTCGGCTGAACGAATTTCTACTTCCGCATCTTCATGAAGCATTATTTCACGGTTGATTTCGTCGTTCATTTTCGAACGCCAGTCATCCTGACTGCATTGTGATACTCCGATTTTATATATTCTGCTGTCGGAACATGCTGCAAGAGCGGTGGTGAGAAATGTGATAATAAACAGGTATATAGACAACTTTTTCATGAGAATTGCGCATATAAGGTAATCAACACTGCAAAGATATTGATAATCATATGAAAAACAGTGCTTATGATAATAAAAATGATGTGCATACAACGAATTTAATAGACAATGCACGATTTTTTATAGGCTGTAATTGGGCAATATAGTAGTTTTGCAGTATGGAAACGCAACGGATACTACACATGGCAATTCCGTTGTCGACAGGAACTTTATTCAATGGAGAAAAGATTGTTTTAGATTTGCATTAACCTGAAAATTTTACCACTCACATCAGTATAAAATCAATATGGATAAAATAAAAACCGGACTTACCGCTCTTATGACAGGAGCTTCTCTTATGATGGCATCGAACGCCAATTGTGCCGACGGAGTTACTGTGGATCATCTTGGAGTAAACAATACCCTTGTGCGCGTGGACAGCGGCAGGAAGTTTCTGCTGATGCCTGTTCAGGAGAGTAACGATGATGCGACCGTAAATATACTTGTCGACGGGAAGCTCGACCGCACTCTTCATGTGCGTCTGGCAAAAACTAAGGTGGATTATTGTGTGCCGTTTGACATGGAGCAGTATGCCGGTCACGACGTTGTACTCAATATTGTAACTTCACAGAGTCGTTCGTCGGTACGTGATGCCAAGGAGGATGCTTGTTGGTCACGTTTTGCTCTTGTTGACACGTTTGACACTTCAAATCGCGAAAAGTATCGTCCGGCTTTCCACCACACCCCTCTGTATGGATGGATGAACGATCCTAACGGCATGGTATATAAAGATGGGATATGGCATCTGTATTATCAGTGGAATCCGTATGGCTCAAAATGGCAGAATCTCAGCTGGGGGCATTCATCGTCCAAGGATCTTGTAACCTGGGAGCATCATCCGGTAGCTATCGAGCCAAACGGGCTGGGATATGTGTTCAGTGGCAGTTCGGTGCTTGACCCGGACAATACCGCAGGATTCGGGAAGGATGCCATAATATCGCTATATACTTCGGCGGCTGCAAGCCAGATACAGAGTCTTGCCCACAGTAAAGACAACGGAATGACGTTTGAGATATATCCCGGCAATCCGGTAATCACTCTTGAAAGTGAGGCTCGCGACCCTAATATGTTCTGGAACGCAGCTACCGGAGAATGGAATTTGCTCCTCGCCCATGCTCTTGACCACGAGATGCTGATATTCCGCTCGCCTGATTTGAAGAACTGGACTCTGAACAGCGCTTTTGGCAAAGGCCTTGGAGCGCAGGATGGTGTATGGGAATGTCCTGACCTGTTTGAACTCACCGTGGAGGGTTCCGGAGAAAAAAAGTGGATGCTGATATGCAATATCAATCCCGGCGGTCCGTTCGGCGGCAGCGCAGCTCAATATTTCATTGGTGATTTTGACGGCAAGACTTTTACTCCCGACAAGGATGCTGATGGGAATGTGCCTACAAAATGGATGGATTTCGGTAAGGATCATTACGCTACGGTAAGTTGGAGCGATGCTCCTGACAACCGTCGTACTGTGATAGGATGGATGAGCAACTGGCAGTATGCGGCCGAAGTTCCGACGATGCAGTTCAGAAGCGCCAATACACTTCCGCGTGAAATGGGGCTGTTTAAGGCTTCTGACGGACAGATATACGTCTCTACCGTTCCGTCGCCCGAAGTTGATATGCTCCGCGACCGTCTTGTAAGCCGTCAGAGTAAGTTATCTGTCGGTAAGAATCCACGGAAAATATCACTCCCAGCGGACAACGATGGAATATGTGAGATTCTTCTTGACATTGATTCACGCAAAGGAGCTCCTGTGTCGGTAATGCTGTCGAATGACGAAGGAGATTATGTAGATATGGTTTATAATCCGTCGGAAGGTACTCTTACTTTTGATCGCCGCAAGAGTGGAGTTACTGATTTCAGCCAGGATTTCCCTGCAGTAACTGTCGCGCCGACATTCTCAGACGACGATTCAACTCTAAAACTGCGTATATTTGTCGACAGGTCAAGCATAGAGGTTTTTGAAGCTGACGGAAAATTCGCGATGACCAATCTGGTGTTCCCGACCGTTCCATACAATCGTATTTCTTTCAGCGCGGATGGTGGAAGGGCTGATATAAGGAATCTCAGAATATTCTCAATAAAGGCTGTCAATGATTGAAATTATAAATTATAACAATAGAATAGACTAAATCATATGGAAATATCACAACCGCTTGCTGTGGACCGCAAAACTTCACTGATGCAGATTGTGCCGGTAATGCTATGTTTTTTTGCAATGGGTTTTGTCGACCTCGTAGGCACAGCTTCAAATTATGTACAGAAAGATCTTGCTCTCTCCGATTCGGAGGCAAATCTTTTCCCGTCGCTTGTCTTTTTCTGGTTCTTGATTTTCTCAGTGCCGACAGGCATGCTCATGAATAAGATTGGACGTAAAAAGACAGTGCTTATAAGCCTTGTAATCACAGCAGTATCGCTATTCATACCTGCTTTTGGCGACAGCTATGCAATAATGCTTATTTCATTTTCTCTTTTAGGTATCGGGAATGCAGTAATGCAGACATCGCTTAATCCTCTGGTAACTAATCTTATAAGCGGCGACAAACTTGCGTCGACTCTTACTTTCGGACAGTTTGTAAAGGCAATCGCTTCTTTTCTCGCGCCGATTATCGCCGCATGGGGTGCCACTACAGCTATTCCTACATTTGGCCTTGGCTGGCAATCGCTGTTTATCATTTATGCAGTTATAAGTTTCTTGTCTATATCGGTACTTGGCGCTACTCCGATTCAGGAAGAGCGTCCTGACAAAGCCTCCGGCATAGGAGAGTGCATCAAATTGTTGGGCCGTCCGTTTATTCTGTTGTGCTTTATCGGTATTATGTGTCATGTAGGTATTGATGTGGGCACCAATACCACGGCTCCGAAAATTATTATGGAGCGCCTCGGGCTACCTCTTGAAGAGGCCGGTTTTGCAACAAGTATATATTTCATTTTCCGTACTGCCGGATGTTTCCTCGGTGCTTTTATCCTTCGCTCGGTGTCTCCCAGACTGTTCTTCGGATTCAGTGTCGCAATGATGCTTGTGGCTATGGGGATGCTGTTCGTATGTAACACTCTTACAGCTCTGTATATAGGTATCGGTCTTATCGGTTTCGGCAATTCAAATGTATTCTCAGTGGTATTTGCACAGGCTCTCAACACTTCTCCCAATGAGAAAAACGAAGTGTCGGGACTGATGATTATGGGTCTTTTTGGAGGCACTGTGTTTCCTCTGGCCATGGGCTTTGCCGCTGACGCGGTAGGACAGGTCGGTGCAGTAGCCGTAATGACTGCCGGAGTGATATATCTCATGTACTATACAATAAAAATAAAGAAATAAAAGTTACCCCAATAAATATTTTAATACCATCATTATGAACAACAATGTAGTCGTAGGAATGGGAGAGGCCCTGTGGGATGTTCTCCCTGAAGGAAAGAAAATCGGTGGAGCACCCGCCAATTTTGCCTATCATGTGTCACAGTTTGGTCTACCAAGTTGCGTCGTAAGCGCTGTAGGTGATGATGCTCTTGGCGATGAGATACTTGAGAATCTGACCTCAAAAGGACTCAAGCAACTTATCGAAAAGGTGCCTTATCCTACGGGTACCGTGCAGGTCGAGATTGATCAGGCCGGAGTGCCTCAGTATGAGATAAAGGAGAATGTGGCCTGGGATAATATTCCCTGGACTACTTCGCTTGAGACTCTTGCAAAAAAAACAAAAGCCGTATGTTTTGGCTCGCTTGCCCAGCGCAATGTCGTGTCGCGCGAAACCATCAACCGCTTCCTTGACACTATGCCCAGGGATGAGGATACTCTTGTGGTATTTGATGTGAACTTGCGGCAGGGATTCTACAACAAGGAGATTCTCTGTAAATCGATGGAACACTGCAATATTCTGAAGATTAACGATGAAGAACTGGTCACTGTAAGCCGCATGTTCGGCTATCCAGGCATAGACCTTCAGGACAAGTGCTGGATTCTCCTTGGTAAATACAATCTGAAGATGCTTATTCTTACATGTGGTATCAATGGCAGTTACGTATTTACCCCCGGCAATGTATCATTCCTGCCTACTCCGAGGGTTGAGGTCGCAGATACTGTAGGTGCCGGCGACTCGTTTACCGCCGCATTCATATCCTGTGTACTTAAGGGTATGCCGGTGGCAGAGGCTCACCGCAGGGCTGTTGCTACTTCTGCATTTGTATGTACATGCAATGGTGCAATGCCTGTGCTTCCTGATGAGTACACCAAGTGATAATTAATTAACACATAACTAAACCGCACGTCTACAGAATACTTATAGGCGTGCGGTTTTGCTTGTAATTAGTTGGATTTAGAATTGCAGTATGTATTACTTGCGTGGACGATTACCATTCTGACGGCGAGGTTGCTCGGTGAGAGGTTTGGCATCCTCGGTGAGTTTTAACTCGGTGCCATTTGTTAATTATTACTGTCCGCTAAACTTTTTTTGAGCGATTGAAAAATTAGGGCTGATTCTTGCTAAGGCAAGCGACAAAAGTCGATTACCATTTGCAGGAGTCAGCCCTAATTAGTTATTTTTGGTGTCGTCAAACAAACCATGAATAACCATGAGCAAAAGTAGTAATTTCTTCGGACAGCCGATATATGGGCAGTTGATAAAATCGCTCGACCGCGAAAAAATTGTTGAAATCAGCCGAAAACACGGCGGAGAGAAGTATATAAAGAGTTTTGACGGCTTCACTCACCTGTTGACGATGCTCTATGCCGTGATACAGCGGTTCGACTCATTGCGTGAGATAGAGACCGCCATGACGGCGGAGGTACGTAAACTGCATCATGTCGGAATTAAAACTGTTCCCAGGCGCAGCACTCTGTCTGACGCAAATGCCAGACGCCCGGAGAGCTTCTTTGAAGAGGTATACCGCTATCTGTATGATGTCAATAAAGGAATCCTTTCATCGGACAGCCGACGCAATGGCACGGAAGAATGGATAAAACAGCTTCGCATCATTGATTCCACGACCATTTCGCTTTTTTCCAATGCCATTTTCAAGGGTGTTGGCCGGCATCCCAAGACAGGAAAGAAGAAAGGTGGCCTCAAAGTGCACTCGGTCATCTATGCCAACGAAGGCGTTCCATGCGATGTCCGGTTTACCTCGGCGGCCACTAACGACTCTTTCATGCTCGCCCCAAGCCATTACAGCCACGACGAGATACTCGCTCTTGACCGTGCATATATCAACTACGCCAAATTCGAGGAACTTACAGACCGTGGCGTCATCTATGTCACAAAAATGAAGAAAAACCTCTGTTATGAGATTCTTGTCGACTGTATGCATCAGAATTCAAAGGGTCTGATGGAGTATCGTGAGCAGATTGTAGTGTTCCGTAAAGACGGCATCAACCACATTGCCAGAATAATAACATACGTAGACATCAAGAAAGGCAAGAAGCCAAAACTCATCTCTCTGCTTACCAACGATTTTGACATGCCCTTGGAGACAATTGTGGCGATATACCGCCGTCGGTGGCAGATCGAGTCACTTTTCAAACAGATAAAACAGAACTTTCCCCTGAGATACTTCTACGGCGAAAGCGCAAACGCCATCAAGATCCAGGTATGGGTCACACTTATAGCCAATCTGCTGCTTTCGGTCCTGCAAAACAAACTGACAAGACGCTGGAGCTTCTCGGGACTGGCGACAATGGTACGAATCGTGCTGATGTATTACCTAAATCTCGAAAAGTTCCTCAATCAACCCGACGCAGACCTGAAAATAATGCTCGCCGATGCATCTGAATCGCCGCCGGAAGAAACTGAAAACTGATAAGGGGGCTTGTCCTATACAAAAAGTTAGCCCAACTTCTATATTTCAAGAAGTTGGACTCGACTTTTTATGGTTTAGCGGACAGTAATATTTGTTAATTCTATTTCATATCCACCCCGCTTGCGGGAAATTTCTACGATGTTTTGGCCTGAGAAGTTAGTTGACACAAATTTTGATATAGCCGCCGGGATAATGTTATGGGCGGCTTTTATCTGGTGTTTTTTACTCTTATCGCCACAGAACATGTATTTGAGCACAGCTATGCTGCAAATATTCTCGGGTTCGATGATACCAATCTCATTGATCTCAATTGGTATGTGTTTGCCGGAATCATTGCCGGATGTGCGTTTACATATTTCACATTTGCTATCCGAAAATGGAGATACAAGACCATGACTGCGATTGCCTTTGGGCTGGCTGTCATATATCTTGCATATTTCTACTTCGTTATTGATTATGGTGTAGAGAAAGAGATGCTGTTTGTCCCGCTCCCGCTGTTCATTCGTGGAGCGGGGGCAGTAATAATTTCGATTGTATTTCTTACATCAATAGTCCAGAGTGGGCTGCCGTTTCAGGTATTTCCGCAGGCTCTTACTATAAACGGATTCACCGGAGCTGTGATAGGGGCTACATTTGGGCCCGCAGTTATTGGCGAGATTTTGCGTAGGACTATGGCAAAGAATGCCGATTTGCTCAGTGCCAACATTGTCGACTTTAATCCCGACTTGACCCATATCCCGATTGCTCGGATTTATGGAATTGTACAGACTCAGGCGTTGGTAGTATCAATGAAGGAAATTTACGGATGGCTTCTTATTATTGTAGCGCTTACATCATTGCTGGTGATTCTTGTAAGCTATAGTTCGGTTCGTCCATTTGCCATATTCCCGAAGTGGAGCAATGTTCGACGTGTGATAAAACACATTGTGCGTACGGATAAGGATATTAGAAATAATGAGATATGTACGCAGCCATAAACTTTATTTTAGAAAAGCATCTTATATGATGTATGATGCTGATTAGATAATAATTGTCATTTTTTATTGTGCTGGCAAGACTCTTAAAGCAATAATTTAATGAGTTAGTCTGTGTCGTAATTGAAGGTTGATTACGACACAGGCTAACTCTATGTTTTTGTTGTAGTGGAATGGATTGTCAGCGGCGGTCGGGATGGCCTTCGTAGTAGTTAACAAAGGCATGATTGACCAGACGTGTGCCTCCTGGTGTAGGATAATCGCCCGAGAAGTACCAGTCGCCCGGTGAAGATGGAACAGCCCGGTGCAGTCCGTCGAGAGTCTGATATATTATTTTCACCTCTGCGCGTGTTCCATCCGGGGTAAGCATGCGTGCTATCTGGGCTGAAATCTCTTCGTCGGAGAAGGGTGCATATATATCTTTCACACAATTTTTAATTTCGGTGTCGGACATCGATTCCTGCTCCAGACAGCGATGGTATACGTCATCGAGCACGTGTGTGCGTCCGCTCTCTTTCAGTAGTGCGACGGCTGCACGGAATGCACAGAATTCTCCCATACGCGACATGTCGATACCATAGCAGTCGGGATAGCGCACCTGCGGTGATGAACTTACCACTACTATCTGTCGCGGCGACAGACGGTCAAGCATGCGCAGAATAGACTGGCGGAGAGTGGTGCCGCGCACGATAGAGTCGTCAATCACTACAAGGGAGTCGACTCCCGGTTCAATCAGACCGTATGTCACGTCGTAGACATGTGTGGCGAGATCGGCGCGTGTAGCACCTTCTGCGATAAACGTGCGTAGCTTGATATCCTTTATGGCCACTTTCTCCACGCGCAGTTTGTCGCTCATTATCTCTTCGAGTACTGCGGGTGTAAGTTCGTCCCTTTTCTGTGCGGAAAGTATTGCTTCTGTCCGGCGATGGTCAAGTTCACTCTCAAGCCCTTCGCACATACCGATAAACGCCACTTCTGCCGTGTTGGGAATAAAGGAGAACACTGCATGGCGAAGGTCGCCTCCCAATGCTTCGGTAACAGGTGCGGCGAGCTGACATCCGAGAGCCTTGCGTTCACGATATATGTCGGCATCACTTCCACGAGAGAAATAAATGCGCTCAAACGAGCAGCGGGCGTCAGAGGCAGTCGGGAGCACCTGCTCCACACTTACATTTCCGCTCTTTGCCACAATGACAGCCGCTCCCGGAGCCAGTTCGTGCACATCGTCGATTGCGACATCCATTACAGTCTGTATTACAGGGCGTTCGGAGGCTACAACCACAATCTCGTCGTCGGCATAATAGAATGCCGGACGTATGCCATGGGGGTCGCGCAATGCCCATATGTCACCGGATCCGACGGCTCCGCATATTACATATCCGCCGTCCCAGCTTGGGGCTGTGGAGCGCAGGATAGACGGTATGTCGAGATTGTCCTCTATCGCACGGGCGCGTTCTATGCCGTCAAGACCCTGCAGGGTGAACTCCTGGTGCAGACGGCTGTTCTCTTTGTCGAGGGAGTAGCCGAGCTGCTCAAGTATGATTACCGTGTCGGAAAAAATGCGCGGATGCTGCCCTTTGGCCACCACTTCAGAGAATATACTTTCGACATTGGTCATGTTGAAGTTTCCGCAGAGCATAAGCGAGCGCGAGCACCAGTTATTGCGGCGCAGAAACGGATGCACATAGCTCATGCCGCTGCGCCCGGTGGTAGAGTAGCGTAGATGGCCCATGTATATCTCGCCGATAAACGGGGCCTCCTCCTCGACCCATTCTGCGCTATGGTCGCCGAGCCGGGCATGCTCTATCTGATGGTTGATTGACGAGAATATCTCGCTTATGGCTCCTGTGCCGAGCGCACGTTCACGATACACATATTCGCTGCCGGCGGGGGAGTGCATCTTGATACATCCGGCGCCGGCGGCTTCCTGTCCGCGGTTGTGCTGCTTTTCCATCAGTAAGTACAGCTTGTTGAGGCCGTAATGCCATGTGCCGTACTTTTCCTTGTAGTAACTCAGCGGCTTGAGCAGGCGCACCATAGCCACGCCGCATTCATGTTTGAGAGGTTCCATCTATCGGTAGGTTGGTTATAATAGAAGAGCCGCATCCCTGTCGGAAGGTTTGCGGCTCTATATGAAAATGCTATTTTGACGATAAGTAATGGTGTATGCCTTCAGCGGCCTGTCGTCCTGAAGCGATACATCTTACCACGAGTGATGCCCCGGTCGAGGCATCGCCGGCGGCAAATATTCCAGATACGGATGTCGACATGTCGGCGTTGACTTTTACATTTCCGCGCGCGTCTTTCTCTACACCGGCCTGTTCAAGAAGCCCTTCGGCTCTTGGATTGGTAAATCCGAGGGCGAGGAGCACCAGTTCGGTCTTTATCTTCTCAGTCTTGCCCGACCTTTTTATAGTCTTTCGGCCGGTGGCGGCATCGTCGACCCATTCGATTTCCTCTACCTCGACTTCGCTTACACGCCCGTCGCTGTCTCCTATGAAACGGCGAGTGTCGAGTAACCATCTTCGGGTGCATCCCTCCAGATGGCTGCTGGAAGTCTTGAGTACAACAGGCCAATAGGGCCATGGGGTGTCGGGATTCTCACCTTCTGGTGGCATAGGCATGATTTCAATCTGGGTGATACTCCGAGCGCCTTGTCGGTTGGCTGTACCTACGCAGTCGCTGCCGGTATCGCCTCCGCCGATTACAAGCACGTTCTTGTCTTTGGCCGAGATACGGCTATCGGCCGGGAACTCAAGGCCGGCATTTACGCGGTTCTGTTGCTGTAGCAGTTCGAGCGCGAAATGGACTCCGTGCAGCCCGCGGCCCTCCACCTGAAGGTCGCGCGGCACTTCTGCACCGATGGCTATACATACCGCATCATATTCCTCGGTAATTTGTGACAACGGAATGTCGGTACCGACTTCAACTCCTGTGCGGAATTCTATTCCTTCCTGCTTGAGAATATCCACACGCCTGTCAATCACGCTTTTGTTGAGTTTAAAATCAGGTATGCCGAAACGTAGCAGACCGCCTGTGGCTTCGTTTTTCTCAAATACTGTGACTATGTGCCCATGCTGGTTGAGACGGTTGGCGCATGTAAGACCTGCAGGGCCCGAACCGATTACGGCCACCCGTTTTCCGGTACGTGTCGACGGTATGCGTGGCTCCACCACTCCTTCGAGGAAAGCGCGCTCTACGATTGCGGCTTCGTTCTCACGTATTGTTACCGGCTCATGCTCCTTGTTGAGCACGCATCCTTTCTCGCACAGGGCCGGGCATACACGTCCGGTAAATTCGGGAAAGTCATCAGTGGCTGTGAGCAGACGGTATGCTCCGCGTATGTCGTTTTTGTAAAGACGGTCCTGCCATTCTGGCTGCTTGTTACCCAGAGGGCAGCTCCAATGGCAGAACGGTACTCCACATTCCATGCAGCGCGATGCCTGCAGGCGGCGATCCTCCGGATTGAGAGTCTGCTCTACCTCTCCGTAATCCTTTATTCTGTCGTTGACGGGCCGGTAGCCGGCCTCTTTACGCGGTATTGTTAGAAACGCTTTGGGATTTCCCATATATTGTGTTGCGTTATGTATTCTTGATTAGTTGGTAATATCTTGGTCGACTTATAGATGGCTCAGTCGCGCTCGATGCCGGCAATCTTCTCCTGCATGCGATCCATTTTTTCCTGGTGGAGCACCTTTTTGTATTCAAATGGAATGACCTTGATAAACTGGTCGACATACTGCTGCCAGTTGTCGAGCATCATTCCGGCGAGTGGTGAGCGTGTGTGCTTGTAGTGGTTGCCAATCAGACGATACAGTTCGCGGTTGTCGGCCATATCTTCGATGAGCGACAGCTCGACCATCTCCATGTTGCAGAAGTAGTCAAAATTGCCATCAGGATTCCATACGTAAGCAATGCCTCCGCTCATGCCGGCGGCAAAGTTACGCCCTGTCGAGCCGAGCACTACAGTACGTCCTCCGGTCATGTATTCGCAGCAATGATCGCCTACGCCTTCCACTACGGCGATTGCGCCCGAGTTGCGCACACAGAATCTTTCGCCTACACGTCCGTTGATGTATATTTCGCCTGAGGTGGCTCCGTAGAGCAATGTGTTTCCGGCGATTATATTGTCCTGTGGCAGGAATTTAGCTCCTGTCGGCGGCACTATTACAATGCGTCCGCCTGACAGTCCCTTGCCTACATAATCGTTGGCGTCTCCCTCAAGCCTGAATGATATGCCATGGGCGAGAAATGCGCCGAACGACTGACCTGCCGAGCCAAGGAACGTGCATGATATTGTCCCATCGGACAGACCGGCGTTACCATACTTTCTTGCAATCACGCCCGAGAGCATGGCGCCTACAGAGCGGTCAGTATTATGTATGGGGAACTCGAGTTCGACAGGCATTCCCGACTCAATGGCAGGATATGCTCTGGAAATCAGTTCGCGGTCGAGTACATGGTCGATGTCGTGCTTCTGGGGCACGACATTGATTATGGCGTTGACCTTGGCTTCCGACGGCATGTAGAGCAGACGCGAGAAGTCGAGGTGGGATGTCTTTGGGGTGGTATAGTCGGCCTTGACGCGTAGCATGTCAGTGCGTCCGATTACTTCGTCGAGCGAGCGAACGCCGATCTCTGCCAGAGTCTCCCTGATTTCACGTGCAAGGAAACGGAAGAAGTTGACCACATACTCCGAGCGGCCTACAAATCGCCGGCGCAGTTCCTCATTTTGTGTGGCTACACCTACAGGGCATGTGTTGAGATGACATTTGCGCATCATCACGCATCCAAGCACAATCAGCGCGCTTGTGGCGAACCCGTATTCTTCGGCGCCAAGCATCGCCATTGTGATGACGTCGCGCGCTGTCTTCAGCTGACCGTCGGCCTGGAGCTTTACCTGTCCGCGGAGATTGTTGAGCACAAGTGTCTGCTGGGTTTCAGCCAATCCGATTTCCACCGGCAGACCGGCGTATCTGATTGAGCTGGCGGGAGACGCGCCGGTGCCTCCGTCGCTGCCCGATATGGTTATAAGGTCGCTCTTGGCCTTGGCCACACCGGCGGCGATAGTGCCGACACCGCTCTCGCTTACCAGTTTGACGCTCACAGCAGCCTGAGGATTGACATTTTTCAGGTCGAAGATGAGCTGGGCAAGATCCTCGATGGAATAGATGTCGTGGTGGGGCGGGGGAGAGATGAGCGATATACCCGGTATAGAGTGGCGTGTCCGGGCAATAATTTTGTCGACCTTGAAGCCCGGCAACTGGCCGCCCTCGCCGGGTTTTGCTCCCTGGGCTATCTTAATCTGTATCTCGTCGGCGTTGACAAGGTATTCGGCAGTAACGCCGAAACGTCCGGATGCCACCTGCTTGATGGCCGAGCGTGCCGATGAACCATCCTCACGTGGCTTGAACCGCTCGGGGTCTTCTCCTCCTTCGCCGGTATTGGAGCGTGCTCCGATGGCGTTCATGGCTATACCGAGCGCTTCATGGGCCTCGCGTGAGATTGAACCGAACGACATGGCACCTGTAACGAACCGACGCATAATCGCTTCCTCCGGCTCGACCTCTTCAATAGGCACAGGTGTGCCTTTATGGAACTCGAGGAAGTCGCGTATGAATATGGGAGAGGGCTTATTATCGACGATTGAGGTGAATTCCTTGAATTTCTTATAGCTTCCCAGACGTGTGGCAATCTGCAGTGTGGCTATGGCTTCGGGAGTCCATGCGTGGCTTTCGCCATCCTTGCGGAATGCGTATTGTCCGATATGGCGCAGCGGCTCGTCGGGGTCGCTTTCTTTGGTATATGCTGCGGTATGGGTGGCAAGTATCTCGTGGGTCAGGTCGGCAAGGTCTATACCTCCGATTTTGCTTACGGTAGAACCGAAGTATCTGCGTGTCAGCTCCTCCGAGATGCCGATTGCCTCAAACAGCTGTGCTCCTTTATACGAAGTGAGGGTAGATATGCCCATTTTTGACATTACTTTGAGCAGACCTTTGTCGACAGCCTTGATGAAGTTCTTTTCGGCGGTGTGGAAGTCGAGCTGCAGCTCTTTGCGTTCTACCAGGTCGTTGATGACGGCGAACGCAAGGTAGGGATTTACGGCACTGGCTCCGTAGCCTGAGAGCAGAGCGAAGTGCATTACCTCGCGTGCGCCGGCTGTCTCGATTATAAGTGCAGTCTGTAAACGTTTTTTTCTGTCAATCAGATGGTGGTGAACCGCCGAAGTGGCGAGTAGCGACGGTATCGGGGCATTATCCCGGTCGACGCCGCGGTCGGAAAGTACGATGTAGTTGCAGCCTTCGTCGACAGCCTGCTCGGCCTCGTTGCAAAGACGCTCGATGGCATCCTCCAGACCTTTGGCTCCATCCTTGACAGGAAATGTCATTGCGAGTTTGCGGGTGTTGAATCCCTTGTAGCGCAGATTGCAGAGTATGTCGAGCTCGCGATTGGTGATGATGGGGCGCTTCAAGAGCACCATCTTGCACAGTTCGGGCGACAGCTCAAAGAGGTTGAGATTTATGGCTCCGATGTAGCTGTCGAGACTCATCACGAGCTCTTCGCGGAGCGGGTCGATAGGCGGGTTTGTGACTTGGGCAAAGTGCTGGCGGAAGTAGTTGAAGAGAATCTGCGGCTCACGGCTCAGTACTGCCAAAGGTGTGTCGCAGCCCATAGAGTTGACCGGCTCTTTTGCGTCGGCAGCCATCGGAGTCATTATCTTTTCGATATCTTCGCGATGGTATGAGAATGCCTTAAGCTGTCTGTGGAAGTCGGCTACCGTGTTCTCCACCTTTCTGCCGGTGGTAATCTTGTCGAGTATGATACGGTTGCGTTGCAGCCAGTCTCGGTAAGGGAATTCTCCGGCAAGTTTTTCCTTGAGTTCAGGGTCATAATATATCTCTCCCTTCTCCATGTCGACCATCAGCATCTTGCCGGGGCGCAGGCGTCCTTTCTCCTTCACTTCCGATGCTTCGAACGGAAGCACTCCTATCTCCGACGCCACTACCATAGTGCCGTTGTTGGTAATCAGATAGCGTGCCGGGCGCAGGCCGTTTCGGTCAAGCATGCCACCGGCATAGCGTCCGTCGCTGAAGAGCAGTGTGGCCGGACCGTCCCATGCCTCCATGAGGATTGAGTGATATTCATAGAATGCCTTCAGCTCCGGTGATATGGGGTTGCGATCGTTGAATGACTCCGGCACAAGCATTGCAAGGGCGTGGGGGAGCGACATGCCCGACATGACGAAGTACTCGAGTACGTTGTCGAGCGAGGCCGAGTCGCTCATGCCCGGCTGTATGATAGGAGTTACGTCGTTGTCGCCCAGCACAGCGGGATGCAGCACACACTCGCGGGCTTTCATCCACATGCGGTTGCCCTGTATGGTATTGATTTCACCGTTGTGACCGAGCATTCTGAACGGCTGTGCCAGTGCCCATGTCGGAAAAGTGTTGGTGGAGAAGCGCGAATGTACAAGCGCCATCCCGGTGGTGAAATGCGGATTCATCAGGTCGGGGAAATAGTAGCGCAGTTGCAGACTCGACAGCATTCCTTTATATACAATCACGCGCGATGACAAGCTCACGATATAAAATTGCTCCTTGTCGGGGATGTCAAGCGATGCGATTTTCTTCTCGATGCGTCGGCGCAGTATATACAGTCGAGGTTCCATCGGTTCGTCGCTGCTTTCGTCGGCGATGAATATCTGTCGTATGGCCGGCTCGGCTCCGCGGGCCACGATACCGAGCTGGTCGTTGTTGGTGGGGACATCGCGCACGGCTATGAGCGACAGTCCGGCCTCCATTGCTTCGCGTTCGATAATGTCGAGTATTGTCTGCTGTATGTACTCATCTTTCGGGAGAAACACAAGGCCGGTACCGTAGCGGCCCTTTTCGGGCACTGCGATTCCTTGCAGCAGAATAAACTCGTGAGGTATCTGTACCATTATGCCGGCTCCGTCGCCGGTCTTGGGGTCGGCGCCTTCGGCACCTCGGTGGACCATGTGCTCAAGCACCTGCAGTCCTTTTTCAACAAGCTGATGCGATTTTACGCCCTTGATATTGACGAGCAGTCCTACGCCGCAGGCGTCGTGCTCGTAGCGGCTGTCATATAGCCCTTTGGACGTTGGCAAACCTTTATGCATATCTTTTTTCTTAAAAAACTTTCCTTAATGAGGTAGGAGAGAAGAGAAGGGGGCGGCGTAATGCCGCCTCCCTTCATGTATGTGTATATGTCCGGTTTAGCGGATAAAGAGCAGTTCGCGGTACTTGGGCAGTGGCCACATTTCGTCATCAACCATCAGCTCGAGCTTGTCGATGTGATAGCGGATGACATCCATGCAGGGGAGCACATTATCGTGGTATGCGATGGCTTTTTCCCTCTCGTCATCAATCTTGTTTGCGGCTTTGCGGGCATTGACCATCTTTTTCACCTCTTCCATGATTGTGGCCATGTGGGTTGATATGCGTTCGATGGTGTCGAGATCCATTGCGGCGAGTTTGTCGCCCTTTTCGTTGGGGAATAGAGTCTTGAGTTTGAACACATTGTCGGTGAGTACAGACTGGTAGCGGATTGCCACGGGTATTACATGGTTGATGGCGAGGTCGCCGAGTACGCGGGCTTCAATCTGGAGTTTCTTGGTATACATTTCCCACTTCACCTCGTTGCGTGCCTCGAGCTCGAGCTTGGTGAATACTCCGGTCTTGCTGAACATCTCGATGCTTGAGGGTGAAAGATATGCGTCGAAAATCTTTGGTGCCGATGTCTCGCAGTCGAGGCCTCGGCGGGCGGCTTCTTCCTTCCATTCGTCGGAGTATCCGTTGCCGTCGAAATGTATAGCCTTTGACTCGCGCAGTATCTCTTTTACCTCGGCAAGGAGAGCGTGGTCGAGACCTTCGCCGGCGGCGATGCGTGCGTCGACTTTTGTCTTGAAGTCCATCAGCTGCTCGGCTATGGCGGCATTGAGTGCAATCATGGCCGAGGCACAGTTGGCCGATGAGCCTACTGCACGGAACTCAAAGCGGTTGCCGGTGAAGGCAAATGGTGACGTGCGGTTGCGGTCGGTGTTGTCAACCATGATTTCTGGAATCTGGTCTACGTTGATTTTCAAGCCCTTCTTTCCAGCCAGTTCTATGAGATCGTCGGAGTCGCTTTTTTCGAGTTTGTCGAATATTTCTGACAGCTGTGAGCCGAGGAATATGGATATGATAGCCGGTGGCGCCTCATTGGCTCCAAGACGATGGGCGTTTGTAGCCGACATAATCGAGGCTTTCAACAGCCCGTTGTGTCGGTGTACCGCCGCCATTGTATTGGCCACGAATGTTATAAACTGCAGATTGTCCTTGGGAGTCTTGCCGGGCGCGTAGAGCAGCACACCTTTGTCTGTGCCCAGGCTCCAATTGTTGTGCTTGCCCGAGCCGTTGATGCCTGCGAATGGCTTCTCGTGGAGAAGCACACGGAAATTATGGCGTCGTGCCACCTCTGCGATGAGCGACATCAGCAGTAGATTGTGGTCGTTGGCAAGATTGGTCTCCTCAAATATGGGGGCAAGCTCAAACTGGTTGGGGGCTACCTCGTTGTGGCGGGTCTTGGCGGGAATGCCGAGTTTGTGGCACTCGATTTCAAGGTCGAGCATGAAGGATTCGACACGCGAGGGTATGGCACCGAAATAGTGATCTTCGAGCTGTTGGTTTTTGGCGCTTTCATGTCCCATGAGAGTGCGACCGGTCATCACCAGGTCGGGACGTGCACTGTAGAGAGCCTCGTCGACGAGGAAGTATTCCTGCTCCCATCCCAGAAACGAGTTGACATGCTTTACCTCGGGGTCGAAATATCGGGCTACGGCTGTGGCGGCCTTGTCAACGCTGTTGAGGGCTCGTAGCAGAGGTGTCTTGTAGTCGAGCGATTCGCCGGTATAGGCGATGAAGATTGTCGGGATACAGAGAGTCTTGTCGAGGATGAACGCAGGCGACGATATGTCCCAGGCCGAATAACCTCGTGCCTCGAATGTGTTGCGTATACCTCCATTGGGGAAGCTCGATGCGTCGGGCTCCTGTTGTACAAGTAGCTTGCCGGTGAATTCCTCGACCATGCCGCCTTTGCCGTCGTGCTCAACGAAAGCATCGTGCTTTTCTGCGGTGCCGTCGGTCAGCGGATGGAACCAGTGGGTGTAGTGGCGCGCACCGTTGTCGATGGCCCACTGCTTCATGCCTGCGGCCACACTGTCGGCGACTTCGCGAGACAAGGTCTTTTTGTTGTCGATAGCATCGACAAGTGCATCATAGGTTTTCTTGGGAAGATACTCAAACATCTTCTGACGGTTGAAGACGTATTTTCCGTAATACTCTGTCGGACGTTCTTTGGGAGTTTCCACAGGTATGGCTTTACGGTCAAAAGCCTCTTCCACTACTTTAAATCTCAACTTTGACATAACACTTTGAATATATGATTATTAGTTGGTTTGTATCTATTCATTTACAGAGAGCTGGCGCATCCGGTCCACCGCACGCACTGTGTCCTCGTAGCGGCCGAATGCAGTGAGTCTGAAATATCCTTCGCCCGATGGCCCGAAGCCTGAGCCCGGAGTTCCGGCCACATGACAACGGTCGAGCAGAAAATCGAAGAATTCCCATGATGACATGCCGTCGGGAGTGCGGAGCCATATGTAAGGAGCGTCAATACCTCCCCATACATGCAGTCCCATCTGCTCAAGGCCTTCGCGCAATATCCTTGCGTTGCGCATGTAGTAGGCTATTGTGTCGGCTACCTGTCGGCGTCCTTCGGGAGTATAGAGGGCCTCGGCTGCACGCTGTATAATGTAGCTCGCACCGTTGAATTTTGTAGATTGCCGGCGTAGCCATAGGCTGTTGAGACTCACAATGGTACCATCTTCCGCTACACCTTTCAGTTCTTTAGGTACTACGGTGTATCCGCATCTCAGCCCTGTGAATCCGGCGGTCTTGGAGAAACTGCGGAATTCGATGGCTACCTCGCGGGCACCCTCAATCTCATATATTGAATGGGGCACGTCGGGACTGGTTATATATGCCTCGTAGGCCGAATCAAATAATATAAGCGAACCGTGGGCACGCGCGTATTCAACCCATCGGGCGAGTTCGTCGCGGGTAAGAGTCGTGCCTGTTGGATTGTTTGGGTAGCACAGGTAGATTACATCGGGGCTGTCGGTCGGGAGAGCCGGTATGAATGCATTTTCTGCTATACACGGCAGATAGCTTATGCGGCTCCAGCATCCGTCGGGGGTGGGTGTACCGGCACGTCCGGCCATTACATTTGTGTCGACATATACCGGATATACAGGGTCGGTGACGGCTACGCGGCATTCCGTAGAAATGATATCACCTATGTTGCCTGTATCGCTTTTGGCACCATCGCTTACGAAAATCTCGTCGATATCCACGTTTACTCCACGCGACATATAGTCGCCTTCGGCTATGGCCCGGCGTAGCCATTCATAACCCTGTTCGGGACCATATCCGTGAAATGTGGAGGGGTCGCTCTGGTCGTCGGCCGCTTTTTTCATTGCTTCAACGGCGGCCGGACATATCGGGCACGTTACATCGCCTATGCCCATACGGATTATATCCACATCGGGATTGGCCGTGGCGTAGGCCTTAAGTCGGCGGGCTACTTCGGTGAAAAGGTAGGTAGGCGCGAGCCGGTGGAAGTTGTCGTTAATCCTTATCATTGTTATCCCATTATTTGTCAGTCCCTGTATATTAATCTATAGTAGTCGGCGGTAGGTGCCGTTGAATACGGTTTCGGCCGGTCCGGTCATGTACACATGTGAGTCGTCAGGATTCCATTCTATTTCGAGGTCGCCTCCGAGCAGATGTATTATGGCGTGGCGCTCCGTGAGCCGATTGAGTACACATGCCACAAGCGAGGCGCATGCTCCCGTGCCGCATGCCATTGTCTCGCCGCTGCCACGCTCCCACACGCGCATTCGCAATTCGGTGGTATTTACTACTTCGACAAACTCGATGTTTGCCCTGTCAGGCCATATGACATGGTGTTCGAGTTCCGGGCCAAGAATTTCTACGGGGGCATTATCGGCAGAATCGACCAATATGACTCCATGAGGATTTCCCATTGATACGGCTGTAATCTTTACCGGACCTTGGGATGTAGGTACATTTTCGCTGACCATCCTGGGAGCATTGAATCTTACCGGGACTTCGACTGGAGCGGTCACGGGAATCCCCATGTCGACTGTGACAGATGTTATGTTGCCCTGACGGTCGGGGTGGAGACGTAATGTTTTTATTCCTGAAAGTGTCTCGAGAGTGACGGTTGTCTTGTCGGTCAGTCGGGATTCGTAGACATAGCGTCCGACACAGCGGCTGCCGTTGCCGCACATTCGCGCTTCGGAGCCATCTGCATTAAAAATACGCATCTTGAAATCGGCACATTCCGAAGGACAGATGAGGATGATTCCGTCGCCGCCTACACCTGTGTGGCGGTCGCTCATCTCGATGGCAAGCTGTGGCAGATTTTCCGGCACACGCTCCATACAGTCGATATATATGTAGTCGTTGCCTATGCCATGCATCTTGGTGAATGGAATCTCTTTTATCATAGGTTTAGAGATTGGTTGTAGGGGATTCGGCTCCCGTTACGTCTGCAAAATTAGTAATTTCCGTTTTCTCTGCAATAGGGAATGTGAAAAAATTTCGAAAAACTTTAAATTTCTTGACATTATGAGTCTTTTTTGTGTTTGTGCTTGCAAAATGCTGTATATTTATGGGCGTTGGTGAAATTTTGCTATGATGCATTGTCGTGCGGGTGATATACTATGTTAACAGAGAGCCGACTCTTATGTCATACCTAATATTATAATAAGGATAATAAACATTATTTAGTTTTTTTGTCTGATTGGGATGTTAATCCATGGAATTTGCGTAATTTTGTGTCCCGTTATGAAACACGGATTCGACAACGAGAAATATGTGAAAATCCAGTCCAGCCATATTAAGGACAGGATTGCAAAGTTTGGCAACAAACTTTATCTGGAGCTTGGAGGCAAGCTGTTCGACGACCATCATGCAAGCCGCGTGCTCCCCGGATTTCAGCCCGACAGCAAGTTGCGTATGCTGAGCCAGCTTGCAGATCATGCCGAAATAGTGATAGTAATCAGTGCTGTAGATATTGAAAAGAACAAGGTCAGGCAGGATCTCGGCATTACCTATGACATGGATGCCCTCAGACTTAGAAGTGAGTTTCAGAACCGGGGATTCAGAGTCAATTCAATCGTCATCACACACTACAACGGACAGGCCAGTGCCGATGCGTTTCGTCAGCGATTGGAACGCATGGGCATAAAGAGCTATGTTCACTACATAATTGACGGATATCCTGCCAATGTAGGGCTTATCGCCTCTGACGATGGCTTTGGCCGGAATGACTATATCGAGACTGAGGAGCCCCTGGTAATCGTGACAGCTCCGGGTCCGGGCAGCGGCAAGATGGCCGTGTGTCTCAGTCAGCTCTATAACGAGCACAAGCGCGGCATAGAGGCCGGATATGCCAAGTTTGAGACATTCCCGGTATGGAATCTGTCATTACGGCATCCCGTTAATATCGCATACGAGGCTGCAACCGCCGACCTTAATGACGTAAACATGATTGATCCATTTCATCTCGATGCATATGGAGAGAAAGCGGTCAACTACAATCGCGATATCGAGATATTCCCGGTGCTTGATGCTCTGTTCCGCGGCATCTATGGGGCGAATCCATATAAGTCACCTACCGACATGGGAGTCAATATGGTAGGATTCTGCATCAGCGACGATGATGTATGCTACGATGCTTCGCGCAACGAGATTATCCGCCGTTACTTTACTGCGCTCAACCGCATGGCCTTGGGCGAGAGCAACGACGCCGAGGTAAATAAGATTGCGCTCCTTTTCAATCAGGCCGGCATAGACCTCAGCTACCGCAAGACTATAGCCGCAGCACGTGCACGCTCGAAAGAGACCGGTGTGCCATGCTCGGCGATAGAATTGGCCGACGGCACTATAATCACAGCCAAAACCTCGCCGTTGCTTGGCCCGAGCGCCGCGCTGATACTGAATGCCATCAAGCATCTGGCCGGCATCGGTCACGATGTAAAGCTGCTGCCGCAGGATCTCATAGAGCCCATACAGCATACTAAGATAAACTATCTGTGCAGCCGCAACCCACGCCTACATACCGATGAGGTGCTGGTGGCCTTGTCGGTGCTGAGCCCGCGCGACGAAAACTGCCGCCGCGCGCTGGAGAAGCTACCCGAACTTGACGGATGTCAGGTGCATTCTACAGTAATGCTCGGCGAAGTCGACCACAAGATATTCAAAAAACTCGGAGTAGGGCTCACCTGTGACCCTGCAAAGAAGAAATGACAGAGGAGTCGCCTGAAAGATAATCAATGCCCCCATTAAAGAAAAATTTCGTTAATGGGGGTATTTTTCTTGTCAAATGGTGGGCGTCTTTTGAGAAATTGTGTAATTTTGCACATGCAAGAGCGGATAATCCGTGAATGCATGCATACTGCATAACAAATTACATATATATAAAAGTACTCTGTATGAAGAAGCATAACTTTTATGCCGGACCGTCGATTCTTAGTGAATACACAATAAAGAACACGGCCGAGGCAATCAAGGACTTCGCCGGAACCGGTCTGTCCATTCTTGAGGTATCACACCGCAGCAAGGAGTTTACAGCCGTTATGGATGAAGCACAGGCCCTTGTCAAGGAACTCCTCGAAGTCCCCGAAGGATATTCCGTGCTTTTCCTCGGCGGAGGTGCGTCAATGCAGTTCTGCATGGTGCCTTTCAACCTGCTCAAGAAGAAAGCCGCCTATACCGATACCGGCACATGGGCCGCCAATGCTATAAAGGAAGCCAAACTCTTCGGTGAGGTCGATGTAGTGGCTTCTTCAAAAGACAAGAACTATACTTATATCCCCAAGAACTTCACTGTTCCCGAGGATGCCGACTATTTCCACTTCACCAGCAACAATACCATATTCGGTACCGAAGTGCGCTTCGATCCGGATGTAAATGTACCTCTGGTAGCCGATATGTCGAGCGACATCTTCTCCCGTCCTGTCGATGTAAGCAAATATGACGTCATTTACGCCGGAGCGCAGAAGAATCTCGCCCCTGCCGGTGTGACAATCGTCATCGTAAAGGACTCCGCTCTTGGTAATGTAGACCGCGCTATCCCCACCATGCTCGATTACCGTACCCACATCAAGAAGGGCTCGATGTTCAACACTCCCCCCGTGCTCCCCATCTATTCAGCTCTCCAGACCCTCAAGTACTACAAGGAACTCGGCGGTGTGAAAGAGATGGAACGCCGCGACCTTGCCAAGGCCGAACTGCTCTACAGCGCCATCGACTCCAGCAAGATGTTTGTAGGTACTGTCGAGCCTGAGGATCGTTCGATAATGAATGTATGCTTCGTTATGAAGCCCGAATATGTGGAGCTTGAGAAAGAATTCATTGACTTCGCCTCTACAAAGGGCATAGTGGGCATCAAGGGCCACCGCTCGGTAGGCGGATTCCGTGCATCGCTCTACAATGCACTCCCCATCGAGAGCGTAAAAGTGCTCGTCGAGGCAATGAACGAGTTTGAAAAGAAACACTGATACATTACATTAATCACTACGGAAATGAAAGTATTGGTAGCAACCGAAAAACCGTTTGCGGCAGTAGCCGTCGACGGTATACGCCGGGTAATCGAAGAAGCCGGCTACGAACTCGAGCTTCTTGAAAAATATACCGACCGTGCCGACCTCCTCGCTGCAGTAGCCAACGCCGATGGTCTGATTATACGTTCAGACAAAGTGGATGCGGAAGTGCTCGACGCAGCTAAGAACCTCAAGATAGTAGTGCGCGCCGGTGCCGGCTACGACAACGTAGACCTCGCTGCAGCCACTGCCCACAATGTAGTAGTAGAGAATACACCCGGCCAGAACTCCAACGCAGTGGCCGAGCTCGTATTCGGCATGGCTGTGATGGCTGCGCGCAACTCCTACAACGGTACTTCAGGCACAGAACTCAAAGGCAAGCGCCTCGGCATTCAGGCCTATGGCCAGGTAGGCCGCAACGTAGCCCGCGTGGCCAAGGGATTCGGCATGGAAGTAAGCGCATTTGATCCCTATTGCCCCGATGGCGCCATGGAGGCCGAGGGTGTTACTCCCCTGCATGACACCGACACACTGTACTCAGGTAATGAAGTAGTGTCGATTCACATTCCGGCCACTCCCGAGACAAAAGGCAGCATAGGCTACGATCTTATTACCAAAATGCCCAAAGGCGGAATTCTTATCAATACCGCCCGCAAGGAGGTAATCGACGAAGCCGGTCTCGAAAAAGCACTTGAAGCCCGTACGGATATCAAGTACATGGCTGATATCAAGCCCGATAATGCCGATGTGCTCAAAGAGAAATTTGGCGACCGCGTGTTCTTTACCTCCAAGAAAATGGGTGCACAGACCGCCGAGGCCAACATCAACGCCGGTATCGCCGCCGCTAACCAGACCGTGGCCTACCTCCGCGACGGCATCAACCGTTTCCAGGTCAACAAGTAATTCTTGCAAATAATCTTATAAAAGGGGCTGTGTTTAACACAGCCCCTTTTCGATTTGAAAGGTGTAAATGTTAAAAAAGGAAGTATAATATAAATATTGGGAGATTTTTTTTGCATAAAATTTATTTAATATATAATTTTGTTGTGAAACGAAATTAATATGTTTCGAATGCGCTTTAATTATATCAATTATCTAATCCTGAATAAGAGCATTATGCTCTAAGTGCCTAAGTCTTGAATCGTATCGTGCGGTTGATGCGGTTGTATCAAGGTGTTTTTTGTTTAAATTCAAGAACTCCTTGATATTATTTGGTTTGGTCGATATCGCCTATTAGATTTCGTGCCGATTTTTTAATTTTAATACCAATCATTATTAGAATGAATTACATGAAGAAGAAAGTCGCTACATCGCTGGCCTTCTTGATTTTGTGGGGGGGGGTATAACCTCCTGTAACACAGAGGATAAGGCTGAAGAAGCGGTGGCGCGTCTCAGCATTGACACTCATGAGGCCACACTTGCCCGCAACGGCAAGTCACCTCTCGACCAGGATGTCAAGTTCAGAGTGATAGCCAACAAGGGCTATGAAATTACATCCGAGCAGGATTGGCTCGGCGTCGACAAACCTACAGGGCATGGTCTGAACGACGTACTGATTGTTGCGAAAGAAAATGAAAGCGGTACGCTGCGTACTGGCACTTTGCTTGTGCGTAGCGGTAATCTTTACGAGGAGCTTGTAGTGACTCAGACCGAGCAGTCTCCCGACCCAATGCGTTTGTTTTATCATCAGGATTTTGAATGGTGTATACCTCTTGCCCAACCTAATTCCGATCCGGTGGGAGATCAGGATACGAGCGGTAAAAAACGACAGGATGTACTTGCCGACCCAATAAAATCAGGCTGGGAAGCCACTGGCCTTACAATATATAATATGCAGGGCAAACAGGTGTCGGCTTATATTAGCTACATACATTTCAATAATAATTTCAAGAAATACCATCCGGAGTATAAGTCGTACGATGCCGGTGTGATACTTCCACGCCTTGATTTGGGTACGGAAAAGGTTAATGCAGTCATTACTGTGCAGATTTGTCCGGAAGGTTCGCTTAAGAGTGGTCTCGACAAAGTACCATTCGTGGTGTCAATTGAAAGCGGCAGCGGCTATGTCGGTGCGACCGGAAGCGCAAAGAAGAGTCCGGTATTCACACCACCTACCGTGCAACTTATGTGGCATACTGTAGAATACGTGTTGCGAGATATATCCTCCGATACACGCATAGCATTGCGCACCGACGGTAATACTGCCGATTATTGCCGCTGGATGCTCAATGAGATTTCATTAAAGGAAACCAAACTCTGATATCTGTCTACATATGAATATGTATCGCAATTTCAAGGCGCTGCTCATGTGTGGCGTCATATTATTGAGCGGGAGTAGCCTGCTTGTTTCGTGCGACGATGATAAGGAGCCTGAGGCTTATATCGAGGCATCGCAGACTATATTTAATCTTGATGCCGAGGGTCTTGATGCAGACGGCAAGCGTCCTACATTTGAGCTAGGTTGCAATCGGGACTGGAGCGTGCGCATATGTCCCGACTGGGTTAAGCTCAACTATACCTCAGGCTGTCGTGGACGAGTAGTGATGCACCTTACTGCCGAGCCCAACACCACCGACCAAAATCGTCGCGGTTGCATCGAACTTGCTGCGGCAGGAGGAAAACCGGAATTGCTCTATGTGAACCAAACTCGTCTTGAGGGAGATGTGTCGGCATATGTCTCCAGCTTTAATGTTAATATGATTGGCAATCTGCCAAATGGTGGTAATCCGACTTTCAATGTCACCTCAACCTATGCATGGTCGATTGAGTCTAGCGACTGGATTTCAGCTCAGCCTCCAAGTGGGCAGGCCGGTACTACGGCTGTGACTCTCCATGTTGGCATCAACGATACCCGTGCCACACGCAGCGGGCGTGTCACCGTGACAATCGGCGACAAGAAAGTCGATATAACAATCACACAGGACGCCAAAGGTTTCACAGTGCCTGTAGATGCCATAGACATAGACATCGACGGTACAGCTACTTCTGCCGGACAACCTCTCGTGGCTCCCGTCACGGCTCTCGAGGCATGGTCTGTAACCGAGAAGCCGGAGTGGCTTACTGTAACTCCCGACAACGGGCAGCCGGGTACCACAAATATCACGCTCAACGTGCAGCCCAACAGCGGAGATCCGCGTGCGGGGAATATTGTGCTGACTTCGGAGCATGGAGCCATATTTACTCTTATGGTGTCGCAGGCCGGGAATCTTCCGTTTGACAACCGTCAGGTAGGCTACAGTTATTTCTGGGAACCGTTCGACTGGTGTCATGATGCTGCCGAGGAGCGCCGTAAGACTGACCCCTCTTTTGCCAACAATATGGATCAGATGAATCTTATCAATGGTTCGGGAGCCAAGAATCTGAATATATATGATGGCGACGGATTAAAATACGCACCATATTTTTATGCTGAGCAGGGTGGTAAATGGGAGGTCGTAAAAGAATATACATCCGATAAGCGCGACTGGGTATTTATTCTTGACGGATACCTGCGTATGGGTGCTTCCAGCAACACGGTAGGCCTAAAGACCGGTGTGCCTCTTGATATTGAGAATGGTCATTGTGCGAATGTGGAATTATCGTTCAAAGGTTGCAAGAACGGCACTGATAATATTGTTCTTGTTGTTGAAATCGAGGGTCCCGGTGAGATTGTTGGCGGCCAGACTGCAAAACTCGGACCTGAGTTCAAAGTGCCTAATCAAGACAAAACAAAGAAGTGGAAATGGGAAAATCTTTCTTTAACAGTCAACAAGGTTACCTCCGATACCCGCTTTATCATCCGACCCACCGTGATGGACGACAAGGACAAGAATCCAGCTGCAAAATACAATCGTCGTTGGCTTATTGATGAGGTAAGCATCAAGCGTGTGGCTAACTAATTCCATGCAATATAGATTTAATGTAAATAAAAAGTAATGAAATCAATATATCGAAATATGGCCTTATGCGGTCGCGCCATGATAATGCTGCTTATGCTCGTCTTGTCAATTGGTGCTATGAACGCCTCCGCACAAGTCACCGGTACTGTTGTCGACCCTGAAGGAGAACCTCTGACGGGAGCCACTATAATGGTAGTAGGCACATCTGTCGGCACATCGGCCGACTTCGATGGCAATTTCTCAATTAATGCAAAGTCCGGGCAGTCGCTTCGTGTAAGTTCAGTAGGATATGAGACTACCGTCGTAAAGGTTGATTCTGAGAATCATATTGACATTGTGCTTAAGGAGAATTCTACAGTGCTTCAGGATGTCGTGGTCGTGGGCTATGGCACAATGGAAAAGAAGCGCGTAACCTCATCGATTACCTCAATCAAAGGTGATAATCTTATCAGTGGTCTCGGCGGATCTACTATTGCTACCGCCCTTCAGGGCAAGGTGAGCGGTCTTACAATCTCCGGCAGTGCCTCGCCCAATGCCTCCAACGGCTATCAGCTGCGTGGAGTTGCTTCGGTCAATGCCGGGAAAGGTCCCCTTGTGGTAATAGATGGTGTGCCCGGTGGTGACTTGCGAATTATCAATCAGGAAGATATCGAGAGTATTGATGTTCTAAAGGACGCCTCGGCAGGTGCAATCTATGGTACACGTGCTGCAGCGGGTGTGATTCTCGTTACCACAAAACGTGCTAAGGAGGGCAAGACCCAGGTAACTTACTCTATGGAGCTCTCTACTGAGAGTGTGCGCAAGCATCTCGACCTGCTTTCCTCGCAGGAGTATACCGAGTATGGACTTGGACAGGACTATGGATATGATACCGATTGGTATAAACAACTAACCAACGACCATCCATTCTCACAGCGCCATTCGCTTGCCATAAATGGCGGAACAAAGAATCTTCAGCTCTACTCGTCATTTGTTTACTCCGATCAAAAAGGTATTGTGATTGGTGATGGCCGCAAGGATTATTCGGCTCGACTCAACGGGCGTTATACGATGTGGGATGGCAGGGTCGAAATAGGTGTCCGCACTCAGTTCCGCGAGGCTGATCGCGACAACCGCACAGGCAGTTATTCGTTTCAGCAGGCTCTAACACTCAATCCGACAATCCCGATGATGAATCCAGAGGCCCCGGCTAAGTACAATGTCAGCGGTTATGGCCTTGGCAGCACTACCTGGAATCCTGTGGCCGACATCATGCTCAAGAAATTTGACGGCAAGGACAAGTGGTTTCTCGGAGATGCCACACTGAAAGTCACTATCCTTGATGGCCTGTGGATTCAAGGCACAATGGGTATTGACCAGCGTCAGTATCAGAAGTATGAATACTATAACTTCGACCACCGTAACAGTGTCACCAGTAACAAACGTGGAAAGGCAACCCACTCGTTCAGCAAGACCGACAACAAATCATTTGAAGCATATGCGACATTCATGCGCGACTTTAACCGGAAGCACCGGTTCGATGCTGTTGCCGGATGGAGCTTCTGGGAGACCAATGGCGAAGAATTCAGTATGAGTAACGCCAACTTCTCGGTCGATGGACTGGGACCATGGGACATGAGTGCTGGTACCGACCTCAAGGACGGGGAGGCCGATATGTCATCAAGCAAGGATCCGCGTGAGCGTCTCATCTCTATATTCGGAAGAGCAAACTATTCGTTTGATGACAGATACATGTTTACGGCAAGCTATCGTCGAGAGGGTTCCTCGAAGTTCGGGCCGCGCAACCGGTGGGGCGATTTTTGGTCGGTGTCAGGGGGATGGCGTATCTCGCGCGAGAAGTTTATGGAAAATCTGACTTGGATTAACGATCTGAAGTTACGCGTTGGCTATGGCATTACAGGCAACAACGACTTCGGTGCCGGATACACCGTGCGTATGTATTCTGTAGGTACTGAAGGCATGTGGGCTGTAAACGGTATCTGGCAGAACGCTTATGGCACAACAATCAACATGAATCCAGACTTGAAGTGGGAGCAGAAGAAAGAGCTAAACGTCGGTATAGACTATTCGTTTCTTAATAACAGGATTTATGGCAAGTTTGACATTTATCACCGTCGTGTCGATGACATGCTCTACCAAGTGCCTGCTCCTGTGCTCCCCATGGTACATTCCGTGCTGATGACCAACGTTGGCTCGCTTACCAACAACGGATGGGAATTTGAGATTTCAGGCGATATTTTCGCTATGAAGGATTTCTCCTGGACATCCACATTGCGCATGAGCCACAACACCTCGAAAATAGACAATCTTGGCACTGAGGATGCTGTGGTGCTCGGCGATGCATTTCCGGCATCCATGGGCAATGCATCACGTATCGTCAATGGTTCGAGAATAGGCGAGTTCTGGCTTTTCAAGCATGCTGGTCTTGACTCCGATGGCAAATGGCTCATCTACGACAAGAACAACAACATTGTACCTGGTACCGCCGAGAATCTCAACAACGACAACAAGCATTATGTAGGCAATGGTGTGCCTACACTTATCATGTCGATGGACAACAATTTCCGTTATCGTAACTTCGACCTTGGCATTTCGCTCCGCTCATGGATTGACTATGATGTATTCTCTCAGCTAAATCTCTATCATGGCATCAAGCAGTCATCGGCAGAAAATCTTCTCAAAATTGCCTATACCGACAATGCAGCCATCAACGACAAGCGTATTCTCAGCGACTACTTCCTGAGCGATGGTACATTCCTGAAGATTGACGCGCTTACTTTTGGCTACACACTCAATCTGTCCAAGTACAACAAGTATCTGAGCAAAGTGCGTGCCTACGTTACGGCACGCGACCTTTACACATGGACCAAATACAAAGGATATAATCCGGAAGTCAGTATCAACGGTCTCTTCCCGGGTTTTGAGTATGTTGTGAGCACCTATACCATGTATCCTCAGACTACACGCTGGACTCTGGGACTTCAGCTTACTTTCTAACACACTAAAAGCAATACAATGAAACTGAAATATGCCTTATTCGGACTCCTTGCTGTTGCGTCCGTGACATCATGCGATCTTGATGAGAAATTTTACTCTAAGGTCACTCCCGATAACTTCTTCACCGCCCCGGAAAATACCTATGCGGTGCTCGGACGTCCGTTTACTCATCTGAAATACTTTATGTCCAACGACCGCTGGTATCTTCAGGAACTTACTACCGACGAGATGACCTGCCCCTTCCGTACAAAGGGCAAGGACTTCTACAACAACGGCGAGTATGTGCGCCTGCAGGAGCATACATGGACATCTGTCGACCGCTTTATTGAGAACTCTTATATCGCTCCAATTCAGGGTGTGGCCCGTTCGATAGCCTCACGAGAGGACCTTGCCAATGTCGACTATGTGGCACTCGGACTTACCAGTCAGGACAAGGCCTGGCAGCTTGCTCAGCTCGATTGTCTTACCGCATACTATTATATGCGTGCGTTAGATTTCTTTGGCGGGGTGCCTGTGGTATATTCTACTTCCGATGCAGTGCGCGGGCGCTCCTCTGATGAGGAGACGTTCAATCATATAGAGCAGCTCATTATTTCTTCACGGCCCAATCTAAAGATACGCAAATCAATCAATGAGGCTCAGGACGGATTTATCACTCAGGCCGGAGCTACTGTGATGCTCGGCATGCTGTATCTAAATGCCGAAGCATATATCGGCAAGGATCGCTTTGCCGACGCCGCCAAGGAGTTTGAGAGCGTGATACGAGGTGATTATGGTCCTTACGAACTTGACCCAACGTGGTCTGGGCCTCATGGCTTTGATAATGACAAGTCGCCTGAAGCGATATGGAACCTGATGTCGGAACACTCGCTGATGGAGTGGAACTGGTGGTATCGCTACTTCTTTCCCCAGAACGCCAAGACATACTTCGATGTTTCTTTCCCTGCGTCAATATACAATGGTTTTATTCTTACACCGTCGCGACCTACTGCCAACGGTGCCATCTACACCCAGTGGAAACTCGGGAATAGTTATGAGAAGTTCAACGACGCAGACCTGCGCAAGAAACCATATGTATATCTTGGCAATAAAAAGTATGAAGGCATGTTCCTTGTCGGTAAGCTAACCAGTCCACGTACCGGTCAGACTGTCAAGGGTGCCAAGGAATTTGCAGGCAAGGATATCACACGTGTCGATTGTGTCGACGTTCCGGGAGGCACCAAGAGCCATGAGATGGAGGGGCAGGAAAACTCAGGTGTATGTCTAGTGAAGTCGCCTCTTCCAACAGACGATGATTACGACCTGCTTTGGAATCCTGACATGCCAATCTATCGTCTTACCGAAGTATATTATGCGTTGGCCGAATGCAAGTGGCGTGCAGGCGATAAAAAAGGTGCCGCAGATCTCATCAACGAGGTGCGCAGACGCAACTTTGCAAATGGTATAGACCCCGATCCAGTGCCAGACAATTTTGACATATATCGTATGGCCGACGAGTGGCTTATTGAATTTCTTGGAGAGGGGCACCGTCGTACCGATCTTATTCGTTGGGGACTTTGGACTACTGAGGACTGGTGGGCACACTCCGCTACCAACGATAAGAACAAATGTCGGTTTCCTCTTCCCGACAAGTACCTTGCAGGTAATCCACTCCTTGTTCAGAATCCCGGTTATTAACGCCTTAATATTAGATTGATATGAAAATCATGAAATATCTTGTATTAGCCTTTATGGCTTTCTCATTGCTGTCGTGTGAAGATGACAAAATCAACTATCGTCAGCCTGGTGAGAGTGTGCCTATTGATATTGAACGCGAGCCCGGAATGAATGTAGTGGGCCGAGTGACAGTTGACGGACGTCCGCGTGCCGGAGTTGTGGTAAGTGATGGTGTAAATGTAGTCGCTACCAATGATAAAGGCGAATACCAGATGCAATCGCTTGACCGGCAGCATGTGTTTGTGTCGGTGCCGGCCGATTGCCAAGTTCCTGTAGAGGGTGGTTTCTGCAAATTCTACAAGACAATCGACTTGAGTCAGGATGCCGCCATACAGCTCAATTTCGACTTGGCATCTGCTCCGGTAAAGACTGACTTCACTCTCCTTACTCTTGCCGATGTACAGATTGGAACAGATACTGATATAAGCATGCTTGATGACATCTTGGCCAATACTGGTTGGAAAAATTATGTAGCCTCACTTACCGGCAATATGATTGGAATATCTCTTGGTGATATCTGTTGGAACGCTCGCGCTCACTATAGTACTTATCGCAACCGTATCGCCCAACTTGGTGTGCCAATGCTATCTGTTATAGGTAATCACGACCACGACAAGGGAGGTACAGGAGATATTACTACTGATAAGAGTTACCGTGATGCCATGGGTCCTACATACTATTCGCTTAATATTGGTGACTGGCATATTGTTGCTCTGGATGATGTCCTTTATACATCTCACAGCGACTATGCTGCAACTATTACAGACCAGCAGATGGCTTGGCTTAAAGAGGATTTAAAGTATGTGGACAAATCTAAGTCCATACTTATTGGACTTCATATTCCTACTATACGCAGGAATTCTTCAGGTCATGTCACCAATAATCATGAACTATATGATTTGGTTAAAGATTACCATCAGGTACAGATTCTTTCCGGGCATCTTCATAATAATCAGCATTATGATGTCGCTTCCAATATTCGGGAGTCATCGATTGGCGCTGTTATGGGAGCATGGTGGAACGGCATGATATGCAATGATGGAAGTCCTCGTGGATATGCTCTGCTCAATATGAGCGGTAACAAGGTGGTAAATAACAAATATTACGGATGTGATACACCTGAAGACTATCAGATTAAGATTTATCTTCCCGCTGAAGCTACGTTCAGAGCAGGTCGTGTGCCCGGTACTATTGCGTCTCCCGCCGATGCGCAACCTCGTATACGGGATGATGAAACATTGCTTATCAATGTGTTTTATTGGCATACCGATTGGACAGTTGAGGTACAGGTCGATGGTGGCTCTTGGACTCCGATTCATCCTGTTCGCAATATTCTTGATCCGCGTGCTGTACGCGAACTTGAGTATAGCAACTCTTGGGAACAGCGTCCGACATCCGAGCCTGAAAAGAATTGTGACCACATGTTCCTATATAAGCCTGCCAATAAAAATTGGCGGACTCTTAATGTGCGTGCTACTGACGGCTATGGCAACAATTACAATGCATCTGTTAACAATGAGTAGCTACATTTCAAAGCTCGTTCTCCAATCTCCGCTATGATTTTATAATCTTTGTTATAGCCTATCTTCCGGGTATCAGAAAATGGTTTGTAGCTCTCCTTTTTTGATGCCCGGTTTTTATATTTACAATATATTCTTTAATATTTCATATTTATTGTATAAATTCGTGTGTTAATACCTCTTTCTAAATAAACATGAGAATCTTATATTCATTGCTTCTGGGTACATCCGTGTTAGGGATGTCGCTGCCGGGGTTTGCTGCCGTGCCGAAGGAGAATCCGATGGTGTTCGGCAACGCTCGTCTTTCGGTGATTACGCCTACGCTTTTGCGTCTTGAGTTTGCCAAGGATGGCAAGTTTGTCGATGAGCCCACGCTGTTTGCCTACGACCGTACGAGCATGTTGCCTATGGATAGCATCAAGATTACTGACCTTGGCGATAACCGCTATGAGATTGTAACCTCGGCTCTGACAATAAACTATCACGACGACGGTTTTCCGTTTTCTACATCCAATCTGATGGTTTATTACGATCTCAACGGCAAACGCAAGAAATTTACCAACCGTTTTCTGCCCAAGAACAATCTTGGCGGTACGGTAGAGACACTTGACCGCGTGACACGTGAGATACCGATGGACGATGGCCTGCTCAGCCGCGACGGATGGTATATGATTGATGACGAGCGCACGGACCTTCTCACCCCCGACGGATGGATACGACCGCGCGATACCAACACACACATCCAGGACCAGTATTGCTTTATCTACGGCAATGACTACCGGAGCGCGCTCGCATCTCTCGGAGCAATAAGCGGACGTGTGCCGATGACCCGGAAGTATATCCATGGCGTGTGGTATTGTCGCTACTGGGACTATACATCCGATGAGTTTCTTGATATTATCCGTGGATATGACGAGAACGATTTCCCGCTTGACAACATAGTATTTGACATGGGCTGGCATACCAACGACGCTACGCTCGGCACCGGACATAACGGGCATCTTAATTGGAACGGCTATACATGGAACCGCGAACTTATACCCGACCCCAAGGCTCTTATCGACTCTGTGCATGCACGCGGGGTAACGGTGTCGCTCAACGACCATCCTCACGACGGTATACGTCCTCACGAACACAATTATGCGGAGTTTGCGGCTGCTATGGGGGCAAAGGATGGCGAGGTGCCGCTGTTTGATCTTTCTGACCGCAGATATATGGATAATTTCTTCAAGTATGCCCATCGTCCGAGCGAGGATATGGGTGTGGACTTCTGGTGGCTCGACTGGCAGCAGAATTATCTGTACCCCCACGTGCGCGGACATCATTCTACTTCACTGTCATGGATCAACGAACTTTACTATCGCGACTCTCAGCAAGGAAACCGCCGCGGCGCGGGTTACAGTCGCTGGGCCGGGTGGGGCGACCACAGGCACCCGATTCAGTTCTCAGGCGATGCCCAGGCCAATTGGGAGATGCTTGCGTTTGAGGTAAAGCTAACGGCATGCAGCGGTCAGGGCGGCTGCTACTACTGGGCGCATGATATCGGTGGTTTCCGAGGCGAGCCAAATCCTGAATTAAGCGTGCGCTGGACTCAGTTCGGCGCTCTGTCGGCGGCTCTGCGTGTCCATTCCACCAAGGACAAACGTCTCGACCGACGTCCGTGGATTTCAGGCGAGAAAGAGACAAAGGCCATGCGCCGTATGTATCATATGCGCTCGGAGATGATGCCATATATATATTCGAGTGTATGGCAGACCCACAATACCATGGTGCCGCTAAATCGCTCGATGTTTATCGACTATGGCGACCAGAAGGAATCGTTCAGCCAGCCGCAGCAGTTTACATTTGGCGACATTCTGCTTGCCGCTCCGATATCGAGCCCCGGAACAGGCGCCGATCTTACTGCCTCGCAGCGAGTATGGTTCCCGGCCGGAGAGGTATGGTATGATTATTTCACACATGAAATGAAGCAGGGCGGACATACGGCCGATATCTCCAAGCCACTTGATGAGTTTCCGCTCTATGTGCGTGGCGGCTGGGTGCTTCCGATGCAGCCGTATACTCCGCGTCCGGCGTCGGCTCCTCTTGACACGCTTGTCATGCGCGTGTATCCCGCTGCTAAGGATGTCGACAATACATTTACGCTATATGAGGACGATGGCATCTCGCTTGACTATCAGAAAGGGGGGTATGCCACGACTCCTTTGCGCTATACCCAGTCGGGCAATAAGGCAATAGTCTCGGTCGAACCTGTCGAGGGCGGTTATCCGGGACTCGTCAAACGTCGCGCCTATCGACTTCAGCTTCCGGCCTTTCAGTCCGGAGCAAAGGTCAAGGTCAACGGCAAGGTGGTGAAGCCTTCGTATGACGACACTGTGGGTTGTCATGTCGTGTCGGTGCCTGCAATGCCATTGTCACGTCGTGTTACTATAGAATATGATAAGTAGAACATAGAATTCATTCTATCCCTAATTTTACGCGGCTATGTCAACTTTGAGTGATGTAGCCGCGTTTATTTTGTATATTTAACGTTATTTAAGCTCACGTCGGGCGATTTATAAGATTTTTGGCATGAAGTAAAACTGACATATTGTTGCAAGTGTTAAATGTAAATGTTAATTTTGCATTCATGTGTTAAATGCGAGATGCTTGTTTACCGAGTATTCCGGAGCGCTTATAAGCTGTGCAAACATTTGCGCATATAAATTGTTAACATTATATAATATAAATGACTCCCAACAGACGTATATATTATTTAAAATGAAGAAGAAAACTATTTGGATTCTTACAATTATAATGGCATTGACCTTCTGCGGGTTGCTGTACATTCAGATTATGTATATGAAAAACATGATCCGTATGCGCGACGACCAGTTTGCCGAGGGTGTACGCCGCTCCCTGTATGCCGTGACATCGACTCTTGAGCAGGATGAGACAAGGCATTTCCTTGAAGAGGATGCCGCCGCGATAGAGCAGAGTGTATACGGGTCGCTTGATACCGGGTCGAAAAACTCCACGTCGGGGAGCATGAAGTATTCGTTTACCACTCCTGACGGCCTTCATGGCGACCTTACAATCCATGGCGACCTTCGGGGCCGGTCATCATCTATTTCTCCTACCGCATCGGGCCGCTACAGGTCGCTTCAGGAGACAATAAAGGGGCAATATCTGTATCAGAAAGGTCTGCTCAACGAGGTCATACTGAATATCCTCAGCCAGTCGAGCAACCGTCCTATTGTCGAGCGAGCCGATTCGGCTACTGTGGCTCGTTATCTTGCAGGAGAGTTTGAAAACAACGGGCTCAATCTGCCGTTTGAGTTTGCTGTTGTCAACCGCGCCGGACGCGCAATATACCATACCGCGGGATTCAATAGCAGCGATGCCGGGCGCAACAATATGTTTGTCCAGACATTGTTCCCCAACGACCCGGCCAATAAGGTATATTATATTAAGGTATATTTCCCGACCAAGAAAGATTATATCATGTCGTCGGTAAAGTTCATGATACCGTCGTTTGTGTTCACGTTTATCTTGCTTGTTGTGTTTTTGTATACTATCATAATAGCATTCAGGCAGAAGCGGCTCACCGAGATGAAAAACGACTTCATCAACAACATGACGCATGAATTCAAGACACCCATATCGTCGATATCGCTTGCAGCGCAGATGCTCAATGATGACAGTGTGCGTAAATCGCCCACTATGATGCAGCATATCTCCACCGTAATCAATGATGAGACAAAGCGACTGCGCTTCCAGGTAGAGAAGGTGCTTCAGATGTCGATGTTCGACCGTCAGAAAGCCACTCTGCGCCTTCAGGAGATTGATGCCAACAAGACGATTTCCAATATAGTGAGCACATTCAAACTCAAGGTCGAAAGCTGTGGCGGACATATCGAGAGTGATCTTGCGGCTGACGATGCAATAGTCGAAGTCGACGAGATGCATTTTACAAATGTAATATTCAATCTGCTTGACAATGCCGTCAAGTACCGTCGCGAGGATGTGCCATTGACTTTGCGCGTAAGCACAGCCGACATCAGCCCCGAACGCCTTGAAATCCGTGTCAGTGACAACGGTATCGGCATACGGCGCGACGAACTGAAAAAGATATTCGAAAAATTCTATCGTGTGCCTACCGGCAACCGTCATGATGTGAAAGGCTTTGGTCTCGGCCTGGCCTATGTGCATAAGATGATAGGCGAGCTGCGTGGCGAGATACGAGTGGAAAGCGAATTCGGACAAGGAACAACATTTATAATTATATTACCACTTACTAACTGACAACAACTATGGAAGAACGTTTGCGTATACTCTTATGCGAAGATGATGAGAATCTTGGCATGTTGCTGCGGGAATATCTGCAAGCAAAGGGCTTCAACGCCGACCTCTATCCCGACGGAGAAGCCGGATATAAGGCATTTCTCAAGGGCAAATATGATCTTGCCGTGCTTGATGTGATGATGCCTAAGAAGGACGGATTCGCGCTTGCGCAGGAAATCCGTACAGTCAATTCTGAAATTCCTATCATCTTCCTGACAGCAAAATCGCTTAAGGAAGATATTCTCGAGGGTTTCAAAATCGGAGCTGACGACTACATAACCAAACCCTTCTCTATGGAGGAGCTGGTATTCCGCATCGAGGCCATTCTGCGTCGAGTAAAGGGCAAGAAGGGTAAGGAAATCACGATGTACAAAATCGGACGCTTCACATTTGACACTCAGAAGCAAGTGCTCATGATTGATGACAAAGTAACCAAACTCACTACCAAGGAGTCGGAACTGCTCAGTCTGCTCTGTGCCCATGTCAATGAAATCCTTGAACGTAACTTTGCCCTCAAGACCATATGGATTGACGATAATTATTTCAATGCACGTTCGATGGATGTCTACATCACCAAGTTGCGCAAGCATCTTAAGGACGATCCCGCCATCGAGATTATCAATATCCATGGCAAGGGCTACAAGCTCATCGCTCCTGAAGTAGAGACAGCTCCGGCACAGTAATCGGCCCACGGCTGTCAAAGTATAGCATACCGACCCGCGACAATGGCATGACAGGCTGTGTCGCGGGTCGGCGCATACTGCCAAAATGTCGCATATTTCTGTCATAATTCAACATTGGCACGATATATGTTGTTACTTATTGTAGGGGCGGAGGCAGACAATGCTCCTTCGCTCACACATGATCATAACCAATAAACGAACGAATTAACTAAACTAAAAAACTTATTACTGATATGAACGTCAAACCACTTGCCGACAGAGTGCTTATCAAGCCCACACCTGCCGAAGAACGTACACTTTCGGGAATCATCATCCCCGATTCCGCTAAAGAGAAACCCCTCCGTGGCACAGTAATCGCTGCCGGCAACGGCACTAAGGACGAGGAAATGGTGCTTAAAGCCAATGACGAGGTGCTTTATGGCAAGTATTCCGGCACAGAAATCGAGCTTGACGGTGAGAAATACATCATCATGCGTCAGAGCGACGTGCTCGCTGTAATAGCCGAATAATACAGATTCAATTTTATTTAGTCACTAAAAATACAAGCTATCATGGCAAAAGATATAAAATTCAATATCAAGGCTCGCGAAGAGCTCAAGAAAGGTGTCGACGCTCTTGCCGATGCCGTTAAGGTAACTCTCGGTCCTAAAGGACGCAACGTAATCATCGACAAGAAGTTCGGTGCTCCTCATATTACCAAGGATGGTGTGAGCGTGGCCCGTGAGGTAGAGCTTGAGGACCCGTTCCAGAACATGGGCGCACAGCTTGTCAAGGAGGTAGCATCCAAAACAGGCGACGATGCCGGCGACGGTACCACCACCGCTACCGTGCTTGCTCAGGCAATCATCAACGTAGGCCTCAAGAATGTCACCGCAGGCGCCAACCCCATGGACCTCAAGCGCGGAATCGACAAAGCGGTAGCAGCAGTAGTCGAGAGCATCAAGGGCCAGAGCGAGGAAGTTGGCGACGACCTCAAGAAGATTGAGGATGTAGCCCGCGTATCGGCCAACAACGATGCCGAAATCGGAAAGCTCATCGCAGAGGCAATGCGCAAGGTGAAGAAAGAGGGTGTCATCACAGTCGACGAGGCCAAGGGCACAGAGACTACTGTGGACATTGTAGAGGGTATGCAGTTTGACCGCGGCTACATCTCTCCCTATTTCGTTACCAACACAGAGAAGATGGAGTGTGACATGGATCGTCCTTTCATCCTTATCTATGACAAGAAGATCTCCAACTTCAAGGAACTCCTCCCTGTGCTCGAGGCTGAGGCTCAGACCGGACGTCCTCTCCTTATCATTGCCGAGGATGTAGATCAGGAAGCTCTCGCCACTCTCGTTGTAAACCGTCTGCGCGGTTCGCTCAAGGTTTGCGCTGTGAAGGCTCCCGGATTCGGCGACCGTCGCAAGGAGATGCTTGAGGATATCGCTGTGCTTACAGGCGGTACCGTTGTAAGCCAGGAAAAAGGTATGGAGCTTGCAAAGGTAACTCTCGATATGCTCGGCCAGGCAGAGACTGTCACCGTCAACAAGGAGAACACCACCATCGTCAACGGTTCAGGCTCGAAAGAGGCTATCGCATCGCGTGTAGCCCAGATTAAGGCTCAGATTCAGACTACCACAAGTGACTACGACAAGGAGAAGCTCCACGAACGTCTCGCCAAGCTCGCAGGCGGTGTAGCCGTACTTCATATCGGCGCACCGTCTGAGGTAGAGATGAAGGAGAAGAAGGACCGTGTCGACGATGCATTGAGCGCTACCCGTGCTGCAATCGCCGAAGGTATCGTGCCCGGTGGTGGCGTGGCCTACATCCGTGCCATCTCGGCTCTCGACGGCCTCAAGGGCGACAACGACGATGAGGAGACAGGTATCGCCATCATACGCCGTGCCATTGAGGAACCCCTCCGTCAGATTGTGGCCAATGCCGGTGTGGAAGGTGCCGTTGTTATACAGAAAGTAAAGGATGGCAACGCCGACTTCGGTTACAATGCCCGCACAGGTGAGTATGAGAATCTGCTCGCTGCCGGTGTGATTGACCCTGCAAAGGTGACACGTGTGGCTCTTGAAAATGCCGCTTCTATAGCCGGCATGTTCCTCACCACCGAGTGTGTGATTGCCGACAAGAAAGAAGATAATCCTGCTCCTGCAATGCCTGCCGGAGGCATGGGCGGAATGGGCGGCATGATGTAATCAACTGTCTGTTTCTAATTATACAATGGGACATTGCGGCAATTCTTGCTGCGGTGTCCCTTGCTTTTTTTGCGGGGAATTAGTAATTTTGTCAAAAATAATCACGCCCATGCTTCAGTCTATGACGGGATTCGGCAAAGCTGTCGTTACAATCCCAACAAAAAAGATAACAGTCGAGATTAAGTCGCTGAATTCAAAGCAACTTGACATAAACACACGTATACCAGCCGTTTTTCGCGAGAAAGAACTTGATTTGCGCAATATGGTGTCATCGCGTCTGCAGCGCGGCAAGGTCGATATGCAGATATATTCCGAACCGATAGGCGTGGAGACCACTGTATCGCTCAATCTTCCTCTTATGGCCGCATATAAGGCCCAGGTTGAGGAGATGGCTGTGGCATTGGGTATTCCATGGCCCGAGGATTGGTATAGTGTGCTTATGCGTTTTCCTGAAACTGTAAAGAGCGAGTTGCCCGACACTCTTACCGATGATGACATCGCGGCTTTGCATCAGGCTGTGGAGGAGGCTCTTGAGGCTCTTGTGCAATTTCGCAGCAAGGAGGGCGAAAGACTTCGGGAATTCTTCACTGTGCGCATCGAGCGTATAAGGGCGCTGCTTGCAGAAGTAGAGCCTTACGAGAAAGAGCGTGTAGAGAAGATACGTGCACGTCTTGAGGAGAATCTCGCTAAAATCGAAGGTGTGTCTCTCGACAAGAACCGACTCGAGCAGGAGATGATTTTCTATATCGAGAAGCTGGATATCAACGAGGAGAAGCAGCGTCTGTCGCAGCATCTCAGCTATTTCATGGAGACAATGGCCAACGGTGAAGGGCAAGGTAAGAAACTCGGCTTCATAAGCCAGGAGATGGGGCGCGAAATCAATACGCTCGGCTCGAAGAGCAACAATGCCGAGATGCAGCGCATTGTGGTAAAGATGAAAGATGAACTGGAACAGATTAAAGAGCAGGTGCTCAATGTGCTGTAACCGTTAGGAAATACATTTTCTATCATTGATTTTTGGAGAATATTATACCATATGGATGGAAAAATCATAATACTCTCGGCACCTTCGGGCTGCGGTAAGTCGACTATCATCGGACGGCTGATGGAGCGTGGCGATCTCAATCTGGCATTTTCAATTTCAGCTACCTCGCGAGCTCCGCGCGGCACTGAGAAGCATGGCGTGGATTATTATTATCTTACGGCAGAAGAGTTCCGACGTCGTATCGATGCCGGTGATTTTGTGGAGTATGAGGAGGTATATCCCGGACGTTTCTACGGAACGTTGCGCAGTGAGATAGACCGAATCACCTCGAGTGGGTCAAATGTAGTGCTTGATATAGATGTGAAAGGAGCCTTGAATGTAAAGCGTATCTACGGCGACAGAGCGCTCACATTATATATCGTGCCACCGTCGATTGATGAATTGCGTCGTCGTCTGGAAGGCCGTGCCACCGATGCCCCTGAAGTAATCGAGGAGAGGGTGGGAAAGGCAGCCTATGAGCTTACTTTCGCTCCGCAGTATGACTGCTCGGTCGTAAATGACCGTCTCGACGATGCTGTAGAAGAGGCCCACAGGATTATTAAGGATTTCATCGAGCGCGACTGATTGGCAAGGTATCTACCGCTTCCAACTGACAGAGGCATGATACCTGGCTCATTGACCGTTCATGATAATATTGTATAGTTATGTCGGTACAACGAAAGTGCATAGGCATAATGGGTGGGTCATATAATCCCGTGCATGCCGGTCATATGATTGTGGCCTCGTATATCGCGCAATGGGGCGTCCTTGACGAGGTGTGGCTTACGCTTTCTCCCCAAAATCCGTTTAAGCGAAATCTCAATCTGGCCGATGATGCCCACCGGCTTGAGATGTTGCGTATAGCTGTGGGGAGTTTGCCGTTTCTCCGAGTGTGTGATGTAGAGCTTTCGATGCCGCGTCCGAGCTATACGGTAGACACCCTCGCCAGACTATCGGAGATGTATCCCGACTGCGACTTCCGCCTTATTGTCGGAGCTGACAACTGGGAATCGTTCGGTAAATGGCGTTCTCCCGACGAGATTGTGTCGCGTCACGGTCTGATAGTCTATCCGCGTCCCGGATATTCGACAGACGGGTGTGAGGACACTCCGGGAGTAACATGTGTAGAAGCTCCGCAGGTAGAACTGTCGTCGACATTTATCCGCGACGCCATAGCCGCCGGCCGCGACATGAACTTTTTCCTTCCTCCGGGGGTATATCAATATATAATCGAAAACGGACTGTACGGCTCAGTGCAGTGACATAAATCTTAATGTATCTTATGACCACTCAATCATCATTGCTCAACAACAACGCGCTGGCTTTCATAGCTCTGTCAAATGAATACTGCCAGGCGCTTGAAAGCGCCCGCGAGAGTGAACGCATCCCTTTCGTGGAGAATATGCTGCGCCTGCTTCCCAGAATATATATATCGGCCACCGACCTGCAGCTGAATCAGTTTCTTGCTGAAGATGCGTATCTCGAAGGGCGTCTTGACGAGGATTTCTACGACTCTGTAAGGCGTGGCGTGGAGAATCTGCTTGGGCCTGACGATACATATCTGGAAGTTTTCGAGGAGGACATGAAATATTCCGACACGCCTATAGCGGCGTCGGTGTCGGAAGGTCTTGCCGATATCTTTCAAGTGATGTACAATCTGCTTGATGCCATACGTGATATGCCTGAAGAGGTCGTGCTTTCGGCTCTTGTTGCGGTGAAAGATGACTTTGAGGCCTACTGGAGCCGTGTGCTCTGCAACGTGTTGCGCGCTCTCAATCATATACGCTATACTTCCACCACTGCCGACGAGTAATAATAGCCGGCTATCGAGTGGCCGGCGCAGCGTGCTACCAATTCCGGAAGATAAGAAAAAAAGAGTCTCCCCCGTCCGGCCTCTCTCCATTAATACGGACGGGGTAAGTTGAGACTCTTGTATTATGTATTGTGCCTCGCTTGCGGGCATGGGCAATGTGTGCCTATGAGGCTGCTTGGGATTATGCTATTTCTTTCTTGAGTTGGTTGGTCCAGGCCTTTATCCTTTCGGCGGTGAGATCTTCTTTGTTTACGTTGTCGAGCATAAGCCCTACGTAGATGCCGTCCTGGAAAGCCTCAGTCGACTCAAAGTCGTAGCCGTCGGCGTTGAAATGGCCTATGAATTTTGCTCCTGTAGGGAGAAGGCGGGTGTACAGTTCGCCCAAAGCGCCGCAGAAAGTGTCGCTCATTGACTCGTCGCCACAGCCGAACAGTGCAATCTTCTTGCCGGATAGGTCGGTTGCCTCCAGACCGTCGACCATATCCAACCAATCGTCCTGCAACTCTCCAGAGCCCCATGTGCTTGAGCCGAAAATCAGTACGTCGTACGGCTCGACGTCGGATGGGGCGGAATCCGCGACATTATGGATATCGGAGGTGTCGACACCCATGGCTTTGGCTATCTCTTCTGCGACCTCGGCTGTCATGCCGGTGCTTGATCCGTAGAATATTCCTATTTTCTTCATTGTCATTAATATATAATTCTGATATTATAACACGAAGAATGACAAAAAGTTCTCACTTGCCGACTGACTGTGGCTCAATCGCGGAACCGTCAGAAAGCCAGGTGAAAAGCCACACGTATGCCCCATCGCGGGACATAGGGGTTGTCGCGGTAGGTGAGACGCCACACGTAGTCGACACGGAACACGCGCAAAATGTTGTCAAGTCCGGCACTTATCTCCATATATGGACGGTCGGTCATTGTGGTGGTGTGGACGTCGGCCGGGAATACAAACAGTTGCGGATTGTACAGCGGATTGTTGCGCCGGCTTAGATGTCCCCACAGCCCCTTGAAGTTGATTACCTCGCGGAGTTTCAGTCGGTCAAGCAACGGAATGCGGTTGAATATAAGGCCGTTCATCCAATAGGTGAAGTCGACCATGGCGTAGGAGTCGTTGATAAACTCCAGCGGATTCATTAACGCGAAACTTTCGGGCTGTATGGTGTATGAGAGGTTGGCGTTGGGGAGCATGAGATTCATGTATGGTGTGCTGCTCCACACGTGGCCGCCTTTCACAACTGCATCGATGTAGCCGAATGCCGAGAGCCACCAGCGCTGGGAGTAGCGCAACTCGGTGCGGTTGATGGTGAACATGCTCCCGAGAAATCCTTTCGGAGCAAATGTGTGGGTAAGTTCGAATACCGGTGCGTCGAGGTTGATTGGCATGCGGTTGGTCTTGCCCTGGTAGAACTTTTCTCCCGGCGCATAGCGGAGTTTCAGTTCGAACATGGCCTCGTTGTAGTGGCCGAAACTCTGTCCGTGGCCGTTGACAAAGGGTATCCAGCGGGTGCCTTCCTGGCGTTCGAAGGCGGCGGAGGCCACGAGCGAGAAGTTGTTGCGCAGTTCGAGTGTGTATTCGAGTTGCTGTCGGCGCTGGTATGTCAGGCGCGTATCTTCCATGCGTTTCAGCGACAGGAAGAGGTTGTCGGCATTGGTGTATACATAGCGTTGGCCAAGCTGGTCGATGTCGTAGAGCGATGTGAAGCGCAGGGAGTGTACAGGGAACTCGCGGCTGTGGAGCTTCTTGTCGAGGAATGAGTACTCTACCTCGCCGCGGTATTTCCATTTGTGGTCGCGCAGTCCGTAAGCCACGTAGCCACGGGCAAACCAGCGTGGCGACAGCGCTGCGGTGGTCATGCCTCCGGTGCGCAGACGTATACCCTCCACGGTGTTGTAACTGATTGAGGTGTTGACAGGTCCGTAATCGAATTTGCTTGGTTTGCCGGTGTGTACATATCCGCTTACAAGCAGCCGGAGTGTGCGCTCGGTCCAGTAGTAGAGCGGAACCCCGCGCATGCGCTCTACCATAGTGGCAAGTGATTTCTCCGAGCGGGCGAGCGGCACATTGCGGTGTGTGCTCCAGAAGTCGTTGTCCTGCGAGTAGGCGTCGTCGGCCACAATCTGGTATTCAGCATGGCCGAACGCGAGGTCTTCGTTGGCAGGGGCGTCGAAGTTGAAGCGGCTGTATGTAGTGTTGCGCCGCACGAACAGGCCGGGCATGCCGGGGAGAATGCTCAACTCCATGGACATGTCGTCGGATGTCTTCAGACGCGATCCGTCGGGTGCGCGGTCGAATGTCTGTGTGAGTGTCATGCCATCGACAAAGTTGACGTTGATGCTGTGGGGGAGATACAGCTCGAGCTTCTTGACCATCATTGTCGAATCGGACTTCGGCACATAGAGCTTTCCGAGAAATCCCCATGTCTGTGGGGTGTGGGGCACAAAGCTGAGCACTACGCACGAGTCGCCCGCCACGACCACAGTGTCGGAGAGATAAAATTTGTAGAAGTCGGCGGCTATAGGCGACAATGGACTTACAAAGCGGTTTTGCAACAGGGTGATGTCGTTGCTATAGATGTCGATTTCGCGGAACACGTCCTCGAGCACTTTGCGCACGTTTTCCTGATTGGACATTATGTCGTCGAGGCCTTCATGGTGTAGTCCCGTTACGTGTTCGCGCTCGCGGTCGTCGCTGTGTCGGTAGTTGACGGTCGAGGCCTTCTCGCGCATGGCTATGTTGAGTATCGGCTTGCCCGACATGGCAGATGTGTCGACATGGTCGCGCAGGAATGCAAATTTACGGTCGAGCCACGATGTGGTGTCGGGCTTGTAATCGTTGACGGCTATCGACATGCGCTCATACTTGTCGAAGTTGTAGTAGGGGTTGCGGTGGGGGTCGGTAATGTTGCGTGCGGCTCTTATCCTCTCCATGAATGCCACTGCGGGATTGCCTTTCTTGCGGTATTTCTCTTTCTTGGGCTTTACTACTACTTCGGCCAGTTGCACTCCTGTAGGGTCGAGCTCGACAATCATCTGGCGGCTGTAGCTGCGGTTTATGGGTATGGTGGCGGTGGTGTATCCCATTACGCTTACTCTTACACTGTCGGTCTGTGAGTAGGAGCGTAGCGAGAATTGGCCGGCATCGTCGGTCAGAGTGCCGCCCGGTGTGGTTGTGAGCGCTACAGCGGCGTAGGGAACAGGTTCGCGGCTACGGCTGTCGAATACCACACCCTTCACCTCTACATTGTCAGCAATGACGATGCCGCTCCCTGTGGCGGCAAGCAGCATTATGGCTATGATGCGGAGGAGATGTATGATATAGTTGCGGAAGAATGTCATTTATGAGTGAATCAACCTGCAAAGGTACTTACATTCCGCCATAATCCATGCCATGCCAACGTATTTTATGCGTTTTTAATATTTAGGAAAATTTCATTCGCCGGCATATTTCCGCCCTGACGGTAACATTTATTATTAAACAAGCTACTTATTATTTATGCAATTTCGGTTCATCGTTCTCTGTTAATTAGATGGCATTTTCAAGTGACATTTATAATCAATCGATTCCTGCCTTTAATATTACTTGTTGGTTATTGTATCTGATTTTGCAAGATGCCTCGGTGGCAGAATATTACTATAATTGAATTGATAGCCATAGATGGCCTTGCTATCATATCCTTCATCCTCAAAAAACACAGTCATCTGTATGTCATCACAATTTTCATTAGGGATATCCCACGTTGCCCTGATAAGAAACATATGACCCTTATGATAAGTAATCGGATAGACCTCAGGCATATCAAAAATCTCAGGCCTGAAGAAAGTTTCATAGCGGTGAATACTCGACGGCGCCCCATAGATTTGGCTTACCTCCTCAAAACTTTTACCCTCTACTTTAAGCCCGCGGAAGAGTATTGAATCCTGAGTGTATTCAGCTGTGCTGTCTCCTAATCCCATCCAGCCTGTATGCATTAGACAGTCCATGAGAGGATAAAGCTGTGAATTCGGTTTATACTCCGGCTGCGAAGAGCAGCTACAGAACAATGCGGCTAAAACACTCAGCACATATAGTCTATTTAAAATTTTGTTTCGCATGTACATTAAAATAATTCCGACCGGTTACTTATTTCTAATATATGTAGCCGTAGATGGCAGGAAGGCTGTCGGTATGTTCCTCAAACACAAGATATAGATACTCCATCCTGCGATATGAGAGAAACCACCAACACCGACGCACGTAGACGGTATCCCGCTCCAGGGTGATAGGATACAGGTCGTAGTCGGGAAGGTCGGTCTTGATATTGTTACCGTGGATTACCGTATCAAAAAACTCATATACCGGGACTCCATACTTTCTTACTGCCTTTGTATAATTAAGAGTGTCAGCGCCGATACTTAAAAATGTTATCTTCGGATAGGGGGTGCTGTCAAGCTCTACCCAGTCATTCATATTTTTGTATATTTCAAGTGGTGAAAGGGGCGGATTTTCATTATATCTTGGTCTGCATCCGATGGCAAGCACCAATAGAAGAAGTATTATGAATCTGTTCATATCTTTAATTTATATAGAACTGCGTGTTAGTTACTGCATCTTATTTTGCAAGAGGCATTGATGGCTGAATATTGCTATAATTGAATTGATAACCGTAGATGGCCTTGCTATCATATCTTTCGTTCTCAAAAAATACAGTCATCTGGATGTCATCACAATTTTCATTAGGGATATCCCACGTTGCCCTGATAAGGCACATATGATTCTTATGATAAGTAATCGGATAAACTTCAGGAATATCAAAAATCTCAGGCCTGAAGTAAGTTTCATAGCATGCGTAGCTTGATGGGTTTCCATATATTTGGCATACTTCCACAAAACTTTTACCCTCTACTTTAAGCCCACGGAAAAGTATTGAATCCTGAGTGTATTCAGCTGTGCTGTCTCCTAATCCAACCCAACCGTTATGCATCAGACAGTCCATGAGAGGATATAGCTGGAAATTATATTTATACTCCGGTTCCGAAGAACAACTCCAGAACAACGTGCCTAAAACACTCAGCACATACAGTCTACTTAAAATTTTGTTTCGCATAAATTCCCTTTTTATTGATTAATAAGGATTTTCCTCTCTGTTATGAGAATCAATTCTATGATTATAATCCCATATTCTTAGTTTATTTAACCAAGTATGCTTTAAGGCATTCTTTTGCATCTCAGTTCCGTGATAATTTTCTAAAATGGGATCAATAATTCCAGATAGATTGCGAGAGTCTATAATACCGTTCTCAGATCCCATAATATTATTTTCCCATCCATTATATGATTTTTTTGTTTTACTATTATATCGGTCTCTAAGGCCCAACATGTGTCCTAATTCATGAGATATCTCATGAATTCTTTTTGAGGATATTTTACCCTTCCAGCAAGATGTAACTTCTGATGGATATTTGTTAGGGTCAATATTTTTATGCATTACAAATAAAAAATTACTTGTTCCATCTTGTTGTAGAATCTGATTAATTTTTTTGATTTTCACATTTATGTTCCATACAATATTATATGTTACACCATTATATTCGTATTGTGTTTGTTGTCCCCAAGTGCTATCAATAGCTTTCTGATATAATAATGCAAGTTGAACTAAATCCTGTGTGGCAGACTTTTTATGAATATATTCACTATTATAGATGTATATATCAGCTGTGATTATAATAGTGTATCCTCTCACATTTGCCTCTGCATCGTTACCATCTGGGTCGCGATAGCGTACGGGATTGCAGAGGGCATAGTTGTAGAAACTGAACGGATAGTATGATTCTGACTTGCTGTCGACTGAGATAAAATGAGGCAGTATCGGGTCATAGTGGCGGTTCTGGAGGTCGTAGAAGGTGTGGGCATCGCTTTTTTCGAGCTTTCCTCCTTGGAAAAGATTGTTTCCTGACCAAAAGTAATAGCCATAGCTTTCGCCAAACAGCGATCCTCCGGGATAATAGTGGACGGCCTTTGTAAGACTGTCGTTGTCGGCGACAGTACAGCGCACGTTGCCTTGATAATCCTTGACGTAGAAGTAATGGCGGCCATTCTCATAGTAGCCTGTGGGAGTATTGATGCGCGACAGCTTACCACGGATATATTCGTAGTTTCCGCAATATTCATAGGGCGTCTGTCTGGTGTATGCCTGGATTGCAGTCATTGAGTCGCGGTCAGAAACAGGAGGCCATAGGATGCTGGGCAGTGAAGCCGCCTTGGACGCCGGCGCCGTGCCGGAGAATGTCTTGCTGTGTTTCCCCATCATGGCAGGAGAGGGTTTTAAGGTTTTTGCAAATATATGTGTTCGTCTATTAAAATGCAAATAAAATTCCGACAATTCGCATATATTCGCAGGTTCAACTGGCATATGTAGAGTCCAACAGCAAATGCAAAGTTAACCGACATTTGCGAAAAAGCGCTGTTTTGGAGAGTCAAAGTTGATTTTCTCGCGAGGACGACGGTTTAATTTCTTCTGTATCTCCATTATTCGTTTATCGGAGAAGTCATCGAAATTGGATTTTTTAGGGATATACTTTCTTATGAGTTTGTTTGCATTCTCAATGGCGCCTTTTTGCCATGAGCAGTATGAATCAGCGAAGTACACGATAACTTTTTCGCGATTTTTCATACTGAGCAGACGCGTTATCTCAAGATGTGCAGCGAACTCGCATCCATTATCAGTGGTGATTGTCCTCAAGGAGTCACGGTAGGGATAAAGAAGCCTTGCCACAGTCTGTGCCGTGGGCATGGCTTTGCGTCCATGATGAAGTTTCTGCATAAGAATAAAATTGGTGGATCGTTCGGTCAGGGTTAATATGACATGTCCGAACGAATCGACAATGGTGTCCATCTCCCAATCGCCGAAACGCGTGCCGTCGGCCTCTTTGGGACGTTCATGTATGCTTGTCCTGTTGGCAATGTTGGTCGCCTTTGTGGGGTGTAAGGCCTTGGTTCTCCGGGTGTATTTCAGCCTGTGAGGCATATGCGCGGCCAGTTTTCCGGATCTATCGGCATGAACATGATTATATATGGTCTGCTTTACGATATGGATGCCTTCCTTGCGTAGAACACCGGCAATCTGGGCCGGCGACCAGTCTTCGTCTATAATCAACTGCTCTATACGCCACCAGAGTTCAGGTGACTTACGGTGGTTGCCCTGAAGTCCATGTTTGCGTGCCTCTGATTTAGCCTGGGCATTAAACCAGACATACTCGCCATTGGAGTTGACATTGCGTGTCAGCTCCCTGCTCACTGTAGAGGTGCTAACGCCGATCTCTCTTGAAATGCGGCTTCTGCTCCAGCCCCTTTTTCTTCCAAGGTAAATTTCGTACCTTTGTTCCGAGGTTAAGTGTTTCATAATTAGCAATACAAAATTACTTAATCTTAGGGAGACTTCGGTCTCCTTTTTTTGTATTGCTGTTTACCTCTACAACATATCCTTTTGTCTGAGTTCGCTCTTGGGGGCGGACTCGCCCGCCCCCGCCGCTTAGGCATCCCCCTCCGAGGAGAGAGAAATACCTTTATTCAGCGAACTGCAACATAAAAACTGTGCGTTTCTATTTGGATTCTTCAGTTCAACTGGCATATATCCGACACAAACCACAGTATGTGGGTAATTTTGGCGTTGATTGTGCACTGGGATTTTGGTATTTGTACGGGAATGGCTAAATTTGTGAGTCTTATAAAAACAATGATTCGGTAAAATTTGAGGTCGTTCAGTCTTGGCTAAGCCGCTAACTGAGCCAACCGATGGTTTATTTTCTGAATTATTTTTAGATGCGGAGATTTTCCGCAAGTCGAAATAATTGTTGAGGCGAGATAAGATTCAAACATAAGCCGTTTGAACTGCGCTACCGAAAGATCCGGATAATCCTTCCTTATGACCTCTTTGCAGACATTGAGGGCTGTGAAGGAAAGATTGAACGCAAAGTCAAGCCGCTCCCTGTCGCGGGTCTGCTGTGACTGAAGTCCGGTAAACTGCTTGGCATCGCGTATACCGAACTCAATCTGAAAGCGGGTGCGGTAGAAACCGATGATCTTTTCAGACCTCATATTGGTGTCGGTAGAGAAGTAAAGAAGAGGCTCTGCGTTTTCAACCGGACAGACCACGATACGGATGTCGCGTTTCAATGCCCTCGAATGTACGACCGCCGTGTGACATCGGGTTTTGTTTCCTTTGGAATCCTCATATATGAATGAAGTGAACACGGATATGTCAAGGCTGGAGAAATCCACTTTCTCTCCATACTTTTTCTTTCTGCCGCGTCTTCGCGGGGCGGAGGAATCCGGTATGGCCAGATACCTCAGATATGAGTTGGCACGTAATCTCCCGACAAATCGAAATCCCATGCCAATCACTTCATTTACAAACTCATATTTGGAGAAAAAGGCATCGGCAACCAGAATATCCGTCAGTGAGAGCAACTCTGCCGCCTTTGACCTGACAAGTGCCACATACCAGTCAAGCATTGACATGTGCTTCTCGGACTCAAGAGTCTTGAAGTTCGGTGACTGGACAGCACCCAGCATCACGCATGTATGTTTACTTAGACTTATTGCCCCGATCGCCATTATCTCCAGACCGCGTTTCACACGTTGTGCCACCCCTGACCAGAAACGGCCTATGCCATACGTCAGTCTGCCTGCTTTTGAAATGAACGACGGATCGATTGCCACTGCCATGTCATCGGCCGGCCCAAAACAATCCTGCGCCATACCTATGTTGACTTTCATCCAGTCTACGGATGTCTTGAAATTGGAGGCAAAGGTCTTGGCTGTACGACCGCCATAGCGCGACAGCCGGGTAAAATTGACTTTGCCCGGAATCAACGCTACAGTGCGTATTGTTAAAATCAGCCAGTTGAGGAACCTTTTGCTCATCTTGGTTGTAGTATTTTCAAATACCGACTTACACCGAAAGGTGAAGTCTTTGAGAATCGCCAATACGTTCATACGCTAAGTTTTTTTATAATGAACGATTTGGCGATTCATTTGTATTTGATAATTCGTTATATTAACTTAAGTTTCAACTACTTCTGTAAATTTTACCGAATCATTGTAAAAAGATATGTCTTATTTAGCTCTATTCAGATTCAAAAGTAACATTATTAAGATTCAAGCATGAAAAAACATTTTGCATGGCTGACGGCAGCCGGTATCCTTACGGCATGCTCGCAGGGTGGACCGCTACAGGTGAGTTCGCCCGATGGAAAACTTCTTGTGAATTTCAATCTCGAGGAGGATGGGGCGCCCGCTTATAGCGCTTCGTTTGACGGGGAGGAGATTGTGGCCACCTCTTATCTGGGATTTCAGATGGAGAAATTCGGGGCACTTACCTCCGGATTCAAGATGACCGCACATCATGAGTCGGAACATAACGAGACCTGGGCGCCGGTGTGGGGCGAGCAGGATTCGGTGGTCAACCACTACCGTCAGCTCGTAGTGGAGATGAAAAAGAAGACCGACAGTGTCGATGTGCTTCTCAATGTGGAGTTCCGTGTGTTTGACGAGGGTTTTGCTTTCCGCTACGTATTTCCCGAGCAGAAGACCAAGCTGTTTGTCATTGACCAGGAGCTTAGCCGGTTCGCCATGACAGGCGACCATACAGCCTGGTGGATACCAGGCGACTACGATACTCAGGAGTATGAGTACACACGCTCGCAGCTGAGTGAAATCGCCGCGCGCCATACCGCAGCTCTTGTGGGCAATGTGTCGGCCTCGGCATTTGACCAGTGGGCCGTGCAGACGTCGCTCATGATGAAGACCGGGGACGAAAAGCCGCTGTATCTCAACATACACGAGGCTGCGCTTATCGACTATCCTGCAATGCATCTGCTTTACAATGACTCCAGTCGCACGTTTACCTCGGCCCTTACTCCCGACGGCAACGGGCATATGGCGGTAATCGACACTCCGTTCTCTACCCCATGGCGTGTGGTGATGGTCAGCGACAAGGCTACCGACATACTGTCGACCCAGATTATATATAATCTCAACGAGTCGTGTGTGCTCGACGACACATCATGGATTCACCCCACAAAATACATGGGTGTATGGTGGGAGATGATTACAGGCAAGAGCGACTGGAGCTACACCAATGCCCACGACTTTGACCTCGCCACTTTCGATTACTCAAAGGCCCGTCCCCACGGACGCCATGGCGCCACTACCGACAACGTAAAGCGCTATATCGACTTTGCAGCGGCCAACGGATTCGACCAGTTGCTCGTGGAGGGCTGGAATGTGGGCTGGGAGGACTGGCTAGGGCGCGAGAAAGATTATGTGTTTGACTTCGTGACACCATATCCCGACTTTGATATCAAGGCGCTCAACGACTATGCCCATTCCAAGTGTATCAAGCTGATGATGCATCATGAGACCTCCGGCTCTATCCCCAACTACGAGCGTCATATGGAGGCTGCCTACAGTCTTATGAACGAGTATGGCTACGACGCGGTGAAGAGCGGCTATGTGGGCAATATCCTGCCCAAGGGTTCGTACCATTACGGACAGCCTCAGATACGCCATTATCTCGACGCCATCAGGCGTGCCGCCGACCACAAGATAATGGTCAACGCCCATGAGGCTGTGCGTCCGACCGGTCTTGCGCGCACTTATCCCAACCTTGTAGGCAACGAGAGCGCGATGGGCACCGAGTATCGCAACATGACTCCGGGCCACGTCACTATCCTGCCGTTTACACGTCTGAAGGGCGGTCCGATGGATTTCACTCCCGGTATTTTTGAGATGGACCTCGGTAAGTTCTCCCCCGACAAGACCCACAAGCGTGCCACGGTGGCCGGTCAGCTCGCTCTCTATGTGACCATGTACTCGCCTCTCCAGATGGCCGCCGACCTGCCCGAGCACTATGCCGAGAAGATGGATGCATTCCAGTTTATAAAGGATGTGCCTGTCGATTGGAGCGAGAGCCATTATCTTGATGCGGAGCCGGGCGAGTTTATCGTAGCCGCACGCCGCACCAAGGGTGGCGATGACTGGTATGTTGGAGGTGTCACCAACGATGAGGCACGCGACGTCACCGTGTCGATGTCGTTCCTGAAGCCGGGTGTCACTTATCAGGCTACATTCTATACCGATTCTCCCGATGCTGACTGCGACAGCAACTCGGGCGCCTACGAAATCAGCAAGGAGACTGTGACATCGCGTACGGTATCGACAATCCATATGGCACGCGGGGGCGGTTTCGCAATATCTATTGTGCCTGTGAAATAAGATATTGGCTAAATTGTTTTAAGGCGACAATCAGTATTCTCCGAAATCAAATTCCAGCTGCACCGGCCCGTCTCCATGGTTTTTGACCTGAGGATTGGCCACGGTAAGACCAATCAGGCGCACTTTGTGGCCATCGAAATCGGTCTCTGCAAGCAGCGACTCAGAAATCTCGCGCAGCCTGTCATCATCCTCAACCGGATGTGGCAGGGTGCGCGAGCGTGTTATCTGACGGAAGTCGTCATATTTCAGCTTTAACACCACCGTGCGCCCACGGAATTGCGAGCGTTCCATACGACGCATTACGTCGCGCCTCACTCCGTTGAGTTCCATGGCCAGTATGCGGCGGTTGTCAGTATCTTCGATGAATGTAGTCTCAGCTCCTACCGATTTGCGTGTACGCTCTGTCACAACAGGACGGTTGTCAATACCGCGCGCATATAGATAATAGTCGCGTCCTGCTTTTCCGAAATGGCTCACGAGTTGCGCCTCGCTGTAGCTGCGCAGATCGGCTCCGGTGAATATCCCGATACGGTGCATCCGTCCGGCCGTTACCTCTCCAATGCCGAAGAATTTCTCGACGGGCAATGCTGCCACAAAATTATCTATATCCGACGGAGTAATGACGGTCAGACCGTCGGGCTTGCGGTAGTCCGATGCGATTTTTGCCAGCATTTTGTTGACCGATACTCCTGCCGATGCTGTCAGTCCGGTGACCTCGGCTATGCGGCGTTTTATCTCGCGGGCCACTATTGTGGCCGAAGGGTGATGGCTAACGTCAAGGAATGCCTCGTCGAGTGAAAGAGGCTCGATTATTGGAGTATAGTCGAGGAATATGTTTCTGATTGATTCTGACACAGCCTTGTATGCCTCAAACCGGGGCTCTACCACAATCAGGCTCGCACACCGTCTTTTGGCTGTGGCTACCGCCATGGCCGAATGTATGCCGTAGGGCCTTGCCTCATAGCTTGCTGTTGCCACTACTCCGCGCGGTCCGTCATGCCCAACCACCACCGGGCGCCCGCGGAGCACGGGGTTGTCGCGCTGCTCGACCGATGCGTAAAAAGCATCCATATCAACATGTATTATTTTCCTCTGGCCCATTTCAGATGCAAAATTATATAATTTTTATCGACATTGTATAGGGTAGTGTGTTATATAACACCCGTTAAATACTTTGCGACATCGTGTGACTGTCGTCGATATATTATCTTTTTTATTATCTTTGTGGAGCATAATCTCTTACCAGAACATGAACGAGGAAAGTCTTAGCCAGCTATATCTGAAAGATACAGCATTTCAGAATCTTATGCAGCGCCGTATTTTCAACGTGCTGCTTGTGGCGTCGCCTTACGACGCTTTTATAATGGAGGAGGACGGGCGAGTCGAGGAGCAGCTCTACTTTGAGTATGTGGCCCTCAACCTGAGTTCCCCTCCGCGAGTCACGCGTGTGTCGCGCCCTTGCGAGGCCGAGGAGCTGCTCGCTACAAAAAATTTCGACCTTATAATAATGATGCCGGGCATTGACCTGAGCGAGACATTCGAAGGTGCCAAGAATCTGAAAGCGATAAATCCCGACATTCCCATAGTTGTGCTGACGCCATTCAGCAAGGAGGTGTCGCGTCGCTTGTCAAACGAAGATTTTGCCGGTGTCGACTATGTGTTCTCATGGCTCGGAAATGTGGATTTGCTTCTGGCTATAATCAAGCTGCTTGAGGACAAGATGAATGCCGACAACGATATAAACGAGGTCGGTGTTCAGATGATACTTCTGGTAGAGGACTCCGTAAGGTTTTATTCGTCGGTACTACCCACACTGTACAAGTTCCTGCTTAAGCAGTCGCTGATATTTTCGACCGAGGCTCTCAACGAGCATGAGCAGATGCTGCGCATGCGCGGTCGCCCTAAGGTGATGCTCGCCCGCGATTATGAGGAGGCTGTAGAGCTCTATGAGCGCTACGGAAAGCATATGCTTGGTGTAATCAGCGATGTGTCGTTCAGGATGGGAGGAGAGAAAGACAGCCACGCCGGTCTGAAGCTGGCCGCCTATCTGCGCGGACGTGATCCTTATCTGCCTATTATCATCGAATCGAGCGAGGAAGACAATCGCAAGCGTGTAAAAGAGTTTGGCTGTCAGTTTATCGACAAGAACTCAAAGAAATTTCCGGTCGACCTTGGTAGCGCCATAATGCGCGACTTCGGATTCGGCGACTTCATAATCCGTGATCCGGAGACAGGCGAAGAGATACTCCGTATCCACGACCTAAAGGATCTGCAGCATCATATATTCGACATCCCGGCCAAGTCGCTCTTCTATCATGCGAGCTACAACGATATATCACGCTGGCTCTATTCGAGAGCCTTGTTTCCTATCGCCGAGGTAATCAAGGGTCACCGCTTCAAGAGCATAGAGGAAGCCCCGGCCGTGCGTCAGCTGTTTTTCGATTTGATAGTGAAATACCGTAAGATGAAGAACCGCGGCGTGGTGGCTATATTCCGAAAGGACCGGTTTGACCATTATTCCAATTTCGCCCGCATAGGGCAGGGATCGCTTGGCGGCAAGGGCCGCGGTCTGGCTTTCATCGACTCGATTATCAAGAAAAATCCGGTGTGTGACAACTTCGAAGGCGTAACGCTCACGATTCCGCGCACTGTGGTAATATGCACCGATATCTTCGACGAGTTTATGGAGAGCAACAATCTGTATCCGATAGCTCTTTCCGACCGACCTGACGAGGAGATACTGAAAGCGTTTCTGAGCGGACGTCTTCCCGAGCGCCTTATCGAGGATTTCTTCGCCTTGTTTGAGGTGGTCGACAAGCCGTTGGCGATACGCTCGTCGTCGCTGCTCGAAGATAGTCATTATCAGCCTTTTGCCGGGATATATTCGACCTATATGATACCCCATGTGTCGGATCGCTACGAGATGCTTGCTATGCTTTCCGATGCTATCAAGGGTGTGTATGCCTCGGTGTTTTATGCCGACTCAAAGGCATATATGGCTGCAACCCAGAATGTCATCGACCAGGAGAAAATGGCTGTCATAATCCAGGAGGTGGTAGGCCGCAGTGTGGGGGATTATTATTTCCCGTCATTCTCCGGAGTGGGTCGTTCGCTGAATTACTATCCCATCAACGACGAAGTGCCTGAGGACGGTGTGGTCGAGACTGCCGTCGGCCTTGGAAAATATATAGTGGACGGTGGATTAAGTCTGCGTTTCTCTCCGCGTCATCCCGACAAGGTCCTTCAGACCTCAGAGCTGTCGCTGGCTCTGCGTGATACCCAGACGCGTTTCTATGCTCTCGACATGCGCGAGCAGATGATATCCGACTTTAAGGTCGACGACGGTTTCAATATAGCGCGTCTGCGGATACAGGATGTTGCGAAATCGGGAGCGCTACGGTATATGGTATCTACATATGACCCGTATGACCAGGTGATACGCGACTGTGACGAGGGTGATGGACGCCGAGTAGTCACATTTGCCAATGTGTTGCAGCACAGAGTGTATCCACTTGCGGGGTTGACCGACTTCATGCTGTCGAAAGGCTCGGAAGAGATGGGACGTCCTGTGGAGATTGAATTTGCCGGGGTAATTGATGTGAACGATACTTCGAAGGGTATGCTTTACTGGCTCCAGATACGTCCGATTGTAGAGCGCAAGGAGATAGTCGACGAAAGTATACTCGGGCTTCCGGACAGTTCTCTTCTTCTGCGCAGCAACGCCGCTTTGGGACATGGCACAATCGAGAATGTCAGCGCCATAGTCTATGTAAAGCCACAGGGCTTTAATTCGGCAAATAATTCACTAATAGCACGGGAAATTGAAAAAATAAATCGTAACTTTACAGAGCGTAACGAAGGCTACGTGCTCATAGGTCCCGGTAGGTGGGGCTCAAGCGATACGGCTCTGGGTATTCCGGTCAAATGGCCCCACATCTCCTCCGCCAGACTTATTGTCGAATCGTCGCTGTCCAACTACCGTATCGAACCGAGTCAGGGCACACATTTCTTCCAGAATCTCACCTCGTTCGGAGTAGGCTATTTCACTATCAATCCGTCGAGCAACGACGGATTCTACGATGTGGACTATCTTGACTCCTTGCCTGCGGAGTATGACAGCCGGTTTGTGCGCATTGTACGCTTTGACACTCCTCTTGCAATCGGTATAAACGGTCGCAAGGGTCAAGGGGTGGTGGTCCGCCCCGATGCCGGCGTACAGAATGACATGACCAACTAACAAGACACGATGCAATGGCAATGAATTCTTTTTGGCGCGCTTTAGGTTTCCGTTCGCACGACGATGATATTGACGATCTGGCCGATTGTCCGTCGGCGCTCCCCATACAATCCTCACGTCAGGCTGCAGAACCGGATGATTCGACATCGGATACCGTTACGTCAGCAGATGACGGCACACAAAAGGAGGGGGATTCATGGGCGGATAATCCGGAATCGTCGGGCGTCTGCGCCAATGAGCCGGAATCATTTCCCCTGAATATATTTGATTCGCTGCTTGAGGTATTCAATGAGGCTCAGCCCGACTTCATAAGAAAGTGTCTGGACATGGATGCTCAGCGGCGTTATCTCTATAATTGTGTGGACGCTTCATTCCGCGACTACATACTCCGGATAAAGGACTCTGCACGCAATGAGGCGTGCAGGGAACGAGACAATGAGCATCGGCGCATGACCGAAGAGATTGACTCGCTACGTGTGCAGGTAAAGGACAGTGGAAAGACGACCGACGACCTGAAGGCAATGCGTGCGAGTGCCGACCGGCAGAAGCGCACGTTCAATGAACGCATACGCGACCTCGAGAGGCAGCTGGCGGCAGCCATGGCCGAAAAAGAGCAATATGACTTTGAGGTGAAGAGCCTCATGAACAAGCTGAAAGTACAGCAGGTGCAGCAATCGGATGTGCAGGAGCTCGATGAGTTGCGCACACGTCTGGCTGATGCCAACAAGCAGATTACAGCCATGAATGCAGCCAGCGCGATGCGGGAGACTTCTGAGGCGGCGTCGCGTCGTGAGATTGAATCCTTGCGTGCCAGGGTGAAAGAACTTACAACCCAGCTTGATGACGCCAGGGAAGAGGCAGGAGCGGCCGTCATAAAAGAATCCGCTTCCGAGAGTGATATCCTATTGCTGAAGATGCGTCTTGCTGAAGCCGAGGCAACGATGAAGGCCTCTGAGCAACGCCTTGTAGATGCGGAGTCAAAAGCCCGCAATCTTCAGGCACGTCTTGATGAGGCTGAAAAGGCATTGAAAGAAACTTCCGCCCCGGACACCGAAGAAATGGCGGTATCTTCCGATATTTTTGGCTTCGGTATGCCTGCTGTCGAGCACCGCGATGAGGAGTGTCCCGAAAAAATACCGGCGGCTGACGCAGTATCACAGCCGGAGGAACAGGCACCGAAAAAACGGCGTGGACGTCCCAAGAAGACTATGCCCCGCATATCAGCAATAGATGAGTCGATGGACTCTACAGAATGGCTTGTGGCCACACCTCCGGCAGGAACGTCGGTCAAGGTGGCTCCGCTATGTGACCCGGCATTCGGCTACCAGGAGCCGCCTCGTAAGCCCCAGCCTCCAGAAAATGATGCCCAAATGCTGCTTTTCTAAAAAACTTTAATGAAAATAACACCCCCTATGATATCCAGAATTATATTATCAGCGGCCATACTTTGTGTGCCATCCATATACGCTGCTTCGGTAAAAAGCTCCGACATAGCTCCGTATGTATATCCACAAAATACTCCAGATGCTCCGCAGGCTATGGCTTTCGGTATCGACGGAAAGACTTATACGGCGCTCGCCGATGGTGGAAAGAGGCTTGTGCGGTATGATATTCGTACAGGCAAGGAGATTGCTACAGTGATTGACGTAAAAAACACACGTGACAACCAGATTCAGCAGATTGCCGGATATACATTCAGCCCTGACGAGAGTTATGTGCTCGTTTATGCGGAAAAGGAGCCGGTATACCGTCGTTCGTTTACAGCTGAATATTACATATACGAGGTGCGACACAATGTATTGAGCCCGCTGTCGACAAAGCATCCCCGCCAGCGCGATCCGCAGTGGTCGCCCGACGGACGCATGATAGCCTTTGCTGCCGATGGGAATATATACATATCCAAACTCGACTATCTTACCGAAGTAGCAGTAACTTCCGATGGCGCTAAAAACAGTGTGATAAACGGTGTGCCTGACTGGAGTTACGAGGAAGAGTTCGACACCACATGCTCTATGGCCTGGGCGCCCGACAATACCACACTCTGTTATCTGAAATATGACGAGTCGGCTGTGCCTCTTTATTCTTTCCCGCTGTATCAAGGCACCTGCAATCCCGATGACACCTACGCCCTTTATCCGGGGAGCTACTCTTACAAATATCCCGTTGCCGGAGAGAAAAATGCTACTGTGTCGCTCCACAGCTATGATGTTGATCTTCGCAAGACCAAGACAATCTCTTTTTCGGACTCACGTATCGAGTATATACCTCGTATAGAGTATGCGCCGTCATCCGACCGTCTGATGGTCACGACCCTCAATCGCGCCCAGAACCGTATGGAGATATATTCCGTAAATCCGAAGTCGACGGTATCCAAGTCGGTATATGTCGATGAGTCACGTACCGGATGGATTGACCCTATGGCTTACGAAGGGATGAAGCTGCTGCCGGAGGGTTTTGTTGTAATGTCGGAACGCTCAGGATTCAATCATCTTTATCTTTATTCATATGCCGGAGCTCTGCAGCGCCAGATTACGTCGGGCGACTACGATGTCACTGCCTACTATGGCTATGATTCCAAGAGCGGCACCCATTATTATCAGGCGGCTTCGACGTCGCCTCTAAGCCGAGTTGTAAGCCGGATCGATGCCAAAGGGCGTGTAACCCACATCTCTCCGGAGAACGGATCATCGGCAGCGGTGTTTACTCCGGCTATGGATTTATGTGTGCTCAGTTACAGCAATGTCACTGCAGCTCCGGTATATTCGCTTGTAACACCTTCAAACGGCAAGAGTGTGCGTACGCTTGTCGACAATAAGGAGTATATGGCCCGTTATCCTCGCCTGCCGCGTAAGGAATTCTTTACAATGAATTCCGACGGTTATACGCTTAACGGCTATATCCTTCGTCCTGCCGATTTTGATGCTTCGCGTCGTTATCCGGTGATAATGTATCAATATAGCGGACCGGGCTCGCAGGAGGTACTTGACCGCTGGCGTATGGACTGGGATTATTTCTTTACTACTCAGGGCTATGTGATAATATGTGTAGACGGCCGTGGTACAGGCGGCCGTGGTGCGGCTTTCAAGCATACAGTATACCGCCGTCTCGGCCAGTACGAGACAATCGACCAAATCAATGCAGCACGTTATGCTGCATCACTTCCTTTTGTCGACAGTGACCGTATAGGTATTTTCGGCTGGAGTTATGGCGGATATGAGGCGCTTATGGCTGCTTCGGAAAAGGGTGCTCCTTATCGTGCGGCAGTAGCTGTGGCTCCTGTGACTTCATGGCGCTACTACGATACTATATATACCGAACGTTATATGCTCACTCCTGCGGAAAATTCCGAAGGGTATGATTTTGGTGCGCCAATCAACCGCACCTCCGCGCTTGACTGTGACTTGTTGATAATGCATGGCACTGCCGATGACAATGTGCATTTGATGAATACCATGCAGTATGTATCGGTGCTGGAGTCCCAAGGGAGCACATGTGATATGCTGTTGTTCCCCAATATGAACCATTCTATATATGGATGTGGCTCGAGGTCGATAGTATATCTGAAGATGCTTCAACATTTTAACCGTTCGATGCGTTAAGAAATCCGCTTGGATTCCTCAGTAGTGGAATTCACACTGAGTGTATAATCCTAAGTTTTTGTATTTTAGAATAAAAAAGACATCTTATCAGCTTCTGATTATATAGCCTGTCGCATAACAGGCAAATAGCAATTATTATCAATTACGCAATGGATCAAAGACGATACCGTGCAAACTCATACGCTATCCACGGCCTTTGGCTCAACTGGGCCTTGTCGGTGGGTGCGCTTGCAGCTACATTGTTTTGTGCTCTGTTTATTTCCAAACTTTGGTTACCGGCTGTGGTGCTCGGTTTCCAGTTTCTGCTTATGGGCCGTCTACGGGTCATAAAGGATGGAAGTTGCTCTTCTTGTGGGCTCATACCGTATGTTGTAATCCGTATTTTGTTTATAACCGCAGTGCTGATGGTGGCGATAAATTTCTATTGTCTGCATTTTGTCGACCACGGTCTGCTGGAATCTGGAGTTGTAAATCTAAAGATACCGTATATCACGGTACTGATAGTAGCTCCTGTAACTTTTATTGTTAGCACAGTGGCATATTTCCGCAACCATTCATTGTCGGTGTGCTTTGAATGTCATGCGCGTTTCGGCCGGTCGAATGAGCGCGGCTTCCTTGGCAATGTCTTCTCCCGCGAGGGGCGTTTCCAATTGCGCATGCTTATGCTTGCCTCTCTGATTATTACCGTTTATGCGTGGATATACTATTTCTGGCGTTACTCAAATGTCAACTACAATTCGGCCGATTTGTTCTTTTACATATGGATTCCTATAATTCTGTATGTATTGTCGTTGGTGAATTTGGGCATACGCTATGTGTCGATTGATGCGTTTTACCGCAAGAATATCGCCGGAGAGGCCAATGACCATGTCTCCTCGACTCTGATAAGATATATTATTCTGTGTGGCGACAATATGTTCCTGCGTATCGGAGGGACTGACGACCTTGACACAAAAGCCGATACTCCGGCGCAAAGCTATGTGCCGTACAGAGAGCGTGTCAGTGAGTATGATGCCATAAATACGTTCAGCAATATTGTAGGTAATGCTTTCCGGCCTAATCTGCGCTTCCTTTACGAGAACTCCAATTTTCATATCGATTGCAATATATTCCATTATATATGTGTGCTCGATTCTGCATCGGAATTGCATGGCAGCGGTCTGGACGGTGAGTGGCTCACGCAAAGCGAACTGTTGCGCATGGTCGAGAACCGCGAGGTGTCGCCGATGCTTATCAGCGAGATTGAGCGTCTGTATACTGTGATAATGGCTTTCAAGACCTATGATATCAGTGGGCGGCGTCTTTACGACATAAAGCATTACAAGCCTTCATTCCGGTTGCATGATATCGCCAGTCTGTTGGTCGACTATAATGACCCGCAGTGGCTGTTTGTGGCCAAGGACAACGAGGATCGTCCTTTCTTTTATTTCAAACGTTTCTGGCGCCGATATGTCCGTGGTATATCCGACTGAGTGCAATCTGCTTGTAGTAACCGGCCCTACGGCTTCGGGAAAAACGCGTCGTGCGGTGGCGCTTGCACGCGAGTTTGGCGGCGAGATTATCAGCGCTGATTCTCGACAGTTGTACCGAGGGATGGATTTGGGCACAGGTAAGGATTTGGAAGAGTATGGCGATGTGCCCTACCATATGATTGACATATGCCCGGCCGGATATAGATATAACCTGTATGAGTATGTGCGCGACTTCGGCAATGTCTATGCCGACATACGCTCGCGCGGACGGTTGCCTATATTGTGTGGAGGCACCGGCTTGTATGTCGAGACTGTGCTGAAAGGCATTTCGCTTCCGGAAGTTCCGGAGAATCCGGCATTGCGTCAGTCGCTCGAAGGAAAGACTCTTGAAGAACTGACCGGAATATTGAGCGGAATGAAGGAGCTCCACAATGTGACGGATGTGGATACTGCCAAACGAGCTATACGTGCGATAGAGATTCAGACTTATTATGCCGAACATCCTGAGCAGGCTGAACTGACACGTCCTCACCCGATAGAGAATGCTGTGGTGATAGGTGTCGACATACCGCGCGATGACAGACGTCGGCGCATATCGGAGCGTCTGGTTGCCAGGCTTGAATCAGGTATGGTCGAGGAGGTGCGCCGTCTTATCGATATTGAAGGCATAGACCCTGAGAATCTTATTTATTATGGGTTGGAATATAAGTTTCTTACTCTATATGTTACAGGGCAGATTGGTTATGATGAGATGGTGTGCGGGCTTGAGACGGCTATCCATCAGTTTGCCAAACGCCAGATGACCTGGTTTCGTGGAATGACGGCACGAGGAACTAATATACATTGGCTTCCATATGACATGGAGGACAATGAATTTTTGGAAGCTGTAAAGTCATTTTTATGACGTATTAGCCGGTTTTTGCGACAAAAACAGTAACTTTGCTGATAATAAAGCATCAGATTAATCATATATACATATAATTCCACACATTTATACGTAATGAAGAAGTATTTTAAGCCATTGCTCTTGTTCGCTTCTGCGATGGGAGCCCTGTTTTCATTTGATGTGTATGGCCAGATGCCGCAGTTGCCTCCGATTCCTGTCGACAGCGCCGTGCGTATAGGTCATCTTGACAACGGCCTTACATATTATATCCGGCATAATGAATATCCCAAAGGGCAGGCTGATTTTTACATAGCCCAGAAGGTTGGTTCTATTCAGGAGGAGGACTCACAGCGTGGACTGGCCCACTTCCTTGAGCACATGTGCTTTAACGGCACTAAGAATTTTCCCGGCAATGAGCTTGTAAGCTGGCTTGAAAGCGTCGGGGTGAAATTCGGACAGAATCTGAATGCCTACACGTCGGTTGACAAGACAGTATACAATATGTGCAATGTGCCTGTGGCGCGCGAAGGTGTGCAGGATTCCTGCCTGCTTATCCTCCATGACTGGGCCGACGACCTGCTGCTTGACCCGGAGGAGATTGACAAGGAACGCGGTGTAATTCACGAGGAATGGCGCCAAAGCAATGTGGGACAGTCGCGTATAATCGAGCAGTTGCTGCCGGTCATGTATCCCGACAGCAAGTATGCCTATCGTCTTCCGATAGGCACGATGGAGGTTGTCGACAACTTTCCCCATCAGGTGTTGCGCGACTATTATGAGAAATGGTATCGTCCCGACCTGCAGGGAATAGTAGTGGTAGGTGACATCGACCCTGATCGTATCGAAGCGAAGATAAAAGAGATTTTCAGTCAGATTGCCACTCCGGTCAATCCTGCAAAAAGAGAATACTATCCCGTGTCGGATACTCCTGGCACTATATATGCCATCGGAAAGGACAAGGAGATGCCATATAGTGTGATGCAACTGATGTTCAAGCATGATGCGACTCCCGACGAGAATAAGAAGACCATGGATTATATGATTGAAGACTATGCAGTGTCGATGATTGTCGCCATGCTCAATACTCGTCTTTCAGATCTTATCTCCAAGCCCGAGTCGCCGGCAAGTGTGGCCCAGGCGGCTTATGGCGATTTCTTTATGGCCAAGACCAAGGATGCATTCTATCTACTGGCTCTCCCTAAGGACACTGCAGCTCTCGAGGCTCTTGCAACAGTATATCGTGAGGGATTGCGTGCCGTGCGTTCAGGATTTACCGCCACGGAATATGACAGAGCCCGCAGCGAATTTCTATCGCAACTTGAAAAGCGATATACAAACCGCGCGACTCAGACCAATACATCGCTTGTCAACAGTTATGTGGCCAATTTTACCGATGGCGAGCCTATCCCGGGTATAGAGAATGCTTACACAATCATGTCGCAGCTTGCTAACCAGATACCTGTAGAGGCAATCAATATGATGGCATCTCAGCTTATGCCTGCCGACAATCGGGTGTTGCTTGCCATGTTCCCCGACAAGGATGGGGTGGTGGTACCTACCGAGCAACAGTTTGCCGAGGTACTTGCCGCTGTCGATGCCGAGAATATCGAGGGGTATGTCGATAATGTAATCAACGAGCCTCTTATCGCACAGCTTCCCGCCCCGGGTAAGATTGTCTCGACAGATATCGATAAGGTATATGGTGCTACTGTCTGGACTCTTTCTAATGGAGCGCGTGTCGTGGCCAGGGCTACCGATTTCAAGGCCGGGGAGATTCTATTTGCCGCACGTGCTATGGGAGGTACATCGACACTTCCCGACAGTCTCGATAATGAGTTGCGCTATATGGATGTCACGCTTTCGCAGCTTGGCATGGGGCCGTATGACAATGCCGGTCTCGGAAAATTCCTTGCCGGCAAGCAGGCGTCAATCGAACTTGAGCTCGGCAGCTACGTGCGGGATATTTCCGGTTCGGCTGTGCCTAAGAATCTCGGGGTGCTGATGGAGATGATTTATGCACTGTTTACCGATGCCACATTGTCGGACGATGAGTTTGAGGCCGGTAAGAATATGGTGCGTTCTATGCTCCACAATCAGGAGGCCGATCCGAAATACCAGTTCACTAAGCAGCTCTATGAGCATCTGTATGCTTCGCCTCGCCGTCATTTGACAGACATGGCTGTGATAGATGGTGTAGACCGCAGTCGTTCGCTCGCAATCGTGAAGGATGCCCTCTCGAATGCCGGTGAGTATACATTCTATTTTGTCGGCTCGTTTGATGTCGATTCGCTGAAGCCTCTTGTTGAGCAATATATAGCCTCGCTTCCCGGAAAGGCCACAGAAGTAAAACAGGTTGCTTTGGACCCTGCGCTCGGTGTGACCAAAGGAGCCGGTACGGAGATTGTGAAACAGGTAATGGAGACTCCGACAACGTATGCGGCAGTATTGCTTACAGGCAATGTTCCGTTTACAGCAAAGGAGCAGAAGCTGGCAAGCATGGCCGGACAGATATTGAGTGCCCGTCTGATAAAACTCGTGCGTGAGGATTTGGGTGCGGTATATTCGATATGGGCCAACGGTAATTTGGGGCGTTTAACCGAGCCTAATGCTTCACTTCAGTCAATGTTCCCGATGAAACCGGAGATGCGTGACCGGGTGCTTGAGATAATAGCTTCACAAATTGATGATATGACCAATCCGGCCAATATCACGGCTGAAGAACTGGCCAAGGTAAAGGAGTTCATGCTTAAGAATGCCGAGGAATCGCTGAAAAAGAACGATGCGCTTATTGGCGCCATGCTGGGATACCAGCTTGTGCCGGCAGATACATATCTTGATGCTGCCGAAACGATAAACGCTATTACAGCCGCTGATGTGGCCGGGTATATGAAGACATTGTCTGATCAGAATAATTACCGGGTGTTTCTGATGGAACCCGAGGACAGTAAGTAAAAATGAGTTAATGTGGTTTTATGCCATGTGTGGTGTCCGGTGTGCGTAAGTGCATCGGACACTGTTTTTTATGGTGGAGATGTGCCCTTTTTTCAGGCGAAATTTAAGAGCATTTTAAAACCTTTTTTAGCGAGCATTGTTTTAAGGGTATAAAAACTTCTAACTCAACTATTCAATGTTTATGAAAAAAGCTTTATTTCTGATTGCTCTCATGCTGGGTAGTGTGACTGCTTTCGCACAGAAAATGAACAAAAACGAGGTGAAACAGCTTCAGGCCTTTGCCGCTCAGACCTCAGAGAAGGGTGGTACCAATGGTGAGGCTCTTAAAATCACGGATATGTCGTCTCCTTCAACTTGGGAAGGCATTACTGTTGAGAACGGACGTGTCGTTGCCATCCAGTGGAAGGACAAACACCTCGCAGGCGAGTTGAATCTTTCAGGATTTACCGCTCTTAAGAAAGTTGATGTGTCGCGTAATGCCATTACATCGATTAATGTTACCGGTGATGCCGCTCTTTCCAACCTCAACGCAAGCCGTAACAAGCTCTCCAATCTTACTCTAAGCGGTAACACCGCTCTTACGGATCTTTCGATTTACCGTAACCGTCTGACAGATGTAAATCTGACGAATACACCTCTGCTTACCAACCTGAATTGCTCAAACAATCTCTTTGTCGAGCTGAGTGTGGCTAATGCGACAACTTTAAAGACTCTTAACTGCCAGGGATGTCATCTTGAAGCCCTTAATGTAGAGGGATGCGCCCAGTTGAAGAATCTTTACTGTGGTTACAACAAACTTACTACTATCAATCTGTTCGGTGTCGAGAATCTTACCAATTTCAATATCGATGACAACGAAATCAGTAATCTTATCATCTCCGGTCTGCCTTCGCTCAGCACTTTCATCTGTTCGGATAACCGTATGAACACTCTTGCGCTGCGCAATTGTAACGCACTGATTGATGTGGTTTGCTCGTACAACGACCTTACCCAGTTCTCTGTCGACAATTGTCCCAATATCCAGTATGTGGATTGCTCTTACAATGACCTGACATCGCTCACTCTGAGCAACCAGACATTCCTGCAGCGTCTCATCTGCAACAACAATCAGCTGACTATGCTCGATGTATCGTTTGACTCGGCTCTTACTTACATCAACTGCCGCTACAACTACATTACCGATTTCCGTACTATCGGCTGTAGCAATCTGTCAATGGTGGCATGTCAGTGGAACTATTGATATCTGCGTGGCCCTCGCGGCAGCTCCAGCCTCTCTTCTCCCTCGTCACGATAGCTTTTTAAGCCGCGAAGGGGTTGAGAAATCCCCGAAAGGCTAAGTCTGAACAGCAGACCATAAACCATATTTTACCTGCGAAAGGGGTGCACTTCACATTGAGGTGCACCCCTTTCTGCTGCTTAGGATTTCAAGATGATTATTAAGTTTAATATACTCTAACTCCGGTAGCGCAGTTCCTAATTCAGTTGCAGCCGGTATTCTCTTGGAGTGCTTCCGGTTTGTTTTTTGAAGAAGCGGATGAAGTGCTGCGAGTACTGGAAGCCAAGCAGTTCGGCAATCTGCTTTGTACTCAGAGCCGGATTCAACAACGAGTTTTTAGCGTAGTTTATCATTTTCAGTTGTATATATTCCTGTGCGGTCTTGCCCGTTTCCTGCTTTACAAGGTCGCCGAAATAGTTGGATGAAAGGCATATCTTGTCGGCGAAATACTTTACTGTGGGTATTCCGTCGATTGCTCCGCGTCCACTGTCAAGATATTCGTCAATCAACTGCTCGAATTTGCCGAGAGCGTTGTGGTTCAGTTCTTCACGCGTGACAAACTGACGCTCGTAGAAGCGCATGCAGTAATTGAGCATCACCTCTATGTTGGATATGATAAGTGACTTGGAAAACTTGTCGATTGGGTGTTGCAGCTCACGGGCTATCTTGTCCATATAGTCCTGCAAAATCAGGCGTTCTTCCGTAGACAGATGCAACGCTTCGTTTGAGGCGTAGGAAAAGAATGTGTATTGCTTGATTTTCTGACCCAAGGGAGTCCGCAGAAGAAAATCGGGATGAAACAGCAGTCCGACAGCTTCCGGTGCGGGGCCATCCTCCAGGCGATGTATGCCTACTGTCTGGCCGGGAGCGAAACTGACAACCGTTTCATCGTCGAAATCATATGATGTCTTTCCATAGTTTATCTTGCACCCGGTGGTCTTTTTGATGAAAAGCGAATAAAAACCGAAGTGCATGCAATGTGTCGGCTGCTCCACAGTATCATCAAAATGAACTATGCCGACAAGCGGGTGTCGTGTTTCAAAACCGAAATAGCGGTTGTATTTTTCAATAGTGTCTGCCTCGTATATTTCCATATCTGTGTTTCTTTTTCGCAAAGATAGCTATAATCGGTTGTAGCGCAATGCAGGAAACTCACCGATATGTAATCGGGGTACATAAATCCGTAAGATTGGTACATTTTGCGAATCAGAGGTTTAAGGCAGATGCGTAATTCCGTAATCGAGGTACATTCAGGCGTAACATTGGTTATTCCTGCCATTTGTTTTGAAGCTAATTTTGCAGTGTGAAAACAAATCAATAAGGAGGAAATATGGCAACTGATATTATTGAACGGATGAGAAACGGCGAGCGCATATCCGAGACTGCTCCCGAACTTCTCTGTGACGAGATTGAGAGTACACGGCGGCTTATCGCTGAGTTGAACACCGGCTACCATGCACCCGATGAGATACGCGCCATTCTGGAACGCATCTGGGGGCAGCGGCTTGACAGCACGGTGAGGTTTTTCCCGCCGTTTTATACCGCTCTTGGCAAAATGACAACGGTAGGCAAAGAGGTTTTTATAAACTTTGGCTGCACCTTTCTCGATCAGGGCGGCATAACGCTGGAGGACGGAGTGTTTATCGGCCCCGGTGTGAAAATCGCGACCGAAGGACATCCTGAAGAACCTGAAAAACGACATTCACTGATTACAGCCCCGATTGTGATTCGCCGTAACGCATGGATTGGAGCCGGAGCGATAATACTGCCCGGTGTCACCATCGGTGAAAATGCCATAGTAGCCGCCGGTGCTGTCGTAAAAAAGGATGTCGCTGATAATACAATCGTCGCAGGAATACCCGCAAGGTATATCCGACATATAAATACTTGAATATATGAAAATCAAAATGCTTTCAATGATAATGTCCATGCTTTCTCTGACAGCGTGTGCATCATGCACCACAACGGATGATGACCCCATAACTGAAAATCCGGCTCCTGATCCGACTCCCGGCACTGAAGCCGGCGACAATGTCAGCGTACTGGTGGCATACTTCTCATGTACAGGCACCACAGAAGGCATTGCCGAGGGTATCGCGGATATAACCGGGGCATCCACATTCAGAATCGAAGCAGAAGTACCTTACACCGCAGCCGACCTCGACTATAACAACGACTGTCGTGCCAACAGGGAGCAGAATAATCCCAAGGCGCGTCCGGCAATCAAAAGTATGCCTGACGGTCTTGACCGATACGATGTGGTTTTCCTCGGTTATTCGATATGGTGGGGAGAAGCACCGCGTATAATCAGTACCTTCCTTGAGCGCGGAGATTTCAAAGGGAAAACGATAGTGCCGTTCTGCACCTCACACTCCAGCGGTCTTGGAAGCAGCGACCGCAATCTGCATTCTCTCGCTCCGGATGCTGTCTGGATACCCGGACGACGCTTTGCAGGAAACACCTCCAAAGCAGAGCTTGAAAAGTGGATTTCAGGACTTGATATAAAATTTGACACAGATATGGATTACTCTAAATTTCCTCTTTCAGAAGGAAAAAACGGTAAGGCACCCACAATTCGCCTCAGCAGCGGATATGATATGCCGGTGGTGGGTCTCGGCACATACAGTTTTACAGGCGACGTGTGCGTGAACTCCGTGAAGTCGGCTATCTCTCTCGGCTTCCGAAAGATTGACACCGCACACATGTACGGCAACGAGGTAGAGGTGGGTCGTGGAGTACGTGAATCGGGTGTGCCGCGTGAAGAAATCTTTGTGGCTACGAAAATATACCCCAACCAGTATGGCAACCCCGAAGCCGCCATAGAGGAATGTCTGCGCAAACTCGACCTCGGCTACGTTGACCTGATGCTTCTGCATCATCCCGGCACAAACGACGTGAAAGCCTACAAGGCGATGGAACGATATGTCAAGGAGGGTAAAATCCGCTCCATAGGCGTGTCATGCTACTATATCAAGGAAATCGACGATTTCATCCGTCAGGTCGATATAAAGCCTGTGCTTGTACAGAACGAGGTTCATCCCTATTATCAGGACACCGATGTCGTTCCCTATATCCAGAATCTCGGAATAGCGGTCGAGGCGTGGTATCCGTTAGGGGGCAGAGGGCATCAGAAGGAATTGCTGAGCGACCCGCTACTGACCGAAATCGCCATGCGGCACGGCAAATCAGTCGCACAGGTCATTCTGCGCTGGGACTTGCAGCGTGGTGTTGTCGTAATTCCCGGATCAAGCAATCCCGACCACATGAAGGAGAACATCTCCATATTTGACTTCGAGTTGACCGAGGATGAGATGACGCAGATTGCCGCACTTAACCGCAACGAGAAACATGACTGGTATTGATGTGAAAAAACTGAATTATTAACAGAACGAAACAACTCATAAAATAACCAAACTATGTTAGGAAATTTTGTATATGCCAACCCCACTAAGCTATTCTTTGGTGACGAAGCACAGAAAAATCTCGCAAAGGCTCTCATGCCTTTCGGCAAGAAAGTATTACTCACTTATGGCGGAGGCTCCATCAAGCGTAATGGAGTCTATGATGATGTCATATCCGCGCTCAAATCCGCCGGCAAAGAAGTGGTGGAACTACCCGGCGTAATGCCTAATCCAACGGTCGAAAAACTGAACGAGGGCATTAAGGTTGCACGTGAAAACAACGTGGATTTCATTCTTGCCGTAGGCGGAGGCTCAACAATCGACTATGCCAAAGCTGTCAGCGTTTCGGCGTGGTATAACGGTGATGCATGGCAGCGATTCTGGGTAAAACAGGAAGACCCGACTCCCGGAGAAAGAATAATCCCGGTAGGTGCTGTTTTGACAATGGCCGGTACCGGCTCGGAGATGAACGGAGGCTCGGTAATCACCAACCACGCCGCCAGGATGAAAATCGGCAAGGTATTCGGCGTAGATGTGATGCCTAAGTTTGCAGTACTCAATCCAAAATATACTTTTAGTCTGCCACAACGCCAGATGGTAGCCGGAATATTCGACACCATGAGCCACATTTTGGAACAGTATTTCTCCGGCGATGACGACAGTACGTCCGATTATCTCGCCGAAGGACTTATGCGCTCTGTAATCGTATCAAGCCGTGTGGCAGTTAAAAATTCGGAGGATTATGAAGCCCGCTCCAATCTCATGTGGTCGGCCACATGGGCACTCAACACCCTTATCGGAGAGGGCAAGCCACAGGACTGGATGGTTCACATGATAGGTCAGGCCATAGGTGCATATACTGACGCAACACACGGCATGACTCTTTCAGGTGTATCAGTGGCATACTACCGCCACATCATGAGATACGGACTGAAACGCTTTGTGCGTTTTGCAGAAGTAATCTGGGGCGTTATTCCTGAAGGAAAAACCGATGAGCAGATAGCCTCTGAGGGTATTGACGCACTTGAATCATGGATAAAGGAAATCGGTGTAGCTTCCGAAATAACATCGCTCGGTGTCACACCCGACATGCTTGACCGCATCGCCGATTCCACCATCATTCTGACCGGCGGCTATCAGACTCTTGACCATGCCGAGATTGTTGACATACTTCGCAATAGCCTCTGATTAACCGGCATGAACAGACGTGATGCGATTAAACGGATTGGGGCACTGGCGGATGGTGCTGTGATAAGCTCAACCGGACTGGCCGGTGCTTCAAATCTGATTAACGGGAACAATGGCAATATGAAGATACTTGCGATAAATGGCAGCGCTAGAAAACAGGGAAACATTCAGGTCCTTGCGTCTGGCACAATCTTGCATTTGCCACCTTCGTCAGAAGTGGTTTCAAGATATATCTTCCCGCAGCCTCTCCCGCGGGCTTCATCGACCAATCGCGTGATTATATGATGTGCGATGCTTTTGTTGCGGAAAAGCTCACGGACATATATGTTCATAAGATATGCACATCGACCCGTCGGATTGTTGGGCGATGGAAGTTCTTCGGTAAAGCATACTGCTCCGCAGCCACATTCCACTCCGTCGTATTCAGCTACAAAAGCCAGGTGTGTGTCATCTGCGATATGCTTGCGATAGTACTGCCGGTTGGCAACGAGCATACGCGGATGAGGCTCGACACCAGACACATTCCTTATAACTTCAGCGCGCCAGTGCATCAGGGTCGGCAGAGCCGTTATCCTTTTTAACTCAATCATCTTATCAGGCTGTGAATATCTGACGATGCGGTCTTCTTCAATTATGGCCGGTGCGTCCGGATTTTTGTCTGCCATCTCTTAATTACCTTGTTTATTTATCGTTTTACTATCTATAAGGATTATGAGGCGGTCGGAGTTCGGTATGAAAGTTTAAAATGGCTTGCGCTATGATGCTCCTGTGGTGAAATCATTTGACGGATGCATAATAGTAGGTGGATGTGGAGGGTATGCGATTGAGAGCCAGGGTGTTGTCGGCGTTCCGGTAATCGGGTGATTTGTATGGATAAGAAATAAATATTAAATTTGTAGCAAAGCGAGGGTGCCGGTGGTATTCTCGCCTTGCTATGTGAATTAGTCAATCTTTTATAAATTATTAGATATAAGTCTTTTACCTTATCATGAAAATTAGAAGTGTAATCGGAGCGATGCTGTTGCCTGCGTGCGTTTTGTCGGCGCAGGGGCAGATTACGCTTGTGCGCGACGGAAAGCCTCAGTCGCGTATTGTAGTTAACAGTGATTCTCCTGTCGACCGCCGTGCGGCCGACCTTCTGCAGGACTTTGTAGGGCGCATCAGTGATGCAAAGCTGCCGGTAGTCGAGTCGAAAAAACTTAAGAAGGGCGACGTAGTAATCGGTCAGGGCTCGACCGAAGGTCTTACTGAGGACGGATTCCGCCTCGCTGACGGCGATGGCATACTCTATATAAGCAGCGGCGGCGACAAGGGCACACTCAACGGTGTGGTGCAGCTGCTCGAAGACTATCTTGGCGTGCAATACTATGCCGCCGATGCCTATACTCTCGACCGTCGCTCGACCGTAGATATTCCCGCTATCGGCGACCGTGTGGTAAATCCTGCGTTCCGCTATCGTCAGAGCCAGTGCTATGCGATGCAGGAGGACCCGATCTACAGGATATGGATGCGATTTGAGGAGCCGTCCGATGAGTTTGCCGACGGTCTGTGGGTACATACATTCCGGCGTCTGCTCCCTCTGGAAGAGTATGGCGAGACGCATCCGGAGTATTACTCATATATCAACGGCATGCGTCGTCCGGGCAACGCGAGTCAATGGTGTCTCACCAATCCTGAGCTGTTTGAGATTGTTGCCGCACGCATCGACTCTATTTTCAAGGCCAACCCCGACCGCAACATGATATCCGTGAGTCAGAACGACGGCAATTTTACCAATTGCCACTGTGAGGAGTGCAGCAAGATTGACGAGTACGAGGGGAGTCTGTCGGGCAACTATGTGCGTTTCCTCAACAAACTTGCCGAGCGTTTCCCCGACAAGCAGTTCTCGACACTTGCCTATTTGTTTACGATGCATCCGCCCAAGCATGTAAAGCCTCTGCCCAATGTCAATATCATGCTGTGTGACATTGACACCAAGCGCGAGGTGCCACTTACCGACAATGCCTCGGGCCGCGACTTCATGAAGGCGCTTGAGGGGTGGTCGAAGATTTCCAACAATATCTTCATCTGGGACTACGGCATCAACTTCGACAACATGGTGGCGCCGTTCCCCAACTTCCCCATTCTTCAGAAAAACATACAGCTCTTCAAGGAGCATAACGCTACGATGCACTTCTCGCAGATCGGCGGCTCGAAAGGCGGCGACTTCTCCGAGATGAGGGCGTATATGGTGAGCAAACTGATGTGGAATCCGTATCTCGACGCCGACTCGCTCATGCGCTCGTTTATGGATGGCTACTACGGTGCGGCCTCCCCGTATATCTACCAGTATGAAAAGCTGCTTGAGGGTGGCCTGCTCGCCAGTGACAAGGAGCTGTGGATTTACGATTCGCCTGTCACACACAAGGACGGAATGCTCAATGCCAAGTGTCGCAAGCGCTACAACGAGCTGTTTGACGATGCCGAGCGTGCCGTTGCCGGCGATTCGGTGCTGCTGCGCCGTGTGCGCATGGCGCGCCTCCCCCTCCAGTATTCCGAACTGGAAATCGCACGTACCGAGCAGGGGCACGACCCGGAGGAGCTGAAGCAGGCTCTCGCCCTGTTTGACGAGCGCACTGCCGAATACGGAGTGCCCACACTCAACGAGCGCAACAATCATCCTTCGGAATATTGCAAGCTGTACATGGAGCGCTTCCTGCCAGGCACAACTGTCAACAAGGCCGCTGGCGCAAAGATAACCTGGAACGTGCCTCCTACAGGGCGATATGCCGAAATCGGAGAGACAGCCCTTACCGACGGCCTATACGGAGGCACCACCTTCGTCGAGAGCTGGATAGGGTGGGAAGGTATCGATGGCTCGTTTGTGATTGACCTTGGCGAGGAAAAAGAGTTTTCGTCGGTTTCCTCCGACTTTCTCCATCAGCTTGGGGCATGGATTCTTCTGCCGGAGAAGGTGGTCTACAGCATTTCAGACAATGGCGTCGACTTCACCCATTTCGGCGAGAAGGTGCAGCCTGAGGACCGTGACCCTAAGGTGAAATTCGTATCGCTCGGCCATGAGTCGCCCTCGCCTGTAAAAGCCCGCTACATAAAGGTCGACATAACAGGCGTGAAGACCTGCCCGTCGTGGCACTATGGCGTGGGATATCCCGCATGGTTCTTCCTTGACGAAGTTACCGTCGACTGATACTCCCGATAAATAAACGGACGAGGCCGTGTCGTGACTTGAACCGACACGGTCTCATCCGTTTAATCGAGTTAATCGAGGCTGTTGTACTCTTTTTCGCTTACAGGCTCAAGCCAGATATTTTCCGTATCTTCGCCCGGTACGCTGAATGCGAGATGGGCAAACCATGAGTCTTTGGCTGCTCCGTGCCAGTGCTTGACGTTGGCGGGGATATGGATTACGGTGCCGGGGAGTATCTCTACCGCGGGCTTGCCTTCTTCCTGATACCAGCCACGGCCGGCTACTCCTACGAGCATCTGGCCGCCGCCTGTGTCGGCTTTGTGGATATGCCAGTTGTTGCGGCATCCCGGCTCAAACGTGACATTGGCAAACGGAATCTGCGAGTCGGAAATCTGTGCGAGATAGCTGTTGCCGGTGAAATATTCGGCGTATGCCGTGTTGGGCTCGCCGATAGGAAATATCATCGAGCGGGCGAATTCTTCGCGTTGCGAAGCGATGGAGCCGGTGGCAGTCTTTGCGCCATCCCCCCTGATATCGTCGGCCCACACATCCTTTGCAAGACGGAAAGCGGCCCATGCCTTCGGCCATCCGGCATAGAACGATACGTGTGTCAGTATCTCGGCAATCTCGGTGCGTGTTATTCCGTTTTTCTTCGCCTCCTGGAGGTGATATGTCAGCGAGCTGTCGGTAATGCCCTGCGAGATAAGCGATGTGATTGTGACAAGACTGCGGTCGCGCAGTGAAAGAAAGTCATTGCGGCTCCACACCTCGCCGAACAGGATGTCGTCGTTAAGTCGGGCGAACTCCGGCGCAAAATCGCCGAGCTGGTCGCGCCCTGCGGTTTGCGTGACCTTCGTCACGCGAGCTGAAGGTTGCGTCACTTTCGTGCCGCGAGCTAAGGGTTGCGCTGTTTTCTGCTGTGCCATAATAAGATTTGATGTCATTGCCGATATCATCAGCAATATTATTGTTGTTTTTTTCATTTTGATACGATTGTTTTCTTGCCGTTTATGATATACAATGATTCGGTAAAATTTGAGGTTGTTCAGCCTTGGCTAAGCCGCTAACAGAGCCAACCGATGATTTATCTTCTGAATTATTTTGAGATGCGGAGATTTTCCGCAAGTCGAAATAATTGTTGAGGCGAGATAAGATTCAAACACCGCGGCAAGCAGTGCAAAAATTGTAAATATAACAGTTCTCATAATTATGCAAAATTAGTAATACGAATGGTGTGACAAGTACCTCAATTATCGGAAAACCTACCATTATCACGGGAATCAGTGCCCAACCTGCTTTTGTTGCTCGGCTCAACCTGTTTTGCCATGCGACTCACACGCTGAATTTCTAAAGTTCTGTTGGTGTCCGGGTGTCCTAATTTGTCCACAAACTGTGTGGACAAATTAGGACACTGTCCACAAACTGTCCACACAGTTTTAGGACAGGACACCTGTATACTTGCCGATTGCTATAGCACGGCGGCCTACGCTACTCATACATATCTATTAGCCATGCACAGTCCGGATTGTAGACTGTATATATACAGAATCATACGAGTATGGGCGTCTTCATTTTTTTTATATGTTAAAATTCTGAAATTATTTGCAATTAACCAATATGTTGTTGTATATTTACATTGTGTATTAAGTATGCAGGCATAGGCGCACCATATATGGATATGGTGGAGGGGAGGTGTATATATCCTTGTCAGGAGATGTGATTTTCAGGCATGTTTTTAGGGATTGTCTAAAATTCATATTACTTTGCTTTTGAGAGTCTTGCCGGCTCTTTTCGCTTATTCTTCGGTCATGTAGCTCCGGCTACGCTCCTTCATCACAAGACATCACAAGACAAAAATCACTCAGAGATATGCGACCCCGGCGTTAACAAATATTGGGGAACGGGGTCTTAAACAAGCTCTAAAAATCCCCCCGGAGGTCTACAAAATCGCCAAGGGGGGCTATGCGTCAACATGGGAGTGGCGCTGATGGAGCACATGATTCGTCAGTATCGCTGCAACAGTCCTGCGGGTGTCCGGGTGTCCTGTCCACAAACTATGTGGACAAATCGGGACACTGTCCACAAATGTCCACATATTTTTTGGACAGGACACTTGTATACATATTGTCGATTGCCATACCCCCGGCTGCATCCAGACGTCGGCGTATAAGAGCTTGTATAATCTTCATGCGCTTCGTTGTGCGGCTCATTTTTTTGACTCACTCGATGAAGTTTACTATCTTGTTGGCCTGATTCAGGGGATTCTGGTCGACAAGCTCAAGAGATTTTACCATTTTGAGGGTCTCTTGTTTGTACTTCTGAAAATGCGAGGAGGCAATATGACGATTATAGGCTTCTTTACTTGCATAGGTTTCAAGTATGGTCACTCTGCATGGATTGTCTTTCTCGCTTACAGCATACATTGTAAGTACGCCCGGCTCTGTGCGCATCGAGATTTCTCCGACCTCGACGGCATATTTCGTATACTCGTCAAGATATTGCGGGTAAATCTCTATTTTTGAGAGGCGCACAATACCGTCGGCGCTCATCGCTTCTTTGTCACACATGCCGGCATAATCCGGTTTTTTATCCGGGTTGTCGTTACTCTCTCTGTTGCATGCGGCTGAGGTGAACGGCAACATGGCAGCGCAAAGCATAAGACATAATTTCATTGCCTTGTTCGTAACAGTTTATTTTACAACATCGTATCTTATCCAAAGCACATCATTGTCTGATTGTTCAGTTGCTTGCCGGCATCCATGTGTTGAAGAATGCTGCAATTTGGTTCATCGGTATTTTTTCAAGGTTGTCATAGAGGTCGCAGTGGGTGGCATCCGCTACTATCAGCAGTTCCTTGTTGTCGCCGTGCAGTAGCTTGAATGTGTCTTCGCCGAAGTAGCGTGAATGTGCGTTCTCGCCATGTACGATCATTACCGCATTGTCAAGTTCGGATGCATATTGGAAAAACCGGAAGTTCATGAACGGCAGTGCCGAAGTCGTGTTCCAGCCGTCGGTAGAGTTGCCGGAGCGCACATGATAGCCTCTCGGAGTCTTGTAGTAGGCATGATAGTCTTTTACGAACTGAGGCGCATCGTCGGGCAGGGGGTCGACTACTCCTCCGGCTCGCTGATAGTTGGCGTTGCGGTAGTCTTCCGTACGCCGGGCGGCCAGTGTGCTGCGGATGGCATTGCGCTTCTCCTTTGAGTTGTCGGCATCAAAATAGCCATTGGCTGTCACGCGAGTCATATCGTACATGGTAGAGGCTACGGTGGCTTTGATTCGCGGGTCGTTTATTGCAGCCTGGATTGCGATGCCGCCCCAGCCGCATATGCCGAGTATGCCGATTCGCTCGGGATTCACGTTGGGTTGCACGGACAGAAAGTCGACAGCGGCCGAGAAGTCCTCGGTATTGATGTCGGGTGATGCCACTCGTCGCGGTTCACCCCCGCTTTCACCGGTGAATGACGGGTCGAAAGCTATGGTGATAAATCCGCGTTCGGCAAGCTCCCGGGCATAGAGTCCTGAACTTTGTTCTTTTACCGCTCCAAACGGGCCGCTGATGGCAATGGCGGGGAGCTTGCCTGCAGCGCCCTTGGGTGTGTACATGTCAGCGGCAAGGGTAATGCCGTATCTGTTGACAAATGTCACTTTGCGATGGTCGGTCATGTCGCTCTTCGGGAAGACTTTATCCCACTCCTGAGTCAGAGTAAGCAGCTCGCATGGCGCAATGGCTGTATTGGTATTCTTATTGTTCATATTTTGAGAGTTTGATACGAAATTTCCGGCGATAAAGAATGATGCAAGTAGTAAGAATCTGTTTATCATGAGTCTTTATTTTAACTGACTGCAAATTTCGCGACAAAATAGCCCGGATCTGTACCTCGATTCGGGTAATTCATACCAGTATTGCTGATGCTTAGAGCATACTATCGATAAAATGGTTACTTTTGCACTATGAAACTGGTGAAACTTGATTCGATAGATGCCTACAACAAACTTTATGGGTTGGAGACACGACACCCTTTGGTGACTGTGCTGGATCTTAAAGAGGCTACCCGTGTAGTGAACCATCTGCAGGTTGACTATGGCGTTTATGCTCTGTATCTGAAAAATGGCGTCGAATGTACTTTGAAATATGGCCGGCATACATATGATTATCAGGAGGGCACTGTGGTGAGCTTCTCTCCGGGCCGGATTATAGGTGTGGAGTCGGAAACCGACGTGTTGGCCCCGGATGTCGTAGGGCTGATGTTTCATCCCGATCTGTTTTATGGTACTCCGCTTGCCGCCAAGATTAAGAATTATAGCTTTTTTGACTATTCACAGCGAGAGGCCTTGCATCTGTCGTTGGATGAGCGGAAATTGTTTATCGAATGTCTTGACCGTATAAAGAATGAGATAGAGCATCCTGTCGATAATCACACTGCTGAGATTGTGGCCAGTCACATCCAGATGCTCCTTGATTATTTGTCACGTTTTTATGAGCGCCAGTTTATCACACGCCGTAAGGTCAATTCGGATGTATTGACAAAATTTGAAAAGGCGCTGAAAGAGTACTATGCCGACGGTCATGGCAAAGATGGAGTGCCTACTGTGAATTATTTTGCTGAGATAGTAAATCTGACACCCGGCTATTTCGGTGATCTGGTAAAGAAGGAAACCGGCAAAACCGCACAGGAACTGATATCACTCAGGATTATAGAATTTGCCAAACAGCAGCTTACTGCCACGGATGATGATATTAGTATCGTTGCATATGACCTTGGATTTCAGTATCCGCAACATTTCTCCAGAATGTTTAAGCGGGTTACCGGAATAAGTCCCACGCAGTTTCGCAAACAGATAAGCATCGGCTATAATTAGCCCACGTTCCCCAGCATTAACAGATGTTTTGGGGGAGGAACGTGGTATTATTAGACAAGCTATTAAACAATCTCTTATTTCTTAGACGGCAGTTTGGGCGTAATTGAGATGAAGAATTCAAAGTTTATCCCGGGCATCGGGTGCGACAGCACCGACAGGTAGTCTTCGTTGAAAAGATTGTTTACAGCGAGTTTCAATGACAGGTCGGCGGGACGGAATGAGAAACTTTTTTCAAGCGATATATTGTTCATGAAGTACTCCGGCAGGTGGCCGGTAAGAGTATATTCGTTGCTTGACATGGTGAATCGCCGCGAATAATATACCCACTTGTACAGAAAAGCCCAAGAGTGCCACGAGAGACGTCCTGTCAGCGAGGCCGAATGGCGTGGCACGTATGGAAGCTGCTTGCCTACGGAACGGTCGGCGTCTGACATTTTGTCTCCCTCGTTTATCGACGGAGTCCATGAGTATGACGCGTTGAGGTCTAAGTGCCAGTCTTTAATCGGCTGTATTCCGATATTTATCTTTGTCTCGATGCCATATGCGTGTACTTTCTTTACATTTCGGGGCGAGAAGAATCCCTTTGTCGTCGGGAGCCAGATTATCCAGTCGCTGATGTGACTGTCAAACCATGTCGCCCCTCCGTCAATGGAGAACACTCCGGGCTTTCCTGTGCTGAATGTGGCCCCGAGGTCGTAGCTGAATCCATGTTCGCTTTTCAGGTCGGGATTGCCGCCCGGCAGAAAGTACAGGTCGTTGAGGGTGGGAAAACGGTAGTTGCGCGATATGGAACCCTTCAGCATTATGTTGCCGGTGTGCGACACGATGCCGTCGATGAAGAATGCCGGTATTAGCGGTGCCCATGTGCTCCCATACATATCCTCGCGCATCACGGCTGACATGCCCAGGCGTTCGCACGGCTGCCATTTTGCCGATACCGCGCCTGAAAGTTCAATCCGGCCCTTGTCATATCCGATAATGGCGCGGTTGGCATCCTGGAGCTGTATGTTGCGGTCTTCGCTGCGCACGAATTGCTGGTGTGCCGACAGATTGGCTGTAAAATACCATTTGCGTGAGGGGGTATATTCACCTTCGGCCTGGGCGTAGAATGTGTTGATGTGGCTGCGCGAGCGCGTCATGGTGGTCCAGTTGTCATTGGCTGTCTCGCGGCGATAGTCATAGGCCATCCATGTGTGTATATACCCGCCTTTCACTCCTGTTTTCCAGGAGCTCCTGATGTGATTCCATGAGAGTATGCCGCGTATGGTCTGTTCGCGCTGACGGTTCTCGAAGTCTGACTCGCCGTAGTCGGTAGTCAGCAGTGGCAATTCACGATTTGAGCTTGTATACCATGCGTTCATGCCGAAATGGTCGCCGTGCAGGGTGTTGTAGTATACTTCCTGCAGCAGATGGAAATCCTTGAACGAGCCGTTGCGGTTGCGCTCTTTCGGATGATACTGGGATATGATATTGTGGTTGTCGTCGTATATGTTAAGTTTCTTGTCGTGATTGATGTATGTATAGTCGTTGGGCGACGAGGAGTATACGGCGCGTGTCGATACTTTCCATTTGTCACTGCCGTAAGTGACACGTGCGAATTCATCGAAAGTGCTGAACGAGCCTATGCCCTGCACGTATTGCAATCCGAGCCCGTCGTTGATGTCGGACGATGTGGCCAGTTTTACAAGGCCTCCCAGGCCGCCGCCTGTCTCGTTGACCGACGATGTGCCGTGGAGCAGTGATGCCCGGTCGATAAAAAACGACGGAATCGTAGAGAAATCGGTCATGCCCAACATAGGGCTGTTGATGCGCATTCCATTCCATGTCACCTGTGTGTGGCTTGGCGACGTGCCGCGGAATGCCACAGTCGACAGAGTGGCGCGTCCGTGGCTCTTGACGAAAATCGACGAATTAAATGTCAGCACATCGGCCATCGACAGTGCGATGTTCTCTTTCAGCATGGATGAGTCGAGCACGGTTTTCTGTATGCCGATATCTTTCATCGGCCGCTTGGCGGTATAGATTACTTCGCCGAGCCGATAGGTCTTTTGTGCTATGGCCGGTGTCGCAATCGATATGGCGGTAAGTAGGAGTAGTCCTTTGGAATTCATAAAGCAGAGTGGGGCGGATGTGTCAGGCATCGGTCAGATTGGTCGTGTGGATTGTTGAAGTCAGTTCCAGCAGAATGCGCCGGGATTTATGCCTGCGTAGAACTGGTCAATAAGAGAGCCGGCGGGGGTGTAGCGGTATATGATGCCTCTCTGCTGGTAATCAATCGCATCGGCCACATATATCTCTCCGTTGTCGGGATTCACGGTCAGACCGTAATATATCGTGCTTCGCTCTTCGATGAGAGGCGCTGCAGGGAGTGCGTCGGCATTGATTTCCATGCACCATATCCCTCCGTTTATCCATAGCAGCTTGTCGCGGTCGCCGTTTAGCTGAAGTTCCGACGGCGATTCGCCGAGGCGCATGGTGTAGCGCTTCTCTATGGCGAATGTCTCGGCGTCAATACGGCAGATTGTCGGAGCCTCGTATCCATAGGGGCTTCCGTCGTATCCGCCATCAGTGAGTACCCACAGCTTGTCGTTGCGGTCGATAGCGATTGATGAGGGCTGTATGCCCACAGTCAGTCTGTCGACAACACGGTCGGTCTCGGTGTCGATTTTTATAACACTGTTCTGGTAGCTCCAGCATGTGCAGTAGATATATTTCCCATATTGCACCATCTGCTCGGTCGACCCGTTGCCGGCCTCCATGCCGGGCACGGTGATATATCCTGTGATGGAATACGTTGTGGGGTCGATGATGAATATACGGTTATCCCATAGCTGGGTCACGTATGCTTTCGTGTCGCTTATGAAATGTATGTATCGTGCGGCGGTGAAGTCCTCGATGCGTCCGGTCTCTTTCAGTGTGCGTGTATCCACTGCGAATATTACGTGGGAATTGTCTACCACAATCCAGCCTTTGCCGTCGTGGATAGTCATGGACTGGGCCACATCGCCGAGCCTGTATCCGTTGGCACGGTAAAACAGCTCGTTTTCTACGGTATTGGTCGAGGGGTCATAGTAAGACAGTGTGGCATTTCCATACTGGTAGTTGCCTTCGTTGGTGATAAACAGGCCATGAGGTGGTATGGTGAATTCCTCTTCTTCACCATAATCCCATTTCATACACGAAGTGACAAGCATGCATTGGCATGCCGTAAATATATTGAGAAGACAGATAGATACTTTACGCATCGGCATAAGTGAGGATTATTGTTTTGCGAGAGAAAGGTCGATGAAACCGAAAATCTCGGTTGATACTTCGCCAAGCCCTCCGGCTTTGGAGTTGACACCTGTCTGTACCTTGATAAAATCGATATAGGCGAGTCGTGCCTGGCTTCCGTCGACATTCATGGCGTCGGATATGCGGAACCGGTTGCATTGCGGGCCATAAGAGAGGGATATATTGTCGCTGCCCATATTGTCGGCATATCCCCATCCGAAAGCACTGTTGTTCCATAGTCCGCTTGAGGTGTCTTGTGATGTGCGTGCTGCCAGGCATGTGCCTCTTAGGGTGTATGTATCCGATTTTATCCATGCCGGGTAGTAATAATCCTGTTTATGTACAAATCCGAGATAGTCGACAGTGCCGGAGTTGCCTTGGTTGTCGGTCCAGGATACAGCAAGGCCGGGAGCGTCAGGGCGCGAATATGTCACGGCGTAATCCTGTATTGTGCCCTCTTTCCCGGTTTCGCTTCCGCGCAGCTCATACCATGTGTCGTCAGGCTTCCCGTTGCCGTTGGTATCTTGCATCACGTATACGATGCCGGGCTCGTTGGAACCTCCTGTTCCGCTCGAAGTGTTGAAGTATGAATTGCCCATTATGGCAAAATCATAGTCACCGTCGCTCGACGGTATGCTGTGGTCGAATCCTACAACGATATATCCGCCAAATGCGCCAAGCGAGACAAACAGTCGTTCGGAAAGACGCTGCTCGGCCCATGCGGCTGCCGCTTCGGGAGTGAGCTCTCCTGCGATTGATTCAGTCATTGTCGACTCGTTGATAAACTGTCCCGGGGCCGGAGTCCATTCATACACATGGGTGCTCATTTCCGAGCTTGTCGGCAGAGACGGGCGGAAATTGCCTTCCGGAGTGTTGCCGCTCTCTCCGGATTGGATTATATCATCCTTGTTGCACGACATCAGCAAAGATGCTGATGCCGTGGCAATAAGGACATATGTCATTGGTCGTGTCATTTTACTATCTTGAGGCTTGAGTTGCCGGCTTTTATCACATATATTCCGGCTGAGAGCGATGAAATGTCGAATGAGCTGTTTTCGCTTGACATTACACACTGTCCGGCGGTGTTGTATACCGATGCAAAGGATGCGTTGCCGATGCTGACGGTCTTGTTGGCACGGTCATAGCTGATGTTGGCGTCGTTGGCATTGACGGTCGAGATGCCCGATGTCGACACAGGCTTTACCATAAGTTTGTCGAGACAGAAGTAGGTCGGAGTGTTGTCTCCCCATTGGCCTACGTCAGTGGTCTTGAGCGAGAAGTAGATCTGATTAACGATGCCGAGCGATGACAAGTCGACATATTTCCATCCTCTGTTTATGGTAAGGTCGCCATTGGTATACGATGCGAGCTCTGTATCCACAGTGCGTTCGCTTTCGTCGGGAGCGATGCCATGTATTGTAAGGGTAAATTTGTCACCGTTATGGAACGCGCGTGCATACGAGTCGCCATATTCGATACAGTAGTACGGATAGCTGTTGAGATTGACATAAACGCCTACGGCTTCATACGCTTTCCCGTCGTTGAAAGCCATGTCGGCAGGATGCTTTGCGAAAGCGCTGCTGGCGTATGCTACCATATAGGGCACCTCTGCGCTTACTACAGGCATATCGTTTTCATCGGTTTTCACTGTGCCGTCCTCGTTGAGCACGATACCGCCCTTGGCCATGTTGCTAAACTGAAACTTCAGGGTGTCGTCCTGGCGCACATTGTTGGCCGAGTTGGATGCGGTGAATCCCCACCAGGTATTGTAATCCCCCATAGAGTTGTGCACGAATGAGAAACACTGGCTGTCGATGCTTTCAGCATCGTCGTCGTATGTGCCTGTCCAGGCACCGTTTTCCGCATCAAAATTCAATGTTGTGGTGGCCTTTGTGAGGTCAAGAACTACGATGTCGGACTGGGCGTTCAACGTGAGCGCACCGGCAAGGGTGAAAATTGAGATAATGATTCTGTTCATATTAGTGATAATTAAGTAATAATGAATAATCCCGTTCATACATGCATACATACAATGCGATGACGGGATTCAGAATCATTCTCAGGGCCTGTTGTGGCCCTGATGTCAGGTTGTGAGATGCCCATAGTCCCGTAGGCAAGGATGTCTGCTGAATAAATGGCAGGTCTTCTGACTTATCCCGGTCGTTGTTGCGCCTTCTCGGCCTAAGAGGCCAATGGCGTTGTGCAACAGACTTTATATTTAGGACTTACAGCAGCGGGTACTGTTCCGGATTTGCACCGGATTCCCTATCCGAGAGCCTTGTGGCTTTATCGGATAGCTCCATCGGTCTTGACTCTTCAAGGGGAGCAGCCATTTTTCGTGTGCAAATTTAAGAATATTTTTTTATATGGGATAACAATGTATTGATTTTGTGATTACCTTTGCACCCGCATTACTAAAGATGTCTATGAGACCTATTCTTCAATTTGGAATTATTTTCGTATTTCTCGCTGTCGGCGAGTTCGTTGTGAAATGTACCGGTATTACCGTGCCGTCAAGTATCATAGGTATGCTGTTGCTTGCTCTGTCGTTGAAACTCGGTATAGTGCGCCTTGAGTGGGTCGACCGTATTTCTGCATTTCTTGTGCACAACCTCGGCTTTTTCTTTGTCCCTGCCGGAGTGGGGCTGATGAAGTGTCTTGGTCTGCTCGCTGACCAATGGATTCCGATTGTCGGAGCTTCTGTCGGCAGTACTGTAGTCATTATCGCCGTTACCGGATGGGTTCATCAGCTGGTGCGCCGCAGTATGTCAAGGCGTCAGCGTCGCAGTGTCGGTATATAATATAAAATAGGTGTATGGAATTTCTCACTAATAAATATTTTCTGATAGCGCTGACTTTTGGCTTTTATCTTGGCGGTCAGTTGTTGCAGCGTCGTACCGGAGTCAAGATACTCAATCCGATACTTATCGCTATAGCATGTCTGATAAGTTTCTTATGTTTCTTTGATATTGATTTCGAAACGTATCAGGCCGGAGGTGAATATATCGATTTCTGGCTCAAGCCGGCAGTAGTGGCGCTTGGTGTGCCGTTGTACAAGCAGCTCAGTGCCATCAGGAAGCAGCTCGTTCCGTTGCTTGTGTCAGAACTTGCAGGGTGCGTGGCCGGTATTGTGTCGGTGCTTCTGCTTGCACGGCTGTTCGGTGCCACACAGGAAGTGGCGATGTCGCTTGCTCCCAAAGCTGTCACTACACCTATTGCAATGGAGATTGCCTCGGCTATCGGAGGAATTCCTCCGCTTACAGCTGCGGTGGTGGTGTGTACAGGCATATTCGGAGGTATGGCCGGTTTCGGGATAGTAAGAATGAGTCGTATCAGCAGTCCTATTGCATCCGGACTGTCTATTGGCACGGCGGCTCATGCTGTCGGTACTTCGGCGGCAATGGAGCGTAGCGACCGCTATGGCGCGTTTTCTTCGCTTGGACTTACTCTGAACGGGCTTCTGACAGCCCTTCTCGCTCCGATGATAATACGCATGATGGGATACACGTTCTGATAATTGTCATTATAATTTATCATATCTCTTGCGGGGCTGTGGCCCTGTGGGAGATTTTTGCTAAATTTGCAGAGTAATAGCACAATGCGGAGTGGCATGTATGAGTGACGATATTCAGAATGCACTTCCGGAGGATTGCTGTAATCCAATAGAACCCATAGATTATCAAGATATAAATGGCCGAAAACAATCTGTTGTCACGTCTCGACGGCATAGAGGCGCGTTTCGAGGAGGTAAGCCTTCTCATTACCGACCCCTCGGTGATTGCCGACATGAAACGTTATGTAAAGCTCACAAAAGAATATAAGGACCTTGAACGCCTGACCAAGGCTACACGCGCCTATCGTACTGCACTCGACAATATCGCCGAGGCGCATGAGGTGTTGGCCTCGGAAAATGATGAGGAACTCCGTGCTATGGCTAAGGATGAGCTTGACGAGGCTACTGCCAGACTGCCGGAGATGGAGGAGGAGATTAAGCTACTTCTCGTTCCGGCTGACCCCGAGGACGGAAAGAATGCAATCGTGGAGATTCGCGGTGGTACCGGTGGCGATGAGGCTGCGATATTTGCCGGTGATTTATACAAGATGTATACCAAGTATTGCGAGTCGAAAGGCTGGCAATGTGCGGTGAGCAGTTTCAGTGAGGGAGCTGCAGGCGGCTTCAAAGAGATTGTGTTCTCAGTGACAGGCGAGGGCGTCTACGGAATTCTTAAATATGAATCCGGAGTCCATCGCGTACAGCGTGTACCGGCTACGGAGACTCAGGGACGTGTACATACCTCTGCGGCTACAGTAGCTGTACTCCCCGAGGCGGAGGAATTTGATATTGAAATCAATGAGGGTGAAATCAAATGGGACACATTCCGCTCGGGAGGTGCCGGAGGTCAGAATGTAAACAAGGTTGAGTCGGGAGTGCGTCTGCGCTACATGTGGCGCAATCCTAACACCGGAGTCACGGAAGAGATTCTTATAGAATGTACCGAGACTCGCGACCAGCCAAAGAATAAAGAGCGTGCTCTCAGCCGACTGCGCACGTTTATCTACGACAAAGAGCATCAGAAATATCTCGACGATATAGCCTCGCGACGCAAGACAATGGTGTCGACCGGCGACCGTTCGGCCAAGATACGTACCTACAACTATCCGCAGGGACGTATTACAGACCATCGCATCAACTATACCATATATAATCTCTCCGCGTTTATGGACGGTGATATACAGGACTGCATCGACCACCTGATAGTTGCGGAAAACGCAGAGAAACTCAAAGCCAGCGAACTTTAGGGCCCGTAGGCATGTGTCTCGATATGCTGCCTACTGTGCGTGAAAAAGAACGAATGCACGTGACACAAAATTAAAATCAAGATAATGAAACGCGAAAATTTAATCGAAAACATCAAGAGCAAGGGCTCCTTTTTATGCGTAGGGCTTGACCCGGATATTAAGAAAATCCCGGAGCATCTGCTTCGCGAGGAGAATCCGCTTCTTGCATTCTGCAAGGCAATTGTCGATGCTACCGCTCCTTATTGCGTTGCTTTCAAGCCCAATTTGGCCTTCTTTGAAAGCATGGGTGTGGAAGGCTGGCTGGCTCTGGAGGATACGGTAAGGTATATTAAAGAGAATTATCCCGATCAGTTTGTGATAGCCGATGCCAAGCGCGGCGATATCGGCAATACGTCTAAACTGTATGCACGCGGTGTATTCGAGCATCTTCAGGCCGATGCTGTGACAGTGGCTCCCTATATGGGCGAGGACAGTGTTACCCCTTTCCTCGGTTATCCCGGCAAATGGGTGGTACTTCTGGCACTTACATCCAACAAGGGTAGCCATGACTTTCAGTTCATTCAGGACAGCGAAGGACATCGCCTGTTTGAAAACGTGATACTCGCTTCACAGAAATGGGCTTCTTCCGACGAACTGATGTATGTGGTCGGCGCTACACAGGGCAAGATGTTTGAAGATATACGTGCGGTTGCTCCCGACAATTTCCTTCTTGTGCCCGGAGTCGGTGCGCAGGGCGGCAGTCTGGAAGAGGTCGTAAAATACGGTATGACCAAAGACTGCGGACTGCTTGTGAACTCATCAAGAGGCATTATCTATGCATCTACCGGAGCTGACTTCGCCGAGGCTGCCGGACACGAAGCAGCAAAACTCCGCGACCAGATGGCCGGCCTCCTCAAGGAATATGGCGTAATAGACTGATAGCCCTGAATATGCTTGTCTGTTAACCATATTTACATAATTATAAGTGTAAGTGTCAAAAATTTCAATTATCTTTGCCGATACAATACTGTGATTTTTACTTAACCAAATAATATAATAATGGCAACTATCGACAATTACAATTTCAACGGCAAGAAGGCTATCGTTCGCGTGGACTTCAATGTGCCTCTGGACGAAAACGGCAATATTACCGACGACACCCGTATCCGCGGTGCGCTTCCTACCCTTAAGAAAATTCTTAACGACGGAGGCAGCCTCATCATAATGTCGCATATGGGCAAACCTAAAGGCAAGGTGAACCCCAAATTCTCCCTGTCGCAGATTAAGGATGCCGTAGCAAAGGCTCTTGGCACTGATGTCAAGTTTGCTCCTGACTGCGCCAACGCTGCAGAGGCTGCTGCAAGCCTCAAGCCCGGTGAAGTCCTTCTGCTTGAAAACCTCCGCTTCTATCCCGAAGAAGAGGGCAAGCCCGTCGGCATCGACAAGGCTGACCCCGCTTATGAGGATGCCAAGAAGGAGATGAAGGCCCGTCAGAAAGAATTTGCCAAGACTCTTGCAAGCTATGCCGACGTATATGTAAACGATGCCTTCGGCACCGCTCACCGCAAGCATGCCTCTACAGCTGTTATCGCTGACTATTTCAGCGCTGACGACAAGATGCTCGGCTACCTCATGGAGAAAGAAGTAAAGGCTGTTGACAATATCCTCAGCGATATCAAACGTCCTTTCACCGCTATCATGGGTGGTTCAAAGGTATCTACCAAAATCGGTATTATCGAGAATCTTATGGACAAGGTCGACAACCTTATCCTCTGCGGCGGCATGACATATACCTTTGCCAAGGCTCAGGGCGGTAAGATCGGCCAGTCTATCGTAGAGGATGACAAGCTCGACCTTGCTCTTGATATCATCAAGAAAGCCAAAGAGAAAGGCGTCAACCTCATTCTTGGTACCGATTGCGTTGCCGCTGACGCATTCAGCAATGATGCCAATACAATGATATGCCCCAGCAACGACATACCCGACGGATGGGAAGGTCTTGACGCAGGTCCTGAGACTCGCAAGAGATTTGCTGACGCAATCGAGCCCTCTAAGACTATCCTTTGGAACGGCCCTGCCGGTGTATTCGAGTTCGACAACTTTACTGCCGGTTCGCGTGCGATAGCCGATGCTATTGTAAAGGCTACTGAAAACGGCGCATTCTCTCTCGTTGGCGGTGGCGACTCTGTGGCTTGTGTCAACAAGTTCGGTCTGGCCGACCAGGTTAGCTATGTATCTACCGGCGGTGGCGCTCTCCTTGAGGCTATCGAGGGTAAGGTACTTCCCGGCGTAGCCGCTATCAAGGGCTAATAGCCGTAAGGTATATAGACGAATATCAGGTGGCATCGGGCTGTTTGTCCGGTGCCACTATTGTAATACTCCACGTAAATCGGATTGCATATGCCTGATTTACTTGGCTATGCATGCTTTAGATATGGAAATATTTGACGACGAACGTTTCTGGGCCTGGGTGGAAGCTCACAATAACGATGACCCCGCTAAATTGCGCCTTGCATGGCATGGGCGCGAGCCGTGGATTGACGATGCGGTAAGGCAGATAGAATGCCGGCGGAAATATCGTCGGAAACTTCAGTATGAAATATCATACGACAGGTTCTATTTCCCGACTTCACTTTCCGGAGAACAGTCGACAGGCGATGAACTGGCCCGTATACATGCGGCGATGATTCCTTCCGGTGCTCACACGATTGTCGATCTTACTTCCGGACTCGGAGTTGATGCTATGACGATAGCCCGAGCTACAGGTGTCCATGTTGTTGCGGTAGAGCGTGATTCTGTAGTCTTTGCGGCCTTGAGACATAATGCGGGTGTTGTCGGGGCTGATGTCGAGACAATATGCGCCGACTGTCGCGATTATCTTGAAAGTGTGCCTGACGGCAGATTTGATATTGATATCGCGTTCATTGATCCTGCCCGTAGGGACGCTGATGGAGGACGTGTATTTGGTATCCGTGATTGTGAACCGGACATCCTGACTATGTTGCCGTTGCTGAGGCGGAAAGTGAGGACGCTTATAGTCAAGCTGTCGCCTATGCTTGACGTGACCCGGACTTTACGTGATTTGCCGGGCACGACTGACTTGTGGTCGCTCGGGTCATCCACAGAATGCAAGGAGATTGTAGCATGTTGCGACTTGCAGGCCGACATTAGTAGTGACTATGAACCGGACATTCATGCCGTTACGCCTAATGGTGAGATAAGTTTCAGACTTGGAGAGGAGGCATGCGCAGAGTCCAAGTATGGTACACCCATGGCCGGCGGATGGCTATATGAGCCATGGCCGGCAGTGATGAAAGTCGCTCCATGGCGTTTGCTGTCATCACGGTATGGTATGGTGCAGCTTCACCCCAACACCCACTTGTATTATTCCCCCGGGCCTGTGTCTGATTTTCCCGGGGAGGGCAGACGCATACTTGAGGTACTCCCGTTTGCATCGTCAGTGCTCAAGCAATTGCCACGTCGCTATTCCCGTATGCAGGTTGCTGCCCGAAACTTTCCTATGGCTGCAAATGTGCTCTCGCGCAAGCTCCGGGCTAAAGAGGGTTATGGCGCTCCACGCCTTATGGCTGCTACCGTTGTGCCCGACACGCCTGTGCTTATAGTGCTTGAAGGGCAGTAGCGAGTATATGCATCGTCATTTGCATCGGTTTTAAATGGAGCGTGTAAATGCTTGTGTTTTAGTTTGATATGATACGATTTGCGCAGATGGGTTATTTTTCGTAATTTTGCAGCCCGTAAACAGATTAGAAGTATAATTCAAATTTATTATGAGTTACAATCTACTAAAAGGAAAGCGCGGTATTATCTTCGGCGCACTCAATGATATGAGTATCGCATGGAAGGTGGCCGAGCGTGCCGTAGAAGAGGGCGCTACAATTACGCTTTCCAACACACCCGTTGCTGTCAGAATGGGTGATGTAAGCAAACTCGGTGAGAAACTTGGAGCCGAGGTTATACCTGCTGACGCAACCAACGTCGATGATCTTGAAATGGTTTTCCAGCGTTCGATGGATGTACTTGGCGGTAAGATAGACTTCGTGCTGCACTCCATTGGTATGTCGCCCAACGTGCGTAAAAAGCGTCTCTACGATGATATCGACTACGATTTGCTCAATAAGACTCTGGATATATCGGCAGTATCGTTTCATAAGATGATACAGGCCGCCAAGAAACTTGACGCAATCGCCGACTATGGCAGTATTCTTGCATTAAGCTATATCGCTGCACAGCGTACTATGTTCGGATACAATGATATGGCTGATGCCAAAGCCCTTCTTGAGTCGATTGCCCGTAGTTTCGGATACATCTATGGCCGTGAGAAGCATGTACGTATCAACACAATCTCTCAGTCGCCTACACAGACTACTGCCGGAAGTGGTGTGAAGGGTATGTCGTCGCTCATGGATTTCGCCAACCGTATGTCGCCTCTGGGCAATGCGGATGCCGACGAGTGTGCCAACTACTGTATCGTTATGTTCAGTGACCTTACTCGCAAGGTTACTATGCAGAACCTCTTCCATGACGGCGGATTCTCGTCAATGGGTATGAGTCTCCGTGCTATGGACCAGTACGAAAAGAGTTTCGATCTCTACCGTAATCCCGACGGAACTATCCAGTACGGTTGATATTGGTATTCTTACAAAATAATTATGGCGGCTATCGTATTGAAGATTGCCGCCATTTTTTATTGTGGTGGAGTGTCTGTCGGATTATAATGTCAGATGATGTCCAGTCCGGACAGGAATATAAGCAGTATGGCTGTTGGAGCAAGATATCTCAGACAGAATGTAATTCCGATAAGAAGCGGACGCGGTATGCGCCCGGAGCCGCCCAACTGGTTGCGTATGAGATTGCGGTCTACAATCCATCCCACAAATATTGATATCAGCATGCCTCCCAGCGGAAGCAGAATGTTGCTTGACAGATAGTCAAAGAGGTTGAACACGGTGAGACCGGCGATGGTGAAGTCTGACAGGCTCCCGAACGACAATGCGCACAGTGTGCCGAGTCCCATGGCTATTGCAGTATTTATGAGAGTTGCACGCCGGCGTGACATCTTTGTCTGTTCACAGAAAAATGCAATGCATATTTCACTCATTGAAATAGTTGAGGTGAGAGAAGCGAGAAAGAGGAGGAAGAAGAAAAGGATAGCCCATATCGCACCGCCGGGCATCTGATGGAATATTGCCGGCAGTACTTCGAACACGAGTTTGGGCCCGGCAGCCGGTTCGCACCCATAGGTGAATACCGCAGGGAATATTATGATTCCGGCAAGTATTGCCACAATGGTGTCGAGTGATGCTGTCGTTACCGCGCTTTTAACAAGAGGAGTCGAGTCGGAAAAGTAGCTTGAGTATGTCATGAGTGTGCCGAGCCCCAGCGAGAGTGAGAAGAATGCCTGGCCGAGCGCGCCTATAAGCGTGGAAGAGTCGACTTTGGAAAAGTCCGGTTTGAAAAGAAACTGAAGTCCCTCCGAAGCCTGCGGCAGCGTAAGAGAGTTTATGCAGAATATAATCAGTATCACAAACAGTACGGGCATTAGCACATTGGAGGCCTTTTCGATACCGCCCCGTACTCCGCGCAGTAGTATTACCGCGTTGACTGCCAGAAATATCAGAGTCCACATTACTGAGCGAGGGCCTGCGGCAAAGGTGTCAAATGCGGCGTGAAGATTGTTGGTGCCGGAATTGGCGTCAAGCGTGCCTGTGATGGATTGCCAAAGGTATTCCAGTGTCCATCCTGCCACTACGGAGTAGAACGATAGAATAAGAATGCTTGCAAGGATGCCCATATAGCCTACCCACGACCAGCAACGGCATGAATGAAGCGTCCGGAACGCACCGAAAATATTGCGGCGTGTACCGCGCCCCATTATGAATTCTGCACATATCACAGGTACTCCAATCAGGAATATGAAGCCTATGTATATAAGCAGGAATGCCCCTCCGCCATGAGCTCCTGCCTCGTATGGGAAACGCCAGATATTGCCAAGGCCAACGGCTGAGCCGACGGTAGTGGCGATTACCCCCAGGCGTGTGCCGAATTGTGCACGTTGTGTCGACATATCAGAAGAATGCTCCTAAAAGTATTATGGAAATGATGACAGGGGCCACGTAGCGAATGATGCACATAATCACCGGATAAGTGCGTGAGCCGATAGTGCCGTGGTTGGTGAGTTCGCGTCGAAGATATCCTTTCGGTGCAAACCATCCGATATATATGCATGTGATAATGCTTGCAACCGGTAGCATGACATTCGTCGCCACTGTATCAAGCAGGCTGAATATATTCATGCCTCCGATTTTAATCCAGGATAGAGACCCCTGGGACAGCGAGCATATGGTGCTGAGGATAAACAGCGGTAGTATTACAGTGAGGCATGCTGACGTGCGCCGCATACGGAATCGGTCCTGCATGAATGCAATTGATACCTCGGCGAGTGATATTGTAGAAGTGAGCGCGGCCACCATGAGGAGCAGGAAGAAGAGTGATGACCATAATTGTGTCAGAGGCATCTGCGCAAATACCTCGGGAAGGGTCACGAAGACAAGTGTGGCCCCCTCAAGCCCTTCGCTGTCAAGCCCGAACGACTTCACTGCCGGAAATATTATCATGCCCATCATTACGGCTACGAGCATATCGAGCAGAGACACGGTAACTGCAGTGCGGGTCAGGCGTGTATCCTTGGGAAAATAGCTTGAGTAGGTAATTAGGATGCCCATGCCGAGCGATAAAGAGAAAAACGCCTGCCCTAATGCGTTTATTACTACTGATGCATTTATCTTGCTGAAATCGGGATGTAAGAAGAACTCCAGGCCTTCTGATGCCTTGGGGAATGAAAGTGCCACACAGGCAAATGCCAGCAACAGGATGAAAAGCACCGGCATAAGCACATTGGATATTTTTTCGATACCTTTCTGGACGCCCATAAGCAGTATGCCGAGGTTTATGGCAAGCATTATGTAGGTCATTATAAGCGGGCGTATATCCTGGAGGATATATTCCTCCATTTTTGTCTTGAACTGTATGTCGAGAGCGTCAAGACCGGTGTGGCTCACAGATTCGGCTACCGGGCTGTACAATGCGCCTGTTATCGACTGCCACATATATTCAAGTGTCCATCCGGCAACTACCATGTAGAAAGAGAGGATGAGGTAGCTCGCAAGAATGGCGATGGCGCCTCCTATCCACCAGCGTGAACGAGGAGCAAGACTTTTGAACACACCTACGGCATCGCTTCTCTGCCCGCGTCCGAGTGAGAATTCGGCAAGCATGACCGGTATGCCAAGAAGAAACACACATACGATATATAAGAGTAGAAACGCAGCACCTCCATTGGCTTGCGCCTCGGCCGGAAAACGCCATACATTGCCGAGTCCCACGGCAGAGCCTACAGTTGCGGCAATTAGTCCAATCTTACTTCCAAATTGAGCCTTTGCGGCCATAACAGAATCTTAGATAAAGTTAGTATATCGGTTAAATCGGTCGCAAAGATAATGAATATATGATGAATGATAGAGTTTTTGGATGTTAAAATGTGTATCTGTAACTTTATGAGTGTATAAAAATACCGATGTATCTCTGAGATACATCGGTAGAAGTTATCCGATAGAATCGGGATATCAGAATTCGTAGTCAACGCATGCACGCTGGTCCTTATGGCCGGCAAGAAGCGATGCCGCGGCGACGTGCGCCGGATGCCGGGCGTATACATCCACATCGGCCATTGTGGGAACGACAGCTGTCAGTACCACGTCCCATTGTTCGGCCGGGTTCTGATTTATACCGACTTCCATGCTTTCGAGTACATCAATCTGAGACGGGAGGGCGAGTAGCGCTTCTTTGAATTTTGTCGCTACCTCGAGGCGCTCTTCCGGAGTGCCAGTGAGTTTGAACGTTACTATATGCTTTACCATTGTTTGTTAAGTAAGTAGTAAGAAAATCGATTATTTCGCATAGAGCCGTTCGCGGGATGCGGCTACACGTTCATCGGTGATGTAGTCATCATAGTCCATCATCTTGTCGATAATGCCGTTGGGAGTGAGCTCGATGATGCGGTTGGCTACAGTCTGGATGAACTCGTGGTCGTGTGATGCAAAGAGAACATTACCCTTGAATGACTGTAAGGTGTTATTGAATGCCTGGATTGACTCGAGGTCGAGGTGGTTGGTGGGCGAGTCAAGAATAAGAGTATTGGCGTCAGTCATCATCATGCGGGCAATCATACAGCGCATCTTCTCGCCACCGGAGAGTACCGACGCTTTCTTCAGCACTTCTTCGCCGGAGAAGAGCATTTTGCCGAGGAAGCCTTTGAGGTATATCTCGCTGGAATCGTTGCTCCACTGACAAAGCCAGTCGACAAGATTGAGGTCGGTATTGAAGAATTCCGAGTTGTCAAGTGGCAGATAGGCTGTGGTGATAGTCTGTCCCCAGTCGTAGGTGCCGGCATCAGCCTTGCGGTTACCGTTGATTATCTCAAACAGGGCAGTCATCGCACGCGGGTCGCGACTGAGGAATACAACCTTGTCATCTTTCTCAACCTGGAAATTCACATCCTTGAACAGAAGTTCGCCATCGACTGAGGCTGTAAGACCATGTACCTCGAGGATTTTGTTGCCCGGCTCGCGTGAAGGGGTGAAGATGATACCCGGATATCGGCGTGACGATGGCTGGATTTCCTCGATATTGAGTTTTTCGAGCATCTTCTTGCGCGAAGTTGTCTGCTTTGACTTTGCCACATTGGCAGAGAATCGCTGGATGAACTCAAGGAGTTCCTTGCGCTTCTCTTCAGCTTTCTTGTTTTGCTGTTGCTGCTGACGGAGTGCCAGCTGCGAAGATTCATACCAGAAGCTGTAGTTGCCGGCAAACAGTGTCACCTTGTTGTAGTCGATATCAAGAGTGTGGGTGCATACCGAGTCGAGGAAGTGTCGGTCGTGGGACACTACAAGCACGGTGTTCTCGAATTTTGACAGGTAATCCTCAAGCCATGCCACAGTGTCGAGGTCGAGGTCGTTGGTCGGCTCGTCGAGGAGCAGGTTGTCCGGATTGCCGAAAAGAGCCTTTGCGAGGAGCACACGCACTTTTTCATTACCGCTGAGGTCTTTCATCAGCATATAATGTTTGTCTTCTTTTATGCCCAGACCGCTCAGCAGTGCGGCTGCGTCGCTTTCGGCATTCCATCCCTCAAGTTCGGCAAACTTTTCCTCAAGTTCGGCCGCTCTTACACCGTCCTCATCTGTAAAGTCGGCCTTTGCATATATGGCATCCTTTTCCTTGATGATATCCCAAAGCACGGTATGGCCCTGAAGTACGGTATCCATAACGGTAAATTCGTCAAATTTGAAGTGGTCCTGTTCGAGTACCGACATGCGTTCTCCGGGGCCTTGGGTCACGTTGCCATGAGTAGGAGTTAGCTCATCGCTGAGAATGCGCATAAGAGTAGACTTTCCTGCACCGTTAGCACCGATGATGCCATAGCAGTTGCCGGGGTGAACTTCAGGTTAACATCCTGGAATAAAACGCGTTTGCCAAACTGTTGGCCGAGATTGTTTACCGCTATCATATGATGATGGTTGTCTTTATATATATCTGCTTGAAAATTCGGGTGCAAAGGTACGCATAATTTCCCGAAAATCATATATTTTTGGACAATCGGCTTCTGAAATACCATCATATTGCCCGTCTATTGCTAATGGCTTTGATATTTTTGCTAAAATGTGTTTTATGCTGTGAATTGCTCTGAATAAATGCTATATTTGCAGTGGAAATGTTATGTATTACATTTAAAATATATCAATATGGATAAACATTTACTTGCACTATGTACATTCGCTTTTGCCGGTTTGATACCTGTTTCAGCAGAGGAATGGAACTCAATCGGGCAGGGTGTCTATTATGAGGATCTTATGCCCGCACTTGATCCCGCTATCGAAGCAGGGCAGCATTGGGCTGTCGACATTGAGGAGAGTGCCGATGTAAAGGGCCTTTATCGGTTCATCCCTTATCACAGATATTCGCCTATTGCGGAATATCTTGAGGGGCCGGATAATACTTAGAGCTTGTTTAATAATAAATGTTGCCGACAGGGTCGTATAGCTTGAGGCGATTTGAATTACCTTCTGTCGGTCATTCGCCGGCATATTTCCGCCCGTTCTTCGGTCGTTATGGAACCCCATAACTCCCTCATCACAAGCGAAAATATGCTCGCCGACTGACCGCCTTGACGGTAACATTTATTATTAAACAAGCTCTAAATCGCCGTGTTGGAGTCAACACGGCGATTTTGTTTCAAGATAATCGTTCGTTTTCAGATATCGCGGACGGCACGGACCGACATGCCCTGGGAGCGTTTGTCCTTGTTGACTTTAAATGTGCGCTTTCCGTTTATTATAAACATGTATTGTCCGTATAGAGTAGGATAAAGCGATAGGTCAGAAGCCGCCTTGCCTTTTGTGCCGAACCACATGCCTCCATATGCATTGGCTTGCTGAAAATCACATCCTCCGGAAGCATATGCACGTGTCCCACATGCTGGGAACCATTGTCCGTCCTGTATCGCACCCATATTGGTATTATCCCATGTCATGGACGCGAATTTCATCCAGTCATATGGCGTGACGCCGGATGCATCGCTTACCGGAACTTTCCATCCCGGAGGGCAGGGGTCGTAGATTGATTTCTTTCCGCTCTCGCCTCCCCAGAGATCGTCGTCGCTTGGGTCGGTCCAATCGCCGGTAACCGGGTCGTTTATTACGATTTCCTCTCCATACTCGTCCATTTCTCCGGTATGAGTGTATGTCATGGCATAAAACGTCATTGGATTGGCAATGGATTTGGCGATTGTTCCGTGGTATTCGGCTAATGATAGGAGGGTAGGAAGTATGTTCCCCTCGATGTCAAACAATGGAGTCTCACCATCCATGCCGTTGATGTAATTATAGTTTTCATCCATCTGGGTAGGACCGTTGGGTGCCGGAAACGGGTCCTTGCGTCCCCACTGATATACCATGCCGTGCGTGCGGAATCCATCGGCAGGGGTGGCGCTCATGGCGCCGAGATTACGGTCCATAAATGTCCATGTCGTGCCCGATGATGCTGCCGGTGTGGTGTATGCCGAGGCATCAGGGTCGTAGTCGGTAATCCACAGGTGCCAGCTCCATAATGTATTTCCATCGGCATCTGTGGCGGCGATGACTGCGTTGCCGCTGAGTTCTCCGGTCCATACGATAGCCATTCTTTGTCCGGGGGCATACTTTACGTCTTTAATCAGTCCGTTATTATCTGTCCAGAGCAGACGGCATCCTGTCACCGCACCTGTAGACTCAGTCGTGGAATTGCCTTTGAAGGCTGTGCTGAAAGCTACGGTTGTGCCAGGCTTTACAATGTAGCAGTTAGCGGTTTCGTTGGCCGATAAGTCGACTGCATTATCCGGAACTGTTGTCTCAGTAGGATCAATAATGAAGGTAGTGTCATCATTCTCATCGCGACAAGCTGTAAAAGACAGATAGAATGCCGTAGCGACAAATAGTGTGCAAAATCTTGTGAATTTCATTCTTTTGTTAATAATTATGTGAGTAGTTTGTCAAAATTAAACAAAAGAATCTGTCGGTGCAACTATTTGCTGTTAATTGTCGGCTTCTTGTCGTCCATTTTTCTGTCGAGCCATGAAAATATGGTGCGGTATGTGGCCTCGCGTATGCCTGGAGCCGAGCGCACAAGGTCGTGAGTACCGCCTTTGACTGTCGCCTCTGTGACATCGGGGCCAAGACGGCGTCCGTAGTGTGATATGTCGTCGACATCCAGCACTGTGTCGGAACTGTCGCGCAGTGAGGCGCTGTCTCCATTGCGGTATGTGCGGTCGCTGTGCATCAGAAGTATGGGGACACGTATGTCTGAGTGATTCTGAACGGCATCGTGGGCGCTGTCAACTGCGCGTATCCATCCGGCATTTATGGCAGGCCATTCGACCGGTTTCCAGTCATTGTCGATAGTCCAGGTGTCATCCTCGGTTCGTGTGGAGCCGGTAGGGGCATAGGCCGCACTTTTGCCCGGCATCGCAGTAAGTCGAGGCCACCATCGTCCGATGCATTGCATTGCCGGGATGAGCACTTTCTCCTGGACTTTACTCTGATTCCAGTCGAGAAACGGACTGTTGAGCACCAGTGCGCGTATGGCCGTGTCGGGATGTTCGTTCATGTAGAGCGAAGTGGTAAGGCCGCCGGTCGAGTGCCCCATCAGCACGATTGAGTCGATGCCATGTCGCTTCATGTCGATTATTGCCGAGTCGATATCGGGAAAATATTCACGCATGTCGCGGATGTCGAAGCGCGGGTCGCCCGGACGAAGTGAGCGTCCGTAGCGACGAAGGTCGACGGCGTAAAAATTATAGCATGAGTCGGCGAAACGTCGTCCCATGTCATCCTGCAGGAAGTAGTCGTTATAGCCATGTATATATAATACTCCGCGTCTTGAACCGTGGCATTTGGCAAGTTTGCGTATGATGGTTGACCGTACGGCTCCGTCGTAGTCAGTGCCTTGGTCGACTGTCCTGGTTTCGTAATCGGGAAACAGTGTGTCAGGTTGCCATCCGGAAGCGAATGCCGAGGAGCATACGGCCAACGCTATGGGTATAATGTGGTGAAGTTTCATAAATATACTAAAAAGAGCATAGCTCATTACTGATATAATGAACTATGCCCCGATATTGTTTTGCAGAAATCCTTTTGGAACTGTTTAAAATTCATATTACTATGCTTTTGAGAGTCTTGTCGGGGTCTTTTCGCTTATTCTTCGGTCATGTAGCTACGGCTACACTCCCTCATCACAAGCAAAAATACATCTGACAATCCTTCTCAAAATCGGTATCATATAAATTTAAACAGTTTCTTAGAGTGAGAGGATTTCCTTGATTTTCTCATAGGCCGAGGTGATACCGTCCTTGTTCTTGCCTCCTGCCTGGGCAAATCCGGGCTGACCGCCACCGCCTCCTTGTATCTGCTTTGCGGCTTCGCGTACAGTGGCTGATGCATTGAATCCGTCCTTTACAAGGTCGTCTGTAATCATTACAGTGAGGAGCGGCTTGCCTGAAGGGTCTACGGTGGTGCCGATAAATACTGTGTGTTCCGGCGATTTGGCGCGTACGGCGAATGCCACCCCCTTGGCTACTTCCGGCAGACGGATTCCTGTCAGTTCTACGACTTTAGTGCCGTTGATGATACGTGCTGACGATAACAGCTTGTCGGTGAGATTGTTGATGCGTTCGGTGAAGTATTCCTCAGCCTGGCGGCGGAGTTCGGCATTCTCATCGATAGACTTGCGGAGAGTCTGGATAAGGTTGGGCGCATTGTTGAACATGGCCGAAATCTCCTTCATCGTGTTGTTGACGTTGTTGATTGCTTCCTCAACGCGTTCGCCTGTGATTGCCTCGATACGGCGTATGCCTGCGGCGATGCTGCTTTCGGAGATGATTTTAATCATTCCGATATTGCCGGTATTCTCTACGTGTGTGCCACCACAGAGTTCGATAGATGACCCATAGCGGATTACACGCACTTCGTCGCCATATTTTTCGCCGAAAAGGGCCATCGCTCCCATTTCGCGTGCCTTGTCGATGGGCACACAACGATGTTCGTCGCGTGGAATTGCGCGTCGCACTGCTTTGTTGGCAAGTTTCTCGACTTTCTCGATTTCCTCGGGGGTGAGTTTCTGGAAGTGGGAGAAGTCAAAGCGCAATACTTTGGGCGATACGTACGAGCCGCGCTGCTCTACGTGTGAGCCGAGCACTTCGCGCAGAGCTTCGTGTAGCAGGTGGGTTGCGGTATGGTTGCATGACGTGGCCTGACGGGCTTCTTCGTCGACAATAAGTCGGACAGCTGATTGTATATAGTTCTCTGTGGTCAGTTCCTTGGTGAGATGCACTGTAACGCCGTTCTCGCGTTTTGTGTCAAATATGTCGATAGTCTCACCGTCAAGGTATTTCATTACACCGCGGTCGCCAACCTGTCCGCCCATTTCTCCATAAAATGGGGTGCGGTCGAATATAATTTGGTAATACTCCTTGTTTTTCTGTGTGATTTTGCGATATCGCAGGATGTATGCATCAATGTCGGTGCAGTCATATCCCACGAATTGCTGTTCGCCTTCGTTTACAATTACCCAGTCGCCGGTCTCGACAGCGGCTGCGTTGCGGGCACGCGCTTTCTGCGCGGCCATCTCGGTGTCGAATCCCGAGTGGTCGAGTGTCATGTCGTTTTCCTTGAGGATGAGCTCTGTAAGGTCGAGAGGGAATCCGTAGGTGTCATATAGCTGGAATGCCTCCTTGCCGGAAATCTCAGTCGAGCCTTTTGCCCTGGCCTGTTCGATGGCGTTGTCGAGCAGACGGATGCCATTTTCGAGAGTACGGAGGAATGCATCCTCTTCTTCCTTGATGACACGCATTATGAGTTCGCGCTGTTTGGGCAGCTCGGGATATGCCTCGCCCATGCTTTCGATAAGTGTATCGACAAGACGGTACATGAACGCCTGTTTCTGTCCGAGGAATGTGTAGGCGTAGCGTACGGCACGGCGCAAGATGCGGCGTATCACATAACCGGCTTTGGCGTTGCCAGGCAACTGGGAGTCGGCGATGGAGAATGCGATTGTGCGCACGTGGTCGGCGATTACACGCATGGCTATGTCGACTTTTGCGTCTTTGCCGTATTCCATTCCTGCGAGTTGGCCGATTTTGTCAATCAGGGGAGTGAATACGTCGGTGTCGTAGTTGCTTTTTTTCCCTTGGAGGGCCATGCATAGACGTTCGAATCCCATGCCGGTATCAATTACTTTCGCCGGCAGAGGCTCGAGTGTGCCGTCGGCCTTGCGGTTGTACTGCATGAATACGAGATTCCAGATTTCGATTACCTGGGGATGGTCATGGTTTACAAGGTCGCGGCCGGGTATTGCGGCTTTCTCTTCGTCGGAGCGGAGATCGATATGAATTTCCGAACATGGGCCGCACGGGCCTGTGTCGCCCATCTCCCAAAAGTTGTCATGCTTGTTGCCATTGATGATATGGTCGGCAGGCAGATGCTTTTCCCAATATGAGGCGGCTTCGTCGTCGCGGCTAAGTCCTTCTTCGGCAGAACCCTCGAATACGGTTGCGTAGAGGTTGGCGGGGTCAAGACCAAGTACATCCACAAGATATTCCCATGCCCAGTCGATGGCTTCTTTCTTGAAGTAGTCGCCGAACGACCAGTTGCCGAGCATTTCAAACATGGTATGGTGGTATGTGTCCATTCCTACCTCCTCAAGGTCGTTGTGCTTGCCGCTAACTCTCAGACACTTCTGCGAGTCGGCCACACGTGTGTGCTTGGCGGCTTTGTTGCCGAGTATGATGTCCTTGAACTGGTTCATTCCGGCATTGGTGAACATAAGGGTGGGATCATCCTTGATGACCATAGGAGCGGAAGGAACAATTGTGTGTCCCTTGCTTCTGAAAAAGTCTTTGTAAGACTCGCGTATCTCTTTGGCGGTAAGCATCTTTATGTGGTATGTTTTAATTTGTTTGCACATGTGTGGGTCAATGGCACGGGAGAGATTTCGCCATAATAGAGTGCAAAATTAGTGGATTATTGTTATTTTTGCAAAATAACTTTGAGTTATCGCAGGCAGTACCCGATGAGTAAAAAAGTATATTACCGCTATAATCCGGCCACTGATGGCTACGAACGTGTATATCCTACTCGCGCACAAGAGCTGTGGGGGAAGGCGAGGCATGTTCTTTTTGCGAGTATGACATGTACGGTAATTGTTGCAGCCATATATTATATGTGGGAGACTCCGCGAGAAAAAATTCTTCGTAAGCAGAATGCTGCTCTCCGCGAGCGCCTTGATATACTTGGGCGCCGGCTGGACGCATCGGCGGAGGTGATGGACGATATCATAACGCGTGATGACAATTTCTATAGGGTGATGATGGGCGCTCCCCGCTTGTCGGCTTCCGAGCTTGATGCTCTTACCGGCACTCATGATGAATATGCCCGCATCGGGACACTGTCGGATGCCGAGCTGATAAGTATGCTGTCGAGAAAAATGGATCTGGTCGAGGAGCAACTGGCTGTACAGTCGCGTTCGTTTGATGAGCTCCGGCGTCTTGCCTCGACCAATAGCGACCGTATACAGCATATTCCCTCTATACAGCCTCTTCGGTCGGAGTCCATGAAGCGTATGGCTTCCGGTTATGGCTATAGGAGTGACCCCGTCTATGGTACCAGTCGGTTTCACGAAGGGCTCGACTTTGCTTCCGATATAGGGACTCCAGTATATGCTACTGCGCGAGGGCGTGTAGTGAAGGCGGAGTGGGAGAGTGGTTATGGCAATATGGTAGAGATTGACCATGGCTACGACTATGTGACGCGCTATGCTCATCTAAGTAAGTTTAATGTAAGAGCCGGTGATGTGGTCGGGCGTGGGGATGTGGTCGGAGCCGTCGGTAATACGGGAAAGTCTACCGGCCCCCATCTCCACTACGAAGTTCGCTACAAGGATACTCCTCAGAATCCTATAAATTATTATTTTATGGATATTACACCTGAGGAGTACAATGAACTTATACGTATGGCTGAGAATGCCGGGCATGTCATGGACTGAACACAGGCTATTATGCAGGCCCTCTTTAATAATTATATATGACTGACGCTGTTGAAAAAAAATACTATACGATACGTGAGGTTTCCGAGTTGCTTGGATTGCCTCTCCCTACGTTGCGTTACTGGGAGTCGCGTTTTACAATCATAAAACCGCGCCGCACGTCGACAGGACGCAGGATGTACACGTCTTCGGATATCGAGAAGATACGTATGGTGTACTACTTGGTGCGCGACAAGGGGCTTCATCTTGATGCGGCGCAGGATCATCTGCGCAACAATCATACCGGAGTCAGCCGGAAGTCGGAGGCTGTGGCTCGTCTGAAGGAGATTCGGTGTGAGCTGCAGTCGATGCTCGACGCTCTAAACAGACTTCGCTGAAGTGTAAATGGCTAGTTAAAATTGGTTAAATTCGGGGGGGGTAAATTATAAACATTTGTTGATGGAGGAATGAAATCGGTAATCTAACTTTGCACCATGGAATTTCCTAAATATAATAAATAGGGATTCCGTGATGCAACTTTTTATATTGTGGACACATCTAAAGATAAAAACTCACACATTATTACCGATTGAAATGAAAAAGTCTTTTATAGCGATTCTTACAATGGTAGCCGGGGGCTCTGTTGTGTATGCTCAGGACACAGTAGTCAATCCGCAGCCGGTTGTGGCTGATTCCGACACAATCTCGGCGGCATCTGAACTGTCGGAGGTTGTAATCGAGGCTCCGCGTCTTGTGCGTAAGGCCGACATGGATTTATACTATCCGTCGGAGAGTGCTGTGGCTAATTCAAAAAACGGCATGCAGATGCTGCGCAACCTTATGATTCCTTCGATAAATGTAAACGAGGCGCTTGGTATGGTGACAAGTTCGGGTGAGGACGTGCAGTTACGTATCAATGGCAGGGTCTCTTCGATTGACCAGGTAAAATCGCTTTTGCCGGAGACAATAAAGAGGGTGGAGTGGATTGACAATCCCGGGCTCAGATATAATGGTGCGACTTCGGTGCTTAACTTCATCGTGGCAAATCCTGCCATTGGAGGTGCTGTAATGACAAATGCCATGCCCGCTCTTAACCAGGCGTGGGGAAATTATTTTGCTGATTTTAAATTAAACAGCGGATATTCTCAGTTCGAAGTGTGGGGTAGATTCAAACTAACCAATAAGATAAAGTCACACCGCGAATACAAGGAGACTTTCACGTACCCAGATGGCACATCAATCTCTCGAAACGAAACTTCACGCGGAGGCATAATGGATAATTCAATGGGTAACTTTGCCGCTTCTTACAGTTATATAAAGCCGGATACCACTGTATTGATGGTTGATTTGTCATATTTTAAGAAGTTTTCCGACAGGTTTCTATACAAAGGACTGCTTTCGCTGAGTGACGGGACAGATGATATCTTGCTCCATGACATGCATGGCGACAAGGGTGGCACACCCGGACTGTCGGCTTATCTTGAGCAGCATCTTCCGGACAGGCAGATACTTGTGGTGGATTTCAACGCATCGTTTTACCACGGACGCTCTTACCACGATTATATCGAGCAGATGGACGGAGGTGATTTAATATCGGATGTGCATACCCTTATCAAGGATCGCAACCAGGCATATGCAGTCGAGGCTAACTATATAAAGAACTGGAACAAATCGCGACTTACAGCCGGCGCTTCATATACTGCCAACAGGAATCGCTCGGTGTATGAAAATCTTGGAGGACAAGTGTTTCATCAGCGCCAGGACAAGGCTTACTTTTTTGCTGAATATTTCTATAATCTCGGCAAGGTTACACTTACGGGCGGCATGGGAGCGCAATATACTTCATTTAATTTCCGTGAGTCGGACCAGGGAAACAGTTCGTGGAATCTGCGCCCTCAGTTTACAGCCACTTATCGTCCTGCCGATCATTCGCAGTTCCGGCTTAATTTTACTACGTGGCAGTCTGCGCCATCGCTTGCCGAGACAAATGTGGCGCCTCAGCAGATTGACGGTTTCCAGTGGCGTATAGGTAATCCTGACTTGAAAACATCGTCATCGTATATGCTGACGTTGCGCTACAATTTCACTTTGCCAAGGGTGAACGGTACATTTGGTGTTCGTGCGTTTACCAGTCCCGATGCAATAACACCGCGTCTGTTCTGGAGTGAAGACAGACTTGTGACTACATATGAAAATAGTCGTGGATTGGATAATATAACTCTATGGCTTGCTCCTCAGGTGGAGATTGTGCCGGAGTGGCTGATGTTGAGCGGAACCATACAATATCGTGCGGAACGAATGCGTGGTAAGGATTATAAACTCTATAATCACAACTGGAGTGGCGACGTATCGGTAATGCTGATGCATTGGGGCTTTACCTTGACTGGAATGTATCGTCGTGCGCAGCAGGACCTTTGGGGACAGACTATTTCGTGGGGAGAGAATATTTCCATGATAGAGCTTGCATATAACTGGAAGAACTGGGAGTTTGGAGCCGGCATGCTGATGCCGTTTGGGCGATACGATCAGGGTAGCAAATCGCTTAATCAGTATAATACAAATGAGAGCCACATGCGTCTGGATATGCGCATACCTTATATTCAGATTAGCTATAATCTGCAATGGGGACGGCAGAAGCGTGGCGCCCATAAGCTAATCAACGCCGATGCCAATGTGGATCAGTCGTCGGCCGGCAGCCGATAGTCCTTTGAAGTAGGCTGCATTGCAGACATTTCCGTGGCTGTATTTGATTGATAAATATGGATAGCACTGCCCACTGATTTAATTGGTGGGCAGTGTGTTGTTATGTACAAATGTAGGCTTATGCCGTGAAAACATGCTCTGATTCCCGTCTGACTATGAAAATTTGCGTAAATTTGTGTTTAGATATGGCGCTTATGCCACATGCTCTAAATTTTATAAGAATGTATTATATCTCAAAACGCATGGAAATTTCAGGGTCACACCGACTTGAACTTTCTTATCCGAGTAAATGTGAGAATATCCACGGACATAACTGGATTGTGACCGTCTATTGCAAGGCGCGTACACTCAATGCCGATGGCATGGTCTGCGACTTCAAGCATGTCAAGGAAAAAATCCATGGCGTGCTTGACCATAAGCATATCAATGACATTCTGCCATTTAATCCGACTGCGGAGAATATCGCACGTTGGGTTGTGGAACAGATACCGGAGTGTTACAAGGCGGAAGTGCAGGAGAGTGAGGGCAATGTAGCCATGTATGTTGTAGACGAAGATATTTAGCCGCGGAATGAAAGTAAAAGAGATATTTTATTCTTTGCAGGGAGAGGGGCGGTTTACCGGTACGGCTGCAGTCTTTTTGCGGCTGTCAGGATGTAATCTTAAATGTCCCTTCTGTGATACGGATCACTTCGACGGGACTTTTATGTCGCACGAGGACATAATGGACGAACTGGTGAAGTATCCGTCCCGCCATCTGGTTATCACCGGAGGCGAGCCTTCGTTGCAGCTTGAGCCGGGCTTCATCGATATGCTTCATGAATACGGATATTTTGTGCAGGTAGAGACCAACGGCACTCATCCGCTGCCACAAAATGTAGACTGGATTACATGTTCTCCAAAATCAAAGAATATCGTCTATGACAGAGTAAATGAACTGAAGGTGGTATTTGGCAGTGATGCGGTAGGAGGGAATTCCCTTTTAGAGCACTTATCCATTTCGGTTGAGGCTGAAGAATATTATCTCCAGCCTTGCGACACGGGGGATAAAGCGGTTAATGTGGAAATCCTGGGCAGATGTGTGGAGTATATAAAGGATAATCCTGTGTGGCGCCTGTCGTTGCAGACGCACAAGCTGATTGATATACCTTGATTCTTTTGATTTTGGAAACAGGGATTGATGTGACCATACTTATATGGTTTTTATCGTTTCTTAGATTGGAGATATGATGCTGCGAGGCGGATGCACATTTTTTAGTGTGGGTGTATTGCTTCATTTTGCTGATATATAAGCCGTTGGCGAAGGTGGCGCATGGTCCAGTTAAAAAAAAGTGAAAAAATATCCGAAAATATTTGGAGAATTGATAAAACCTCCCTAACTTTGCAATCGCAAAACGGGAACAACCCCAAGCAACAAAGGTTGCTGAAAAACTCAAAAAGAGATTAAGGTTGGCTTTCCGACAAATAGAAATTGCCTTGTGGTGTAATGGTAGCACGTCGGATTCTGGTTCCGCCTGTGAGGGTTCGAATCCTTCCAAGGCAACACAAAGAAAGAGCTAAGTCGCTGAGATTTAGCTCTTTCTTTATTTTTATCCCGCCGCGAAATGTTAAAAATTGTAATTTTGATACAAATTTGATACAATTGTCCCGGAATGCGTGGTTTATAAAGATTCACAATCGTATCAAAAATAGATATGAGAACTATCATTGGGTATCGCGTGTTTATGTTATCGAGTGCTAAGATTTAACAAAGATTCAACAGGGCTGTTTGAGTTTGATTGGCTCTCATCATTAATAACACTTAACGTAACACCCGCAAATGCCAAACCCTACGACATTACGAGATGTTGTGCCAATATTGGAAGACCTGAGGCAGCTCACGAAAGTTCCGCTGGTAGCCAAACAGGATACAATTTTATACAAGCGAATTGCCGAGGCCACCAGTAAGCTTTGCTCTATCGACATCGAAAATGCTATCATCGAATCTCACGCCTCCGGAGAAATCGGAAAGGTGCAAGCTGACCAAACCAGAAATTACTGTGCTGAAATTGCGACAAGAATAGATACATTCCAAATATTCTATAAATTGGACAAAGATCGTAAAAATAAATCCAAGGCAGACATGATAGACGGCTACGAAAGCAACCACTTCCTTAAAGAAGTGGAGATGTTCTATATGATTGCCGCTCATTATGAGTACGCGCTAAAGGCTTGTCGCAAAATCCCGGTGCCTGATGATTGGACGATAGATAAGTACAAACAGGAAATCGAGTTATTCCATATGGCCGAAACCCGTGAAGGATGGCTTGAAAAGAAACGGGAATTTCTTAAGAAATTGCAGGAAAGCGTTGAATATGATGAATTTCTGTTGAAACCTTCATTCGATGTGTACCATGACTTGCGAAATGTCTGTCGCAAAATTTTTATCACGGTGGAAAGATACTTTCCGCCTTGTGAAATTCAGTTACATCCGAAATGCAGGGAAACCTTTATACAAAAGATGCAGGTTCATAATGGCAGTTATCCCACGCCTGAACAACCTGTAAAACAGAATCAGACCAATACGAAATCATGCCGCCAATGGGAAGGGGAACTGTTCCCGATGATTCTTGTGTCGGAATTATATGAAATCTGCTCTGAAGTTTTCGATAGTACCGAGACTCAGTTCCATTCATCGCTCAATCTCCATGGTAAGCATGAACCTATAAAGATACGACCAAAACAGAAAATCAAGGCGTGCTATCTCATATCGAAATTATATGAGATTGTTCCGGCCAAGCACAAAGCGGCGTGGCGCGAGGATATTCTCGCTCATCTTGATATTCAGTGGAGCTACTATGAAAAGAAGTATTGTCATCCACGCGGAGATGATGCCAGTGCATCAAGTAGAGAATATGCTGATGAGATTGACCGAATCTTCAAAAACCATAAAAAACGAGCATGAGAGTTTGTGCGACTTAAAGATACCACTCGCGCACCACTTTCACCACTCAAAATTCCACTTTAGAGACCTTATGAAACTACCCGTTAGAGTCTGATACTCTGATGGGTAGTTCTATTAAGTGGATAAGATGAAACCACATACACCCCACCCATAACCGGTTGTAATTTTGCAGTGTCCGGGAGATACTCGGATACGCTCTCTCAGAGGGCGGAAGTATAATTCAAACCCACACTGCGTATGACAAAAGACCAGTTACTCAAACTTCCTCTCTGGCAGTATACCGGAGAACAACTTTTAGAATTACTTGATTCCCGTAATGTCAAGGATAACATCGAACCAGACGGTGCAGCTATCACAGCAAAGCGATGGCTCGTCTATGGAATTGAAGGTCTCTGCGAACTTCTCCAGTGCAGCAAAGCAACCGCACATCGCATCAAGAACAGTGGCGTAATCAAAGATGCCATTACTCAAACGGGTAGAAAAATCGTTATCGACGCACAACTTGCGCTCGATCTTATCCAGTCATCAAAGAAGGGAGGTCGCCGATGCAAGAAATGAAAGCGGACATCCTCAAACTTTGGGAGGAAAAGCAGTTGCGAATCACCGATGAGATTCAGACTGCGCCGGAGGTGCTGTATGCCAACGGCAGCGTTATCGGTACTCTCGGCAATTTCTCGGCATCGACAGGCAAAGCCAAGAGCAAAAAGACCTTCAATGTCGCCGCCATTGTCGGGGCTTCGCTCGTCAATGGTAAAGTATTGGGCTACACCGCAGAGTTCCCCGATGACAAGCGCACAATCCTTTATTTCGACACCGAACAAAGCCCGTATCATTGTCAGAAGGTTATGGAGCGAGCGTTGCGACTGGCAAAGTTACCGACGGACACCCACCCGGAGCATCTGAAATTCGCGGCGTTGCGCCAGCTTACACCCTCCTTGCGCCTTGAAGTCATCGAGCAGGCTATAATCAACACTCCCGGCGTAGGATTGGTAGTAATAGACGGTGTGCGCGACCTGATGTATGACATCAACTGCGCCAAGGAGTCAACCGACCTTATCGGCAAGCTTATGGAATGGACGGACAAGTTCCAGATACATATCCATACAGTCCTGCATCTCCACAAGAGCGATGACAATGCCCGTGGTCATGTAGGCACCGAGCTGAACAACAAAGCAGAAACCGTCCTTCAGGTGAGCCGCAGTAAAACCGATGATACCGTGTCGGAGGTATGTGCTGCCATGATACGCGCCGCCGAGTTCGACCCGTTTGCCTTCCGTGTCAATGATTACGGACTGCCGGAGATCGCCAGCGGATATGTGTTCTCAGAGCCGGGCAAGAAAACCAAAGACCCTTATCCTTACAAGGAGTTGACCGAGGAACAGCACCGCGAGGCATTAGGCGTAATCTTCGCCAACGGTCCGATAAAAGGTTGCCGGAACTTCGAGGCTGCACTCAAAAGCGGATATGCCGCCTGTGGTCATTCCTATTCCAACAACAAAGTCAAGGGCTTAAAGACATTCCTTGACAACAAAGGAATGATTCGCTACGAGAACCGCGAGTATATCTACTATCCGGATTTCTACTATTGAAAACCACAATTTTGGTCTGGTTTAAAAAAGGGCATATATAATAGAGCTCAAACCGCGAAGCGCTTTCGTAGCAAAGCGGAGAAAGAAACCAAGAACCATCTCACCCCAACATTTTAGAACCCATGATTAAAGAGATTAAATCAATCCCTTTAGCCTCCTTCTTGTCCCGGCTCGGACATAAACCGACGGCGAGAAAAGGAACAAGGCTCTGGTATAAGTCGCCGTTGCGACAGGAACATACGCCGTCATTCAAGGTCGAAACCGCGCTCAACTGCTGGTATGATTTCGGACTTGGCAGAGGCGGCAACATCATCGACCTTGCAGCAGAGCTGTACCAGTCAAACGACTTGTGCTATCTCATGCGTTGCATCGCTGACAGCTACCCGGTGCCATCGGTGCCGACAGTCGCTTCCTCTTTTGCTCCGCGACACTCTGCACCGAGTATGGAACGGTTTGAGGTCGTGTCACTGGAACACCGCGCACTTGTCGCATACCTCCAAGAGCGTGGTATTCCGGCGCACATCGCCAAGGCGAACTGCAAGGAGGCTCATTACAGTTTCAACGGTAAACCATATTTTGCCGTGGCATTTGAGAATGTCAACAATGGCTGGGAACTGCGCAACAGGTATTTCAAAGGTTGCCGAGGACGCAAGGACATCTCATATCTGCCGTGGGCGAGAGATGACCCGGCAACAGAGTGTGCCGTGTTTGAGGGATTCATTGATTACCTCTCTTCCCTCGCACTCGGCATCATCAGCGGAGCCGATGCAATCATACTCAACTCGGTTGTCAATGTCAACAAGGCTGTGCCTTCTCTCAGAAATTATACTGTCATCAACTGCTATCTTGACAACGACAATGCCGGACAAACAGCACTCGCCGAGTTGACAGCCATATATGGCTCAATCGTGATTGACCGCTCCACACTTTACGCCGAGTTTAACGACTTGAATGATTTTCTTGTCAACCAAAGTTCAACCATCAAACAAAACAAGTGATGAAAACCACAAAAGCACCGTCAACACTCGCATCCAAGTCAACCAAGTTGACCGATGCAACCAAATCCAAAGTATCAATCTTTAACCCACAACCTATTATGCAACCCGATAACTCAACTAATTCACTCAACTCCACTCCCGCAGTTAACAGTGATATCACTGTTAACTGCACCACACCGACTAACGCTGACGATCTGTTTGACAACGAACAGACAGCAATCGAGGCAACAGCTATAACCAACACAATCGAACCGCCGAAACAACAGCGTATCGGCAAACAACAGCGCAAATCGGACTTCGCCGAGTTCAAGGCTACATTCCTTGTTCCTGCCAAACTGGTGAAACGCCATGCCCTGAACATCGAGGGCGACCTATGGAACCAGCTTGAGCGCGTTTCCAGAATCCTCGGCGACCGTGGTACCACGGTCAGCAGTTACGCCAACGCCATCCTCGCCGAGCATCTGAAACAGTATGCCGACGACATCGAAATATGGCGCAAGCTCTGAGATAGAAAGTCGGGATACCACTGCACCCGGTACACCGTGGGGGCAGCTTCCCGATGAACGTAGTGAATTGGGAAGGCAAGGATATGTTTCGGGATTTCTTTTTCTCCGAAAACGACTCCCAAAACTGCGCGTTAAGAAACGCTCTTTGCCTCCCCAATTCACCTAAACCATCATAATGACTACAATGAGTAAATCAACTACCGGAAAGGGCGGTCGTCCCTCTAAACCGACCGATGAGAAGCGCACCCATGTGGTGACAATCAAGCTCAACGAAGCCGAATACTCCGACCTTCTGGAGCGGTCAAAAGCCGCCGGGGTAAAGATGGCGGAGTATGTCAGACACGGTGCGTTCCGCCTCACTATCGTCAGCCGTCTGAACGAAATCGAGACTGGAATTGCCAGAGGAATACTGAATCTCAGTTCTGATTTTAATCAGGCAATGACCTGTTTTCATCAACTCAAACTCCGCAGCGCGGCCAATAAATTAGCCGCCGTCGTCGATAAGATGTTTGACATTCTCAAAAAATTGAGACCCAATAAAGATACCGATTATGTTTGCAAGAATACTTAAAAGCGGCACGTTTCACGATGTCGTGGGGTATGTGACGCGCCAGTTCCACGACCCGAAAGAGTACACACCCGACACATGGCGCATCATCGGAAGCGATAATATTTTCACTTTCGACTATGCGAAAATGGTGCAGTCGTTTGAGGCGATACACGGATTTATGCCCGGCAAGGAGAATCCGGCGGGGCATATCTCCATAAGTTTTGACAATGCCGACGCTCCTCTGCTTACCGATGAATTCATGGCACAGCTCGCCAAAGAATATCTGGACGGAATGGGATTCAAGGACACACAATACCTTATCGTGCGTCATCTTGAAACCGGACATCCGCATTTCCACATAGTCTATAACCGTGTGAATCTTCATGGCAAAGCCGTCAACGAGCGAAATAATTACAAGCGGAGCGACAAGGTTGTCAAGGCTCTGAAAGACAAATATGGTCTTACCTATTCGCCCCTCAAGGAGAAATACGAGCAGAAAAAGCCCGTGTTCAAGACCAAGATTTCCGCTGCGATATATGGCTGCAAGTCATGGGATGAGTTCTGCCGCCGTCTTGCCTGTGCCGGAATTGACGTGAAATTTCACGATGACCACAACACCGGCGAGCATATCGGTGTGAAATTTTCCGATGGCGATATTACGATGAACGGTTCCAAAATCGACCGGGCTTTCACGTATCGACGACTGAACAATCTCTTTGAGTTCAACCGCAAGCACGTGCATCAGCAGTCTGATAATGCGCCTATACAGCCCAACGTAACCGTGGAATATGCTCCGTCTCAAAAGTCCTCTCTTATCGGGGACATGGTGGAAACCACAGTCGGGGCAATCGGAAATCTGTTTACTCTCGGTCCCGGCTTCGACCCGGAGGAACAGGCGTTCCAGAACGAAATCAAGAAAGAGGAAGCCAAACGTAAACGCAAATCAAGAAAAATCTGAACATGTCAAAACTCTACGATAACGTCAAAAAACAAGGAGAGCAGATTGACGACCTGCAAAAGAAAGTAACCAGCCACGGCACCCGAATCGAGACTCTGGAAACTCAGGCTATGGCGACACCTCCGTCAGTGCAGCCGGTAAATCAGAAGCCGATAACCGTGAAACTGCCGGATGACATCGCCACTAACAAAAGCATCAGCAAAATGCTTGACGAGAAGTTGCCTGCATCTTCAACTGATGACACCATAAAAAAGATGCTTGAACTGTTACCGGACAGCCTCGCCAAAGGTGTCGCCAAGATACTGGCGGACAACATTGATGGGAAAGTAAAAGATTCCCTGTACGATGGCTTCCGCAAAGAGTTCGCCGCAGAGCGCAGAGACCTCTACAATGTGGTCAGCGACCTGCGTTACAAGGCGCAATCACTTATAACGGGTCAATGGTGGCATGCTACTCCGCATTGGGTTTATGCAATCTTCGCCATTCTTCTTCTCGCAGCCGGCGGTTTCGGCTACGGATTCTTCCATCAGCTTAACGAAAACTCCAAACTGAAAAATGTCGAATGGCTCTACCGCTATGAGCGAGGCCTCAACCGCGACCTAAATGTCGTGATGCATCGTGAGCGCCAGATGCTCCACGGCACCACTCACGAAGTAGATAGTTTGAAATCTCTGATTCGCCACCACGAACAACGAACCAACGCCGATACCACCTTCATCTATTTTTACCCATCCAATCTTTAATCCCAGCCATGCCACCGTCAGCTTCCTAAGTTAACGGTGGCATTTCCTTTTTTCATCAACAAGATTGAACAAATTTCACAGCAAACAAGACTACTACATCGCAAAAAAATCGTAAATTTGCATTAGATTAAGGATAATCTTTCCTCAATCTCATGGCAAAGTATGGCAACACAGAGCGAAGCAGCATTGGAACAAGGGCTTATCAGAACCCTGCAAAATATGAGCTACGAGTTTGTGCAGATTGACGAGGAAACCAATCTGCACAATAACTTTAAGCGTCAACTCGAAATCCACAATCAAAAAGCATTGGGTCAAGTCAGCAGAACCGAATTGACCGATAAGGAGTTCGAGCGCGTAATGATTCATTTGGCCGGAGGCACACGTTTTGAGAAGGCCAAGAAGCTCCGCAATCTCTTTGCTCTTGACCTTGACGACGGCCAACGTGTTTGGCTTGAATTTCTGAACACACAGAAATGGTGTCAGAACGAATTTCAAGTGTCGAACCAAATCACAGTCGAGGGTCGGAGAAAATGCCGTTACGATGTCACCATACTCATCAATGGCTTGCCTCTTGTTCAGATTGAGCTGAAACGCCGTGGCGTGGAACTGAAGGAAGCCTATAATCAGATACAGCGTTATCACAAGACCTCTTTCCACGGCCTGTTTGACTACATACAGATTTTCGTAATCTCCAACGGTGTTAACACCCGCTACTTTGCCAACAATCCCAATCAAGGCTACAAATTCACTTTCAATTGGACGGACATTAAAAACCATCCGTTCAACGACCTCGGACTGTTTGCCGCAGAGTTTTTCGACAAATGCACTCTCGGCAAACTCATAAGCAAGTATATCGTTCTTCACGAAACCGACAAATACCTGATGGTCTTGCGCCCGTATCAGTATTATGCGGTCGAGAAGATAATCGAGCGTGTCAACAACTCCACGAAGAACGGCTATATATGGCACACCACAGGCGCGGGCAAGACCCTTACCTCGTTCAAAGCTGCACAGCTTGTGGCCGAACTTCCCGAAGTTGACAAGGTTATGTTTGTTGTTGACCGCCACGACCTCGACACGCAGACCCAGGAAGAATATGAAGCCTTTGAGAAAGGAGCGGTAGACCATACGGACGATACCTCCGAACTTATCAAGCGTCTCAACGGCAACAGCAAAATCATCATCACCACGATTCAAAAACTGAATGCGGCAGTAAGCAAGGAGCATTACAGCCGCCAAATCGAGGCTATGCGCGACAAGCGCGTGATAATGATTTTCGATGAGTGCCACCGCAGCCAGTTCGGTGAAAGCCACAAAAATATCGTTAAGTTCTTCCGAAACTCACAACTGTTCGGCTTCACCGGCACACCCATATTCGAGCAGAACCATATCAACAAACGCACTACAGGCGAGATTTTCAATGATTGCCTCCATACATATTTAATAAAGGATGCCATTGCTGACGAAAACGTCCTCGGCTTCCTTGTGGAATATGTAACAGGCAATGTCGCCCCCGCGAATGAGGCACAGGAAACCCTGCGCAAAACTGAGATTGCAAAATATATCCTGAATAACTTCGACCGTTCAACTTTGAACGGCGAATTTGATGCGTTGTTTGCAGTTTCGAGCGTTCCCGAATTGATTCAGTATTACAAGATTTTCAAATCTCTCAATCCGAAAATCAATATCGGGGCAGTGTTCACATACGGACAGAACGTGTCGCAAGACGACAATAAGACCGGCGACAACGACGGCTTCGAGTCGAATAACGTCCATGCCGATGAGCTGCAACTCATCATGGACGATTATAACAAATGTTCGACACGCAATTCTCCATTGACACGTTCCGCGCTTATTACGATGATATAAACCGCCGTCTGCGCAAGAAACATCCCGACCCTCGGCCTCTCGACCTTTGTATGGTTGTCGGCATGTTCCTTACAGGCTTCGACTCCAAGAAGCTTAACACTCTCTATATCGACAAAAACCTCGAATACCACGGCTTGTTACAGGCGTTCAGCCGTACCAACCGCGTATTGAACGAGAAGAAACGCTTCGGCAAAATCGTTTGCTTCCGCGACCTCAAAGAGCGTGTGGACGAAAGCCTCCGACTTTTCAGCAACGAGGAGCATACTATCCCATCGGGCGTGATTCGACCGCCCTACACGGAGGTACGCACCGCTTACAACGATGCGGCATTGGCTCTAAAAGCCAAATGCCCGACCGTCCAATCTGTTGACCTGCTCAAAAGCGAACCCGACAAATTGGAGTTTATCAAGTTGTTCCGCGAAATTATCAAGATTCACTCCGAAATAAAGGTTTACGAGGAATATACCGAGAACGACCCGGAGTTTGTTCTGAGCGAACAAGCCTACAACGATTATCTGAGCAAATATCTCGACATCGTTATGCCCGTAACACCCGACCCGGACGAGCCGCAACCCGACACACCCGGAGTCAGCGAGCCGCAGGTACCTTTACGGCACCGAGCAAACTCCCGACGATATAGACTTCTACCTCGAACTGCTCCACAGTGATGTTATCAATGTGGCGTATATTCTTGCACTTATCGCCGACCTTGAACCTTCAGCCGAGGATTACAGGCGAAGCGCAAGAACATCATCGACACGATGATTCGCGACTCGGAGATGCGTTCCAAAGCACATCTTATCGATGGCTTTATCCGCAAGAACGTTGACGAGGACGCAGCCAACTTCGAGCGTCTGAAAGCCGACGGCACAATCGACTTGGAGAGCCGTCTGCGCAATTACATCTCCGATGAACGCAACGCCGCCATCGAATCTCTCTCGCAATCCGAGGACATACCTCTCGAAGTCCTCGACACTTACCTGCGTGAGTACGACTACCTGCAAAAGTCGAAACCCGAAATCATCGAGTCGGCTTTGAAAGAAAAGCATCTCGGACTTCTCAAAACCGCCGCGCCTTGAAACGCATCGTTGCGGCTCTTACCAACATTATCAAAACATTTACTTGGGATTGACCCACTCTACAATATGAGCGAAGAACTTCAACAGCAACTCCGTGCGCAACTCTGGAATGTCGCCAACACCCTGCGAGGCAATATGTCGGCAGGTGATTTATGTATTTCTCTCTCGGCTTCATTTTCTACAAATACCTTTCTGAGAAAATAGAGAAGGCGGTTGACACCGCCCTTATCGACGACGGCATTACTTTCAAGGAACTTTGGCAGTCTACCGATGAAGATGCCGAGGAACTGAAAGCCGAGGTGCGCAATCAGTGTATGGATTCTATCGGCTACTTCATTGAGCCGGAGTTCTTGTTTTCCTCAATCATTGCGTCAATCAAGATTGGCGAGAATATTCTCCCCAAACTTGAACGCTCGCTCAAACAGATTGAGGATAGTACGCTCGGACACGACAGCGAGGAAGATTTTGGCGGTCTGTTCTCCGACATCGACCTCAACTCGCCGAAACTCGGCAAGAGTTCCGATGATAAAAATTCGCTCGTTTCATCGGTGCTTCTCGCCCTTGATGAAATCAAGTTCGGCTCGGAAGCCGCTGAAAAATTGATATTCTCGGCGATGCCTACGAATATATGATTGCCCAATTTGCCGCCGGTGCGGGCAAAAAGGCCGGCGAGTTCTACACTCCGCAAGAGGTCAGTCAGATTCTCGCCGACATCGTAACCACCGGCAAGACCCGACTACGCAATGTCTACGACCCGACCTGCGGCTCCGGCTCGCTGCTTATCCGCGCAGCTCGCGAGGGTAAGGCCGAGGACATCTTCGGTCAGGAGAAGAATCCGACTACCTACAACTTGTGCCGCATGAACATGCTGCTCCACGGCATCAAGTTCAAGAATTTCTCAATCGCCAACGGCGACACGCTCGAACATGACGAGTTTCCCGACCGCACAGCCGATACCGGCTTTGATGCTGTCGTGGCTAACCCTCCGTTCTCGCAGACTTGGAGTGCCGCTCCGAAGTTCCTCACAGGCGACGACCGTT